>Ga0102590_1000297_pt1 | contig 123945 bp, 130 predicted proteins | sample AraplaMF_Col_mMF_FD_76859 | JGI IMG/M metagenome (GOLD analysis project Ga0102590, IMG submission 76859) | Arabidopsis root microbial communities from the University of North Carolina, USA - plate scrape MF_Col_mMF | ecosystem: Host-associated > Plants > Roots > Endosphere | place: USA... | reverse complement strand
CGCTCAACATGCTCGGTCGCGCCAAGAAGGTGATGATCGACAAGGAGAACACCACGATCGTCAACGGCGCCGGCAAGAAGGCCGACATCGAGGCGCGCGTGGCCCAGATCAAGGCGCAGATCGAGGAGACCACCTCCGACTACGACCGTGAGAAGCTCCAGGAGCGTCTGGCCAAGCTCGCCGGCGGCGTCGCGGTGATCCGCGTCGGCGGCGCGACCGAGGTCGAGGTGAAGGAGCGCAAAGATCGCGTTGATGACGCGATGCATGCGACCCGCGCGGCTGTAGAAGAAGGCATCGTCCCGGGCGGCGGCGTCGCCCTGCTCCGTGCCTCCGAGCAGCTCAAGGGCCTGCGCACCAAGAACGACGACCAGAAGACCGGCGTCGAGATCGTGCGCAAGGCGCTGTCGGCCCCCGCTCGCCAGATCGCGATCAACGCCGGTGAAGACGGCTCGGTGATCGTCGGCAAGGTCCTGGAGAACAAGTCGTACGCTTTCGGCTTCGACTCCCAGACCGGTGAATACGGCGACCTCGTCAAGAAGGGCATCATCGACCCGACCAAGGTGGTCCGCACCGCGATCCAGAACGCAGCCTCGGTTGCCGCGCTCCTGATCACCACGGAAGCCATGGTCGCCGAGCTGCCCAAGAAGGGCGGCGCCGGTCCCGCGATGCCCCCGGGCGGCGGCATGGGCGGCATGGACTTCTAAGTCCAGCGACCTCTCGAGACCTACGAAACCCCGGCAGCGATGCCGGGGTTTTTGTTTTTGGGGTACCCTCACGCGGAAACGTGGCCCGTAGCCCGGATGGAGCGAAGCGCAATCCGGGACAGCTCGTGCGACGCAGGCAGTCGTCCCGGATTACGCTGCGCTCCATCCGGGCTACAGACCCTAATTACTCCGAGCCCTCACCTCACCTTCCCCAGCCGCTCCATGTGCGGCTCGCCGTCTTCGTCGAGCGACCAGAAGATCCGTGTCACCTTGCCGATGAGATTGTCCATCGGCACGAAACCGAACGACGACATCATGCGGCTGTCGGTGGAATTGTCGCGGTTGTCGCCGAGCACGAAGAAGTGGCCGAGCGGTACCGTGAAGACGTTGGTATTGTCGAGGAAGCCGTTATCGATGCAGTCGTTGGTGATGTAAGAGGCGCCGTTCGGCAGCGTCTCGCGCCAGCGATGGACCTTGACGCCGCCATCCCCGCCGCAGGCATTGTCGGCGAGCCCGTCTTCGAGCCCCGTGCGCGTCACCGGACGGTCATTGAGGATGAGGCGGCCCTGCCGCATCTGGATGCGGTCGCCGGGCAGCCCGACCACGCGCTTGACGTAGTCGACCGAATTGTCCTTCGCCGTGCGGAATACGACGATGTCACCGTAGTCCGGATCGGAGGCGAGGACGCGCCCCGAAATCCAGGGCGGCGCGAAAGGCAGGGAATAGCGGCCGTAGCCGTAGGCATATTTCGCGGCCAAGACATAGTCGCCGACCATCAGCGTCGGCGCCATCGAACTGGAGGGAATGCTGAACGGCTGGTACAGGACGAAACGAAACAGGATCAGCGGCGACCACAGCACCGGCACCAGCAGGATCAGGACGAGAATGGCCTTCCATTCCCGAGATTGCGCCTTCGAGGGCCGGATCGGTTCCGAAAGAGTTGTCATGCACTTGCCCTGATCAAGTCTCGCCGCCAGATTACGCAACCTTCGCGCGCACACAATCCCGGTTCCGTGATTTTGGTCGCAGATCGCGCAGACTGCGTTCAAGCCGAAGGCCTGGATGCCCCAGCGCTCAGCCGGCCGACAAATCCTTGAAGCAGGCCCTCACCCAGTCGATCGTCACACGCGTCGCCGCGTCGCGCTTCAGATGGTTCTGCACCAGCAGCCAGACGTCGCGCCGTTTCGACAGCAGCGTGGTGCGCAGGCTGCGGTCGGCGAGCAAGCCTTCGCAGCTGTGCTCGGGCAGCACACCGACGGCCTGATGCGACTGGATCATGGTTCTGATGATACGGACATTGTCGGTGATGCAGCGCACGTTCTTCAGCCGCTTCGCGCGCAGGAACTGCGCTTCGGGGATGGTGTCGAGCTCGTCCGGATAGACGCAGGCGACCGGCTCGCCACTGCTGCGGTCGGCAGGCTCGAAGAAATACAGCCTGACATCGCCGAGCTTGGAAATGGTGAAATCGCCCTTCTCCGGCTTGCGCAGCCGGATGGCGAGGTCGGCCTGCCACCGCGAGAATTTGACGTTGCCGCTGGAGGTGAGGAATTGCAGGGTCAGGCCGGGATGATCGCGCAGGAAGCTGCTGGCCCGGGGCGCCAGCAGCTCTTCAGCGACCGCGTTGGTCGAAGCGATGCGCAGGCGGCCGACCGGGCCCACCTCGTTCTCCTTGATGCGGTCGATCGCCGCGACATGGGCGGCCATCGCACCGACATGTTCGAGCACCGCCTCGCAATGCCGTGTCGGCCGCCGCAGGCCGTCCACCGCGTCGAACAACGGCACGCCGAGATCGCGCTGGATCCGCGCCAGCCGGCGGCCGACGGTGGTCTCGTCGATGCGCAACCGCGCGCTGGCACCGGCATAGGTGCCCTCGTCCCTCACCGCGGCAATGATGCGCAGATCGTCCCAATTCACGGCAGCCAACCTAGCAGGCGAAACCGCCTCCTGCAAATCTGCAGCCACCTGCTGCAATAGTCCTGCACAATGGCAGGCCGCCGCCGCGCTAATGTCACGCCATCCGACATCCCAGGAAGGCCTGACCAGCATGACCGCTCCCAAGACCCTGCTCGAACTCTCCGGCGCCGATCTCAATCCGCCGAAGCTCAATGAAGCCTGCCTCGTGCTGATCGACATCCAGAACGAATATTGCGCCGGCCCGCTGGCCCTGCCCGATGCGCAGCCCGCGATCGCCGCCGCGGCGCGCCTGCTGGCGCGGGCACGTGAGAGCGGCGCGGCGGTCTTTCATGTCGCGCACAAGGGCCGCGCCGGCGGCCTGTTCGACCGCGAGGCCGCGCGCGGCGCGATCGTCGATCGCCTGGCGCCGCTCGCAAGTGAGCCGGTGATCGAGAAGGCGCTGCCGAACTCGTTCGCTGGCACTGATCTGCAAGCCCGGCTTGCGGCTACGGGGCGCAAGGACATCGTGCTGGCCGGCTTCATGACCCATATGTGCGTCTCTTCGACCGCCCGCGCGGCACTCGATCTCGGCCTGCGGACGACGATCGCGGCCGACGCCTGCGCCACCCGCGACCTGCCGGACGGCCGCGGCGGCACGCTGGACGCGCGGACGATTCATGAGGTCGCGCTGGCCGAGCTCTCGGACCGCTTCGCGATCATCGCAACGAGCGATGCTTTGATCTGACGGAGCATGCGATGCTGCAACTCTATTTCTTTCCGATGGCCTGCTCGCTCTCCAGCCGCATCGCGCTGATGGAGGCCGAGATCGAGGCGCACTATCACCTCGCCCATATCTGGACGAAAAAGATCGTGGACGACGGGAGCGATTTCCGCGGCGTGTCGCCGAAGGGCGCGGTGCCCGTGCTGGTGCTGGAGAACGGCGAACGCCTGACGGAAAGCGCGGCGGTGCTGCAATACATCGCCGATCTGAAGCCGGAGGCAGGCCTTGCGCCGGAGTTCGGCAATCCCGATCGCTATCGCCTCCAGGAATGGCTGAGCTTCGTCGGCGCGGAGATCCACAAGGCGTTCCTGTTTCCGACCTTCTGGTACAAGGACGACGGCTCGCTCGCCAAGCCGCGCGCTAGGATTTCTCAGACATTATCGGTGCCGTCAGCGCATCTGGCGGAGCGCGAATTCCTCGTCGGCAATTGCTTCACCGTCGCCGATGCGCACCTCATTTGGGCCTTGCTGCTGCTGCGACCCGCGGGTGTCGACATCGCGCAATGGCCGCCCTTGTCGGCCTATCTCGCGCGCATGCAGGCGCGGCCGGCGGTGCGGAACGCGATTGCGACCGAAATGGCCCTGCGCAAGGCGATGGCAGCGTGACGGAACGTCACGGTCGCGAAATCTGAGCGTTTCCCCGGCGGGGGCATTGAAGTCGGCGCCGCATCCGCTAATCTGGAGAGATATTTTCGATATTTCCTCGGAAGGCATTCATGAGTGCTCTTTCCAGATTTTGCTCCACCGGATTTTGCCTGACGTTCCTCGCCTTGCTCTGCATCGGGCCTGCGTCGGCGGAGACGCGGGTGGCATTGGTGATCGGCAACGGCGCTTATGTCTCGACGGCGCAACTTCCCAACCCATCGCACGATGCCGAGGACGTCGCGAGCTCGCTCAAGCGCAGCGGCTTCGAGGTGATCCAGGGCGTCGACCTGCGCCAGGCCGACATGCAGGACCTGACCATCCGCTTCGCGCGCGCCGCGAGCAGGGCTGACGTCGCCGTGTTCTATTACAGCGGCCATGCGATGCAGTACAACGGCGTGAATTATCTGATGCCTGTCGACGCCACGCTGACCGACGAGGCCGACCTCAAGCGTTTCGTGCGGGTCGACGACATCGTGAACGACCTGCAGCAAGCCAAGAACCTGCGCATCCTGGTGCTCGATTCCTGCCGCGACAATCCGCTGGCCGACATGCTGAAGCGCTCTGCGACGCGCGCGGCCTCGGTCGGGCGCGGCCTGTCGAAGGTCGAAGCGCCGCGCGGCACGATCGTATCGTTCTCGACGCAATCGGGCCAGGTCGCAGCCGACGGCACCGGCCGCAACAGCCCGTACACGACGGCGTTCCTCAAGCACATCGAGGAGCCGCACGAGATCGGCGACATCTTTCGCGACATCAGCAGCGACGTCTATGACGCCAGCGGCAAGACACAGCTCCCGGAGCTGTCGCTGTCGATCATCGGCAAGTTCTACCTGAACGGGCCGGTGTCGGTCACGGTCGCGCCGGCCGCGCCGCAAGCCGCGCCGAAGGTCGATCCTTGCGCATCCGCGGAGGCGCACTGGAAGGCGGCCGACACCATCGGCACCCTCAGCGCCTTCGAGGATCATCTGGCGCGATTTCCGAGTTGCAGCTTCGCCAGCCTTGCCAAGGCCCGGATCGACGGCCTGAAGCAGAAGGTGGCGCTGGCGCCTGCGACCAACGCCCGGGCCGGCGGCAGCAAGGAATTCGACGGCAACTGGGACGTGACGCTGAACTGCCCGCCATCAGGCAAAGCGCAGGGTTTCACCCGGCCCCTGGCCGGCACCGTGACCAACGGCGTGTTTCACGCCGAGGTCCAGGGCAAGGACGGCGCCAACCGCCTGGAGATCGACGGCCAGATCCCGGCCGACGGCAAGACGACCTTGAGCGCGCGCGGCACGACCGGGGCAAGCGCATACACGCTCAATAACGTTGCGCCCGGCTCGCCCTACGCCTTCACGGTCGATGCGCAGTTCGATCGCACCCGCGGCACCGGCAAGCGCAACGAGGCGCGTGCCTGCAACCTGGTCTTCGTCAAGCGCTAGACGCGGCTATACGCCAGTCTGGCTGATGAATTTGGTGTTGAAATAGCCCTCCATGGCCTCGGTGCCCCCTTCCGAGCCGTAGCCGGAATCCTTGATGCCGCCGAACGGCACTTCGGGCAGCGCGAGACCGAAGCTGTTGATCGACATCATGCCGGCCTCCACGGCCGCGCCGACCGCGGCGGCAGTCTTGGCGGAGCCGGTGAAAGCGTAGGACGCCAGGCCGAAGGGCAGCCGGTTCGCCTCCTCGACCGCGTCGTCGAATGACTGGAAGCGCGAGATCAGGGCGAGCGGGCCGAACGGCTCTTCGTTCATGGCGCGCGCATCCTTCGGCACGTCGCTCACGACGGTTGGCTCGAAGAAATGGCCTTTGTTGCCGACGCGCTTGCCCCCGGTCTCGAGCTTCGCACCCCTGCCAACGGCATCCTGCACCATGCCCTCGATGGCGGTGACGCGGCGCGGATTGGCGAGCGAGCCCATTTTCGACTCGGGATCGAGGCCGTTGCCGACCTTGAACGCCTTGGCGCTATCGACGAACTGGTCGACGAATTGCCGGAACACGTCATCCTGCACCAGCATGCGCGTCGGCGAGATGCAGACCTGGCCAGCGTTGCGATATTTTGCTGCCGCAAGAATCTTAGCTGCCGACGTGACATCGGCATCCTTGAAGACGATCGCCGGGGCATGGCCGCCGAGCTCCATGGTGGCGCGCTTCATGTGCAGACCCGCAAGCGCATTGAGCTGCTTGCCGACATGCGTCGACCCCGTGAACGAGATCTTCCGGATCACCGGATGCGGGATCAGATATTCGGAGATCTCCGAAGGCACGCCATAGACGAGGTTGATGACGCCCTCCGGAACGCCGGCATCGGCAAAGGCACGGATCAGTTGCGCGGGCGAGGCAGGCGTCTCCTCCGGCGCCTTGACGATGATCGAGCAGCCCGCAGCGAGCGCTGCGGAGAGCTTGCGCACGACCTGATTGATCGGAAAATTCCACGGCGTGAACGCCGCGACCGGGCCGACCGGCTCCTTCATCGCGATCTGGTAAATGCCGGGGCCGCGTGCGGGAATCAGCCGGCCATAGGCGCGCTTGGCTTCCTCGGCGAACCATTCGATCACGTCGGCGGCGGCCATCGCCTCCATCTTCGCTTCACCCAGCGTCTTGCCCTGTTCCATCGTCAGCAGCGGCGCGATCTCGTCGTTGCGCTCGCGCATGATGGCGGCGGCCTTGCGCATGATGCGACAGCGCTCGAATGGAGCGATATTGCGCCAGATCTTGAAGCCCGCAGCCGCGGCGGCCAGCGCCTCGTCGAGGTCGGATTGGCCGGCATGCGCGACGGTGCCGATCACCTCCTCGGTCGCGGGATTGCGGACTTCGATGATGTTGCCCGAATGGGCCGGTCGCCAAGTGCCGCCAATGAAAAGCTGGGTATTCGAATAAGCCAACGGAGCCTCCTTTTACGTCGATCGGTGACAGATAGCGTCCGCGGCACGCGTCATCACCGGTCCGAGATAGGTGCGGAAGCGCGGCTCGGCGGTGAGGCTGCGGAAATCCGCCATCCGCGTCACCCCGCCGCCGGCCACGAACAGGAATTGCCCGGCGATCTCCGCCAGGATATCGAGGTGCCAGCTCGCCGTCGGGTGCATGCAGAGGATGACCAGCCTGCCCTCGTCTCGCAGCTTGCGGAAGAAATCGAGCATGAAGCCGATATAGCCGTCCTGCAGGTTGAATTGCGGCTCGTCGAACAGATGAACCAGCGGCGTCCGGGTCGGCGACGGCGCCAGCAAGGCGGACGGCACGCGCTTGCGGAAGCGCCTGACCTGATAGGATTGGTGATAATGGATCGCGAGCCGGTCGCGCTCGCGGTATTTGACCCCATGGATATCGGTCCCTGCGACCAGCACGCGCCCGGAGGTCGGCGCATTGGAGCCGGTCATCATCTCGAACAGGGTGGTCTTGCCGGCACCGTTCGGGCCGACCACGCCGACGATGCCGGGCTCGTCCAGCGACAGGTTTGCCTGAAGCGTAAACGTCGGATGGCGGACGATGCGGCCCCGCGTATAGACCTTGCGGATATCATCGAGAACGAGCAGCGGTGCGGCCACTTATTGTACTCCCAGCAAACGCTGCCGAAGCGAACGATCATCGCGCAAGACAGCAGCCTCGCCGGTCCAGACGATCCGGCCGCGGTCAATCACCGCGGCGTGGTCCGCGACCGACAGCGCGATCTCGGCGTTCTGCTCCACGACGAGTGAGGCGATGCCCTCACCCTTCATGCGCAAGATGGTGGCGAGCACGTCGCCGACGATTTTTGGCGCCAGGCCCTGGCTCGGCTCGTCGAACAGGACCAGTCCGGGCGAGCCGACCAATGCACGGGCAATGGCGACCATCTGCATCTCGCCGCCCGACAGGTTCTCGCAATCGCGCTCCATGAGATATTCGAGCGGCGAGAAAATCGCTGCGGCTTCCTTGACGCTCCAGTTGCGAAAACGCGTGCGCTTCTGCGCGATCGACAGGTTGCGCGCCACCGACAAGGTCGGGCACAGCCGACGGTCGTCCGGCACCCAGCCGATGCCGGCGCGCGCGACCTCGTGGGTCGGACTGCGCGTGACATCGTGCCCGTCGAAACGAACGGCGCCGCGGCGCGGGCGCGTCAATCCGAGGATCGATCGCAGCATGGTGGTCTTGCCGGCGCCGTTGGGTCCGAGCAGCGCGAACACCTTGGCTTGGGCGATGGCGAGCGAGGCCCCGAACAGTGCCTGGGTTTCGCCATAGAAGGTATCGATCCCGTCCACTTCGAGGATCATGCGAACTTCCCCAGATTGGAGCGGCGCACCCATTCGTTCTGCTGCAGCTCGTGCGGCGTACCGCGCGCGACCACCTGGCCCCAATGGATCACCGAGATGCGGTCGGCGAGCGAGAACAGGAACTCCATGTCGTGCTCGATCGCGACGATCGTGAGCTTGCCTTTCAGGCGCGCGACCAGCGTGGCGAGGCGCTGCACGCCGTCGGAGCCGAGGCCGGAGGTCGGCTCGTCCAGGCACAGCACGCGCGGCGCCTGCGCCAGCGCGACGGCGATCTCCAGCGCGCGGCGGTCGCCGTAGGAGAGGTCCTTGGCACGGATGCCCCCCCTCTCGGCGAGCCCCACCGACGCAAGCACCTCGGACGCCTTGGCCGCAAACCGGCCATCGCCGGCTGCGGCATTGGCGATATCGAAGCCACGGGTGCGAAACTCGGGCAGGCCCATCATGACGTTGTCGCGGGCGGAGAACTCGTCGAACAGCGTCATGATCTGGAACGAGCGGGCGATGCCCTTGGCGGCAATGCGGTGCGGGCTCAATCCCGTGACGTCCTCGCCGCCGAGCAGGACCCTGCCGCGGCTCGGCTTCACCCTGCCCGTGAGGACGTTGAAGAAGGTGGTCTTGCCGGCGCCGTTGGGCCCCATCACGCCATGAAACTCGCCCTCGGCAACCGCGAGATCGACGCTTTCCAGCACGACGCGATCGCCGAAACGCACGTGCACGCCTGCGGCCTCGATCATGCTCATTGCCCGCCTCCGACCAACAGCCGCATCGCTGACGTGCTGCGGCGGCGCAGCGCGTCGAGCGAATGCCGCTGCACGGCGGCCGAGAGCGCGCCGGCGATGCCTTCGGGACGGAACAGTACGATAGCGATGAACAACAGACCGAAATAAAGCATCCAGGCATTGGTCAACGCACCGATCACGTCGCGGGCCGTGAGGAAGAGAAACACGCCAATGACCGGGCCCCAGAAGCTGACGAGTCCGCCGCCGACCAGAGTCATCATCACGACGTAACCGGATTGATGCAGGCTCATCACGTCAGGAAAGGCGGCGAGCTGCGCCATCGCGAACAATCCGCCGGCAAAGCCGGACACCGCAGCCGACAGCGCGAAGACCGATGCCTTGTAGAGCCACACATTGTAACCGAGATGGGCGGCGCGCACCTCGCTCTGCTTGATCGCAGCGACGACGCGGCCATAGGGCGAGTGCACAAGTCGCCACAGGGCGGCTGTCCCGACCGCGAACGCGGCGAGCACGAAATAGTAGAATGCGACATTGTCAGCGAGGTCGAACGACACCAGCCCGAAATCGGCCGGCAGCCGCTTGATCTTGAGGAGTCCATCCTCGCCGCCAGTGATCCGGTGCGACTTGATCGCCAGCGTCCAGAAGATCTGGCCAAAGGCGATCGTCATGAAAGCATAATAGATGCCGCGCCGGTGCGAGATGAACAGCGCCACCAGCACCCCGGCTAGCCCGGCCACCGCGGCTGCGGCGGCAAGACATATCCAGAGATTGGCGACGATATCGAGCTGGCACAGCCCGAACGCATAGGCCCCGATGCCAAAATAGGCGCCATGCCCGAAAGACGGAAGTCCGGCCGTGCCCAGCACCAGGTTGAACGCCAGCGCATACAGCGACCAGATCAGGATTTCGATTCCCAGGTAGGGATAGAGCCCGATCCGCGTGATCCAGAGCGGTACCGTTGCCAGCACCAGCCAGAGCACCAGCATCGTCGGCGTGACGAGGCGCGCGCCGTCGGATGACGATTTTGATCCCACAATCATTCCTCAGGCCTCGAGCACGCTTTTCTTGCCCCACAGGCCCCGCGCACGGAAGGTCACGACGGCAACCAGCAGGATGTACATCGACAACAGCGACCATTCGGACGCGTAGGCGCCGGCAAGACCGACACACAGTCCGACCAGAAGCCCCGCCACGACCGCGCCCCAGAAACTGCCGACGCCGCCAAGCACGATCACGAGGAATGCCGGGATGACGGCATCGACCCCCATATGCGGACGGATGCCCCAGATCGGCGCGACGATGATGCCGGCGACCGCGGCCAGCATGGTGCCGAACACGAACACCAGCAGGCGCAACCGCGACAGGTTGATGCCGAGCGCGCGAACGATCTCGCTGTCATGGGCGCCAGCCTTGACGCTCGCGCCGAACGAGGTCTTTTCGATCAGCAGCCAGACCAGGCCGATGATCCCGGCGGCGATGGCCGCGGCGTAGAAGCGATAAGTCGACCAGATCAGATCGCCGAACAGAAAGCCGCCATTGATGGCGGACGGCACCTGCAGCACATAGTCGCGCGTGCCCCAGACCAGGCGGATCAATTCCTCGATCACCATCGCCGCACCGAAGGTCAGCAGCAGCCCGTAAAGCGGATCCTTGCCGTAGGTGCGACGCATGCAGACCTCGATCAGCATCCCGAGCAGGCTTACGATCACGGGCGCGATGACCAGCGTCGCGGCGTAGCGCCAGCCGAGCGGCAGCGCGAGCCACATCTTGGCAAGATCGGCCGGCAATGGCGGCCGCGATCCGGTCAGCTGCATGGCGACATAGGCGCCGAGCGCGAACAGAGATCCGTGCGCAAGGTTGATCTGCTCCATCAGCCCGACGATGAGCATGAATCCGAGTGCGATCAGCGCGAACAACAGGCCGAGCGTCAGGCCATTGAGGAGATGCGGAAGAAGGTCGAACAAGGTTTGGGTCTCGCAACTGACATTTGCTCACACCCGGGACACGGATGGCCCGGGCGAGCGGCGCGCGATTTGCGCGCCGCTCGTTCTGCGATATGACGCACGTCTCTAGGAATCGACGGTCGGCACTTGCTCATAGGGCGTGAGCTTGCACTTGCCAGGTGCGGCGTCATCCGCTGCCGCTTTTGGCTCGGTCCAGCTGATGATCTCGAACAGGTCGGTGTTGTCGGCCGGCTTTACGTTGCGCCGCGCCAAATAGATCGTCTGCTGCATCTGATGCGTCACCGGATCCATGTAGGCGTCGAAATGCTGCATGCGGTCAGTCGCCGACACCTTGAGGTTCTCGAGTTCCTTGATGATCTTGACGTTGTTGGTCGACCCTGCCCGCTCGATCGCGCGGAGCAATTCGCGCGTCGACATGTAGCCGTTGTAGGACACGTTGCCCGGCACCGGGATCGGACCGTCCTTGTTGGCGGCCTGCCATTTCTTGACGAAGTCGGCGACACCCGGCAGCTGCAGCTTGTGATACCAGGTGGTGCCGAACACGCCGAACAGGCTGTCGGGCGCGCCCCAGACGTCGGGCCAGTCCTGCTGGTTGTTGATCCAGGCCGGCTTGCCGTCGAGCTTGAGCTGCGCCACCTGCTCGCGCAAGGCCTTGATGTCGTCGCCGCCGATCGCGGTCGCGACGACGTCGGGCTTTGCCTGCTGGATCTTCAAGAGATAAGCGGTGAAGTCGCGGGTGTTCTGCGGCACCAGGAGATTGTCGACAATCTTACCACCGGCGGCCTCGACCTGCGCCTTGGTCGCGGCCGACGTGGTGTGGCCCCAGACATAGTCGTTGGTCAGCAGCATCCAGCTCTTGCCGATGGAATCGACCGCGTTCTTGACCGACGCCTTGGAGAAATTGGTGCCGTTGCCATCCCAGACGAATTTCACGCGCGAGCAGTTCTCCCCGGCCTCGCTCGGCGCCGAGGAGTTGGTGTTCATGTAGATCACGCCGTATTTGCTGGCGACCTGCGTGATGGCGTTGGCGACGCCGGAGTGCAGCGCGCCGATCAGGATGGTGCAGTCCTCGCGGGTGATGAAGCGCTCGGCGACGCGGCTGCCGGTTGCCGGCGTGGTCTCGGTATCCGCGGTGATGAAGGTGACTTGGCGTCCGAGCACGCCGCCTTTGGCGTTGAACTCGTCGATCGCCATTTTGATGCCGCGGAAATCGTCCTGGCCGCTGTTGCCGTATTGCCCGCTGGCATCGCAGGTCAGACCCAGCTTGATCGGCTTTGCGCCTTGGGCCCACGCGTGATTCTCCTTCCACGGCCCAAAGAAGCTGCCGGTGCCACCGATGACGCTCGCCATCAAGCTGCCCTTCAAAACGCTTCGCCGTGAGATCTGACGCCTCATCGTTTCCTCCCGTTTTCGAAGTCTTTTGCTTTTTTGTGCGATTAGAATATTCATTCCATTTGTTATGTAAAGTGGAATATTTGATCCAACCGGTGAAATGCCGTTAAACAGGCGACCGATCTGGAGACCCGAGACGATGAACAAGGCACAGGGCGCCATGAGTTACGACGAGCTGCGCGGCGCGATTGCGCAGCGGCACCGGGCGCTATCTGGCCGGTTGCAGCAGATCGCGGAATTCGTGCTCGATCACCCGACTGATGTCGCACTCGGCACGGTCGCGGAGGTGGCGCAACGCTCGGGCGTGCCGCCGTCGGCGATCGTTCGCTTCGCCCATGCACTCGGCTTCGGCGGCTTCACCGAGATGCAGCAGGTGTTCCGCTCACGCCTCGTTGCCGGCGTTGCGCCGAGCTACAAGGCGCGGCTCGCCCGTATGAAGAGCGAGGAGAAATCGGTGCTCGGCCGCCAGCCGGCCGCGGTGCTGTCGCGCTTCGTCTCGGAGGCGCAGTCGTCGCTGGTGACGTTGAGCCAGTCCGTGCATGCGCGCGAGCTCGACGCCGCGACCGCCATTCTCGCGAAGGCGCGCGACATCTATCTGCTCGGCCTCGGCGGCTCGTTTCCGGTGGCAACCCACCTCGCCTACGTGCTGCGCAAGCTCGGACGGCGCGTCGTCCTGCTCGATGGCACCGGCGGCAGCATCCACGAGCAGTCGCATGCTGCGACGACCGAGGACGCACTGGTCGCGATCAGCTTCCGGAATTACTACCCTGATACGGCGCGGCTGTTTCCCGAACTGGTCGCGCGCGGCGTCCCCACGATTTCGATCACCGACAGCCTGTTGAGCCCGATCGTCGAGGGAGCACGCGTCGTGTTCGAAATCCAGGACATGCCAGAGCCGGCGCTGCGCACGCTGGTTGCGCCGATGTGTCTCGTGCAGGCCATGGCGATCGGCCTCGACCTTGCGGCCGATTAGGATTCAAAACAGGAGAAGATCATGGCAGCACATGACGGGAAAGTATTGGCAGGACAAGTGGCGCTGGTGACCGGCGCCGGGCGCGGGCTCGGCCGCGCCTTCGCGGAAAAGCTCGCCGCCCTCGGCGCCAACGTCGGCATTCACGGCATGCGCGAGAACGGGCCGGCGGAATATGGCGAGGGCACCACGCTGACTGCTGTCGCCGAGGAGATCGGCCGGCAGTTCGGCGTCCGCAGCCAGCGCGTGCTCGGCGATCTCACCAAGGGCGAGGACATCGCGCGCGTGATTGCCGAGACGGAAGCCGCGCTGGGCCCGATCGACATCCTCGTGCACAATGCCGGCGGTGACATCGCGGCCGCGGGCGGCAAACCCGATCCGAACGACGCAGTTCACATCAAGGAGGCCGATGTGCGCGCGGTGCTGGAGCGCAATCTGCTCTCGACCATCCTGACTTGCCAGGCGGTCGCCAAGGGCATGATGGAGCGGCGGCGCGGCCGCATCGTCACGCTCGGCTCGGTGGCCGCTTTCAAGGGACGCACCCAGGGCTCGATCTATGCGGTGTCGAAGGCCGGCGTGACGCATTACACGCGATGCCTCGCCGACCAGCTGCGCCCCTACGACATCGCCGTCAACTGCATCGCGCCCGGCGACACCCGCACCGGCCGCTTCCTCGGCACGCGCGCGGTCGATCCAGACAGGATGGTCGAGACTCGCACGCTCGACCGCATCGCCGCCGTCGATGAGGTCGCGCGCGTCGTCGAGTTCTTCGCAGGTCCCATGGGCGCCTTCGTCTCCGGCCAGGTGCTGCGGATCGACGGCGGCGGACAATGCTGGCCGGGCTGACGCACAAGAAGAAAAAGGGCCACTGCGAGCGGCCCTTTTGCGTCGTCTCGATTGATTGAGCTTACTCGACCCGCGCCAGCACCGCGAGCTTGCGGATGCCCTTGTTGCGGTAGGCGTCGAGGAACGCGTAATAGTCCTTGAACGACACGCAGCCGTTGGAATCGCCGTTCGGTCCGAGCATGAAGGTGTGGGCGAGCAGGCCGTCGCGGCCGTAGATCGCGCTCTCGCCGCCGATCGGGGTCAGACGCAGCGCGGGCACGCCATGGAACAGCGCCTCGCGCGGCTTCAGCGTGTAGATGTGCGGCGGTGTCACGCCGCGCATGCGGGTGCGCTGGGAGCGCGGATCGTCGAGATTGGAGCCGAGGCCGGAATGTGCCTCGAGCTTGGTGCCGTCGGGCAGATAGACCGTCTTGGCGGTGATGTCGTAGACCGCGGTATCGCGCTCATAAGGCGGCGCGCCGCCGAACATCGGATTCTGCTCCTTCGGCGCGATGGAGGCGGTGATGTTGGCATCGGCCGAGGCGTAGGCCAAAAGCCCGCCTGACGGCTCACGCTTGCCCCAAAGCTTCTCCACCATCGACTGGCGCGGCCCGGTGATCGACATCACCGCGGCCTTGGCGCGGTCCGCGAACGACTTCTTCGCTTCGGGGGCCGGCACGATCTGAGCCGGATCGGCCGAGGCGAGCTGGATCTGGGCATCCGGAGCGCGCTTGGCCTTGTCCGCAGCCTTGTCGGTCGGCTTGTCAGAGGACTTGTCAGCAGTCTTGGCCGCCGGCTTCAGCGCTTCCGCGACCTTCGCGATTATGCTCTGCTTCGGCGGGTCTTTAGCTACCGCAACCTGGGTGGCGGGCGCGGCGCTGCCCGCGTTCGAGGCCACGCCCTGGGTCGCAGCCGCGGCAAAGCGCTCGTTGAACATCTCGCGCGAGATCGGCGCGGCCACCTGCAGCCGGTCGGGCAGGAGCGAAAAAGCTTCCTTGATGGCGTCGCCGGCCTCGCGCAGCGCGACCTTGGGCGCACGCTTGATCACCGGCTCGTCGTAGCCGGTGCTGCCGACGCTCGGATAGACGCTGGCGCCGAAGACGTTGCTGTAGATGGTCCAGCCGGCGCCCATCACGACGCAGCCGATCGCCGCGGCGCCAAGCCAATTGGTCGTGGTCATTTTCCGGGAAGGCTTCCGAGGAGAATTCTTGCCAGGATTCTTGGACTTCCGTGCCGCGTTACTATGCGCAGCGATACTCTTACTCATTCGCCTTGCGTCCAGGACGGTGTCACTCAGTCCCCCTTCAAAGTGCCGCTGGTCACGATCCGGGAACAGCATCTCGCAGAGGGTCGGAGCGTCATTAAGGCGACTTTTAGTTAAATGCGGATTAAGTTCGGGCGGATGTAGGGCAGCTCGTTAACGCTGTCTCATTCTGAGAAAAAAGCCCGCAGAACTACGGACTTAGGCGCGTCTGTTAACTATAATTCTCGGCCGGGTTAGTGCCTTCAGAGGACGTCGCCGGCCGCCTTCCTTGGACCCGCCAACCAAGTCCTTTTCGTGGTCTTCAATGCCCGCACGATACCGGGGAAGCATTGTGCGAGGCTGGTGCCCCGCCCGCAGCGCGCCACGTCAGCGTGAGCGAAAGTTGATCGCGCCGGACTGGAAGATGCCGCAGAGAGGGAATAGGTGCGGGAGCGGCACTTTTCAGCAGCCTCTGCGTGTGATACGGTACCGTATCAACATCGCCTTGAACTGTGCCGGGCACGCAAACGGAGGCTGGCATGAGAAGGTTCGCGCGCGCTGGATGCTTGGCTCTGGCGTCGTCGTTTCTGTTGATCGGCTGTGCCGTCGCACAGCCTGCCGCCAATGCGGGCTGCACGGCATCGCCAGCCGCGGCAGGAACGCAAATCTGGCGCTGCGACAACGGCATCACCATCGTCGCGGAAAACGGCGCCCGATTTGAACTAAAGGACGCCAACCGCGACGGACATATAGACTCCGTCGAATTGAGCAGCAAAGCGCTGCTGGTCGAGGTGCCCAAAAAGCCGGGCGGCAATCCCTTCAAGGTGTTGACGCCGCAGGCGATCGCCGCGGTGCGCGGCACCAGATGGGCTGTCGATGTCGCCGAGGCCAAGACCTCCGTCTTCGTCGCTGACGGCCGTGTCGGCGTCAGCCGCAGGGCGCGCGGGCGCGGCGTCGTTCTCGGCTCCGGCGAAGGCGTTGACGTGGAAGCGACCGGCCCGTTGACCGTCAAGACATGGGGCCAGCCGCGCGTCGATGCGCTGATGGCAAGGCTCGGTCAATAGGACTTGGTTCAGTAGAACTTGGGTCAATAGAACTTAGAACAAAGAAGTTTGCAGCACGTAGTGACGAGACGCGTTCGGATCCTGATAGCCCTCACCCTCACCGCGCTGTGGGGCGCGGGCATCTATGCCGCGCACGCAGGCGGCCATCTGCGCTTTCTCGACCGCCTCGAGGCCACGCTGACCGACTGGCGGACCCAGGTTCGCGGCGTGCAGCGTCCGCCCGATCTCGTCACGATCGTTGCGATCGACGACACCGTGGTCAAGCGCGGCGGCAGCTATCCGCTGCCGCGCGCCGATCTCGCCCGCGTCGTCGACACCATCGTGTCGTTCAAGCCGAAGGTCGTTGCGATCGACCTCCTGCTGGTCGACCGCAGCGCCGCGATCGGCGACGCGACGCTCGCCAACACGCTCGCCACCGGACCGATGGTGCTCGCCGCCGCGGCGATCTTTCCCAGCGCCAGCGAGACCGTCGAGGCCAGCAGCCAAGGCCCCCTCGCGGTGCTGCCGCAGGCCGAACGCTTTCTGCTGCCGTTGCCGGCGTTCGCCGACCACGCCGAGGTCGGCGTCGTCAATGTCGCGACGGGACAGTCGGGCTCGCCGCTCTCGGTGCCGATGCTCTTCCGGACGCACGACAAGGTCGAGCTGTCATTCCCCTTGCGCGTCGCCAGCCGCGCGCTCGACCAGCCGCTGACGATCGCACCGGATCATCTCATGCTCGGCGATCGCGCGGTGCCGACCGACACCGATTTCGCGCTGCCGATCACCTATTACGGTCCAAGGCGTACCATCCGCACCGTCAGCGCGCAGAGCATTTTCGACGGCACGCTCAATCGCGCGGCGATCGAGAACCGGATCGTCGTGATCGGCGCCTCGGTCGCCGGCGGCGGCGACTTCTACCCCACACCGTTCGATTCCCTGATGCCCGGCGTCGAGGTGGTCTCGACCGCGATCACACATCTGGTTGCCGGCGACGGCGTGGTGCGCGACCGCAGGGTTCGTATCGCCGACGCGCTTGCTGCGATCCTGCTGCCGATGTTGCTGGTCGGCTTGCTGGCCTGGCGGCGCAGCACGCTCGGCATCATGGCGGCGGCCGCAGTGATGATCGCCTGGGCCGGGCTCAATACGTTCGCGTTCACGCAGGGCGTCTGGCTGAATGCGGCAACCACGCTTGTCGCCGCAGTGCCCCCGCTGGCGATCTTCGCCGGTTTCCAATTGTGGGCCGGAGGCCGCCGCACGCAATATCTCGCGGCCAAGAGCCGGTCGCTCGCCCGGTTCCAGGCGCCAGCGGTGCAGGAATGGTTGGCGCGCGATCCGGATTTTCTGTCAAAACCCGTCCGGCAAAATGCGGCCGTCGCCTTCATCGATCTCTCCGGCTTCACGGCCCTCAGCGAACGGACCGATCCGGATGCCATCCAGGAAATCCTGAAGGAATTTCACGCGCTGATCGACAAGACCGCGGTCGATTGCGGCGGAACGATCACCGGCTTTCTCGGCGACGGCGCCATGATCCTGTTCGGACTGCCGCGCGCGATGCCCGATGATGCGGCGCGCGCGGTGAAATGTGCGACCGACCTGCATCGCGGCGTCGAACGCTGGATCGCCTCGCTGCCGCCGGCCATCGGCGATCGGCTCGGATTCAAGATCGGCGCGCATTTCGGCGAGATCGTCGCCTCCCGCCTCGGCGAAACCCACCAGCACATCACGGCGACGGGGGACACGGTCAACGTCGCGAGCCGGCTGATGGAAGTCGCCGTTCAGAACGGCGCCCGGCTCGCGCTGAGCGATACGCTGCTCGATGCGGCCGACTTCCACGGGGCTCCCGACGGCATCCTGTCGGGCCCCCTCCTCGCCCAGGTCCGAGGCCGTTCAGGCGTCGTGACGGTGTGGTTCTGGCGGGATCGGGGCGGACCGGACCAGGATGCTGCAAAGGCCGAGATGATCGACTGATCATCGTTGCTAGCGGCCCAACACTCCGCTGTCGTCCCTGCGAACGCAGGGACCCATACCCCCCAGGGAGATTTTTGGCGAAGACTAGTCGTGAGCATGCCTTCGCGCGGTACGGACACCGCCGTCGATCAATAGATCACGCGGTATGGGTCCCTGCGTTCGCAGGGACGACAGCAAAGAGAATGAGTTCTACCTCGCCTCCGGCGGCGGCGAACGGTCCAGCACGTCGCCCTTGGCGCCTTCGAGCAGATCGATGCCGTAGGTCTCGACCACGAGTGGCCCGCGCTTGCGCTGCAATTGCGCGACCTGCGTGACCTTCGCAAAGAGATCGTTGAGAACGGGATGACCCTCGGGGCGCAACTCGTCGACAGAGAGCAGCTTGCCCGCCAGCAGCTTTGGATCCGGCTCGCCCATGTTGACCCAGCGGATGCGCTGGTTCTGCTGCACTACGCAGGTGCCGCGCGGCAGGTAGAAGGCGAGCCAGCCCGTGGTCCCGTAGTCCTGCGCGAGCACGCAGGTCGCGCCATGGCGTGCGCGCTCCGCTTCGATGCCCGCGGCAAGCTCGCGCCAGCCGACGCCGACGCTGCGCACGGTGGCATCGCGGCGGTATCCGGAGAGCCAGCCGGTGTTGGCCTGCACGATGAGCGCTGCAAACATCACGATGCCGACAGGGGCGGCCCAGCGCAGGCAAAAATCCACCAGACGGCGCTGGCGCGGCTTCCATTGGACGAGATTGGCGGCGGCGGCAGCTGCGACGACGAAGGGCGGATAGACCGGCGCAAACCAGTTGGCCTCGACGCGGGCATGCAGCGAATGCCAGACGAAATAGGCGACGATGGTCCAGAACATCGTCTCGATCAGCACGCGCGAGGCCAACGCGCCTGCCCTGTGCCAAGTCAGCGCATGCAGGCCCATCGCGCCGAGGATGAATACCAGTGGGGTCGCGAACGCGATCTGGGTCGGGATCAGCTCGGCGATGAAGACGGGGCGGAAGTCCTCGATCTTCGCGCGCCCAAGCTGCTTTGTGAGCGAGACCCATTGGTGGTCCGCATTCCAGAGGATCACCGGCGAGAACAGCGCGAGGGCAACGAGACCGCCGAGATAGGGCCAGGGCGACAGAAACCAGCGCCTGAGCTTCGGCACGGCGGCAAGCCAGATCAGGATGCCCGCGCCAAAGAACATGGCCGTGTATTTCGACAACAGCGCCGCGCCGACGGCCGCGCCGACCGCGAGCCACCAGATGCCGCGCCCGGTCTCCAGCACTTTTGCGAGGAAGAACAGCACGAAGCTGGATGCGACCAGGAGCGGTGCGTCCGGCGTCACGATCAGCGTGCCGACGGACGCCATCATGGTGACGTTGAGCAGGATGGCGCTGGTCGCCGCCACGCGCGCGCCGCCGAACAGGATCGCAGCGGAGCGATAGACCGCATAGCTCATCGGCAGCGCCAGCAGGATCGAAACGAGGCGAACGCCGAGCTCGGTATCGCCGGCAATCATGGTGCCGGCACGGATGACATAGGCGACCATCGGCGGGTGGTCGTAGTAGCCGCCCGCCAGATTCTTCGACCACATCCAGTAATAGGCTTCGTCGAAGGTGATCGGCGTGACCGCGGCCGCAACGAGCCGCATGGCCACCAACGCCAGAATCAGCAGCGCGGTGTTGCGGACGATCCGCGCATCAGCTCCGCCCATCGTGCGGCTATTTCTTGCGCCAGACGAACAGGCCTGACATCGCGTAGTTCCACACCACGCCCATCAGCGCACCGGCCATGCCGGCCAGCCACCAGATCGGCTCCTGGTCGTACACCGAGAAGGCGACGCCGACATTGGCGAGCAGACCGACGCTGCACACGATGTAGAAGGCGATCAGGCCGCGCAGCAGCGCAAAGCCTTTCAGCCGCTGGTCACGATAGGTGAGGAAGTTGTTGAGGATGAAATTGCTGGTCATGGCGACGATGGCGCCGGCGGCCTGCGCCTCCGCGAACGGTGCCTTGAACAGCTGAAGTCCGATGAACAGCGTGGTGAGGTGCACCACGAGGCCGATACCGCCGACCATCGCGAACAGGATGAAACGCAGCGAGACGATGTCGTTGCTCAGCTTGGCGAGGACCAGACCGAGGAAGTCGAGCGCGACCATGGAATCGAGCTTGCTCTCGCCGTGCTGGCGGGCGCCGAAAGTGTAGGGAATCTCGACCGCCCGCAAGGAGCCGTGCGCGGTCGCGACGACGTCGAGCAGGATCTTGAAGCCGTGCACGGACAGCTTCGGCGCGAGCTGCTCGAAACGATCGCGGCGGATCATGAAGAAGCCGCTCATGGGATCGGCGATCTCGACCCGCAGCATCTTCCTGGCGAACTCGGTGGCCAGCGCGCTGGCGCCCGCGCGCTGCTTGTTGAAGCCTTCGCTCTTGTAGCCCTCGATGTAGCGGCTGCCGACCACGAGGTCGGCCTGATCGCTCGCGAGCAAGAGCAGCATCTTCGGCAGTTGCGTCTCGTCGTGCTGAAGGTCGGCGTCGATCACGGCCGCATAAGGCGCGCTGGAGGCCAGGATGCCCTCGATACACGCGCCCGACAGGCCGCGGCGGCCGATGCGGCGGACACAGCGCACGCGGCTATCCTGCTGCGCGAGTGCGCGCACGACGTCCCAGGTACCGTCCGGCGAATTGTCGTCGACGAACACGACCTCCCAGGCGACGTTGGCGAGGGTCGCCTCCAGCCGCCGGTACAGCACCGTGACATTGTCGCGCTCGTTGAAGGTCGGGACGATGACCGACAGTTCCGGGCCCTCTTGAGCCTGCGGTGGATGGTCGGAGCCCGGTCTGATCGCTTCATTCATGACGGCAGCGTATATCCGCCGCGTCTTACGCTGCCAAGCTTTTGCGCTGCCAAGTTCTTGCGCTGCCGGGCCGGAGGATCTGTGGGAAATGCCCCAAAAGGAGCCCTAAAATGCCAACGACCCCGGAACGGCGGGCCGCGCGTACATCCGGCGCGAGCCTTAAGCTATTCCAAGGTCGTCCCAGCGCCGGAGTTTTAGCTCAACGTCGCCGTTAAAGACTAGATAGGAACGATGGGATTGGTTCGCAAGGGGCGAAAACCACGATTTTCTGCCCTATTGGTTAGGCACTTCCCGGATGATCGGGCCGCGCGGCGCCGGCGCGACGGGGGCCGCGGGGGCGGCAGAAGGGGCCGGCTCGACCTTCGCCGGTCTGGGCGGCTTGCCGTACTGACCGATCGGCCCGAACACGACGGCCATCGCAAGCACGATCGCGGCGACGATCGCGCCCAAAATGCCCCCCATCGATTCAGACGACATGAAACCATCCCTTCTCCAGATGCGGCCCGTGATACCACGGATGCGCGCGGAGCCGGAAGGGCCTGGGGTGAGTTGCGAATCGCGAGTGGCGAAAGTCGGCCGCTCCTGCCCACTCGCTATTTCGCCGGCGGCCTGTGCTTGACGAAGGCCGTCACGATGTCCTTCTGCGCGGACTCCACTGCCCTGTTCGCAGTCGCGAGATGGGCGCCGGCATCGATCTCAGGGTATTGCGTGGTGAGATAGTCGAGCAGCGCCACCCGGTAATATTGCCGCTCCGACGGACAGGCGCTCGCGACCGAGCGGCCGAAATCCCGTTCCGTCATTCCCTGATTGCTGTCGCGCGAATATTCCCGCGCCAGACAATGCCAGTAATCGTCGCGGCCCTGCTGTGCGAGCTTCTGCGCGCCCTTGGCATCATCGTCATCCGCCATGACTGAGGACATCATGGCAGCAGATGTCATCATGACGAGCGCCGCCCCCAGCATTCGCATCCGCATCTTGTTCTCCCTTGTCGCAGATCGCGGTGCCAAGCTTAGACGGGCGGCGAGAACTGGCCAATCACATCTCGTTTGACTAGGATGACGTCTCCCCTCCCCGTCGATGTGAGATCCTCCCGTGGCCAAAGCAAAAACCGCGTCCAAAAAATCAGGCAACATCTTCATCGGCATCGGCGGCTGGACCTTCGAGCCCTGGCGCGGCGTGTTCTATCCGGAGAAGCTGACTCAGGCGAAGGAGCTGTCCTACGCAGCCTCGAAGCTGACCTCGATCGAGATCAACGGCACCTATTACGGCTCGCAGAAGCCGGAGAGCTTTCGCAAATGGGCGAGCGAGGTGCCCGACGGCTTTGTGTTCTCGGTGAAAGGACCGCGCTTCGCCACCAACCGCCGCGTGCTCGCCGAGGCCGGCGATTCCATCAAGCGATTCTATGATTCAGGCGTGCTGGAACTCGGCGACCATCTCGGACCGGTGCTCTGGCAGTTCGCGCCGACGAAAAAGTTCGACGGCGCCGATTTCGGCAAGTTCCTCGAGCTGCTGCCGCGCAAGCTCGAGGGACGCGCACTCCGCCATGTCGTCGAAGTCCGCCACGACAGCTTCTGCACGCCGGACTTCGTGGCGTTGATCCGCGAATTCGAGACGCCCGTGGTGTTCGCCGAACACGGCAAATATCCGGCCATTGCCGACGTCGCTGGCGATTTCGTCTATGCGCGCTTGCAGAAGGGCAATGACGAGATCAAGACCTGCTACCCGCCGAAGCAGCTCGACGCCTGGGCCGAGCGCTTTCAAGCCTGGGCGTCGGGCGGTGAACCGGACGACCTGCCGAGGGTTGACAAGGCCAAGCCGAAGAAAGAGCCGCGCGACGTGTTCGCCTATGTCATCCACGAGGGCAAGGTGCGCGCACCGGCCGGCGCCATGGAACTGATCGCGCGGGTGAGTTGAGGTGATCCATGGCAAAGGCGAAAAAGCTGTTCACCATCGGCTATGAGCAGACGCCGCCCAAGGCGGTGCTCGACGAGCTGGAACAGGCCGGCGTCAAGCTCGTGGTCGACGTGCGCGCGGTGACGTCGTCGCGGCGCCCGGGCTTTTCCAAGAAGCAGTTGTCGGCCGGGCTCGACGAACGCGGCATCGCCTATGTCCACCTCGCCGCCCTCGGCACGCCGAAGGAAGGCCGCCTCGCCGCGCGCAGCGGACAGTACGACGTGCTCGAGAAGATCTTCTCGAAGCACCTGAAGGCGCCCGAGGCCAGGGAAGCGATGGACGAGCTCTCGGCACTGGTGAAGAAGGCCGGACCCGTGTGCCTGCTCTGCTACGAGCGCGACCACACCCATTGCCACCGCCAGATGATCGCGGAGATCATCGAGGAGCGCGATGGGGTGACGGTGAAGAATTTGGCGGGACGACAGGTGTAGCCACGTTCTCGTCATTCCGGGGCGCGACGAAGTCGCGAGCCCGGAATCCATTGAGCGGCAGAGTTGGTGGATGAATGGATTCCGGGCTCGCGCTACGCGCGCCCCGGAATGACGGCTACCCCTCCGCCGCCAGCCGAAACGTCCCTTCCATCATCTTCACGCAGCTGCCGCCGACATGAGCGGAGACGATCTTGCCGTCCCGCTTGAGGACGCGCGTCAACAGGATGCTCGGCCGGCCCATGTCAAAGCCCTGGCCGACGGTGAGCTTGAGCTCGCCATCCCGCGCGGGGTCGAGGTCGGCAAACAGCGCGGCGGCAGCGACCGTCGCGCTACCGGTTGCGGGATCTTCGGCAAGGCCGCCGGCGCCGCGCATGAACATTCGCGCCTGGCGTTCGGAAGGCGCCTCCGATACAGCCACGTCGCGCGTATAGAACCACACCGAGCGGGCGTCATCGCGCGGCAAGACCCTGCCGAACGCGGCCGCATCTGGCCTCGCTCGTTTGAGGGCATCGCGCGAATGCACCTCCGCCACCAGGAACGGTGTTCCGACGCCGACGACTTGCGGCGCATGGTGATCGGTCCGGATGTCATCGGCGCTCAACGAGAGGCAGGCTGCAACGTCAGCGGCGGAAACCTCCGCCAGCCGCGACAGCGGCTGCGGGGCAGTGAGCTCGGTGCTGATGACCCTGCCCAGCTCGCAAAAAATGTCGACCGGCACGATGCCCGCGATCTCCTCGAACAGCAGACGCGGCTTCGGCTCCTTCGCAAGACTCGCCAGCACGAAGGAGGTGCCGATATTGGGATGGCCAGCGAACGGCATCTCCCTCACCGGGGTAAAGATGCGCACCTCTGCATCATTGGCCGTGTCGCGCGGCGGCAGCACGAAGGTGGTCTCGGAATAGTTGAACTCGGTGGCGATCGCCTGCATCTGCGCCGTCGTGAGCCCACCGGCGTCGAGCACCACGGCGAGCTGGTTGCCGCCGAAGGCGCGGTCGGTGAACACGTCGACGGTGATGTAGCGGCGCTGCATCGTCACTTCCCCAAGCAAAAGGCGGCCGCAACCGGCCGCATCGTCGGCAGTCTACAAGCCGAAAACACCGCCCGTCATGCCCCAAAATTCGGAGCAATCGGAGCAATTGCAATGACGCGTCGGAAGATGACGCTGCAGAGACGCAACGCCGGGCCGGCAAGCTTTCACCGGCCCGGCACTGTGTAATCGTCAGTAGCCATATGAGGCGCCCGTGCTCGGCAGACACGGCGGCTGCGTGTAGGGCGCAGAGGCATAGGCCCCCTCCGCCGGGGCCCTGACGCAGGAGTCGGTCACCGCCTGAGTGACGGCAGCACGCGGCGGGGCAGCGTGGCGCAACGATGCGGCCTGAGTCTGGGTGGCAGCTGCGGCGATCATGGCGGCCGCAACAAGGGTCAATCGAGTCATTGGCTTTCTCCGTATTACAAGTGGAAGCCGAGACGTCTCGGCGTCCACAATGCAATACGCAAAAGCTACCCCTGATATTTCATCACGGGCTTTCACCGAAGCGCGATCCGCTTCAACGAAACGCGACTCACGTGTGAAGGCACTAGCCCAGTTGAAACACTGCCACCGGCCGGTCATAACCGCGCACCTCGACCTCGCCGAGCGCGACGGCATCACTGCCATCGTCGCCCAACGCCTCGCGCACGGTCGCAGAAATCAGCAGTTGCGAGCCGAACTCCTTGTTCAGCGCTTCGAGCCGCGAGGCGAAGTTCACGGTGTCGCCGATCACAGTGTATTCCTTGCGCCGGGGCGAGCCGATATTGCCGGCGACGACCTCGCCGAAATGAATGCCGATGCCGATGCGCAGCGGCCAGCTCGTCTGCGCATTGATGCGATCCATCGCATTCAACATCTCACGGCCCGCGGCGACCGCACGCTGCGCGGCGTCGGAGGCCTCCAGCGGCGCGCCGAACAGGGCGAGGAAACCATCGCCGAGAAACTTGTTGACGATGCCGCCGTGGCGGTCGAGGACGTCGACCAGCACTGCGAAGGCGCCGTCGAGCCGGTCGACCACCTCCTGTGGCGTGCGCGACTGCGCACCGGCGGTGAAGCCGCGGAAATCGACGAACATCACCGCGACGCGGCGGACGTCACCGCCCGCGCTGGTTCCCGCCGCCATCAGCCGCTCCACCACCTGCGGAGAGACGTGCTGGCCGAACAGGTTCGTCACCCGGTCGCGCGCGGTCGCTGCCGCAATGCTCGCAGCGAACTGGCGGCGCAGCTGCGCGCCGACGGCGCCCGCCAGCACGCCACAGATCAGGATGACGACGCTGCGCACGGCGTGGAAATAGATCAGGGGGTCGCCAGCCTCATCCGCCGAATTGTAGTACAGCGCGACGGACAGAAGCCCGGCTGCAGCCACGAAACCGGTGAATGCGGAGAGCCAGAAATCGAGCCGCAGGGTCGAGAGGATAACGAAGATGAAATACATCAGCGGCACGGCGAAACCGAGCGCCTGGCTTGCGCCCATGGTGCGGGTTTGCAGGATCAGGATCACGGTCGGCAGCGACGTCTCGATCAGCGTGCCGATATAGCGCCGGATCACCGGCACATCGCGATCGAGCCGCAGGTTCTTTCTGATCTGGGTGTGGACCCAGACCTCGAACAGAATGAAGCCGGCGAGCAGAGCATAGACCGCGATGATCCCGTCCGTTCCGCGCCACACCCGGTTCACCACGCCGGGGTCGATCAAATAGATCGAGGTGAGCAACAGCATCATGATGCAGCCCGTCAGGATCAGTGCCCGCACCCGCAACAGCTCGGTGCGCAACACCTCCCGCGTCAGCTCGCGCTCGAAATCCTCCGACAGCACGGCTTGGTGCCGCGTCTTCCTGCTCGCAAACCTGACCATTTGCCCCTCGATTCCGGAAGCATTGTGCCTCAATCCAGCGTGCGGCGGAAGCGCGTTACGGCGATGGTCATGGCGAGCAACATCAGGGCCGCCAGCGCCAGCGTGTCGAAGCGGAGGTTCTGCATGGTCGCGCCCTTGAGCATGATGGCCCGGACGATCCGCAGATAGTGCGTCAGCGGCAGGCATTCACCGACATATTGCGCCCAGGTCGGCATTCCCGCGAACGGGAACATGAAGCCGGACAGCAGGATGCTGGGCAGGAAGAACATCATCGACATCTGCATGGCCTGGAGCTGGTTCTGCACCACGGTCGAGATCGTGTAGCCGATCGACAGATTGGTGGTGATGAACAATGTCGACAGCAGCGCCAGCAGGAACAGATTGCCGAGCACGGGGACGCCGAACAGGCCGACGCCGATGCCGATGATGAGGAAGGCCTGGACGAAGCCGACCAGCACGTAAGGCACGATCTTGCCGAACATCACCTCGACCGGCTTGATCGGCATCGACAACAGGCTCTCCATGGTGCCGCGCTCGACCTCGCGCGTCACCGACAGCGCGGTGAAGATCAGCATGGTCATGGTGAGGATGGTGCCGACGAGGCCCGGCACGATGTTGAGGCTGGAGCTAGCTGCCGGATTGTAGCGGGCATGCGCGCGGATCTCGAACGGCATCTCCGGGGGATCGCCGATATAGAGATCGTGCTTGAGCGCGGTCTGCACCACCATGCCGAGGGAGCCGATCGCCGCGCTCGCCGCCACGGGATCGGTGGCGTCGGCCGCCACCAGCAGCGCCGGCCTGTCGCCGCGCCGCACCGCGCGCTCGAATCCACGCGGGATCTCGACGCCGAACAGCACCTTGCCGGATTTCAGGAGATTGTCGAAATCGTCGACGTCGTGCACTTCATAAAGAAAGCGGAAATAGGCCGTGTTCTCCAGTGCCTTCAAGATCGAGCGGGCGAGATCTGAGTCCTCCTGGAGCAGCACCGCGCTCGGCAGATGGTGCGGCGTTGTGTTGATGGCATAGCCGAACAGCATGAGTTGCATCACCGGCAGCATCACGATCATCGCGAACGACACCCGATCGCGCTTGAGCTGAATGAACTCCTTGATCAGCATCGCATAGGAGCGCCGCAGGAAGCCGAAGCGCTCGCGGGTTTCATGGCGTGGTGCGGGATGATCCACAGCGCTCATTGGAAATTGTCCTTGGAGCGCCCCATCAGCTCGATGAACACATCCTCCAGCGACGGCGACGATTTGTGCCAGTGCAGGTCGCTTCTTTCCCGCCACGGCGCGATGCTGGCTTCCAGTGCCGCAACCTCGCGCCCCGACACGTGCAGCGATGTGCCGAACGGCGCCACCATGTCAATTCCCGGCTTGCCGGTAAGCTCGGCCGCGAGTGCGTTGAGGCCCTCGCCCGTCACCGTGTAGGTCGTCAGCGCCGATTTCGCGATCACCTCCTCCACCGTGCCGTGCGCAAGCAGATGGCCATAGGCGATATAGGCGATCTCATGACAGCGCTCGGCCTCGTCCATGTAATGGGTCGATACCAGCACGGTGAGGCCCTCGGCGGCCAGCGCGTGGATCTCGTTCCAGAAGTCGCGCCGCGCCTTGGGATCGACGCCGGCGGTGGGCTCGTCGAGCAGCAGGAGTTGCGGATTGGGCAGCGTGCAGGCCCCGAGCGCCAACCGCTGCTTCCAGCCGCCGGACAGCTCACCCGCAAGCTGCTCCTCGCGCCCGGAGAGGCCGATCCGCTTGATCATCTCGCGCGCGGCACCTCGTGCATCGACCAGGCCATAGAGCCGCGCTACGAATTCGAGGTTCTCGCGGACGGACAGATCCTGGTACAGGCTGAAGCGCTGGGTCATGTAGCCGACCTGGCGCTTGATCTTCTCGGCATCGCGCAGAATATCGTAGCCGAGACAGGTGCCCTCGCCGCTGTCGGGCGTGAGCAGTCCGCAGAGGATACGGATGGTCGTGGTCTTGCCCGAGCCGTTGGGCCCGAGGAAGCCGTAGATCGACCCGCGCTTCACCTGCATCGACAGATCGTGCACGACCTCGCGGCCGCCGAACGATTTGGTCAGGCCCTTGACGTCGATCGCGATGCCGTTGCCGCCGTTCATCGCTTGTCAGCCATCGGGGTTTTTGGGTTGAGAAAGACGTCGATGGGCTGTCCGACCCGCAGCGCGTCGGGGCGCGAGGGCCGCGCCTGGATGAGATAGACCAGCTTGTTGCGCTCATCGAGACTGTAGATGACAGGCGGGGTGTATTCGGCCGAGGTCGCGATGAAATAGATCTTCGCGGTGAGGTCGGCCGCGCAATTGTCGCAGGAGATGCGCACCGTATCGCCGATCGCGAGCTTCGGCAGTGCGGTCTCCGGCACGAAGAAACGCAGCTTCATGTTGCCGGGCGGCATGATCGACAGCACCGGCCGTTGCGCCGCCACCATCTCGCCCTCGCGGAAATAGATCTGCTGAATGGTGCCGGCGACGGGCGCAAAGCCCTTGCGACGCGCCATCCGCGTCTCCGACGTCGCCACCCGCGCCTCCGCGACGCGCAAGGATGACACCGCGGAATCGAGATTGGCCTGCGTGCCTGAGCCGGTCTTGCTCAGCGAGGCCGCCCGATCATAGGTCTGCTGGGCGTTGGCGAGCGTCGCCTTGTTCTGGTTGAGATCGGCAAGCTGGAGATCGTCGTCGACGGAATAGAGGTGATCGCCGACCTTGACCTCGTCGCCTTCGCGGACATTGAGCTTCGTCACCCGTCCGGCTTCGTCCGGGCTGACAAAGATCATGTCGGCCTCGACCCAGCCCTGGAAGCCGGGATCTCGCTTCTCGTTGCAGCCGGCAAGGCCGGTTGCAAGCAGGATCGTCAAGGCAACGCTGAAAATTGCTTGCGACGACCTCATGTCGTCCTCCGTTCACCAAAAATCAAATCGAGATGGACGCGCAGCATCTCCTGCGCGTCGAGCGGCGCATGCCGCGCAAACAGGCTCTGCCAGATCACCGCGATCATCGCGGGCGCGACCAGGATCTGCGGATAGCGCGCGAGGTTCTTCTGTTGGATCTCGCCGCGGGCGATGCCGAGCTCGATCAGGGCGCGCATGGCGGCGATCCCGCGCGAGACGACCTCACGGTAGTAGAAGTCGGCGACGGCCGGAAAGCGCGGCCCCTCCGCCACGATCAGCCGCACCAGGTCGCCGCGTCTGGTGTTGATGACCTCTTTCAGGAAGGTGCCGGCGAAGGTCTCGACGAGTTCGCGCACGGTCCCCGTGGGCGGCGGCAGCGCGGTCAGCCGCTCCACCACCGGCACGATCACGATGCGCACCAACTCCTCGAACATTGATTCCTTGTCCTTGAAGTGCAGGTAGATCGTGCCCTTGGCCACACCGGCACGTTTGGCAATGTCGTCGAGGCGCGTTGCGGCGAAACCGCGGGCGATGAACTCCTCCATCGCGGCCTCCACGATCGCCGCCCGCCGCTCCAGAGCGCGCGCAGCGCGGTTCGACACAGGCACCTCGCCAAGGGTCGCAGACGCATCTCCCCCGCTCTCTGCGGAGGGTTTGGCGCGTGTGGTCGATCTGCTTGCCATCCAAAATTTATGACTGACTAGTCAGTCATAGTCAAGCGAGCCGCCACGCGATGTACATCTAGACAAATTAGCATTGACTAATGCATTAGTATTCGCTAATCGACTGACATGATTGACGCCGCCCCCGTTTCCGTCACCGCCGTGATCCGCGCCCTCGCCGACCCGACGCGCCGGGCCGTGTTCGAACGCGTGTTCGAGAGCAAGGAGATCAGCGTCGCCGAGCTGACGCGCGGCAGCGGCGTGACCCAGGGCGCGATCTCGCAGCATTTGAAGTCCCTCAAACAGGCCGGCCTCGTCGCCGAGCGCGCCGAGGGCCGCAACGTCTACTACCGCGCCGCGCCGCAAGGGCTCGAGCCGCTGGTCACCTGGATGGACCATTACGGCGTGTTCTGGCGCGAGCGCTTCCAGAACCTGCGTGACCTCTTGAAGGAGATCGATCCGTGAGTGCAGTTGCTTCCAAAGTCCAAACTCAAGACATCATCATCGACGAGATCTTCCCTCACGCCGTCGCAACGATCTGGAAGGCGCTGACGAGCGCCCAGTTGATCGCGCGCTGGCTGATGCCGCCGACCGGCTTCGAGGCCGTCGAAGGCAACACCTTCACGTTCAAGACCAATCCGGCCGGCGCGTGGGACGGCACGATCCATTGCCGCGTTCTGGAGGTCGTGCCCAACCAGCGCTTTGCCTATGCCTGGAAGGGCGGCGACGCAGGCAATACCGGCTACGGCTCGGCGCTCGACACCGTCGTCACCTGGTCGCTCACGCCGGTCGAAGCCGGCACGCGCGTGCGCGTGGTGCATTCCGGCTTTGTGACGCCGACGAACGACATGGCTTATCGCAATATGAGCGATGGCTGGGTCAAGGTGCTGCAGCGCCTCGATGCCATCTCCGGCGAAGACAAGTAAGGACACGTCGCGATGGACAAGCCCTATACCGGCGGCTGCGCCTGCGGCGCGATCCGCTACTCGATTGCCGGCGAGCCCCTGTTCAGCAATCACTGCCAGTGCCGGGACTGCCAACGCGAAAGCGGCAGTGCGCACGGCTCATACGCGACGTTCGCGCGTGCCGGGGTCACGCTCACCGGCGAGGCCAAGCATTGGGACATGGTCGCCGACAGCGGCAACGTGAAGACGCGCGGCTTCTGCACGCAATGCGGGGTGCCTGTGTACATGACCTTCGCAGCGCACCCCGGCGTCTTCACGATCCGCGCCGGAAGCCTCGACGAGCCGGCCCGCTACAAGCCGCAGGTGGTCACCTTCGCCGCGCGCGGTCACAACTGGGATCAGATCGATCCCAGCCTGACGAAGTTTGCAGGCATGCCGACAGGCTGAGGCGCTAGCCGAAATCCAGCACCATGCGGCCGTCGATCTTGCCGGCCTTCATCCGGTCGAAGACCTCGTTGATTTGCGCGAGCGGCACCTTCGTCACTTCGGCCTTCACCTTGCCGTCCGTGGCGAACGCGACGGCTTCGTCGAGGTCGCGCCGCGTGCCGACGATCGAGCCGCGCACCGTGATGCGCTTGAGCACGACGTCGAAGATCGGCGTCGGGAATTCGCCCGGCGGCAGGCCGACGAGGCTGACGGTGCCCTTGCGGCGCACCATCTTCAGCGCCTGGGCGAATGCCGGGGTCGAAACCGCCGTCACGAGCACGCCGTGGGCTCCGCCGCCCGTTGCCGCAAGGACCTTATCGACTGCGCCGGCTTCGAGCGCGTTGACCGCGAGATCGGCGCCGGTCTGGCGCGCGAGCGCGAGCTTGTCTTCGGCGATGTCGACCGCGGCGACCTTGAGTCCCATCGCCTTGGCGTACTGGACCGCGACGTGGCCGAGCCCGCCGACGCCCGAGATCACCACCCATTCGCCGGGCCTGGCCTCGGTCTCCTTCAAGCCCTTGTAGGTGGTGACCCCGGCGCACAGGATCGGCGCAATCGCGGCGAAATCGACCGTCGCCGGCAGCTTTGCGGCAAAGGCAGCCGAGGCGATGACATATTCGGCGAAGCCGCCGTTGACGCTGTAACCGGTATTGTGCTGGTGCTCGCACAGCGTCTCCCAGCCGGTCTCGCAATATTCGCAAGCCATGCAGGCGTCGTGCAGCCAAGCGACGCCGACGGCATCGCCCACTTTCAGATTTTTCACGCCAGTTCCGAGCGCGGCGACGGTGCCGGCGACCTCGTGGCCGGGAATGAAAGGCGGAACCGGCTTCACCGGCCAGTCGCCGGAAGCCGCGTGCAAATCGGTGTGACATACGCCGCAGGCCCTGACCTTGACCAAAACCTCGCCAGGACCCGGCTGCGGCACCGGCACATCCTCGATCACCAATGGCTTGCCGAATTGCTTGACGATCGCGGCTTTCATGGTCGGCATCTGACTGCTCCTCTGCGTGTTGTGAAGCAGAATAGCGACGCCGCCCTGCGGCCCTTTGATAGGGGTCAAACAGCACAAAGTTTGCGCAAAGCCGGCTCCATCGTGACACCACGATGACACCGCGGAATGTCGAATTGTCAGCTATGGAACTTGAGGCCGTCGACAACCTTGTCGATCACCTTGCGCTCGGCGCGCATGGCGATGCCGACGAGATTGAGATCGTTGCGCGCCACGGCCCTCACCGCCTCGCGATTGGCGGCATCGTGCGTGGTGCTGAACATGTCCTCGGTATAGACCGCCGGCTTGACGTTGCGCGCGAGCGCACGGTCCAGCGCGCGCGACAACGCCGGACCGTCGGCGCCATAGATCAGGATCGGTTGGCCGATCAACGCATGATATTTGGTGCCCGAGGCGTCCTCATAGGCTTCGCCGATGCATTCGGGGAAGGCTGCGGCGATACCGCTGGTGAGAAAGGACGCGACGTTGAGCTTCTGCCATGTCTGAAGATCGGTGCGGATCACGACGGCGATCTTGGTGTCGAACTGCATGCAATTCCTCGACTGTCATTCCAAGTGAGATGCTACGCATCGCCGCAGACTGACAGCAAGAAAAATCAGCCTTTCGCGTCACAGGCCCAGGCGCGGATCACGCATTCCTTGCCGCCGTATTTGTAGCATTCACGCGTGGCGGCATTGAGCGAGGCCGAGATCTTCGGCTTGACGGCGTAGCCATAGGCGCCGCAGGGGTTGGTGAGATCGACCGACATCGCGGCGCAGGCGCGCTTCATCGTCACGGTGGTGCAATCGCCCTTGCATTGCTTCTGCGCGGCGGCACGCGCCTCGTGCTCGTGGCCATAATCAAAGGCCTGGCCATAGGCGCCGCATTTGCCGACCGCGATGGCACCCGCGGCGTGGGCTTCGGTGATGTAACGGGCGCCGGAAACACAAACCGACAGTGCAAAGAAAAACATCGCGCAACGGCGCGCGACGACGTTCGAAACCATGGAAAACCCCTCCCCCCAAGGCAGGTGGAGGAACTCTAAGCGGCGGTCGTTTCCACTTGGTGAACGGGTGATTGAAAAGCGGCGCGGACGAACGAGTCGCCGAACACATCTTTTAGTTGTGTTATTTAATCGCTTCATTTAAAGTAGTTGAACTGCAAGCTCCCAGCAGAGGGCCGGAGGAAACGACCATGCGTCAAATCAACGGAATGCTCTTGGCAATGATTGCGTCGGCGTCCTTGATCGGACCCTCGCCGGCACGTGCGCAATCGGTGAACTGGACCTGGACCAACCAGTACGGCTCGATCCTCGCCATCACCAACTTCAACCAGAACACGGGCGCGATGACGGGGACCTACACCAACAACGCAGCCAACAGCTGCGATGAGGGCAAACCGCTGCCCGTGACGGGTTGGCTGGCCTATGGCAACACCGGCACTGCGATCAGCTTCTCGGTGAATTTCCTCGGTTGTGGTTCGACCACGGTCTGGACCGGACAGCTCAACGGCGCCACCGGCTTTCAGGGACTGTGGTATCTCTCCCTCGGCGAAGCGGTCGCATGGAACGGCATCAGTGCCGGAGCCGATACATTCACGTTCAGCAGCGGCGACAAGGCGCAGCTGACAAAGCAAGGCGTCGAGCTGAAAGCCGGCGGGGCCGAGAAGCTGTCGAACACCAGGAAATAGGCGAGCCACGAACGTGATACGTGAGGTGGATTACGCCTTCGGCTAATCCACCCTACGCCACTGTCACCCCCGCCGGACCGCTTCCAGCGCCTGCGGCGTGTCGATGTCGAGGAAGGCGCTCTCGCCGTCCACCGGCACGTCGGCAACAGCCTCGGCGTGCTTGGCGATCAGATGCCGCGCGCCGACGTCACCGTCGAGCGTCATCAATTCCTTGAAGAACCGACGCGACCACAACACGGGATTGCCGCGGCGACCTTCGCTGACGGGAACGACGATGAGATTGCCGCGGTCCGGCGCGAAGCCGTCGATGAGGCGGTCGATCAGGCCGGCATCGATCAGCGGCATGTCGCCAAGACAGACCAGAGCGCCGTCGCAAGCCTCCGGCACGGCGGCGATGCCCGCCTTGACCGAGCTGGCGATGCCGTCGGCAAAATCCGGGTTGCGGACGAACCGCACCTTCAGGCCTTGCAGGGCCTGCTCGACCAGCTCGGCCTGATGGCCGGTGACGACGATCACCTCGGACGCCTTCGAGGCCAACGCCTGCTCGGCGGCGAGGCGCACCAGCTTCTTGCCGTCGAGCTCGGCGAGCAGCTTGTTCGGCCCGCCCATCCGGGTCGAGCGTCCCGCCGCAAGGACGATGGCGGCGACCCGGCTGTTGCCCTCGGTCTCTGGCTTGGCGCGCGGCTGCGGCCGCGTCACGATCTCCATCAGGAGGCCGCCGACGCCCATGCCCATCAGCTCGGACCGCGTCACCTTGATGCCGGCGAGAAGCCGCATCAGGACCCAGTCGAAGCCGTTCTCGACCGGCGAGCGGGCGCAGCCCGGCGCGCCCAGCACCGGCACATTGCCGGCGCGGGCAATCAGCAGCAGATTGCCGGGATCGACCGGCATGCCGAAATGCTCGATCTCGCCGCCGATGCCCGTCACGGCCGCCGGGATCACGTCGCGGCGATCGGCGATCGCGGACGCCCCGAACACGATGACAAGCTCGACGCCGAGCGCGAGCAATTCCTTGATCGCCGCCGACAGCGCCTGCTCGTCGTGCTGGACCCGACGCTCGGCAATGATGCCGGCACCGGCCGGCGCGAGCCGCTCGGCGGTGACACGGAGAGTCTTGTCGATCACTTTGGAGGACAGGCCCGGCAGCAGCGTCGAAACGACACCGACGCGCTTGATCACGTAAGGCGCGATCTTCAACGCGTCCTTGCCCGCCACCCTCACCGCGGCGTCGCGCAAATTGCCTTCGACGCCGAACGGGATGATCTTGACGGTGCCGACCATCTCGCCCTCGACCACCGGCTTGTAAGCGGCGAGCGTCGCGAAGGTAATGGCCTCGTCGATGTTGTTGATGCGGTCGACCGCGGCGCGGTCGATCACCAGCACGCCCGCGCGCGCGGCGAACAGATTGGCGCGGCCGGTGAAGGCACGCTCGACATGGATGCCATCGCCGCCGACGGCGAGCGCAATGCTGGCGGCCGCGACGTCCTCGGAGACGTCGCCCGCCTCCATGCGCACCACGACGATGTCCTTGATGCCGGCGCGCTCGAGCTGCTCGACCTCAGTGGGGCCGATCGTCGTGCCCTTCTTCAGCACCAGCGGTCCCTGGCGCAGGGTGTGGACGGTCACCCCGCCGATCGCATCCCTCGGGCTCGCTGGGCCGAATTTCATGCCGCTTCTTCTTTTTGTTTGGGAGGCAAGCGGAGCACCGCCGTAATCTCGGCCATGATCGCGACCGCGATCTCGGACGGCGAGACAGCGCCGATCGCAAGCCCGATCGGCGCGTGAATGCGCGCAATGTCGCTTTCCTTGGCGCCCTGCGCCCGCAACCGGTCGCCGCGCTTGGCATGCGTCTTTCGCGAGCCGAGCGCGCCGATATAGAAGCAGCCACGCTCGAAGGCGTGCAGCAACGCGGGATCGTCGATCTTGGGGTCGTGCGTCACCGCGACGAACGCAGTATAGGCATCGACATTGAGCGGCGGCAGCGCGGTGTCCGGCCATTCGGCCACCAGCGGAATGTCGGGGAACCGCTCGGGGCTCGCAAAAGCCGTGCGCGGATCGACCACCGTGACGTCATAACCGAGCGAGCGCGCCAGCGGCGCCAAGGCCTGGCTGATATGGACCGCGCCGATGATGACGAGCTTTGCCGTGGGCGCGTAGACGTTGAGAAACAGCTTCTTGCCGCCGGCTTCGACACTGGCGCTCTTGCCCATGCGAAGCTGCTTTTCCAGCTCGGCACGGAGCGGATCCCTGGCGAAATCCGCAGCCTTGACCAGGCGCTGTTCGCCGCTCTCGGTGTCCGTCACCAGGATTGCCGGCCGGCGCGCGGCCCGCTCGGCATTGAGTTCGTGCAGGATTGCGAGCTTCACGGCTAGCCGACCTTCTCGACGAAGACGCGGATGGTGCCGCCGCAGGACAGACCGACATTCCAGGCGGTCTCGTCGGCGACGCCGAACTCCAGCATTTTGGGCTTGCCGCTCTCGATCACGTCCATGGCCTCGGTGACCACGGCGCCCTCGACGCAACCGCCGGAGACCGACCCTAGGAACGTACCCTCGTCGTTGATGACGAGGCTCGAGCCCGCCGGGCGCGGGGCCGAGCCCCAGGTCTCCACGACCGTCGCCAGCGCGACGCCGCGGCCGGCCTTCTGCCAGTCCTCTGCCGCCTTCAGGATATCCTCGTCGCGATCGAGCATGGTTGGCCTCTCAAGCTGCGGAGCGGATCAGGCTGCGGTGATGCGGCGGCAGCGGCCGGGAGAGCGTGGCGATCAGCTCCTGGATTGAACTCAAATTATGCACCGGGCGGAATTCGTCAACGTGCGGGAGCATCATTTTGATGCCCTGGGCCTTGGCCTCGAAGCCGCCGAACCGGAGCAGCGGGTTCAGCCAGATCAGGCGCCGGCAGGAGCGGTGCAGCCGGTCCATCTCGAAGGCGAGCTTGGAATCGGCCTCGCGCTCCAGCCCGTCCGAGATCAACAGCACGATGGCGCCCTGGCTCAGCGCCCGCCGCGCCCACAATTTGTTGAAGTTGTGCAGCGAGGCCGAGATCCGCGTGCCGCCGGCCCAGTCCTCGACCGAGGCCGAGCAGCTCGCCAGCGCCTCGTCGGGGTCGCGCTGGCGCAGCGCACGGGTAACGTTGGTGAGACGCGTGCCGAACAGAAACACCGAGACACGCTTGCGCGCATCGCCGATGGCATGCAGGAAATGCAGGAACAGGCGGGTGTATTCGCTCATCGAGCCCGAGATATCGAGCAACGCCACGATCGGCGCCGGCTTCTCGATCCGCCCGAGGCGATGGATGTCGATGATGTCGCCGCCGGTGCGCAAGGAGGCGCGCAGCGTGCGGCGCAGGTCGAGGCGCAAGCCCCGCGGGTCGGGCCGATGGCGGCGCGTCAGCAACTCCGCCTGCGGCAGCCGCATCCGCTCGACCGCGCGCAGCGCCTCGGTGATCTCGGCCGCGCTCATCTGCGCAAAATCCTTCTTCTGCAGGATCTCCTTGTCGGAGACCGACAGGCGCAGATCCTGCTCCTGATGCTGCGGCGTCTCGGTCATGCGCGGCCGCGACATCGCCTCCTGCACGCGGCGGGAGCCGGCCCGCGGCTTCTTCTTGGCCTCGTCCGGCAGCGGCACCGAATCCAGCATGTGCTTCCACTCTTCCGAGGCGCGGAAGAACAGATTGAAGGCCTGCTTGAAGATCAGCGCGTGCTCGTGGCGCTTGACGAAGATCGCCTCCAGCGTGGTGAAGACGTCGGCGCGGTTGCCGATGTCGATCACCTGCAGCGCGCTCATGGCGTCGATGACCGCGCCCGGCCCAACCGGCATGCCCGCCGAACGCAGCGCGCGAGCGAAGCCGACGATGTTGTCGGCGAACTGCTCGGTTTGCTCGGGGGCAAGGTGGTTGATGGCCATGGTCTCGTATCCATCCGCTCGTCATTCCGGGGCGCGCCACCTGGCGCGAACCCGGAATCCATTCATCCACCGTCACTGCTGCCCAATGGATTCCCAGGTGCGCAATTGCGCACCGTCGCTCGCGCTACGGGTGCGCCCCGGAATGACGAACTCAATTCGACGCACTCGCGTCAATTCTCGCTCGTCGCTTCCTTCAGCACCTTCTGCAGGGTGTCGCCCTGCATCCGGGTGATGTCGTCCTGGTACTTCAGCAGCGCGCCCAGCGTATCGCCGACCACTTGCGGGGTCAGCGAGCGGGCATCGAGCTCGGACAATGCGGTGGCCCAGTCAATGGTCTCGGCGACACCCGGCGATTTGTAGAAGTCCTGGTCGCGCAGCGCCTGCACGAAGCGCACGACCTGCTGCGACAACTTTGCGGAGATGCCGGGCACACGCGACTTGACGATCGCAAGCTCGCGCTCGGCCGCGGGATAGTCGACCCAATGATAGAGACAGCGCCGTTTCAGCGCGTCGTGGATCTCTCGGGTCCGGTTGGAGGTAATGATGACGATCGGCGGACTCGGCGCCTTCACGGTGCCGAATTCGGGGATCGTCACCTGGAAGTCGCTGAGGATTTCGAGAAGATACGCCTCGAACGCCTCGTCGGCGCGGTCGAGCTCGTCGATCAAGAGGACTGGCGGACCGGCGACGTCGGGCTCGAGCGCCTGGAGCAGCGGCCGCTTGATCATGTAGCGGTCGGCGAAGATGTCCGAAGAGAGCTGGTCGCGATCGGTATCGCCGGCGGCTTCGGCCATGCGGATCGCGATCATCTGCGCGGCGCTATTCCACTCATAGACCGCGGAGGAGACATCGAGGCCTTCATAGCACTGCAAGCGAATCAGCTTCCGCCCCAGCGCGGCCGACAGCACCTTCGCGATCTCGGTCTTGCCGACGCCGGCCTCGCCTTCCAGAAACAGCGGCCGGCCCATGCGCAGCGACAGGTACGTCACCGTCGCCAACGATCGCTCGGCGAGATAGCCGCGCGACGTCAGGAGTTCGAGCATCGCATCGACCGATGCCGGCAGGGTCGCTGAAGTCATGAAAAAGCCAGTCTCGCTACGCCCTCACCGGGACAAGTTTGGCCGAGGCGTGAGGTTCACTCACTCCTTGGCATTGGCTGCATCGAGGGCACGCCGCGTCAGCACACCGATGAGATGCGCGCGGTATTCGGCACTGCCGTGGATGTCGCTGTTGAGCCCCTCGGCCGGCACCTCGATGCCTTCGATCGCTTTCGACGCGAAGCGCTTTTTCAGGGCTTCCTCGAACGCCTCGACGCGGAACACGCCTTCGGAGCCGGCACCAGTGACAGCGACCCGCACATCGGAAGGACGCCGTGCCACGAACACGCCGACCAGCGCATAGCGCGAGGCCTGGTTGCGGAATTTGAGGTAGGCCGCCTTTTTCGGCAGCGGGAACATCACCTTGGTGATGATCTCATCGGCTTCCAGCGCGGTCGTGAACAGGCCCTGAAAAAACTCTTCGGCCTTGAGGCGGCGCTTGTTGGTGACGATGGTCGCGCCAAGCGCGAGCACGGCAGCCGGATAGTCCGCGGTCGGATCGTTATTGGCGAGCGAGCCGCCGATCGTGCCCTTGTGGCGCACGGCGGGGTCGCCGATCTGGCTCGCGAGATTCGCCAGCGCCGGGATCGCCTCGCCGACGATCGCGGAGCCGGCGACCTCGGCGTGCTTGGCGGTGGCGCCGATCACCAGCGATCGGCCCTTCATCTCGATCGTGTTGAGCCCCTCGATATGGGAGAGGTCGACCAGATGCGGGGGGCTGGCGAGGCGCTGCTTCATGACGGGAATCAGCGTGTGGCCGCCGGCGATGAGCTTGGCGTCTTCGTTCTTCACCAGGAGGTTGGCGGCCTGCCGCACGGTCCCTGGGCGATGATATCTAAATTCGTACATCTGAATGTCCTGATCGCGGGATGCGCGTTACGCGAGGTCGGATTTCGCCATCGCCTTGGCGCCGGCGGAGATCGAGGCGACGATGTTCTGGTAGCCGGTGCAGCGGCAGAGATTGCCTTCCAGCTCTTCCCGGATCGTATGGTCGTCGATCTCGTGGCCCTTGCGGTGGACGATGTCGATCGCGGTCATGATCATGCCGGGCGTGCAGAAGCCGCATTGCAGGCCATGGTGCTCACGGAAGGCCTCCTGCATCGGATGCAGCGGCGCGCCGTCAGCGGCCAGCCCCTCGATCGTCTTGACCTCGTGGCCATCGGCCATCACCGCGAGCGTGGTGCAGGACTTCACGGCCTTGCCGTCGAGATGCACGACACAGGCGCCGCACTGCGAGGTGTCGCAGCCGACATGGGTGCCGGTCAGGTGCAGATTCTCGCGCAGGAACTGCACCAGCAGGGTGCGCGGATCGACGTTGGCCGTGACAGGATTGCCGTTCACGATGAGGGAGATTTTTGCCATAAGCACTCTCTATCAGCGCCCCGACGGGTCCCGTCGAAGCGGTTCTTATAATTATTCCAACCCATCATATGGGCCATTATGCCTGGGGGCAACATCGCCTCGGACGCAAGGCGCCATGCCGAAAGGCGATAGCCTTCAGCCTTGTACCGCCTTGGCAAAATTCGCGAAAAACTCGTCGGCAAGTTTCTTGGCGGCGCCATTGATGAGGCGCTGGCCGAGCTGCGCCAACTTGCCGCCGATCTGCGCCTCGACGTCGTAGGAGAGCAGCGTGCCGCCGTCCTTCTCCGCCAGCTTGACCACAGCGCCTCCCTTGGCGAAGCCGGCGACCCCGCCCTCGCCCTCACCCGAGATCCTATAGCCGTTCGGCGGGTCGAGATCGGAGAGCGTGACCTTGCCCTTGAAGCGTGCCGAGACCGGGCCGACCTTCATTTTCGCTGTTGCGCGAAAGCCGCCATCCTCGGTCCTCTCGAGCTCCTCGCAACCGGGGATGCAGGCCTTCAGCACCTCGGGATCGTTGAGCTTCGTCCACACAGCCTCGCGCGGCGCCGCAAGCTGGACTTCGCCGGTCATCGTCATGGCCATGAGGTGCCCTCCCAAATCGCGCAACTATAGTGCCGATCAAGTAACGCAGGGACGCGGCAAAGGAAAGGGCGGCGCAAGGTCAACTGCAATGCATGTTCGCAACTGCAAAAAGACGTGGGCGGGCGTTGGGGATTGGCACAGAGGGGGCATGATGATTAGGTCGCGCGCAATATGAGCACATCCCTCTCCCCCCTGCTCGCACCGATGCTGTCGAGCGCCGCCATGCGCGCGGTCTGCGACGACCGGTCCACCCTGCAGAACATGCTCGATTTCGAGGCAGCCCTGGCACGCGCCGAGGCCGCCACGGATGTGATCCCGGCAACCGCCGTGGGTCACATCGAGGCCGCGTGCAACGCCGATTCCATTGACATGGCCGCACTGGCGGAGGCCGCGACACGATCGGGCAATCTCGCGATTCCCCTGGTCAAGACCCTCACGGCCAATGTCGGCAAGGCCAACACGGAGGCCGCGCGCTACGTGCATTGGGGCGCAACCAGCCAGGATGTCATCGACACCGCGACCATGCTGACGCTTCGCGCCGGCATCGACGCGCTGGACGCCGACCTCAGCCGCGCGATCAAGGGCTTTGCCGCGCTGGCGCGCGATCATCGCAACACCGCGATGGTGGCACGGACCTGGCTCCAGCACGCGCTGCCGATGCCGTTTGGCCTGAAGGCCGCCGAGTATGCGTCAAGCCTCGCCCGCGCCCGCTGCCGCCTGCGGCGGCTGCGGCGCGAGGGCCTCGCCCTGCAATTCGGTGGCGCGGCCGGCACGCTCGCCGCCCTCGGCGACAAGGGGCTCGTGGTCGCCCAACGGCTGGCGCTGGAGCTGAACCTGCCGCTGCCGGAAGCGCCCTGGCACACCCATCGCGACCGGATCGCGGAGGCTGCTTCCTGTTTCGCCATTCTGGCAGGAAGCTGCGGCAAGATCGCGCGCGACGTCTCTTTGATGATGCAGACCGACGTCGCCGAAGCGTTCGAACCGGCCGGCGAAGGCCGCGGCGGGTCCTCGACCATGCCGCACAAGCGCAACCCCGTCGCCGCTGCCAGCGCGCTCGGCGCCGCCACCATGGCGCCGCAGCTTGCGGCCACGATCTTTGCGGCTCAAGTGCAGGACCACGAGCGCAGCGCCGGTCCCTGGCACGCGGAGTGGCCGACGCTGCCGCAATTGATGCTGGTCACCTCCGGGGCGCTTGCCGCCATCGTCGACATCGCGGAGGGATTGGACGTCGACGCCGCGCGCATGCGCAGCAATCTCGATGCGACGCAAGGCCTGATCATGGCGGAAGCGGTCACCTTTGCGCTGGCCGACAAGATCGGCAAGAGCGATGCGCATCATCTCATCGAGGCCGCCAGCAAGCGCGCGGTCGCCGAGAAGAAACATCTGCGCGAGGTGCTGTCGGCCGATTCGCAGGTCACTGCGCATCTGACGCCCGAGAAAATTGCGGCATTGTTCGAGCCGATGGCCTATCAAGGGGCTTCCCAGGCCCTGATCGACCGGTTGCTCGCTTCCCTGGACCTTTCCTGATGCCATTGCCGGGCTTGACCCGGCAATCCATCATCTGGGAAGACAGATTGTTAGATGGATGCGCGGGTCAAGCCCGCGCATGACGAGGAACATGCCATGCCCATGATCGATGCCGACGGTTGCCTGCTCAACGTCTCCGTCGAGGGCCGCGACGGTGGGCCGACCCTGATGCTCTCCAATTCGCTCGGCTGCACGCTTCAGATGTGGGAGCCGCAGATGAAGGCGCTGACGCAGGTGTTCCGCGTCATTCGCTATGACCGCCGCGGCCATGGCCGGTCCAACGTTCCGCCCGGCCCCTACACGATGGAGCGCTTCGGCCGCGATGTGCTCGCGATCCTCGACGACCTCAACATCGAGAAGGTGCATTGGTGCGGCCTGTCGATGGGCGGCATGGTCGGGCAATGGCTCGGCGCCAATGCGCCGGAGCGGTTCGGCAAGCTCATCCTCGCCAACACCTCCTGCTACTATGCCGAGCCAACCAAATGGCTGGAGCGTATCGACGCCGTGAAGAAGGGCGGCATCGCCGCGGTCGCCGATGCCGTGATCGCGGGCTGGCTGACGCAGGATTTTCGCGAGCGTGAGCCTGACATCACCGCCAGGATGAAGTCGATGCTGCTGGCGTCCCCGGTCGAAGGTTATCTCGCCTGCTGCGAAGCGCTGTCGACGCTGGACCAGCGCGAGCTGCTTCCCAAGATCAAGAGTCCGACGTTGGTGATCGCCGGCCGCCACGACATGGCGACGCCGATCTCGGCAGGTGAATTGATCCGCTCGAAGATTCCCGGCGCGAGCATGACCATCATCGACGCCGCACATATTTCCAACATCGAGCAGCCGCACGCGTTCACGGATGCGGTGGTGGGATTCTTGACGCAGCGCTAGCCACCATCTTCGTCATCCCGGAGGATAAGAATATGGACGACCAGAAGCGCCGCGATGCCGGCATGAACGTGCGCCGCAAGGTGCTGGGCAATGCCTGGGTCGACAAGTCGATCGCGGGCCGCAACGCGTTCAACACCGACTTCCAGGACCTGATCACGCGCTACGCCTGGGGCGAGATCTGGACCCGGCCCCATTTCGACGAGCGCACCCGGCGGGTGCTCGTCATCGGCACCATGGTCGCACTCGGGCAATGGGACGAATTCCGCCTGCACGTGCGCGCGGCGCTCGCGGAGGGCGGCTTCACCCCTGACGACATCAAGGAAATCCTGCTCCAGCAGGCGATCTATTGCGGCGTGCCGGCGGCAAACCACGCCGTGAAGGAAGCCTCAGCGATTGTGCAGGAGCTCGGCCTTCTCAAGACCTAGCGGAGCTGCGATCTCGACGGTCTCTTGAACCGTTTTGTGGACCGTCGTGTGGACTGTCTTGGGCGCGGTCTCAGGCCGCTCGATCACCACCACGATGGCAGCGCCGAGCAGCAGCAGCAGCTCGGTGGCGTGCAGCCGCAGCGCGGCCATCTCGCCGACCTTCGAAGCCATCACCATGCTGGCAAACGAGATAAGGCTGCCGATCGCCAGGGCAATGCCGAGCGCCTCGTCGCTGCCGCCGTTCCTGCGGATGCGAGGAATGCAGAGCAGCACGAGATAGATCGCAAAGAACGCCACGACCGTCAGCCGGCCCAGCGCAAGCAGCCACGCGGCGCGCACCGTTTCCATGCCAGCCATCTGGAGATGGTCGCTCAGGTACAGCGCGACCGCCACGCTCGGCCGCTCGTAGAGGCCGTGCACAGGTGCAACAATGATATTGAAGGCGACAAGGGCCCAGGCCGGGATGAAATAGGCCGCCAGCAGCGCGCCGTTGACCGAGCCGATCCGCCAATTTGTGAACATGCCGCTTCCCGCTTCGCCTGCCGTTCGACTTCGGTCGAAGGCTTTGCGGGGAGCTAACTCGCATCGGACTGTGGCGGCAATTTAAACCCTTTGTTTACCTTAACTGGCCCGGACGCGATCATTCCCGGGTCGTGCGCCAGCATCAGGCCGAGCCGCCCCGGAATGACTCTTCAACAAGAAGAAGGCCCCGCCTTTCGGCGGGGCCTCCTGATCCTCGGCTCCCAAACTCACTATTCCTGGTCGCGCTGGCCGCCCTGCTGCTGGCCGGGGCGATCGCCCTGACGCATCGGGTCGTTCTGCTGCTGCTGGCCGGGTTTCTGACCACCGCCCTGCTGCTGGCCCGGCTGCTGACCTGGGCGCTGCTGGCCGGGGTTCTGACTTTGCTGACCCGGGTTCTGGTTCTGCTGCTTCGTCATTCGGGGAACTCCCTTGTTGGACGTCAGAGCCGAGACAACGGACGGCGGCCGTTTTGGTTGCCCTGCGGAACCCGGTTCCTCGCAGTTGCGGAACCCCAGCTACATCCGTCACGAAATGACCTCTGTACAACCGAGGCTTGCCCAGTTGCAGCCGCCAGTTCCCTCCTGTTACAAATCGGGAAGAATGCTAAGCGGCTGCCGGGGCCCAAGAAAACCACACTCCAACCCACTCTCCTCAGAGCTCACCTTGAGCCCGCGTCAGGTTTGGTACGGCAGCGCATGGATTATTTCACCCAGCAGCTCATCAACGGTCTCGTCCTGGGCTCGATCTACGGCCTGATCGCGATCGGCTACACGATGGTCTACGGCATCGTCGGCATGATCAACTTCGCCCATGGCGATGTCTTCATGATCGGCGGCTTCATTGCCCTGATCACCTTCCTGATCCTGATCTCGCTCGGGCTGACCGCGATCCCCCTGATCCTGCTGGTGGTGCTGCTGGTCTCGATGGCGATCACGGCGCTCTACGGCTGGACCATCGAGCGCATCGCCTACCGGCCGCTGCGCCATTCCTTTCGCCTCGCCCCGATGCTGTCGGCGATCGGCATGTCCTTCGTGCTGACAAACTATTCGCAGGTGGCGCAAGGCGCGCGCGTCAAGCCGATCCCGCCCGTCATCACCGGCGGCTATACGCTGCACGAGAGCGCGGACGGCTTCGTGATCCAACTCTCCAACATCCAGATCATCGTGGTCATCACCACGATCGTGCTGCTGGCGATCTTCACCTGGCTGGTGTCGCGCACCCGGCTCGGACGCGACATGCGCGCCTGCGAGCAGGACCAGACCATGGCGGCGCTGCTCGGCGTCGACGTCGACCGCACCATCTCCATGACCTTCGTGATCGGTGCCGCGCTCGCCGCGGTCGCGGGCCTGATGTACCTGCTCTATTACGGCCTCGTCGATTTCTTCATGGGCTTCGTCGCCGGCATCAAGGCGTTCACCGCTGCCGTGCTCGGCGGCATTGGCTCGCTGCCGGGCGCCATGCTCGGCGGCCTTGCGATCGGCCTGATCGAGACGTTCTGGTCGGCCTATTTCTCGGTCGAATACAAGGACGTCGCGGCGTTCTCGATCCTGATCGTCGTGCTGATCTTCATGCCGACCGGCCTGCTCGGCCGTCCCGAAGTCGAAAAAGTCTGACGGTCGCGCGTGGCAGCTCCCTCACCCATGAAGGCCAAACCGGGCGTCCCTTCCATCCTGAAGACGGCCTTCGTCAACGCGCTGATCGCGCTGGTGCTGTTCTCGTTGATGGTCGGCATCCGCACCGAGGCGGGCGCCTCGGGCCAGCTCACTTATTGGACGCGCTTCGGCGAACTCGCCTCCCTCGTCGCTGCGGTCTTCGGCGGGTCGATCGTGATCGAGCTGCTGCGGCAATGGATCGGTCCGAGCGGCGCCGAGAAACTGGTGCCGCCGGCGGTGAAGAGCGGCATGTCGTTCATCGGCCGCTACGTCGCCCCCGCTCTTCTGATCTTCACGCTGCTGGTGCCGGTGATCTTCTATAACCAGCGCTACATCCTCGACCTCGCCATCCTCGTGCTCACCTATGTCATGCTGGGCTGGGGACTGAACGTCGTGGTCGGGCTCGCCGGCCTGCTCGATCTCGGCTACGTCGCCTTCTATGCGGTCGGCGCTTATTCCTACGCACTGCTTGCAACCAATTTCGGCTGGTCGTTCTGGGTCTGCCTGCCGCTCGCCGGCATCCTCGCAGCGTTCTGGGGCGTCCTGCTCGGCTTTCCCGTTCTCCGCCTGCGCGGCGACTATCTCGCCATCGTGACTCTCGCCTTCGGCGAGATCATCCGTCTCGTCATCATCAACTGGCAGGACCTGACCGGCGGCCCCAACGGGGTCTCGGGCATTCCTCGTCCCAGCTTTTTCGGCATCCCGCTCGACAACAGCGACGACGGGCTCGCGGCCTGGCTTCACATCGAATATTCGACGACGCATCGCATCGTCTTTCTGTTCTATCTGATCCTGGCCCTGGCGCTGCTCACCAACTGGGCGACGATCCGCCTGCGCCGCCTGCCGATCGGGCGGGCCTGGGAAGCCTTGCGCGAGGACGAGGTCGCCTGCCGCGCGCTCGGCATCAACACGACGACCACCAAGCTCACGGCATTCGCGACAGGAGCGATGTTCGGCGGCTTTGCCGGCGCGTTCTTCGCCACCCGCCAGGGCTTCATCAGCCCGGAATCCTTCACCTTCCAGGAATCGGCGCTGGTGCTCGCCATCGTCGTGCTCGGCGGCATGGGCTCGCAGCTGGGCGTCGCGCTCGCCGCGCTCGCCATGATCGGCGGCTTCGAATTGTTCCGGAGCCTGGAGAGCTATCGCATGCTGGTGTTCGGCATGGCCATGGTGCTGATCATGATCTGGCGGCCGCGCGGCCTGATCGGCCATCGCGCGCCCACCGTGTATCTGACCAAGGCACAGGCGATCTCCTCCGACCTCGTCAAGGAAGGGCACGGATGAGCGGCGAAAAGATTCTCAACGTCGACCGGCTCGCCATGCGCTTCGGCGGCATCGTTGCCGTGCAAGACCTGTCCTTCTCGGCGGCACGGAAGCAGATCACCGCGCTGATCGGGCCGAACGGCGCCGGCAAGACCACCGTGTTCAACTGCATCACCGGCTTCTACAAACCGAGCGGCGGCGCCATTCGCCTCACCCATGACGACGGCAGGACGATCGCGCTGGAGCGGCTGAACGATTTCCGCATCGCCAAGCAAGCCAAGGTCGCCCGCACCTTCCAGAACATCCGGCTGTTTCCCGGCATGACCGCGCTGGAAAACCTGATGGTGGCGCAGCACAATGCACTGATGCGCGCCTCAGGCTTCACTTTGCTCGGCCTCGTCGGCGCGCCCGTCTACCGTGAGGCCGAGAAGCGCGCGATCGATCTCGCCACCGACTGGCTCAAGCGGGTCAATTTGCTCGACCGCGCCGACGACGCCGCCGGCAATTTCGCCTATGGCGACCAGCGCCGGCTCGAGATCGCGCGCGCGATGTGCACCGAGCCCGCGCTGTTGTGCCTGGACGAGCCCGCCGCCGGCCTCAATGCGCGCGAAAGCGCGGCCTTGAGCGAGCTCCTGCTCTCGATCCGCGACGAACTCGGCACCTCGATCCTCCTGATCGAGCACGACATGTCGGTGGTGATGGAGATTTCCGACCACGTCGTGGTGATGGACCATGGCGTCAAGATCGCCGAGGGCACGCCGCGCGAGGTCCGCGACGATCCCAAGGTGATCGCGGCCTATCTCGGCGCGGACGAGGAAGAGGCGGCGGCTGTGATGGAGGGCGGCTCGTGACGGCGGCGCCCTCTCCTCTGCTCGCGATCCGGGGCTTGCGCGCCGCCTACGGCAAGATCGAGGCGCTGAAGGGCGTCGACGTCGAGATCAACGCCGGCGAGATCGTGGCGCTGATCGGCGCCAACGGCGCCGGCAAGTCGACGCTGATGATGACGATCTTCGGCAAGCCGCGCGCCCGCGTCGGCCAGATCCTGTATGAAGGCCGCGACATCACCGACGTCCCCACCCACGAGATCGCGCATCTGCGCATCGCGCAATCGCCCGAGGGCCGCCGCATCTTCCCGCGCATGAGCGTGGCGGAAAACCTCCAGATGGGAGCGGACGCCACCGAATGCACCGAGGCCGAGCGCGAGGCGACGCTGCAGCGCGTCTTCACGCTGTTTCCGCGGCTGAAGGAACGCTACGCCCAGCGCGGCGGAACCCTGTCCGGCGGCGAGCAGCAGATGCTGGCGATCGGCCGCGCCTTGATGAGCCGTCCCCGCCTGCTGCTGCTCGACGAGCCCTCGCTGGGCCTCGCGCCCCTGATCGCGCGCCAGATCTTCGATGCGATCCGCACCTTGAACCGGCAGGACGGCCTGACCGTGCTGATCGTCGAGCAGAACGCCAACCATGCCCTCAAGCTCGCCCATCGCGGCTATGTCATGGTCAATGGCCTGATCACGCTGGCGGGCACCGGCGCTGAATTGTTGCAGCGCCCCGAGATTCGCGCCGCCTATCTGGAAGGCGGCCGGCACGGCTGACCAAGCCCGACAGCCGACACGTGCGGCCGAATATGGCGAGATATCTGCGCCAATGCCCGTATTTTGCCGGTGACTTCTCCTCGAATTCATTCAAGAATGGCGCCGGTTTGAACCGGGCATGCCCGGCAACGTCCACAGGCGACCACCCGCGAGGTATCTCATGAAATCACTGAAGCTCATCGGTCTGGCATTCGGCGTATCGATCGCGCTGTCGAGCGCGGCATTCGCGCAGGATGTCACCGTCGCAGTCGCAGGTCCGATGACCGGCGGCGAGTCCGCCTTCGGCCGCCAGATGAAGAACGGCGCCGAAATGGCCGTGGCCGATATCAATGCCGCCGGCGGTGTCAACGGCAAGAAGCTCGCACTGTCGGTCGAGGACGACGCGTGCGACCCGAAGCAGGCGCGCTCGATCGCCGAAAAGATCGCCGGCGCCAAGATGCCGTTCGTCGCCGGGCATTACTGCTCCTCGTCGTCGATTCCCGCCTCGGAGGCCTATGCGGACGGCAATGTCCTGCAGATCACCCCCGCCTCGACCAACCCGCTGTTCACCGAGCGCAAGCTGTGGAACGTGGCACGCGTCTGCGGCCGTGACGACCAGCAGGGCCTGATCGCGGCGCAGTACATCGCCAAGAACTACAAGGGCAAGAACATCGCGATCCTCAACGACAAGACCACCTACGGCAAGGGTCTTGCCGACGAGACCAAGAAGGCGCTCAACAAGGCCGGCGTCACCGAGAAGATGTACGAGTCCTACAACAAGGGCGACAAGGACTTCAACGCGATCGTCTCGCGCCTGAAGCGCGACAACATCGACCTCGTCTATGTCGGCGGTTACCACCAGGAGAGCGGCCTCATCCTGCGCCAGATGCGCGACCAGGGACTCAAGACCGTGCTGATGGCCGGCGACGCGCTCGCCGACAAGGAGTACGCCTCGATCACCGGCCCTGCCGGCGAAGGCACCCTGTTCACCTTCGGCCCCGATCCGCGCAACAAGCCGACCGCCAAGAAGATCGTCGACGCCTTCAAGGCCAAGAACATCGATCCGGAGGGCTACACCCTCTACACCTATGCGGCGATGCAGGTCTGGTCGCAGGCGGCCAAGAAGGCCGGCACCACCGACGCCAAGAAGGTCATGGAGGCGATGAAGGCCGGCAAGTGGGACACCGTGATCGGCCCGATCGAGTATGACGCCAAGGGCGACATCAAGCAGATCGACTACGTCGTCTACAAATGGGACGCCAAGGGCGGCTACGCCGAGATCAAGGGCAACGGCACCTGAGCGCGGCTCCGGGACTCAAATCCCGCCATGCGATCATCACCACGCCCCGGCTTGCCCCGGGGCGTTTTCTTTGTAGCAGGATCAAACGGCTGCGGGCAGCTCGCCGGCGGCCGCCGCCTGGGCCCTCCGAAGCGCCTGCAGGAGATCGTTCGGCCGAAACGGCTTCTGCAGGCAGATCACGTTGGCGAGGTGCGGCGACTGCTCCATGAAATCCAGCGCCGTCATTCCGGACACAGCGATGACGGGGAGTGCGGGCGCACGCTCGCGCAGGGACGCAATGACGTCGACACCGCTGATATCGCCAAGGAAGATATCGACGATTGCCGCGTCGAAGGCGCTTTCCGCGAAGGTTTTCAGCCCGGCCGTACCGCTATCGGCCTCCGCAACCTCGTAATGGTTGACCCGAAGCACGATCGCGATCATTGCGCGCACGTCCTTCTGGTCGTCGATGATGAGAACGCGAGGCATGGGAACAACTCCCGCAGATCGATCAAATGATATGATTCAAACCTGGAACCCGACACCGTGACAGGGCATTATGACACCACCCAGTAAAGCGCATCTTACCTGATCCCCATTCCGCGTTCCCCCTCAAATTAAGTAAGCTGTAACCTTCGGTTGAGTCGTCGCGGCAACAGTTCACGACACGCGCCCGGAACGGGCTACCGTGGAGGTCGAAAGGTCAGTCTGCCGGATCTTGGAACTGCGGAGATGCTCAAAACGGGTCTGCACGAGATGAACGCGCCTGCGATCGACCGAAGCACATTTCTTTCAACGCTGCCGGCAACATCGGCCGACCGCACCGCGGCCTTGTGGATCATCGGCGTCTCTTCGATCCTGTTCGCCCTGGCCGTTCCGTTCGCAGGTATCCAGCTGCCGCCGGTCCCCGCCTTCGTCGCGAGCTACCAGTCCGCCCTGGCGGTGAGCGATATCATCACGGCAGTGCTGCTGCTGTCGCAGTTTTCGGTGCTGCGGACCCGCGCGCTACTGTGGCTGTCAGCTGGCTACCTGTTCACCGCCGCGGCTGCGCTGGTCCATGCCCTCACCTTCCCCGGCCTGTTTGCGCCGACCGGGCTGTTAGGCGCCGGCAGCCAGACCACCGTCTGGCTCTACATGATCTGGCACGGCGGTTTCCCGCTGTTCGTGCTGGGCTATGCCTGGCTGAAGGAAAAGGACGGCGGTCCCAGGATCCGGGGCGCCACAAGCGGCCCGATCTACGCCATCGTGCTCGGCGTCGTCGCGACCATGGGTGCCTTCACCTGGATCGTCACCGCCCAGCACGATCTGTTGCCGGTCCTGCTCCGGGACGCCCGTTACACGCCGACCATGATCGGGGTCGTGTCCTTCGTGTGGTCGCTGAGCTTCGCCGCGCTCGTATCGCTGTGGTTCCGCCGCCCGCATTCGGTGATCGACGTCTGGCTCATGGTCGTGATGTGCGCATGGCTGTTCGACATCGCGCTGTCCGCAATCGTCAATGTCGTGCGCTTCGATCTCGGTTTCTACGCCGGCCGCCTCTATGGCCTCGGCGCGTCGAGCTTCGTGCTCGCGGTGCTGCTGATCGAGAACGTCCGCCTTCAGGCCCGGACGGTGGGTCTCGTCGGCAGGCTGCGCGAACAATCGGCATCGGATCGCGACTTCTACGGCAAGCGCCTCGCGCTGTACGGCGCCGTCGTCGAATCCTCTAACGACGCCATCATCACCAAGACGCTCGACGGTATCATCACCGGGTGGAACAAGGCGGCAGAGCACTTGTTCGGCTATTCCGCCGCGGAAGCCGTCGGCAGGTCGATCGACATCATCGTGCCTGCGGACCGCAAGGGCGAAGTCAGGAGCATCCTCAACCAGATCGCCGGCAATGAGTCGATCGCCCAGCACGAGACCGTGCGGATTCGAAAGGATGGCCGCGCGCTCGACGTCGTCCTGAACGTATCACCCTTGAGATCGGACAACGGAGAGATCATCGGGGCCTCCAAAATCGCCCATGACATCACGGAGGAGAAACAGGCGCGCGAGAAGCTGCGCCGCGAGACCGAGGAGCGCCAGCGCATCTTCGAGACCTCGCAGGACCTGATCCTGGTCACCGATGGTTTCGGCAATTTCATCCAGGTCAGCCCGAGCGTGAAGGACATTCTCGGCTTCAGCCCGGACGACATGATCGGGCACAGCGCGACCGAGTTCATCCACCCTGACGACCTCGAGAAGACGCGGGAGGAGATGCGCGCGGCGCGGCGCGGCGCGGTCAAGCGCAGCTTCGAGGCGCGCTACTATCATTACGACGGTCACGAGGTCACGCTGAACTGGATGGGCACCTGGTCCGAGCCGGTGAAGCGCCATTTCTTCATCGGCCGGGATCTCACGGAGAAGCAGGCCGCCGAAGCCCAGTTCCGGCAGGTCCAGAAGATGGACTCCATCGGCCAGCTGACCGGCGGCGTCGCGCACGACTTCAACAACGTGCTGACCGTCATCACCGGCACGATCGGCATCCTCGCCGACGCGGTTGCCGACCGCCCCGAGCTGGCTGCGATCACCAAGCTGATCGACGACGCCGCCGAGCGCGGCGCGCAGCTGACCAAGCATCTGCTCGCCTTCGCCCGCAAGCAGCCGCTTCAGCCGCGCGAGATCGACGTCAACGCGCTGGCGCTCGAAGCCGCCAAGCTGCTGCACCCGACGCTGGGCGAGCAGATCACGATCATGCCGCAGCTCACCGAGGACGCCTGGCCGACGCTGGTCGATCCCGGCCAGCTCTCCACCGCGATCCTCAATCTCGCATTGAACGCGCGCGATGCCATGCCCGACGGCGGCACCTTGGTGTTGGAGACCCGCAACATCTTCCTCGACGACGGCTATGCCAGCATGAACCCCGATGTCGTCGCCGGCAATTACGTGATGATTGCGGTCAGCGACACCGGCAGCGGAATTCCGCCGGACCTGATCGAACGGGTGTTCGACCCGTTCTTCACCACCAAGGAGGTCGGCAAGGGCACCGGCCTCGGCCTCAGCATGGTGTTCGGCTTCGTCAAGCAGTCCGGCGGCCACATCAAGATCTACAGCGAGGTCGGCCACGGCACGAGCGTGAAGATCTACCTGCCGCGCTCGACGGGGGTGCAGGAGACCGAGTTCGAGGTGCAGCAGAACGCGCCCATCACCGGCGGCAACGAGAAGATCCTGATCGTCGAGGACGACGCGCTGGTGCGGCAATATGTTGTGACGCAGGTCAAGAGCCTCGGCTATACCGCGCTCGAGGCCGCCAACGGCGCGGAGGCCCTCACCATCATCGACAGCGACAACGCCATCGACCTGCTCTTCACCGACATCATCATGCCGGGCAACATGAACGGCCGCCAGCTTGCCGACGAAGCGGCGCGCCGCCGCCCCGATCTCAAGACGCTGTTCACCTCGGGCTACACCGAGAATGCCATCGTGCATCATGGCCGGCTCGATTCCGGCGTGTTGCTGCTGGCCAAGCCCTACCGCAAGTCCGAGCTCGCCAAGATGCTCAGAACGGCGCTGGCCAGTTGAGCCCGCGGCCGCTCTGCGCTATCGCAGAGGCGAAATCCCTCGAGCTCGCGAGGCCAGTTTGAACAACCTCCTCACCGATATCGCCGGTGTCCGCGTCGGCCATGCCGAGGATGCCAAAGTCGCCTCCGGCACGACCGCGATCGTCTTCGACCAGCCAGCAGTCGCGGCGATCGATGTGCGAGGCGGCGGTCCTGGCACGCGTGAGGTCTCGCTGCTCGACGTCGCCAATACGGTCGAGCGGATCGACGCGATCGCCCTCTCCGGCGGCTCCGCCTTCGGTCTCGATGCCGGTGGCGGCGTACAGGCCTGGCTCGCCGAACAGGGCCGCGGGTTCAGGGTGAGGGAGGCCGTGATCCCCGTCGTCCCCGGCGCGATCGTGTTCGATCTGCTCAATGGCGGCGACAAGGCCTGGGGCCGCTTTTCGCCCTATCGCGACCTCGGCTACGCCGCCGCGGCCTCCGCTGGACCCGACTTCGCGCTCGGCAGCGTCGGCGCGGGCCTCGGTGCCACCACCGCCACCTTCAAGGGCGGCATCGGCTCGGCGTCGGCCGTGACTGCCAACGGCATCAAGGTCGGCGCGATCATGGTGGTGAATGCGGTCGGCAGCGTCACCGTCGGCAACGGCCCCTGGTTCTGGGCCGCGCCATTCGAGCAGAACGGCGAGTTCGGCGGACGCGGCCTGCCGCCCACCTTCACGCCCGACATGCTGGCGATGCGGATCAAGGGCGGCCCGGCCGCGAGTGAGCGCGAGAACACGACGATCGGCCTCGTCGTCACCGACGCGATCCTGAGCAAGGCCCAGGCCAAGCGGCTCGCGATGATCGCTCAGACCGGATTTGCCCGCGCGATCTACCCGGTGCACGCGCCCCTCGACGGCGACGTGCTGTTCGCCGCGGCCACCTGCGAGAAGCCGATCGAGCCGCTGGTGGAGCTCACCGAGCTCGGCATGGTCGCCGCCAATGTCGTCGCGCGCGCGATCGCAAGCGGCGTTTACAACGCCACCGCGCTGCCGTTCCCGGGAGCGCAGCCGGCGTGGAAGGACCGGTTCGGTTAGAAACGAAACGGCGGATATGGCGTTATCCTGGCGGGCCAAGGTGTACCGCCATGCCGTCTTCCGTGATCCGGTTCTTTCGCTATGCGCCCGATACGCGCGAGCTGAAGGTGACGTTCGTCAGCGGACGCCGCTATGTCTACGAGGACGTTACGCCCGAGGTCGTCGCCGCGTTCAAGGACGCGCGCTCCAAGGGGACGTTCTTCAACCACGAAATCCGCGACCGGTATGCCTATCGTGACATCACGCACGAATATGCCGGCTGATTTCGGCTTCGCTCAGACGCTCATCGACATGGACGAGCCGGCCGCCGGGGCGCTTTGCCCCTGCCCGCCTTGCCGCTGCATCAACTGCGCGAACAGATCATAAGCCGAATTCCGCGGGCTGGAGGCGCCCGGCACCGTCGTCGACATCTTGAAGCCGTCGGCATAGGTGACGGTGGTGGTGGTCGAGCCATCGGCTGCGGTCGTCGTCGTCGAGGTCGACCCGCCGCCGGACTTCGACGAGGAATCCGCTCCATCGCCCGAGCCGCCGGCGCCTTGCGCGTGATGATGGCCGTGTCCGCTCTTCAGGGCCTTCGACATCTCGTCGAGACTGACATTGCCGTCCGCGTTCGCATCGAGTTTCGAGAACACGTCATCGGCCTTCGTGAGGTTGGTTCCGCCAGCGCCCAGCGCGTCCTCGAACTCGGATTTGGTGATGCTGCCGTCGCCGTCCGCATCGATCTGCGAGAACAGATCCTTGAGCGCAGCATCCCGGCGCGTCGACGTCGAGGAAGTCGAACTCGACGAGGACGAGGTCGAGGACGAGGTCGTCGCGGTGCTGGCGACGTCCGACGACTGGCTCTGCGCCGCGAACAGCGCATTCATCGTCTCCGGCGAGATCTGCGGATATTGACCGGCGTTGACCGAAGAGGCCGCGCCGCTGGACTTGCTGCCGCTGTCGATCGAGAACGGATTGCTCGCGCCCTGCGCGGACCCCGTCTTGTGCGTCGAGGAGGACGATTTCGAGTTCGTCAGCGACTGGATCGCGTCGAGTGCGCTCGAGACGGCGCCAAGGGCGAACAACATTGCACAACTCCAACCGATGCGGCATGCCGCGGCCAATGCTCTGCAGGTGATGTCAGCAAGCGTCGTGCCAGCGCAAAAAGCTCAATGAAATCCGCCCTTCGTGCGCCTCGCAGCACCCGGAAACACCGGCAATTCATGCCGGTCGCGGCAGAAATTTCCGCCCACAGGAAGCACGCCGGCCCTGCATTGCCCGCCGTGGAGGCCCATGTTAGGCGAGGCCATCTTTCACGCCCCGCCTCCGGGAAACCGCGCCATGACCCAAGCCTTCGCCCCCCGCCCCCTGGCCATCGCGCCCTCGATCCTGGCTTCGGATTTTTCCAGGCTCGGCGAGGAGGTGCGCAGCGTCGACGCCGCCGGCGCCGACTGGATCCATCTCGACGCGATGGACGGACACTTCGTTCCCAACATCTCGTACGGCCCCGACGTCATCAAGGCGATGCGGCCGCACACCAAGAAGGTGTTCGACGCGCATCTGATGATCTCGCCTTGCGACCCCTATCTCGAGGCCTTCGCGAAAGCCGGCTGCGACCACATCACTGTGCATGCGGAGGCCGGCCCCCATTTGCACCGCTCGCTCCAGGCGATCCGCGCGCTCGGCAAGAAGGCCGGCGTCTCGCTCAACCCAGGCACGCCGATCAGCGCGCTCGAATATGTCCTCGATCTCGTCGACCTCGTGCTGGTGATGTCGGTCAATCCCGGCTTCGGCGGCCAGGCCTTTATCCCCTCCGCGATCGGCAAGATCCGCGACATCCGCGCGATGACCGCGGGACGCCCGATCGACATCGAGGTCGACGGCGGCGTCGGCCCTGACGTTGCGGCCGCGCTTGCCGCAGCCGGTGCCAACGCTTTCGTTGCCGGCACATCCGTGTTCAAGGGCGGCACGCAGGAAGCCTACAAGACCAACATCGCCGCGATCCGCAACGCGGCACTGGGAGCCCGCGGCGAAGCCATCTGAGAACCATTCGCGGGTCCCGAACCGGCGCCACCGCCGCCGCGACCAAAGACAATGAATGGAATTCGCGCCACTCCGTTTTCCGCAGGCTTGCAACGCCTGCGCGCCGAATCCCTGCAGGACGGAGAGCGGGTGATCTGGCAGGGCCAGCCCGACGGCGTCGCCCACATGATGATGTGGCGGCATCTTTGGTGGATCGGATTTCCCTGGCTGTTGCTGACCGTCATCGCCATCGGCTTCGATTGGATCGGCGGCGCGGCCCAGCCTCTCGCGATGCTCGGCGTTGCGATGGTTGCGACCCCGCTGGTGATGCTGCTGCAGGACCTGCAGACGCTCTATCTCATTACCGATCGCCGCGCGCTCATCTTGCGAACGACCTGGGGCAGACGGACGGTGAGCCGAACACCATTCCAGGCGATGGACCCCGATTTCGAAATCCTCGACATCGGCCGTGGCGCCGGTCACCTCAATTTCGCGTCGGGAAGATCGACCCGCTCGCCCGATACCGACTACACTGGACGCTACGGATTTCGCTGCCTTCGAGATGCACCGCGCATACGGGAGATCCTCGAACGCGCACGCACGGGCGCGATGCGGCAGCACGGAAAAAACATCGCGGCTTTTACGGGTGTTGCGGCGCGCAATGCCTAAAATTGCAACCTTGATCCGTACTCATCCGGACTTCACTGATTCGCGCAAATCACCACAAGTGATTCCTGCCTGCTTTTGACGGGAGGACATCATGACGGCGACTCTGCTCTGGACCGGCGTAGCGTTGTGGTTGGCGTTCAATGCGGCGATTGCGGCACGCAGCCTCTACGTGGCGCGACCGGTGAAGGCCGGGGCTTCTGCCCGCGTCATCCACTTCCATCGTCGCCGGGGCTGAGTGTGATGCAGATCGCCCTCGTGAAGCGTCAGCCGAAACGCAGGTGCCGCATTCCGCGCCGCCCGCATCCGGGCCTCGATTACTTCTTCGGCCGCCTCGAGCGCATCGAGGGCACGCTGGACGACGATGCGAGGCTCGACACGACCGACCTCGACCACTCCTTTCCTTCTCAACGCCGACACTAGACTTACTTTCCGGACCGCCCCATGAAACCGCACTGCCCGAACTGCCTGAAGGAAATGACCAAGGCATCCGCCTCGCGTAACCTGTTCAATTGCGAACCCTGCCGCGAGATCATCCAGTATTTCGGCGGCAGCGCGGATCACGGCGAGCCCGGCCCGCAATTCTCCTGGCCGATCCGCCGCAAGCGCGTCGCCCACACCGCTCACGCGGCCTGATCGGCCCGAAAAAGCGCAGCCTTATCCGGCTGCCTCGTCGGCCTCAGTCTCACCGACATCCCCCGCCATCCGCGGCGGCCGCACCACGGTGACGGTGCAACTCGCTTCCGAGGCCACCTTGGCCGAGACGCTGCCGAGCAGCGAGCGTCTGAACGAGTTCTGCCGCGCGCCGATGATGACATGGTCGACCTGGTTGACCTCGGCAAACTCCAGGATCGCGGCGGCGGGATCGACCGCCTCCAGCACGTGAGCCGACAGCCGGCTCTCATCCAATTTGAGCGGCGTCGCCCAATGCCTGAGCGCCACCAGACGGTCGATATGCTTGTTGGACCCCTGCTCGTCGAGGGTCCGGTCGATCGCGATCCGGTTCAGCTTGAGCACGTTGACGCAAGCGAGCCGCGCCGACGGCAAGGTGGCGAGGATGCGCTCGGTGGTCACGCGCAGCGCCTCGTTCAGCTCCGGCGCGCCTTCCACCGTGTCGAGCGCGACGGCGAGGATTGGGCTCGACGCGATTTGGGCGGCGACATCCGATTTCGCGCGCGGCGCCATGACGCCCAGATTGAAGCGGCGACGCCAGGCGACGCTGAGCGGATCGCGCTTGATCCGCTCCGAGCGCGTGGTGAGCTTGACCTGATCGGGATGGGCGAGATCGAAGGCGAGCTGGGACGCCGTCGGATAGCGCCACACCGGCTCGATCTCGAGACAGCGCAACACCACCTCCTGAAGCCAGGGCGGATAGTCGGCGCGCAAGCTCCGCGGCGGATACGGATCCCGCCACAGCCGGCGCCGCATCGCACGCAGCGTCTCGCCCTCGCCGAACGGACGCTCGCCGGTGGTGAAGAAATACAGCAGCACGCCGAGCGAAAACAGGTCGCTGCGCGGGTCGTCGCGCACCCCCGACAGCCGTTCGGGCGCCATGTACGGCGCGGTGCCGTAAGGCAGGCGGAATTCCTCCTGCAAAAGGTCCGGCAGGTGGTTGTGATGCGACAGACCGTAGTCGATCAGCACCGCCTCGCCGCTCTCGCGGAACATGATGCTGCTCGGCTTGATGTCGTGATGGATCACGTTCTGCCGGTGCAGATCGGCCAGCGCGGTTGCGATCCTGGCCACGAGCAGCCGCGCTTCGTCATAAGGCAGCGGCAGGTCGGGCAGCCGCTTGTAGAGCGTGGTGCCGCCGATTCGCTCGATCACGACATAGGCCTGGTGCGCGAAATCGCCGGTGCCGAAGCAGGTCGGGACGTGCGGACCCGCGAGCCGCGGCAGGATCATCATTTCCATCTCGAAGGAGACGATCGCGGCGGGGTCTTCGCCCTCAGCCACCCGCGGGATCTTCATCAGGAGCGGCACGTCGATGCCGGGATGGGTGACGGTCCACAGCGTCGCCATACCGCCGGCATGAACGCATTCACCGATGGTGTAGCCATCGATCACCGCGCCGGATTTGACCAGAGGCTTCGGCATTGCCGTCAGCGCCCCTGCGACAGGCGGTCGGCGAGCCAGTGCGGCAGGCCGTTGTCGCGGATCCTGCCCGCCGCGCTCGCGACGTCATAGGGCGCGCGGCAATAGGTGATCTGGCACGATTCGGTGTCGAACAGGACGAAGGCTGCCGACGGATCGCCGTCGCGGGGCTGGCCGACCGAGCCGAGCACGGCGAGCCATTGCCGCCCGCGCAGCAGCTGCACCGGGACGTCAGTCTTCGGTGTGAAGCTCGTCATCTTCGCCGTCACCGACATCGAATAGAGCGCTGGGCGATGGATATGACCGCAGAACGTGACATGGGCGGGCGTCGCAATCAGGCTCTTGGCGGCGTCCACGGTGGAGCGAACATAGTGCCAGCGCTGCGGGTGAGAGGCTTCCGAGTGCACGAAGAGACGATCGCTGTCCTGCACCAGCATCGGCAACTCGGCCAGGAACCGCCGCTGCGCGGCGTCGAGTCGGCCCCGCGTCCATTCGATTGCGACCTGCGCCTCGGCGTTCATCGTCTCCGCCGAGGAATTGACGGCCTGGTCGTGATTGCCGCGCACGGCCAGGGCACCGTTGGCAACCAGCTCCATCGCGGCATCCACCACCCATTCCGGATCGGCGCCATAGCCGACGAAGTCGCCGAGCAGCACGAACTGCTCCGCCCCCTTCGCACGGGCGACCTTCAGGCAGGCCTCGAAGGCTTGCCGGTTGCCGTGGATATCCGAAAAGACAGCGAGAAGCACGCACCCTCCACCCTTCAATTCTTATTGAAGCCCGATACGGCCAAATTGAGGGAGGTCAAGAACATGCGCCAGCGCCGCGCCGATTACCAGCGCCCCGCGGACGATAGCGAAGAGCCTATTGCTCGTCCTTTGGCGGCATCCGGGGCGGTGGGATCGGTGTGAATACGGCGCCTTGCGCGCCGGCCGGCGGGGCCATGAATTCGCCGGTCGAGGAATCGCCGCCGGTGGTCTCCATGATCGTCTTGGGCGTCACATATTCGCGGACCATGTCGAGGAGGCTGCCATCGCCGCCGCCGAAATCCGCGGCGCGACCGCCTTGCGGATGTCCCAGGGCGATCTCGTTTTCCGCAGCATGTGTCTTGTCGGCGAGCCCGTCGTTGTAGGGCACGCGAAAGGCGCGCGGGATACCGCTCGGACGATTGTCCTCGTCGAGCTGCTCGACCCAGAGATAGATCGAGCCGGGATCGCCCTGAAGCGAATGCGGCTCGACGATGCGGGACTTCAGGAGCTTGAAGGAGGTCGGCAACCTGTCCGTGCTGGCCCATCCGAGCAGCCCGCGCATCTCGGTGAAGCTGACGACATAGAAGGCGCTGGTCACGACCACCGCGACCGCCTTCAGCGACCAGTGCAGCCGCGCATAGACCAGCACGACCAGCAGCAGCGCACCGATGACGGCATAGGCGACCGACAGCGTGAGGATGACCGTTTGCAGACTAGTCACGGCGTATCCTCTTGGCGTTGCTGCTCACACCCGTCCTCGGGTCGAGATCGGCCCCGTTGCGCCAGCTGCTGCGGAACGTCTCCAGCAGCGATTTCGGCCGCTGATTCACATCGACGACCTTGCCCTCTGTGTCGAGCCGGAATCGCACCGCGGTCTTCTCGTCGCCGGTGTGGTCGAGCGTGAACTTGTTGTCGAACACGACCTGAGCTGTCGGATTGAGTTTCTGCACCTTCACATTCGCCGTCACGGGCTCGCCGGTGGTGGCGACGAAATGCGAGACGTTGACGGTGTATTCACCGGGGATCATGCCGCGCAGCGTCACGATCTCCTCGCGGATGGGCGAGGCAATCTTCTTGCCGGCGACCATGATGAAGTCGTTGGCCCCGCCGCGGTCGTCGCGGTCGAGCGTGAGGAAACCGGCCTCGCGGTGCCGATACCAGGCGATGTTGCCGGCGGGATCCTGCACGAACAGATCGAGATCGTCGGGGTGATTGTCCGGCCAGTCCAGCGTGATGATGAACTCCGCCTTGGAGTCGATCTTGCCGTCCTTGGCGTCCGGCGAGACCGCGAGCAGCGCCAGGAAGAACAGGAACGCGATCACCTGGAGGGCCTTGAACAGCATCACGCCCAGCGGATCGAACGGTTCCTCGCGCGGATAGAGACCGAAATCATCCATCATGACGGGGTTCCGGCGCCTTTGCGCTCCAGCGCCGGCGTCACATAGGTCTCGGTCAGCACCACCGCGTCGGAGAACACTTTCTGGGTCGCGGCATCCAGCATGTAATACTGGATGCGGACCAGGATCGAGCCGACGAGACCGGCAAGCGTCGTATACATCGCAACCGCCATGCCGTCGCTCATCAGCCCCATCGAGGAGCGCATCGCGACCTTGTCGGCGGCATCCAGCCCCGCGATCGGCGCCAGCATGATGATGAAACCGACGATGGTACCGAGCAGGCCGAGCTTCATCAGCGTGTCGGAAACGAAGGCGCCAAACCCGTTGGAGCCGCGCAGGCGGTCGGCGAGCGTTCGCAGCAGCAGCGTCTGATCCACCGGGCGATAGTCCTGCGCGGCGGCCTTGGTCACGAGGCTTTCGATGTGATCCCGCACCAGCCCGCGCGGCAGCGCCGTCGCACGCGCATCGAGCACCTTGCCGCCGTCGGGCGCCGCGAGCGCTGCACGGCAGCGCCGCGCCGCCGCGCCTTCCCGCGCGATCGCCCGCGTGCGCAGGAAGCAGTGGCCGCAGGTGAGGATATAGAGCACCGCGATGACGCTCGAAATGTAGGTGCGGTCCGAGGTCAGCATCAGGTGGATCAGGCCGAACCGCCACAGCAGCACGACGGCGAAGATCGAGAGCCCGGTGAAGATCATCCAGAACAGGAGCGCACTGCGCTCGGATGGGTCGGTCGTGACAGGCGCGATCGGTCCAATCGTCATCGAACTCATGCTGCACCGCTCCTCGGCCGCAACGATCGGCCCATCAAGATTTCCACCCGATTAGATCAAAGCCGCCGTCCCAGGTCCAAAGACCCATGCCCAATCCGGCTTGGGAAATTTGCCCGAACTGCGATCATGCAGAACCCTGCGATTGGCAAGGCGCGGCGGCGTTGTTAGGCTGACCTTATCAAACGTTGAGGGTGATCGCATGCGCCTCGTGCTTCAGCTCGTCGCCCGTCTGCTGCTCATCGTGGCGCTTTGCCTCGGAGCCGCGACCGTATGGGCCACGTTCGACGCCTATCGCAGCGTCGACCGGGCAACCGCGGCCTCCGCGCAGCGGGTCGCGCAGGCCCTCCAGGCCTTGTACTGGCATGAGTTCTTGTTGCGCAGCAGCAGAACGCGCGAGCAGCTTCTGCCGGTTCCGGAATGGCGCACACTGGAGACGATGAAGCTGATTTCGCCGGGCGTCTGCGTCGAGTTCCAACCGGCCATCGCATTCGAAAAGCCGCTCTGCGGCCAGAGCGAGGGGCTGGGCAAGACACCGCCGCGCTGGTTCGCATCGATCGTGCCGATCTTTCTCGGCAGCCACGCCGAAGTAGTGCGGCCGGTCAGCCCCCGCGCCGCCTCGGCCGGCACGGTGGTTGCAACGCCGGACGCCGCAGCCGCGATCTCGCTCGCCTGGGAGTACATTCTCAACGTGATCGACGTCGCGTTGTTGATGGCGGCAGCGATCGCGCTGCTGGCATCGCTCGCGATCGCGCATGCGCTGGCCCCAGCGCGCACAATCGTGACCGCGCTGCAGCGCATGGCGCGCGGACAGTATCGCACCAAACTGCCACGCTTCCGCTCGATGGAGCTGGCGATGATCGGCAACGCCGTCGGCGAGCTCGGCACCCGCCTGGAGGAAGCCACCGAGCAGCGCGCCGCCCTGACGCGGCGCCTGATCGAGATCCGCGACGACGAGCGCCGCGCCCTCGCCCGCGAGCTGCATGACGAATTCGGGCAAAACCTGTCCGCCATCCTCGCTTTCGCCAACACGATCGAAACGGCGAGCGCCAAGGGAAATACCGACAACGGCGCCGCTCAGGATGCGCGCATGATCTCGCAGGCCACCCATCACCTGATGGCCTCGCTGCGTGATGCGCTGAAGCGCCTGCGCAATCCCCTGCCCGAGGAGCTCGGGCTCGAGGCGAGCCTGGTCAATCTCGTCGACAGCTGGCGCTCGCAAAGTGCGGCGCGGCCGACGATCCAGCTCGACCTCAGGGGCGACCTCGCCGACATCAGCGGCCCGGCCGCCACCACCGCCTATCGCGTCGCCCAGGAATGCCTGACCAACGCGCTGCGTCACGGCGCGGCGAGCGAGATCACCTTGCGCATCGAGCGGCGCGCGGGTGATGACGACGCGTTGCTGATCCGCGTCGAGGATGACGGCGGCGGCGATGCGGAGCGCGTCGCGCAATCGGCCGGCTTCGGCCTCACCGGCATCCGCGAGCGCGTCAAGGCGGCCGGCGGATCGCTGTCGATCCTGCCTGCCCGTGGCGGCCTCAGCGTCGCCGCCACCATCCCGCTCGCCGCGTGAGGCCGGCATGAGCGAGGTGGCGGCAACAGGCATCTCCGTGCTGCTGGTCGACGACCATCCGATCGTCCGGCAAGGCTACCGCCGCGTGCTGGAGAGCCAGGGCGACCTCCATGTCGTGGCGGAAGCGGACAATGCCGCAGACGCCTACGGCGCCTTCAAGGCGCATGACCCCGATGTCGTCCTGCTCGACATCTCGATGCCGGGCGCGAGCGGGCTGGAGGCGATCCGCAACATCCGCGCGCGCAGCCCGCGGGCGCGGATCCTCGTCTTCACCATGCACAACGAGGCCGTGCTGGTGAAAGCCGCCTTCAGCGCCGGCGCCAGCGGCTTCGTCACCAAGAGCAGCGAGCCGTCCGCCGTGGTCGGCGCCATCCGCGCCGTCGCCCGTGGCGAGCGAGCCATGAGCGACGACATTGCCCATATCCTCGCCGAGGACAGCTTGTCCGCAGGATCAGTGCTGGATCAACTGGGCGAACGCGAGATCGAGATTTTGCGCCAGTTCGCCGGCGGCGCCACCACCGAGCAGATCGCGGCGCATCTCAATCTCAGTGTGAAGACGGTGCAGAACTATCACTACCTGATCAAGACCAAGACCGGCGCGCGCACCGATGCGCAGCTGGTGCGGCTCGCCGCGACCTGCGGGCTGACGCGGATTTAAGTCCAGAACTGCCGCGCGGCCTGCCCCCACATGAGGTTCTCAATCTGCCGAAGCAAATTGGAACGGAGACCAGCCGGCGCCGGTTAACACGGCAAAGGAGTCCAGGGTCATGAGTAAGGGTCATCACAAGTCAGTCGACCATCCCTCCATTATAACCGTCGGTGAGCTGATCGACGAACTCTGCCGCCTGCCGGATACCGCTGTCGTCCATTTCCGCTGCCCCATGCTCGGCCAGGAGCTGGCATTCGAGCGCCTTCGAAAGCGGTCAAAGGACGATGTGGAGATCGCAATCAATGCCTATCCGGAAAGTCCGCCGGTCGTGCCGTCGTCGGAGGCTGCCTTCCACGCCCGAAGGCACCCGGCTTCCTCGGCCTCGCCTCGCAACGGCGCCGTTCTTAACAAAGTGAGGAGTTGATCGGCCGCACTGCGAACTGAATGGGTCCTGCGGCCTCAGGCCGCCTTCAGTCCGCGCAGCACCAGCGCCAGGGTCGCATCGACGCGCGCGGGCAGATCGGCGTCCTTCCACTCGTCGGCATGGGCGGGATGGTGGAAACGAACAGTCGCATCGAAGATCGCGCGCGCCGTGGTCTTCGTGTCCGCCACGTCAAACACGCCCTGCTTTACGCCATCAGTCAGGATCTCCGCGATCTGGTCGATCATGGTATCCTTGTGACACTTCACGGCCGCGCAGGCCTCGCGCGCCAGGGTCAGATAAGTCTCGAACATCTCGGGGTCGTCGAGCACGCGCGACCGCTTGGCAGCGAACAGCGTCCGCAGCCATCGATCGAGCCTGTCCGCCGCCGGGCCCCGCTCCTCGGCGATCTGGCGGAGCGGCGCATCGATGCGGTCCAGCCAGCGTTTGGCAACGGCCTCGCGCAGCGAGGCCTTGCTCGGGAAATGGCGATAGACGCTGCCGTGGCTCACATCGAGTGCACGGGCAACGTCAACCACGGTGGCCTTGGCAAGTCCGAAACGCCTGAGCACATCCTCGGTGACTTCGAGGATCCGCTCCGGCGTCAAGACAACAGCTTCATTCATGCCAGCACCATGTTCCCGTTGAGGGCTCAGTTACCCCGGCACAAGGGCTGCTTCCGAAGCGCCCTGGCCGGTCGTTTCGGAAAGCCTATGCCTTAATGAGGCAGTTTTGCAGCCTGCGCCGCGATCTGGCGCGCGACCAGCAAATTGAGCCAATGCCCAATCACGCCGGTCAAATTGAGGATTTCGGTCGTCATCGTCTTAAGTCTCCATTCGTCCGCGGGTCCCCGTTCTTCAATCCGCCTTCCGATCCGCTTTCGGATGTCAGGCTTTCCGGGGCTTGTCGCGGGACGCCCAATCGGAGCGTCCGGGAACGGATATACACGTCACGCTGACAGATTTCAATATCTGTCAGTCAATGATCCGTGATTGACAGCAGATTTTTGACCACCGGCGGGCCGGCTCGGCCCCCAGCGGTGGATTAGCCCTCCCCAAACCCGTTCCGGGGGTCGGATCGTTTGTTTCGCCCTCCCTGCTCTGTTAAATCACGGCGTAAAAAACATTCCGGCCGGACCTGCCCCTCGGACCATTCCTTGGGCCGCCCGCCCACCTTCCTGGAGCCGCCACATGATCCCCCGCTATACCCGTCCCGAAATGGCCTCGATCTGGGAGCCGCAGACCCGGTTCAAGATCTGGTTCGAGATCGAGGCGCACGCGGCGGACGCCCTCGCCGAGCTCGGGACCATCCCCAAGGAGGCCGCCAAGACGGTCTGGGCCAAGGCCAAAAACGCCACTTTCGACGTCGCCCGCATCGACGAGATCGAGCGCGAGACCAAGCACGACGTCATCGCCTTCCTCACCCACCTCGCCGAGATCGTCGGCCCCGAGGCGCGCTTCGTGCACCAGGGCATGACCTCCTCCGACGTGCTCGATACCTGCCTCAACGTCCAGCTCACGCGCGCCGCCGACCTGCTGCTCGCCGACCTCGACAAGGTGCTGGCCGCGCTGAAGAAGCGCGCCTTCGAGCACAAGATGACGCCGACCATCGGCCGCAGCCACGGCATCCATGCCGAGCCCGTAACGTTCGGCCTCAAGCTCGCTTATGCCTATGCCGAATTCTCGCGTGCCAAGGAGCGCCTGATCGCGGCGCGCAAGGAAGTCGCGACCTGCGCCATCTCGGGCGCGGTCGGCACCTTTGCGCAGATCGATCCGCGCGTCGAAGAGCACGTGGCGAAAGCCATGGGCCTCGTCCCCGAACCGATCTCGACCCAGGTGATCCCGCGCGACCGTCACGCGATGTACTTCTCGACGCTCGGCGTGATCGCCTCTTCCGTCGAGCGGATCGCAGTGGAGATCCGCCACATGCAGCGCACCGAGGTGCTGGAGGCCGAAGAATTCTTCTCCGAGGGGCAGAAGGGTTCGTCCGCCATGCCGCACAAGCGCAATCCCGTGCTGTCGGAGAACCTCACCGGCCTCTCCCGCATGGTGCGCGCCTATGTGACGCCGGCGCTGGAGAACGTCGTGCTCTGGCATGAGCGCGATATCTCGCACTCCTCCGCCGAGCGCATGATGGGTCCGGACGCCACCGTCACGCTCGACTTCGCGCTGGTGCGCCTCGCCGGCCTGATCGACAAGCTGCTGGTTTATCCCGCCAACATGCAGAAGAACCTCGACCGCCTCGGCGGCCTCGTGCATTCGCAGCGCGTGCTCCTGGCGCTGACGCAGAAGGGCGCAAGCCGCGAGGATTCCTACAAGCTGGTGCAGCGCAACGCCATGCCGGTCTGGCGCGGCGAAGGCGACTTCCTGCAGCTGCTGAAGAAGGACACCGAGGTGAAGAAATATCTCACCGATGCCGAGCTCGATGAGCTGTTCGACCTCGGTTACCACCTCAAGCACGTCGACACGATCTTCAAGCGGGTGTTCGGCGAGAGCTGAGCACAGGTTCGTAGTCCGGATGGAGCGCAGCGCAATCCGGGATTCCTTCCACGCGGCACGAGCCCCGGATTGCACTGCGCTCCATCCGGGCTACGCCACCGCCGCGGAACGACGAGCTACAGCCGCTTCTGCAACCATTTGATGAGGGCCGGGCTGCCGATGGTGGCGGTGCTGAAAGCGCACATGTTGCCGTCGACATAGCCCGCCCGGCCGCGCCCCTGCACATAGCGCTTGCTGAAGAAGAACGTGTGCTGCTTGTTGCCGGCCTCATCGAGGAAGATGAGCTGCCAACGCAGATCAGGCTGGTAGGACAACCGTGCAGGCGCCAGCGCCTTGACGGCTGCCGCCAGTTCGGTCGCCTCGCCCGCGGTCAGGACCAGCGTCTTGCGTTCACTCGCATAGCTCGCAAAATGCTCCGGCGAGATCGGAATGCCGGCAAGCAGGCGATCGGAGATCTTTAGAAGATCGATCCGCTTGATCTGACCGGCCTGGATCTTCTGACTGACCGATGCGATCGCGACCGCTGCGGAGCTGACATCGCAGGCGACGGCCGGGCTGACCATAATCCAGAGGCAGCCGGCCAGCAGGAGAATAATGCGTTCGAACTTCATCGCCTGCCCTCGTCCCCGGCGCATCGCTGCCTCACCTTATAGCCACCGAACGGGGCGACGAAAGCCCGGCGACCATTTGCGGACTGCCAAGCCGCGGAGTACGCTTCCGGCCCATCGCCCCTGCGAACACAGAAGAAACGGACCCATTCAATGCCCATCGTCAACCGCGTTGCCGCCCTCTCCGACGAAATGGCCGCCTGGCGCCACGACTTCCACGAGAACCCTGAGTTGCTCTACGAGGTCCACCGCACCGCCGGCATCGTCGCCGATCGCTTGCGCGAGTTCGGCTGCGACGAGGTGGTGACCGGCATCGGCCGCACCGGCGTCGTCGGCGTGATCCGCGGCCGCAAGTCGGCCTCCGGCAAGACCATTGGCCTTCGCGCCGACATGGACGCGCTGCCGATCATGGAAACCTCGGGCGTGCCTTATGCCTCGAAGGTCCCCGGCAAGATGCACGCCTGCGGCCATGACGGCCACACCGCGATGCTGCTCGGCGCGGCCAAATATCTCACCGAGACGCGCAATTTCGACGGCACGGCGATCATGATCTTCCAGCCCGCCGAGGAAGGTGGCGGCGGCGGCAAGGCCATGGTCGAGGACGGGCTGATGACGCGCTGGAACATCCAGGAAGTCTACGGCATGCACAACATGCCGGGCCTGCCGGAAGGCCATTTCGCCACCACACCCGGCGCGATGCTCGCCTCCTCCGACAACATCCAGATCACGGTCCACGGCAAGGGCGGTCACGCCGGCGCGGGTCCGCACAAATCCGTCGACAGCGTGCTGATCGGCTCGCAGATCGTCAATGCGCTGCAATCGATCGTCGCGCGCAACGTCGATCCGTTGAAGTCGGCGGTCATCTCGATCACGCAGTTCCACTCCGGCACGGCCTTCAACATCATCCCTGAAATCGCCGAGCTCGGCGGCACCGTGCGCACGCTCGATCCTGAGGTGCGCGATCTCGTCGAGCGCCGCATCGGCGAAGTCGCCGACAGCGTCGCGCGCGCCTATGGCGGTTCGGCCGAGACGAAATACTCGCGGATGTATCCGGTGACCATGAACCATGCGCGCGAGGCGGGCCTTGCCGCAGACGTCGCCCGCGACATCGTCGGCACTGAGCGCGTCAACGACAAGTTCATCCCGATGATGGGCGCCGAGGACTTCTCCTTCATGCTGGAGGCGCGTCCCGGCGCGATGGTGCTGGTCGGCATGGGCGACGGCAACGAATGCCATCACCCGGGCTACGTGTTCAACGACAACATCCTCGGCCACGGCGCGTCATTCTGGGCACGTCTGGTCGAAACGCGGATGCCGGCGGGTTAGGACAGGACGGAGGGTTCGCAGGCGCAATTCGCCACAGTTCGCGCACCGAGGTCAGAGGTAAGCCGCGTCGGCTACTCTACCCGGCGCGTTGCTGCGGACCGACCTTCAGGGGCATATCTCAGACTGCCCCACTCCGCCGGAGCTGAGATGACATCCCTTGCGAACGGGCCGGCACCCGGCTGCTGATGTACACAAGATTTGTCCCGCGGCTTGCGGCTTGGTTGGCGCCGTCTCGGCGCTCTTCCGGCTCTCGTCCGGCGCCTTTGGAACTTGGCGCGCAACCGGCTTCTTGTCTTGGACCTTCTCGCATTCGTTGTCCTCGTTGATACGGTATCCGGCGCGGCACGTGATCTTGACGCAGGCATCTCCATCAGCCCTGAAGCCGCGCTCGCAGACCAGCGGACAAATGCGTCCCGGCTTGGCTTTCAGCGCGTCGAGCACGTCCACATTCGCAAGCTTCGCATCGAATTTGGTGCCGGCGTACTTGTTGAACAACGCCAGCGAGCGTTGCGCCGTTTCGCTCCAGTCCCCGTTCGGCTCTGCTTTCATGCAGCCGACGCGGCGCAACTCGAGCTGAACCGATCTCGACACGTCGACCGCCAGCGGGGCGCTCGGCGGCGGCGACAGGGCAGCAACCTTCTTGCTCTCGGCCTCAACGGCCGGCCTGTCCGCCGACTGCTTCGCCGCAGCTTCAGCCGCCCCCTTCTCGATCGCCTGCTTCTCCGCGAGCGCCTTGGCAGCCGCGGCCTCCGCCGCCTTGCGGTCCCGTTCGGCCGCCTCGGCCTTCGCCAGCTCGATCTGCCTTTGCTTGTCCGCAGCGATCCGCGCGTCCTCGGCGGCTTTGGCGGCCGCGGCTGCCTTTTCCAGCTCCACCTTGTGGGCTCGTTCGGCGGCGAGCTTCACCTTCTCCTGCTCGGCCAGCCGGGCCTTTTCGGTTGCCGTCGCGCGCTCCTCCTCAGCCGCAATCTTCTTCAACTGCACGCGGGCGAGGTTGGCGTAGAAACCGTCCGGATAAGTCTGCAGGAAAGCTTCCCATGCCTCGCGCAGGCCGGCCTGAAGCGCAAGCTCATAGTCCCTGCGCACGCTGTCTTGCGGATTGGCCTGCGGCCCCGCGACAGCGGCCGGCTTCGCCGGCACCAGCGGCACGTCGTCACCGCCGAGCGAGCCGTAGACATAGGGCTCCTGCCTACCGCCGGTGTTCTTCAGGACGTCGTCCCGCACGAAGCCGAACGCCTTGCGCAGATCAAGCCCCGGCTTCGGCAGGTGCTCGACCAGTGCCATGGCGAACGGGCTGTTCCGGGAATCGCCGTCCGACGCCGTTGATCCCGCCTTGGCCGCGAACGCGATCATCGTGTTCGGACTGGTCGGCTCGACCTTGGCAAGCCCGCGCCCGATCGCGCGCGAGGCCACGGCGCGCCGCATCGTCTTCGCAAACGGATTGTCACGACACGCATCGAGAATGACAAGACGAAGCTGTTTGGCAGGCTCGATGCTCACCAGCACGCGATCAATCGGCAACGCCTCGTCGTAGACGTCGGTGTCGGTCTCGAGCGCGGCATCGGTCGGGATCAGGTAGTTGGTGCCGTCCACCTCCATGCCGTGGCCCGCATAGTAGATCACCGCGACGTCGGCATCCCGGGTCCGTCCGCCGAATTCGCGCAGCGCCTTGCGCATCTCAGACGCGTTCAGGTCCTGCCTGATGTCGACCGAATCGAAGCCGGCTTTCCTCAACATGCCGCCGATCAAGCCGGCGTCGCTCGCCGGATTGGCCAGCTTCGGCACGCTCTTGTAGGCGGAATTGCCGAGCACGAGCGCGACGCGCTTGTCGGCGTACGCCGGGACGCAGCCGAACCATATCGCCAAAGCGCAGAAAACAATGAGCCTCAGCACGACACTTTGGTGGTCCCGAACGCCATGATTTGCCATCAATTGCAGACTTCGCCGGGAATTTTAACGCTGGGATTCGAAGGATGGCTAACCGTCCCGAGGCGGCATCCCTTGGCAATCGCCCTGCATCCGGCCGCATTGCAAATCATTTGCCCGCTCGCCTGAGGCGCTGACGGTGCCGCATCGCTCTGTTTGCGATCCTGGTCACGCCGTCTCGAATCCTCGCGCGTCGCGACGGGTTTCTTTTCCTGGATCTTCTCGCATTCATTGTCGTCACCGACGCGAAAGCCCGCACGGCAGGTGATCTTCACGCATTGATCACCATCGGCCTTGAAGCCGAAATTGCACACCAGGGGGCAGACTCGTCCCGGCTTTGCCTTCAGCGCATCGAGCGCGTCCACGCTCGCGAGCTTCACGTCGAGCTGGGTGCCGGCATATTTGTTGAACAGCGTCAGCGAGCGCTGCGCGGCGGCGCTCCAGTCGCCGTCGGCGCCACCGGAAAGGCAACCCACGCGGCGCAATTCGGACTGTACGGATTTCGCGAGGTCCACCGCCGACAATGTGGATGTCGGCGCAGGCGAGAGGGCCGCCACTTTCTGGTCTGCTTCCGGCATCTGCCGATCGGCCGCTGGCTTTGCGGCCTGCTCCGCCTTCTCGGCCGCCTGCTTGGCGGCGAGTTCGGTCTTGGCCTTCTCCGCCGCCTGCTTCTCGGCCAGCGCTTTCGCCGCCGCCGCCTCGGCCGCCTTGCGCTGCCGTTCGGCCGCTTCCGCCTTCGCCTGCTCGATCTGCTTCTGCTTCTCGGCGGCGATCCGAGCCTCTTCCGCGGCCTTGGCAGCCGCGGCCGCCTTTTCCTGCTCGGCCTTCTGGGCGCGCTCGGCGATGAGCCTCGTCTTTTCCTGCTCGGCCGCCTTGGCCTTTTGTTCAGCCGAAGCGCGCGTCTCTTCGGCGCCGATCTTGTTCAGCTGGCCCTTGGCGAGGTTGGCGTAGAAACCGTCGGGGTATTGTGCCAGGAATGCTTCCCAGCCATCGCGTGTCGCAAGCTGGAGCGCGAGCTCGTAGTCCCTGCGGATGGCTTCCTGCGGGTTGGCCTGGGGACCGGTTGCTGGCGGCTTCACCACGAGGGGAACGTCGTCGCCGCCGAGCGAGCCGTAGACATAGGGCTCCTGCTTGTAGCCGGTAGCCTTGAGCACGTCGTCGCGCACGAAGCCGAAGGCCTTGCGCAGATCGAGGCCGGGCTTCGGCAGGTGCTCGACCAACGCGGTGGCGAACGGGCTGTTTCTGGAATCGCCATCGGAAGCCGTCGATCCTGCCTTGGCCGCAAAGGCGATCATCGTGTTCGGGCTGGTCGGCTCGACTTTGGCCAATCCCCGACCGATGGCGCGCGAGGCCAGCGTGCGCTTCATCGTCTTGGAGAACGGGTTGTCCCGGCAGGCGTCGAGAATGATCAAGCGCAGCTGCTTGGCCGGCTCGACCGCGAATAGCGCACGTTCGACCGGGATGGTCTCGTCGAGCACGTCGCCATCCGTCTCCAGCGTGGCGTCGGTCGGAATGAGATAGTTGGTTCCGTCGAGCTCGATGCCATGGCCCGCGTAGTAGATCACCGCCATGTCCGCATCACGCGACCTGCCGGCAAACTCGCGCAGCATGCGCCGCATCTCGCTGGCACTGAGGTCTAGCCGGACGTCGACGGAATCAAAGCCCGCCTTCTTGAACATGCCACCGACCAGCGTGGCATCGTTCACGGGATTGCCGAGCTTGGGTGCGCTCTTGTAGGCAGAATTGCCGATAACGAGCGCAACCCGGCGGTCGGCATGCGCCGGTCCGCAGGCCAATCCAATCGCAAATATCAACGCTGCAAATAGCCGAAACGGAATCACTTGCGTCCCCCCGGATGCAATTCCACGAGCCTATTCGCTAGCTTCGCCGAATGCCAATTCTTCCTATGTGATGCTTGTCACACAGGGGCTTTCAGCTGTGCTAAGGATCATGCGGCGAAGCGTCGCCCCGCTAACGGGCCGTGTGGAACACAGCCGGATCCGGTCTGCGGGTTTGCTACATTTGCACCACCTCGTGGCGGATCACGAAGGGTGCAAGCAGCGTGTGCACCTCGCCCGCAATCACCTCGCGCTGGTCCGGCCGCAGTCCCGTAAGCGTCACGGTCGCGATCGATCCGTGGCTGCCATGCGCACCGACCTTGACCTTGCAGTCGATGCCGCGCTCGACCAGCGGCGTGAGCACCTTGGTGAACACCCGCTCGGCCGCATCCCAGCGCAGCTGCGGCTTGAACACCTTGCCGACGCCGGTCACCGGCATCGGATCGATCGGAATGACCTGCACCGGGACGGCGGCGCGCTCCGGTGTGCGCTCGCGCACCCACGTCTCCAATTCGCCCGGCTCGACCTTGGCGCCCGGTTTCAGTTGCACGTATCCTACCGGCAGCTCACCGGCATAGGCGTCCGGCTGGCCGACCACGGCGGCGAAGCCGACGGCGGGATGGCGGAACATGATCTCCTCGATCGGCGCCGGATCGATGTTGTGGCCGCCGCGGATCACGAGGTCCTTGGCGCGGCCGGTGATCCAAAGATAGCCATCGGCGTCGAGACGGCCGAGATCGCCTGAATTGACCCAGACCTCGTCGACGAAGGCGCCTTTGTTGTGCTCGTCGTTGAGGTAGCCGCCGAACACGCCCGGCCCGGCCATGATGACCACACCGATTTCGTCCGGCTTGCAATCGCGGATCAGCCGGCCGTCGGCGTCGAGCTGCACGATGCGCACGCGCGCATAAGGCATCGGCAAACCGACGGAGCCGAGCCGGATCGGCCGCCCCGGATAGGCAAGCGTGTGCACGCTCGAGGTCTCGGTCATGCCGTAGACCTCGATCACGCGCAGCTTCAGCTTGTCCTGGATTGCCGAGCCCACGGCGACGGGGATCGCCGAGCCGCCGCCGGCGGCATATTTCAGGCTGGAGATGTCGGCATTGCCAGGCGGCACCCCGAGCGTCGCGGCCAGCACCGTCGGCACGCTCGACAACGCCTCGGGCTTGAAGCGTTCGACCAATCCCCAGATGTTCTTCACCGCATTCGGATTGCGCCAACCGCTCGGCGACAGCACGACCAGCGAGCCACCGGCCGACAGCGTCAGCAGCACCTGCGTCAAGGAGCCCCCGACGTGAAACAGCGGCATGCCGAACAGCAGATTGGCGCCGGGCTTCGACTTCAACAGAAGATTGAGCGCCCAGGCCTGATAGACCTGATTGGTGTGAGTGTGCCGCACCAGCTTCGGCGTGCCGGTGGTGCCGCCGGTGTGGAAATAGGCAGCGATGTCGGCACCCGAAATCTTCCGCCCACTGATGAGCCGGTCGGACGGCTGCTGCTTGATCAGGTCGCTGAAGGCAAAGATGCCCTTGGCGGGATCGCCGCCGCCGAACACCTGCACGATCGCCTTGAGGTGCTTGAGCTGCGGGCGGATCTGCTCGACCTTCTGCCAGATATCGGTGCCCGGCATCGGCCCGAGCGCCACCAGGATTTTCGTGTTTGCAGCTTCCAAGATCTCCGCGATCTGGTGCGGCTCGAGCAGCGGATTGACGGGATTGGCGATGCCGGCGGCCTCGGCGCCGAACAGCGTCACGAACGCATCGGGCACCAGCGGCAGCATGAAACTGATGACGTCGCCCTTCTCTGCGCCAAGCGCGTGAAACATGTTGGCGGCCTGCGTGACGCGCGCGATGAAATCGCGGTAGGTGACGACCTGCGGCGTGTCGGCGGGATCAGCGTTTTGCAGAAACTGGATCGCCGCCCCGTCGGGATTGCGTGCAGCGCCCAATTTGATGGCGTCATAGGTGCTCTCGGCCGCGATGCGATCGGCGTAAGGGACCTGCTCGAAGGCCCGGACTTCCGCGTCCGTCAACAGTTCCGGATAGTCGTTGCCGATAAGGCGATCGAGCGCGTGGATGCCCGCCATGGAATTCCGTCCTCCCTCAGATGCATGTCCCGGCCGGCTGTCTTTTGACATTCTTCGGCAAGGCCCCGACCAATGGCGTCGGTAGGCGACAGAATGATGGATGATTAGCCGTTCGTCCATGGCCCTGCGGCCAAGCGCGCCCAAAGGCCCCTTTGAACCTCTGTACCGAGTCCCGGGACCAAGAACAGGCATCGGATCCGCCTGGCAGCGTCCTACCGCAAGACACGAGGTGATCAATGACGAGGCATCAGCGAAAACACAATCTTGCGCTGATTGTCACGCTTGCTGTGGCGGCCATGATCGCCCTACCCCATGCCGCGTTTGCCGACAGCCAGCTCGACAAGATGCGTGCCAAAATCGCTGCTTTCGTCGGCGACAAGATGGAAAGGCTCGGCGGTTCGCGCGTCGTCTACAAGGTCGATAGCGACGGCCTGCGCGAGAGCGTCGTCACGGATCTGCGCGACGACGTTTACAAGACCCTGCGCGAGGGCAAGATCGGCTTCGCCGGACTTGGGATTCGCGATGGCGGCGTCGAACTGAAGATCGCGGACGCCAAGGGCCGCGAGCAGCTCGCGCGCAAGCTTGCCTCAGCCGCGGAAGGATTGCCGTCGCATGCGCTTACCGTGACCGACGCAGGCGATGGAATGATGCGGATCGCACCGACCGAGGCTGCGTCCGCGGCACGGCTGCGCGAACTTGTCGACGATTGCATTGACATGATTGAGCAGCGTCTCAAGGATTCCGGCGTCAAACTCGCCAGCGTCCAGCCCGCCGGCGCCGACCGCCTCCGGATCTTCGTGCCGGGCGAAATGGACCCTGAGCGCGTGACGGCAATCTTTGCCCGAAAGGTCAAGGTCAGCTTCCGCCTCATCGACGTTTCGATGCCGGGCGCTCAGGCACAATCCGGCAACCCGCCCGAAGGCACCGAAGTCCTGCTCGGCTTCAAGGACAACATTCCCTATTTGGTGGCCAAGGATAGCGCACTCGACGGCAGCGACATCAGCTATGCGGGCCCGGGATTCGCGAGCAGCACGAAGGAGCCGATCGCCTCGTTCCGCTTCAACGGCCGCGGCACGCGGCGCTTCGCCCACATCACGGCGGAGAACGTCGGAAGGCCCTTCGCCATCGTGCTCGACGACAAGGTGATCTCGGCCCCGGTGATCCGCGAGCCCATCACCGGCGGCTCCGGCCAGATCTCCGGCAATTTCACCCTGGAGGAAGCGAGCAGCGTTGCCATGATGCTGCGCGCCGGCTCCCTGCCCGGACACCTTGACCTCATCGAGCAGCAGGTCGTGCAAGCCGCCGCCAAGCCATAAGGCGACGATCGTCCGGCGCCCCGCCCGAGGCATGCAGCCCCTCCGCGGCGCCGATCCCGCCCGAATCACGGCCACGCCGCGCCCAGCCGGACGACCAACGGGCAATTGCCGAAACGCCCGATCGGGCTAAAATTTGCCCTGCGACATGGCGGCCGAAGGCTTCATTTCAGGCGGTCGTCATGCGATTTCGGCTATACGTGCCGAGCACACCGACCAGGACTGAAGGCCTTACGCGGGGTTAGTACCATGCCGTCCGGCAGCGCAGATATTTCCTCGATCCTCGACCGCATTCTCGACGCGGCCACGGACAATCTCAGGATCGCGAAGATCCTCGTCCAGATGGGCCTCGACCCCAACAACGTCACTTATGACGCGATCTTTAACCGGCTGCTGGAGATCTTCGTCCACAACATCACACTGGCCAATCTGTTCGCGACCATCGGCGCCGGCTTCTTCGTCGCCACCCTGCTGATGCGCACGATGGTGCCGCTCCGCGTCGCCAACATGATCGGCTGCGCCTTCTTCGCCATTTTCGGCGCGCTCTCCGCCAACGTCGCGACGTTCCTGCTCTATCTGCTGATGCTTCCGATCAATGCGCTCCGGTTGCGCCAGATGCTCAAGCTGGTCAAGAAGGCGCGTCATGCGGCCGAAGGCGACATGTCGATCGAGTGGCTCAAGCCCTTCATGACCGAGCGCAAATATCGCCGCGGCGATACGCTGTTCAAGCTCGGCGATCCCGCCAAGGAGATGCTGCTCACGGTCACCGGAAAATTCCTGGTCAAGGAGATCAACGTCGAGATCGGGCCCGGTGCGCTGATGGGCGAGCTCGGCTTCCTGACGCCGGACAACCGCCGCACCGGAACGATCGAATGCGTCGAGGACGGCCAGGTGCTGACGATCACCTATGACCGCCTGCTCGAGATCTATTTCCAGGATCCGCAGTTCGGCTATTACTTCCTGGTGCTGACCAGCCAGCGCCTGCTGCAGAACATCGATCGGCTGCAGAAGCAGCTGGCGACGGCGCAGTCGGCCACGACGAACAGGATCGCGTGACCGCAAGCTCAGCTGAGCAGCAGCGCCATGCCCGGATCGCCCTTCTCCATCGCGCGCCGGTAGGCCGGACGGTCACCGATGCGGCCGAGATAGCTGACCACGTTCGGACAGCGCTGGAGATCATAGGGCTGGAAGTAACGCATGGTGGTGAGCGAGAACACCGTCATGATATCGGCGGTGGTGAAGGCTCTGCCCGCCAGATATTCGGCCTCGCCAAGCCTGGCGTCGAGAAGGTCGTAAGCGCGATCGAGGCGCCCCTTCATCGCGCGCAGGATCGGATTGTCGTTGGCGAGATCGAGCCGGCCCAGGATCATCATCCGGCCCATGGCGGGTTGCAGCGTGCCATTGGCAAAATGCAGCCAATACAGAAACTGCGCGAAGGCGGGATCATTGGGGCCGAGCACGAGCCGGCCGTTGCCGTATTTTGCAACGATGTAATCGACGACGGCGCCGGATTCGGCAAGCACGAGATCGCCGTCGGTGATCACCGGCGCTGCCCCGATCGGATGCAGCGCCTTGTACTCAGCCGGTGCCAGCATGGTCGCGGCATCGCGCGTGTAGCGCTTCAGCTCATATGGGATCCCGAGCTCCTCGCACAGCCAGACGATACGCTCGGACTGGGACTTGCCGAGATGATGGACGGTGAGCATGAGGTCTCCTGCGAGCGCGAATGGGACGAGCGGCAAGCATCTTACCGCCTGGTTTGAAGAAGATGAGCGTCGCACGTCCCCCTTCCCCGGGATTTTGCGGATGTTAGGAGGCGAAACGCCCATTGAGCCGATCCAAGGAAGTTTGAGGGACGGCGCCGCAAAATCGCCCTAAAAACCGAATGGTAACCATGGCGCCCTAAGGTAACGACGTGACCAATTCTCCGACGATCCTGGTGTTCGATTCCGGCCTTGGCGGGCTCACGGTGCTCCGCGAGGTCGTGGCTGCACGGCCGGATGCGCACTTTGTCTACGTCGCCGACGACGCCTTCTTCCCTTACGGCCACCACGGCGAGGACGAGATCATCGCCCGTGTCGTACCGCTGATGGGGGAACTGATCGGCACGCATGATCCGGACCTCATCGTCATCGCCTGCAACACCGCGTCCACCCTGGTCCTGTCGCACCTGCGCTCCGCTTATTCCGTGCCCTTTGTCGGCACGGTGCCGGCGATCAAGCCGGCCTGCGCGCAATCGAGAACCCGCCGCGTCTCGGTGCTCGGCACCAAAGGCACGGTGAAGCGCGAATATACCAAAGCCTTGATCCGCGATTTCGCGCAAGGCTGCGAGGTGACATTGGTCGGCTCGCCCGAGCTCGCCTCGCTGGCAGAAGCCGAGCTCAGCGGCGCTCCGATCAGCGACGAGGCGATCCTCACCGAACTCACTCCCTGCTTCGTCGGCGACGCCGGGAATGTGACATCACGCACCGACACCGTCGTGCTCGCCTGCACGCATTATCCGCTGCTGCTCGACCGGCTGAAGCGGCTGGCGCCCTGGCCGGTCGACTGGATCGATCCGGCGCCGGCGATCGCCCGCCGCGTCTCGGATCTGCTTGGCCCGCGGGTCGGCGGCATCGCGCAGGACAGCGCCGAGATGATCTTCACCTCGAACCGCGTGCATGGCCTTTCGACCATGCTGACGCCGTTCTTCGGCGGTCGCGCTCTGGCCTGACTTTGCGCGGCGACGCCGCGCTGCTAGGTTTTGCCGTCGCCAACTAGCCGCAGGCCTTTTCCATGACGGTCCCGACCACGCCGCTCAACCGTCTCCGCCAGCTTTGGCGCGAAGGCCGTCCCGCCTTCGGCGCCATCGCGACCATCCCGAGCGTGCAGACCGTGCAGATCATGGCCCGCTCGCTCGACTGGATCATCATCGATCTCGAGCATGGGCCGATCGGGCTCACCGAAGCGAACGCGATGATCGCCGCGACGACGGGCACGCCGTGCACGCCTCTGGTTCGGATCGCGGCGAACGAGCCCTGGCTTGCGAAGGCGCCGATGGACATCGGGGCCTTCGGCATCAACTTTCCAATGATCACGAACCGCGCTGAGGCCGAGAAGGCGGTGCGCAGCGTGCGCTACCCGCCGCGCGGCGACCGCCTCTGGGGACCGTTCCACGCACCGTTCCGCTGGGGCCAGTCGATGCCGGACTACATGGCATCCGCCGATGACGAGATGATCTGCATGATCACCATCGAGCATGTCGACGCCGTCAACCGTATCGACGAGATCATGGCGACGCCGGGCATCGACGTCGCGGTGATCGGGCCCGGCGACCTCGCGACCTCTATCAACAAACGCGGCCAGATGGACGACCCGGAGCTGCTGGAGCTGGTCGCGCGCGCCGAAGCCGGCATCCTCAGAAGCGGCGTTCCGATCGGCGGCGTCGCGCGCACCGCCGACCAGGCCAATGCCCTCGTCGACCGCGGCTACCGCGCCATCGCGCTCGGCTTCGACTGGTCGCTATTCCAGCGCGGCATCATGGCGGCCTTCGAGGGAATCAGGCGCTGAACAGGCCAATTGCCACCTTGCCGGGAACTGACGCGCTGGTAGGGTCGTTCCAGGGAGGAAAAACCATGCTCAAAAAGACTTTGCTCGCTCTGACCTTTGCAGGCCTTGCCTTTGCGGCCTTCGCCCAGCAGCCCGGCATCAAGCGCACCCCGCTTCAGAAAGTCGAATTTCCGGAGGGCTATAATACCATCACCGCCATTGCGGAAGTTCCGGCAGGCGGGGCCGCCGGACGCCATACCCATCCCGGCATCGAGACCGGCTACGTGCTCGAAGGCGAACTGAACCTCCTCATCGACGGGCAGCCAGAGAAAACCCTGAAAGCCGGCGATTCCTACCAGATTCCGGCCGGCGTCGTGCATGACGCCAAGGCTCACGGCGATAAGGCCATGAAAGTGCTGGGAGTTTACGTCGTCGACAAAACCAAGCCGCTGGCGTCGCCAGCGCCCTGATGCGGCGAACCGACCGGCCCCAAGCGGGTTGGATCATGCTAGAGCGAGCGGGCGAGCCCCGCTCGCTGCACATATTTTAATCTTTGATACGGAACCGAAAGACCCATGCGCGGGACGTCCAAAACCATCTCGCTGCGGCGCCGTTTGATTTGCGACCTCATGCATGCCTCGATGGGCGTGCCATTCGTTTCACTATCCCGCTCGCTCAACATCCGACCCGTGCTGGAAGCCCGCGCGGGCGCCACTGCGCCTGCCGGCTGGGCCGCGATGTTCGTCAAAGCCTTTGCCCTGGTGGCCAGAGACGAGCCGATCCTGCGAACCGTCTACGCCAAATGGCCTTGGCCGATGCTCTATGAGTTGCCCAAGAGTGTGGCGCTGGTGGCGATCGCCCGGGTCGACGACGGCGAGGAATGCGTAATCCCGCAACGAATCGCAGCCCCCGATGCGATGGCTCTAGCGGCCGTCGATGCCGAGATCCGGCGCGCCAAGACGGCGCCGGTCGAGGATGTTCCCATGTTCCGCAAGATCATGCGGGCGACCCGCCTTCCATTCCCGCTGCGCCGCCTGTCCTGGGCGATCGGGCTGAATTTCGGCCGGCAGCGCGGCAATTGGTTCGGCAGCTTCGCGGTGAGCTCGGTGGCGGCCTATGGCGGCGGCGAGCTCCACCCGATTACGCCAGGCCCCTTTATCGTCAGCTATGGCACGGTCGAGGCGGATCAGACCATTCATGTCGTTATCCGCTGGGACCACAGGGTCACTGACGCCGCCCCGATCGCCCGGGTCCTGACCCGGCTGGAACAGGTCCTGAACACTGAAATCGCTGCCGAATTGCGGGCGGCGGGCGCGAAGCCGATTCGGGCGGTGGGGACCTGACCGCCCGGCGGTCATGACGGCTAAAGAATTGACAGCGAACCCCAAACTCCCCTAAAAGCCGCTTGCTCGCGGGCCGATTTCGGCCCGCGAAGCGTTTCGCGACCCGTGGTCCTCTCCCTTAAGCTTTGGGGATCGGACCTGTCAGTGCCGGGCTAGCCCGTCACACAGGAGGGCGCGTTTCCTCAAACCATGCAACCCAAGAGGACGCGATGACTAAGCGCAGTGAGGCGAAGTACAAACTCGATCGCCGTATGGGCCAGAACATCTGGGGCCGCCCGAAGAGCCCCGTCAACCGCAGGGAATACGGCCCCGGCCAGCACGGCCAGCGCCGCAAGGGCAAGCTCTCGGACTTCGGCGTGCAGCTGCGCGCCAAGCAGAAGCTGAAGGGCTACTACGCCAACATCAGCGAGCGCCAGTTCCACGGCATCTATGTCGAGGCGAGCCGCCTCAAGGGTGACACCGGCGAGAACCTGATCGGCCTGCTCGAGCGTCGTCTCGACGCGGTCGTGTACCGCGCCAAGTTCGTCTCGACGATCTTCGCCGCCCGCCAGTTCATCAACCACGGCCACATCAAGGTGAACGGCCGCAAGGTGAACATCTCGAGCTACCAGCTCAAGGTCGGCGACGTGATCGAGGTCAAGGAAGCCTCCAAGCAGCTCGCTCACGTGCTCGAAGCCAGCCAGCTCCCCGAGCGCGACACGCCCGACTATCTCGAAGTCGACCACGGCAAGATGACCGCGAAGTACATCCGTATCCCCGCGCTCTCCGACGTGCCGTTCCCAGTGCAGATGGAGCCCCATCTGGTCGTCGAATTCTATTCGCGCTAAGATCTGAATATCGAAAGGCCCCGGTTCGCCGGGGCCTTTTTGCTTAAGAGCCACACTTCAGTGGCCGCAACGCGTTAGGAGCCGTCGCATGCTCTACACCCCTCCCCCCATCGATCCCAAGGCGCCGCCGGTGCGCATCAATCTGCTCTCGGATACGCAGACCAGGCCGACCGCGGGAATGCGCGAGGCAATGGCCCGGGCGGAGGTTGGCGACGAGCAGGTCGGCGATGATCCGACCGTAAACGCGCTCTGCGAGCGCGTGGCGGATCTGCTCGGCAAGGAAGCCGCTGTCTACATGCCCTCGGGCACGATGTGCAACGTCACCGCGACGCTGGTGCATTGCCGCCCGGGCGACGAGATCCTGGCCCACGAGACCGCGCACATCATCGCCCGCGAAGGCGGTGCGCATGCCGCGATCGGCGGTTTTCAGGTGACGCAGCTCAAGGGCCCCGACGGCCAGTTCACGCCGGAGACGTTCCGGAAAGCCCTGCATCCGCGCACGCGCTACCAGCCGCCGCAGACCGTCGTCAGCGTCGAGCAGACCGCCAATATCGGCGGCGGCACGATCTGGAAGAAAGCCGCGCTCGACGAGATCGTCGCGATCGCCAAGCAGCACGGCCTCGTCACCCATATGGACGGGGCGCGCCTGCTCAACGCCACGGTGGCCAGCGGCATCTCCCCGCGCGACATGACCGCGGGCTGGGATTCGGCCTGGATCGACTTCTCCAAGGGCCTGGGCGCGCCGATCGGCGGCGTGCTGGCGGGTTCGCGCGCCTTCATCGACGCGGTGTGGCAATGGAAGCAGCGGCTCGGCGGCTCGATGCGCCAGGCCGGCATCTGCGCCGCCGCCTGTATCTACGCGCTCGACCACCACGTCGATCGCCTCGCCGACGACCACGCCAATGCGCGCGCGCTCGCCCGCGGGCTGTCGCAGATCGCAGGGATCGAGGTGCAGGAGCCCGAGACCAACCTGGTGTTCTTCAAACCCGACGGCGCCGGCATTGCCGGCGACAAGATGGTCGCGGCGCTGCGCCAGCGCGGCGTGACGCTGGCCATGATGGACGGCCGCATCCGCGCCTGCACCCATCTCGACGTCAATGCGGCTCAGGTCGAGGAGACGATCGGATACGTGCGCGAGATCGTGCGCGGAGCGTAACACTCGATCCCGTAGCCCGGATGGAGCGAAGCGTAATCCGGGAATCTATCTATGCGGCAAGAATCCCGGATTGCGCTTCGCTCCATCCGGGCTACGAAGAAATCAACGTCTCACCGCCCCATCGCCTGATAGATCAGCGTCTTCAACGCCAGCTGAATCCGGCCGCGCTGCGACGGCGTCTGCACCATGAAGATCCCGATCAGATCGTCCTCGGGATCGATGAAGAAGAACGTGCCGCCGACGCCGTCCCAGCGATATTCGCCCAGCGGCCACGACGTTCCCGGCGGCACCGACGTGCGCACGGCGAAGCCGAGGCCGAAGCCGGAGCTGGCGCCGGGATAATAGTTCTGGTCGCGCCCGATCCCGGTTTCAGGGCCGACATGATCCGACGCCATCAGCGCAATGGTCTCGGTCTTGAGATAGCGCCGACCTTCGTAGGTGCCGCCGTTCAGCAGCATCTGGGCGAAACGGGCGTAGTCGCCGATGGTGCCGACCATGCCGGCACCGCCGGATTCCCATGTCGCCGGGCGTCTGATATCGCGAACCTCAGTCGTCGGACTGATGCTGCGATCCTCCGGCATCGGCTCGGCGATGCGCGGAAACTTGGCGGCATCGGCGACGTAGAACGCGGTCTCGCTCATGCCGAGCGGATCGAGCAGCCGCTCGTTCTCGAACTGCAGCAGCGTCTTTCCCGAAACGATCTCGACGACACGGCCGAGCACGTCGGTGGCAAAGCCGTAGTCCCACACCGTGCCCGGCTGCTCGGCGAGCGGCAGCGCGGAGAGCTTCGCGACGAAGGCGGCATTGGACAGATCGCTATTGAAGAGGTTGGCCGCAGCATAGAGCTCGCGCACCGCACTGCCGCCCGTGGCGCCGTAGGGCAGGCCCGCGGTATGACGCAGCAGGTCCTTGATCGTGACGGGACGCTGTTGCGGCTCCAGCGTCAGCGCAACCTTGTCCGCCGTGCCCCTCCTCTCGACGCCGACCTTCATGTCGGCAAAGGCCGGAATGTACTTTGCGACGGGATCCTCGAGCGCGAGCCTGCCATCTTCGACCAGCATCATCGCCATGACTGAGGTGATCGGCTTCGACATCGAATAGAGGCGGAAGATCGTATCCGCGCTCATCGGGATCGCGGTGGCGACGTCGCGGACGCCGAAATTCTCGTAATAGACCGGCTTGCCGTGCTGCTGCAGCAGCAGGATGGCGCCGGGAATCTTCCCGGTCGCGACCTCGTTCCTGATGTAGTCCGAGACCTTCGCCAGCCCTTCGGCCGAGAGGGTGCGGGCCGCACGTACTTCGGAGCCGGCTTTCGCTCCGACCACTCCGACCAGAACAACGAGCGCCGCGAGAAACGCGCGGCGCCCGTTCATATCATTTCTCCATGGCTTCATAGACCAACTGCTTCAATGTCCGCTGCACGCGCTGGCGCTCGGTCGGGGTCTGCTCCAGCAACACGAAGAACATGTCCTGCTTCGGGTCGATCACGAAATAGCAGCCGGAGGCGCCATCCCATTTCAGCTCGCCGAGATCGCCGGGCGGCGGCGGTTTTGCGTTGCCGGGATCAGTGCGGACCGCGAGCCCGAGGCCGAAGCCAAATCCGTCGCCAGGGAAGTAGAAATAATCGCGGTCGACGCCAGAGCCCGGGCCGATCTGATCGGTCGTCATCAGCTTGAACGATTCGGGCTTGAGGATGATCTTGCCGTCGAGGCTGCCGCCATTGAGCAGCATCTGCGCGAAGCGCTCATAGTCGGCCATGGTTGTCACCATGCCGCCGCTGGCGAACTGGATCTTCTTGACCACAGTCGGATCGTTGATGCGCCCAACCCGGAAATCGGCATCGTTCGGCACCGGCTGCGCCAGAAGCTTCTGTTTTTCCGGGGCGGTGACGAAGAAGCCGGTATCGACCATGCCGAGCGGATCGAGCAGCTTCTCGCGCATGATGTCGATCAGCGGCTTGCCGGCCGCGATCTCCATCACGCGCGCCAGGACGTCGGTGGAATGGCCGTATTGCCAGAGCGCACCCGGCTGGTTGTGCAGCGGCAGTTTCGCGATGCGCTCGGCAAACTCGGCGAGGTCGAAATCGCCGGCATAGATATTGGCCTCGCGATAGGCTTTGCGCACCAGGCTGTCACCATAGAAGCCATAGGTGATGCCCGAGGTGTGCGTCATCAGATCGTGCACCGTCATCGGCCGGTTCGGCGGCACCAGTTCGAGCGATTTGGTGCCGTCCTCGGCTTTCTTCTCGACGCCGACCTTTACATTGGCGAACGACGGAATGTATTTCGAGACGGGATCATCCAGTTTGATCTTGCCGTCCTCGATCATCCGCACCGCGACCACCGAGGTGATCGCCTTGCTCATCGAGAACAGGCGGAAGATCGTCTTGTCCGTGATCGGTGCCTTGCTGACGACGTCCTGCACGCCGAAGGCTTCGTGATAGACTGGCTTGCCGTGCTGCTTGATCAGAACGGTCGCACCGGCGATCTTTCCGGTCGCGACCTCGTTCTTGAAGAACTCGCTCACCTTGGCGAGCTTGTCCGGATTGAAATGCGCACCGGCCGGAATCTCGTAGGTGCCTTCGGCACGCGCCAGCGATACTGCGCCGAGCGACACCAGCGCGCCGCAGAGCAGCGCACGCAGTCCAGACTGTAAAATCATATCCCCTCCCCGGAACATGGTCCGGCGGAGTGTACCGACCACATGATCAGGCACAAGGGCCGCTGTGTCGCTCGAGCGCCTCGGCATGCAGCTGCGCGCTGGGTTCGGCGAAGCAGCAGAACACGACCCGGGTCACGGACGGCGCGGCAGGGAGCCCTTCGATCGTCATGCGCACGGCGATGTCGGCGGCCCGGTCGGCGGGAAAGCGAAAAATGCCGGTCGAGATCGCAGGAAACGCCACCGAGGTCAGCCCGTGCTTTCCACACAGCTCCATCGCGCGGCGATAACAAGAGGCGAGCAGATCGTCCTCGCCCAGCGCACCGCCGTGCCAGACCGGCCCGACGGTGTGGATCACATGGCCGGCCTTGAGCCGGTAACCTTTGGTGATCTTGGCATCGCCGGTTTGGCAGCCGTGAAGCATACGACATTCGGCGACCAGATCGGGCCCGGCGGCCCGATGGATCGCACCGTCCACGCCGCCCCCGCCAAGGAGCGACGTGTTGGCCGCGTTGACGATGGCGTCAACGCTCAGAGTGGTGATGTCGGCAACGATGACTTCGAGCTCGACATTGCCGATCCGGCGCGACAGCCGGGTCACGGGTCAAGCGGCGACGACGACGCCCTTCTCGGTGAAGAGCTGCTGCAATTCGCCAGCCTGGAACATCTCGCGGACGATGTCGCAGCCGCCGACGAACTCACCCTTCACGTAGAGCTGCGGGATGGTCGGCCAGTTGGAGAAGGTCTTGATGCCGTTGCGCAGTTCGGCGGATTCCAGGACGTTGAGGCCCTTATAGCCGACGCCGATATGGTCGAGGATCTGGACGACCTGGCCGGAGAAACCGCACTGCGGAAATTGCGGCGTGCCCTTCATGAACAGAACCACGTCGTTCGACTTCACTTCGTTGGCGATGAATTCCTCGATGCTCATATCCATGTCCTTCTGGGGCAGAGCCCTCACCGATCATCTCGGGCCGGCTCAGCCGATCTAACCCGATACCTGCCTATATATGTAGCCCAAACCGTTGTGCATCCAAAGTAAAATGGCGGCGACGGAGCCCCCGGCAGCCGGTTTGACCCCAGCCGGGTCCATAGGCTGATGACATCAATATCATCGCCGGAGAGGACTTTCATACCGTAACGGAGCCCCTATCTAGGACGAACCCTGGTTTTGGAACCGGGCAACGCCAACAACGTTCTCTTGTCCTGTCTGGAGAAAAACGTGACGAAACAAGCCTCCGCTACGGCCACCGCCTCGCTTTCGTCACCGTCCGGTCAGGGCGGCCTCGCCCAGAGGCTTCAGGACGCGTTCATCACCGTCCGCAATGAGACCGAGCGCCGGGCCGCGCCGCTCTCGCCCGAAGACCAGCAGATCCAGTCCATGCCCGATGCGAGCCCGACGAAATGGCACCGGGCCCACACCACATGGTTCTGGGAGCAATTTTTGCTCGGCGAGCACGCGGCCGGCTACCAGCCCTTCCACCCCGATTTCGCATTCCTGTTCAATTCCTATTACGTCAGCGCCGGCCCGCGCCATGCCCGCAACCATCGCGGCGACATCACCCGTCCCAGCGCCGATGAGGTCGGTGCCTATCGCAGACACGTCGATGCGGCCGTCGTCAAATTCTTCCGCGAGGCCGATGCGAACAAGCTGCGCGAGATCGCGCCGCTGGTCGAGGTTGGGCTCAACCACGAGCAGCAGCATCAGGAATTGATGTTCACCGACATCCTGCACGCTTTTGCGCAGAACCCGATCTATCCGGCCTACGATCCGGACTGGTGCTTCCCACCGTCAACACGCGCCGGCGAGGATTGGCTGACGCTGAACGAAGGCATCCACACCGTCGGCCATGTCGAGGACAGCTTCCATTTTGACAACGAGAAGCCGGCCCATCGCGCCCTGGTCGGCCCGGTCAAGGTCGCCCGCAATCTGGTCACCAACGCCGAATGGCTCGCCTTCATGCGCGACGGCGGCTACCGGACCGCGACGCTGTGGCTGATGGACGGCTTTGCCGCCGCCAGCAAGGACGACTGGCAGGCTCCCGGCTATTGGCGCGAGGTCGAGGGCGCCTGGCACGTGATGACGCTGGCCGGCCTCAAGCCGGTCGATCCCGACGCGCCGGTCTGCCATGTCAGCTATTACGAGGCCGACGCCTATGCGCGCTGGGCCGGCAAGCACCTGCCGACCGAAATGGAATGGGAGGTCGCAGCCCGCGCCGGCCAGCTCAACGACGCCTTCGGCATCGTCTGGCAGTGGACCCGCAGCTCCTACTCACCCTATCCCGGCTACCGCGCCGTCGAAGGCGCGCTCGGCGAATACAACGGCAAGTTCATGGTCAACCAATTGGTGCTGCGCGGGTCCTCGCTTGCAACTCCGGAAGGCCACAGCCGTATCACCTATCGGAACTTCTTCTATCCGCACCACCGCTGGCAATTCACGGGGCTGCGGCTCGCCGACTACGAGTAAATTCTTATCCGACGACAGATGCGCGCCGGACAGCGCGTTCAGGAGAGTATCATGAATGTGCACGCCAGCGCTTTGGCCGAAGCCCATCTTCCCGACGAGCAGACCACCGCCTTCGCCCGCGAGGCGATCGAGGACCTCTCGCAGCAGCCGAAAAAGCTGTCGCCGAAATATTTTTACGACGCGACCGGCTCGGAGCTGTTCGAGGCGATCACCAAGCTGCCGGAATATTATCCGACACGCACCGAGCTGGCGATCCTGAAGGAGCGCGGCAGCGAGATTGCAAAGATCATCCCCGAGCACGCCGCACTGGTCGAGTTCGGCGCCGGCGCGACCACGAAGGTTCGCCTGCTGCTGAGCCATTGCAAGTTCGCCGCCTATGTCCCCGTCGACATCTCCGGCGACTTCCTGAAAGCGCAGGCGAATGGCCTGAAGCGTGACTTCCCCTCGCTTGGCATCTATCCGGTCGCGGCCGATTTCACCACGCCGTTCGAGCTGCCCAGGCAGGTCGCCTCCATGCCCAAGGTCGGCTTCTTCCCGGGCTCTACCATCGGCAATTTCGAGCCGCATGAAGCCCAGGCCTTCCTGAAGAGTGCGCGCGAGATCCTAGGTCGGGGCGCGCAGATGATCATCGGCGCCGACCTCGAGAAGGACGAGCGCGTGCTCCATGACGCCTACAACGATGCCGCCGGCGTCACCGCGCGCTTCAATCTCAATGTTCTCGTGCGCATCAACCGCGAGCTGGGCGGCAATTTCGACCTGTCCGCCTTCACCCATCGCGCGATCTACAACCGCGAGCGGCACCGGATCGAGATGCATCTGTTCAGCAAGAAGAACCAGACGGTGCGCCTCCTGGGTACGACCTTCTCGTTCCGGACCGGCGAGAGCATCCACACCGAGAACAGCTACAAATACAGCATCGCGCGTTTTGCCGCGCTGGCGCAAGGCGCCGGCTGGCGCGTGCGCGAAAGCTGGACGGATGCCGCGAAGATGTTCTCGGTGCACGCGCTGGAGGTCGCGGAGTAGGCTTCCCGCGCCTACTCCTCCGGCGCCGACCCCAGCGACACCGACTCCCACACCGCGACGACGATCATGATCATTGTCGTCGCGACCGACAGCCAGAGTGGCGAGAGATCGGCGGCGAACCACCACAGCACCAGCAGCAGGATGATGCCGATGCCGTGCGAGAGCTGGAGGAAGCCGCGGATCGCGTGCTTGAACAGGATGGTGCCGATCAGGAACACCAAAGGCCCGCCAATCGTGCTCACGATGGTCCTGAAGTCGGAATGGCCGGTCGGATGCTTCAGCACCAGCTCATCCGACACCGCGGTCAGGATGATGCCGGCAATGATCGGCATGTGCAGATAGGTATAGGCGAGCCGCGCCAGCCGGCCGGATTCGGCGGACTTCGAGATCCGCTCGGCGCCAGCCTCGGCTCCCTTGTGGAAATAGATCCACCACATGGCGATGGCGCCAACCAGCGCGGAGACGAAGGCAAGGATGTTGGCCGAGGTCCATTCCAGCTCGGCAAAGGTCGCGCCATTGACGACGACGGCCTCCCCCAGCGCGATGATCACAAAGAGCGAGCAACGCTCGGCCATGTGGCCACCTTCGACAGCCCAGGCTTCGACCGAGGAGAAACCGAGCTTCGGGACCCAGAACCGCGCCGCCGGCGAGATGTACTCCCAGGCGACGGCCGCAATCCATAGCCATAGCCGCGTTTCGCCCTCGGACAGGCCGCCTGCGATCCACAACACCGCGGAAATCGCGAGCCAGGTCAGAATGCGGATCGCGTTGTGGCGCACCGCCGTCCGGTGCCGCGGCGTTGCGAACAGCCAGAACGAGGTTCGCCCGAGCTGCATCGCCGCATAGGCGATTGCAAACCACAGGCCCCGGCCTTCGAAGGCGGTCGGAATCGTCGTCGACAGCACGAGGCCGCCCAGCATCATCAGGAAGAGCATGACGCGAACAGGCGTCAGCTCGGGATTGAGCCAGTTGGTGACCCAGGCGGTGTAGACCCACACCCACCACACCGCGAGAAACAGCACCGTGACGTGCACCGCGCCGAGCGCCGTGAAATGGTGCAGCAGCGTGTGCGAGACCTGCGTGACCGCGAAGACGAAGACGAGGTCGAAGAACAGCTCGACATTGGTGACGCGGCTGTGCTGGTTCGGCACGATGACGCGAAACATCGCGCCGCGAGGATTGTCCGCAGCCATCATCCTTCCCCCGTCACGCGATCAGATCAGGTGGCCGGTCAGGTCAAGCGCCCGGTACGCCGGTCTGCAGCGCCAGGGCGTGCAAGACGCCGCCCATCTGGCCGCGCAGGGACTGATAGACGATCTGGTGCTGCTGGACGCGGGACTTGCCGCGGAAGGATTCGGAGATCACGGTCGCGGCATAGTGGTCGCCGTCACCGGCGAGGTCACGGATGGTCACCTCGGCATCGGGGATCGCCGCCTTGATCATCGCCTCGATATCGTGGGCGTCCATGGGCATTCGGGTCTCGCTCCTTCTGGTCTCGAATCGGTGCCGGAGGTCCCCTCGCCGGCAGGCTCAAACTTAGCGTGAACGGCCTTCTGCGTCACGCTTTCCGGCATTATATCCGTGATCCCATCGGGATAAAGGCACGGCAAAGTGCCGCGCATGGCAGATCGATCGAAAAGGCGTGAAATCATGAAGCTTCCAGGGCCCGACCACCCCATCACCATCACCCCAAATCCCCGGCGCGTCCGCGTGACTGCGGGCGACATCGTGATTGCCGAGACCAGCAAGGCGCTGACCCTGAAGGAGGCCAAATACCCGGCGGTGCAATATGTGCCGCGGGAGGACACCAACATGGCCCTGCTGGAGCGCACCGAGCGCACCACCCACTGCCCCTATAAGGGCGACGCCAGCTATTTCAGTGTCAAGGCCGACGGCAAGACCCTCGACAACGCGATCTGGACCTATGAGACGCCTTTCCCCGCGATGGCCGAGATTTCCGGTCATCTCGCCTTCTACCCGGACAAGGTGAAGATCGAAGAAGTGGGATAGAGACCGACACTGGTCTTTCCGTCATGGCCGGGCCTCGTCCCGGCCATCCACGTTCTTGGCTGCCCACGATCAGAACGTTCGTGGATGCCCGGCACAAGCCCGGGCATGACGACTGAGTGCTGGCACAGCCTCGCTACGCCCTGAAGATCGTGAGGCCCAATATCAGCAGCACCAGGAAGATCACCACGAACACGTAGAACAGGAAGCGGGCGATATCGGCGGAGGCGGCCGAAATGCCGGTGAAGCCGAGCACGCCGGCCACGATCGAGATCAGCAGGAAAATCAGCGCCCATTTCAAGATCGTCATCGCCAGCTCCGCAACCGTTCGGCTTGCCCACGGCCCTCACACGCCCCTTTTCGCGAATGCTAACTTCGCTCCGTGGAACTGGTTCCTAATCGTGCTCGGCCGGAAAACCTGCCCAGACGGCGCTTGCTGAATCCCGTTCCCAGCGGCACAGTCCCGGCGGGATAGGAACGCGGGGCGACCATGACCACGATGTCACATTCAGCGACGATGGGCGCGCAGGCGCACGCCGCGCCGAAGAGCAAGGCGCGCAATCTCTCGCTCGATCGTGCCCGTACCTTCCTGACGCTGGTGGTGCTGCTGCATCACGCGGTGATTCCCTACACGCATTTCGGTCACACCGATCCGGCCTCCTTTGCCGGCTTCGACATGATCGTGCTCGCCACCGACAGCTTCTTCATGGCGATGTTCTTCTTCCTGTCGGGCCTGTTCACCTGGCCCGGCATCGCGCGCAAGGCGCCACAGGTCTTTGTGCGCGACCGCCTGTTGCGGCTCGGGCTGCCGTTCGCGATCGCGGCCCTCACCGTCATCCCGCTCGCCTACTACGCCATTGCGCTGCGGGCCGAGCCCGAGCTGACCTTCGGCGCGTTCTGGTGGAAGACGGTGACGGCGGGTCCGTGGCCGAGCGGGCCGATCTGGTTCGTCTGGGTGCTGCTGGCGTTCGACCTCACCGCAAGCCTGCTCTACCGGGTCTCGGCGCATCTGGTCGATCCCGGCAACCGCGTCTCGCTGCGCGGCTTCGAGCAGCCGGCCGTGTTCTGGCTGATGCTCGCAGGCATCAGCGTGCTGGTCTACGTGCCGGCGCTGGTCTATTTCGGCGCCAACAAATGGTTCGAGTTCGGGCCGTTCTCGGTGCAGGCGAGCCGCATCCTGCTCTACTTCAGCTATTTCTTCATCGGCGCCAGCGTCGGCTCGGCGAACTTCGATCGCGGCATCCTCAGCGCCGACGGCCAGTTGCCGAAGCAGCGATGGCTATGGGTGTTCATCACGCTGGTGCCGTACTGCCTGATGTGGGGCATGATCTACATCAAGCGCGAGATCCTCGGGAATCCCGATCCGCTGCCGCACTGGTACCACGTGTTCTACGGCACCTTCCTGGCGCTGTTCTCGGCCTCGATCCTGCTCGCGATCCTCGCCTTCTTCCTGCATTCGAAAGCACCGGGGCCCACCCTGCTCGACCGCATGCAGGCGGACGCCTACGGCATCTTCCTGGTGCACTACCCGATCGCACTGTGGATCCAGTATGCGCTGTTCGATTACGAGCTGCCCGCGATTGTGAAAGCGGCGGTCGGATTCGTCCTCACGGTGATTTTGAGCTGGGGCCTGACGGCGGCGTTACGAAAGATCCCGGGCGCGTCGTCGGTGTTGTGAGAGCGCGCGGTCTCTCGGCTCGTCAAGGAGCCCTTGCGACGACGGAATCGTAGCCCGGATGGAGCGCAGCGCAATCCGGGAGTGTTGCCACACGCGATAGCGGTCCCGGATTACGCTTTCGCTCCATCCGGGCTACGGCTCTGAGTTTGTGGAAGCGCCTTACGCCGCCTTGCCGCCCATATAGTCCGGCAGCCAGCCCTCGTGCGACTTGCGCAGCGTATCGATCGTAACAGGCGCCTCACCCGCGATCGCGATCGCGTCGCCGCCGGTGGTGCCGATCCGCACGCAGGGCACCTCGCAGCCGCGCATCTTGGCGAGCACACGGCCGGCTTCGGTTTCCGGCACAGTGACGAGATAGCGCGCCTGGTCCTCGCCGAACCAATAGGCCTGCGCAACCAGCGAGGTTGGCGCGGCCAGCAGCTTGGCGCCGATGCCGCCCGCCATGGCCATCTCGGCAAGCGCGATCAAGAGACCGCCGTCGGAGAGGTCGTGCACGGCTGTCGCGGTGCCCGCGTGGATCATGCCGCGCACGCAATCGCCATTGCGCTTCTCGGCAGCGAGATCGACCGGGGGCGGGGCGCCCTCCTCGCGACCGCAGATGTCGCGCAGGTAGACGGACTGGCCGAGCCAGCCATGGGTCTCGCCGACGAGGAGGATCGCTTCGCCTTCGGCCTTGAAGGCGAGCGACGCCGACTTGGTGAAATCGTCGAGCAGGCCGACGCCGCCGATCGAGGGCGTCGGCAGGATCGCGCGGCCATTGGTCTCGTTGTAGAGCGAGACGTTGCCGGAGACGACCGGGAAGTCGAGCGTGCGGCAGGCTTCCGAGATACCCTTCAGGCAGCCGACGAATTGACCCATGATTTCGGGCCGCTCGGGGTTGCCGAAATTGAGGTTGTCGGTGATCGCGAGCGGCTTGCCGCCGACCGCGGTGATGTTGCGCCAGGCTTCGGCCACCGCCTGCTTGCCGCCCTCGAACGGATCGGCCTCGCAATAGCGCGGCGTCACGTCGACGGTCAGCGCCAGGCCCTTCGGCCCGTCCTCGACGCGCACCACCGCCGCATCGCCGCCGGGGCGCTGCATGGTGTTGCCGAGAATGACGTGGTCGTACTGCTCCCAGACCCAGCGCTTGGAGCACATGTCGGGCGTGCCGATCAGCTTCTCCAGCGCGGCACCCACGCCCATCGGCGCCGGCACGTCGCGGGCGTGCACGACCGGTAGCGCGGCGGAGGGAACGTGCGGGCGGTCATAGAGCGGCGCCTCGTCGCCGAGCTCCTTGATCGGCAGGTCGGCCATGACGTCGCCGCCATGCTTGACCACGAAGCGCTTGCTCGGTGTGGTGTAACCGACCACGGCGAAATCGAGGCCCCACTTCCTGAAGATCGCCTCGGCTTCCTTTTCCTTCTCGGGCTTGAGCACCATGAGCATACGCTCCTGGCTTTCCGAGAGCATCATCTCGTAGGCGCTCATGCCGGTCTCTCGGGTCGGTACCGCGTCGAGATCGAGATCGACGCCGAGATCGCCCTTGGCGCCCATTTCCACGGCCGAGCAGGTCAGGCCCGCCGCGCCCATATCCTGGATCGCGATGACGCAGCCCTTCTCCATGATCTCGAGGCAGGCCTCCAGCAGCAGCTTCTCGGCGAAGGGATCGCCGACCTGCACCGTCGGGCGCTTCTCCTCGGACTTGTCGTCGAACTCGGCCGAGGCCATCGAGGCGCCGTGGATGCCGTCGCGGCCGGTCTTGGAGCCCAGATAGACGATCGGCATGTTCACGCCGGAGGCCGCCGCATAGAAGATCTTGTCGGCGTCGGCGAGGCCGACCGCCATCGCGTTGACCAGGATGTTGCCGTCATAGCGGGTGTGGAAACGCACCTGGCCGCCGACCGTCGGCACACCGAAGGAATTGCCGTAGCCGCCGACGCCGGCCACGACACCGGAGACGAGGTGCCGCGTCTTGGCGTGTTCGGGCGCGCCGAAGCTCAGCGCATTGAGACAGGCGATCGGGCGCGCACCCATGGTGAAGACGTCGCGCAAAATACCGCCGACGCCGGTGGTCGCCCCCTGATACGGCTCGATATAGCTCGGATGGTTGTGGCTCTCCATCTTGAAGACCACGGCCTGGCCGTCGCCGATGTCGATCACACCGGCATTCTCGCCCGGACCCTGGATCACCCAGGGTGCCTTGGTCGGCAGGCCCTTCAGATGGATGCGCGAGGATTTGTACGAGCAGTGCTCGTTCCACATCGCCGAGAAGATGCCGAGCTCGGTAAAGGTCGGCTCCCGCCCGATCAGCTTCAGGATGCGCTCATATTCGTCGGGCTTGAGCCCGTGGGCGGCAACCAGTTCGGGGGTGATCTTGGGTTCATTCTTCATGGCTTCAGGGGCTTTCGGCGGCGGTTTGGCCGTTCTTAGGAACATCCGGGCCTCGCGAAAAGCCCTTTATGGCGCATTTTCCCGCTGTCCCACATTTTGCGGCAGGCCGCCTGCGGGAACAGGAATTGCACGGCGCGGACAGATCGGATTTAAGGTCGGAAGACCCGCAATTGAAGGCCCATGTCCTTGCACGAATTGACCAAAGCGCCCCCGCCCCGCCGTCCCGACCTCCACGTCGCCACGGAAGGCGAATTCGTGGGCTGGCGGACCTGGATTCGCGACAGTTTTGAGGCCCATGTCGGCCCCTTCTGGCACCGGATCGAGCCCGATGGCGGTGTCCGCAGCGCCTTCCGGGTCGAGAAAAAGCACCTCAACGGCTCCGGCAACGTCCATGGCGGCTGCTACATGGCCTTCGCCGACTACTCCCTGTTCGCGATCGCCACCCATGTCCTGGACAGCCGCGCGGTGACGACCAATTTCGCCTGCGAATTCCTCGACGCGGCACGCGAGGGCGAGCTGATCGAGTGCACCGGCGAGGTCACCCGCGCCGGCGGCTCGCTGATCTTCCTGCGCGGCAAGATGATGTCCGCGGACCGGGTGCTGTTGACCTTTTCCGGCACGATCAAGCGGATGAAGCGGAAGGCGCTCCCTCAGCCAAACGCATAGCTCGCCGCCTTCCCTTTTCCGGCGCCCTCGCCCAGACTTCCCGGCAAGCGCCGTCGGCGCCGGGGAGCAGGAACAAGGTGCCGCAGAGCACATCGGAGGCGGGTCGCGCGACGGCGGCGGCCGCATCAACGCCGTTGCCATCCATCGCCACCGGCGCCCGCACCTGGCGCGACTATGCGCTGCTGCTCGCGCTCGCCTGCTGCTGGAGCTCGACCTATCCGCTGGCCAAGCTCGCGCTTCCCACCATCCCGCCGATCACCTTCATCTCGGCGCGCTCGCTGATCGCGGCCGCCTTCCTGTTCGCGATCCTGTGGATGCGCGGGGTCAGAGTGCCGACGGACGCAAAGGCCTGGAAGCTGTTCGCGACCCAGCAGCTGATCAACTCGACCTTCCCGTTCCTGATCATCACCTGGTCGCAGCAATATGTGCCGGCGTCGAACACGGTGGTGCTGGCCTCGACCACGCCGATCTTCGCCTTCCTGATCACCTCGCTGATCACGCGTCACGAGCCGGCCACGCTGCTCAAGCTCGCCGGTGCCATTCTCGGCCTTGCGGGCACGGTTCTCATCGTCGGCCTCGATGCGCTGCACGGCTTTGGCAGCGAGATCGTCGCGGAGATCGCGATCCTGCTCGCCACCATCTCCTTTGCCTGCGCGACCATCTTCGGCCTGCGCCTGTCCGACTACGATCCGATGGTGGTGGCGGCCGGCTCGCTGCTGTTCGGCGGCCTCATCCTGCTGCCGCCCTCGCTGATCATCGACCAGCCCTGGACGTTGCAGCCAACGTCGACCGCGATCGTCGCCACCATCGTCATGGGCATCGTGTCGAGTGCGCTGGGCCTGATGCTGTTCTACGTCTGCCTCGGCCGGCTCGGCACGCTGACCACGAATGCGCAAGGCTATTTGCGCATCCCGATCGGCGTCGGCCTCTCCGTGCTGCTGCTCGGCGAGAGCGTGCCGTCGAACCTCGCGCTCGGCCTGCTGCTGGTGATGGCGGGTGTTGCGGCGATGACGGTGCCGGCGGAGCGGCTGAAGCTGCGCTAGCGAGCGCAGATGCGCTTTAATTGAATCGATGCTGGCCCGGCACTCGAATCACCTCTCCCGCTTGCGGGAGGGGGCCGAATCCCGCTGCCGCCGCTCACGCCGAAATCTGCTTCTCCGCGATCGACAGCCATTCGGCTTGCGCCTTGCGCAGATATTTCGGCGCGCGCCGCATCTGGATCAGGAGCTCGTTGAAGACCATGCGCGCTTCGGCGCTGCGGCCGACCGTTTGCAGCAGCATGCCGTAGCGCACCCGCGCCTCGGCGCCGGGGAAGTAGCCGGCGAGCGCGTGATATTCCTCGAGCGCCTCGTCGAGCCGGCCGACCTCCGTAAGTGCGCGGGCATAGAGCAGATGCGCGTCGGCGGAATCAAAGTCCGGCCATTGTTTCTGGAGATCGTCCAGCGTCGTGAGCGCGTCGGTGGGGCGTTTGGCGGCAAACTCCGCCTGCGCCTTGCGCAGCGCATAGGCGGGATCGTGGCCCATAGGCAGTTTCAGAATGTGATCGTAGTGCGCTTCCGCTTCGCCGAACCGGCCGATATTTGCGCACTCTTCGGCAAGCGCGGCCCGGTTGGCGATGGTATCGGCGCCAGCCAAATGGTCGGACAGCTCACGATAGCGCTTCTCGGGATCGAGCCGGTTGGCGACGCGCTGACGGGCCTGACGCGCGCCGGGACTGGAAAACCATTCCGGCATAAGCTCCACCGCGATATAGGCGAGCGCGCCGATCAGCGGCACCATCAGGATGATGAAGGCCCAGGGCTGCAACCGCCCTGTTCGCGATGCATGATAGATCAGAGTGATATCGAGCAGCAGAACGACCAAAGCGACGGGCATGTGACATCCGGGAGAACAACGACAGCACAGGCTTCCTGATATCGCAACCGAAGCGATGAAACAACTTTGAGTTGCCCGCCTCCGGATGGAATCGGCGACCCGGGACGCTCATCTTTGATGGCGACGAGGATTCAGTCGCTTCAAATTGGATGGAGGTTCATGAAGCCGCAGCCCAATGCTGCGGTTACTTGGCGTCGTCCGCCAGCATCTTCCGGTATTTTTCCACGTCGCGCGTCACGAGCTTTTGCAGCACTTCCGGTGCATGCTCGTCGGCATCGGGCGCGACGGTCGAGAGATCGGCAAAACGCTTCTTCACGGCATCGGTCTCGACCGCCGTGCGCGCCGCGGCGTTGAGCTTGGCGATCACGGCGGGCGGCGTGCCCTTGGGCGCGAACAGGCCGTTCCAGCCCTGTGCCTCGAATTCCGGCAGGCCGGCTTCCGCGGACGTCGGCAGATCGGGCAGCGTGGCGAGGCGCACGGTTGAGCCGACCACGAGTCCCTTCACCAGCTTCTCGTTGATCGACTGCGAGACCGAGGCCGCCGCATCGCAGACGCCGTCGATCTGGCTGCCGACCGCGTCGGTCAGCGCGGGCGCAGCGCCGCGATAGCCGACCAGCGTCGCGTCAATCCCGGCAGCGGTGACGAAGCTCTTGCAGATCAGATAGTTCGACGAGCCGACGCCGGCATGGCCGAGATTGATCTTGCCCGGATTGGCCTTGGCGTAGGCGATGAACTCTTTCAGGTCCTTGGCCGGAAAGTCCTTGCGCAGCGCGATGATGCCGAACGTCTTCGCCACCATGGCGATCGGCAAGAAGGACTCAGGCGTGAACGGCAGTTTCGGATAGATCGTGTAGGTCGCCGCATTCGTGCCGGCATTGCCGATCGCGATGGTGTAGCCGTCGGGCTCGGCACGGGAGGCGCGCGCCAGCGCGGTCGAGCCGCCGGCTCCGGCAACGTTCTCGATCACGATGGTCTGGCCGAGCGCGATGCCCATCTGCTCGGCTACCGCACGCGCGATCACGTCCGAGGTGCCGCCGGCCGCGAACGGCACGATCATGGTGATCGGACGCTTGGGATAATCCTGCGCGTGGGTGCTCGTTGCGAACGCGAGCGACAGCGTCGCGATCGCGGCGGCGAGCGACCGCTTCAGCGCCAACAAGATCACGCGGCTTTTTCCAGATGCTGGACGAGGCCGGCGAACAGGCCGCGGCCGTCGGTGCAGCCCATGATGTCTTCGACGTGGTTTTCCGGATGCGGCATCATGCCGAGCACGTTGCCCTTGTCGTTGACGATACCGGCGATCGAATGCGCCGCGCCATTGATGTTGTGGGCTTCGTCCACGACGCCCTCGGCGGAGCAATAGCGATAGAGCACCCGCCCCTCGCCTTCGAGCCGCTTGATGGTCTCTTCATCCGCCTCGTAATTGCCTTCGCCATGGGCGACCGGCACGCGGATCACCTGGCCGGCATTGTAGCCGCGGGTGAACGGGGTGTCGGAACGCTCGACGCGCAGATGCACGTCGTGACAGATGAATTTCAGCCGCGCGTTGCGCATCAAAACGCCCGGCAGCAGGCCGGACTCGCAAAGGATCTGAAACCCGTTGCAGACGCCGAGCACGAGGCCGCCCTTGGCCGCATAGTCGCGCACTGCGTCCATCACCGGCGCACGCGCGGCGATTGCGCCGCAGCGCAGGTAATCGCCGTAGGAGAAGCCGCCGGGCACCACGACGAGGTCGGTGCCTGCGGGCAACGAGGTCTCGGCATGCCAGACCATCGCCGGCTCGTGGCCGGAGATCAGCCTCAAGGCGCGCGCCATATCGCGCTCACGGTTGATTCCGGGAAAGACGAGGATGGCGGCTTTCATGTCAGGGTTCCGGCAGTGACGGGAATCGGGCTGGCCAGAGGGCCAATTCGTGAAGAGACATAGCCATTTGACGGGAATTTTACCAGTGCTAGCCTTGCCGGACCGCCTTGTACACAGGCCATAGCCGAGCACTTTTGCCCGGCGATCTAGCCCGGGATTGAAGCCATGAACGTCCCGTCGCTGCCCACCTCCCTTGCCGAACCGGTATCCGCCGAGGGCGTCGTCGCGGCCGGTGCCTATGTCGACGGCCGGCGTGTTGCCAATATCGCGATCAGCGAGGCCTCGAGCTGGCGGGCCAAGCCCGGCCACGTGGTCTGGATCGGCCTGCACGAGCCCGACATGGCGCTGCTCGGCGCGGTGCAGAAGCAGTTCGACCTGCACGAGCTCGCGATCGAGGACGCCAACCACGCCCACCAGCGGCCCAAGATCGAGCAATATGGCGAGGCCCTGTTCATCGTGGCGCGCACCGCGCAACTGATCGAGGGCCGCATCGCCTTCGGCGAGACCCACATCTTCGTCGGCGAAGGCTATCTGGTCTCGGTGCGCCACGGCGCTTCGACCTCCTACAAGCCGGTGCGCGAGCGTTGCGAGAGCTGCCCGCGAGCGCTGGCTCGCGGCGAGGATTACATCCTCTACGCCATCCTCGATTTCATCGTCGACAATTACTCGCCCGTGCTCGAGAGCATTCACGACGAGGTCGAGTGCATCGAAGACGACGTGCTGTCCAAGCCGATCAGCAAGACCCAGATCGAGCGGCTCTACATGCTGCGCCGCGACCTGCTCCGGCTGCGCAATGCGATCGGGCCGCTGGTGGAGGTCTGCCGCCGTCTGGAGCACGACGAGCTGGCGATGGTGCGGCAGGCCATGCAGCCGCTGTTCCGCGACGTTACCGACCACGTCCGCAACATCCAGGAGCGGATCGATTCCATGCGCGAGGTGCTGGCCTTCGCCTTCGAGGCGAGCCTGTTGGTCGGCCAGGCGCAGGAGACGGCGGTCTCCAAGAAGCTCGCCTCCTGGCTTGCGATCATCGCCATCCCGACCGCGCTCGCCGGCATCTACGGCATGAACTTCAAGCACATGCCGGAGCTGGAATGGGACTACGGCTATTACATGCTGCTCGGCGTAATGCTGACGGCATGCACCGCGCTGTACTGGCGGTTTCGCCGGGCGGGGTGGTTGTGAGCGAATGCCGGCTTAGTAGCCCGGATGGAGCGCAGCGCAATCCGGTCAGTACCCGCAGACAAAACCCGGATTTCGCTGCGCTCCATCCGGGCTACAAGGTTGTGCGGACGGGCTGACCTAGCTCAGCAGTTCGACCCGGTAATTCTCGATCACGGTGTTCGCCAGCAGCTTGTCGGCGGCGTCCTTCAACGCCGCCTCCGCCTTGGCCTTGTCGGCGCCGGCGAGCTCGATGTCGAACACCTTGCCCTGGCGAACGCTGGCGACGCCGTCGACGCCGAGCGATTTCAGAGCGCCTTCGATGGCCTTGCCTTGCGGATCGAGGATGCCCGTCTTCAAGGTAACGGTAACACGTGCCTTCACGTCAAAATCCCCTCAGCTCTTCACCAGCACCGGGCCGGAGCCCTGCGGACGCTCGTTCTCCATGAGGATGCCAAGGCGCTTTGCAACTTCGGTATAGGCCTCGAGCAGGCCGCCGAGGTCCCTGCGGAAACGGTCCTTGTCGAGCTTCTCGTTCGACTTGATGTCCCACAGACGGCAAGAGTCCGGCGAGATCTCGTCGGCGACGATGATGCGCATCATCTCGTTCTCGAACAGGCGCCCGCATTCCATCTTGAAGTCGACGAGGCGGATGCCGATACCCAGGAAGAGGCCGGTGAGGAAGTCGTTGACACGGATGGCGAGCGCCATGATGTCGTCGATCTCCTGCGGCGTCGCCCAGCCGAAGGCCGTGATGTGCTCTTCCGACACCATGGGGTCGTTGAGCTGGTCGTTCTTGTAATAGAACTCGATGATCGAACGGGGCAGCTGGGTGCCCTCCTCGATGCCGAGGCGCTGCGACAGCGAGCCGGCGGCAACGTTCCGCACCACCACTTCCAGCGGCACGATCTCGACCTCGCGAATCAACTGCTCGCGCATGTTGAGGCGGCGAATGAAGTGGGTCGGCACCCCGATGTCGTTGAGGTGCTGAAACAGGTACTCCGAGATCCGGTTGTTGAGGACACCCTTGCCCTCGATCACCTGATGCTTTTTCGCATTGAACGCGGTGGCGTCGTCCTTGAAGTGCTGGATCAGGGTACCGGGCTCCGGGCCTTCATACAGAACCTTTGCCTTGCCTTCATAAATACGACGCCGACGGCTCATGGGGATGTACCGTGTTTTGTTGAAATCCATGTATTTGGTGTGCTCCGATTACTAGGATTTGAGACCCACAGCGGAGCTGCCGTGAACGGCCCGGTACCCGTCTGGAACCCTTGGAAACAGAACAGGAACCAAGCCTTTAGGCAACCTATCCGATTGGCTGTCCGAGCACAATCGATCCGGCCGTCCGGCACCAACTTATACCGTCTCGCCTGCGGCTTAACGGCCCGTTGTTTTGCCGATTCGTGCTATCTATGTAGGCATGCAGCCGGGTCGCCGCAACGGAAGGCTCCCGCTCCATTCAGCAGGGGATTTGGAACAAGGTATGAGCGAGATCAACAAGCGCGAGGAAGGCTTTGAGAAGAAGTTTGCCCTCGACGAGGAGCAGAAATTCAAGGCAGAGGCCCGCCGCAACCGGCTGCTCGGGCTGTGGGCGGCCGAAAAGCTCGGCATATCGGGCGATGCCGCCACCGCCTATGCCAAGGAAGTGGTCGCGGCCGACTTCGAGGAGGCCGGCGATGCCGACGTCGTGCGCAAGCTAACGGCCGATTTCGCCGCCAAGAACGTCGCCGTCACCGAACAGGCGATTCGCGCCAAGATGAGCGAGCTGCTCGCGGTGGCCGCCGCCGAGGTGAAGGCGGGGAAGTGACTTAAGCGGACAGGGAGTGGCGAATGGCGAATTGGGTACCCCCAATTCGCTACTCACAATTCGCCACTCGCCTCCCTCACTCCTCCTTGAAACCGTATTCCGGCACGTTGCCGCTGGCGCCGTAATATTTATACGGCAGGAATTTGCCGCTCATGGTGATCTTGACGCGGTCGCCCTTCGGGTTGGGTAGACGCTCCATCACCATATCGAAATCGATCGCGGACATGATGCCGTCGCCGTACTCCTCCTCGATCAAGGCCTTCCAGGCCGGGCCGTTCACCATCACAAGCTCGTAGAAGCGATAGATCAGGGGATCGGTCGGGGGCATCGGCATGCCGCGCATCGGTGTCTCGTTGAGCATGGCGACTTCCGCCTTCGACAGGCCGAACAGCTCGCCGGCATTGGCGGCCTGCGGCTTCGTCAGCTTCATCTGGCCGAGGATCGCGCCGACGATGAGCACCTCGGAATAGCCGCCGATCTTGTCGCAGATGTGCTTCCAGCTCCATCCCTTCTCGCGCTTGATGTCGAGCAGCTTTTCGGTGAGGTCTTCGCGTTTCATGTCGGGTCTCCTTGGTTAGGCACTTAATCCGGGGTTGGTCTCGGGCATCCACGTTTGCCGTAGCTCGTCGCTGCCCGCCGCGAGCGTCAGTCCCGGCTTGCCGATCTGCACCAGCGGCACGTCGCGCGGGTCATGGTGGGGAGTCTCGGTCGTGAAAGTCTTGCTGCGTGTCACCAGGAAATCGATGATGTGGTTGCGCAGCGCGTAGTAGAGCGGGTGGCGATGCAGATCGATGCGGCCGCGATCCCGCGGCAACGGGTTCTCGACGACCTCCGCCAGTACCGCGCCGGGTCCGTTGGTCATCAGGAAGATCTTATCGGCAAGGTAGATGGCTTCATCCACGTCGTGCGTGATCATGAACGCGGTCTGCCCGGTCTCCAGGCAGATGCGGCGGACTTCGTCCTGCAGCGTGCCGCGCGTCAATGCATCCAGCGCCGAGAACGGCTCGTCCATCAGCATCATCTTCGGCGTGATCGACAGCGCCCGCGCGATGCCGACACGCTGCTTCATGCCGCCCGACAGTTCCGAGGGCCGCTTGTGCTCGGATCCGGTGAGCCCGACGAGATCGATGAAGGTTTGCGCATGCGCCCTCACCTTGGCGCGATCCCAGCTCCGCCATTTCGAGCTGACGGCATAGCCGACGTTGCCGAGCACGGTGCGCCAGGGCAGCAGCGCGTGGCTCTGGAAGATCACGGCACGATCGAGGCTGGTGCCGGAGATCGCCTGCCCGTCGACGATGACGGCGCCTTCGCTCGGCGCATCGAGGCCGGCGAGGATGTTGAGCACGGTGGTCTTGCCGCAGCCGGAATGGCCGATCACGCAAGCAAACTCGCCGCGCGCCATCGACAGCCACAAATTCTCGAAGATGGTCGTCGTGGTGCCGCCGACCTTGCCCGGATAGCGCTTGGCGATGCCTTCGATGGAGACGAATTTGTCGGTCATGTGTGAATCTCGTGTCCCGGGCGCGGTGCGCCACGCAGTGGTGCACCGCAGAACCGGGACCCAGGTTGTCGCAATGGATCCCGGCTCTGCACAGCGGCACTTCGCGCCGCAGTGCGTCCGGGACACGGTTGAGACTGTGTCGTCGCCACTGCCCCTACTCCGGAAAGGTGACCATGCGCGTGAAGCGCGCCAGGATCTGGTCGAGCAGCATGCCGACGACCCCGATCAGCAGGATCGCGATGATGACGTTGGTGATCGAGAGGTTATTCCACTCGTTCCAGACGAAATAGCCGATGCCGGTGCCGCCGACGAGCATCTCGGCAGCGACGATGACGAGCCAGGCGATGCCGATGGAAATGCGCATGCCGGTCAGGATCGTCGGTGCTGCCGCGGGAAGGATCACGGTGAAGGCGCGCCTGACGGTGCCGACCTCGAGCGTGCGCGCGACGTTGATCCATTCCTTGCGCACGCTGGCGACGCCGAACACGGTGTTGAGCAGCATCGGCCAGATCGAGCAGATGAAGATGACGAAGATCGCGGAGATCGAGGAATCCTTGATGGTGTAGAGCGCGAGCGGCATCCAGGCCAGCGGCGAGATCGGCTTCAGCACCTGGATGAAGGGATCCAGCGCCTTGCTGAGCAGCGGCGACATGCCGATCAGGAAACCGAGCGGGATCGCGACGAGCACCGCGAGCAGGTAGCCGGTGCCGACCCGCGCGATGGAATAGCCGAGCTGGATGCCGAGCCCCTTGTCGTTCGGTCCGTTATCGTAGAAAGGCCGCCGTAAATGCTCCCAGAGCTTGGCGCCGACGTCGACCGGCCCCGGCATCGCCGACTTGCCTTGCGTCGCCGTCAGGCCCATCAGCTTGGCGTATTCCGGGCTCATCGTCGTGGTGGCGCCGGTCGAGCGCGTGGCCAGATGCCAGATGCCGAGGAACGCGGCGAGCAGCACGATGGAAACGAGGCCGGCACGGAGGCGGAGGGAAGATGAGGTCATCTCCCTCTCCCCGCTTGCGGGGAGAGGGTTGGGGTGAGGGGGACTCTCCGCAAGAGAGGTGAGAATTGGACTCGCGGAGAGTCCCCCTCACCCGATCGCTTCGCGATCGACCTCTCCCCGCAAGCGGGGCGAGGTAAAGAAAGAGCCCACCTCATCACGACGCCTTCTTGATCTTGAAGCTGGCCACATAATCCTCCGGCTTGGCCGGATCGAAAGTCTTGCCCATCACCGCGAACGACTTGTAGGCAGTCGCAGGCGGCGACAAGCCCATCTCCGTCATCAGCTTCTTGGTGTCGGTGGCGAGATAGACTTGCTCGGCGACCGCCTTGTAATCGACGTCGCCCTTGATCTGGCCCCAGCGCTTCATCTGCGTCAGCATCCACACCGCAAAGGACTGCCAGGGGAACGGATCGAAATCGACGCGCTTGGCGTCGGTCTTCACGCCGCCGAGCCCGTCGGCATAGGTGCCGGTCAACACCTGCTCGAGCACCGTGACGGGCGCGTTGATGTAATTGGCGGGCGCAATGGCTTCCGCGATCTGCTTGCGGTTCTCCGCTTTCGAGGCATAGGCGGTGGCATCGACGATGGCCCGCGTCAGCGCCGCAAAACTGTTCGGCGCGGTCGTGATGAACTCGCGGCTGGCGGCGAAGCTGCAGCAGGGATGGCCGTCCCAGATTTCCTTGGACAGGATGTGCATGAAGCCGACCCCATCGTAGATCGCGCGCTGGCAGATGTTGTCGGGCGCGAGGAAGCCGTCGATGTTGTCGGCGCGCAAATTCGCGACCATCTCCGGCGGCGGCACCGAGCGCAGCTGCACGTCGGTGTCGGGGTCGATGCCGTGCTCGGCGAGATAGTATCGCAGCAGGTAATTGTGCATGGAATAGTCGAAGGGAATTGCGAACTTCATTCCCTTCCAGTCCTTCGGATCCCGCTTGTCCTTGTGCTTCATCGCAAGCGTGATGCCCTGCCCGTTGATGTTCTCGATCGCGGGAACGGCGAACGGGATGGCGTTGGCACCCAGGCCCAGCGAGATCGCGAGCGGCATCGGCGCCAGCATGTGTGCGGCGTCGTATTCCTTGTTGATGGTCTTGTCGCGGATCACCGCCCAGCCGGCGGTCTTGACCACTTCGACATTGAGGCCGTGCTTGGAATAGAAACCCATCGGCGCCGCCATGATGATCGGCGTCGCGCATGTGATCGGGATGAACCCGACCTTGAGGTCCTTCTTCTCGGGCGCGCCGGCTTGCGCGAACACTTCCGTCGCGGTCTGGAGCGGGAAAAACTGCGAGAGAGCTGCCAGCGCAGTCGAGGCGCCGACCGATTTCAGGAACGCGCGCCGCGCCACGTCCTGCGGAAACATCGCGCGCATGACGGCCGAGGCGACGACGCCCTCGTAACGCTTCTCCTCGCTCTCGACCGGCTCGCAAGCCAGCGCGGTGGCCCGCTCATGCTCCGCCGCCGATTGGTGCTGGCCGCAAACACAGCGGGCTCGAAGATTGCGATCGGGATCAAACGGATTGTCGAACGTGGACATCGGCCCTCCTGCGTCATTGCAGTGAAGAATTACGCAAGGAGCATGCCACCGCCTCTTCAGCTGGCAGTGCCTTGATGACGCAGCACTTTCGCCCCCGCTTGGCCGCTACGAAAACTCGTGATAAACGAGATTTCGTAGCTCAATTACGAGATCTCGCAATGGCAACGACGCCAATGCCCGTCCACGACGATGTGGCTCCCCCCATCGACCCGCGCATCGCCGCCTTCGAATCCTCGGTCGAGGCGACACTGCTGGTCGATCCCTATGGCGATCAGATCGTCGATGCCAATCCTGCCGCCTGCGCCCTGCTCGGCTATGACCGCGCCCTGCTGCGGCAGACCAGGGCCAGCACACTCCACGCCGGCGAGCTTCCCGCCCTCACCGTCTTCACCCAGGCCGTGCTGCACAAGGGCGCTTATTGGACCACGGCACTCAATCCCCGCCACGCCACCGGGCAAGATCTCCAGCTCGAATATGCCGGCTGCCTGCTGCCGCATGACGGCCGCACGCTGCTGCTGCTGACGCTGACCGATCTCGAAGCGCGGCGCAGGCGCAATGTCGACGCCGCCGCCGAAGACCATATGCGCGGCGGCATCTCCACCTGGCAGCGGGTCGAGCGCGTGTTTCAGGACATCGAGCGTGAGAACCAGCTGATCCTGCGCGCCGCCGGCGAAGGCATCTATGGCGTCAATGCCGAAGGCAAGACCACCTTCGTGAACCCGGCGGCCGAGCGCATGCTGGGCTGGACCGCCGAAGAGCTGGTCGGCAAGGAGATCCACCCGATCGTCCACCACACCCATCACGACGGCAGCCACTATCCCGACCACGATTGCCCGATCTACGCGGCGTTCCGCGACGGCGCGGTGCACCAGGTCGATGGCGAGGTGTTCTGGCGCAAGGACGGCTCGCCGGCCTGGGTCGAATACACCTCCACTCCGATCCGCGACCGCGGCGTGGTGGTCGGCGCCGTCGTCGTGTTTCGCGACGTCAGCCAGCGGCGCGATGCCGACGAGAAGCTGCATGCAGCGCTCGCCGAAGTCGACCGCCTGCGCGAGCGGCTGGAGCTCGAAAACGCCTATCTCCAGGAGGAAATCCGCATCGAGACCAATCCGCGCGGCATCATCGGGGGAAGCGAGGCGATCCAGAAGACGCTGCGCCAGGTCAAGCTGGTGGCGCCGACCACGGCGGCAGTCATGATCACCGGCGAGTCCGGCACCGGCAAGGAGCTGATCGCGCGTGCCATCCACGAGGCTTCAAATCGCAGCGACCGGCCGCTGATCCGCGTCAACTGCGCGGCGATCCCGCGCGAATTGTTCGAAAGCGAGTTCTTCGGCCACGTCCGCGGCGCCTTCACCGGCGCGATGCGCGACCGCATCGGCCGCTTCGAGCTCGCCGACGGCGGCACGCTGTTCCTCGACGAGGTCGGCGATATCCCGCTCGAGCTCCAGGGCAAGCTGCTGCGCGTGTTGCAGGAAGGCAATTTCGAACGCGTCGGCCAGGAGCGCACGCGCACCGTGGATGTGCGCGTGATCGCCGCGACCAATCGCGATCTCAAGCAGGAGGTGCAGCGCGGCCGTTTTCGCGAGGACCTCTACTTCCGTCTCAACGTGTTTCCGATCGAGACAGTGCCCTTGCGCGAACGGCGCGAGGACATTCCCTTGCTCGCCCAGCATTTCCTGACGCGCGAGAGCAAGGCGCTGAAATCGAATCTGCGCTTGTCGGAAGGCGATGCGCGCCGGCTGACCCGCTATGACTGGCCCGGCAATGTCCGCGAATTGCAGAACGTGATCGAACGCGCCGCGATCCTGTCGCAGAACGGTCGCCTGCGGATCGACCTGCCGGATCCATCAGGCACACAGCCCATAGCTAGCGCCGCGCGCCAGAAGAACGACGCACGCCCAGCGGTCATGACGTCAGCGGAAATGCGCGACCACGAACGCACCAACATCCTGGCCGCACTCGAGGCCTGCGCCGGAAAAGTGTTCGGCCCCGGCGGCGCGGCCGAGATACTCGACATCAAGCCGACCACGCTGGCCTCGCGGATCAAGGCGCTGGGAATCGCGCCTCGTCCGCGACCTGGCGTGAACCGTTAGAGCATGGTTGAAGCGGTGCTCGCCGAGGGTCCACCTCTCCCGTAGGAAGAGGTGGACCGAGCTCTGCAGCCACGGCGCGGGCTCACGCCGCCTTGGTCGTCACACCAGATGCCATCGGCAAGCCCTGCTCGATCGGCAGCGAGGGATCGCGCGACCATTCGTTCCAGGAGCCGAAATACATTCGCACGTCCTTCACGCCCGCATTCTTCAGCGCCAGGAACGTGTTCGAGGCGCGCGCGCCCTTGAAGCAGTAGAGATAGACCGGTGTCGCCGGTGTGATGCCGACGGTGGCGCATTCGGCCAAAATCTCGTCCTTCGACTTGAAGCGCGGGCCTTCGGCCGTCGGCTTCATCATGCGATACCATTCCAGCCAGACCGCGCCGGGAATGCGCCCCTTGCGCGGGCAGAAATCCTTGCCGTAGGGGGACGAGCTGTCGCCGATCCATTCGTCGACGTCGCGCACATCGAGGATGGCGATGCCGGGCTTGCCGACGGCGGCAAGCATGGTCTTGGCGTCGATCAGGATTTCGCCGGCCTCCGGCACGATCGCGAACGAGGCCTTGGCCGGCGTCGGAACCTCCTTCGTCACCGGCAAGCCCGCGCCGGCCCAGGCGTCGAAGCCGCCATGCAGCACCTTCACCTTGGGATAGCCGAGCATGGTGAGCAGGTAATAGCCGCGGCAGGACTGGCCGAAGCCGGAATTCATCGACTGCTCGTAGATCACCGCCGTCTCCTTGCCGGAGAGGCCGGCAGCACCGAAGGCGTCGGCGAATTTGGTCTTCAGCTCGGTCATGCCCTCCGGCGTCGAGGTCGCGAGGAACGTGAAGATCTCGTGCACGTTCACGGCACCCGGCAGGTGCCCGGCGGCGTAGGCATCGGGGTTGCGGGTGTCGATCACGACACACGGCTCGGTTTTCAAGAGATCGGCAAGTTCGCTGGCAGAGATCAGAACGTCCGTCATTGGCAGCCTCTCCGTTGAGGTTTGGGGGTCTTCTGGGGGTGGACTCGTGAAGCTCAGAAATCAGCGAGCATCTTGCGCAGCTGCTTGGTGGCCGGCGTGACGATCGCGACGAAATAGGCCTCGCGCAGGCGCCGCTGCGCGCGGTGGCTCTTCAGGTAGCCGCGCGCGCCACAATGCAGCATCGCTGCATGCGCCGCCGCGACGCTGGCTTCACCGGCGCGCAGGCGTAGCGCGATCACCTTGCGCCAGTAGGTTTCCTCCTCGTTATAGGGATCGCGCGCCAGCGCCATGGTCTCGGCCTCGAGCTCGGCGGCGAGATCGCCGAAATGCACCGACTGCTGCGGCAGATAGCGGTTGATATGGCCGAGGGGACCATCAACCTCGTCCATGATCTTGATGCAGTCCTTGATCACGCCCAGCGCCATGCCGGCCTGCAGCAGAATGAAGCCGGCGCGGATCTTCTTGACGAAGGGCCCGGCGGGATCGGCGAGGATCAATTCGTCCGGCACGAAGACGTCGCGGAACTGCACGCCATAGGTGCCGGTGCCGTCCATCGCCATGAACGGCTTGCACGGCGTCAGCGTGATGGCGGGATCGGCGCAATCGGCGAGGAACATCACTGTCTCCGCTGTGTCCTCGCGCTCGAAAATCGTGCCGAAGTAGTGATCGGGCCCGAGATTGGAGACCCAGGGCAACGCGCCGCGCACGACATAGCCGCCCTCGACCTTGCGTCCCTTCAGCTTCAATTTCTCGATGCCGAAGAAGCTCTTCATCGGGTTGGAGAGCCCGGTGCCGCCGAGCACCCGGCCCGTCGAGAACGCATCGCCGAAGCGCTTTGCGAGCTTTAAGTTCGTCGAGTTCGCCGCGTACCAGACCAGCGTGTTCTGGCACCAGGCCATGAAGGCCGTGGCGCCGCAGACTTCCCCGATCGCGGCCATCGCCTGGATGGCGCAGCGCAGATCGGCGGGCCCCTCGTGCGGCACGTGACTGCCCCAGGCGCCGACCTCGCCGAACTTGCGTAGCACGTCGGCCGGATAGACCGAACCGTCGTCGATGCCGGCGGCGAGCGGCGCGAGCTGCTCCCGCGCGATCCGCGCCACCTCGCCTGCAATGGACGGTGCGGGCTGATCCAGAACGTCGACCCGCGATAAAGCCAGTGAATTCATGATCGTCTCCCGCACCTTGTCCTGATTGCTGTCGGTTAGATGCCGACCTCGAGATTGACCGGGCGGGTGAAGGTGTTGGCGACCGGCGACCACTTCTTCACATGCGCGACCAGCGCATTGATCTCGTCCTGGGCAATGCCCTCGCATTCCATGTCGACCTTGACGCGGACGTCAGTGAAGCCGACCGGCTTGTCCGAGGTGTCGCCGGTGCCCCACACCGCGGTGATGTTGAGGTCGCCTTCGAGCTCGAGCTCGAGCTTGTTGACGATCCAGCCGCGGTGCACGGCGTTGGCGTGCAGGCCGACGGCAAGGCACGAGCCGAGCGCGGCGAGCGAGGCTTCCGACGGATTGGGCGCGGTGTCGTCACCGAGCAATCCCGGCGGCTCGTCGACGATGTAAGGCGGCAGGTTGCGGATGTAGTTAGCGTGGCGGAATTTTCCTTCGGCGACCGTCTTGCATTTCAAGGTCTTGACGACCTTCGGATTGGCCTTGCCGCTCGCAATCAGTTGCTCGAGGCCATTCTTGTCGATGGGCGCAAGGCACCCCGTCAGCACTGTCTTTTGAACGACGGCAGTCATCTTCTTCTCCCTGGCAAGCCGTGGAAAACGGCAGGATACCGAACGGTCTGTTTCCTTGCATAGGGCGTGCCAGAGGCGGCCAAAAACGAAATGCGAGACAATGGAGCCGCTTAGGCGTAGCTGCCTGCGGATTGATCAGCCGCGCTCTGCTCAATGGCGATGCAGATGCGCCTTGCGCTGCGAATCTTTTCGGCGCGGGACAGATGCGGCTTGATGATACCGCGTGGCTGCGATTAAGTTGCAGCTCATGGCAAAGACGTCATCGAAGAAGAATTCCAGTTCGCCGCACGCCGGCACCGGCGACGACGAATCCGCGCGCGGGCGTCTGCTTAGCGCCGCGACCCATCTGTTCTGCAAGAATGGCATCAACGCCACCGGCATCGATGCGATTATCGAGGAAGCCGGCACCGCGAAGACCACGCTTTACAAATTGTTCGGCTCCAAGACCAATCTGGTCAACGCCGTGCTGGAAAGCGAAGGCAAGCAGTGGCGCGAATGGTTCATCGCCGCCATGGAAGACGGCGGCGGCGATGCGCAGGCCAAGCTCACGCGCATCTTCCCGGCGCTGAAGAGCTGGTTTGCCGAAGAGCGCTTCTACGGCTGCCCCTTCATCAACGCGGTCGGCGAGCACGACAAGGACGCCAAGCAGTTCCGCAACATCGCGCTGAAGCACAAGAAGATCGTGCTCGGCCACATCGAGAAGCTCGCCGTCGAGCTGGGCTCGAGCGAGCCTGCCGTGCTTGCCCATCAGCTCGGCCTCCTGATCGACGGCGCGATCGTCGCCGCGATGATCTCGCGTGATCCCGGCGTGGCCGATACGGCGGCGCTGACGGCCGGTCCCCTGCTCGGCCAGTCGAGGGCGAAGAAGAAGCGCGAGTTGGAGGCGGTGTGAGCCCGCCGTGATCACATGGTGATCCCGTAGGGTGGGCAAAGGCGCGAAGCGCCGTGCCCACGTTCTTCCAAAGATCGAGGGACAGCGTGGGCACGCTTCGCTTTGCCCACCCTACGAGATGCGTTCGACAAACGCCTTGATCGCCTCCAGCACCGGTCGCTGATCCCCCGCAAAGAACCAGTGATCATCGCCGTCGAGCTCGACGAACTCGGCGCCCTTGATCCGGCTCGCGATATCGCGGCCGGCCGCGATCCGCACCGCCTTGTCGTTCGTCCGGTGCAGCACCAATGTCGGCACGGCGATCTCGGGCAGAAGGCGCCGCACGTCGGCGTCGCGAAATGCCTGGAGCACGGCCGAGATGCCGCCGGGACTGGACGCCGCGCGTAACAGCCCCGCCCACCAGGCGCGCGCCTGGGGATCGCCGGCAAGGCTCGGCGCGAAGGTTTCGATCCCGACCGGCCCGCCCCATTGCGCGACCAGATGCTTGCTCCAGGCGTCATACTGGCTGGCGCGCAGCGCGTGCGGATAGTCCTCTGACCAGCAGCCCTTTGCCAGCGCGCCAAACAGGATCAACCCGGCCACGCGGTGCGGTTCGTCGACTGCGAACTTGACGCAGGCCGGCCCGCATTCGGACGCACCGAACAGCGCGACACGGCGCGAATTCACCGCGCGCAGCACGGTGCCGATATCCTCCGCGGTGACGTCGATGCCGGGCGCCGATCCGACCCGGTCGGACAGTCCGATGCCGCGACGATCGAACACGACGAGACGCCCGAGCTGCATCAGTGAGGCCAGGAACGTCCGGCTCGCCGGATGCTCCCAGGCGCGCTCCACATGCGACACGAAGCCGGGCATCACCAGGATATCGAGCGGCCCGCTGCCATAGGTCTGATAGGCCAGATGCACGCCCGCGCCTTTTACATAGCGCGTTACCGGGGCCGCATGCGGCGCCGCCGCGGGGCTGATCAGCGCCTCGGTCTCGGCTTCCGGCGCGACCCCAAGCTCGTCGCGCAGCCGCTGTGTCAGCGCCGCATGATGACGCTCCGCCGCGCTGCGGTCGCCGGCCAGCAAAAGGCTGCGAATCAGATGCCGGCCATAGACCTCGCTGAGCGGATCGAGCTCGACCAGACGCTGCGCATGGGTCGTCGCGGCAAAATGGTCGCCGGCCGCGTTCTTGTCCTGCACGAGGCGTTCGAGCGCATGCACCAGCCGGCCCCGCAGCGCCTCCCGGCGGAAGAACGCCCAATCATCGAATTCGGGACACTCCTCCGGAGCGAAGCCCGCCAGGAAGTCGCCCCGGTAAATCTGGCAGGCCTGTTCGAACGCGCCGCGATCACAGGCTTGCTCGAACAGCTGGGAGTCGAGCTGCACCCCGACGTCGGGCGACCATCGCAGACTGGTCCGGTCGGTCTCGAACACCGACTGGCCGAGTGCGAGCTCGACGCGGTGAAGCAGCCGCCGCAACCGCGCAAGGCCCGTCTCCCGTGGCGTCTCCGGCCAGAGCAGCGTCGCCATCGTTTCGCGCGCGACGGCGCCCCTGGCCTCCCCGAGATAGACCAGCAGCGCAAGCCCCTTGCGCAAGGCTAGCCTGATCGGGCGGCCATCGGCGTGGACCTCGGGGAACCCGAACGTTCCCAGCGAGAAAGCCGTCATCGAACCACTCTTCTTGCAGCCGGCGTCCTCCGGGGGACGCGCAGGGGACGGTCCGGTGGGTAAGGTCCGGCTGGATCAAGCCTGCTCGCCGGCGAGCGCACAGGCCCTGCATGCGGCACCGTCGCCATCGGCACAAGAGGAAAAACCATGTTCGCGCGCCTCGCAATCCTGCTCTACGCCCTCGTGAGCTATGCCATCTTCACGGTTTCGTTTCTCTATGCGCTCGGTTTCGTCGGCAATTATGTCGTGCCGAAGTCCATCGACGTCGGCCCCGCTTCGAATGTGGGCGAGGCCATCGTCGTCAACCTGCTGCTGATGAGCCTGTTCGCCATCCAACACACGGTGATGGCGCGCCCGGCCTTCAAGCGATGGCTGGCCCAATTCATTCCCGCGCCCTGCGAGCGCAGCACCTATGTGTTGCTCTCCAGCCTGATCCTCCTCCTGCTGTTCTGGCAGTGGCGGCCGATCCCTGCACCGGTCTGGCAGGCCAGCGGAATTGCGGCCTGGGTGCTGACATCAGTGCATTGGCTCGGCTGGCTGATCGCGTTCGCCTCGACCCACATGATCGATCATTTCGATCTGTTCGGCTTGCGCCAGGCTTTTCTCGCGCTGCGCGGGGCCGAGATGCCCGGCCAATCGTTCCGGACCCCGCTGCTCTACAAGATCGTGCGACATCCGATCATGCTCGGCTTTCTGCTCGCGTTCTGGGCCGCGCCCGTAATGACGGAAGGCCATCTGCTGTTCGCGCTCGCCAACACGGTCTACATCCTGGTCGCATTGCAGTTCGAAGAGCGGGACCTGATCGCCGTGTTCGGCGCGACCTATCGGCAGTATCGCCAGCGCGTTCCGATGCTGGTGCCGCGACTGTTCGCACGCCGTCGCAGCGAAGATCGCCGGGCTGTCGGAGCGCCGCAATGAACGCAATCTTCCCTCTTCCCGGAACGGCGGTGGATGCGGCCACCCTGGCCGATACGCTCGACGGGCTCGACATCGGCCTGTATCTCGTTGCCGCCGATGCGCGTCTCGTTCACGCCAATACGGCCGGGCGCGCCATTCTCATGGCGCGCGACGTCTTGCGTGAGATTCGCGGCCACCTCACGGCCTGCGATGGCGCGGCCAACCAGACCCTGCAACGACTCTTCGCGGCGCCGCGACCGGCCAGCGAAACGGCGGTGCCGATGATCGGCACCGCCGGGCAGCGCTACGTCGCCCATGCTCTGCCGCTGACATCGGAAACGCGCCCGTTTGCCAACGAGGCTTGCCGCGCCTCGACAGCCTTGTTCGTTCGCAAGGTGACATTGGCCATACCGCCTTGCTCCGACGTCATCGGCCAGGTCTTCCGGCTGACGCCGGCCGAATTGCGCGTCCTCCTGGCGATCGTCGAGCTCGGCAGCGTCCGCGAAGTTGCCGCGGCGTTCGGCGTCGCTGGCTCGACGATCAAGACGCATCTGCGCCGCCTGTTCGAAAAGACCGGCGCCGCGCGACAGGCCGATTTCGTCAAGCTCGTCGCAGGATATGCGACGCCCCTGAGAAACGCCGGAGAACCTCGATGAAAGCCATTCTGTGCCATTCCTTCACCGGCCCCGGCGATTTGCGCCTCGGTGAGATCGACGTACCAAAACCTGCCGCTGACGAGATCCTCATCGAGGTCCACGCGGCGTCCGTGAGCTTCATGGATCAGCTCTTGGTCTCCGGTCTCTATCAGATGCGGCCGAAGACACCCTTCGTGCCCGGCACGGAAGCCTCCGGAACCGTCGTCGCGGTCGGCGACAAGGTGACGAAGTTCGCGCCCGGCGATCGCGTCGCCTGCAGCAGCTGGACCGGCGGCTACGCCGAGCTGATGGTTGCCAAGGAATCGAAGAGCGTCCACCTGCCGGATGGTGTCGCGTTCGAAGCGGCGGCAACGGTGCTGCACAATTACGGCACGGCGTATTACGCGCTGGTCGAGCGGGCACGCGCCGGGCGCGGCGAAACGCTGTTCGTCACCGGCGCCGCCGGCGGGGTTGGGCTTGCCGCGGTCGATCTCGGCCGCCATCTCGGCCTGCGCGTCGTCGCTGGCATCGGCTCCGACGACAAGGCGGCGCTGGTCCGCGACTACGGCGCCGGCGAGGTCATCAATTATCGCAGCGAGGATCTGCGCGACCGGATCAAGTCGGTGACCTCGGGAAACGGCATCGATGTCGGCTTCGACAATGTCGGCGGCGCTATCTTCGAGCAGATGGCCCGCATGATGGCATGGGGCGGACGGCTGATGCCGATCGGCTTCACCGGCGGCGAGATTCCATCGCTCCCGATGAACCTGCCGTTGCTCAAGAACTATTCCATCGTCGGTGTCTTTGCCGGCGCCTGGGCGGAGAAATGCCCGGACGAGGGCGCGCGCATGAACGACACGCTGATGCAATTGCTGGCCGCCGGACAGATCCGTCCGCATATCGACCGTCTCCTCCCTTTGGAGGAGGCCGGCGAGGCCATGCGCGCCGTGGCCAATCGCACGGTTCAGGGACGAATTGTGCTCAAGATCCGCTAGAGTGTGACCGACAGAAACAGGAACACGATCGTTGACAGACATCATCATCGCCAAACGCTTTTGCGGCCCTCCGAACTCCGGCAACGGCGGCTATGTCTGCGGCCGGCTCGCCCGTCACATTTCGGGGCCTGCGGAGGTGACACTGCGCGCGCCGCCTCCCCTGGACACGCCGCTCACCGCGGCCGCGACCGACGGCGGCGCATGGGAGCTTCGCGACGGCGATAAAGCCATCGCCACCGGCCGCGCCGCGAGCGTCGAGCTCGCGCAAATCGAGACCGCCACCCTGCCGGAAGCGCGCGCGGCCGAACTGCTCGCGCTGTTCGAGCCACACGACCATCCCCTGCCGCATTGTTTCGTCTGCGGCCCCGCAAGGACGACAGGCGACGGCTTGCGTATCTTCGCAGGCCCGCTCCGCCGTCAAGCACAGCCGCCCGTTCTCGCCGCGAGCTGGGCCCCCGATCCGACTCTCGTCGCCGAGGATGGCCTCGTCGCGCCCGAATTCCTCTGGTCCGCGCTTGATTGCCCCACCGGCTTTGCCTGCAATTACGACCCGCAGAGCGGCAGCTTCGAGAAGACCCCGCTCCTGCTTGGACGGATGTCCGCCCGCATCGAGTCCCGCCCGCGCCCCGGCGCGCCCTGCGTCATCACGGCCTGGGCCACCGGCCGCGACGGCCGCAAGCGCACGGCCGACGCCGCGCTGCATGACGAAGCCGGGACATTGTTGGCGGTGGCGAGAACGACATGGATCGCCGTGGAGCGCGACGTGCAGCTCGGGCGCGGGTGACCGTTCATTCAAGAGGGTCGATTGTTGTGCGGCTCAGTCCGCCAAGTCGACTAGACCAACGTCTTGGAGAACCCCGCCGCCAGGTGATCGATCAGTGCGCGGACCGCGCGCGGCAAGCCGCGCCGGGTGGTGAAGACGAGATGCACCATGCCGCGGTGACCGCGCCATTCCGAGAGAACATGGACGAGCTTGCCCTGCGCGAGCGCATCGCGACAGAGATGATCGGGCAACAGTGCAACACCGAGGCCGGCGACCGCAGCATCGCGCACCGCGCCGAAATCACCGCACCCCATGCGCGGCTCGTGCCTGACAATGCGCGCCTGCCCATCGTCCGTCTCCAGCTGCCATTCGACCAGATTGTCCTCGTCTGACGTCGCGAGCGTCGGAAGCGCGGCAAGATCGTCCGGAGTCCGCAGCCGGCTTGCCAGTTGCGGGCTCGCGACGAGGATGCGCGTGGATGTACCCAGCGACCGCATGGTGAGCGCGGCATCACCCACGAGCACAGAGCGAACGCGCAGCGCCACGTCGACCCGCTCCTCGATCAGATCGACCGGCCGGTCGATGGCGATGAGTTGCAGACGAACCTTGGGATAGCGGATCAGGAAGCTCGACGTGAGCGCGGAGATTTCCGCGACCATGCCCGTCGGGCAGCTGAAGCGAATGCGACCGTGCGGCTCGGCCTGCGCTTGCGTCACGAGCGCTTCGGCCTGCTCGGCTTCAGCCAGGATCGCACGGCAGCGCTCGTAGAACGCCTGCCCTACCTCGGTGACGCGAAAGCGCCGGCTCGAGCGCTCGATCAGGCGCAGGCCAAGGCGCTCCTCGAGGCCGGCAATCCGGCGGCTGAGCTTTGATTTCGGCTCTCGCAACGCCCGTCCCGCGGCGGCGAAGCCCCCGTGGCCGACCACCTCGGCGAAATAGGCAAAGTCGTTCAGATCGGTTTTCATCGTTCCTCTCATGGAACGCTGAGTACCATATTTGCTGACTACTCGCACCATCGTTCCGTAGGCATCTACGAAGGGCAACGGCGCTTCCGCCAGATGCTTCCCAGAGGAGACGGACGATGACGAACAGGTTCAACAACAAGGTCGTGGTGGTGACAGGCGGCACGAGCGGTATTGGCCTTGCGACCGCCAAGGCATTCGCGGCGGAAGGCGCCTCGGTGTTCATCACCGGCCGCCGCCAGGACGCGCTGGACGCCGCGGTGAAATCGATCGGCGGCCGCGTGACCGGCGTGCGCGGCGACATGGCTGACCTTGTCGACATCGACCGGCTCTACGATGCAGTCCAGCAGAAGCATCAGCAGATCGACGTGATCTTCGCCAATGCCGGCGGCGGCGAGTTCGCACCGCTCGGCGCGATCACCGAGGAGCACTATCAGCGCACCTTCGATACCAACGTGAAGGGCGTCCTCTTCACCGTCCAGAAGGCGCTGCCATTGCTCCGCGACGGCGCATCCATCGTGCTGACCGCCTCGACAACGAGCGTCTCGGGCACGCCGGCCTTCAGCGTCTATTCGGCGACCAAGGCCGCCGTGCGCAATTTCGCGCGCAACTGGATCCTCGACCTCAAGGATCGGCACATCCGCGTCAACGCCATCAGCCCCGGCGTCACCGAGACGCCCGGCCTGAACCATCTGTTCGGCGCCGGTGAGCAGGCGGAAGGCACCAAGACCTATCTCGCCGGCCTCATCCCGTCCGGCCGCGTCGGCCAGCCCGAGGAGATCGCCAAGGCCGTGCTGTTCCTGGCCTCGGACGAGGCGAGCTTCGTCAATGGCGTCGAGCTCTTCGTCGACGGCGGTCAAGCCCAGATCTGAAGCGCGGACTTGCGCCGACCTCAGCCCCACCCTTTCAAATTGGAGACATCCCATGACCCAGACCCATGAATCGACGGATCGAATCCACGAACTGCTTCGTCGCAATCTTCAGGAGGTTTTCGGCGAAGGCGACGCTAAGCGCCGCCGCGCCGTAATCGACGAGCTCTGGACGGAGAACGCTGTCCTCTATGTGCCGCCCGGTGTCGTTGTCGGTCGCGCGGCGATCGACAAGTTCGCAGGCGAGCTCCGTGCCACGCATCCCCACTTCGTCTACACACCGACGAGCGAGCCGCAGGCGCTTCACAACGCCGGACGGCTGGCCTGGGGATCGGGTCCGCGCGGCGAGGCCCCGGACTACACCGGCTGGGACGTGATCATTGTGGAGGACGGCAGGATCGCGGCGCTCTACGTCTTCCTCGACCAGAAGGGAAAGTGAACGCAAATTTCGCAGCAGGTTTGTAGGGCGGATTAGCCGCAGGCGTAATCCGCCGCCTCAGCTTCACCGAGACGAACAGGGGTGGGTTACGCCTTCGGCCAACCCACCCTCCGAGAATGACACAGAGCGCGATCCACTTTGCCCACTATGTGGAGTGCCGCCAGGCATCGCGAGCGTTGAACCCATGTACGATCAAAGATACCCTTGAATATCTTCGTCCGGCAAAAACAAGATCAAGGGGGCGTCATGGTTCGCAAGTTGACGGCATCTGCAATCGTTGCCACGAGCGTGTGGATCGCTGGCATCGCAAATGTCGAGGCGCAGCAACCTGAATTCAGCGTCCCTGACCTGGTCCTCGTCAATGGAAAGATCCTGACGCTGGATGACCGGTCGACGGTCACGGAGGCGGTCGCCGTCACAGATGGAAAGATCCTCGCAACCGGCACCACCGCTTCGATGAAGTCGCTGGCCGGCACCCGGACCCGCGTGCTCGATGTCGCCGGCAAGACCGTCATCCCCGGATTGATCGATACACACGCTCACTTCAAGGCCGCCGGTCTCGGCGACTATGTCGTTATCATGGGCCGCGCGAAGACGGTCGCGGAAGCGCTCGATGCCATCAAGGCATTCGCTGCGAAGAAGAAGCCGGGCGAGTGGATTGTCGGCGGCGCGTGGCATCCGCCGTCACAATTGGCCGAGAAGCGTTACCTGACGCGGCAGGAGATCGACAGCGTTGCTCCCAACAATCCGGTCTATCTTCGCACCGTCGGGCATTTCTCGATGGCGAACACCATGGCCCTGCAACGGGTCGGGGTCGACAAGAGCACCGAGGATCCGAGCGGTGGAAAGTTCGAGCGCGACGCCGCCGGCGAACTGACCGGCGTGCTCGAGGAGACGGCGATCGACCGGGTCGAGAAGGCCGTCCCGCCCTGGACGGAAGACGACGAAATGCGGCAATTCACCATTGCCGAAGGCGTGCTGAACAGCTTCGGCATCACCAGCGCGGTCGAAGGCGCGACGGAGGCACGCGATGTTCGCACGCTGCAGAAGCTCGTCGCGTCCGGCAAGGCTACCTTGCGCACCGGCGTGATGTTTCGACCAGAGCCGCCGGCGGATCTGGCCGCATGGGAAGCGATCATGGCAGGCAATGGGGTCGCCTCCGGCTTTGGCGACGATTGGCTCAAGTTCGCCGGCATCAAGATCTTCTACGACGGCGGCATGACGCTGAAGACGGCGCTGATGCGCGACGTCTATCCCGATTCACATGACAATTATCATGGCGTTGCGCAGCAAACGCCTGAGCGGCTGAAGCAGCTCATCTCCATCTGCAACCGCTATGACTGGCGCGTCGGCGTTCACGTGGTCGGTGACCTCGGTATCGACCAGGTACTCGATGCCTTCGAGGCCGCAGACCAGGAGAAATCGATCCGCGACCGCCGCTTCGTCCTCATTCACGCCAGCCTGATCCGGCCCGAACAGATGGAACGTGCGCAAAGGCTGGGAGCCCGTGTCGATTTCCAGAACGCTTTCATGTGGGACAAGGCGGCGACCGTCGAACGATTTCTCGGCAAGGCAACCGCCGACCGCGCCGTGCCGACCAGGACGTTGATCGAGAAGATGGGGCTGAACAGCCTCGGCGCCGGCACGGATTTTCCCGTCAACCCGATCAACCCCTTCCTCAACATGTACGTCATGGTGACCAGGAAGGACCCCAACGGAAATGTCTACGGCGCGGCAGAAGCCATCGCGCGGGAGCAGGCCCTGCGTCTCTACACCAGCGCGGCGTCGCGCTACACGTTCGAAGAGGCGCGCAAAGGCACCATCGAGCCCGGAAAGCTCGCGGACATGGTGGTGCTCTCCGCGGACTACACGGCCGTGCCGGAGGACCAGATCAAGGACATCAAGGCAGACATGACGCTGGTCGGCGGCAAGGTTGTGTTTCAGCGCTGACGTCGTTCGCTGCCGACCTCTGGCGAGGTAAGGCCTACGCGCCCTGCTCGATCATTCCCTGCAGCCGCACCAGCTCCGCCTCGAGATCGCGCTCGACATCCGCGGCGCGCATGTCGAGCACCCGGTAGTCCCGCGCCTCCAGCCAGCTCCGCCGCCCCGCACGGTCTGCCGCGATCGCCTCGCCCTCGCCGGGGTTCACCAGCTCGATCGCGATCCGGTGCGGAAATGACACGAAATCCGGGATGTGCCGCCCCACCGGGGTCTGGCGCTTGAACGCGCCGGCGAAGCGGCGGTCGCGGGTCAGGGCCTGCCAGAGCAGGCGCTCGGCATCGGTCGGGTTGCGGCGAAGCAGGCGGGCAAGGCCGCGCACGGTCGAGCCGCTGTCGGAGACGCCGCCGCCCTGGCCGTGCTCGGCCAGCAGCGCGCGCAGGCGCGTCGCCTGCTCGCCGTCGAGCACGCCGCCCTTGGCCGGGCCCTTGCGGCCTTCCGCGATCGCCATCACCACCCCGTGCAGGGTGTGCATGTCCTGCTTGGTCGGCTCCATCCGGCTGAAGATGTTGCGCAGGTTCACCAGCATGGTGTCGCGTTTCTCGGCCGGGCGCAGAAACTCGACCTTGTCGAGCTCCCGGATGAGGTTGTCGAAGAAGGCCTGCATCTGGTGCTGCGAGGCGCGCTCGGAGCGCTCCGGCATGGCGTGCGGCAGCTCGCCCGAGGTCGCGCGCTTGAACCATTCATAGCCGACCAGCAGCACGGCCTGGGCGAGGTTCAGCGAGGCGAAGCCCGGATTGACCGGGAAGGTAATGATGCGGTTGGAGAGCCCGACCTCCTCGTTGGTCAGCCCCCAGCGCTCCCGGCCGAACAGGATGCCAGCCTTGCCGCCGGTCGCGACGTGCCCGGCGATCTCGCTCGCCGCGGCCTCCGGCCCGACCACCGGCTTGGCCTGGTCGTGGGGGCGCGCGGTGGTGGCGAACAGAAGGTCGAGGTCGGCGACCGCCTCTTCCACCGTGCCAAACAATTCGACCTTTTCCAGAATGTGGTCGGCCCCGGCCGCGGCGCGCTGGGCGGCGATGTTGGGCCAGCCGTCACGGGGGTTGACGATGCGCAGGGCTGAAAGCGCGAAATTGCCCATGGCCCGCGCGGCCATGCCGATGTTTTCCCCGAGCTGCGGTTCGACCAGGATCACGATGGGACCGTCGAGGGAAAGGCTCGGCTTGCTCTTGTCAGTCCCCGACATCTGGCTTCGCTTTCACACTGTCTCGCAAGGCCTTGGCGAGGCCGCCTTAGGAATTGATTCAACATCGGCCGCTGCCGCCCGGCCCTGTCCGCCTGTCGTTTGCCTGTCCTGACGAAATTCTCAAGGGAAATAACGGGGTTAGATTCGGTTTTTGAATCTCACCTGGAACGAGCGCCCGAGGCCCGGCCGAAGGCCGGCTGCCGCCCCCCATCCGGGCAAGCTGGATGAGCTAAAAGTGCATAATCCCTTGGCTTTCGCCCGCCGCGTCCGGGTGCTATGAGGCGGCGGATATTCCCGTGGCGCGCCAAAAGCGCCGTTCCCAAGAGGCTTCCCCGATCATGGCAAAAATCAAGGTATCCAATCCCGTCGTCGAGCTCGATGGCGACGAGATGACCCGGATCATCTGGCAGTACATCAAGGACAAGCTGATCAACCCGTTCCTGGATGTCGAACTGATGTATTTCGACCTGGGCATGGAGTACCGCGACCACACCAACGATCAGGTCACCATCGACGCCGCCGAGGCCATCAAGAAGGTCGGCGTCGGCGTCAAGTGCGCCACCATCACCCCGGACGAAGCCCGGGTGAAGGAGTTCAACCTCAAGCAGATGTGGAAGTCGCCGAACGGCACCATCCGCAACATCCTCGGCGGCGTGATCTTCCGCGAGCCGATCATCTGCAAGAACGTGCCGCGCCTGGTTC
>Ga0102590_1000293_pt1 | contig 124652 bp, 115 predicted proteins | sample AraplaMF_Col_mMF_FD_76859 | JGI IMG/M metagenome (GOLD analysis project Ga0102590, IMG submission 76859) | Arabidopsis root microbial communities from the University of North Carolina, USA - plate scrape MF_Col_mMF | ecosystem: Host-associated > Plants > Roots > Endosphere | place: USA... | reverse complement strand
GGTTTCCCGTCGTGAACCAGTACGCGCGCGTGCCGCCGACACCGCCGGGCAGATTTGCCGCGCCGCGCGTTTCGATCGTCTTCACCGAACCGCCGCCGCCCGATCCTTCGATCACGCGGATGATCGGCAGGCGGAACTCATAGGCCATTTCCTCGGCCATCAGCGGCTTGGTCGAGATCGAAGCGTCGGCGGAACCGCCGCGCACGGTAAAATCGTCGCCGACCACCACCACGGTGCGGCCGTCAATCCTGCCGCGGCCGAACACGCAGTTCGCCGGCGTCAGTTGCTTGAGTTCGTTGTTGTCGTCGTATTCGGCGACGCCGGAAATGGCGCCGATCTCATGGAAGGAGTTGGTGTCGATCAGTCTGTCGATACGCTCACGTACGGTGAGCCGGCCCTGGTCATGCTGGCGCTTGACCTTGTCAACGCCTCCCATCTCGCGCGCGAACGCTTCGCGCCGAGCGAGCTCGTCGAGCTCCGGCTTCCAGTTCATTCGTATCCTCCGTCTTGATGATCTTGTTGTTATTGTGGGCCGCCACCGGAAGCGGCTTTCGTTCCATGCGGGTTGTGAAGATGTCGCCCTCGCCGCCCTCGAGCAAGCCGGCGATCGCGCGGCCGAGTTCGAGCATCTGCGGCGCGGCCTCCTTGTGAAGCCGCTTCTCGTCGTACATCGCCGACAGCAGCCCGATCGTCACGACGACGAAGGTCTGATATTGCGGCGACCACAGCGGCACCGCGCAGCCGTTGATATGCGGGCTCCAGGTACCGCAGCCGACGACATAACCATGTTCACGCAAATGCCGGCGGTTTTCCTCGATGCGCGACTTCAGCAATGCCGGATTGCCGGCATTCTCGCGCTCCATTTCGGCGATCAAGGCGTCGCCGACATCGGTATCGAGCGCTGCCGTGTAGGCAAAGCCGGCCGCGGTGCTCGTCATCGTGATGCGACTGCCGGTGCCTTCGTGCAGGCCGAGCGCGTTCGCAGCGCGCGCGAATTCGAGATAGACGAGCTGGAAGCGGTCGGGGATGACGAAGCCGACGGTGCCGGGCAGTTGATCGGCAACGTCCTGCAGCCGCAGCCGGATCAAATTGCGGAGCTGCAGGCCCTTCATCATCGAGGTGCTCATCGCCACCGCGCTCGGACCGATGCGATATTTCTGGTCGCGCGGCAGATAGACGAGCTGGCCCATCCGCGTCAGCGTGTGGGTGAGCCGCGATACCGTTGAGCGCGGCAGACCACAACGGCTGGAAATCTCCAGATTGCCGAGTCTCGCTTCATGACCCTCGAAGCAGCGCAGAACGTCGAACGCCCGCGACACCACCTGGATCACATCCCCCTCGCCAGACAGATCGCTGGCGAGCATTCCCTGCTTGCTAAGCCGTTCCGAGCGTCTTCCCATTGGTATGGCTCCATTCCGCCCTGCGGAATAAAATTCCACTTGCAGAACAAACTACCTCAGGCAATCTGCGGCCACAACAAAAAGCCGTTCACGAGGACTGTCAGTCCGTCAGACGGTCCTTGGGAGAACGGAAATGCCGGACATCAAAATCGTCACCGAAGTCGCCGGACGCGTGTGCGCGCTCCCCGTTGCAACCGGCGGCAATGTCGGCGATGGCGACGAGGTCGCTTTCGTCGAAGCCATGAAGATGGAAATTCCGGTTACGTCGACGGCCGCAGGAAAAATCAAGGCGATACTGGTCAAGCTCGACGATGTGATCGCCGAGGGACAGGTCGTTGCGATCATCGAAGCTTAACGAGATCGCGGCATAGAACTGCTTCAACAAGTTTCCGCGACAATCTGTCCGACTCTTGTTAGCGAATGTGTACCTGACGTTGCCATCGCAAGAAGCCGATGACATGATTAATGCCAACGGAAGAATTTCGCATCGCGAAGCAAGCTGAGGGGAAAATGATGATTCATCGCTTGAAGGCGCTCGCGCCGGCACTTGCCGGCATCTCGTGGCTGACCATGGCCGCAGCATATGCCGAGGACGTCAAGCTGCCGCCGACCATGGTCGTCACGGCCTATGACACCGGCACGGCCGGGTTCAACATGGCCGTCGGCGTCGGCAAGATGATGAAGGACAAATACGGCACCGACGTCCGCGTGCTGCCCGCCGGCAACGACGTGGCGCGGCTGGCGCCGCTCCGCGCCAAGCGCGCGGCGATGTCGGCGATGGGCTCGGGCACCTACTTCGCCCAGGAAGGCGTGTTCGAGTTCGGCACCAAGGAATGGGGCCCGCAGCCGCTGCAGACCGTGCTGTCATCGGTCGACTGCAACGCCGGCTCGCTCGGTGTCGCCAAGGATACCGGCGTAACCGAGATCAAGCAGCTCAAGGGCAAGCGTGTCGGCTTCGTGGTCGGCTCGCCCGCGCTGAACCAGAACGCGCTCGCGGTACTGGCGTTCGGCGACCTCAAGCAGAGCGACGTCAAGATCGTCGAGTTCTCGAGCTACGGCGCGATGTGGAAAGGCATGGTCAACAACGACGTCGACGCCGCCTTCGCCACCACCATCTCCGGCCCGGCGAAGGAACTCGAGACATCGCCGCGCGGCATCGTCTGGCCGCCCCTTCCCCCCGGCGACAAGGCCGGTTGGGAGCGCGTGAAGAAGGTCGGCTCGTTCTTCTTCCCGCATGTTACGACCTGCGGCGCCGGCATCACCAAGGACAAGCCGGTCGAGCTCGGCAACTACCCCTACCCGATCTTCATGGTCTACGGCTCGCTGCCGGAGGCCGAGGTCTACGCCATCGCCAAGGCAATGATCACCGGCTATGACGGCTACAAGGATTCCGCGCCGGGCGCGGCGGGCCTCGGAGCCGACCGCCAGACCAAGAACTGGGTCGTCCCGGTGCATCCGGGCGCCGTACGGGCGCTGAAGGAGGCCGGACAGTGGACGCCCGAGCAGGAAGCGCACAACAATGAGCTGTTCAAGCGCCAGCAGGTGCTGGCAGCGGCATGGACCGAATATAACAAGGCCAAACCGCCGGCGGACGACAAGGCGTTTCTCGACGGCTGGATGAAGGCGCGTGCCGATGCGCTGACCAAGGCGAAGATGCCGAACGGGTTTGAATAATACTGCCTCAACTCTTCGTTCAAATCGTAGGCGAACAGCGTCTCGGGGAAAATAATGTCACCTTCTGCGAGCGACAGCACCGTCGCGCCGGCACAACGCATCGAGTTCGACGACCCGCATGCCAACATGCAGGAAGCCGAAGTCACGCGCGTACGAACGCTGCGCGGCGCATGGCGCTGGGCTCTGGTGGTTGCGACTGCAGTAACCATCCTGCTGTGCATCAACCAGCAATTCTCGCTGCGCTTCTTCCTCGGCTACACCCAGCTCAACACCGAGTACTTCTACCTCCTGATCGCGCTGATGCTGCCGTTCACGTTCCTGATCTTCCCGGGAACGGAGAGTTCGCCGCTCGATCGAATTCCCTGGTACGACGTTTTGCTTTTTGTCGTCACCTTCGCCTGCGCCATCCTCTTGATGCGCAGCGTCCGCAAGGCGGCGGAAGCCGGCTGGGAATTTGGCGGCGCCCCCACGCAGGTGATCGTCGCCGGCGTCATCATGTGGGTGGTGCTGATGGAGGCCTTGCGACGCACCGGCGGCTGGAGCCTGCTGTTCAGCGTGCTGCCCTTCACGGTCTATCCCCTGTTCGCCGAGGCAAGCTGGCTTGGACCGTTCCGCGGGACGCAATCGACGCTCGAGCAGGCGACGTCCTATCACGTGCTGTCAGGCGAAAGCCTGCTCGGCATCCCGATCCAGGCTTTCGCTGATACCGTGATCGGCTTCCTGGTGTTCGGCACGGCGCTGATGATGACGGGCGCCGGAAAGTTCTTCATCAACATCGCCTTCGCGCTGTGCGGCACCTTCCGCGGCGGCGCCGCGAAGGTCTGCATCTTCGCCTCCGGCCTGCTCGGCATGATGTCGGGCTCGATCATCTCCAACGTGTTGACCGCGGGCACCATGACCATTCCGGTCATGAAGAAGAGCGGCTTCCGCGCCTCCTACGCCGGTGCGATCGAGGCCTGCGCCTCGACCGGTGCGGTGCTGGCACCGCCGGTGATGGGAGCGACCGCATTCGTGATCGCGCAATTCCTCAATGTCAGCTACGCCGACGTCGCCATCGCCGCGATCATTCCGGCGGCGCTCTACTATGTCGGACTGTTCATGCAAGTGGACTCCTACGCGGCGCGCCACAACCTGAAAGGCATTCCGCGCTCCGAACTGCCGAAAGTCTGGGATACGATCAAGGACGGCTGGTACTACATCTTCGTCATCGCCCTCCTGATCGTGATGCTGCTGCACTTCAAGCGCGAGAGCCATGCGCCGTTCTATGCGACCGCGCTGCTGCTGGTTCTGAACCAGCTCTTTTCCAAGGACACTCGCTGGACGCTTGGAACCATCAACAAGTTCCTTGAAGTCAACGGCCGGACCTTCGTCGAACTGGTCGGCATCCTGGCCGGCTGCGGCCTGCTGATCGGCGCATTCTCGATGACGGGCGTGGTCTCGAGCCTCGCCAACGACCTGCTCAGGATCGCCGGCGACAACGCGTTGCTGCTGCTGGTGATGTGCGCCTTCACCAGCCTCGTGCTGGGGCTCGGGCTGACGACGACGGCCTGCTACATCTTCCTGGCCATCCTCGTGGCACCCGCGCTGGAGAAGCTCGGCCTCAATCGCATGGCCGTGCACATGTTCATCTTCTACTGGGGCATGCTCTCCTCGATCACGCCACCTGTCGCCATTGCATCCTTTGCCGCGGCCGGCATCGCCGGTTCGCCGGCGATGAAGACCGGATGGGAATCGATGTGGGTCGGCAGCATCATCTATTTCATCCCGTTCTTCTTCGTCCTGAATCCCGCGCTGGTGCTGCAGGGGCCGAACCCGTATCTCGAAGGCCTCGGCCTGATGGCGCTGGCGGGCTTCGGCACGCTGTTCATCTGCGGTGGCATTCAAGGCTATCAGGCCTTTGTCGGCGACCTCAGGGGCGCGGGCGCGCTGGAATGGCCGTTGCGGGTATTGCTCGTCATCGGCGGCTTTGTGATAGCAACGCCCGGCGGCGGGATCATGCCGCTGTCGCAAGTGCAGGTGACAATGCTCGGCCTCGCCATTCTCGTTCCCGCCGTGCTGGTCGCGCTCGTGCTGATACGGCGCCAGGCTCCGGAGCCGAAGCAGTTGCACGCCCCCTGATTGCGTTGCACAAGAGGAGGCGATGAAATCATTGCCTCCTCCTTTCCCGGCGCCTCCGGCCGTCTGGACCCGCTCGAAGCCGCCCTTGCTGCGGTTCCTGACCGCCTGTCACGACGACTTCAAGCCCGAGACCGGCGGCGCGGTCGCCGACTACATTCCGGAGCTCGGCAAGGCCAACCCCGACCATTTCGGCATCAGCCTCGCCACCCTCGACGGCCATGTCTACGAGGTCGGCGACACGCAGGTCCCCTTCACCATCCAGTCGATGTCAAAACCGTTCGTGTTCGCGCTGGCGCTGGACACGCTCGGCGCGGCGCGGGTCGAAAGCGTGATCGGCGTCGAGCCCTCGGGCGATCCCTTCAACTCGATCCGCCTCAACGCCGAAAACCATCCCTTCAACCCGATGGTCAATGCCGGCGCGATCGCCTGCTCCGGCCTGATCCACGCGGCCAAGGGCGACGCCGCGTTCGAACATATCAGGCAGGCGCTGGGGCGTTTTGCCGGCCGCGAGCTCGACGTCGACGAGGCCGTCTATGCTTCCGAAAGCGCAACCGGCGACCGCAACCGCGCGATCGGCTATCTCCTGCGCACCAACGCGGTCATCACCGACAAGGTGGCTGAAGTGCTGGACGTCTATTTCAGGCAATGCGCCATCCTGGTGACGGCACGCGACATCGCTGTCATGGCGGCGACGCTCGCCAACCGCGGCATCAATCCGGTGACCGGCGAGCGGGTGATGAGCGCCTACGCCATTTCGCGCACGCTCTCGGTGATGACGAGCTCGGGCATGTATGACTATGCCGGCGAATGGATCTACCGGGTCGGCATCCCCGCCAAGAGCGGCGTCGGCGGCGGTATCCTCGCCGCCCTGCCGGCCCGGCTCGGCCTTGGCAGCTATTCGCCAAAACTCGACAAGCACGGCAACAGCGTGCGCGGCATCAAGGTCTGCGAGGCGCTGTCGGCGCATTACGACCTGCACATGCTCAACCGCAGCGACGATGCGCGCAACAGCATCATCGCCGATTACGACATCGGCAACAGCCCGTCGCGGCGCGTGCGCCGCGCACAGGAACAAAGCATCCTCGCCGCGCACCACCAGGACGTCCGCGTCATCGAGCTGGTCGGGACGCTGTCGTTTTCCAACGTCGATTACGTCTCGCGCCAGCTTGCGAGCCGGCCGCGCCCGCAGCTCGTCATTTTCGACCTGCGCCGCGTCACGGCGATGACGCGCGCCGGCGCCCGCCTGCTCGCCGAGGAATTCCGCGAGCTTGCGGCACACCACGTCACCGTAATTCTGTCCGGCATCCGCCGCTCGTCGCCGGACTGGAAGATGATCGCGGAATGGACCGAGGGGCTCAGCAACATTCGCAACTACTATTTGCTCGACGCCGCGATCGAATGGGCGGAAGACCAGGTGGTGTACCGCTACGGCGGCGCGATCGACTTCTTTGAAGCAACCGAGCTTTCCGAACAATTGCTCCTGGCAGGCCTGACAGACGAGGAACTCACCGACTTGGCCTCGCTCGCCACGGTCAGAACCTATCAGGCCAACGAAAAGATCATCACGGCCGGCGAGCCGGCCGATTCGCTGTTCTTTCTCAGAAGCGGCGTGGTCCATGTCACCCTGCCCGACGGCATCCGCCTGGCGACGCTGACGGCCGGGATGCCCTATGGCGAAATGGCGCTCCTGGAGCCGCACCGCTCGGCCGACGTATTCGCCGACATGGCCGCGACTGCGCATGAAATAGCCCTGCGCGATTTCGAACGTTTCCGCAAACAGCATCCGCGCGCCGGCGAGCAGATCATGCGCAACCTCGCGCAATTGTTGGCCGACCGCCTGATCATGGCCAATGCCAGACTGAACCTGCTGACGTCGGGCTAGGCTGGATTTGAGGCGGGGTCACCGGCCGCATGGTTCGAGACGCGCGGCGTTGCCGTGCTCCTCACCATGAGGGCCTTGGAGTCCATTCAAATCTCAGGTCTCATCCTGAGCGTCCATTCCATATCCGTCATTGCGAGGAGCGATAGCGACGAAGCAATCCATATCTACACTTGCCGCACGATGGATTGCTTCGCTTCGCTCGCAATGACGCGGATAGAACGGAGCATACGGCCTATCCCGTCATCCCGAGGAGCATCGCGAAAGCGATGCGTCTCGAAGGATGAGGCCTCCGGCGGTGCCTATCCCGCCTTGCCTCGCCCGCTCTTTTCGGCCGCGCGGCGCAGCGCCTCGGCGAGCGCGCCGCCCTGCTCCTGCGCCTTGCGCGGCGAGGACGACGTCATCGACGCCTTGGAAAATTCGCGCGGCTTGCCTTGCGGCGCGCGGTCGCTCTTGGCGCCGACTTCATCGTCGAGCCGCAGCGTCAACGCGATGCGCTTGCGGGCGACCTCGACCTCCAGCACCTTGACCTTGACGATGTCGCCCGGCTTCACCACCTCGCGCGGATCCTTGATGAAGGTCTTCGACATCGCCGAGATGTGCACCAACCCATCTTGATGCACGCCGATGTCGACAAAGGCGCCGAACGCCGCGACGTTGGTCACGGTGCCCTCGAGGATCATGCCGGGCTTGAGGTCCTTGATCTCCTCGACGCCCTCCTTGAACACCGCGGCCTTGAAGGCCGGGCGCGGATCGCGGCCCGGCTTTTCCAGTTCGCGCAGGATGTCGGTCACTGTCGGCAGACCGAAGGTTTCATCGACAAAGGCCTGCGGCTTCAACTGGCGCACGATCTCGGCATTGCCGAGCAGCGCCTTGATGTCGCTCTTGCTCGCCGCGAGAATCCGCCGCACCACCGGATAGGCCTCGGGGTGCACGCCCGACGAATCCAGCGGATCTTCACCGCCGTTGATGCGCAGAAATCCGGCGCACTGCTCGAACGCCTTCGGTCCGAGCCGCGGCACTTCCTTCAGCGCCTTTCGCGACTTGAAGGGACCATTGGCGTCACGGTGCTGAACGATGCTCTGCGCCAGTCCAGCGCCGATGCCCGACACCCGCGCCAGCAGCGGCGCGGAAGCGGTGTTGGCATCGACGCCGACGGCGTTGACGCAGTCTTCGACCACGGCATCGAGCGAACGCGCCAGCTTGGTTTCGCCGAGGTCGTGCTGATACTGCCCGACACCGATCGCCTTCGGATCGATCTTGACGAGTTCGGCGAGCGGATCCTGCAGGCGCCGCGCGATCGACACCGCGCCGCGCAAGGTGACGTCGAGTTCCGGCAGCTCCTCGGAGGCGAAGGCCGAGGCGGAGTAGACCGACGCGCCGGCCTCCGACACCACGATCTTCGACATCTTGAGGTCCGGCAGCAGCTTGACCAGCTCGGTCGCGAGCTTGTCGGTCTCGCGCGATGCGGTGCCGTTGCCGATCGCAATCAGGTCGACGCGGTGTGCGATTGCAAGCTTGCCCAGCGTTGCCAACGTCGCGTCCCACTGCCGCTGCGGTTCGTGCGGATAGACCGTGCTCGTCGCCACCACCTTGCCGGTGGCGTCGACGACGGCAACCTTGACGCCGGAGCGATAGCCGGGATCGAGCCCCATGGTGACGCGCGCACCGGCCGGCGCCGCCAGCAGCAGGTCGCGTAAATTGGAGGCGAACACCCGCACGCCCTCGGTCTCGGCCGCGGTCCACAGCCGCATCCGGAGGTCGATGTTGAGATGCACCTGGATTTTCGTCCGCCACGCCCAGCGCGCGGTATCGATCAGCCAGCGGTCGCCCGGCCGGCCCTGGTCGGTGATGCCGAAGCGCTGCATGATCTTCAGCTCATACGTGCCGGGAACGCCGGCCGCGGGCGGGTTCGCCTCGGCCTGGATCTGCAGTTCGAGGATTTCTTCCTTCTCGCCGCGAAACAGTGCGAGAATGCGGTGCGACGGCAGCTTGTTGAGTGCTCCGTTATAGTCGAAATAATCCTTGAACTTTTCGCCCTCGGTCATCTTGCCCTTGCGGACGGTCGAGGTCATCGCCCCGCCCGACCACATCTCTTCGCGCAGCCGGCCGATCAGGTCGGCATCCTCGGCGAATCGCTCGACCAGGATCGCGCGCGCGCCTTCCAGCGCGGCGGCGACATCCGCGACCTGCTTCTCGGCATCGACGAAGCTGGCGGCCACCGCCTGCGGATCGTTCTGCGGCTGCGTCAGCAGCAATTCAGACAGCGGTTCGAGGCCGGCTTCCTTGGCGATCTCCGCCTTGGTGCGGCGCTTCGGCTTGAACGGCAGATAGATGTCTTCCAGGCGGCCCTTGCTGTCCGCCGCCATGATCTGGGCTTCCAGCGCGGCATCGAGCTTGCCCTGCTCGCGGATCGAATTGAGAACGGCAACGCGGCGTTCTTCGAGCTCGCGCAGGTAAGTGAGGCGTTCCTCAAGCGTGCGCAACTGGGCGTCGTCGAGCCCGCCGGTGATTTCCTTGCGGTAGCGCGCCACGAACGGAACGGTGGCTCCGCCGTCCAGCAGTTCGACGGTTGCCGCGATCTGTTCCTCGCGAACGCCAAGCTCTTGCGCAATCTGTCGGTTGATGTTTGCCACGCGACCTCTTTCCAAAGCCGTTTGCGGCAGCATAACCCGCCGCGGGACGCAGCTTATGGACCATCCCGGATTGATTTGCCAAGGCGCAGGACGAAAGAAATTGATCTGTGGATCGGTCCGATTGACCGATCGGCAACACACGGGATTCGCTGGAAGAACGCGCCGAGATAAGGGTGGATTGATGGCCTTGGAATGTGTAAACGGGCGCTCCCTCTCCGGAGCCTCCCATGTCGATCTGCGGCCTTGATTTCGGAACGTCGAACACGACGCTCGGCACCATCGATGGCGCCGCGCCGGTTCTGGCGCCCCTGGAGGCGGCACACACCACCATCCCCAGCGCGATCTTCTATGAGGCTGACCGCGGCGTCCGAATCGGCCGCAAGGCGGTGGAAGCCTATGTCGAAGGCGTTCCCGGCCGCCTGCTGCGGAGCCTCAAATCGGTGCTCGGGACCTCGCTGATCGACGAAACCACGCGGCTCGGGCGCGAGCGGGTCAGCTTCCGTGACGTGATTGCCTATTATGTCGGCGCGGTCAAACGCCGCGCGGAACAGGCCTCCGGCCGCGAGTTGCGCCACGTCGTCCATGGCCGCCCCGTTCATTTCGTCGACAATGCGCCGGATGCCGACCGCAAGGCGGAAGAAACCCTGCGAACGATCGCGAAGGGGATCGGCTTCGAAGACGTCACGTTCCAGTTCGAGCCGATCGCGGCGGCGCTCGACTATGAGCGGCAGATCGTCGCCGAGGAAGTCGCGCTGATCGCCGATATCGGCGGCGGCACCTCGGACTTTTCAATTGTGCGCCTCGGACCCGAGCGTCACGGCAAGGCCGATCGCGCGGCCGATATCCTGGCCAATGACGGCGTACGCATCGGCGGCACCGATTTCGACCGCCAGCTCAGCCTCGGCGTGGTGATGCCGCTGTTCGGCTTCGGCAGCGCCATGAAGCGCGCCGGGCTTGATGTGCCCTCCAGCTATTTCCACGATCTCGCGACCTGGTCGAGCATCAACCGGATGTATGAGCCGCGGGTGCTGGCCGATATCCGCCAGGTACGGCAGGAGGCGGCGAAACCGGAACTTCTCGACCGGCTGATCCGCGTGATCCACGAACAGCGCGGCCACACGCTGGCCATGGAAGTCGAGGACGCCAAGATCGCGCTGTCCGAGAAGGCCCGCTCGGAGATCCCGCTCGCCTGGGTCGCACCGGAACTGAGCGCGGCCATCAGCCAGGACGACCTCGTCAGCCACACCAAGCAACTCGCGACGCGCGTTTCAGCACGCATCAAGAACTGTCTCGCTCAGGCTGGATTGAATGCCGACGCGATCGACGCCGTGTTCCTCACCGGCGGCTCGGTGAAACTCGCCCATGTGCGCAAGGCGATCACAAGGGCTGTGCCGGCGGCGCGCATCGTCGAAGGCGACATTTTTGGTGCCGTCGGCAAGGGATTGACGCTGGAGGCCCTGCGCCGATACGGGCCTTTGAGCTGAGGACCGGTCGCCCGATCAGCCCACGACTTCCGTCACGGGCTGCATGTCGATGGCAAAGGTCTCGAGGAATTTCGACGTCATGATGTAGAAGCCGACCGAAAGCTGCAGCTCGACCAATGCGGCCGGGGTCAGCTTGGCAGCGATCGCATTGAAGGTCGCATCCGTCGGCTTGTGCTGCCTGACGATTTCATCGGTGAAGGCGAGCGCGGCGCGCTGCACATCATTGAAGCAGGTCGCCGCTTCCCAGTTCTCCAGCGCCTCGTTCTGCTCGTCGGTGACACCGACGTTCTTGCCGATCCGCTTGTGGGCGACGATTTCGTAGGGCGCCTCGCACAGAATGCCGGTGCGGGTGATGGCAAGCTCGCGCACGATCGGGTCCAGTTCGCCCCGGTGCCGAATCGCTCCACCGAGTCGGCAGTACTGTTCGAGATAGCTCGGCGAATGCGCCATCATCCTGAAAATGTTCGCATTGCGGTTTTTGCCGAGCAATTCGCGGGTGCGATCATTGTGCTTGGCGGGATCGCTGTAGTCGATGCGGGCCATTCGTCACCTTGGGGGTTTCACGATTTTCTGATTTGCTGACAGAGGGATCATGCACCGCAGCAGCGGGCCGATCAACCACTGAGACGACTCCGACATCGGGTTAAAGCCTGCGCCCAAGCCGCTCCAGACGCGCCAAAAAACTCCCTTTCTCGTGCACAAACCGGCTGCGAGCGAGCCAAATTGCCGCCTCAATGCTGGTCGATTTTCACACCTGTCGATATTCGCTGAGTGGGGACTCAAGAGAGCGAATACTCGTCGCGGGGTGTTCCGAGTAAACCAAACTGAGTTCATCAGGCCTTCACGGGCAAGGATGACTCATGCCCAAGTCTAGGGAGTTCGGCATGAAGGAAGCCACCAGGAAGGCGGCCTCGGAAGCACTTGCGCAGATGTTGGCGGTAACAGCGATGCTCGTTATCGCCAGCGTTGTGTTCTACTGGCACTGAATGTTGACGCGTCGAAGCAACTCAGATTTTTCACCCGTTCCGCGTAATTCTGGGTTTGCTTCGCTGCGTGAACATCTTGCCTGACACTCACCCCGTCTTTTCGAAATAGGGAACCAGCCTTCCCGCAAACGGCCGGTAGCTCGCGGTGACCTCATCGCCGATCGCAAGATCGCTCGCGCCGTGCGCCATCATGCGAAAGCCTTCGGCTGTATCAACCAGAACGATATTGTAGGGAACATGTGCGCGGGTCTCAGGCGTTGCCGCGCGGCAGACCAGCGACGTTGCATAGACCGTCCCTGTCCCACTGGCGCGCCTTTCGACCGGATCAGGCGCGCCGCAGGCGGCGCAGAAGGCGCGGTGGAAATACTGCACCTTCCCGCACACACCGCAGGATTGAAAGACGATGGCCTCCGCGCCCTTGGTCCAGTCGGCCAGCCGCTCGGTCATCGCACCCGCTCCAGGAACATGCTGACATGCGACGACAGCACGCCGCCATCGCCATGCAACAGCGCGACCGAGGCATCGTGGACCTGCCGCGGGCCGGCGCGCCCGGTCATCTGCAAATGCGTTTCGACGAGGTGCGCCATCGCGCCGCCGACGCCGCAATGGCCATAGCTCAAAAGGCCGCCATGGGTGTTGAGCGGAATGGCGCCGTCGCGGCCAAAGTACCCTGCCCTCACCCGCGCGGCCGCCTCGCCGCGCCCGGCAAGGCCGAGGTCTTCCAAGAGCATCGCGAGCGTGATGGTGAAGCTGTCGTAGACGGCGGCGTAACGCACATCCGATATCGCAACGCCTGACGCAGCCTTTGCCTTAGCGATGGCGATCTCGGCGCCGAGCTCGCTCAAGCCGGGCGCGGCCGTGACGTGCTGATGGGTATGCGCCTGCGCGCAGCCGCGCACGCGGATGCGGCTGGCGCCGGTCGGCTCGCGGCTGACCACGAACGCCGCGCCGCCGTCGGAAACCGGACAACAATCCAGAAGCTTGAGCGGCATCGCCACCGGCTTCGAAGCCATCACGTCGGCGACGGTGATCGGCTCATGGAACTGGGCGCCGGGATGGGTCAGCGCATGGGCGCGCATCAGCACCGCGAATTCGGCGAGGTCTTCTTCCGTCACGCCGTATTCGTGCATGTAGCGCGAGGCGACGAGGCCGTAATAAGCGGGGATCGTTGGTCCCAGCGACACCTCGTAGTCGGGATGGCCGACCTGCGCCAGCGCCTGGATCGAGGCATCGCGGCTCTGCCCGGTGAGACGGTTTTCGCCGCCAACCACCAGCACGTGCCTGGCCACGCCAGCGTCGACCAGGTGATGCGCCAGCATGGTCATGGCAAGCCCGGTGGCGCCGCCGACCTGCACCGCGTGCGCGTAGGACGGCTGAATGCCAAAGTGCTCGGCGAACACGGTCGCGAGCATAATGTGCGGGGAGACGGTGGAATACCCACAGAGAATGCCGTCGATCTCGGATCGCTTCAGCCCGGCATCGGCGATCGCTAGTTCGGCCGCCTTGCTCATGAGATCGAGCGAGGACGAGCCTTCATGCTTGCCATAGGAGGTCAGGCCCACGCCGGTGATGAAGCTCATGGTGACAGGGCCTCACATTCTGTCTTCGTCATTCCGGGGTGCATCGAAGATGCGAACCCCGATGTGCAATTGCACATCGCAGAATCTCGAGGTTCTCTGGTGCACAATTGCGCACCATAGTTCGATGCTTCGCATCGCCCCGGAACGACCAACTGAAAGCGTGCATCCATCCTCAATACGACTTCGGCAGGCCCAGCACCTTCTCGGCGATGAAGCTGAGAATGAGCTGCGGGCTGATCGGCGCGATGCGCGGGATCAGGGATTCCCGCAAATAACGTTCGACGTGATATTCCTTCGCGTAACCAAAGCCGCCATGCGTCATGACGGCCTGTTCGCAGGCGTGGAAGCCGGCTTCGGCGGCGAGATACTTGGCCGCGTTGGCGGCGGGCCCGCACGGCATGCCCTGGTCGTATTGCCAGCCGGCGCGCAGCACCATCATCCAGGCGGCTTCCAGCTCCATCCAGTTTTTGGCCAGCGGATGCTGGATGCCCTGGTTCATGCCGATCGGACGATTGAACACGACGCGGTTCCTGGCATAGGCCGCCGCGCGCGACAGCGCGATCTGGCCGAGCCCGACCGCTTCGGCCGCGATCAGGATACGCTCGGGATTCATGCCGTGCAGGATATATTCGAAGCCGCGGCCTTCTTCGCCAAGGCGATCCTCGACCGGGATCTCGAAATTCTCGAAGAACAATTCGTTGGAATCGACCGGCTTGCGGCCCATCTTCTCGATCTCGTGCACGGTGACGCGCTGCTTGTCGAAGTCGGTATAGAACAGGCTGAGCCCATGGGTCGGGTTCTTCACCTCCTCCAGCGGCGTGGTGCGCGCCAGCAGCAAGATCTTGTTGGCGACCTGGGCGGTGGAGATCCAGACCTTCTGGCCGTTGACGACGTATTTGTCGCCCTTGCGCACCGCGCGGGTCTTCAACTGCGTGGTGTTGAGCCCGGTGTTGGGCTCGGTCACCGCGAAACACGACTTGTCGCGGCCGTCGATGATCGGCGGCAGCATGCGCGTGCATTGCTCCTTGGTGCCGAACACCACGACGGGATTGAGCCCGAACACGTTCATGTGCACGGCCGACGCACCGGACATGCCGGCGCCCGATTCCGCGATCGTCCGCATCATGATCGCGGCATCGGTGATGCCGAGGCCTGAGCCGCCATATTCCTCGGGGATGCAGATGCCGAGCCAGCCGGCATCCGCCAGCGCGCGGTGGAAGTCGGCGGGATAGCCGCCCTCCTTGTCTTTCTTCAGCCAATAGGCATCGTCGAAGCGCGAGCAGATCTTTCCGACCGCATCGATGATCGATTCCTGGTTGGCCGACAGCGCGAAGTCCATCTATCCCGTCCTCAATTGTTGGTGGCGTTCTTGGTGACGCCATCGCGCACCAGCGCTGCGATCTCGTCCGGCGAAAAACCGGCCTCCTGCAGAATCTCCGCGCTGTGCTCGCTGAGGCGCGGCGCCAGCCGCTGCGTCTCGACCGGCGTTTGCGAAAATCGCGCCGACGGCCGCATGTTGCGGATGCGCCCCTCGGTCGGGTGATCGACCACCGGGAAGAAATTGGTCGCGGCGATGTGGGGGTCCCCAAGCAGGCTTTCGAGATCGTGCATCGGCATGACGGGCACGTCCGCCTTCTCCAGGATGGCCATCCACTCGGCGGTGGTTTTGGTCTCGAGGATGCGCGCCAGTTCCGCGTAGACGACGTCGATATTGGCGGCGCGGCCGGCGAAGGTCGCAAATTTCGGATGGACGCGAAGGTCGTCACGCCCGGTGGCGTCGAAGAAATTCTGCCACTGCTTGTCGTTGTAGACGATCACGCAGATATAGCCGTCGGACGTTTTGTAGGGCCGGCGGTCCGGCGACAGATGCCGCGCATAGCCGCCCTTGTCGAGCGGCGGCTCATAGGTGAGACCGCCCATGTGGTCGCCCATCACGAAACCGGCCATGGTTTCGAACATCGGGATATCGACGCGCTGGCCGCGTCCGGTGCTGCCCCGATCGACCAGGCTGGCGCAAATGGCGCCGACCGCCGTCAGGCCGACGATCCGGTCGACCAGCGCATTAGGGACGTAGCGCGGCACGCCGTCGGCGGTCTGCGCCATCAGCGCCGGCAGCGCGGTGGCGCCCTGGATCAGATCGTCATAGGCCGGCTTTGCCGCATAGGGCCCGTCCTGGCCGAAGCCGAACACACCGGCATAGATCAGGCGCGGGTTGATTTCCGACACCACGTCATAGCCGAGGTTCAGCCGCGCCATGGCCTGCGGGCGCACGTTGTATACCAGCACGTCGGCGGACTTGATCAGCCGCAGCACGGCGTCGCGCCCGGCGGGCTTCTTCAAATCGAGACAGATCGAGCGCTTGTTGCGGTTGGTGTTGAGGAACACCGGCCCCATGCCGGGATGGCGCGTCGGCCCGATCTGCCGCGTCACGTCGCCGTCCTGTGATTCAACCTTGATGACGTCGGCGCCGTAATCGCCGAGCATCTGGGTTGCATAGGGCCCCATCAGCACGGTCGTCATGTCGATGACCTTGATGCCCGCCAACGGTCCCATGGATGGCCCTGCTCCCCGCTATGCGGCCATTTCCGGCCCGCAATTGTTGTGCGGCCAAGTAACGGCAGGCGCCAGCGAAGATCAAGGCGCGCCCGGCGTATGGCCGCATGCGTGCAGCGGCTTCTATTCCTTCGGCGGCTCGTTCCTGGCTCTGGCGTCGCGTTCCCGGGTCAGGCGCTCCAGCTCTTCATTCTGCTGGCTGAGGCGGTCGGCGATGCGCGCTTCGTTCCGTTCGCCGGAGGCGGCGGCAGCCTGTTCGATCAACTGCCGGATATTGTCTTCCAGAATCCTGATCCGGCTGTTCAGTTCTGCCGATGACAACGAACTCTCGTTGCTCATGATGCACGCTCCGGAAAATTGTAGGGTGGGCAAAGCGAAGTGTGCCCACCAGCCTCATCCGACGGCAATGGTGGGCACAGCCCAATGCGCCTTTGCCCACCCTACGATAGCACGTTTTGCGGCTACTTCACCGGCTCCAGCACGGAGACGTAGTTGGCCACCGCCGCGCCGCCCATGTTGAAGATGCCGCCGAGCCTGGCGTTCTTGAGCTGCATGCCCTCGGGCGCCTGGCCGACCAGCTGCATCGCAGTCATGACATGCATGGAGACGCCTGTGGCGCCGATCGGGTGGCCCTTCGACTTGAGACCGCCGGACGGATTGATCGGCAGCTTGCCGTCCTTCTGGGTCCAGCCTTCCTTGATGGCGCGGGCACCCTGCCCGCGCGGCGTCAGGCCCATCGCTTCATATTCGATCAGTTCGGCGACCGTGAAGCAGTCGTGGGTTTCGACAAAGGAGAGATCGGAAAGCTGCACGCCGGCCTGCGCCAGCGCGCGCTGCCAGGCCACGGTGCAGCCTTCGAACTGCAGGATGTCGCGCTTGGACATCGGCAGGAAATCCTGCGCATGCGCGGTGGCGCGGAAGTTCACCGCCTTGCCCATGCTCTTCGCGCTCTCCGACTCCATCAGCACCAGCGCCGCGGCGCCATCCGACACCAGCGAGCAGTCGGTGCGCTTCAGGGGGCCTGCGACGAACGGGTTCTTTTCGCTCTCGGCGCGGCAGAACTCGTAGCCGAAATCCTTGCGCATCTGCGCATAGGGGTTGGCGACGCCGTTCTTGTGGTTCTTGGCCGCGATCATCGCCAGCGCGTCCGACTGGTCGCCATATTTCTGGAAGTAGCTTTGCGCGATCTTGCCGAACACGCCGGCAAAGCCGCCGACGGTGTCGCCGTCCTCGGGCAGATAGGAGGCCTTGAGGAGGTACTTTCCGATCTCCGGGCCCGGCGTCCGCGTCATCTGCTCGACGCCGACCACCAGCACGGTCCTTGCCGCGCCCGAGGCGATCGCCCTTATGCCCTGATGCACCGCCGCCGAACCGGTGGCGCAGGCGTTCTCGACCCGGGTCGCCGGCTTGAAGCGCAGTTTGGGATCGGCCTGCAGCACCAGCGAGGCGGTAAAATCCTGCGGCGAGAAGCCGGCGTTGAAATGCCCGAGCACGATCTCGTCGACATCTTCGGCGGATATGCCGGCATCCGCCAGCGCGTCGGTCGCAACCTTCACCACCAGGCTCTCGACGGTCTCCGCGTCGAACTTGCCGAATGGCGTGTGCGCCCACCCCACGATGCTGGCCGTCATGGTCGTTCTCCCTTGTTCCGGTTTCGGAAGCCTTTGTAGCCTATCGGGAAAAAGACTTCACGCCGGTTTCAGCGATTTCAAGCTCCGCGCGCACATGGCGGTTATGCCGGCCCAGTTCCCGGTCCGGATGTCAGCGGCCGGGCAGAGCCAGGAACCGCCGACCGCCACCACGTTCGGCTCGGCCAGCCACGCCGCGGCATTGGCCTCGCCGATGCCGCCGGTCGGGCACACCCTGATGTTCGGAAACGGCCCCGCCAGTGCCCGAAGCGCCTTAATGCCGCCGGCCTGTTCGGCCGGGAAGAATTTGACGATGTCGAAGCCAGCGGCGAGCGCCTGCATCAGCTCGGAAGCGGTGGCGATGCCCGGCGCAAACGGCAGGTCGCTCGCCGCAGCCGCCTTCAACAGCTCCGGCGTCGCGCCGGGGCTGATGCCGAATTTGGCGCCGAGCGCCCGTGCCCGCGCCAGATCGTCGCCGTTCAGGATCGTGCCGATGCCGACGATGGCGTCCGGCACCTCCGCGATCATGGCCTTGGCGGCCTCGGCGGCAACCGGCGTGCGCAAGGTAACCTCCAGCACCCGCACGCCACCGGCCACCAGCGCGCGCGCCAGCGGCACCGCATCTTCCAGCCGCTCGATGGTGAGCACGGGAATCACGGTCGCGGATTTGAAGATGGCGGCGAGTTGTTCCTGCCTGGCGGCTGCGGTCATGGCGATGCCTCAACGGGAATTGGCGTGGTTTTGGATGAGGCCGGACGGCATCTCCGCGCGCGGGATGATGGCGCCGGGATGACATACCACGACGCCGGCGAGACGATGCCCGGCGCGGGCGGCCTCGATTGGGTCCGCGCCGACGAGGCGCGCGGCGACGTAGGCGGCGGCAAAACTGTCGCCGGCCGCCGTGGTGTCGACGACGGGCGCCTCCACCGGCTTGGCCTTGATCGGATAGGAAACGCGCTCCAGGCGCACGATGCTCGCCGGCTCGGACAGCTTCAGCACCACCTCGGCGCCTGGAATCCGCGCCAGCAAGGCTTCATTGCTCATGCCAGGATAGAGCGGCAGCAGATCCTCCGTGGAAGCCAGCACGACATCGGCGCTCGCAAAGGCCTCCTGAAACACGGCGCGCGCGACGTCGAGGTCGGGCCAGCCGCGGGCGCGGAAATTGGTGTCGAAGGCGAAACGCGCACCCTTTTCGCGGGCGCGGTTCAGGGCCGCGAACAGCCGTGTCCTTCCCGCCGCGCCGTACAGCGAGAGCGTGATCGCCGAGAGATAGACCACATCGTAGCCAGCCAGCGAATCGAGGATCTCCGGCGTCTGCGGCAGATCCATCAGGCTGCGCGCCGCCGCGCTGTCGCGCCAGTGGAAGAAGCGCCGCTCGCCCTTGTCGTCGGTCTGGATCATGTAGAGGCCCGGCAGCTTGCCCGGCAACCGCGCCACCTGCTGCGTGCCCACCCCTTCCGCCGCCCAGCCCGCGATCATCTCGTCGCTCAAGGCATCGTCGCCGAGCGCCGTGACGTAATCAACGCCGACGCCAAGGCGTGCGAGGTAGACGGCGGTGTTGAGCGTATCGCCGCCATAGCCGCGCGAGAACAGGCCCCCCTGGCTCCCTTGGGCCTGCTTCAATTCGACCATGCATTCGCCGATGCAGGCTACCTTGCTCATGACCGCATCCGCACGAACCGGCGTGAGACCATCTCAGGCCGCGAACTTGCCGCCGAGCTCATCCTCGATGTGGATCCGGATGATATCGTCGAACGTCTTCTCGGCGGTGGTGAAACCGAGCTTGAGCGCGCGGTCGGTGACGAAATCGCGCGGCCAACCCGAGACGATGCCGATGATGGTCGGATCGGGCACCCGCTTGATGCGCGCGGTGACGTTCTTGCCGGCGACGCGGTCGAGCGCCGCGATCTGTTCGCCGACGGTCACCGACATGCCGGGCATGCTGAGATTGCGGCGCGGCCCCATTGCATTGAGGTCCATGGTGCCGGCATGCACCAGGAAGCCGACCGCCGATTTCGGCGAGGCATGCCAGTGCCGCACGTCCTCGGAGACCGGCAGCACCGCCTCCTCGCCCGCCAGCGGCTCGCGGATGATGTTGGAGAAGAAGCCGGACGCCGCCTTGTTCGGCTTGCCCGGCCGCACGCAGATCGTCGGCAGGCGGATACTGATGCCGTCGAGCAGGCCCTTGCGGGTGTAGTCGTTGATCAGGAGCTCGCAGATCGACTTCTGCGTGCCGTAGCTCGTCAGCGGCGTGTGGAAGAACTCGTCGCCGATCTTTTCCGGGAACGGCGCGCCGAATACCGCGATCGACGACGTGAACACCAGCCGCGGCTTGTAGCCGCCGCCGGCATGGCGGATGGCGTCGATCAGGTAGCGCGTGCCGTCGAGATTGATCCGGTAGCCCTTGTCGAACTCGGCCTCGGCCTCGCCGGAGACGATCGCGGCGAGATGGAAGATCACCTCCGGCCGATGGGCGATCAACGGCTCCGCCGCGCCCGGGTCGGCAAAATCGGAAGCCACGACGCTTATCGGGATCGAGGCATTGGCGGGCTTGGTGGGCGCCACCACGTCCTGCAACGTCATGCGGGTGATTTCGTGCTTGCCGAGACGGCCTTCGCGCAGCAGCCGTTCGGTCAGCTTGCGGCCCACCATGCCGGCGGCGCCAAGAATAAGAATGTGCAAGACCCGTCTCCTTTTTGAACTCTTCTATAGCGTTTTCAAGCGAAGTGGGAACCGGTTCGCGTGAAGAAAACGCGTCGAGAGATAATGTTCAGACCCGGGCCTTAGAGCGCTTACTCTTTCACGGCTCCCGTCATGGCCGACACATAGTGCTCGACGAAGAAGGCGTAAAGGATAACCAGCGGCAGCGAGCCGGCCAGCGCTCCGGCCATCAGCGAACCCCAGCGATAGATGTCGCCGTCGACGAACTCGTTGACGATCGCGACCGGCACCGTCTTGTTGGATGTCGATTGCAGGAAGGTGAGCGCATAGATGAACTCGTTCCAGCACAGCGTGAAGCAGAAGATGAACGCCGAAATCAGCCCGGGGATCGCCAGCGGGAGCACGATCTTGATCAGAATCTGCCAGCGGCTGGCGCCGTCGATCAGCGCGCATTCCTCCAGTTCGAACGGAATGGTCTTGAAGTATCCCATCAGGAGCCAGGTCGAGAACGGGATCAGGATGGTCGGATAGGTCAGGATCAGCGCCATCGGCGAGTCGAACAGGCCGTACTGGAATACGACGGTGGCAAGCGGAATGAACAGGATCGACGGCGGCACCAGATAGGCCAGGAAGATCAGGCCGCCGACCATATTGGCGCCCTTGTAGCGGAGGCGAACGATGGCATAGGCGGCGAGCACGCTCGCGATGATCGACAGGACGGTGGCGCAGACCGCCACATACATCGTGTTCCAGAGCCACATCGGATAGTGGCTTTCGAACAGGAGCTTGTAAAAGTGCTTGAATGTCGGATGCCAGGTCCAGAACGGGTTGAACTTGTCGAGGTCGAGCAGTTGCTCGTCCGGTTTGATCGCCGTCAGTCCCATCCAGTAGAACGGGAACAGCAGGACGACGACGATGATCGACAGCGGCAGATAGAGCGTCACCAGCCGGCGCGGCACCGACTGCAGATAGCTCATCCCCTCGCTGTGATCGTCCTTCGCGACCGTAGGCGCCGAGCTGTGCAGGACAGCCTTGAGATCGATCCGAGAGGTCGGCAGGTCAGTCATTGCTTTCTCCCTGCTGCCACTTGCGGCGCTGCAACCCGAACCAGGACACCATGATGGCAGCGAGCAGGAACGGAATCATCGCGCTCGATATCGCAGCGCCCTCGCCGAGCTGGCCCGCGATGATCGCGCGCTGGTACGACAAGGTCGCCATCAGATGGGTGGCGTTGACCGGACCACCCCGCGTCATCGCCCAGATCAACTGGAAGTCGGTGAAGGTGAACAGCACCGAGAAGGTCATCACGACGGCGATGATCGGCGTCAGCAACGGATAGGTGATGAACCGGAACCGTTGCCAGCTGGTCGCGCCATCGAGGATTGCCGCCTCGTAAAGCGATGGCGACACCGTTTGCAGGCCTGCCAGCAGCGTGATCGCGACAAAGGGAACGCCGCGCCAGATATTGGCGAAGATCACGCAGACACGGGCCCAGGTCGTATCGCCGAGAAAATTGATGTTCTGGGTGATCAGGCCCATCTGCTTCAACGACCACGAGATGATCGAGAACTGGGAATCGAAGATCCACCAGAACGCCAGCGCCGACAGCACGGTCGGCACGATGAAGGGGATCAGCACCAGCGCGCGCAGCATCGCCTTGAACGGCATGTTCTCGTTCAGCAGCAGCGCGAGATAGAGCCCGATGCCGAATTTGATCGCGCTCGCGATGAACGTGTACAAAAGCGTGTTGAACACCGAGAGCCAGAAGATCGCGTCGTCCCACAGCCACTCGTAATTCTCGGTCCCGACAAATGCCCCGACGCGACCGATGCGGGTGTCGGTGAACGAAAGCCAGATGCCAAGGCCGAGCGGATAGGCCAGGAAGAAAATCAGGAACGCCAGCGCCGGCACCATGAACCAGAAGCCCACCCAGTTACGGTTGTGCTTGAGCTGGTCCCATGTGCTGGCCTCGCGAATCTCCGTCTTGGCGCGTCGTGGCGCGATTGCGATGTCAGCCATGGGCGATGTCCCGATTGAAAATGAATGGAGCGGACGGCGGTCACCCGCCATCCGCTCCGGCTCTCACTAGCGATAGATGCGCTTCAATTGACGCTCGGTCTCCGCGATCGCGGTCTTGGCATCCTTGGCGCCGGTGCAGTAGTTGGCGAACATGTCGACCACCAGGAAGTCGGCGATCGCGGTTGCCGCCTTCTCGCCCGGCGTACCGATACCGGAAGCAGGAAGCGCGCGCTTGCTCGCCTGGCTGAACACCTGGTTCTTCGGATCCGCGGTCCAGACCGGCGAATTGTCGTAGGCATTGAGCGTGTGGGTGAGATACCCGCGCGCGCCCGTCAGCCACTTGTCGTAGTTTTCCTTCTCCAGCATGAAGGCGATGAAGGCCTTCGCGGCGTTCGGATATTTGGTGAACTTGAACGCCAGGATCGGCACGCAGAGCTGCAGTTCGGTCGGCTTCCCGATGGGACCGACCGGCCACAGCGCATGATACGTGTCTTCGGTAAGTTCCTTCTTGGTCGGATCGTCCTTGGCCGCGACATAGATCGAGATGCCGTTGGCGGTGACGTGAAGTTCACCCGAAAGAAAGGCCTTGTTGTTCGACGAATCGTTCCACGACGCGACGCCGGGAATGAAGGTGTCGGACAGGGCTTTGCAGTATTCGAGCGCCTTGACGGTCTCGGGCGAGTTGATGATGACCTTGTTGTCCTTGTCGACGGTGTAGGCGCCGTGACCCCAGAGGATCCAGTGCAGCCAGGCGTTGGCGTCGCCCGAGGCGTGCCCGAGCGGGAAGCCGGCCGGCGTGTTGTTCGCCTTCAGCGCCTTGCACATTTCGAGGAAGCCCGGGAAGTCCTTCGGGAATTCCTTGAAACCGGCCTTATCCACCGACGACTTGCGATAGGTCATGTAGCCGCCGATGGTCGCGACCGGAATGCCGAGCCAGTTGTTGCCCTGCTTGCAGGTCACCGCCGCCGCGTCGGTCCATCCGCCGTATTTCTTGCCGAGGTAGTCGGCGACGTCGTTCAGCTGCAGCACCTGTGTCGGGAACAATTGCGGCAGCGTGTGCAGGCCCCAGGCGAGGTCGAGGCCCGAGCCGGTGTTGGCGGCAACGGACGCCTTCGGCTGCACGTCCTCGAAGGACTCCGAGAACACGTTCATGTCGGTGCCGGTCGCGGTCTTGAAGGCGGCGACCATCGCATTGAACGCGTCGTCCTCCGCCGGCACGAAGCGTTTCCAGCGCATAACGGTGAGCTTGGCGCCGGACTCCGCCTTCCAGGGCGAGGCTTGCGCCCAAGCCTTGGCGAAATCGAGCAGTGCCGGTCCGGTGAGCGCGCCAGCCGTCGCAAGCGCGGTGCCGCCCTGAAGCAAAGAGCGGCGGGTAAAATCGTGCATGGTCCATCCTCCCGTTGAATATTTTTTGGTTATTGCTCAGCCACTTGTTACTCAGTGTTACTCAGCCATTGCGTTACTTAGCCATTCAGTCGCTTTCCTGTCGTCTCGTCGAACAGATGTACGAGCGACGGATCCGGCTTGAGCCGGACCTTGTCGCCCGGACTGAATTGATGCCGCTCGCGGAACACGGCAACCACCTGCTCTCCGCCGAGCTTGGCGAAAACCTGGGTTTCCGAACCGGTCGGCTCGACCACGACGATTTCGGCTTCGGCGCCGTCATCGGCGATGGTGAAATGTTCGGGCCGCACGCCATAGACCGCGGGCTGACCGTCGGAATTGGCGGGCGCCGTCTTCAGCGGCAGCTTGACGCCGTTCGGACCTTCGAACCCGGCGCTGCCGTTCGACTTCACCCTGCCCTTGAGGAAGTTCATCGCCGGCGAACCGATGAAGCCCGCGACGAACTGGTTGGCCGGGCTGTCGTAGAGCTCAAGCGGCGTTCCCATCTGCTCCACGATGCCGTCGTGCATGACTACGATCTTGTCGGCCATGGTCATGGCCTCGATCTGGTCGTGGGTAACGTAGACGGTCGTGGTCTTGAGCCGCTGGTGCAGTTCCTTGATCTCGGTACGCATCGCAACGCGCAGCTTGGCGTCGAGGTTGGACAAGGGCTCGTCGAACAGGAACACCTGGGGATCGCGCACGATGGCGCGGCCCATCGCGACGCGCTGGCGCTGACCGCCCGACAATTGCCGGGGATAGCGCTCGAGCAGCGGCGTCAGTGCGAGGATTTCCGCGGCGCGCTTCACGCCCGTCGAGATTTCCTCGGGCTTGGCGCCGCGCAGCTTGAGCGAAAAGCCCATATTGTCGGCGACCGTCATGTGCGGATAGAGCGCGTAGTTCTGGAACACCATCGCAATGTCGCGCTCTTTCGGCTGGACATTGTTGACCACGCGATCGCCGATCGAAATCGTGCCCGAGGTGATGTTTTCAAGGCCCGCGAGCATGCGCAGCAGGGTCGACTTGCCGCAGCCGGAAGGGCCAACCAGCACGACGAACTCGCCGTCCTCGATCGGAATCGACACGCCGTGCAATACTTCAAAATTACCGAACGACTTGCGCACGTCGCGAATCTGTACCGACGACATCGAATTCACTCCCCTCATTTTCTGTTATTGGCGCTGCAAGCGGGCAGCGGCGCCTTGCTGTCTTTTTCGACTTTAATGCCGGAAGCCGAATTCAACGGGCATTATCATCCGCAGTTTGGCGGTTTTTAGCAATCCGATGGTAGCGCTGTCAATAATTGTTCAAACGTCTAATTTGTTGTGGTATGAGCGCAAGATGGGACGAAAACAGACAAAGTCTGGCAAAATCCGCCTCACCGAAGTCGCCAAGCTCGCTGGCGTCAGCCCGATCACGGCATCGCGCTTTTTCAGAAATCCCGAAGCACTGTCGGTCAGCAAGCGGGAACGCGTCGATAGCGCGGTGAAGGAACTGGGCTACGTGCCCAACCTCGCCGCCCGCGCCCTCGCCTCGCACCGCACCGAAGTCATCGGCGTCGTCATCCCCTCCCTCACCAACAACGTATTCGCCGATGTGTTGCGCGGCATCTACGATTCTTCCGAAGGCAGCCGCTACAGCATCCAGCTTGCCAATACGCGCTACAGCATCCTGCAGGAAGAAAGGCTGCTGCGCCTGTTCCGGGCGCAGAAGCCCGCAGGCCTGATCGTCACCGGGATCAACCAGACCGAGGAATCGCGCAAGATTCTGGAGGCCATGAATTGCCCGGTCACGCAGATCATGGAGATCGGCGACAGTCCGGTGGACATGATGGTCGGCTTCTCGCACTATGATGCGGCTTTTTCCGCGATTTCGCACATTCTCGAGCAGGGACGCCGCCGGATCGGTTTTCTCGGCGCGCGAATGGACCCGCGCGTGCAGCGGCGGTTCGATGGGTACCGTGATGCCATGAAGGGAGCATCGCTGTTCGATCCGAACCTCGTCGTCACCACGTCGGTGCCGACCACCGTCACGCTCGGCGGGACGCTGTTCGCCGACCTCCTTGCACAGGCCCCCGACATCGATGCCGTGTTCTGCGTCAATGACGACCTGGCGCTCGGGACACTGTTCGAATGTCAGCGCCGCCAGATCGCGGTGCCGCGCGACCTCGCGATCGTCGGGTTCAACGACCTGGAATTCGCCGCCGCCGCAGTTCCGTCGCTCAGCAGCGTACGCACCAACCGTTACGAAATGGGCCGGCACGCCGTCACCATGGTGATCGACGCGATCGAGGGCCGCCGCCCGCCGGAGCCGGTGATCGACCTCGGTTTTCAGTTGATGGTCCGCGAAAGCTCGACGCCCTCGAATATCTGACGCACCGATCCTTTGGACCGAAGCAGCGGCGGGGCAAAAAATGGTAGCGCTATCTTTTGCGGCCGACTAAGATCGCCGCAACGAAATCTGAATTGGACGCGGCTTGCGTTGGCTGCATGAAATTTTCAGCATGGTGCGAAGGCTGCATGCTTGAAGCCGCGACCGGTTTGCAGTGCGGGAGGAACCAATGAAGAAAAGCGACGACAAGGCCTCGGCAAATGGCAAGGGCCGCAGACTCCGTTCACTCGAATGGTTCGACAACCCGCATAATCCGGGCATGACCGCGCTCTATCTCGAGCGCTACCTGAACTACGGCCTGACGCGCGAGGAATTGCAGTCCGGCAAGCCGATCATCGGCATCGCCCAGACCGGCAACGACCTGTCGCCGTGCAACCGCCACCACCTCGAACTGGCGCACCGGGTGCGCGAGGGCATCCGCGCGGCCGGCGGCATCGCCATGGAGTTTCCGACCCATCCGATCCAGGAGACCGGAAAGCGGCCGACCGCGGCGCTCGACCGCAACCTCGCCTATCTCGGCCTGGTCGAAGTCCTGTTCGGCTATCCGCTCGACGGCGTGGTGCTGACCACCGGCTGCGACAAGACAACGCCGGCCTGCCTGATGGCGGCGGCGACCGTCAATCTGCCCGCCATCGTGCTTTCGGGCGGCCCGATGCTGAACGGCTGGTTCAACGGCGAGCGCACCGGTTCGGGCACCATCGTCTGGAAGCAACGCGAACGGCTTGCCGCCGGCGAGATCGACTACAACGAGTTCATCGAAATCGTGGCCTCCTCGGCCCCCTCGGTCGGCCACTGCAACACCATGGGCACCGCCTCGACCATGAACTCGCTGGCCGAAGCGCTCGGCATGTCGCTGCCGGGATGCGCGGCGATCCCCGCGCCCTACCGCGAACGCGGCCAGATCGCCTATGAAACCGGAAAGCGGATCGTCGAGATGGTCTGGGAGGATCTCAAGCCGTCCGACATCCTGACCCGGAAGGCGTTCGAGAACTGCATCGCGGTGAACTCGGCGATCGGCGGCTCGACCAACGCCCCGATCCACATCAATGCGCTGGCGCGGCATATCGGCGTCGAGCTCTCGATCGACGACTGGCAGAAGCACGGGCACGACATCCCGCTGCTGGTCAACATGCAGCCGGCCGGCTTCTATCTCGGCGAGGAATATCACCGCGCCGGCGGCGTGCCGGCGGTGGTGCGCGAACTGATGGCGCACAAGCGCATCCATGAAGACGCCATCACGGTGAACGGCCGCACCATGGGCGAGAACTGCAGCTCAGCGCCCAAGCCCGACGGCGACGTGATCTGGAGCTACGACAAGCCGCTGGTGAAGGACGCCGGCTTCCTGGTGCTGCGCGGCAATCTGTTCGATTCCGCGATCATGAAGACCAGCGTTATCTCCAAGGAATTCCGCGACCGCTATTTGATCAATCCCAAGGACCCGAATGCGTTCGAAGGCCGCGCCATCGTATTCGAGGGGCCTGAGGATTATCACGCCCGCATCGACGATCCCTCGCTCAACATCGACGAGCACTGCGTGCTGTTCATCCGTGGCGCCGGGCCGATCGGCTATCCCGGCGGCGCCGAGGTCGTGAACATGCAGCCCCCGGCGGCGCTGATCAAACGCGGCATCCTGTCGCTGCCCTGCATCGGCGACGGAAGGCAGTCCGGTACCTCGGGCTCGCCCTCGATCCTCAACGCCTCGCCGGAGGCCGCCGCCGATGGCGGGCTGGCGATCTTGCGGACCGGCGACAAGGTCCGCATCGACCTCAACAAGGGCGACGCCAACATCCTGATCACCAGCGATGAATTGAAGAAACGCCGCGCCGAGCTCAAGACCAAGGGCGGCTTCCCCTACCCGGCCAACCAGACGCCGTGGCAGGAGGTCTATCGCTCGACCGTCGGCCAGCAAGCCACCGGCGCCTGCATGGAGCTCGCCACGCGCTATCAGAATATCGCCGGCACTGTCGGCGTGGCGCGGGATAATCACTAGGGTATAAGACTCGTCACCGCGAGCGAAGCGAAGCAATCCACCTCTCCGCACGGGGATGGATGGATTGCTTCGTTGCTCAGCGCAAATTGCTTTGCAATTTTGTCGCGAGCTTCTCGCAATGACGAAAGAGGAAGCAGGGAGAACAAGAAATGTCAGATCGCCTGAAGGGAAAGCGTGCTGTTGTCACCGCCGCAGCGGCGGGCATCGGCCGTGCATGCGCAATCGCATTCGCGCGCGAAGGCGCCACGGTGATCGCCACCGACATCAATGAAGGCGGCATCGCCACGCTGGGCAAGGAAGGCGTGGCCGAGACCGCACGGCTCGACGTTCGCAGCACCCCCGAGGTCGACGCCTTTGCCAAGCGCATTGGAAAGATCGACGTTCTGCTCAACGCGGCGGGTTTCGTGCACCACGGAACCATCCTGGACTGTTCGGAGCAGGACTGGGACTTCTCGTTCGACCTCAACGTCAAATCCATGCACCGCACCATCAAGGCGTTTCTGCCGGCGATGCTGGCGGGCGGAGGCGGCAGCATCGTCAACATCTCGTCTTGCGCGGCGCTCCGGCCGCCGGCCAACCGCTATGTCTACAGTGCGTCCAAGGCGGCCGTTTCGCTGCTCACGCGCGCGGTTGCGCTTGACTTCATCACCCAGGGCATCCGCTGCAACAGCATCTGCCCCGGCACCGTGGAGACCCCCTCGATGCTCGACCGGGCCGCGGCCGTCGGCCCGCAGGGCAAGGAGCTGTTCATCGCCCGCCAGAAGATGGGCCGGCTGGGCACCGCGGAGGAAATCGCGGCCATGGCGGTCTATCTTGCGAGCGACGAAGCTGCGTTCACCACCGGCGTCGACCTCGTCGTCGATGGCGGCTTCATGCTCTGACGTCCACGCAATCGAAGGCTTCCAGCATGAACAAGATCGATCTCAACGGCCGCTGCGCCGTCGTCACCGGCGGGGCGCAGGGTTTTGGCCGCGCCATCGCCGAGCGCTTCGCAGCATCCGGCGCGAAGGTCGCGATCTGGGATTTCGACCTGCCGCTGGCCGAAAAGGCCGCCAGGGAAATCGGCCCCGCCGTCACGGCGTTCAAGGTCGACGTCTCGGATCTCGCCGCGGTCGAGAAGACGCGTGACGAGACGCTGAAGGCGCTCGGCCAAATCGATATCCTGGTCAACAATGCCGGCATCGCCGGCGTCAACGCCACCGTGTGGGAAACCGACCTCGAGGAATGGCGCAAGGTGCTGCGCATCAATCTCGACGGCCCCTTCATCTGCTGCAAGGCGGTGGTCCCTCAGATGATCCGGCAGAAATACGGCCGCATCGTCAACATCGCCTCGATCGCCGGCAAGGAAGGCAATCCGAACGCCGCGCATTATTCGGCCTCCAAGGCCGGCCTGATCGCGCTGACAAAATCGCTCGGCAAGGAGCTCGCGCAGCACGACATTCTCGTCAACGCGGTGACGCCCGCGGCAGCGAAGACCGCGATCTTCGACCAGCTGACGCAGCAGCACATCGATTTCATGCTGTCGAAGATCCCGAAGAACCGCTTTGTCCTGGTCGAAGAACTCGCGGCGATGGTGGCGTGGCTGGCGTCGGAGGACTGCGCCTTCTCGACCGGCGCGGTGTTCGACATTTCCGGCGGCCGGGCGACGTATTGAGGTCCTCATGACCAGAGAAGGCGGATGCTTCTGCGGCGCGGTCCGCTTCAAGGCCGAGGGCGAGCCGCTCAATGTCCGCATCTGCCATTGCCGCAACTGCCAGAAGGCGATGGGCTCGCCATTCTATGCCCGCGCGCTGTTCGACCCGCGCTCGCTCACGATCGAGGGTGAAACCGCGCACTATCCGTCATCGGAGGCGGTGGAGCGGGTGTTCTGCAAAGTGTGCGGCACCCGGCTGTTTTCCCGGCGCACCAACGGCACCGCGGTCGGCGTCGCACTGGCCGCGTTCGACGACCGCAACGCCTTTGCGCCGACCGAGCACATCTGGGTCTCGGAAAAGATGGCCTGGGTGCGCCTCGATGACGGCCTGAAGCAATATCAGGAGACCGTTCCCCAGTGACGCACACCTGTCAGGCGGGCGGCCTCGCACAAACCTGCCCAGGTGCGGGACGCCGCCCCGCCGTGGTCGCGATCCAGATGCCGGCGAAGACCGTCACGATGCCGGCCACGAGATTCCAGCGGAGCGGTTCATCCAGCACTGCCGCGCCGACAAGCGAGGCGGTGATCGGATTGACGGTGACCGAGATTGCGACGCGGGTCGGCGTCGTGCGCTCCAGTGCGAATGCCCAAAGATAAAACGTCAACGCGCTGCCGAAGGCGCCGAGATAGATGGCGGCCAGCCATTGCGGAACCTCGAACGCCGCAACAGGCGCAAAACTGCCGCGGCAGTACGCGATCAGGACGAGACATATCGCCCCGACGCCCATGGACACCGTCGTAAAGGAAATCGGCCCGGAGCGAGCGATCAGCGGTTTGGACCAGATGCTGTAGAGCGCCATGCAAAGCGCTGCGGCAACCATCAGGAGATCGCCGCGCCAGGCGCCCGGCGGGGCCGCAGCAAGACCCGACAAGAGCGCCAAGGCTACTCCAAGCGTTGCGACCGCCACACCGATCGACTTGCGCAACGTGAGGGCCTCGCTGCCGATCGCCGCACCCACCACCATCGTCAGCAGCGGAAGCGTCGACAAGGCTAGCGCCCCGCGCGCTGCCGTCGTGAAAATCAGAGATGCATTGAACAGGATCGGAAACAGGGCGAAGTACAGCACGCCCAATCCGGCGACACCGAGCCAATCGGCCCGCGGCGACCAGCGGCCGCCCTGCAAAAGGGCCACCGGGAGCAACAACAGAAATCCGATACCGAACCGGAACGAACCGATCGCCAGCGGATCGATCGCATTCACCAGATAACGCGTTGCCCCGATCGAAGTCCCGCCCAGGCCGCTCGACAGGACCGCCGCCAGCACACCCCATGCCTCGCCCATTCACTATTCCTTCTCGCTTGCCGGCAAGGTAGGGAAGGAATAGTAATCAAGGAATGGAATTCTGATGATAGAGGAAATCACGTTCCGTTATGAGAACCCCTGCCCTCGATCCAGATCTCCTGAAGGCTTTCGTGGCGGTAGCTGACAGCCGCTCCTTCACGCGTGCGGCGACCCAGCTTAACCGGACCCAGTCCGCGGTGAGCATGCAGATCAAGCGCCTGGAAGGACGCCTCGGCGTCGAGCTGTTCAACCGCACCAAGGCCAGCGTCGATTTGAGCTCGGCGGGCGAAGGGCTGCTCGGATACGCAAGGCGCATCCTGACGCTGAACGACGAGGCCGTCGGCAAACTGAGGGAAAGCAAGGTCGAGGGCGTCGTGCGCCTCGGCGTGATGGACGACTATGGAACCCTGATCGTTCCGCCGTTGCTGGCCAGTTTCGCCGTCTGTTACCCCTTGGTCCACATCGAGATGGAGACGGGGCTCACCTCTTCCATGCCCTCGCGCCTCGGCAAGGACTATGACCTCATCATTGCGATGCACCCGGAAGGACGGGGCGAAGGTGAATTCCTGCGCCGCGAACAGGCCGCCTGGGCCACCGGCGCATTTCATCCCGTGGAGCAGCAGAACCCCCTCCCGCTTGCGCTCTATCCGCAGGGCTGCCTGTTCCGGAAATGGGCGATGGAGGCGCTGGACGCCGCCAAGCGGCCGTGGCGGCTGGCCTTTGTCAGCCACAGCCTGGCGGCGGTCGAGTCGGTGGCGGCGCAGGGGCTTGCGGTAACCGTCGTAAAGGCCAGCACATTTCCCCCGAAGCTGCGTCCGCTGTCGGAGCGCGACGGCATGCCACGACTGCCCGCCGCGGACATTTGCCTGCATCGCACCGCTGATCTGTCACAGGCCGGCAGGCTGCTCGCGGATCACTTGCGCTCGACCATCGCAAACCATCTTGATGAAATTTCCTTGAGACGCGCAACGCGCGACGCCATCTCCATAGCTTTCAACTGAGCGGGATCTCGTGAACATTTCTTTGTACGACGTTTCCATCTGGATTCTCCCCCTTCTCGTCGCCATCACGTTCCATGAGGCGGCCCACGCCTTCGTGGCCTACCGGCTCGGCGACAATACCGCCTGGCAGCTCGGCCGGGTCAGCTTCAATCCCCTCAAGCACATCGATCCCTTTGGCACGGTGATTCTGCCGGGCATGCTGCTGCTGGCGCACTCCCCGTTCCTGTTCGGCTATGCCAAGCCGGTCCCGGTGAATTTCCGGAACCTTAACCATCCGCGGCTCGACATGGTCTGGGTGGCGCTGGCCGGGCCCGCCATCAACATCGTTCTGGCGACACTCGCGGCGTTAACCTTCCACGCGCTGCCCTTGGTGCCGGCAGACGCCGCCAAATGGACCGCCGACAACCTCAATAATGCTTTCTTGATCAATATCGTGCTGGCGATCTTCAACATGATGCCGATCCCGCCGCTGGATGGCGGCCGGGTCGCCGTCGGGCTGCTGCCGCGGGTGCTGGCTTACCCGCTGTCACGGCTGGAACCCTATGGAATGCTGATCCTGCTCGGCCTTCTGATCCTGCTTCCGGTGATCGGCGCGCGGCTTGGCCTAAATCTTGATGTTATTTCGGCGATACTGCTGACGCTGAGGGATTATGTAATCTCGGCCCTTCTCTTCATTACCGGCAACGCCTAAATTTCAGATAGAATGACATAGGGAAGAACCGACCCGGGCCATGCCAACAAAAGCTGCCGACATGTTGATCGCACGCCGCGCCGATACGCGCGCGAGGGCAGATTTTGCAACCTGGAAGATGATGGCCAAGCTGAACGGGTTTTCCGCTCTGCCCCCGGAGGCGCAGAGTTTTCTCGAAGGCTACCGGCAATTGCTTGCCCGCCAGACGGAGGCTGACGCCTCGGAAGCCACCATCCAGCTCATCTACAAGCGGTACTATGCGGAGATGGGTGGCACCGGAACGCCGCCGCAGATTCCTACCCGCCCCAGCGAACCGCCCAAGGACAACGGCAACGTCACCGCATTCCGCCGCCCGCCCGCCCGGCCGAAGCAAACCGCACCGGATGCGGCGGCGAAGCCGCGCCTGCCGGTGGCGCTGATCTTCATCTGTCTCGCCGTCGTCTACGTCAGCATTCGCATGCTCTGGCGCTGAGGCGCGCATTTCCTGACATCGTCGAGCATCCCCCGCGAATTCGCCGCGCCGCGGAATATCCGCCGCATGACGATTGGCCGCAACGGCTAGGCGGCTGAAGCAAGGCCAGCCATAATGGTTTTGCTATTTCAACGAACGCTCAAAAAAATTTCCGGAGGATAGATGAAGCGATCCATTGCAGCGCTGGTCATGACCACGAGTCTGGTATTTGCCGGCGGCGCATTTGCGCAAACGCTCGACAAGGTCGTGAAGATTGGAAGTCTCGGGGACCAGTCCGGTCTCTACGCCGACATCGGCGGCCCCGGCTCGACCATCGCCGCGCAGATGGCGATCGAGGATTCCGGGCTGCTCGCCAAGGGCTGGAAGGTCGAATTGATCTCGGCCGACCACCAGAACAAGCCCGACGTCGGCACCAATATCGGCAAGCAGTGGATCGACGTCGAGAAGGTCGACGTGTTCGTCGACCTCGCGAGCTCGGGCGTCGGCCTTGCCATCGCGAACCTCGCCAAGGAGAAGAACGTCGTCAACCTGAACTCCGGCTCTGCGTCATCAGACCTCACCGGCGCGCAGTGCTCGCCGAACACCATCCACTGGGTCTACGACACCTGGATGCTCGCCAACGGCACCGGCAAGGCGCTGGTGAAATCCGGCGGCGACAGCTGGTTCTTCCTCACCGCCGACTATGCCTTCGGCCATGCGCTGGAGCGCGACACGGCAGCCGTCGTCACCGCCAATGGCGGCAAGGTGCTCGGCGGCGTCAAGCATCCGCTCAATAACGCCGACTTCTCCTCGTTCCTGCTGCAGGCGCAAAGCTCTAAGGCCAGGATCATCGGGCTTGCCAATGCCGGCGGCGACACCACCAACTCGATCAAGCAGGCGGCGGAGTTCGGCATCGTCGCCGGCGGGCAGAAGCTCGCGGGCATGCTGATGTTCATCACCGACGTCCATGCGCTCGGGCTGAAGGTCGCGCAGGGCCTGAACTTCACCGAGACCTTCTACTGGGACATGAACGACCAGACCCGCGCCTTCTCCAAGCGCTTCGTCGAGAAGCACAAGAAGGGCCCGCCGACCATGGTGCAGGCTGGGGTCTATTCCTCGCTGATCCACTATTTCAAGGCGCTGGAAGCGCTCGGCGGCAATCCGCATGACGGCCGCGCCGTGGTCGCCAAGATGAAGGAAATGCCGACCGACGATCCCTTGTTCGGCAAGGGCTCGGTCCGCGCCGACGGCCGCAAGATCCACCCGGCCTATCTGTTCGAGGTGAAGAAGCCACAGGATTCGAAGTATCCGTGGGACTATTACAACCTCGTCGCCACAATCCCCGCAGCGGAGGCCTTCATCCCGCTCGAAAAGAGCGTCTGCCCGATGCTGAAGAAGACCTGAGCATCGCGAGCTTCGGATGACCTCATAGAGCCCTCTCCCGTTCGGGAGAGGGTTTTACATTTGGGCGCAGCGATGCCGCGCAGATGCCCTCACCGGCGGCCCGCAACCAAAATATCGAAAACAACCCCATGCAAAGTAGGATAGTCTTGACTTTCGGTACTATGATACCGTCTAACGCAACAGTTCCCGGGCGATCACCAGTCGCTGTATCTGGTTGGTACCCTCGAAGATCTGCGTCAGCTTGGCATCGCGCATCATGCGTTCAACCGGATAGTCCATGGTATAGCCGTAGCCGCCGAAGATCTGGACGGCATCGGTCGTAACCTTCATGGCCATGTCGCTGCCGATGCACTTGGCCATGCTCGCAAGGACGTTCAGGCGCTTCCAGTCGCCAGCATCGCCTGCGCGGGCACATTCATAGACCAATGCGCGCGCCGCTTCGATCTGCATGGCCATATCGGCAAGCATGAACTGGACGCCCTGGAATTCGGCAATTGCTTTCCCGAACTGCTTTCGTTCCTTCGCATAGGCGATACAGACATCGAGCGCGCCCTGGGCTAGTCCAACCGATTGGGCCCCGATCGTCGGACGATTGAGATCGAGCGCACGCATGGAGGCGCGAAATCCCTTGCCCTCTTCTCCGACGAGGTTTTCGGCCGGAATGCGGACGTTGTCGAAGAAGATCGGCGTATTGGGGGCACCGCGAAATCCCATCTTGCGTTCGTGGCGTCCGAACGAAACGCCCGCCATCTTCTTCGGCTCGACGATGAAGGCACTGATGCCGTCTGCGCCTTCGCCCTCGCTCGTTCGCGCCATCACGACGATGTAATCGGCGACAACGCCGTAGCTGCACCACTGCTTGCGGCCGTTAAGGACATAGCAATCGCCGTCCCGGCGGGCGCGGGTATTGATCGCGGCGACATCGGAGCCGGCCTGCGGCTCCGAAATTGCGATCGCGGTGACGACGCCGCCTTTGGCGATGATCGGCAGGTATTTCCGCCGCTGCTCCTCCGAGCCAAAATGAAGAAGCGGCATGATGAACATCGTGTTGAGCGCCGCGATCGATGCGCAAGCGGGTGAAACCTTCGAGATTTCCTCGCGGGCGATGCAGGCCATGGTGAGGTTGCCATTCGGGCCGCCATAGCGCTCCGGCACCCAAAGCTGCATCAGCCCCATTTCGCCGAACAGCTCCACGAGCTCGGTTGGAAAGCGATCCGTTTCGTCAATTTCCGCGGCGATCGGCGCCACGTGCCTGGCGGCCATCTTGCGGACGCTGTCGCGGAACGCGAGCTGCTCTTCGGAGAAACTCATGAGGGACCCTCGAATACTTTCGCGGATAGCGAAAAAGGACTTCCATTGAATGGGTGATCCATTTAATAATTCACCGCATGAGCACCAAGTCAAGCCCCCGTCCCGGCGCCCGGCAACCAGGCCCCTCCTCCAAGAGACGAGAGCGCCCCGGCGACCACCGGGCCGCGCTCGCCGCGGCACCCGTTCCCAAGTTTCGGCCGATCCATACCAGGCGGGCGTTCGAAGAGATTTGCGAACGCATTCGCGAGCAACTCGCTCTTGGCGTGCTCAAGCCCGGCGACAAGCTGCCTCCGGAGCGCGATCTCGCCCAGCAGCTTGGCGTAAGCCGGAATGTCCTGAGAGAGGCGCTGCGCAGCCTTGAGATGGCGGGTGTGCTGCGATTGCTGAAGGGTGTCAAAGGCGGCGCTTTCATCCAGGAAGGCGATACCGGCCGCATGAACGATGTCATGCGCGACATGTTGAGCCTGGGGACGATCTCGATCCGGGAGCTGTCCGAAGCGCGGGTTTACGTACTCGACTTGGTCGTCAGGCTCGCCTGCGCCAATGCGCGACAGTCCGACCTCGATGCGCTCGAAACCAATATCCAGCGGACCGAGCTGGCGACGAAGGAAGGCAGGTTGCTGGATCGCGTCGAATGCTCGCGCGAGTTCTACAGGCTGCTTGGCAATTCGACGCGAAACAAGGTCATCGCGATGATCATGGATTCCGTCACCGAAATTCACATGCGCTTTGTCTATGCGAAGGTCGCTTCAAGCGGGGTCGCGATGAGCAGGCTGGCGGAGAGACGGCGCCAGCTGGTGTCGGCAATCGCCGGGAAGGACGCGGCGCTGGCCGGCCGGTTGATGCGTGCGCATCTGGAAGCCGTGCAGAAGATGCTGGAACAGGATCCAGGCGCCATGTCGCTTCATGTCGCGCTGGCAGAAATCCGGCCGGGTATGCGCCCGTAAGAGGCGTCCCGTCCATGTCGAATAACGAAGCAAGGGAGGTTGGCGTGTCCAGTTACGCGAAGTATGAATGTCTGCGGGTGGAAGTGGCCGACAAGGTCGCGACGGTCACGTTGAACCGGCCACAGGCGCGGAATGCAATCAATCAAAAGCTGATCCGCGAGCTGCGGACCATCTGGGACGACCTCGCAGACGATCCTGCCGTCAACGTCGTCGTGCTGACGGGCTCGGGTGACTTCTTCAGCGTCGGCGGAGACGTCAAGGCGATGTCGGAGCGCCCGGGCGGCGACGTTCTCGAGGAAGGCGAGGTCCACGATCCCATGATCAGCCGGCGTGGCGTCACCCGGCAGCTCGAGCTCGACAAGCCCATCATTGCCGCCATCAACGGCGATGCGATTGGCCTGGCGGCAACCCACGCGTTGCTCTGCGACATAACTGTCATGGCTGAAGACGCGCGCATCGGTGACACCCATGTCTCGCGGGTCGGGCTGGTTGCCGGAGACGGCGGCACCGTGATCTGGCCCCTGCTCGTCGGCATCAACAAGGCCAAGGAATTTCTCATCCGCGGTACGCTGCTCAAGGGCGCAGAAGCCGAGCGCATCGGGCTGGTCAATCATGTCGTGCCGCGTTCGGAGGTCATGCGCAAGGCGCGGGAAATCGCCACCGAGCTCGCGAACGGTCCGACCTGGGCGATCCGCTGGACCAAACTATCGATCAACCAGATCGTGAAGGATCGCGTGAACATGCTGCTCGAAGCGTCGATGGCGCTCGAGCAAGTGACGTTTGAGACGGCCGATCACAAAGAGGCCACGATGTCATTCAAGGAGAAGCGGAAGCCGAGGTTCGGTCAGGCGTAGTGTGCCCCATGGACGTCGCCGGGATCGAAAGCGATGTCGCGGCCATGCTTCGCGATTCCCTGCGCGGGTTTCTCGACGCGCATTGGCGTGCCCCGGCCTCGGGCTCGGCATCTTCAGAAGCGATCACTGCGATATGGACCGGGCTGGTCGGGCAAGGAGTCACGGCCCTTGGTGCTAGTCCGGACGAGGGAGGCCTTCCCGAGATCCTGGTGGCGATGGAAGAGCTCGGTCGCGCCGCTTGTCCCGCTCCCCTGTGGTCGGCCGTACTCGCCAATCTCGTGCTCTCCGGTACATCGTCCCATGCAAGCAAGATTCTCGAAGCTATCGGCAAGGGAACGATGCGTACCGCGTTCTCCTTCGGTGCATTCAGTGCCGATTCCGGCATCGGCTCGATCAACCTGCAAGACGAGAAGGTGACGGGATCGCTTCGCTTCGTCGAGGCGGCCGGAATCGCCACCCATCTGCTCGTCCCGGCTAGCGAGGCGCAGCTCGCGCTCATCGATCTGGACGCTCCGGGAGCCCACCGTATGCCGGTGCGCGCGATGGGAGCGTGGGGCAATTGGGAACTCGCGCTGGACGCGGTTCCGGCGAGAGTTATTTCCTTCAGCGGCATCTGCCTGAGCGATCTCCGATCGATCGCAAGAACGGCCTTGTTGGCACGGGCGCATGGCGCTGCGCGTCGGGCGTTCGAGCTCGCGGTGGCTTACGCCAAGGAGCGACAGCAGTTCGGGCAACCCATCGGAAGATTTCAGGCAATCCAGCACAAGCTCGCCAATTGCTTCATCGATCTGGAAGGCGTGCGTCTCATTCTGCAACACGGGGCCAAGCTGCAGATCCAGGGCGACCACAAGTGGCGTTATTTCGCCGATTGCGCGATGGCCTTCGCCGGCCCGGCCCTGCGCCGCGTTTCGCTGGAAACGCAGCACACGTTTGGTGCTGTCGGCTATGCCGAGGAGCACGAAGCGCCCGGTCACTTCAAGCGTGTCCATCTGGATACGATCGCGCTTGGCGGCGCCGCCTATGCCAGGAAAAACCTCGCCGCCGGCTTGTTCGATGGTGGTGGCGCGGGGTTGCCGCAATATGATCTCGGGCCAGCCGGCAACGAACTGCGCGAGACGGTCAGATCCTGGCTTGCGCAAAACTGGACTGGAGACAAGAAGGCCGGCTTTGATGCAAAGCCGTTCGCAAAGCGAGAGTTCGACGCCAACTTCGCGCTCGCCGTGGGTGCCACCGGATGGATTGGCCTTGGTTGGCCGCAACAACATGGTGGCCAGGCCCGCTCGTCGCTGGAGCAGATCGCTTTCATGGAGACGATGGAGCAAGCCGAAGCGCCGCGTATCGGCGCGTCGATTCAGGCCAACGCTTTGATGATGTTCGGCACGCCGGCGCAACAGGCGAAGTACTTGCCGGAGATCCTGCGCGGCGAGGCCATGCATGGCATGGGTTACAGCGAACCGCAGGCCGGATCGGATCTCGCGGCGCTGCGGACCAGCGCGATCCGCGACGGCGATTACTGGGTCATCAATGGTCAGAAGATCTGGACCACCACATGGTGGGGAAAATATATGTTTCTGGCCGCGCGAACCGACAAGAACGCGACGCCGCCCCATGCCGGCATCAGTATGTTCATCGTGCCGATGAACGCCCCGGGGATCACGATCCAGCCGGCAACCACGATGTACGACGGATCGTTCGCCAACATCTTCTACGACAACGTTCGCGTGCCGTTGGAGAACCTCGTCGGCCGTGAAAACGAGGGATGGAAGGTCCTCACCGGCGCCCTCGCCTTCGAGCGCGGACTGGTCGGTGGCGGCATCGTGTTGAAAGTCGCGCATGCCTTTGAGCAGTTGCGCCAGCACCTCATCACCCGGCCCGACCTGCGTGGCGATCCGATCATTCGCGACCGCATGGCGACGTTCGCCTGCGAGATCGAGATTGGCCGGCAGCTGATGATGCATTGCGCAGAACTTGCGGCCGACGGCATCACGCCACCCGAATACGGCGCGATCAGCAAGGTGTTCTCCAGCGAGTTGATGGAGCGTTTTGGCGAAGGCGCGCTCGACATGCTGGGCATGTCCGCCGCGCTCTCGGAGCAGATGCCGGGCGCCATCCAGAACGGCCGGTTCGAGCAGAACCTGCGTCACTCCCTGATGTGGGTGATCAGCATCGGAACAAACGAAATTCAGCGCAGCCTGATTGCCCAGCGTGCGCTTGGCTTGCCGCGGTAGGAACCCATGATGCAAGGTCAACCAACAAACCTGCCGCTTGGTGGCGTCCGCGTGCTGGACTTTTCCATCATGCTGGCCGGTCCCTATTGCGCGCGCCTGTTGGCCGATGTCGGCGCCGAAGTGATCAAGATCGAGCCTCCCGAAGGCGAAGAGATGCGCCTGCGGGCGCCGCTTCGCGAAGGCCATAGCGCCTACTTCGGTCAGCTCAACGCAGGAAAGCAAAGCATTGCTCTCGACCTCAAATCGCCGGAAGCGATCAAGCTGTTGCATCGCATGGTCGGAAGCACCGACGTTCTGGTCGAAAACTTTCGACCCGGCGTGATGGAGCGCCTCGGCCTTGGGTATGAGACGCTCCACCAAATCAATCCGCGTCTGATCTATTGTTCGATATCCGGTTACGGCCAGACCGGGCCGCAATCCCAGCGCCCCGCCTACGCGATGATCGTTCATGCCGAGAGCGGCTTCGACCGCGCGCTGATGCGATACGCCGGCGACCGCGACCGGCCCGCCGGAGGAGCGGTGTTCGTCGCCGATATCCTCGGTGGCGTATTCGGCTTCTCGGCGATCCAGACGGCCATGGTGCAACGGGCGCGCACGGGGATGGGGCAGCACGTCGATGTCGTGCTGATGGACTGCATGCTCAACTTGCTGGTGTACGAACTGCAGGAAGCCCAGTTCTCTGCGCCGGTGGCTCGGCCAACCTACGGGCCCGTGCGGGCGAAAGACGGCGACGTCCTGATCGCGCCGGTTTCGGCGCGCAATTTCGCGGCGCTTCGCGACTTGACCGGCCTGCCGGAGCTTGCGTCCGATCCTCGCTTTACCTCGGTTGAAGCGCGCGGCGCGAATTGGAGCGCGATGATGCAGGTTGTCGAGAAGTGGACGAGCAAGCGTACCGTGGACGAGTGCATGGCCGCACTCGATCGTGCCGGAATCCCGAGTGCCCGCTTTCGCGATCCGGCACAGACGCTGGATGATCCGAATTTGGCCGGCCGCGGCGTATTCGCGCCGGTCGTCGATGCCGCAGGCGAGTTCAGGGGCGTCAACGCGCCCTGGCGGATGTCGGACGCCCCGATCGCAATCGGGCGGGACATCCCCTCTATCGGAGAGCACCGCAATGAGATCCTGGCGCGTGTGCTTGGCATGTCTGCAAGTGAGGTCTGGCAGGCAGCCGCCGCCGGCGCATTCGGGAAGGCAGGATCCGCCTCATGACTTAATGCCGCTTCCCGCGAAGCTTGGGGATTTCCAAAGAGAGAATCAAGAAAAGCAGCAAGGGAGAGTCGAGGTGAACATATTGCGAGTTCTGTCTTTGATATTCGGCGTCGCGCTGGTTTCCGCGACGGCCACAGCGGATAGTTATCCTTCGCGTCCGATCCGGCTGATCGTGCCCTATCCCGCCGGCGGTTCGACCGATATCATGGCGCGCGCGTTGCAGGAGCCGATAGCGAAACTCCTCGGCCAGCCGATCATTATCGACAACCGCGGCGGCGCGGCCGGCACGACCGGTTCCAACGAGGCGGCCCGGTCGGATCCCGACGGCTACACGCTCCTGTTCGCGAACAACGGCCCGATTTCTATCGCCCCGTTGCTGCAGAAGGGCGTGGACTTCGATCCACTGAAGAGCTTTGCGCCGGTGTCGCTCGTGTCCACGGCGCCGCTGGTTCTGGTGGCGAGCGAAAAGGTGCCGGTGAACGACATCGCCGGGCTCATCGCCTACGCCAAGGCCCAAAGCAAGCCGTTGCTATATGCGTCCGCCGGGCCCGGCTCGCTCGGACATTTGAGCACCGAGCGGTTTCTCAATCAGGCCGGCCTGCAGATGGTCCACGTACCATACCGCGGTCAGGCGCCGACGACGCTCGCGATCCTTGCCGGCGAGGTAGATATCCTGCTTACGACAACATCCGACACGTTGAACGAGCACATTCGCTCCGGCAAAGCCAAGCTGCTCGCCGTTTCCTCGCCTGGGCCGTCGCCGGTTGCCCCCGGGGCGGCGCCGATCGGCAATGTGCTCAAGGGTTATTCGGTCGAAACCTGGTTCGGCATCCTCGCCCCCGCCGGCACGCCGCCCGAGATCGTCGGCAAGCTCAATGCGGCGCTCAATACGGTGCTGGCGCAGCCGCCATTGCGGGACCGCTTTCTCAGTTACGGCGTCGAAGCCAAGGCCAGCACGCCCGCGGAACTTCAGGCCCTGATCGCCGCAGAAATCCCATCGTGGCGCAAAGTGATCGAAGAACGCAACGTCAAGGCCGAGTAGCCGCCGTTCATGGCACGAAACGGTCAATCGTCGCGGCCCGGCCTGATCTCATTCCCGCTCTACGGCCACGCCGCGTAGGAAGCGTGCCGGGTTTGCGCGGAGAAACGGGCGCTCAGCTCTTGTTCTTGACGCGGAAGATCACCGGCAGGGTGAAGGTCAGGCCTTCGTCGGCGATGACGGGCGGCGGCATCGGCACCGGGTCGGAGCGCCGCACCATCGCCAGTGCTGCCTCGTCGAAGGCTGCATCGCCCGAGCCCTTTTCGATTTCAGTCGCGAGCACGTGGCCCATGCGGTCGAGCGTGAAGCGAACCTGGATCTCGGCGGATTTCTGCTGCCGTTCCTTCGGATAGCGCTTGTGCTTGTCGAGATGGGCGACCAGCTCCTTCTGCCAGGTCGCGCGCGCACGCCGCGCGCTTTCGCCGGTGCCGATCACCGGCGCGACCGAACGCTGGCCTTCCGGCATTTCCTCGGAGCTCGGCGTCGCGGTGGCTTCGGCGGCGACCGACTCGGTGGATGCCTGCGTCTGCACCGCCGCGACCTTCGGATCGTCGTCTTTCGGCTTCTTGGACTCGTTCTCCGTCACCACCCGGTCGGCCTCTTCCGGCTCGTTCGGCTTGTCCTGCGGCAGATCGGTTTCCTTGACCTCCGCCTTCTGCTCGTTGAGCTGGGGCGACGCCGCGGACGCATCAGTGTCCGGTCCCGGCGGCAGGTCGGTCACCTCGCGGCGCACGGCGGCCATTTCGAGCCCGACCTCGATCGCGGTGGCACCGAGGGCGTTATCGGCTTCTTCGGTCTGCAGATGGGCGATCGCCAGCGCTGCGCCGCCGACATGGAGCGCGAGCGCGATCACCGCGGCTGAAATCCAGAGCCGCCTGGAGGGTTTCTGGTCGTCGAGCCCGGTCAAGGTTTTGCCGGCGCCGCTTGCGCCGCCGCTGCATCGGGAACGCCTTCGAGCGCCACCAGCTTGAGCTTGGAATAGCCGCCGGCGCGCAGGATTTCGAGCACATCCATCAATTCGCCGTAAGGAACGGCGCGGTCGGCGCGCAGGAAGATGTAACGCTCCTTGCTGGCGTCAGGCATCGCATCGAGCGAGCGCACCAGATCGACGCGCTTGACCATGTTCTCCCCGATCGCGACCGAGAGATCGGGCTTGATGCTCACATAGGTGGGCTTGTCCGGCTTCTTCTGCGGCGTCGCGGTCGAGGTCGGCAAATCGATCGGCAGGTCGACGGTCGAGAGCGGCGCCGCAACCATGAAGATGATCAGGAGAACGAGAATGACGTCGATGAACGGCGTGACGTTGATCTCGTGCGATTCCGCGAAATCGCTGTCGTCATCATCATGTTCTGCGATCGAGGCGCCCATCGCCTACTCCGCCGCCGAGCGCGCATGCGCGCTGACATGGGTGCGGTCGAGATCACGCGACAACAGCCGGCCCGCGGCGCCCGACGCGCGGCTGACCAGTTCCATGTAGCCCTTGGTCACCCGCGAGAAGTGATTGTAGACGATGACGGCGGGGATCGCCGCGACCAGACCGATCGCGGTCGCGAGCAGCGCCTCGGCGATGCCGGGCGCCACCACCGCGAGGTTCGTGGTCTGCGACTTCGAGATGCCGATGAAGCTGTTCATGATGCCCCAGACCGTGCCGAACAGGCCGACGAAGGGCGACGTCGCGCCGATGGTTGCCAGAAGGCCCATGCCGAGCCGGATCCGCCGCGCCTCGGCGCGCACGATTTCCGCAAAGCTCGACGCGGCGCGCTCCTTGATGCCCGCATCGCTGGAGATACCCGCCGACAGCCGCGCCTCGCGCATCGCTGCCGCAAGGAAGGCCGCCAGCACGCTGCCCCTGGCGCCCAGCGCGAATTGCGCCTCGGCCAGCGAGCGCGCGTCGGCGATCTTGTTAAGCGCCGAGCGCACCTTGCGCTGAACCACGGTCAGCTCGATCATCTTGGCGATGAAGATGGTCCAGGTCACCAGTGATGCAAAGGCAAGGCCGATCATCACCGCCTTGACCACCACGTCGGCCGACTTGAACATCGTCCAGGGCGACAATTCCTTGAGTTCGGCGGTGGCAGCCTTCAGCAATTTGGCCTCGCGCTCCGCCGGCGCGGCGGTCGCATCCGACGGCGCAGCCGCCGCCGGCTGGGGCGACGCAACGGGCGCCTGCTGGGCCAGGGGCGCCGATGGCGCTGCAGGGCTGGCATTCTGCTGGGCCGAGGACGGCAGCACCAGCGACAGCATCGCCAGCGCGGCAATCACCGCAAAAATCATCACGCGAGAAAGAGGCATGTTCTTCATACTTCGGCCCAGTAGCGGATCAGGTTGTGATAGATACCGGTCAATTTGACCGTTTCAGGGTCGTCTCGTCCCAGCCGCTCCACCAGGGCCTGGATCGACGTATCCAAATCGAAGATCAGGCTCCGGGCATGCGCATCCCGTACCATGCTCTGCAGCCAGAAAAAAGACGCCACCCGCATACCTCGGGTGACGGGCGTTACCAGATGCAAACTAGACGCAGGATAAAGCACGAGGTCCCCGGCTGCGAGCTTGATCTCGTGGGAACCGTAGAGGTCCTCCACCACCAGCTCGCCGCCGTCGTACTCGTCAGGTTCGGACAGAAACAGCGTCACCGACAGGTCGGTCCGGATCCGCAAGCCAGTGAGCCGATCTCCCCTCACCGCATTGTCGACATGGAGGCCGAAATGGTGTCCGCCAGAGGCCGCGTAGCGGTTAAATAGCGGCGGGAAGATCTGCATCGGGATCGCCGCCGAGATGAATTTCGGATTGGCCGTCAGCGCCGAAAGCACGCGATTGCCGAGCGCACGCGCAACCTCGCCATCGGGCGGAAGCTGCTCGTTGCGCTTGACCATCGCCGACTGCGCCCCGGCGGTGGAGCGGCCGTCCTCCCAGGAGGAGGCGTCCATGATGCGGCGGAAGTCCGCCACATCATCCTTGCTCAGCACCGAGGGGACACAGACCAGCACGATCAGAACTTCGCCGACGTGACGATGTAGAACGCCCGCCCCGGCGCCACCGCGACGAACGGCACCGCGCTGCGGTAGAGCGTGTCGTAATACAGCTTGTTGGTGAGGTTCTGCGCGTAGAGCTTCATGGTCCAGTTCTTGTCGATCTTCTTCTCGACGAAGGCATCGAAGCGCCAATAGCTCGGCAGCTCGGTGCCCGTGTTGGCGCCGAAGCCGCCGCCAAAGATCTTCGAGCGGTAGACCGCCTGCCCGCCAAGCTCCCAGCCGCCGTCGAACTTGTACTTGCTCAACATGCTGAAGGATTCATGGGCGATGTTGGCCATCTGAAGCCCAATGTTTGCAGGATTGCCGCTCTGCGTGACCTTCGAGCGCATGAGCACGAGGCCGCCGAAGACGCTCCAGCGATCGGTGATCTTGCCGCTGACCTCAAGGTCGATGCCCTCGACGCGGTAGGCGGCTCCCGACTGGAGCTGGTTCTGGCCGTTCACGAGCACTGTTTCGCGCGCATTGGTCTTTTCGGTCTGGAACAGGGCGCCCGTCACCAGCAGGTGGCGGTCGAACAGCTCCCATTTGGTACCGATTTCGGCAGCCTTGTTTTGCTCGGGACCAAAGACGGCACCGGTCAGAGGGAGTCCGCCGTAATCGAAGGCTGTCGCGTCGAGTTCGGAGCCGAACGGGTTTGTCGAAGTTGCGTAAGCGGCATAGAGACTGCCGATCGGCACCGGCTTGAAGACGATGCCGCCATTGTAGTTGACGAAATCCGACTTGACCGAGCTCGATTGCGTGTTGTTCCGCCCGGTCATGTCGTATCCGTCGTAGCGCACCCCGCCGTTCAGGATGATGGTGTCCTGCCAGTTGGCGGTGTCCATCACGTAGAGGGCTTTGCTGTCGACGTTATAGCGGACCGGATTTCCAATCAGCGACGGGATGCCGAACGGAAAGAACGTGTAGTTCGGTGCGTAGACCGACTGGTTCTGAAAAGAGCCGTTGGCCGGCGGGTTGTTGCCAAAAGCCTCCGATGAAAGCCCTGAATAGCGGTCGATCCCGATGCGCTCGTTGGAGACTTCCACCCCGACCGTGGCCGTGTGCTTGACCGATCCGGTATCGAACTTGAACGTGGCGTCTTCCTGGTTCGCCAGGACATCGACCCACTGGTTGCGGCTCTGCGGGCTCGCAGTGAACGTCCACGTCAACGGGTTGGGATTCGCCGTCCCCAGCACCGAGGAGTTAGGCAGCGTGCCGATATAGGCCAGCAGCGAGTGCTCTGCGCGGGTCCGGCTGGTCACCGTGATGCTGTCGGTGACCTTGAACTCACCCGTCAGCGTGCCAAAATCCTGCCGCGCGGTCTGGAAATCGCGGTTGACGAAGCCGTACCAATTCTGCCGCGGGACGCCGAACTCGGTGACCGGCCCATTGCCTTGCTTGTAGTAGGGCACGCCGAAGTCCGGCAGGCCGCTGAGGTCAGTGTGCACATAGTTGGTAGTGATCTTGATGCTGTCGGTCGGCGTCCACTTGGTCGAGATGAAGCCACCCCAGCGATCGTCGGTCACATAGTTGCGGCCGGCGACGTTGGCGTCCTGGAACATGCCGCCGGTGCGAATCGAGAAGGTCGGAGAGATCACCTGGTTGACGTCGAGCGTGACGCGCTTGGTGTGGTCGGTGCCGAACGTGCTCTCCGCATTGTAGAAGTTGCGGTCGGTTGCCTGCTTGGTGACGATGTTGATGGCGCCGCCGGCGGTGCCGCGGCCGGCATAGGACGAGGCTGGACCGCGCAGGATTTCGATCTGCTCGGTGAAGAAGTTTTCGCGGATCGAAACCGCGGGATCGCGGATGCCGTCAACGAAGACGTCATTGCGGGCGTCGAAGCCGCGGATGAAGAAGCGGTCGCCGAACGCGTTGCCGCCCTCGCCCGACCCCAGCGTCACGCCGGCGGTGGAGCGGCCGATCTCGCGCAGCGAGGTGATGTTCTTGTCCGCCAGCACCTCCTTGCTCATCACGGTGATGGTCTTCGGCGTGTTGAGCAGCGGCTCCGGAAACTTGCCGGACGCCTGCACGCGGTCGACCTTGTAGGGCGCGGCCGCATCCGCATAGGGATTGGCGTCCGCGGCGAGGCCGCCGGCGTTGGGAAACGGCACGGCGGCGACCTGCGCCGGCTGCGAGCGGCGCGCCGCGCGGCGCAGCGCAGTGCGGGCGCGGAGCTGATCGGCCGAGGGTCTTGAAGCGGCAGGACGCGGGCGAGCGACCGGGGCATCGACCGTCACCGGCGGGAGGTTGGACTGCTGCGCTTCGGCGCCGGAAAACGACGCGACGGCAATGAGGCCTGCAACCGCGGAAACCTTCTTGCCGGAATTGTTTTCAACCGTCTGACCGAGCGAGTAGACCGCCGCTTCAAGACGAAGCGACCTCGGTGCCTTCACAACATTCATCACGTGCCCCTGATCCATTTCAATTCGCAGCAAATCGACATGCGGCGAATGGTCCCGTGCGGTAGGTACCGAGCGGAAATTTTCGGGTCAACGCGATCGGAGCAACACTCCGGTTGAATCGGTCCAGATAACAACGATTCTAAATTTGAAGTTTGAAACGGTTCTAAACTTACTTTGTAAGCGTTCTAATAACCGTTCTAAAGAGATGCAGGAAACACTGCAAAATCAGGCTCCGGCGCGTTCTGCCGTCAGGCTACTCGTCGCTGCTCGGCGGCTTCATCAGCGAAAACAATTCGTCGACTGTCGATTGCGCGACCTGGCGAACGCGTTCGGTGTTCTCCATGCCCGCGATGTTGACGCCCCTGACGACAGCTTTGATCTCGTCGCGGAAGTCGGTGAGGAATCGGAGCGGGTCGGGCGAATCGTTTGCGACGCGCGCGATCAATCCCGTGATCAGAATCTGACACGCCATCATGCGTCCGTTCAGCTCGTCCATCGTGCACTCCGATCTTCATCGACATTGGAGCGCGCGATATGGACGACAACAACCCCGCATTCAACCCCGGTTCAAAAGGACACGCAGGGATCGCAAGTCTTCTGACACTGGCGCCAAAGTCGCACGACCGGCACACCAAACCTTTCCAATTGTTTAGGATTCTCAAGCCTTAGTGTTTGTACACGGCGAGTTGACGAACCCTATACCGGTGGCATTGGGGAAACTCCGTCAATCCATGAGCCGCCATGTCGAGGTCGCGCACCGTCCGTTGGGTATTGCTGATCGCAGCAACCGCTGCACTGGGTTATCTGGGCTGGCAGCGCTTCCATGGCGCGGATCACCCGGCCGAGGCTGAGGCGCGGAAAGCCTCGCCCGTCCGCGCCGCCGTCCCGGTCCAGACCACGCCGGTCGCAAAGGCCGATTTTCCCGTCTATCTGACCGGTCTCGGCACCGTGCAGGGCTTCAATACCGTCGTCGTCCGCACCCGCGTCGACGGCCAGATCAACCGCATCGCATTCAAGGAGGGCCAGTTCGTCAAGGAAGGCGATGTGCTGGTCGCGATCGATCCGCGGCCGTTCCAGGCGGCGCTCGATCAGGCCAAGGCCAAGAAGGCGCAGGACGAAGCCAACCTCGCCAATGCCAGCCTCGACCTGCAGCGCTACACCAAGCTCGGCGAGTTCGCGACCCGGCAGCAGACCGACACGCAGCGCTCGACCGTGGCGCAACTGACGGCGCAGATCCAGGCCGACGCCGCGATGATCGAGAACGCGCAGACCCAGCTCGATTACGCCACCGTCAAGGCGCCGATATCAGGTGTCGTCGGGCTGCGCCAGGTCGATGTCGGCAACATCGTCAACGCCGCGACGCAGACCGGCATCGTGACCATCGTCCAGATCGAACCGATCACGGTGATCTTCACCGCGCCGGAAGACCAGTTGCCGGATATCAAGGCGGCGCTGGCCGCCGGCTCGCCCAAGACGATCGCGCTCTCCACCGACGGCAAGCGCGTGCTCTCCACCGGCACGCTTTCCCTGATCAACAACCAGGTCGACACGTCGAGCGGCACCGTTCGCCTCAAGGCGGTGTTCGAGAACAAGGATCACGCGCTGTGGCCGGGCCAGTCGGTTTCGACGCGGCTGCTTGTTGCAACGCTCAAGGACGCCACCGTCATCCCCGACGATGCCGTCCAGCACGGCCCCAACGGCCTCTACGCCTATCTGGTCGGCAAGGAGAACAAGGCTGAACTCCGCAAGATCAAGGTGACGCGCTCGATCGACGGCCGCTCCGTCGTCGACGAAGGGCTGGCGCCCGGCGAGCAGGTGATCACGGCGGGCCAGTTCAAGGTTCAGCCCGGCACGCTGGTGACGACGGCGGTCGCAAGTTCAGATCAGGCGCAGGCCAAGGTGACCAGCGAATGAGCGACGGAATTTCCGCCCCCTTCATCCGCTATCCGATCGGCACCTCGCTGATGATGGCCGGGATCCTGTTCGTCGGCCTCGTCGCCTATCCGCTGCTGCCGGTCGCGCCGCTGCCGCAGGTCGATTTCCCGACCATCCAGGTCGCCGCCTCCCTGCCCGGCGGCAGCCCCGAGACCATGGCGTCGTCGGTGGCGCAGCCGCTGGAACGTCAGCTTGCCCAGATCCCCGGCGTCGCGCAGATGACCTCGACGAGCTATCTCGGCACCGCGGCGATCACGATCCAGTTCGACCTCAACCGCCCGATCGATGCGGCCGCCAACGACGTGCAGGCCGCGATCAACGCCGCCAGCGGCCAGTTGCCGAAGAGCCTGCCCTCGCCGCCGACCTACCGCAAGGTCAACCCGGCGGACTCGCCGATCCTGTTGCTGTCGGCAACATCAGACACGCTGCCGCTCACCACGGTGAGCGATGCCGTCGATGCGCAGCTCGCCCAGCAGATCAGCCAGATTTCCGGCGTCGCCCAGGTCATCATCGGCGGGCAGCAGAAGCCGGCGATCCGCATCCAGATCGATCCGGCCAAACTGGTGGCCAAAGGCCTGTCGCTGGAGGACGTGCGCAGCCAGATCGCGATCACGACTGTCGACAGCCCGAAGGGCAATATCGACGGCGAGCACCGCGCCTATACCATCTACGCCAACGACCAGTTGCCGAATTCCAAGGACTGGAACGACGTTATCATCGCCTACCGCAACGGCGGTCCCTTGCGCATCCGCGATATCGGCCAGGCCGTCACCGGGCCGGAAGACGCCAAGCAGGCGGCCTGGGCCAACGGCAAGCGCGGCGTGTTCCTGGTGGTCTTCAAGCAGCCCGGCGCCAACGTCATCGAGACCGTCGACAAGATCAAGGCGACGCTGCCGCGGCTGGTTGCCGCGATCCCGCCGGCGATCAAGATCGAGGTGATCAGCGACCGCACCCAGACCATCCGCGCCGCTGTCGAGGATGTGCAATTCACCCTGCTGTTGACCATCGCGCTGGTCGTCATGGTGATCTTCATCTTCCTGCGCAGCTTCTGGGCCACCGTGATCCCGACGGTAACGGTACCGCTGGCGCTGCTCGGCGCCTGCGCGCTGATGTGGGTATTCGGCTACACGCTCGACAATCTCTCGCTGATGGCGCTGACCATCGCGGTCGGCTTCGTGGTCGACGACGCCATCGTGGTGCTGGAAAACATCACGCGCTACATCGAGGAAGGCGAAAGACCGCTCGCCGCCGCCTTCAAGGGCTCCAGCGAAATCGGCTTCACCATCGTGTCGATCAGCGTCTCGCTGGTCGCGGTGCTGATCCCGCTGCTCCTGATGGGCGGCATCATCGGGCGGCTGTTCCGCGAATTTGCAGTCGTGCTGGCGATGACCATCTTCGTCTCGATGATCGTGGCGCTGACGCTGACGCCGATGATGGCCTCGCGCTTCCTGCGCGCCCATGGCGAAACAAAGCACGGCCGGTTCTACCAATGGAGCGAGCGCGCCTTCGACGCGATGCTGCACGTCTATGAACGCGGCCTCGACCTCGCGCTGTACTGGAAGTTCACCACCCTGATGATCTTCTTCGCGACGCTGGGCTTGTCGGTCTACCTGTTCGTCATCATCCCGAAAGGCTTCTTTCCGCAGCAGGACAACGGGCTGATCACGGCGACCTCGGAGGCCAGCCAGGACATATCCTTCGCCGACATGAAGCGGCATCAGGAGGAACTCGGCAAGATCGTGCAGGCCGATCCTGATGTCGCCTCGGTCGCGATGGCGATCGGCGGCAGCGGACGTGCCGGCAACAATGGCAGCCTGTTCATCACGTTAAAACCGCGCGACGAGCGCAACGCGAATGCGCAGCAGATCATCGCGCGCCTGCGTCCCCAGCTCGAGAAGGTCGAGGGCGCCCGCCTCTATATGCAGGCGGCGCAGGACGTCCGGCTCGGCGGCCGGCCGACGCGTACCCAGTTCGAGTTCACGCTGCAGGACGCAGACCTTGCCGAGCTGAACGAATGGGCGCCGAAGATTCTGGCGAAGATGCAGACCTTGCCGGAGCTTCGCGACGTCGCCACCGACCAGCAGACCAACGGCACCACGCTGGAGCTGAAGATCAACCGCGATACCGCCGCGCGCTACGGCATCCAGCCGCAACTGATCGACGATACGCTCTATGATGCCTTCGGGCAGCGTCAGGTGACGCAGTATTTTACCCAGCTCAATACCTACAAGGTGGTGCTCGAAGTTCTGCCGGAGCTACAGGGCAGCATCGACACGCTGAGCAAGATCTACGTCAAGTCGCCCACGACCGGCGACCAGGTGCCGCTGTCGACCTTTGCCACCTGGACCAGCGTGCCGGTGCGACCGCTGTCGATCAGCCATCAGGGCCAGTTTCCGGCGATCACCATCAGCTTCAACCTCGGCCAGGGCGTGGCGCTCGGACAGGCGACCGACGCCGTGCAGCGGGCGATGGTCGAGCTCGGCGCCCCGGCGACGCTCAATTCGAGCTTCCAGGGCACCGCGCAGGCGTTCCAGCAATCGCTCGGCACCGTGCCGCTATTGATCCTCGCGGCGCTGGTGGTGGTGTATCTGATCCTCGGCATTCTCTACGAAAGCTACATCCACCCGATCACGATTCTTTCGACGCTGCCGTCCGCTGGTGTCGGCGCGCTCGCCATCCTGATGCTGTTCGGGTTCGATTTCAGCCTGATCGCACTGATCGGCATCGTGCTCCTGATCGGCATCGTGAAGAAGAACGGCATCATGATGGTCGACTTCGCCATATCGGCCGAGCGCGACGAGAACCTGGAGCCCGAGGCCGCGATCCGCAAGGCGGCGCTGCTGCGCTTCCGCCCGATCATGATGACGACGATGGCGGCCATGCTCGGCGGCGTGCCGCTGATGCTCGGCAACGGCACCGGATCGGAAATCCGCCAGCCGCTGGGCTATGCCATGGTGGGCGGCCTGCTCGTCAGCCAGGCGCTGACGCTGTTCACGACGCCGGTGGTCTATCTCTATCTCGACCGGCTCTCCAATGCGTTTGCACGATGGGGCCGTTCGTCGAATCCTAACCATGATGCGCATTTGGACGCCCACGGCTCGGTCAAGCAGGCGGCGGAATGACTTGACTTTGCGCAAAAGTCGACACATCCGAAGGTAGCGCACTTCGGAGCCGGTTCAGTGAAAATTTCAGTAAAACTTGCCGTTGTCGCCGCGGCGATGTTCGCCCTGTGCGGCCAGGGCCACGCCCAGGCCCCGGCGCCCAAGGCCAAAAATGCCCCGCCTGTCGCGCAGGCCGCGCCGGGCCCCACCGCGGCAGCCAGCGAAGGCGCCGGCGCATCCGCCCCACCGCCGGGCTGGATTGCACGGTGCAGCAGCGGCAGCCGCGCCTCCTCGCTCGAATGCGCGATCGAACAGAGCGCCGTCTTGACCAAGACCGGCCAATTGATCGTTTTGATCAATATCCGCGTGCCGGCCGAGACCCGCACCCCGATCGCGCTGGTGCAGTTGCCGCTCGGGCTCAATCTGCCGGCCGGCGCCAAATTCCAGGTCGATGACGGCAAGGCCGCCGAGTTGCAGATCCAGACCTGCGAAGCCCGCGGCTGCTACGCCAACATGCCGATCTCGCCCGAGATGCTCGGCACGCTGAAGACCGGCAAGCAGCTCAAGGTATCGTTCCAGAATCTCGCCAAGGAAACGATTACGATCCCAATGCCGCTCGGCGATTTCGCCGCGGCGTATGAGAAGATCAAGTAAGCGCTCTCTCCGCGTCATTGCGAGCGCAGCGAAGCAATCCACGTCTCCGCCCGGGGATAGATGGATTGCTTCGTCGCTTCGCTCCTCGCAATGACCACGGCAGTAGTATAGGTCACTGCCGCGCCATCTCCGCCGCACCAATCCCGTCGCCGTCGAGCTTCTGGTCGTCATGCATGTCGACCGTCACCCGCAACAACTGCCCGGTGAACTCGAACGGCGCCTCGTAATGCGAGACCGGGCTGGAGCGGTCGCGGCCGATATCGAGGCCGGACCAGGAAATGAAATTGTTGAAGGCGAGCTGGGTCTGGATCGCACCGGCCGGCTCGCCGTCGATCAGAAGCGTATAGGCCGTCACGCCGGTGCGGGCGCCCTTGGCCGGCGCTTCCTTGCGCACCAGGCGCTCGACATGGACGCCGAGCCGGTGCGCGCCCGCCGGCACCCTGCGGTCTGAGGTCACGATCTCATGGCCGCCGCCGATATTGAGATCGTGCACCAAAAGGCCGTCCTTGATGTAGAGGCTATAGCCTGACGTGGCGTCGCCATGGGCGATCAGCACCCCCTCGGCGCCGTCATCGCCGATCTCGACATGGGCCTCGATGGTGTAGCTGCGGCTGCGCACATCGGGCGCGACATCGGTCGGCACGTGCCCCATGCCGGCATGAAAGGTGAACTTGCTGCGCGCACCGTGGAAGCGCGCCGCGTTCTCGGCAAAGCGCGGGCCGAACCGGTCGTCGAGCGGCAGCACATTGTGTTTTTCCGCCGCGTTCCACCACAGCTTGATCATCGCCTCCAGCCGCTCGGGATGCTTGGCCGCGAGATCGTCGGTTTCCGAAAAATCCTCGGCCAGATGAAACAGCTCCCATTTGTCGTTCTCGAACGGCGTGCCCGAGGGATGGAAGGAAACCGCCTTCCAGCCGTCATGCCAGAGGCCGCGATGGCCGAACATCTCGAAATATTGCGGCTGATATTTTGACGGCGCCGACGGATCGCCGATCGAGCGCGCAAAGCTCTCGCCTTCGAGCGGCATCTGGGCCACGCCGCCGATTTCGGCGGGCGGCTCGATCCCGATCAGGTCGAGCAGGGTCGGCGTCAGGTCGCAGGCATGCACGAATTGATGGCGCAGTTCGCCCTTCGCCTTGATCTTGCCCGGCCAGCTCATGATGAGGGGATCGCGGATGCCGCCGCCATGGGTGTTCTGCTTGTAGCGGCGCAGCGGCGTGTTCGAGGCCATCGCCCAGCCATGCGGAAAATTGCTGTGCGAGTCCGGCCCGCCGATGTCGTCGATCCGGCGCAGCTTTTCCGCCATCGGCTCAGGGCGGAAATTATACGGCCCCATGGCGTTGACAAAACCCCAGGGCCCGCCCTCCTGGCTGGCGCCATTGTCCGACAGGACGAGGATCAGCGTGTTGTCGCGAATGCCGGCGGTATCGAGGAAGCCGATCAGCCGCGCCAGATGTCGGTCGGCATGGTCGAGCATGCCGGCAAACGCCGCCTGCAGCCGCGTGAACACGCGCCGCTCATCCGCGCTGTACTCATCCCACGCCTTGACGCCGTCATTGCGTGCGGGCAGCCGCGTCTCCTGCGGCACGATGCCCATCGCCTTCTGCCGCGCTATCCGCTGCTCGCGCTCTGTGTCCCAGCCGTGGGCGAACATGGAATCATAGCTCTTGATGATATCGATCGGCGCCTGGTGCGGCGCGTGGCAGGCGCCGAGCGCGACCCAGGTCAGCCAGGGAATGTCGGGCCGATCGGCAACATGGTCGGCGATGAAGCGGATCGACTGGTCGATCAGGTCGGACGTGAGGTGATAGCCCTCCGCATAGCTCCCGGGCACGTCGATATGGGCGTTGTCGGAGACCAGCTCCGGCGCGAACTGGTCGGTCTCGGCGTCGAGAAAGCCGTAGAAGCGATCGAACCCGCGGCCGAGCGGCCAGCCGTCGAACGGCCCGGTCGCGCCGCTTTCGGTCAGCGGCGTGACGTGCCATTTGCCGACCATGTAGTTGCGGTAGCCGTGCGGCCGCAGCATTTCCGCCAGCGTCCCCGCCTCGCGCGCGATCTTGCCGCGATAGCCGGGATAGCCACTGTCGAAATTGGCGAGGCAGCCGACGCCGACCGAATGATGGTTGCGCCCGGTGAGCAGCGCCGCGCGCGTCGTCGAGCACATCGCGGTGGTGTGGAAGCCTGAGTAGCGCAGCCCCTCGGCGGCAAGGCGGTCGATGGTCGGCGTTTTGATCGCCGAGCCGTAGCAGCCGAAATCGGAGAAGCCGACATCGTCGAACAGCACGATGAGGATATTCGGCGCGCCGGCCGGCGGTTTGGCGGCTTGCGGCCACCAGGGTTTTGAGCCCGCCACGGTCTTGCCGATGGTGCCGCCGAACGGTTTTGCGCTGCCTGCCGCCATGCTTTCCTCCCGTTTTAAAAAGGATGCGCCCGCGGTTGATCTGCGGGTTCGCGGGCTCCCGGCGGGCGCGCCGGAAGCGCGTTGCCAAAAACCATAATCCGAATTATGATTATGATTAGTTCGGATGGAGACGCAAGTTCCGTGATGCCCCCATCGATGCAGTCCTCGGCGGCCGTTTCAGACCTTCCCGGCGTGACCCCGTCGCGGCAGCAGCGCAGCCGCGAGACCACGGCGGCCCTGCTCCAGGCCGGCGCGGAGACGCTGCGCACGCATAGTCTTGCGGAATTGTCGATCGAGATGCTGTGCCAGAAGGTTGGCGCCACCGTCGGCGCCTTCTACAGCCGGTTCGAAAGCAAGGACGCCTACTTCAACGCGCTGATCGAGCTCGCCGCGCGCGACGGCGTCGGCCGGCTGTCGCGGATGAAGGACGACGGCCGGCTGGCCGAAGCCGATCTTGCCGCGCGCAGCCGCCTCCTCGTCCGCGGCACGACCAACTGGATCCGCAACCATGAAGGCGTGCTGCGCGCAGCGCTTCAGCACGACGACACGCGGCCGGACCGCTGGTCCACCTTCAAGACGCTGGCGCGCGCCAATGTGGCGGATGCGACGCCGATCCTGCTCGCCGCCATGGGCCCCGGCAACAAGGCCGCCAAGACCCGCGCCATCGCCTTCGGCTTTCAGGTCGTGCTGGGCACGCTGGTCAACGCCATCCTCAACGACCCCGGCCCGCTCTCGGTCCACGACCGCGAGATGGAGGAACGGCTGGCGGGCTGCCTGTTGCTGCTGCTGCAGGCGGAGATGCCGGCCGGGCCGAGCGGCGCGTCAGAGCGCAGGAAGCGCAGGCGCAGGACATGAACGGCTGAAACCTGGCCGAGCCCGACGTTACGGCAGATTGTCCCGCAGAAAGATGTCGATGCGGATGCGCTCCTGGTCGGGGCTGATCGGCTCGCCCGAACAATGCGCGAGCAACAGACGCGCCGCGGACCGTGCTTCATGGCCCGGGTCCTGGTTGATGATGGCATCGAGCGTGCCGCGGACCAGGAAACGCCGCGTGTACTGGGTCAGCTCATGGGTAATCCAGACCACCTCCCGCGCGCGGCCCGCGGCCTCGAGCGCATCGGCGATGCCACGGTTCCCGGCGCCGCAGCAGTATATGCCGCGGAGATCGGCATGGCGCGCGAGCAGCGTGGTGGTGAGCTTGCGCGTACGCTCGCTGTCGTCACGGCCCTCGATGACCGGTAGCGCGAGCAGGTTCGGATATTCGCTGGACAGGATCTGGTGGAAGCCGAACTGCCGCTCGGTATGATCGCGCAGCGACAACGATCCCGCGATCACGGCGACCGTTCCCTCGCGGCCGGCAAGGAAACGTCCCATCAGCGTTGCCGCGGTCCGCCCCGCGGCCGGATTATCGATACCGACATAATGCAGGCGGCGCGAGCTCGGCGCGTCCGACACCAGCGTCACCACGGCGACCCCGCGCGCGGCGAGTTCGTCGATCGCGGCGCGCACCCTCGGATGATCGAGCGCGATGACGGCGACGCCCTGATAGGCCGGCGACAGATTCTCCAGCGCGCCGGCGAGCACGTCCGGATCGAACACGTCGACATGGAGGATATCGATGAAGCCGCGCTGGCCTGCAAGCCAGTCCGCGGTGCGCTGCACCTGCTCGGTCAGGTTGGTCATGAAGCTGTTGCTGCCGGTCGGCAGCACGAAGGCGAAGCGGAACGTCTGCCCGCGCGCCAGCCGCGCGGCGGCGACGTCGGCGCGGTAGCCGAGTTTTGCCACCGCGGCCTCGACACGCGCGACGGTCTTGGCGCGCACGCCCTCGCGCCGGTTGACGACGCGATCGACGGTCGCGAGCGAAACGCCCGCCGCACGCGCGACGTCCTCGAGCGTGGCGCGGACCGCCGGCTGCGGCGCAGCGCCCGTCATTCGCGCGCCGCCCACAGCATGCCGCGGGTCATCAATGTCCGGATCTCGGGAACGTCAAGCTCGTAGGCACGGTGGCCGAGCGAGGAATAGAACACCCTGCCCTCGCCGTAGCGCTTCTTCCAGACCACGGGCATCACCACGCCGTCGATCCAGGGCGCGTGCTCGCCGGTGAAGGTGGTCGTCGCCAACACCTCGTTGGCAGGGTCGACATGCATGTAGTACTGCTCGGAACGATGCTCAAAACTCTTCAGGCCCTTCATGATGGGGTCATCCGGCTTCGTCAAGTCGACCTTGTAGTCGATGATGTTGCCGGGATGCGCGACCCATTGTCCCCCGCACAGGAACTGGTAGTCGACCGAATCACGGAACGCATCGCACATGCCGCCGTGATGGCCGGCGAGACCGACGCCATTGCGCACGGCATCGCAGAGATTGAGCGCTTCCGCCTTCTCGATCTTCGACATGGTATAGATCGGAACGATCAGCGACAGATCGTGGATCGCGGGATCGGCGAATGCCGCCGTCGTGGTCTCGATCCGCACCTCAAAACCTTCCGCCTTCAGCCAGCCGCGGATCATCGAGGCACAGAGATCGGGATCATGTCCCGGCCAGCCACCCCATACAATCATTGCCTTGCGCATGTTTCTGTCCTCAGTCGATCTGTCCGGTTTCACATCCGGCCGGCAGCATCGCCGGCCGCTCGACACGGCTCTCGATCTTGATGCGCCGCCCTTCATCGGCGGAGGTCTGGAACGCCTCCATCACCTCCAGCACGTGGAATGCGAGCTCGCCACTGGCGCGATGCGGCCGGTCGTTCAGGATCGCGGAAGCCATGTCGGCGACACCGATGGAGCGGAACTCGCCCTCGACATGGCCGTGCGTCAGCGGCACCGCTTCCCACTCGCCGCCGGTTCTGGCCACCTGGACCTCGCCGCCGAAGCGGTTCGGGTCCGGCACCAGCATGCTGCCCTTGTCGCCCCAGATCTCGATCGGGGCATGCCGGTGCTTCGGCACGTCAAAACTCATCCCGATCGAGACGATCGCCCCGCTCTCGAATTCGAGCATGCCTGCGACATGCGTCGAAACCTCAACCGGAATCAGCGCGCCGTTCATCGGCTGGCTGGTGACCAGGCGTTCGGTTTTCGGACGCGCCGTCGAGCCCATCACGCTTGCGACCGGGCCAAGCAGCTGCACGAGATCGGTGATGTAATAGGGCCCCATGTCGAGCATCGGCCCACCGCCGCGCAGATAATAGAAGCCCGGCGCCGGGTGCCAGCGCTCATGACCGGGACAGCCGAAGAAGGCGCTGCCCGCAACCGGCGCACCGATCGCGCCATCGTCGATCAGCTTGCGCGCGGTCTGGTGCCCGCCGCCCAGGAACGTGTCGGGCGCGCAGCCGACGCGCAGGTTCTTCTGCGCGGCGAGATCCATCACCTTGCGCGCCTCCGCGACGTTGATGCCGAGCGGCTTCTCGGAATGAACGTGCTTGCCGGCGTTCAGCACCGCCAGGCTGACATCGGTGTGGGCGAGCGGCACCGTAAGGTTGATCACGATCTCGACGTCGTCGCGCTTCAGCAACTGATCGACCCGCATCCCCGGCAGCCCGAAGGCGGCGCCCTGGCGCTCGGCAACGTCGCTGCGCATGTCGGCGAGCGCCTTGATCTCCATGACCGGAAAGCGCTGGGCCGCTTTCAGATAGGCGGTGCTGATAACGCCGCAGCCGATGATTCCGATGCCGACTTTTCTCATTATGATCTCCGTGAGGTACCGCTCATCCCTTGACCGCGCCCGCGGTGAGGCCGGCGACGATGTGTTTCTGCGCCAGAAGGAAGAGAATGATCGTCGGCAGGATGGTCAGCGTGATGAAGGCCAGGATCAGATGCCACTCGGACGAATACTCGCCCTGATAAACCATGATGCCGAGCGGCCAGGGGTAGAGCGCATCGGTGTTGAGCATGACGAGCGGCAATAAATAGGCGTTCCAGCTGTTGACGAAGGTGATGGTGCCGACGGTGGCAAGGATCGGCCGCGACAACGGCAGCGTCACATAGCGGAAGAACTTGATATAGCTGCAGCCGTCGACCAGCGCAGCCTCGAGCAGTTCATAGGGAATGTCCTTGAAGAAGCGCCGCAGCAGCAGCACGCTCATCGCCAGGCTGAAGGCCACCTGCGGCAGCGCAACGCCAAAATAGGTATCGAGCAGCCCGAGATCGCGCACCTTGATGAACAGCGGCAGCACCGCGGTCGCGGCGGGAAACAGCAGGCCCAGCGTCAGGTAACTGAGCAGCATCGAGCTGCCGTAGAATTTGACATGGGCGAAGGTGAACGCCGCCATCGAGGCGACGATCAGGGTCAACGTCACGGCGAGCGCCGAGATGATCAGCGAGTTGCGCAACAGCTGCCAGTAGCGTGCCGAGAACAGGATGTCGGCGTAGTTCTGCCACTCCCATTGCCGCGGCAGGCCGAACGGATTGACGCGCAACTCGCCGAGCGACTTGAAGCCGCCGAGCAGGGTCGCGAGCAGCGGCACCAGCACGAACACCGCCACCGCGGCAAGGAACAACGCCTTGAACAGCATGGCGGGATCAAACGGCGTGCGGGTGGCCCGGGCGTCACTCATCGCGCATGAACCATCGCTTGTAGGTGAAGGCAAAGGTCACGCAGATCACGAACAGGATGACGCCGATGGCGCTGCCATAGCCGACCCGCATGCGCGAGATGCCGTTGTTGTAGAGGAAGCTCACCATCGTGTTCGAGGAATCCGCAGGCCCCCCGCGCGTCAGCGGCATGACGAGGTCGAACAGCTGCAGCGAACCGATGATGGCGAAGAACACCGAGAGGCGGATCGTCGGATAGAGCAAGGGAATGACGACATGGCGCAGGGTTTGCGACCGCGTCGCGCCATCGATACGGGCTGCCTCGATCAGGGTCTTGTCGAGGCCCTGCAGCGCCGCGATGAACAGCATCATGTGGAAGCCAAAATATTTCCAGACGACCACGATCAGCACGGCCAGCATCGCGGTATCGGTCGAGGCCAGCAGATGCGGCGGCTCGGCGCCGAAGGTGCGCCAGATCGAGGCGACGAGACCGTAGTCGCCGTCATAGACGAAGCTGAAGATCAGCCCGGTCGCGATCTCGGCCAGGATGTAGGGCATGAAGAACAGCATGCGCAGCGCCACCGCACCGCGGAACCGCTCCGCCAACATCAAGGCCAGCGTGAGCGCAAGCGGCAGCTGGATCGCGAGCGAGACCGCGATGATCAGCCCGTTGTTGCGCAGCGCGAGCCAGAACGCGCGCGTCTCCAGCACGAAGCGATAATTGTCGAAGCCGATCCAGTTGGTCGGCTTGCCAAACCCGTTCCAGTTGAAGCCCGAGTACCACGCCGCCTCGCCGATCGGCAGCACCACGAACAGCGTGAACAATAGCAGCGCCGGCGGCAGGAACAGCACCAGGACCGTGAAGCGGCCATCCCAACTCGGGCCGCGGACCGCGAGCGGCGAGAACGATGTCCCGGCGGCGCCGATTGCCGGCGAGCCCGCAATCTGCCGTGCCACCGTCAGTTACCCTGCTTCCATGCCGCCTGGATCGCCTTGGCGGCGTCTTGCGGGCTCATGCTGCCGCCGGCAATCTCCGCCGTGACGTCGTTGACGACACGGCCGACCGAGGGACCAAGGCTCTGATCATAGAAATTCTGGTGGTAGTTCGACTTCGACAGGTTAGCCGCGATCAGCTTCATGAAGGAATTGTTGAGGCCGGCGTCCGCGCCCTGCACCACCGGGATGATGAAATTGCTCGCCGCAAGCCGCGTCTGCACGTCCTTCGAGACGAAGTACTTCAGGAAATCGACCGCCTCCTTCGGCGAGCCCTTGGTGACCAGCCAGCCGGTGATGCCGCCGAGCGTATCCGTCGGCGCGCCCTTGCCGCCGGCCACGACCGGAAAATCGAACCAGCAGATTTTGTCTTCGCTCAAGCCCGTCTTGTCTGCGGCAAGCGCGCGCTGCAAATGATAGACCGTGCTGATCGCGAGCGTCATCGCCGCCTTGCCGTCGCCGAAATAGCCGACGGCCTGAGGGTTCTTGAAGCCGAGAAAACCGTTCTGGAACGGCTGAAGATCGACGAGCTGCTTGAACAGCTCGCCGGATTTCTGGAAAGTCTCGCCGGCGAAGCCGCCGTTCTCGCCGCGCAGCGCCGCATCGAACGCGGGCTTGCCGCCTATGCGCACCGCAAGATGCGTCCAATAGAAGTGCAGCGGCCATTTGTCGGCGCCGCCGACCACGATCGGGGTCACGCCGGCGGCCTTCAACGTCTTCACTGCGGCAAGCAAATCGTCCCAGGTCTTGATCCCGGCAGGATCGACCTTCGCCTTGGCCATCAGTTCCTTGTTGCAGAGGAAGCCGACCTGCGAAAGCGCGGTGGGCAGGCCATAGACGCGGCCATTGCTCGAGAATGCGGCGAGCGCCGCCGGCGTGAGGCTGTCGCTGTAGCCCTTCACCTGATCGGTGATGTCGTCGAGCACGCCGGCCTCGATCTGTGTCTTCAGCACGCCGCCGGCCCAGCTGTAGATGATGTTCGGCCGGTCCTTGGATTGCAGGATGGTCGGCAGCTTGGCCTTGTAGGCCTCGTTCTCGAGGAACTGCATCTCGACCTTGACGCCCGGATGCGACGCCTCATAGGCGCGCGCGACCTCCTCCCAGATCTTGACCTGGGCCGGATTGGCCTCGATGTGGAGCCATTTCACCGTCGTGTCGGCTGCGGCGGCGTTGGCCCAAAGCAGACATGCGGCAGCGGCGAGCTTCTCGAGCAGTCTCATCACATCCTCCCGACCGGTTTCTATTCTTTGGCTGCAATCCTGCCTTCAACTTTTGAGGTACGCAACTGAAATTCTGATCTATGCACCTCACGCAGGGAATGGCTAAGGTATGGGGGAGAGTTGGGCGACGCGTCGCACCGCCCGCAAACAAGTCAAGAGGTATCCATGGCTGCCGTTTATTCCGACCTCGCCGGCAAGGTCGTTCTCGTCACCGGCGGCGCATCGGGAATTGGCGCCGCGATCGTGCGGAAGTTTGCGCAGCAGAAATCCAATGTCGTGTTCTTCGACATCAAGGCCGACGAGGGCCAACGGCTGGCACGCGAGCTGTCGGATCAAGGTCTCAGCGCGCATTTCCAGCGCGTCGACCTGACCGATATCGCCGCGTTACGCGCCGGCGTTGCGGAGGCGCGCAAGGCGCACGGGCCGATCAACATTCTCATCAACAATGCCGCGCATGACGAACGGCATAGCACCGAGGAGATGACGCCGGAATATTGGGACGACCGCATCGCGGTGAACCTGAAGCACCAGTTCTTTGCTTCGCAAGCTGCACTGCCGGACATGAAGGCGGCGAATGCCGGCGTCATCATCAATTTCGGCTCGGTGTCGTGGATCGCCGGACAAGGCGGCATGGCCGCCTACACCGCCAGCAAATCAGGCGTGATCGGCCTCACGCGCTCTCTGGCGCGCGACTACGGTCCCTACAACATCCGCGTGAACGCGATCGCGCCGGGCTGGATCATGACGGAGCGCCAGCTCGAGAAATGGATGACGCCGCAGGGTGAGGCCGAGCTGCAGCAGCGGCAATGCCTGAAGCGCCGGCTCGTTCCCGATGAGGTCGCGAAGTTCACCGTCTTCCTCGCCTCCGACGAGGCCTCCGCCTGCACCGCCCAGCACTACGTCGTCGATGGCGGCTGGGTGTGAGGCGTTTCGAGGATCGTGAGCGCAACAGGGCTCGAATCTGAGACCCGCTGATGAAGAGCCAGCCACGGGTTGCATCATTGAACTCACAGGCGCCGGGTTTGATCTGCTCCTGACCTTTCTCACTCGTCCCGGCCGCGTGCTGTCACGGACCAATTGCTGGACCGTTCAGTTGATGTGCTGCTCAGCCGCCTGCGACGCAAACTTCCCGTCGGCGGCACAGCTCACATGTTCAAAACTATCCGTAATGGCGGCTACCAGTTTGCCGCCAAGGTCAGCGGCGACAAGAAAGGCTAGACCACGAACGTCGACCCGGCTATATGAGCCCTGCAAATCGCCGGGTTTGGAAAAGTCCCGGCCGATATTGAAAAACTACCGAAAAAGCCCTGATATTTCATGGGCTTAGGTGGGGAATGGTGTAACGGTAGCACAACAGACTCTGACTCTGTTTGTCTTGGTTCGAATCCAGGTTCCCCAGCCAAGCCGGATACCCCGGCGAATCTAAACATCCGTCGCCCTCTCCAGCCGACATTGCTGCTGTAGCTTCTGCAATCCGGTTAAAGGGTTGCTGGAACGTCGCGGTGAGCTCGCCGTCTTTTCCAGACCGAGTTCGACAGTACGAAATTCAGAAGCCTTCGCTGTCCCCGGCTTCTTGTTTTGCAAAGAGCCTTTGCGCGCCATGCGCGAGCTCAATCGGTTGCGCACCCTCTTCCAGATACGAACGGCCGGCCGGCTGGTGACGCGCGATCTCCCGAGCAATCCTGTCCTGCTCGGTCCAGCAATAGACGAGCCCCCACAGATCTCGACGCCGGCCTCGATGGCGGCGGCGGACAACGGATCAATCAGGGCCTGCTGCGGCTCGCCCAACAATGACTGCGGGTGACGCGCCGGTCGCTCATGCCGCGGCCTCACGCATCATCGCTTTCAGCATTTCCGCGAGCACGCTGGCGATCGCGCTCGTCCCGCGCTCGTGGCCGATCAGCATGAGCGTTTGCGTCTCCTGCGCCAACTCACGCACCGGCACGTAGACCAGGCGGCCAACGCGCCGCTCGAACTCGATGTCGAACGGCGTCAGAAAGGTGATGCCATTATCAAGAATGGCGGCGTGGCGCATGATCTCGATGGCGTTGGTTTCGATGATCGGCAGCGGTTCCAGCGATGCTTTTGCAAATGCCGAATCGAGGTAAGGCCGGATCACGGTCGACCCGTCGGCGATCACCAGCGGATAATCGACACAGTCGCCGAGCCGGATCTGGTTGCGCTTGGCGAGCGGATGGCTCGGCGCCATCACCGCGCCGAGCTTGCCGGCGGCGCGGGCCAGCACCTTCAGATGACTGCCGCGGGTGAAATCGAAGCCGATGCCGAGATCGGCCTCGCCGCTGGCAACCGCGGATTGAATGTCTTCGCCCGTGGTCAAAAGCGTCAGGCAGAGCCGCACCCGGGGATTGGAGACACGAAACTGCTTGACGGTGCCGGGCACGAGGTTCGAGGCGAGACCGCTCATCATCGCCACGGTGATCTCGCCCCGGCGCAAACCCTTCAGTTCCTCGATCTTGCCCTGGGCGCGGGTCAATTCCTTCAAAGTCTGGCGAATGTGGCCGACCAGCACCTCACCCGCCGCCGTCAGAATCAGCTTGCGCGGCAGCCGTTGGAAAATGGGCGTGCCGAGCTCGGTCTCAAGCGCAAGAATCTGACGACTGATGGCGGAGGCCGCGACGTTAAGATGGCTCGCAGCCTTGCGTATCGATCCGGTGCGCGCCACCTCGTCCACATAGGTCAACAAGCGGCTGTGCAGCATCCCCTTGCTCCTGCTTGAAAAAAGTCCTCGTCTCGGAGGATGCTATTGCGTTGCCTGAAAGGCAACGGTGTTTGCGAAATAAAGCGCTTTTATGCAAGCCTTCCGGCGTGCTCAATCCCTCGCGGTTCGTCATGCGCACGCCCCGCACCGACGAACCGACCGCAAGCAGGAGTTTCCTTCATGGCGTTCAGCGTCGAAAACCTCGCTCAGTCCAAGGCCTTCCGCATCTCGCCGACGGACTCCAACTATTTCGTGATGCTGTTCGATCATGAGAGCGACCGGATCGACAATATCTTCGTCATCGAGATCTTCCGGCCGGGCGGCGCGACGCCGCCCAACGAACATGCGGCCGCGCACGAATTCTTCCATGTGCTGCACGGCGAAGGCGTGGCGCGCTGCGACGGCAAAACACTACCGATAAAAAAGGGCGACTCGCTGCTGCTGCATCCCGGCTCCGAGCACGTGATCGAGAATACCGGGGCCGGCAAGCTGTATTGCCTGACGGTGATGACACCGAACGAAGGCTTTGCCGAATTGATCCGCAGCGGCGAAGCGGTCGAGGTCGAGGCCGACGACATCGCGGTGCTGCAGGGCAGCGACATGGCGGGTCAACGATGAGCAATATCCGCCTCCAACCGATCGATGATCTCATGCCGCTCGGCGCCAGCGCGCGCAACCGCTGGTCGGTCTCGGCGACCCAGGCAAACCTTGTCCGGCCGCCGGTCGCGCCGCAGCCGGTGACGATCGATGCCGGTGCCAAGCTCGTGACCTTCGATCTCGCGCGCACCGCGATCATCGTCATCGACATGCAGAACGACTTCTGCCATCCGGACGGCTGGCTCGCCCACATCGGTGTCGACGTGACGCCGGCACGCGCGCCGATCGCGCCGCTGCAACGGCTGTTGCCGGTGCTGCGCGGTCTCGACGTGCCGGTGATCTGGCTCAATTGGGGCAATAGGCCCGATCGGCTCAACCTCAGCCCGGCTCTGCTGCATGTCTACAAACCATCAGGCACAGGCGTCGGCCTCGGCGACCGGCTGCCGGGCTCCGGCGCGCGGGTGCTGGAGCGTGGCAGCTGGTCGGCTTCGATTGTCGAGGAGCTGACCGTCGAGCCCACCGACATTCATGTCGCCAAGTATCGCATGTCAGGATTCCAGGACACCGAGCTCGATAGCATCCTGCGCAACCTCAACGTCACGACGCTGTTGTTCGCCGGAGTCAATGCCGACCAGTGCGTGCTCTGCACGCTGCAGGATGCCAACTTCCACGGCTACGACTGTATGCTGCTGCGCGACTGCGCCGCCACAACGTCGCCGGACTACTGCATGGCTGCGACCATCTACAACGTGAACCAATGCTTCGGCTTCGTGCTGGAGTCTCCCGTCCTCACCGCGGCCCTCGCCGGCCGCGGGCTGCAATTGCCGAGGTCAAGCGCACCATGAACGATCTCACGCCCTTTGACGTCGCGTCCAACCGGCATCCATCGACGGACAGACTGGCACCGCTGCTCGCCGATCTCGGCGATATTCCGGTCGTGACCGATCCCACCATCGTGCGCCGGCGCTCGCGCGATTTCTTCTGGTACAGCCCGGTCCTCAACGATCAGCTCAGCGACAAGTCGGCCGATCTGATCGTCGCGCCACGCGACGAGGCCGACATTGTTCGCGTCGTCGCGGCCTGCGTACGTCACCGGGTGCCACTGACGGTGCGGGCCGGCGGCACCGGCAATTATGGCCAGGCCGTACCGCTCGCCGGCGGCGTGCTGCTCGATATCACCGCGCTCGACACGATCGAATGGATCAAACCCGGACAGATCAGGGTCGGCGCCGGCGCCAAAATGAATGCGATCGACGCCGCGACACGGCCCTCCGGCTATGAGCTGCGGATGCATCCCTCGACCAAGCGTACCGCGACCATCGGCGGTTTCGTCGCCGGCGGATCCGGCGGCGTCGGCTCGATCACCTATGGCGGCTTGCGCGAGCCCGGCAACATCCTCGCCGCGCGCATCGTCACCATGGAGGCAGAGCCCCGCATCATTGAACTGCGCGACGACGCGGCGCAGAAGATCAATCGTGCCTATGGCACCACGGGCATCATCACCGCGCTCGAAATGCCGCTGGCGCCGGCACAGCCATGGATCGATGTGGTGGTCGTTTTCGACGATTTCCTGGCCGCGGTCGAATTCGGCAGGGAGGCCGCGCTTTCCGACGGCATCGTCAAGAAGCTGCTGTCGCCCATCACATGGCCGCTGCCGTCGTATTTTGGTGCGCTGAAATCCTGCTGTCCCGAGGGCAAGAGCATCCTGATCGCGATGATCGCCGAGCCCTCGCTGGAAGACTTCAGGAATCTGCTCGGCGATCGCGGCACCATCACCCTGGAGATGCCGACCGACGAAGGCCCCGGCAAGGTGCCGCTGTACGAATACACCTGGAATCATACCACCCTGCAGGTGCTCAAGAGCGACCGCACGGTGACCTATCTGCAATGCCTGTATCCTCATGACCGGCTGCTGCAGAAGGTCGCGGAGATGCGCACGATGTTTCCGGACGAGGTGCTGCAGCATCTCGAGTTCATCCGCTTCAACGGCCAGCTGACCTGCAGCGGACTGCCGGTGGTGCGGTACAGCGACGCGGAGCGGCTGAACGAGATCATCCGCCTGCACGAGGCGCACGAGGTCTTTATCGCCAATCCGCACGTGTACACCGTCGAGGATGGCAGCCGCTACAAGCGCGTCGATGTCGATCAGCTTGGATTCAAGCACGAAGTCGATCCCTACGGCCTGCTCAATCCCGGCAAGATGCGCAGCTTCGTGGCGGAGCGGTGACAGGGAAATCACGATGGGAACGGTATTCGGCGAGACGAACTGGCGATCGATGAGCCAGGAGCAGCGCGACCTCGGGCTCAACAACAGCGCCGCCGTCGCGGGCAGCGCCGAGCTTGTCGCCAGCTGGGAAGAGCGCTCCGCCGCCATGCGGGCCAGGCATTCCACCCATCTCGACTTGAGATACGGTCCCCGCGACCGTAATCGGACTGATTTCCTCAAAGCCGCCGACGGCGGCCCGACGCTGGTCCTGATCCACGGCGGCTACTGGCAGATGCGCTCGAAGGAAACCGTCACCTGGTTCGCCGAGGGACCGATGGCGCACGGCATCAATGTCGCGCTGATCGGCTACACGCTGGCGCCGGAGGCGACCATGGACGAGATCGTTGCCGAGATTCATCAGGCTCTCGACACCCTGGTCGGCCAGCTTCCCGCGCTCGGCGGCGACCCCAGCCGCATTGTCGTATCGGGCTGGTCGGCAGGTGGACATCTGGCGGCGATGGCGCTGTCGCATCCGCGCGTAAAGGCGGGCATTGCGATCAGCGGCATCTTCGATCTCGAACCGATCCGTCACAGTTTTCTCAACGTCAAGCTCAAGCTCGACGAAGCGACCTCACGGCGCTATTCGCCGCTGCTGCACCCAGGAGGCCCCTCCGCGCCGCTGGCGCTGGCGGTCGGCGCGGCCGAACTGCCGATGCTGCGCCAGCAGACCGCCGACATGGCCGCGCACCGCGCCACCAACGGCTTGCCGGTGAGCTATGAGGAAATTCCCGGCGCCGACCATTTCTCGGTCATGCTCGCGCTCGGCTCGCCGACGGGGCGGATCACGACCCTGATCCGCCAGCTGTTCGAGCGCGGCTGATCAGCGCGGCAGTTTTGCCGCCTTCACGTCATACAGAAGCTTGATGAACTGCGCCGAGGCGTGCTCGGCGGTGAGACGGCCCTTGTCGGCGGTAGCCTTGTGCGCTTCGCCGACCGCGCCGTCGGGATTGAGGTCGCCGGCGATCCAGGCATAGGCAATGAAACCGGTCGGCCTGAGATGGTCGAAAGCCGCTTCATCGTCCTCGGCAACGGACCGGAAGTCCTTTGCGCGCGCCATGTCGACCAGCTCCGGGTGGAAATGCAGCATCAGCGAGGTCTCGACGTCTCCGCCGTGAATGCCGAATTTCAGCTCGCGCTCGCTGTAGAGGCCGGCCGGCTTGCCGAGCCGCGACCAGGCGGATTTGACCACCAGCATGTCGGCGCGCACCCGCAGTTCGCGCGCGACGATGCCCATCACCTCGTCGTTGCCGCCGTGCGAGTTGACCATCACGAGTTTCCGCACGCCGGCGCGCGCGACCGACAATCCGAGCTCGGTCCAGGCTTCGATCAGCGTCGTCGCCGGCAAGGTCAAGGTGCCGGGCATCCGCAGATGCTCGTTGGATTTTCCGACCTGCTGGACCGGCAGGATCCGGATGTCGAGATCATCGGGCAGACGATCGATCAGCGTCTCGAGCATGCCACGGTTGATCGCGGCGTCGACGCCGACCGGCAGATGCGGCCCGTGCTGCTCGATGGCGGCGATCGGCAGGATGGCGATGGTGCTCTCGGGATCGAGACCTTCGAATTCACGCGAGGCATATTCGTCCCACCAGACCCGGCGGCGCGGCTTGTCCATGTTCGATTCCTTCTCACGTCGCACCGCTCCGTTGCGGCGCGCACGACCACGTTGTCCGACTATGACATCGCGGAGCCGTTGACAATGGTGCGCGCCGAAGCGCGGCCGGACTTTTTATGCGTTGCCTAAAAGGCAACGCATGCCTCGAATCAAAATGCTTCCGGATGACAGACGGTGCGTGCATCTTTTGCAGTGCCGGGAATATTGCCACCGGGATTCCGCCCCATCGGAATTCCATCCGATCGAGATCACACCGAGGTTGCCATGAACGCCGTCATGACCATCGTGTCCCGCGCCCTGCTCGTCACTGCGGCCTGCCTTGCCTTCGTCGCCCCGTCGACCGCCGCCGACAAGGTGACCTTTCTGACCAGCTGGTTCGCCCAGGCCGAGCATGGCGGCTTCTACCAGGCCAAGGCGACCGGGCTTTACGAAAAGGCCGGGCTCGACGTCACCATCAAGATGGGCGGACCGCAGGTCAACGGTTCGCAGCTCCTGCTGGCCGGCGAGACCGACTTCCTGATGGGCTATGACATCCAGGTGCTGAAGGGCCGCGAAAAGGGGCTGCCGCTGGTGACGGTGGCGTCATCGTTCCAGTTCGATCTGCAAGGCATCATGGCCCATGACGATGTGGCAGATCTCGCCGCCTTGAAAGGCAAGCCGGTCCTGATCTCCGGTTCGTCGCGGACCACGTTCTGGCCGTGGCTGCGCGCCAAATACGGCTACACCGACGACCAGATCCGCGCTTACACGTTCAACCTGCAACCGTTCTTTGCCGACCCCACGGTGTCGCAGCAGGCCTATCTCTCGTCCGAACCGTTCCAGGCGCAGCAGCAGGGCGTCAAGGCGAAATTCTTCCTGTTCGCCGACGGTGGCTATCCGCCCTACGGCTCGACGATCGTGACCACCGAGAAGATGCTCGCCGAGAAGCCCGATGTGGTGGCGCGCTTCGTCAAGGCATCGCTCGAGGGCTGGCGGGACTACCTCAAAAACCCTGAGCCAGCCAATGCCTCGATCAAGGTCGACAACCCGAAAATGACCGACGCCCAGATTGCGTTCGCGATCGACAAGCTGAAGCAGACCAAAGCGCTCGACGGTGGTGACGCCGCCACCGGCGGGATCGGCATCATGACGGCGGCGCGGTGGAAGCAAACCTATGACTTCCTGGTCGCCGCCGATCTGCTCGATCCAAAGACCGAATGGCAAAAGGCGTTCACCGATCGCTTTGTCAAGGATCTGAAGATCGGCTTCTAGCACACGGCGCCGAGGCACGAAGTTTGCAGCGATCCGATAACCATTACCCCGCGAAGAAGCCTGTCATGAATGCTCCCCTGCCCAGTGCCCCCCTGGATGCGCACACCACGCGACGCGCAGCCGATCGTCCGCCGGCGGTCGAGGTGCTGTCCGCAGAAAAGATCTTCGCCAACGGCACCCGTGCCCTGGCACCGATCGATCTCACGATTGCCGACGGTGAATTCCTCACGCTGATCGGCCCGTCCGGCTGCGGCAAAAGCACGCTGCTCAAGCTGATCGCCAATCTGATCCAGCCATCGGACGGTCGGATTTTGTGGTGGCGCGGCGATTTCGGGCAGGTCGGCCAGGACGGCCGCGGCCTCGCCTTCGTCTTCCAGGAGCCGACCCTGATGCCCTGGGCGCGGGTCGATACCAATGTGCGGTTGCCGCTCGACCTCGCGGATGTGCCGCGCGGCAAGGCCGATCCGCGGGTCAGCGACGCCATCGCCCGGGTCGGCCTCTCGGCCTTCGCGCGGCATTACCCGCGCCAGCTCTCCGGCGGCATGAAGATGCGGGTGTCGATCGCACGCGCGCTCGCCACCGAGCCGAACCTGCTGTTGATGGACGAGCCGTTCGGCGCGCTCGATGAATTCACCCGCAACAAGCTCGATGACGATCTGATCAAATTGTGGTGGGAACGCAAGCTGACCACCGTGTTCGTCACCCACTCGATCTATGAAGCCGTGTTCCTGTCGACACGGATCGTGGTGCTCGCCGCCAACCCCGGCCGCATCTTCCGCACCATGACCATCGATGAACCGCAACCGCGCAGCCAGGATTTCCGCGACAGCGCCCGGTTTGCCGCCTACTGCCGCGAACTGTCGACCTGGCTTGCCGAAGCGTCGCTGCCGTCGGCATCGGGAGCCACGCCATGAAGCCGCTGCTGCAATCGGAGACTTTCGTGCGAATCGCGGCGCCGCTCGCGGTCGGCGTGGTGCTGCTCGCGGTCTGGGAAATCGGCTGCCGCCTCGGCTCGATCCCGGTCTATCTGTTTCCGAAACCGAGCGACATCCTCGCCAGCCTGATCAAGAATGGTCCGTCGCTGCTGCGCGCCCTGCTGATCACCTTGCGCATCACCCTGCAGGCGTTCGCCGCTGCCGTCGTGCTGGGAACGCTGATCGCCTTCATGTTCGTGCAAAGCCGCGCCATCGAGATCAGCCTGTTTCCCTATGCGGTGCTGCTGCAGGTGACGCCGATCGTGGCGATCGCACCGCTGATCATCATTCTGGTGAAGAACACGCAACTCTCGCTGACGGTGTGCGCGACGCTGGTGGCGCTGTTCCCCATCATCTCCAACACCACGCTGGGCCTGCGCAGCGTCGATCCCGGGCTCGCCAGCTATTTCCGCATGAACCGTGCCAGCCGATTAAAAACCCTCGTGCGGCTGCGGATTCCGGGCGCTCTACCGTACTTCTTCGGCGGCCTGCGCATTTCCTCCGGACTCGCGCTGATCGGCGCCGTGGTCGCCGAGTTCGTCGCCGGCACCGGTGGCCGCTCATCCGGCCTTGCGTACGAGATTCTCGATGCCGGATTCCAGCTGGACATTCCCAGGATGTTCGCCGCACTGTTCCTGATCACCGTCACCGGCGTGTTGCTGTTCGGCGCGATGGTTGGACTGTCCAGGCTGGCGCTATCGAATTGGCACGAGAGCGAGATCGGAGCCGAAGCGTGAGCGCATTGCTGATCGAGAATGCCGAGGGGATATTCACCGGCCTCGCCGGCGAGGCGATGCGCGCCCAGGGATCGATCCGGATCCGCGATGGCATCATCACGGCAATCGGCGCACTCACGCCGGAGAGCGGCGAACGAAGGCTGGACGCCTCCGGTTGCGTGATCTATCCCGGATTGATCTCGACCCACCATCACCTGTTCCAGAGCGTCTTGAAGGGCGTACAGGCCGGCATCAATCAGCCGCTCGCCGGCTGGCTGCGGTCTGTGCCCTACGCATACTGGTCGAAGATCGACGAGCAGGCGCTGGCGGTCGCGGCCCGAATCGGGCTTGCCGAGCTGTTGCTGTCCGGCACCACGACCGTCGCCGATCACCACTATCTGTTTAGCGATACCTATCGGTTCGATCCGGCGGCGGTGATCTTCGAAGTCGCCCGCAGCCTCGGGCTGCGTCTGGTGCTTTGCCGCGGCGGCGGCACCAAGACCAGCCATATCGGCGGCGGCGACGGCGCGCCGACGCCGGTTGAACCGCTCGAGCGCATGCTGGCCTCGGTCGAAGCCTGCGCCCAGCGTTTCCATGATCCCTCTCCCGCCGGTCTCACCAAGGTCGCGATGGCGCCGACCACCCCGACCTGGTCGCTGGACCCGGGTGAGCTTCGCGAAGTGATCGCCGCCTCGCGGCGCATGAAGCTGCGGCTGCACAGCCACCTGTCGGAGACGTCGGACTATGTCGACTTCTGCATGTCGGTGCATGGCAAACGCCCGGTGCACTGGCTTGCCGACCACGACTGGCTCGGTCCAGATATCTGGTACGCGCACATGGTGCATCTCGACCATGACGAAGTGAAGATTCTCGCCGACACCGGCACAGGCATGGCGCACTGCCCGCAGTCGAACTGCCGGCTCGGCTCCGGCGTCGCGCCGGCCGACGCCCTCGCGGCGCTGGGCGGCGCGGTGTCGCTCGGCGTCGACGGTGCCGCATCGAACGAGGCCGCCGACATGGTCTGCGAGATGCACAGCGCCTGGCACACCCATCGCGCGGTAAAGGGCGCGAATGCCGTCACCGCCGAAAGCGTCGTGCAGTGGGCCACGGCCGGCGGCGCGCGGGTGCTGGGCCTGCCGCAGCTCGGCACGCTTGCACCCGGCCAGCAGGCGGACATCGCCGTGTTCGATCTCGACCAGCCGCGCCATTTCGGCATGCACGATCCCTTGGTCGCACCGGTGACCTGCGGTGGCGCCCGGGTGCGTCATCTGCTGATTGGCGGGCGGACCGTGGTCGACGACGGCGCCATCCCCGGCCTCGACCTTGCACGACTTCGATCCGACGCGGCACGCGTCGTGACGCGCATCGCCGCCTGAACGTTTGGGAGACACCTCATGCTGGCCACCCAACAACCCGTGCTTCGCCGCTTCTGGTACGCGATTATGCCGATCGAACAACTCGAGAGCGGGCCGCAGCCGTTCACGCTGCTCGGCGAGCCGATCGTGCTGTTTCTCGATGCCAAAGGCGAGCCGGCGGCGCTGGAGGATCGCTGCTGCCATCGCACCGCAAAGCTCTCAAAGGGCTGGTGCCGCAACGGCAACATCGTTTGCGGCTATCACGGCTGGGAGTACGACCGCGACGGCAAGCTGGTGATGATCCCGCAGTTTCCGTTCGAGCAACCGATCCCCGACGCCAGGGCGCGCGCGTTCCACACGAAAATCCGCTACGGCTATGTCTGGGTTGCGCTGGACGAGCCGCTGCGCGACATTCCCGATATTCCAGAGGACCGCGATCCCGCCTATCGCCGCATCTTCCAGTTCTACGATACCTGGAACACAGCGGCGCTGCGGCTGATGGAGAACTCGTTCGACAACGCGCATTTCGCCTTCGTGCATAAAAACACGTTCGGCGACATCGACCAGCCGCGGCCGGAGAAATACGAGATCGTCGAGACCGATTACGGCTTCGAGGCGGAAACCATCGTCACCGTCAAGAACCCGCCGATCGCAGCGAAGATCTCCGGCACGACAGAGCCCTATACAAAGCGACACATGCGCAACAAATGGTTCATGCCGTTCTGCCGCCGGCTCGACATGGAATATCCCTCGGGCATCCGGCATATCATCTTCAACTGCGCAACGCCGATCGCCGACGGCAAGATCCAGGTGGTGCAGCTCCTGTTCCGCAACGACACCGAAGCGGACTGTTCGACGCAGGAATTGATCGACTGGGATGCCGCAATCATCGCCGAAGATCGGGACATCCTGGAATCGACCGACCCGGACGCGATCGTCGACATGGGCCGCAAGATCGAGAAGCACATGCCGTCCGATCGGCCCGGCATGTTGATGCGCAAGCGCCTGCTCGACCTGCTGCACGAGCATGACGAGGAAGAGGTTCCGAAGCCGGTGGCCGTGGACACCAGTGCGCTGGAGCGGAGTCATCTTGCGGTGTAGTCAATCTCCCGGTCTGCAGGTCGTGCACACGCTGCCTTCTAACCGACGGCCAATGAGGAGCGGCCCCGTTGCGGAGACTGTCCAAGGCGGAACAGAACCGACAGATCTTTGGCTGCAACGAAAACCGAACCGCGAGATGTGATCAAATGCCCCAACGCAGCGCCGCTGTGTGCACCGGAGCATCCCACAATTGCTTCGCCTGGTCATCGAGCGCGGATACGGTGATCGAGACACCGGCCATGTCGAGAGCGGTCACATAGGACCCGGTCAGGAAACGCGTCGCCTTGATCCCTGCACGATCCAGAATTCGCCTGGCGCTGTTGACCATCAAATAGAGTTCGATCAGCGGCGTTGCGCCGAACCCGTTGACGAGAAGCAACACTTCGCTGCCCTGCTTCGGCGCAAGGTCCTTGAGGATCGCGCCTACGAGTTCCTCGGCAATCGCATCGGCGGGCGCCAGCCGTACCCTGCGCCGGCCGGGCTCGCCATGAATGCCGACCCCCATTTCCATTTCGTCGTCGGCCAGCGTGAAATTCGGCCGTCCCGCCGCCGGCACGGTGCACGGCATCAGCGCCACGCCCATCGAGCGGGTGCGCTCATTGACGTCGTCGCCGAGCGCCTTGAGAGTCGCCAACGGCATTCCGGTCTCGGCCGCCGCGCCGACCATCTTTTCCACGATCAGAGTTCCCGCGACACCGCGGCGGCCGGTCGTGTAGGTCGACTGCTCGACCGCCACGTCGTCGTTCGTCACCACGCTCGCCACTTCCCGGCCGGCCATCTCTGCAGCCATCGTGAAGTTCATCACATCGCCTTCATAGTTCTTGACGATGAAAAGAACACCTGCGCCGGTGTCGACGGCCTCGGCGGCCTCGAGCATCTGGTCCGGCGTCGGTGAGGTGAAGACCTGGCCCGGACAGGCGGCATCGAGCATACCGCGGCCGACAAACCCCGCATGCAGCGGCTCATGCCCCGAACCGCCGCCTGAAATCAGTGCGACCTTGCCCGGCTTCAACGACCGACGGCGCACGAATTTGCGCTCGGCACCGAGAACCAGGATATCCGCATGCGCGGCCGCAAAGCCGTCCAGACTTTCCTCGAGTACCGTCTCGGCGCCGTTGATCAGCTTTTTCATAAACGCCCTCCCGATGATTCACTTGCGGTTCGAAAAATCCGTCAGCCGACGCTCTCCGCGTAGCGCGCGAGCTGCGCCGCAAATCGATGACGAGCTGCTCGATCGCGCGATTCTTCTTGTCGCCAAGATCGGGCACCGTTACCGCGATGGTGCGCGTGCGCGCTTCGCCCGGCGCACGCGTGTCTTCGTCTGCTTCGTCCGTCATGAACCTACCTTTGCGATCGCGGTCTTGAGCCGCGCTACGGTCAACGGCGCCACCGAAAGGGTCCGCAAGCCGGTCGCAAGCAGCGCCGTCGTGAGGCGGATGTCGGCCGCGGCGTCGCCACACAGCGAGACCTCGACACTGCGCTTGCGGGCAGCCTCAACGGTGCGGACGATCAGCGCCAGCACCGCCGGATTGCCGGCATCGTTGAGGTCGGCCACCGCGCCGATATCTCGCGCCGCGGCCATTGTGTATTGTGTCAGGTCGTTCGAGCCGATCGAATAGAACGCGGCGCCGAAATCCTCGGCGCAGAGCGCCGCCGCCGGAACCTCGATCATGATGCCGAGTGGCGGGCGGGCACAGGCGATCCCTTTCGCCTTCAGCGCTGCGACCTCGGCGTCAAGCATGACACCGGCGCGATCGAGTTCCGAGGGAATCGCGATCATCGGCAGCATTACTTTCAACACCCCGTGCACGGCCGCACGTGCCAGCGCCCGCAATTGCACGCGGAACACCTCCGGCCGCGCCAGCGAGAGGCGGATGCCGCGAAGGCCGAGAAACGGATTGCTCTCGCCATCAACCGTCAAGCCGGCAATCGGCTTGTCGCCGCCGGCATCGAGGGTGCGGATCGTTACCGGCCTTCCCTGGGCCCACTCAAGAATGCGCCGATAGATCGCATATTGCGTGTCCTCGTCCGGCAGGCCGTGAGACGCCTCGAACAGGAACTCTGTGCGCACGAGACCGATGCCGTCGCAAATCGCGGGATCGAGGCTCGCAAGGTCCTCGGGGGCAGCGATGTTGAGCAGAACAGCAATCCGCCGGCCATCGGCCGTGTGGGCAGGCGCAAGGCTCGCGGCTTCGGCGGCGGCCAGCGCCGCGTTCGCAGCCACCATGCGCTGCTCGAACAAGCGACGCGTCTCCGGCTCGGGATCGAAGATCACGCTTCCTGCGTCGCCATCGACCAGCGCCAACGCCGGTGGCTGCCCGTTCCACGCCAGTGGGCCGAGCCCAACCACCATGGGCGTCCCGCGCGCCCGCGCCAACATCGCGACATGCGAGGAAGGTGAGCCTGCAGCCAGCGCGATGGCGCCCCCATGCGACCAGTCGGCGGCAAGAAAAGCGGAAGGCGTGATGTCGTCAGCCGCAACGATCGAACCACCGATAATCCTGGCGACCGTGTCCACGCCGCACAGATGCGCGAGCACGCGGTCGCGGATGTCGACGATATCGGCGGCACGGGCACGAAAATATTCGTCTTCAGCAGCGCGGTAGCCGGCGATCTCCACGTCGAGTGCCAGGCGCCAGGCACGGTCGGCCGTGATCCCCACCGAGATGACCTCATATGCCGCAACCGCCAGCGCATCATCTTCGAGCATGGCGACCTGAAATTCCAGAATGTCGGCCACCTCGCCCTGAATCGCCTTGATCTGCTCGGCGATCTCCGCCCTCGCGCCTTCAATCGCCGCCCGCAGCGCCGCCGCCTCCTGCGCGGGATCGTCGCTCGCCGCCCGCCTCGCCACAGCCGCAGTCAGCATGGTGACCGGTCCGATCGCGAGACCCGGCGAGGCAGCACGGCCGATGAGATGAATCTCGGCCATCGCGATCAGGCCTCACCGAAACCGTCATGCACCAGCGCAAGCATGGCAGCAAGCGCTGCCTCGCCATCGGGGCCGGTGACGCGGAAATGCAGCGTCGCTCCCTGCGGTGCCTTGACGCGCATCACCTTCACCGGGCTCTTCGCATCGGTCCAGGGACCGTCCGGCGCAAGCGCAAGTTCGATCTTCGCCGCAAAGCGTTTCGCGCACTGCGTGAGCTTGACCGACGGCCGCGCATGAAGACCGACGGCATTGACGAGAACCGCCGAGGCCGTCAGCGGCACGAAGGCGTCAGCCGCCCGGCCGGGGTTGACATCATGCATAGAATTCCTCCGCGCTACGCTTGACGGCAGCAAGCGACGAACCGCCCGAGGACTCGGTCGCTGCGATCACGGCGCCCTCCACCACCGGCGCATTGCAGACAACGACGCGCGCTCGTCGATCTTCGGCCAGCATCTCGACGGCCATCTCCGAATTTGTCTCCGCCCCGCCAAGATCGACCAGGATGGCCACGCCAGCCGGCGACCAGGCGGCCTCGATCGCCGCCAGGATACCGGCAATATTGGTGCCGAGCCCGCCATCGGTGTCGCCGCCGCTCCAGGCCAGCGGCACGGTATTGCCTACCATCTGGCGCACCATATCGGCTGCGCCTTCCGCAATTTTGGAGGAATGCGAAACGATGACGATGCCGACATTGCCGGAACTTGAATGGCTCATGAAGCTGCCTCGATTTCCAGTGCCGTAACGGCAGCGCTGATCAACAGGGACGCCGAGCGGGATCCCGGGTCCATATGGCCGATGGATCTTTCGCCGAGGAAGGACGCCCGGCCGCGGGTCGCGAGCATGGGCGTCGTGCGATCGGCGGCTTGCGCCGCCTCGGCCGCAATCGCCCTGGCATCACCTCCACGCGCAAACACGGCTTGCGCGGGCACCAGAACGTCCAGCAGGGTTTTCTGCCCCGCTTCCGAACGGCCACGCATCTTGACCGCGTCGATCGCCTTATCCGCCGCCGCGACGAGGTCAACACGCGCCGGCTGCTCCGGAAGCGCCTTGCCAAGCTCCATGAAGAAGGTGCCGACCAGTGGCCCGGAAGCGCCGCCGACCTTCATGACCAGCGTCATTCCAATCGCCTTCAGCATTTCCGGCAACGATTTGTCGGCGAGGCCGGGCAGCGTGGCGAGCACGGCCTCAAAACCGCGCTTCATGTTCAATCCGTGATCGCCGTCGCCGATCGCCTGGTCTAGGCTGGTCAGTTCTTCGGCGTGTTCAATCACCGACGCTGCGAGCGCCCGCACCAGTCTTTCCCTGGCTTCCCGATCGAGACGCATGCCGCGCCCCTCCCACCATCCGCATCGACGAACATTCAGGACCCGGCTTCAGCCCAGCCTTGCCGCATGCCCTTGAGCCCGAACTCATAGACCTCCTCCTTGTTCGGAGAGAAGTCGCGCCACACGCGGGTGGCGGCGGCGAGCGCCGGAACGGCGCGGCCGAAGGCTTCGATCGTCAGCCTGCCATCATATCTTGCGGCCCTCAGCGCCTTATAGGTGGGACCCCACGGCACATGGCCCTTCCCCGGCGTGCCGCGATCATTCTCCGAGATATGGACATGGATCATGTGCCGCTTGATTGTATTGATGGCGGCGACCGGGTCCTTCTCCTCGATATTGGCATGGAATGTATCGTACATCCCCTTGATCGCGGGATGATCGACTTCGTCCAGATAGCCGGCCAACTGATCCATCGTGTTGAGGAAGTAGCATTCGAAGCGGTTCACCGCTTCAAGGGCAAAGCTCACGCCATGCTTCCCGGCATGATCGCCAGCGCGGCGATGAAACTCGATCGCGCGCTTGCGCTCGTCCGCCGTTGGCCCCTTTCCGGTGAAGCGACCGAGTTCGGAGTGCATCGGGCCGGCGATGATCGATCCTCCAAGCGCCCTGGTGCAGTCGATGACCCATTTGGCCCGCTCGACCGCAGCCTGCCGCTCCATCTTGTCGTCCGAGAGCGGATCGTGCCCCGCGCCCAGCACGCTCGCGGTCGTGACGTCGAGATCCATCCTCGCAAGTTGCTCTCCGAGCCTTGCGTAGGAATCGATCGTGCCTTCGAAGATCGGAACCTCCACGCTATCATAACCCGTCCGCTTGAGCGCCTCCAGCACGGGCGCATGTTCGTCGGTGACATGCCCTGTCCAGAGCAGCAGATTGAATCCGTACTTCATCCGCGCCGTCCCATTGAGCTTTCCCACAGCAGACGATCCGGGGCCAGTTCCGCGCCTTAGCCCCCTGCGGACACCAGCTGCTTCACCATCGCGTCAATCAGGCGCGGCAGGTCATAAGGGAAACGGGCCGTAATCAGGTTGCCGTCGACCACGCAGGGTTCATCCAGGACCGTAGCGCCGGCGTTTTCCAGATCGATCTGTATGTTCCACACCGCCGTGGCACGCTTGCCTTTGAGGATCCTGGCGCTCACCATGACCCATTGGCCATGACAGATGGCGCATGTGGGCTTGCCCGCTGCATACATGGCGGACACAAACGCGCGCGCATGCTCGTCCATGCGTAGCGCATCAGGGTTCCAGCATCCGCCCGGCAGCAGCATGGCATCGTAATCCTCCGCCCTGGCTTCGTCCGTGTAGCGATCGATCTTCAACCAGCCTGCGTTTTCCATGAGGCGGATGGCGAGGACATGGGTCGCGCATTGCGGCGGAAAGCGGAGGCCGAGCGTGGGATGAAACTCACCTATGCGGGGCGAGACAACATGAACAGTGGCGCCGTGCTCGGTGAGCCAGCGATGAGCGCCCAGAATCTCCACTTCCTCCACGCCGTTGGTGCAGCAGATGGCGATGCGCTTGCCCTTGAGCAGACCTGGATCTGTCGGCGGATCAAGCAGGAAGCTCTTGAGCTCCCGGTTCAATTCGCCGTCAGCCGTCACCAGCAATTCCGTCGAAATAGATGGGACCGGCGAAGAGGACATTAGCTGCTGCATGCGGTTGAAGGCCGTGGCTTGCGGAGACGCGCTCATCTTTCATGCTCCTGAACGAGGTTGATTGGCACATTCGTGACTAAACGTATCAGAAAACGATCCCCCAAATGCACGGGTCTGTCGGTTGAGGACGGCTTATGTCGATGCCTTGAAGGTGCAGGCTCACTCCTTGCGGCGACTCTGCAGCGTGATGAGGCCGGCCAAAGCAGCGCCGATAGCCGCGATAGTCCATGTGAAGTCATGCATGTACCAAGGCGTTGCGTTGAGCTGAACTTTGCCGAGCACAGTGTTGGGATCCGGCGGCTTGAGGAAGAATGCGCCGTAGAGATGTGCGACAACGATGGACGCGAGCAGCACCATGCAGAAGATCATGGCGACGACCATGGCCACCGTTACCAGCGAGCGCCTGGACACACCGGGTTGCGCCAGAGGCAGGAGGTTGTTGACAAGCCCTGCCAGAACGATCAGCGCGCAGCCGATCGTGAAAAACGACATGTTGAACGGCTGAAAGATCATCAGAAGCGCGAATACGCCAAGCCCGATGATGCTGTATTCCAGCGTCCGCGCCGCCGTCGGCGTCAGTCCGCCATTGCCTTGCTCGCCATTTCTCATGCGCGCACCGCCTTTCCGTCGTCTGCGAACACGTGGGTTTGCGCGGGATCTGGAACGAGGTGAAGCGCCTCGCCAATCTTCACCCTTTTGTCACGCGGCACGACGACCCGGATGTCGCTGCCCGTCCTGGTACGCGCGTGAATAAGCGTCTCGGCGCCCATTGGCTCAATGAGCTCGGCCATGGCGTCGATCGTGTCCCTGGTGTCCTCGGAGACAACGGTGAAAGCTCGCGGGCGAATTCCCACGGTGACCTTTCCGGCCTTCAGGTTTGCGACCGCGGGATGGACGCTCAGATCGACATCCTGCTCGTCGAAGACCACTTTCGCCTTGCCGTTGCCGTAGCTCTTGAATTGCGCGTCGATCAGGTTCATCTGCGGCGTGCCGATGAAGCTCGCAACAAAGACGTTGGCGGGTTTTGCGAAGACCTCGTGTGGGCTCCCCACCTGCTCGATCAGCCCGTCGCGCATGATGGCGATGCGGTCTGCCATCGTCAGCGCTTCAAGCTGGTCGTGGGTGACGATGACAGTGGCTTTCGTGAGGTTTGACAGCACCGCCTTGATCTGGCCGCGCATGGAGTGGCGCAGCTCCACGTCAAGCCGCGAGAGAGGCTCGTCGAACAGAAAGCATTTGGGATCCCGAACAATGGCCCGGGCAACAGCGGCGCGCTGCTTCTCGCCCTCCGAAATCTGTCCCGGCAACCGGTCCAGGATATCGCGAAGATGCAAGATGTCAGCCACCTTCCTGACGCGGGCTGCCACTTCCGTGCGCCCGATGGCTTCGCAGTGAAGCGGCATTGCAATGTTCTGCCCGACACTCAGCGCCGGATAGAGCGCATAGAACTGGAAGACCATGGCGATGTCGCGCTTCTCCGGCGGAAGGTCATTCACGCGCCGCCCTGCAATGACGACGTCCCCTGCCGTGGCGCGCTCGAGGCCGGCAATCGTGCGCAGCGTCGTCGTCTTGCCGCAGCCCGAAGGACCGAGCAGGCAAACAATTTCACCCGCGGCCACGGACAGGTTGGCATCCTTGACGGCAACAAATGCGCCGAATTTCTTGGTGAGGTCGCGGATTTCTATGGTCGACATGATCACTTCCTGACTGTGCCGAACGTGACGCCGCGCAGCAGGTGATCCTGCAAGAAGAAGGTGGCAAGGAAAACGGGAATAAGAAACAGGGTTTCAATGGCAGCCAGCAGCGTCCAGTCCGTCCCGCGCCCGCCGGAAGACACGGCCTGGTTCATGGCTACAGGCACGGTGCGTGTATCAGGACCCGTCAGGAGCAGCGCGAACAGGAACTCGTTCCAGGTGAGGATGAGGCCGAAAACGAATGTTGCGGCAAGACCCGCGACAACCTGCGGCAGGCAGATCTTGAAAAACACCTTGATTTCCGACGACCCGTCGATACGGGCCGCATCCTCGACGTCTGTCGACAACTCATCGAAGAAGCTCTTCATCATCCACACGGTAAATGCGAGATTGAAAGCCGTGTAGAGCATGATGATGCCGAGATAGGACCCAGAAAGCCCCATGGCGCGGAACATCAGGATCACCGGAATGATGACGACGATCGCAGGCAGCATGCGGGTCGTCAAAATGATGAAGAGATAGGTATCGTTGCCCTTGAGCGGATAGCGGGAGAAGCCATAGGCGGCCAACGTGCCGATAACGAGGGCAAGCAGGACGGATGCCGACGCGATCACGATGGAGTTGAAGAAGAATCGATCAAACCCGGTGGACTCGGGCTGGCCACCCGCCGTCATGACGCGGGAAAAGACCGAGGCAAAATTGTCCAATGTCGGTGTGAAGACAAACTGATCGGGGATGAGACCGAAGAACGAGGTAGGCGAAAGCGTTGGCGGCACTGAAAGCGCCAACCCCTGCGGCTTTATCGCCGTGAAGATGATGAAGAGGACCGGCAGAAAGTAGATGAAGCTGACAACCGCCACGACGAGCGTGCGGCCCCAACCCGCCTCCGCGACGCCGCCGGCACGACGAAAGCCAATCCGCTCCCAGAAAGAAACTCTGTCTGTCATGGCTCAGGCCTCCCTGTTCTTGGGATTGGCAACGTAGAGATAAAGATTTGTGAGCACGATCACGATGAAGAGGATGATGTAGGAGATCGCGGCTCCCTCGCTTGTCTTGTTCTGTTCGTTGGCAATGCGGATCAGGTGGTAGGAGATCGTCATTGTGTCGTTTCCGCCCTTGGTCAGCACGATCACAAGGTCTGCCAGCTTGAACGCTTCGATGGTGCGGAACAGCAGCGCCAACATCAGGAGCCCGCGGATATAGGGAAAGGTGATGCTCCAGAAGCGCCGCCAGGCGGAGACCCTGTCGATGGCGGCTGCCTCGTAGAGATATTTGGGAACGGACACGAGGCCCGCCAGCACGAGCAGCATGACGAAGGGCGACCACATCCAGGCGTCGGCAAAAACGATAGCGGCCACAGCGCCCGCTTTGCTGTCCATGACAACGAACTGGCCGCCCGCGACGCTGTTGATTACATAGCTCAGGATGCCGAAGGTGGGATCATAGTAGTAGGTGAAGAAGACACCTGAGGCCACGACTGACAGCATCATCGGTGTGAGAACCAGAATCAGCAGATATTTCCGCAGCGGAAACTGCTTGGCAAAAAGCATCGCCAGGAGAAACCCCGCGATCATCTGTACAGAAACCGTGCACACCGTGAACATGGCGGTGTTGATGAGCGCGTTCCAGTTGGCCGGCGCCGCAACCTCGTCGGTCAGAACCTTGATGTAGTTGTTGAGGCCGACGAAGCGGATCGACTGCAGGTTCGACTGGTAGGCAAAAAATGAGAGCCCGAGGGACCAAAGCAGCGGGAAGATGTTCATCACGAATAGAACGGCGATGGCGGGCGCGACCAGGAGCCCGCCATAATAGCGACGGCGGTAGGCATTCACCGCGAATGCCGCCGCAACCACAGCCGACATGGCGCCAACGACCCAGAAGGAACCGGACGCTGGCAGGATCACCACCGCGAGCGCGGAGACAACAAGTCCCACGAGAACTGCAAGCCGCCAATTGCCGGCCGAAAGCTCGAGAAGAGCCGGTGCAGTCTTGGCGGATTGGGTCTTGGCAGATTGTACGGCTGACATCAGTTGCATGAAGCTTCCGTGGAAAAACAATTCCTGTGCGTTACCGAGTGGCCTCGTGCGACCACAGTCGGCGTCCGGCCATGTCGTTCAAGTGGCCGGGGAAGGAGAACGAAGTCTCTTCCCCGGCCAAGCTCGCAATTACTGCCGCTCGCAGAGCTCACGGGTCATGTCACTTGATCAGCCCCGCCTCCTTGAGCAGGCGCTGCTGGAACTTGGCGATATTGTCCGAAGTCGTCTTGGCGTCCTGCCTGCCAGTAATGGCGAGATCGTACTGGTCTTGCTGCTGGGTCAGCAACTCGAAGAACTGCGGCACGTGCCACACGTCCTTCTGCCAATCCAGCGAAGGCGCCCAGGCCCTGTTCCACGGGCGGTAGGTTACGTACTTCGGATCCGAGTACACGGACTTGATGGCAGACTGGCCGCCGGCCGCCGCAAACTGGTGCTGGATGTTCGACGACAGCCACCACTTCACGAACTCCACGGCCTCCTTGATCTGTGCGTCGGTCGTCCAGGTGGTCAGCACGAAGGGCTGGCCGCCAATATTGGACCAGCGGACCAGCTTGCCGTCAGCACCTTTGGTTCCCGGCATCATGCCGAACACCAGGTTGTCCGAGACCTTCGACGTCTTCGGATCGAGCGAGGCTTCGGCAAGGCCGATCCAGTTGACGCTCATGGCCACCTTACCTTGGCGGAACAGCTCATCCGACTTGAAGATGTCCATCGTGCCCGTCTTGGCGAGAGGCGGCATGTACGCGATCAGGCCCAGATACTTGTCCAGCGCCTTCACGGCCGCAGGCGAGTTCACGACACCTTCCGCCTTGCTGTTGGGTGCCTGGGTTTCATCCCAGATGTCACCACCCATTTGCCAGATAAAGCCGTTGATCTGCATCGACGAGAAGTCGTAGCTCTTGCCCGCCTGAAACGCGATGCCGTAGAAATCGTCTTCGGCAGGCTTGCCGGCCAGCATCTCACCCTTCTTGCGGCGGAAGAATTCGCCGACGTTCTTGAAGTCGTCCCAGGTCATGGCGTCGAGCTCTTCGCCCGTGCAGGGAAGCTTCTGGTTGAATTTCGCCATGTAGTTCTTCTGCTCTGCTTCGTGGCAGATGACGTCCTTTCGCGCGAAGTTCACCAGCACATCGGGAAACTGCGGAAAACCGTAGTAATTTTCCGACTTGTACGGATAAGTCGAATAGGCGTTCAGTGCGTTCGGATGGATGTCCTTGAACGTCTTCATGAACTCGGGATCTGCGTTGAGCAGATCGTTGATCTTCCGGAAATAACCGCCTTCGACGAACGCGCCCAGCCACTGCGAGTCCGACACGATGAAGTTATACTTCCGCTCGCCTGACGTGAGCGAGGCATTCACGCGGGTATAGAAGTCTGGCCACGGAATGAAATCCACCTGGAGCTTCACCGTGTTGCCGGACTTCGGCTTGTACTGCTCGTCGAAAAACTTCTTCATGATGCGCGTTGGCGGCCAATCCGGCACAGCCATCGTCAGCGTCACGTCGGCGGCGAAAGCAAACGTCGTTCCCAGCACCAGCGAAGCGGCAAGCCCGGCCGCCATCACCATGCTGTTGATCACCCTTGTCGCGGTCATCCTGGTTTCCTCCGTTAGATTTCATTTTTTTGTTAAATCACTCGCCTCAGACCATCATCCGTCCGCTCGAAGCGCGGAAGATGTAGAATTTTCTTGGATCGAGAATGACCGCCGCCTGCTGGCCGGGCTGCAAACCCGAGGCGGCGGATTCCGGCAGCACCATGCGCAGCGTTTCGCCGCCGGCTTCCACGGATACGATCGTGACGTCCCCGAGCGGCTCAAGCATGGCGATATTGGCCTTGAGGCCTTGCTCGCCCTTCCCCGCAAAGCGCACGTCGCTCGGGCGGATGCCGACCACGGCCGCCTCGCCTGCTTCTGCGGCTTGCAGCTTTTTCACGAAAGGCAACGGCCCCATCGCGGATTCGAGGGCGGCGTTGTCTGTGGCCAGTTTGCCCTTGATCATGTTCATGTGGGGCGAGCCGATCTTGCTCGCCACATACAGATCACACGGCGCTTCGAAGAGCTCGTCCGGCGTTCCGATCTGCACCACGCCGCCATCGCGCATCACTGCGATTTCCTCGCCCATCGAGAGGGCTTCGAGCTCATCAGGTGTGGCGTAGACGATGGTGAGACCAAACTGGCGGTGAAGGCGCTTCAGTTCCGCCCGCATCTCATGGCGGAGCTTTGCGTCGAGATTGGTCAAAGGCTCGTCCAGCAACAGGATCCTCGGACGGCGTATCAAGGAGCGCCCCAAGGCCACGCGCTGCTGTTCGCCACCCGAAAGCGTACTGGGCTTTCGATTGATCTTGGTGTCGAGCCGGAGCATCGTCGCCGTCTCCTTCACACGGCGGTCGATCTCCTCACGCGGGCGCTTTTCTTCGACCAGCGGATAGGCAAGGTTCTCGTAAACGGTCAGGTGCGGATACAGCGCGAAGGACTGGAACACCATCGACACGCCCCGGCCCGCAATCGGCTCGTGGGTCCAATCCTTGCCAAAAATCTCGACGTGCCCACGTTCGGGAGCGATGAGACCGGCGATTGCGCGAAGCGTCGTCGTCTTGCCAACCGAGCTCGGCCCAAACAATACAAAGAAACGACCTTCCGCGACCCTGAAGGACAGGTTTTCAAGAGCCCGCACGCGACCGTATGACTTGCCTACATTTGTCAAACGCAGTGCAGATTTCTCAGACTGTCCCATTGCCATTTCCCAGACCACCGCCGTCGCGAATTCCTTTTCGCCGCCGGCACGTACTCACTCCGCGTTCCGCAAGCACGGTCACAGAGCCGTATTGCGTCGAGAGCTTCGTTGCCCGCAGGACGGGCTTAACGACCTTCGTTTCGGTACTTCCGCGCCGCTCGACCTCTTCTCCTCTGTCTATCGCGGCGTTTATCGACATCGGGGGCGCCTAATCGAACGCTAACAGCAGGCGATCGCGAGAGCGTTCAATATGAACGCGCATCGCTTCTTCGGCGGCCACGGGATCTGCAGCTGCGAAGGCCGCCAGTATGGCTTCGTGCTCGTCGAGAGCCTCCTCCGTGACGCGCGAATGAAACATGAGGCGAAAAATGTGAAAGTGGGTGTGCTGGAAAGCGATGGCTTGACGAATGAGTTCGTTCTCAGCGCAGGCCAGGATCTTGTCGTGAAAGTCGGCGTCCTGCCGCGCAAAGTTCGAGTACCGCAGGCGTTCGTCGTTGCCTTCCCGGCGGGCCATCATGCCGGCCGCCTCGCGAAGCATCGCCAGCTTCGTGTCGTCCATACGCGCCGCCGCCTTCGCGGCGCTGTAGGGTTCGAGACGCAATCGAAGCTCATAGATTTCGTCAAGCTGGCGCTTCGTGATCTGCGGCGCCGCGTGATAGCCGATCAAGTGCGTCTTCTGCACCAACCCTTCGCCCTCGAGCCGACCTAGCGCCTCACGGATAGGCGTTTGCGACACGTTGAATTCGCGGACGAGGCTGTCGACGGTGATGCGCGCGCCGGGCGCGATCTTGAGCGACATCAGCTGCGCAAAAATCGCCTCATACACGTCGCCGGCCAGGCTGGTGGGACGATCGATCTGCCCGCTGGCGGCCCCGGTTTGAGAAGGATTGGTGACGCTCATCGATTTCGGCCTGCCCCTTGACACAAGTTGCCTCTAGCACGACCTTGCGCGATATTCAATCCTATATCATATAGGATTTGATCGGTGAGGACTGAACAGTGCCAAACTCGGGCGCGGGCTTGCTCATGGAGCGTGATGCCTTGGAAGAAAATGAACTTCACCGCGCCGACGCGCTCGTTGAAGCCGAACCCGGCTTAATGGTCGCGACGCTCGCAGGTTCAGCACTCTCGCCTGACGTCCGCGGCATGCTCGACGCGGAATTCGTCCGCAAGGACGACGTCATCGCTGCGATAGATCCGGGCTCCGCTTCGGAATCGGCACGGAGCCTCTCCGGCTATCTGGATCTGGTTCGCGCTGCGCCGCCGATGCAGGCCGGCGCGCCTGTCGGCAGCCCCGGCGATAGCACGGCCCGCCTTCGCGCCGCGAACTTTGAGATTGAGGCTCGCCTCTGGCGCGAACTCAACGGTCTCGCACGATCCAATCCATCCGTCGCCAGAGGATATGCATGATGCCCCTGTTCGCCGCGCTGAGGCTGCCCCGCGAGATTTTGTTTGGCAAGGGTCAGCGCCACGCGCTTTCCACCGTCGCTGCCAAACATGGGCGTCGGGCGCTGATATGCACCGACGAGCGGTTCGCCGGCACCGCCATTTTTTCCGAAATCGTCGCTGGCTTGAGAGCGTCGTCGGTTGAGATTTTCGTTCATGATCGCGTGCAGCCGGACGTACCGGTCGATACGGTCGGCGTCTGCGTTGAGGAAGCGCGGAGCTTCATGCCCGATATGGTGATCGGCATCGGCGGCGGCAGCTGTCTCGATTTTGCAAAATGCGCGGCCTTGCTGATCAGCCATGGCGGCAAGCTTCAGGACTATTACGGTGAGTTCAAGGTGCCGGGTCCGATCCTGCCTGTGGTCGCCGTGCCGACCACAGCGGGCACCGGTTCGGAAGTAACGCCGGTCGCGGTGATCTCCGATCCTGATCGATTTTTGAAGGTCGGCATTTCAAGCCCCCACCTGATTGCCGCCGCGGCGATCTGCGACCCCGAACTGACGATGACGTGTCCGCCGTCCCTGACGGCAATCGCGGGGGCCGACGCCTTGACCCACGCGATCGAGGCTTTCACTGCGATTAGACGCGTCGCCGCTTCCGACCTGCCGCAGAAACATGTCTTCATCGGCAAGACGGCGCTTACCGATCACTTCGCCCTGCTCGCCATCAAGCTCTTGGGACGCAGTCTCGAGAAGGCCTGCCACGACGGCGCCGACGAGGACGCGCGGGCGGATGTGATGATGGCCGCTCTCGCGGCCGGCTGCGCATTCGGAACCGCGGGAACGGCGGCCGCACACGCGGTGCAATACCCGGTCGGCGCCTTGACCCACACGCCGCACGGGCTCGGCGTCGCGACCATGCTGCCTTATGTGATGAACTATAATTGCGCGGCGGCGACAACCGAAATCGCCAGCGTCGGAATAGCTCTCGGCCTCGAGCGCTCCAGCCGGAGCGACGGCGAGATGGCCCGCGCGACGATTGAAGAAATCAGCCGCCTGTTCGCGGCGATTGGGATCGCTCCAACATTGGCCAGTCTTGGACTTCCCGCCGACAAGATTGACTGGACCGCCGAACTCGCCCTCGGCATCGACCGGCTGATCAAGAACAATCCCCGCCCCTTCGACCTTCCCGCGATGAAACGACTGGTGAAAGCCGCCTACGACGGCGATCTCGCCGGCAGCGCCATCTGAGCTGACAGGCCCCCATCATGAACATGCCCCAGAACACGTTCAACACCGACCAGGAAACCATCGACCTCCGCGCTTATGCGCGCGGCCTCTATATCGACGGCCAATGGCGGCAGGCCGCTGACGGCCGACTCATCGAGGTCGTCGATCCATCTACCGAGCGTGTGATCGCCGAGGTCCCCGATGCGGCCATGGTCGACGTCGAGGCCGCGGTGGAGGCCGCCGCGCGGGCGGCGGCCGGCTGGAGCCAGACGCCGCCGCGCAAACGATCCGAAATTTTGAGGCGCTGCTTCGAATTGATGACACAGCGTTCCGAAACGCTTGCCGCGCTGATATCGATCGAGAACGGCAAGGCTTTGCGCGATGCGCGCGGCGAGGTCGCCTATGCCGCCGAGTTCTTTCGCTGGAACGCCGAAGAAGCCGTGCGAATTACCGGCGAATTCGGCCTCGCCCCTTCGGGCGCGAACCGCATCATCGTCGACTATCAGCCGATCGGCGTCTGTGTTTTGATCACGCCCTGGAACTTCCCGGCAGCCATGGCGACGCGCAAGATCGCTCCCGCTCTGGCCGCAGGATGCACGGTTGTGCTCAAGCCCGCGAGCGAGACGCCTCTCACGGCCTACGCACTCGCTGCGCTGTATGAAGAAGCCGGCGTTCCCCCGGGCGTCGTCAATGTCCTTACGGTTTCCAATCCTGCTCCGGCCACCGCCGCCATGCTGGCGGATCCACGGGTGCGCAAACTGTCGTTTACCGGCTCGACCGGAGTCGGCCGCCTCCTCCTCGCCGAAGCGGCCAAGCACGTCATCTCGTGCTCGATGGAACTCGGCGGCAACGCGCCGTTCATCGTCTTCGACGATGCCGATCTCGAGGCCGCGCTCGACGGCGCCATGGTCGCGAAAATGCGCAACGCCGGCGAAGCCTGCACCGCCGCAAACCGCATCTATGTACAATCCGGCATCCACGACGCCTTCGCCGAAGGGCTTCGAAAGCGCATGACGGCGCTCAAGGTGGGCGCAGGCATCGAAGCCGCCACCGAATGCGGTCCGATGATCACGAAAAAGGCCGTCGATAAGATCGATCGGCTGGTTCAGAACGCCGTCGCGCGTGGCGCGCGCGTTCTGTGCGGGGGCTCGGTCGGGAGCGGCACGGGTTTTTACTATCCTCCGACCGTCCTCTGCGACGTGCCGGCCGACGCCGCGATGGCGCACGAGGAAATCTTCGGACCTGTGGCGCCGATCTCGCGCTTCGAACAAGAGAGCGAGGCGATCGAGCGGGCGAACGACACGGAATACGGGCTCGCCGCCTACATCTACACCCGTGATCTTGCCCGCGGCATGCGTGTAGCCGCGAAGATTGAAACGGGTATGATCGCGCTCAATCGTGGCCTGATGTCGGATCCGGCCGCCCCGTTTGGCGGCGCCAAGCAGAGCGGCATCGGACGCGAAGGCGGGCAAGGGCATGGCATCGCCGAGTTCATGGAGGCGAAATATCTCGCCGTCGCGATGTAGACGGAGGACAGTCGCGACGCGATCCCTTCAACCGTGACCATGTCGCGCCGCGGGTAAAGAAATAGAACAGCGGTGGGGTCCAGAGAGCCGTCAGGCTCAGGCCCTTCGAGAACAAGACAGAGGGAGATTAATTGTGCGCACCATCAAGGGACCGGCAATATTCCTGGCTCAGTTCGCCGCCGAAGCTCCTCCTTTCGATACGTTGGACAGCATATGCGCCTGGGCAGCAGATCTTGGATACAAGGGCGTACAGATACCGAGCTGGGTTTCCAGCTTTATTGACCTGGAAAAGGCTGCGACGTCGAAAACATATGCGGATGAACTGCGTGGCACGGCCCATCGGCATGGGCTCGAGATTTCTGAATTGTCGACGCACCTTCAGGGGCAGCTGGTCGCTGTGCATCCGGCCTACTCCAGTGCTTTTGATGGTTTCGCGCCGGCCGCAGTCCATGGCAATTCCTCTGCTCGGACGGAGTGGGCCATTCAACAATTGAAATGGGCCGCAAGGGCTTCGAGCAACCTTGGTCTGAATGCCCATGCAACTTTTTCGGGCGCGTTTGCGTGGCCTTTCATCTACCCCTGGCCCCAACGCCCGCCTGGCCTGATCGACGACGCGTTTGGTGAACTTGGCCGCCGCTGGTTACCAATTCTCGATGAGTTCGATCGCAACGGCGTCGACGTTTGCTATGAATTGCACCCGGGCGAGGACCTACATGACGGGGTGACTTTCGAAATGTTCCTCGATCAAGTGAAGAACCACGTTCGCGCCAATATTCTTTACGACCCGAGCCATTTTGTACTGCAACAACTCAAGTATCTCGATTTCATCGATATCTACCACCAGCGCATCAAGGCCTTCCACGTCAAGGACGCCGAATTCAATCCAACCGGCAGGCAGGGAGTCTACGGAGGATTTCAGTCGTGGGTTAACCGCGCCGGACGTTTCCGATCGATTGGAGACGGTCAGGTCGACTTTCGATCGATCTTTTCGAAGCTTACGGCCTACGATTACGCGGGGTGGGCCGTGCTGGAGTGGGAATGCGCGCTGAAGCATCCGGAAGATGGCGCTCGGGAAGGAGCCCGGTTGATCTCCGATTACATCATACGGGTAACCGAGCGAGCTTTTGATGACTTTGCAAGCTCCGGCACAAACAAGGAAGCAAATCTGAGAATGCTTGGTCTGCGGCCAGATGAGGGCATGTCATGAAAACGAGCGAGACGTCGCGCATCCGATTGGGAATGGTCGGTGGTGGGATCGGGGCCTTCATCGGCTACGTGCACCGAATTGCATCGCGAATTGACGACGATTATGAACTGGTTGCAGGAGCCCTGTCTTCCGATCCTGATCGAGCTCAAGAATCCGGTAGAAAGATTGGGCTGGCCGAAGACCGGATATATGCAAGCTTTGCCGAGATGGCGGCGAAAGAGGCTGCCCGCGAAGACGGCATTCAGGCCGTCTCGATCGTTACACCCAATCACCTGCATTTTGCGCCGGCCAAGGCATTTCTTGAAGCTGGAATTCATGTGATTTGCGACAAGCCGCTCACGTCAACGCTCGATGAGGCTCGTGCGTTGGCCAAGATCAAGCCAAAGAACGGTGCGAAGTTTCTATTGACGCACAATTACACGGGTTATCCTTTGGTGCGACAAGCGCGTGCCATGGTGGCGAATGGTGACCTCGGCAAGATTCGAGTCGTTCAAGTCGAGTATCCGCAGGATTGGCTGACTCGTCCCCTTTCGAGCAAGCAAGCGGATTGGCGCACGGATCCCGCCCGTTCAGGACAAGGCGGTGCGATCGGAGATATCGGTACGCACGCCTATAACCTTGCACGGTTTGTGACGGGTCTAAAAACGGTGGCCGTAAGTGCGGACCTGTCGACTTTCGTGGAGGGCAGACGGCTCGACGACAATGTGCACATACTGCTGCGGTTTGAAGGTAACGCACGGGGGATGCTGTGGGCCAGCCAAGTTGCCGTGGGCTGCGAAAACGGTCTGCAGCTGCGCGTTTACGGCGAAAAGGCCGGGCTTGAGTGGCGCCAGGACAATCCGAACCAGATGTGGTTCACCGAATTTGGCAGGCCCAAGCAACTTCTGACGCGAGGCGGCGCCATCTCCGGTGACGCTCCTCCGATTCAGGTTCGATTGCCGAGCGGGCACCCCGAAGGTTATCTCGAGGCGTTCGCCACACTTTATAGTCAGTTTGCTCAGCTGATCCGCTCCGGAGACGCGGCCTGTCCCGACCTGCCGTCGCTCGCTGACGGAATTGAAGGAATGGAATTCATCGCCGCCGCGGTCCGATCGAGCAACAATCAGAGCATGTGGACGAGCCTCAGCGACGTGTAAGGCGCGCGGCTGGATCCGACGCCCGAAACCGTAACAATCGACCGTTAGGTGGACGCTGCGATTTCTCTGGGGGTCCGGAAAGTCAGCAAAATACGGGCCATGTACGAATCCATGGAACGCCAACGGCTGATCATTAGTGACCTGACCAACGTACGATAGCAGCGATGACGAAGCATCAAGAATCAAGTCTAAGCCTCTAAAATAGTACAACAATTTCGGCCGCCGGTGCGATACACGGAGTTCTATAAGTATCCAAGAAACCCAGCCGGACCGGAGCGCTCCAGCCAACAGCTTGATCCGAACGGACTTCTGCCGCAGACGATGATCTGGGGCCCTGTTGGACGATGAAACCCGTCCACCATTGAGCTCTGGCGCATGGCGCGGTAGCTCGACGACAACACCACTGCGACACAGCCCGAAGTACATTCCCGGAAATGGAACGCGCATTATGAAGAAGATCGGATTTCTCTCCTTCGGTCACTGGAGTCCGTCGCCGCAGTCGCAGACCCGTTCGGCCGCCGACACCCTCCTGCAATCCATCGAGCTTGCGGTGGCCGCCGAGCAATTGGGCGCGGACGGCGCATACTTTCGGGTCCATCATTTCGCCCGCCAGCTGGCTTCGCCTTTCCCTCTCCTCGCCGCCGTCGCGGCCAGGACCAGCCGCATCGAGATCGGGACCGCGGTCATCGACATGCGCTATGAGAACCCGCTTTATATGATCGAGGACGCCGGCGCGGCCGATTTGATCTCAGGCGGCCGGCTTCAGCTCGGCATCAGCAGGGGTTCACCCGAGCAGGTGATTGATGGCTGGCGCTACTTCGGCTTTCAGCCGGCGGAAGGCGAAAGCGACGCCGACATGGGGCGGCGTCACGCCGAGGTCTTCCTCGACCTGCTCCGCGGCCACGGCTTCGCCCAGCCAAATCCGCGCCCGATGTTTCCGAATCCGCCCGGCCTGCTCCGTCTCGAGCCCGTCTCCGAGGGCCTGCGCGAGCGCATCTGGTGGGGCGCCGGCTCCAACGCAACGGCGGTCTGGGCGGCAAAGCTCGGGATGAATTTGCAGAGCTCCACGCTCAAGAACGACGAGACCGGAGAGGCTTTTCACATCCAGCAGGCCGCACAGATCCGGGCCTACCGTGCGGCCTGGAAGGAAGCCGGTCACACGCGCGAGCCGCGCGTGTCGGTGAGCCGCAGCATCTTCGCGCTGGTCGACGATCGGGACCGGGCCTATTTCGGGCATGAACGCGAGGGCGAGGACCAGGTCGGGTTCATCGACGAGCGGACCCGGGCGATCTTCGGCCGGAGCTATGCCGCCGAGCCGGATGTCCTTATCGAGCAGCTCAAGGCCGATGAAGCCATCGCCGAGGCTGACACGTTGCTCCTGACCGTCCCCAACCAGCTCGGTGTTGCCTACAACGCGCATGTGATCGAGGCCATTCTTACCCATGTCGCGCCTGCCCTTGGCTGGCGCTGACCGCCATTCACGTGTTGGCCCACGATCGCATCGCGGAAGACGGGACCAAGCTCTTTGTTTGAGCATGATCTTTTCGGAAAACCGCTTCACACTTTTCCGGATCATGCTCTAGAACGACCGCACGACTGTTCCCGTCGGCGTGGCAAAGCCTTCCATTGTCCTGATCCGCTTCTCGAGCCACCAGCCATATTCCGGTGTCCAGTCCTCGAAGCGATTGTTGATGCCGAGATCGTGCGACCAGTGGTGGGCGATGCTGGGATTGTATTGCGACTGACGACCGACGGCGATCAGATCGGCCTGGCCGTTTTCAAGAATGGCTTCGGCCTGCCGGGCCTCCAGAATGAGGCCGACGGCCATCGTGGGGAGGTTCGCTTCCTTTCGAACCCGCTCGGCAAAAGGAACCTGGAAACCGAGGCTGCGCGTGACCTGCGCGGCCGTTGCAGCACCGGCAATCCCGCCCGAGGAACAGTCGATCACGTCAACCCCGCGATCCCTCAATTCGTGCGCCAGAGCCACGGTGTCGTCCATATTCCAGCCTTCGCGCGTGCCGTCGACGGATGAAACGCGCACGAACAACGGCATCGCTTCAGGCATTTCGCGCCGCACCGCTTCGACCACCTCCAGCGGCAGGCGCATGCGGCCGGCACGATCGCCGCCGTACGCGTCATTGCGCGTATTGGAGACCGGCGAAAGAAAGGACGCCAAAAGATAGCCATGCGCCATGTGAACCTCGATGACGTCGAAGCCGGCCTTCACCGCGTTGCGCGCAGCGTTGGCCCAGGTCGCAGGCATCGCTTGGCATTCGGCTGTGGTCAGTTGCCGCGGCGTCAGCCAGCCCGGCGCGACAGGTTCGGCCGTCGGCCCGACCGGCCGCCAGAGTTTTGCACCCGCCTTGAGGTTCTCTTCCGTCAGCGGTCCCATACCCTGCATCGCGGTCTGCGAAGAAGATTTTCGTCCACCATGGGCGAGTTGGATACCGATCGCCGTGTCCTGGCGCCGCATGAATTCGATCAGCGGTTTGAAGCTTTCGGCCTGGGCCTCGCTCCAGATGCCGAGATCATTCTCGTTGATGAGACCGACCTCCTCCACTGCCGTCGCCTCGACAAACACCAGCCCAAACCCGCCCAGCGCGTAGCGGCCGAGATGCACGAGGTGGAAGGTGCCGCAGGTGTGGCCGTCGTCGCAGCGGTAATGGACCATCGGCGGCACGACGAGCCGGTTCTTCAGGGTAAGATTTCGAATTGTCAGGGGCTGGAAAAGCTTTGGCCGCGCTGCCTCGCTGCCACTGGGTCCGTCATCCACTGCCGCGCCTCCTGAATTTTGTTTTGCGCATCAAATCAGCTTCCGGCGGAACAGGAAAGATCATCGACCATCGCTTCGTTGCAGAGCAGGATTGATCAGGACCGAGGGCCTACCTATGCTGCGTCAAAGACGCCCGTCACCCTTCGCCCTGCCCGGGTGACAATGGAGGACTTCGGGGGAAACACGTTGCGCCCAAATCCATTGAAACCCCGCCTTGCGGCCGGCGGCTGTGCGTTCGGAACGATGACGTTCGAATTCTTCACGCCCGGCTACCCGACGATCTGCCGGGAGGCAGGCGCGGAGTTCATCCTCTACGACATGGAGCATTCGGGCGTCGGCTTCGAAACGATGAAGGCGCAGTTTGCATTCTGCCGTGGGCTTGATCTGGTGCCTCTCGTGCGCGTTCCGTCAGGCCAGTATCATTACATTGCGCGTGCACTCGACATTGGTGCGATGGGCGTCATGGTGCCGATGGTCGAAACGGCTGAGCAGGCGAAGGCGATCGTCGATTGCACCAGGTATCCACCGGCAGGCCGGCGTGGCGCGGCTTTCAATGTTTCGGCGCATGATGACTATGCGGGGGGACCGGAAACCGACAAGATCGCGCAAGCGAACGCGCGCACGATGGTCATCGCGCTGGTGGAGACTGCAAAGGGCATCGCCAATGTCGATGCGATCGCGGCGGTCGATGGCGTCGATGTGGTATGGCTCGGGCACTACGATCTGACGAACTTCATGGGCATTCCCGGGGAGTTCGACAATCCAAAATTCCATGCAGCCGTCGGCGGCCTGGTCGAGGCGTGCAAGAAGCACGGCAAGACGCCGGGCTTTCTCGCCGGCAACGAGCAGTGGGCGCGCGATTTTCGCGCCAGGGGATTTCGCATGATCGCCTACGGCGTCGACGTGCTGTTGATGCAAAACGCTCTCGCGCATGGCATCAAGCTGTTGCACGGGACCGCTTCTGATCGCTCCACGCCGGATCGAATCGACGGAACGCCAGCATCCAAAAAATCGTGACGTATCAACCGCCCGCCGCCACCGGCAGCGCCGCGATCATGCGAATGCCCGGCCGCTTCCGCCAGTGAATGCGTGACGGCTCGACCGCCAGCTTCAGTCCGGGCCAGCGCGTGAACAGCGCCTGCAGCGCGCAGGTCGCTTCGATGCGCGCGAGCTGGTGGCCGAGGCAGAAATGAATGCCCGTTCCGAACGCCAGATGCCGGTTCGGCCGCCGCTCGAGATCGAGACGATCGGGATGATCGTTCGCCGCCGGGTCCAGGTTGGCGGCGACGATCATCGCCATAACGCGTTCGCCCTTTCGCAGCTTCACGCCCTCGATATCGACGTCCTCGCGCACATAGCGCGGCTTTGAGAACTGCACCGCGGAGACGAAGCGCAAAAATTCTTCCACCGCCAGGGCGGCCCGGCTCCAGTCCGCCATCAGCCAGTCGCGGCGATCCGGATCCTTCAGCAACTCGAAAACCGATCCGCTGATCAGATGCGTCGTGGTCTCGGAGCCGGCGCCGAGCAGGAGAAACACCATCGAGACCATCTCGTCCGGCGTGATGCGCCCGCCTTCCTTCTCGACGCGCACGAGCTCGGCGATCAATCCCTCGCCGCCTTCCTCGCGCGCCGCCTGCAGGCGCCCGCGCAAATAGCGGCGCATCCGGATCATCCCACCGATCAGCCGCAGGAGGCTGAACGCGCTATTGAGATTGGCGATCGAATTGGCCCAGGCGATGAATTTCGGCCGGTCGGCCAGCGGCAGGCCGAGCAATTCGCAGATCACCGCGAGCGGCAGCATCCGGGCGTAATTCTGCACCAGATCGGCCGGGCTGCCGGCTGCAAACAACTCGCCGGCGAGGTTGTCGGCGATGGCGCGGATGTGCGGCTCCATGTCGAGCACGGCGCGGCGGCGAAACGCCTCGTCGACGATGTCGCGCAGCCGCGTGTGATCCGGCTCGTCCATTGTCAGCATGTTGTTGGCGAGTGCGCCGAACGATTTCGGCATCCACCAGGGCAGCCCGACCAGCGCCCCGCCCTCCTTGCGCAGGGTGAAGTGTGCGCTGTCCTTCAGCACACGCGCCGCCGCCTCGTAGGTCGTGGTGACCCAGACGCGGCCGACGATCGGAAACCGCGTGTAAACGACCGGACCTGAGGCGCGCAGCAATGCCACGCCGGCGCCCGGATCGCGAAGAAAAGCTTCACTGGCGAAATCGAAGCGTTCTGTCATCCACCCATCCGCAGTGCCGTTCTCGACATCGCATCAAGATGGTGCGGCAAGGCTGGATCGCAAGGCTGGCAAAAGGATGCGCCGCTATGCGACGCGATCCGGAAACAGCGCCTTCAGCTTGAGCTGGAACGCGTCGGCAAACTTGCCAAATCCGGCACGCGCGGGATGAAGCTCGTTGTGCCAGGAACTCGGCTGCCGCACCAACGTGCCCTGCGTGTTGATGAAGGTGACCGTCGGACCGGCAAGCGAGGTCAACATGACGGCAAATTGCTCCAGCATGGCCTTGACCACGGCCTCCATCGGCGCACGGTTCGGAAACTTCCGCAGATCGAAGGTCGGCTTCAGCCACGGGCCAAATCCGCAGATCCCGCGGCCGTCGGGAATGGCAAAGTCGTAGCCATGAAAGACAAGGTGCGTCGTGGGGCTGATTTTGTCCCGCAGGCTGATCAGGTCTTCATATCCGGCGCGCACGAGCGCCAGCGCGGCGTCAAAGCGCGCCTGGTGGATATGTGCGGCCGGGGGGATCGCCGGATTGAAGTCCCTGACCCACAGCGCCATCGGATTGTCCACGATATCGTTGCCGCCGCCCGAAAACAGCAGCACGTCCCAGGCACCGCCGACCGGGCTGCCGTCGGTCAGGTGCTCGGCCAGCACTTCGCGCTCCTCGACGCCGAGCATGTAGCGGACCTCATCGCCCGCCTTTGCGAGATTCAAAATGGGCACGCCGAGCCGGTCTTCCAGCCGCGGGATGATGCCGCCGCCGAAAAACGGCACGGGATAGTCGAACCAGGAATCGCCCTCGGCGAAGATCTGCAGCGGGTCGAACGATCCACCGCCTTTCGCTGTCGGCTCGCCATCTGCCGCCTTGGCGGCTTTCGGCCGGGGGCGCCGCGCGCCGCGGCGCTTCATGATCTCCATCGTCGCCTTGTATTCGCTGATACGTCGCGCCCGTTCATCGCGCCGCTCCTTGCGCAGTTTCTCGCGCTCGGCGCCGACAGCCGCAGGCGATGCCGGAGGAGCCGCCGTCTTGCGCACAGCTCGCGCGGCCAGTTTCGGCTGCTTCGCCTCAGCCAGCGCCCTCGCCTCATCGAGCGTGACGGGTCCGGTGGCCGGCGCGGCCTTCGCGCGCGCAACGGCCTTCGGCGCCGCCTTTTTGGCCCCGCGCTTGGCCGGCGATGCCTTCGCGACTTTCTTGCGTTTTCCTGCACGCGCCATCTGGCCCTCCCCGGATGCGTCAGAACCGATCCCGCCGGCTCGCCCCGTCTACCGCAGCGTTTCGATCCGTTCGGCCAGCAGCGTGTAGCCGACGACAAAGCCGTCGCACTTCACGCGCTTGCCGACATATTTGTCGAGCGCGTCATCGGCAAAGCTCGGGCCGGCCTTGCGCCGCAACACCAGGCGACGGCCGTCCGCCTCGAGCCAGACGGCCTCCCGCTCGCTCTTGCTGCCCTTGCCGAACACACCGCGGACCACGGTGCCGGTCAACCCATCAACTCTTTCGGGACTATCGCTGCTGCTTCCCACTATTTTTCCGTGTAGATCCGATATCCGACGATCCGGCCACTGACCTCCTTGGCCACGGCCGCAACCCTCAGACTATCCTCCTTCGGCAGGTACACGGCAACGTAATAACGTGACGCCACCGGAACCGCCTTGCTGCCGCGCGGGCGCGCCCCTCGGGGCGTCTTGACGTCGAAAGCCATGAATTCCCGCTTGGTTCCGATCCCGGCCTCTTTCGCGATGTTGCTCAGCGCCTTGCGCACCGTTTCGGACTTCCGCACGCTACGCGCCTTCTTGGACGCAGTCGGCTTGCTCTCCTGCAGCATCTGGCCGACGGCGCGTAGCTTGGCACGGCGCTGTTGCCGGGCCTGACGCTCCCCCTGCTCGGCATCGACACCCTTCGGAACGCCGGTCGGGCTCGGAACCACCGCCGGAACAACCGAGGGATCGCCCAGCAGGCTGAATTGCCCGAGCGTCTTGAGATCGACCGGATCAAGCTCGCCGGTCTGCTCGACGAACTGCTGGCGCGCCGTCAGCGCCGCACGCCCGAGAGACGCTCCGCCAAGCACCGCGAGCAGGAAGAATTGGGTAATGAGATCAGCCGCCCCGTTACCTTCCGCCGGGCCATAGGCGATCGTGCTGCTGCCGAAATAGCCGTAAGCGCCCTGGATGAGATATTGCTGGCAGATCGGCAACGGCAGCCCCAGCGTGATCGAGTCGTAGAGCTCGGCGCCGTAACAGCATTCGACGGACGCAACCGTTCCCGGCTTGATCTTCTTCTTGATGCCGTCGCTGGTGAGCGATTCCGGCTGCGAGTTGCCCTTCTCGCCGTAGAAATTTGGATCCGCCTGGCCGCCATGGCAGTTGATGAAATGCGCGAGCGGCGCCAGAACGGCGGCCGGATGCGTCGGGCCCTTCGGCGGCGCGATCGAAACCGCGGTGGAATTGCCGAATATGTTGGTGAGACTGAGTTCGCTCGACTTGCGCCATGAATGCGTCGACAGGCCGAAATACTTGCCGTAATCGGCGGCATTGTAGGATTTGAATTTCTCGGCAAACCCCAGCAGCGAAACCAAATAGTCGGGCGAGGTGGCCTTTCCGTTCGCCCCCACCTTTCGCGTCAGGTCGGGCAACCGTCCCACCACCCGGGTCGGCCCCTTGAACGTCGCGATGTCCCGCGAATACGGCGTATCGCACGCATAGGGCAAATCGCCATAGGCAAACTTGTCCGGATCATCGTCGGACTGAGTGTGGGCCGGATTGGCCATGTCCTGATGCGGCACGATGTCGGGCGCACCCAGGATCAACAGGTAGTCAGGATCCGCCGCCTTGAAGATCGCGTCGATCGCCTCCTTGTTCTGGCGCGCGTCGGTGGGATCGGTGACCGCCTTGCCCTTGAAGCTTTTCATGGCGACCGCGTCGTCCAGATAAACCAGACGGCTCTTGATGCCGCGTCCGGCATCGGCCGCGATCAGGGCGGTGACGGCCTGCTTGATTTTCGTAACACCGGCTGTGCCGTACTTGGCTTTTAGTGCATCACGGTTGCTAACGATGATCTTGTCGTCCATCGCGACACCTCTATGCAATGAAATCAATCCACCGCCGAAAATTGGCGGGCAATTCTTCAGGTCAATATCAATACTACTGCAGGATGTATCGCGCCGCCGCTTGTGTCAATGCCGGCGAGATTGCAGCCGGCTCGACAACCTGCCGTAGCTGCGTTCGGGACAAGCGGCGCTGACCTGACCATCGCCGCCAGCGGCCGGCTTCTCGCAACAGCACCAAAATCTCACGCCACTATCCAGCACCTCCGATCCTGATCCCGCGCCGGTTGTGGCCCCGCTCTTGCTGACGGAAATGCAACCTGAAGGATCCATGGAAGAGATGTGCCATGTTGGGAACGAATTCGGCGATTGCGGCCCGTTTTGAAGCACTTGACGCACTGCGAGGCGTCTGCGCGCTGCTCGTGGTCCTGTTCCACGTCCCCGTTTACCATGCACTCAAGGACATCGGCTCATTCGCAAACCTGCAGTTTTGCGTCGACATGTTCTTTGCCCTGTCCGGCTTCGTGCTCTGTCACGCCTATGGCCAGCGTCTCAACGACGGCGCCGAGGGCATCCGTTTCATAGTGTTGCGGTTTGCCCGCCTGTGGCCATTGCACATCGTGATACTGGCCCTGTTCGTCGGTCTCGAGACCGGCAAATTCGTCTTCAGCCGCGCCGATACCGCGTTCGCGCTGGATTCCCAGGCCTTTGCGCAAGGACGCTCGGTCTGGGAAATCGTCACGAACATCCTGTTCCTGCAGTCTTTCAACCTGCACCCCGGGATGTCGTGGAATGGCCCGGCCTGGAGCGCGGCCGTCGAATTCTACGTATCGATCCTGTTCGCCGCGGTCGTCCTGCTGTTCCCGCGTCAGCGCTACGCGATCTTCCTCGCGCTTTTTCTGGCAGCCGGCGTGCTGCTCTATCAGGTCTCGCCGGACAAGCTGTTTGTCTCGTCCGATTGGGGCATCCTGCGCGCCATGTTCGGCTTCTTCGCGGGCTGCCTGGCGTATCAGTTGCGCGCGCACTCGCATGCCAGGCTGACGGTGCCAAGTCTGTGGGAAGCCTGCTGCGTGGTGCTGGTCATCGCGTTCGCTGCGACCAGGCCATGGGGCCCGTCGCATTACGCGTTTCCGCTGCTCGCGATCATCGTCCTCTACGTTTTCTCGTATGATCAGGGCGCCGTTTCGAAAGTGTTGCGTTCGTCGATCCTGCAAAAGCTCGGCCTGTGGTCCTACTCGATCTACATGATCCACACCTTCCTGTTTCAGATGACCAAGATGGCCGTCTCCTTCGTCGGGCAAAAGGCGCATCTCAACCTGGTGGGCTGGCACAATGAGGAGAAGCTGATGCTGCTGGGAACGCCGGAACAGGCGGTGTTGCCGGCGCTCATCCTGACCGTCCTCATCGTCCCCGCTGCCGCGCTGACCTATCGCTGGATCGAGAAGCCGGCGATGGACGCGGCAAGGGATCTGCTTTCGCCGACCCGCTCGGCGAAGACGGCCCTCGCCAAACCGGCAGTACCGTCTGGAATTATCCCGGCCGCATTCGCCGGCCGGATGTCGCGGCTGAGCGCACGGCTATTCCCGCGCTCGGCGCGCGGTTCGACCGCGGCAGGCCTCGCCCGGTTGCGCGCCATGTCGAGGCGCGGCACCGCCGGCATGTGATCCTGATCGGAGTCAGGCCGCGCGATAGACGGCCTGTTCGAGCTTAATCGGCCGTGACCGGCGGCGTACCGTGGGTATGAAACGATTCGATCGTCTTCAATCCCCACGCCTGGCCCTTCTTGCGCTCTTCCTCGGTCCAGACGATCGGCTTCCAGTCGGGCGCCAGGATCAGGCGTGCACCGGCATTGGCGACCTCGACGCGGTTGCCGCCGGGCTCCCAGACATAAAGGAAGAAGGTCTGCTGGATCGCATGCTTGTGCGGGCCGGTCTCGATGTAGACGCCGTTCTCGAGAAAGATATCGGCGGCGCGCAAAATTTCCTCGCGGCTATCGAGCGCGTAGGTGACGTGGTGGAAACGGCCCGCTTTGCCGTAATGATCGCGGGTGTAGGCGAAGTCGTAGCTCTTGTTCGACATCGTCATCCACATCGCCGCTTCCGTGCCGTCGTCGAGCACGATCTGCTCGGTGGTGCGCAGGCCGAGATAGTTCTCGAAGAACAGCCGGTTCGCCTTGATGTCGACGGCGAGGCAATTGAGGTGATCGAGCCGGCGGACATTGACGCCACGCGCGGGAAACCGCTGCGCCTGGTTCTTCAAGGCGGGCTTCAGTTCGGGCGGAGGCTGATACCATTCGGTCTCGTAGTAGAGCTCGACGATGTGGCCATCAGGATCACGGCAGCGGAACGCCGGCCCCTGCCCCATGTCCCCGTCGGTCCAGCCAATGTCGAAGCCGGAGCCCTTCAGCGCGGCGACACGGCGCTCCAGTGCCTGCGGGCTGCGCGCGCGTAATGCCATGTGCTCCATGCCTGAGGTTTTTGAAGCCGTCAGCTTGAGCGAATAGCGCTCGTAATCGTCCCAGCCGCGCAGGTAGACCGACTCGCCTTTCTGTCCGCTGACGGTCATGCCCATGACGTCGACGAAGAATTTCAGGCTCTCGTTCGGCTTCGGCGTCAGCAACTCCATGTGGCCGAGATGGGCGAGATCGAAAATCGGCTCGGGGGTCATGCTCGTTTTCTCCTGATCGCTAAAGTTCTGAGTTCGTCATCCCCCGCGAAAGCGGGAGATCCAGTACGCCGCGGCTTCTCGGTCGAGCACGAACTTCTCTGGAATACTGGATCGCCCGCCTTCGCGGGCGACGACACCAATGCGGGTTGCTACCAGAGTGCCCGCGTTACATCGTCAAACAATTCTTCCACCGCATACGCGCGCGGAATCAGCTTTTGCTGCGCGGAATAATCGATGATCAGCTGCAGCGAGCGCTGCATCTCGTCGCGGGTAAAATGCGGTGCGGCGGGCGAAGCGGCGGCAGCCTCCGTCAACAGCCGATGAACCTCCCGCACAGCATCGGGATGCTTGTCCGACATGGTTTGGCTCACCACCACCATGTGGTTGATCGGCACTATCAGGTGCTTTGCGGACCAAGCCTTCTCCTCGGCCGCGACATCGGCGAACAGCGGCTGCAAATCCGGATGATCGGATTTTTCGCCGAGCACCGCATCGAGTTCGCCGTCGATCAGCATCTGGATGATCTGCTTGCCGGCGCCCGCCCGCTTGGTCGTATCGACGAATTCGGCGACATGGGCGTCCTCGAACGTCACCCAGTCGATCGAGTCGAGATCGACGCCATAGTCATTGGCGAGGATGCCGCGCAGCCAGGCGCCGGTCGTGGTGGTGAAGGAGCGGATGCCGACGCGCTTGCCGTTGAGGTCGCGCGGCGTCAGCTTCCCCGCTCTTGCATTGTAGAGCGCATGCCCGTGCTGGAACCGCGCCAGCACGACGTTAGGCAACAGCACCATCGGCTTGCCGAAGCTCTTCGCCATCAGATAGGTGACGATCGCCATCTCCGAGACGTCGAACGCGCCTTCGCGGACCATCGGCTTGAAGCCCTTGTTGGTCGGCGAATACTGCGCGAAATCGAATTCGACCAGGTCGGACCTGATCGATCCGTCCTTGAGCGCTGATGTGCCGGGATGGTCGCCGAGCAAGGTGCGCAGGCGCATCGTCACCTCAGTCCTCCTCCAGCGCGTCGACATAGACGAGCCCAGCCTTCGCCAGCGGCTCGCGCATATTGTACATATCGAGGCCGAGCACGCCGGCAGCGAGTTTTTGGCGCTTGCCATCCTCGTCGGCGCGGCGTTTCTCGCCTTTGGCGACGACGTCGGCCGCGTCCTTGCGCGCAATCGCCACCACGCCGTCGTCATCGGCCACCACGGCATCGCCCGGCTTGACGTTGATCCCGGCGCACACCACGGGCACGTTGACCGCGCCGAGCGTTGCCTTCACCGTGCCCTTGGCCGAGATCGCCTTGGACCACACCGGAAAACCCATCTCGCGAAGCGACTTGGCGTCGCGAACGCCGGCATCGATGACGAGCCCTTTGACGCCGCGGGCCATCAGCGAGGTCGCCAGGAGATCGCCGAACATGCCGTCGGTATTATCCGTCGTGCAGCCGACCACCAGGATGTCGCCGGGTTGGCACTGCTCGACCGCGACATGGATCATCCAGTTGTCGCCGGGCTGCGCCAGCACCGTCACCGCCGTGCCTGATGTCTCCGCCCCGCTCCACACCGGGCGGAGATAAGGCTTCATCAACCCGAAGCGGCCATAGGCCTCATGCGCGGTGGCGACGCCGAGCGCGCCCAGCCGTTTCACGAGATCGGCATCGGTGCGCTTGATGTTGCGGACGACGACCGTCTTCATGCCAGTTCCTCCAGCGCCATCGGGAACAGCCGCTGATAGGCCTCGCCATAGGTCATCGGCTTGCCGGTGTTGCGGCCGCCCTGCACGCCCCGCTGCAGCGCGACGCGCTCATAATAGGCCCACAGATGCTTCTGCGCCGCGAGGATCTCGAACGTCTTGCGCTTGATATCCCAGACCTCGTCGATGTTGAGGATCACCTGCGGCTTGAAATTGCACATTTCCGGCTGGTGCGGCTCGAACAGGAATACCGGCGGTGCCGAATAGGTGTACTTGGCGCCGGGCTTGTGGCCCATCGCCTGCGCGACCACGCGGGTTTCCTGGGCGAAGTGCGCGGCGTTCGGATGATCGAAATTGTAGGGATCCTCCAGCGCGTGGGTCAGCACGAAGGACGGATTGAGCTCGCGGTAGATATCGACCATGCGGTCGAAATGCGCTTCCGTCAGCCGCAGCGGATAGTCGCCGGCGTCGAAGAATTCGATCTCCGCGCCGAGCATCTCGGCGGCGCGCTGCGCCTCGTCGCGCCTGCCGGCCTTGACCTTCTCCATCGTCGCACCCGCCTCTTTCCAGGCGAACTGGCTCTCGCCGCGCTCGCCGAACGACAGGCAGGCGATCTTGATGCGATAGCCCTTCCTGGCGTGCAGCGCGATTGCGCCGCCCGCGCGCCAGACGAAATCGCCGGGATGCGCTGTGACCACAAGGCCCGTTTTGCCAGCATTGCTCATGATCGGGATTTCCTCCTTCGCTTTAAGTCGCACATCGCCGGCCGCACCGGCCGCGTGACTATTGTTTGGCAATTCCTGCGCGCTCGATCACCTGCGCCCATTTGTCGATATCGCTCTTCAGGCGCTCGAGGATTTCCTCGGGCGAACTCGCCTTGGCCTCGATGCCGAGATCGAGCGCGCGTTTCTTCATGTCGGGTGCCTCGAGCACCTCGCGCAGCGCGGCGTTGAGCGTTTTGATCACCTCCGGCGGCGTGCCCTTCGGCGCAAAGATCGCGTTCCACGACCGCGCCTCGAAATCGCCCCCACCTGCTTCCTTCACCGTCGGCAGGTCAGGCAGGAACGTGGTGCGCACCGGACCCGACGAGGAGACGGCAATCGCCGCCTTGTCGGCGATATGCGACTGAACCGCGCTGTAATTCTCGATAGCGAGCTGGATATCGCCGCGCAGCAGCGCGATCAGCACTTCTGGCGAGCTGCGGAACGGCACGATGGTGACGTCGACGCCGGCGGTCGACTTGAACAATTGCGCCGCAAGGTTCTGCGTCGATCCGACATTGATGGTGCCGACGTTGAGCGCAGCGGGCTTCTGCTTCGCCGCCTTGATGAACTCGGCCAATGTGGGGTAAGGCGCGCTGGCCTGCGTGACGAAGATGAAATCGAAATAGCCCATGCTCGACACCGGCACGAAATCGGTCACCGGGTTGAACGTGAGGTTCTTGAACAGGGAAACGGAAATCGCGGTGCCGTTGCTGAACAGCGCCAGCGTATAGCCGTCCGCGGGCGAGGACAGCACCGCGCGCGCGGCGTTGATGCCGCCGGCGCCCGGCATGTTCTCGATGACGAAGCGCTGGCCGAGCTTTTCGCCGAGTTTTTCCGTGACGAGCCGCGCCGTGACATCGGCCACGCCGCCAGCGCCGAACGGGAGGATCAGCCGCACCGGCTTGTTCGGATAGCCTTGCGCATGGACCATTTGCGGCAGCAACAATGCCGCAAACAGCGCAGCCACTGCGGCGAACGACGCACGGCGCCGGCTCAAGCTGTTTCGCTCGCGTTTATCCGCCATCGCATGCGCTCCTTCAGAATTCGAACAGCCGCGCCGGATTGTCGACCAAAATCTTCTGCTGCAATTCCGCTTCCGGCGCAAACAGCGGAATCAGGTCGACCAGGTCTCCGTCGTTTGGCATCACCTTCACATTCGGATGCGGCCAGTCGGTACCCCAGATCACGCGGTCCGGCGCGGTCTCGATGATGCGGCGCGCAAAGGGCACAGCATCATGGAACGGCGGCCCGGCTGACGACACCCGCTCGCAGCCACACACCTTGACCCAGCATTTCTCATCCCGCTGCATCAGGTCAATCAGTGTCCGAAACGGAAGCTGGTCGAGACCGTCCGCCGCCTTGACGCGGCCCATATGGTCGATGGTGTAACGCACCGGCAGTTTTGCCAGCAAATCGGCATATTCCGGCAGATCGATTGCATCGAAATGCAGGTCGATATGCCAGCCAAGCGGCGCGACCATGGCGACGATGCGATGGAACACCCGCATGTCGGGCACGCCGCCGAGGTGGCGTACGAAATTGAAGCGGCAACCGCGAAAGCCGCCCTCGTGCAGTTCGCGCAAGCCGCGTTCGGTGATGGTGTCGTCGATATTGGCGACGGCTCGAAAGGTGTTGTTGCTTACCGCGATGGCGTCCAGGGCCACGCGGTTGTCGGTGCCGTGCACGGATGCATTGACGATGACGGCGCGGCCGATCCCGAGCTTCTTGTGCAGGATGCGGAAATCCTCCAGCGGCGCATCCGGCGGCGTATAGGGCCGTCCCGGCGCATAGGGATATTTGTCACCGGGGCCGAAGATGTGGGTATGCGCGTCACAGGCCAGCGGCGGCAGCTTGAACTTCGGCGTACGCGTGTCGGGATCGGGTCCGGGAATTGTCGGCTTGTTCATGATGCTTTCTGCGGTGCCTGGCTCGCGTTTGAAATTTGGGCGATAGCTATCCGGCCGTATCTTCTTTTCGCTTTCGACCGGCGGTTGCCATGCGTGGTGGAACGGGTTTGGTCCGGCGCGCTGCATCGTCGATGTGATCGACATCCGACGCCTGCAATGAAGCGACCGTTGCGGAGACGATCTGCTCGATCGCTTCCGCCATGTCGCCGCCATCGGCTTCGCCACGGGACAGCCGCGTCACCCGCTCCGGATTGACGAGGGTGTAATAGAGTGCGCCGAGCAGGAACTGCGACCGCCACACGATGGTCGTTCGCGGGATATGCGGCAGGCTCTCCACGATCGCATCAATGAACGCGTGGGTGGTGTCGTCGAAGATTTCCGCGATGATGCGGCCGACCACGGCGTTGCCTTCGGCCGACATCACCGCGCGCAGCCGTGTGAACCGCGCCCCGCCCCCGGCAAGATCGCTGCTGGACGAAAAGGCCGGCTGCGCATAGGCGCGCACGATCGCCTCCAGCCGGTCCTGCACGTCGCGCACGCGTTTCGCCGCCACCAACAGCTCGATGCGGCGCTTGTTCATCGGCCCGCAGTGGCGCTTGTAGATTTCGAGCAGCAGCCCGTCCTTGCTCTTGAAGTGATAGGTGATGCTGCCGGGATTGGCGCCGGCCTCCAGCGCGATGTCGCGGATCGACACGGCATTGAAGCCGCGCGTCGAGAACAACAGCTCCGCCGCGCTCAAAATGGCTTCCCGCATGTTGGGGTTTCGCGTCATGGCATTTGCTTTCCGTTCTCGACTTTTGTACGTTTGTACAAAATATCAGGTCTAGTCAACAAACATCTGGGCGGACGACGGCTGCCCTGACTGACCGGAAAGACAAGGGAGAGGCTCCGGGATGCGCCCGATCATCGCTGCATTTCTGATCGTTGCCGGCGCCCTGGCCTGGCGCAGCCATCCCGCCATCGCCTCCGATCCGGGACCGTGGCTGATGCTGGCGCCGACGGGCGTTCTGCGCGCCGGACTCTATCCGGGCACGCCGACCTCGATCCTTCCGGATGCCGGATCGGGCGAACCGCGCGGTGTCGGCTACGATCTCGGCAAGGCGCTCGCACGGCGGCTTGGCGTGCCCTATGAGCCGGTCGTGCTCGGCAGGAACGCGGAGGTCCTCGCCGCCGTGAAGACCGGCGTGGTCGGCGCTGCAATCGCGCGCGCCGGCCTGCGCGGCGCAACGACATCGCCAGCGGAATAACGTGGCGCATGAATTTCCCAGATGACCCAACAACAAGGACTTTTCCCATGATCCCACGCAGAGCATTCATCCGCGGCGCGCTCGCCGCCACACTGCTCTCGCTGGCCGGCACGGGCACGCATGCAGACCAGTTTCCAGCCAAGTCCGTGCGCATCCTGGTGCCCTACGCCGCCGGCGGCGCGGTCGACGTGCTGGCGCGCACGCTCGGGCAATCGCTGTCGAAGGCCTGGGGACAGCAGCCGGTGATCGAAAATCGGCCGGGCGCCGGCGGCATCATCGCCTCGCAGGCGCTGACGCAGTCACCGCCGGACGGCTACACGCTGATCCTGGTGGCCAGCGGCCATCCGCTGAACCAGTTCTTCTATCCAAAGCTGCCCTACGACACCTTCAAGGATTTTACCGCCATCAGCGAGATCGCCTATTCGCCGCTCGCGATCGTCGTGTCCAAGAACAGTCAGGTGAAGAATCTGCAGGAGCTTTTGGCGACCGCGCGCGAAAAGCCAGACGCGCTATCCTATGGCATGTCCGGCAACGGCACCTCCGCCCATCTCGCCGGCGAACTGCTCAACCACATGGCCAAGGTCAAGGTCCAGGCGATCCCCTACAAGGGCGGCGCCCCTGCTCTCACCGCCGTCATCGCGGGCGAGATTCCGATGAGCGTCAATCCGCTGCCCGAGGTGGTCGGACAGCTCGAAGGCAATGCGGTGCGCGCCCTTGCGGTGACGACGGCGCAGCGCTCGAAGGCCTTGCCCGATGTTCCGACGGTCGCCGAAGCCGGCATCCCCGGTTACGACGCCTCGGTCTGGTGGGGCTTTCTCGGTCCTGCGGGCATGGCGCCCGACCTCGTCGCCAAGATCCACGCCGATCTTGCCGCCGCCCTCAAAGATCCTGTCGTTGTCTCGGCACTGGAGAAGATGGGCGCGACGCCGGTCGGCAGTTCGCCTGCGGATTTCGACGCCTTCATGCGCGCCGAGGCGGCGAAATGGGAGCCGGTGCTGAAGGAGGCCAACATCAAGGTGCAGTGATGGCCGGGCCCGCGCGGCCCGATCACCGCGCGTTCGCCGGCGCGTGGACGTGCCAGAGATCGGCACGCCAGTGCAGCACGATCGCGATCATCAAGGCGAGGCCAGCTGCCGCGTAGATCGTGCCGGTCGCGGCGAATCCGATCTCGTCGATCAGGCTGCCGGCGGCCAGCAGGCCGATCGGCAGGCCGTAGATCACCATCATCCGCACGCCCATCACCCGGCCGCGGAAATTCTCGCTGGCGGTCCGCATCAGGATGACGGCGATCGAGATCATGGCGAGGCTTTGCGAGAAGCCCGCGACCATCAGGCACAGAATCGCGGTCGGCACCGTCTGCATCTGCACAAACACCACCAGGGTCGCGTACCAGACGACGGTTGCGGCAATCATCAGCCGCGCCACGCGGATGTCGCGGATCAGGCTCAGCACGATCGAACCGGCCAGCGAGCCGATCGCAAAGCTCGCCGACAAATAGCCGAGGCCGGTCTGGTTGGTGCCGTAGATCGTCTTGGCGATATAGGGCAACAGGCCGTTGGTGAGCGGATAGGCGGTCAGGTTGGCGAGGAACGCCACCCACAACGCGGCCTGCATCCGCGGCGTGGTCCAGCAATAGGCCACGCCCTCCTTGAGGTCGCGCAGCGGCGAGCGTTGCAGCGCCTCGCCGGCCGCCTCGCCCGACGCAGTCAGCTTTTTCGGCGCGACGACACACAGCGTCAGCGCGGTCGCGGCCATATAGAGGCAGACGATGGCGACATAGGCCGGGCCCATGCCGAGCGCAGCAAACAGCCCGGCGCCGCTCAGCGCGCCGGCGATGCGCGCCGTGTCCATCGTGGTGCGCGAGATGCTGATCGCCCCGATCAATTGGCCATGCGGCATGATGGTCGCGACCAGCGCACCGCGTACGCCAAGGTCCGACGGCCGGACGATGCCCATCACGGCCGCCACCATGAAGACGTAGACCGGTGCGAGATTACCCGATAGCGCCAGCGTCATCAGCACCGCGGCCAGCACCGCGTAGATCGCGCGCATCATCGCCAGCAAATCGCGGTGTCCGATCCGGTCGCCGACGACGCCGAACATCGGCGCTACCAGCGTACCGATATAGCCGAGCGAGGCGAACAGCGTGAGCAGCAGGACCGAGCCGGTCTCGACCAGCACGTACCAGCCGAGAATCAGCGTCTCCATCTCGAACGCCCAGGAGGTCAGCAGGTCGGCCGGCCACTGAAAACGGTAATTCCTGACCTGAAATGGTGCCAGCGCGGAAGATCGCGCGGCCTCGCTCAAAGTGCGTTCTCGCGATTCATCGCGATCCACCCTGCCCTGTTTCTTTTTTTTCCTGGTTTGTCGATAGCAAGCCGCGGGCGGCGTTTCAAGCAGCCGACATCGCTCTGCCGCCATGCGTCTGCAGCAGCCGCCTCACCTCGACGGCCGGTATCGCCGGGCTGAACAGATAGCCCTGCATCTCGTTGCAGCCGAGAATGTACAGCAGATTCCTCTGCTGCTCGGTTTCGACCCCCTCCGCCGTCGTCATCATGTCGCTGGCGGCGGCGATGTTCACCACGGCCTGGACGATCGATGAGGATGCGCCGGGGCCGGCGATATCGCGGATGAAGGAGCGGTCGATCTTGATCTTGTCGAACGGGAATCGCTGCAGGTAGCTGAGCGAGGAATAGCCGGTGCCGAAATCGTCGAGCGCGATCCGCACGCCCAGCTTGCGCAATTGATGCAGCGTATCGAGCGCCACCTCGTCGTCGCGGATCAGCACCGCTTCGGTGATTTCCAGCTCCAGCCGGCTCGCGGGAAGCCCGCATGCCGCGAGCGCCGCCGCCACGCTCAGCGCCAGCGACTGGCTCCTGAACTGCACCGGCGAGACGTTGACCGCGACGCGCACGTGATCCGGCCAGCTGGCGGCCTCGGCGCAGGCGGCATTGAGCACCCACAGGCCGAGCTGATTGATCAGGCCGCTGTCTTCCGCGATCGGGATGAACTCCGCCGGCGAGACCATGCCGCGTTCGGGATGCCGCCACCGCAATAGCGCCTCGCAGGAACTGATCTTGCCGTCCTCGATGTTGACCACGGGCTGATAATGGATCTCGAGACCGCCGTCGCTGATCGCCTGGCGCAACTCGAGCTCCAGGCTTCGCCGCGCCTTGGCGCGATGATCCATGCCGGCCTCGAAGAAGCGATAGGTCCGCCGTCCGTCGCCCTTGGCGCCGTAGAGTGCAAGGTCCGCATTTCTCAGCAGCTGGTCGAGGTCGAGCCCGTCGCCGGGCGCCAGTGCTATTCCGATGGAGGCATCGGTGGTGATCAGATGCCCCGCGCATTCAAATGGCTGCCGGATCGCCGAGTGGATTTTATCGACGAGCCCGGTGGTTTCCGTGCGATCCCTGATCGCCGTTTGAATCACCGCAAACTCATCGCCGCCAAGCCGCGCCGCCACGTCGGTTTCCGCGAGGCAGCCGCGCAGGCGGCCTGCGACGCCCTTGAGCAGCTCATCGCCGATCGGATGGCCGAGAGCATCGTTGACGCTCTTGAACTCGTCGATGTCGATATAGAGAACGGCCAGTTGTTCATCCGGCCGGACTGCTTCGAGGGCCTGCTCGAGCCGCGTGCGGAACAGCAGCCGGTTCGGCAGGTCCGTCAGGCCGTCGAAATGCGCCAGATGCGCGATCCTCTCCTCGGCGCGCGTGCGCTCGGTGATGTCTTCGATCGTGGCGACCCAGCCGCCACCCTTCAGCGGGCGGTTGATGATCTCGATCGCGCGGCCGCCCGGCGCCTGCGTCAGCTGGCGCGTGGCTTTCCCAAGCGAAACTTTCTGGATGATCTCGTTGCAGAATTCATCGACGTCGCCGTCGAACGACCCGGTCTCCTTCCGGTGCGCAATCAGCCGCTGCATGGTGCAGCCGGGCCTGGCCACATCGGGCGACAGCCCGAACATGTCGAGATAGGGCTGGTTGCAGATGATGATCCGCGCGGATGCATCGTAGAGGACAAGGCCTTGCGGAATATTGTTCACGGCGATCGAGAGCTGGCGCCGCTCCGCCGCCAGCCGCTGATCGGTCAGGCGATCGCGCCGCACCAGGAGACCGGCGATCACCGAAAGAACGGTAACGAGCGCCAGCAATACGCCTTCGCGAAGGCTCCATGCCGCCGGATCGGCTGCAATCACCGCCGCGAGCACGACCCCGCACAGCACGAGGAGCTTGACCGTTCCGCCTCCTGGCGCAAACCCGGCCGCACCGCCCGACGCTTGATGATCGACCTCGTTGCTCACCCGACATGCCCTCGGAATGCGACCGGAGCCCGTGCAATGGAACCCGGACTGCAAATCGTGCGTCCCCCGGCATTGTCGCCCAACAGTGATGGAGGGCACGTTACAACTTGCGGTTAGCGATCGGTTACCTCGCACACGCGCCGGCCCCGATCCGCGATCCCGAATCAAGAGGTTGCCGGGATATGGCTCACGGAACGTGCCTCTCGTCCGAAATGGTAAACGGATGATTAATTCGAAGGCCGGTGCGTGCGCGGCCGGAAATGCAAGAAAGTCCTTATTTTCCAGTATGAATGGCGCAGGGCGGCGGTGACGGAGCGCGATTGCAGAAACGAATTCTGACCGAGATGCCGCAGATTTAGCCGATGCAGAACCGCGTCTGTTTAACCGTTTCGCTAGCCGGGGCTGCCCATAATGGGGGGCAGACCCCAATTCAAGAGATCCAGGTTCAATAACCGTGACATCCCTCGGACGTGTGATTTCCGTGCGCGGCTCCCTCGCCCGGGTCGGACTTCTGGCGTCGGGCCAGATGCCCGTCTCCGAACTGCGCGCCACCGTCGGCCGCTTCATCAGTATCCGCTGTGCGACAACCACCACCATCGTTGCGATGATCACCGAAGTATCGTGCGAGCACCAGCTAAGCTCGGACGAATACATGGCAACCGCATCGGTCGACCTGCTCGGCGAGATTTCGGGCGGCGACCGCCCCAAATTTCAGCGCGGCGTGACCAACTATCCAACCATCGGCGACGCCGTCGACCTGATCACCGCCCAGGACCTGCGCACCGTCTACGCGCCGAGCGGCTCGGATCAGATCAACGTCGGCAACCTGCAGCAGGACCGCTCCGTCATCGCCTATGTCGACGTCGAGGAAATGCTGTCCAAGCACTTCGCGGTTCTCGGCTCCACCGGCGTCGGCAAATCGACCAGCGTGTCACTGCTGCTCAACGAGATCCTGCAGGCGCGGCCGAACCTGCGGGTTTTCCTGCTCGACGTGCACAATGAATATGGCCGCTGCTTCGGCGATCGCGCGCTGGTGCTCAACCCGCGCAATTTGAAGCTGCCGTTCTGGCTGTTCAATTTCGAAGAGATCGTCGACGTGCTGTTCGGCGGCCGGCCCGGCGTGCCCGAAGAGCTCGATATCCTCGCCGAAATCATCCCGATGGCGAAGGGCATCTATACGCAGTACCAGAACTCCGACCGGCTCGGGCTGAAGCGCGTCGACCCCAAGTCGGGCGGCTACACGGTGGATACGCCGGTGCCGTACCGGCTGGTCGATTTGATCTCGCTGATCGACGAGCGGATGGGCAAGCTCGAGAACCGCTCCTCGCGCATCATCTATCACAAGCTGATCTCGCGCATCGAGACCGTGCGCAACGACCCGCGCTACGCCTTCATGTTCGACAACGCCAATGTCGGCGGCGACACCATGGCGGAAGTGATCAGCCATCTGTTCCGCCTGCCGGCCAACGGCCGGCCGATGACCATCATGCAGCTTGCGGGCTTTCCGGCCGAAGTCGTCGATTCCGTGGTCTCGGTCCTGTGCCGCATGGCGTTCGATTTCGGCCTGTGGAGCGACGGCGTCTCGCCATTGCTGTTCGTCTGCGAAGAAGCGCACCGCTACGCCTCGGCCGACCGCAACATCGGGTTCGGTCCGACCCGGAAAGCTGTCTCGCGCATCGCCAAGGAAGGCCGCAAATACGGCGTGTTTCTCGGCCTCGTCACCCAGCGTCCGGCCGAGCTCGACGCCACCATCATTTCCCAGTGCAACACGTTGTTTGCGATGCGCCTTGCCAACGACCGCGACCAGGCGCTGCTGCGCTCGGCGGTCTCGGACGCCGCCGCGAACCTGTTGTCGTTCGTACCCTCGCTCGGCACCCGCGAAGTGCTGGCCTTCGGCGAAGGCGTGGCGCTGCCGACCCGCCTGCGCTTCAAGGAAGTCCCGGTCCATCAGCTGCCGCGCAGCGAGGCCACCATCGCCTCGGTGCCGTCGGTCGCCGCCGGCCATGACATGCATTTCGTCTCCGCCGTGCTGGACCGCTGGCGCGGCGCCACCTCCAACCGCGACGTGCCGAACGATCCTTCGGTCGGCGACCGGCCGGCCGCCCGCGTCATGACGCCGGTGGAAGCCCCGATGCTGCAGCCCTCGATGGGGCTCGATCCCGATCGCTTCTCGCTCCTGAAGAAGCCGCTGCGCTGAGGCGGTACGGGCTCGCGCAAATTCTTCGCGCGCGCCGGTATCCACTTTGTCGCAATAGGATATATGGTTCCGGCAACGCCGCCACGCGGCCTTTAGCCGGAACCCTTCATGACCAAGCCTGCTACGCCCAGCCGATTTCAGCCGCCCGCCATCGACAAGCTGCCGGAGGACATCCGCAGCCGGATCCTCGCGGTGCAGGAGAAATCCGGCTTCGTGCCGAACGTCTTCCTGACGCTGGCCTACCGGCCCGACGAGTTTCGCGCCTTCTTTGCCTATCACGATGCGCTGATGGAGAAGGATGGCGGGCTGACCAAGGCCGAGCGCGAAATGATCGTGGTGGCGACGTCGGCCGCCAACCAGTGCCATTACTGCGTGATCGCCCATGGCGCGATCCTGCGCATCCGGGCCAAGAACCCGCAGATCGCCGACCAGATCGCCGTCAACTACCGCAAGGCCGACATCACGCCGCGGCAGCGCGCCATGCTCGACTTCGCCATGAGGGTAAGCCGGGCGGCGAACGAGATCTCGGAAGCCGATCTGGCCGACATTGCCGGCCACGGCTTTTCCGACGACGACATCTGGGACATCACCGCGATCGCGGCGTTCTTTGCGCTGTCGAACCGGCTGGCCAACGTCACCGCGATGCGCCCGAACGACGAATTCTACATGATGGGCCGGCTGCCCAGGCAAGGCTGAAACGGCAGGAGGCCGCCGCATTGCTCGACTGGACCGAAATCATATTGCGTCTCGGTGTAGCCACGCTGGCCGGCGGCCTGATCGGCCTCAACCGCGACCTGCACGGCAAGCCGATCGGGCTGAAGACCTTGGCGCTGGTCAGCCTCGCAACCGCCATGCTGCTGGTGCCGGTCCATTCGACCGAGGCCCGGATCGTGTCGGATGCCGCCAGCCGGGTGATGCAGGGCGTCCTGACCGGGATCGGTTTTCTTGGCGCCGGCGTCATCGTCCACGCGGGAAAACATTTCAGGGTTCGCGGGCTCACCAGCGCCGCCTGCACCTGGCTGGCGGCCTGCATCGGGATCGTCTGCGGCCTCGGGCAATGGCGGCTGGTCACCGTCGCCCTGGTGATCACCTTCGCAATCCTGACCATCGGCGGCCGGCTGGAACGCTGGCTGCACAAGAAGCTTGGCGGCGAGGACGAGACTGCACCGCAACATCCGCCCGCCGCTTCGCCGTAGCCCCCGATCCAGGGTCACGCGACAGCGCTCTGAAAACGCGGCACGAGCACGACAACACCGGCAGCAAGTGTCCGGTCCGGACTAATCAATCCGGCTTGTCCGGATGTTGATTGCTAACGAGAGTGACACCCTTGGCCTTGAGCCAATCGTCGGCCGTCGACGCGCGCAATGCGTGAATGCCGTCGACCCAGGAGACCTTGCTCTCGATGTCGAACTGCCGGGTCGGCGGCATCGCTTCGGGATCGTCGAGACTGTTGATCGCGACGCTGATGTGCCCGGTGCTGACGAACGAGTACGTCAGCGGCGTACCGCAATCGCGGCAGAAGCCGCGCTCGACCATGTTGGAACTCTTGAAGATCGACAGCGTGCCGCGCGTCCAGCGCAAGTTCTCTCGATCACCGCCGGTCAGGCCCATGAAGGGCTGGCCGGACGCCTTCTGGCACATCCGACAATAACAGACGCTCGAATGCGTCGGTTTCTCCAGCCACTCGTAACGCAGCGCTCCACACTGGCAGCCGCCGGTCAGTCGATTGCTTGATCCGGTCATCGTCAAACCTCGCGGGAACTAGGGGTCAGAACTCATTATTTTTTCTGCTGCGGCAATACAATACTGATTCTTTTTGGGGATGAATTGGGATCGTGGGCAAGAATCTCTCGGTTGAGCGACGAACAGCGACGGTGGAACGGGCTGCATGGTGGATTGAATGAGTCCGGGCTAGTCCGGCCCGCACCAGCCCGGCAGATAGACAGCGTCCTTGCTCCTGGCAAAGTCGAGCGCCTTCTCCATGGCCTTGGAGAAATCCACCTCCACGCTCTTGCGGGAGATTTTGCGGCGCAAGAAATCCGCCCACAGGAATTCGCTGAACGGGGTGACGTCCTTGGCAAAGCCGCCGACGCGGCGCAATTCTCCGGCGAGGCTGCGGAACGGATCATCCTTGAGCCGGGACACCGATTTCGGAAGATCCCTGTAGTGCCGGCGCTCACCCTTGGCGTCGTAGGGATAGGCCCATCGCTTGTGATCCATCACGGTCCAGAACGCGTCGCGTTCGACCATGGTGAGATCGCCGATGACGGTGACCAGCACATGCTCGACGCCTTCATCGTGCAGCGCACGCGCCAGATGATGATGGTCGACGATGTAGTGGCGCTCGTCCGGCCCGAGCACGACGGGGATCATATGTTTGCCGAGCAGCTCGGCGCGCTTCTTGTCGGACTTGTGCTCCCGCCAGCGCTGGCGCTTTTCCTTCACCTCCCGCATGCCGACCGTCATCTGGGTCGGACGCAATGACAGGATCGGGATCGGCTTGAGGATCGGGTCGCGCGTATTGGCCATGCCTTGCCCCTCTACGTCGATCTTCATGCTCTAACCGGCAAATCGGCCCTACTGATTCACACTGCCGTGAAGGTGCGGGCCTTCGTGCCCCCAAACTTGCTGAAGCCGCGATCGCCCGGACTGCCCGATAGGCTGCCGGCCCCGATTGGCGGCGGCCAGGTTCCAACGGACATTGCGCGGATCGGATGGCTGCCACGCCAAAACATTTCATGTTGGAAGCGCTGCCGCCGTGCTATGAAAGGCGCAGGAATTCTTGCGGACCGGCAGCAGTGAAAACCGAGCGGCCTATCATTTCGGACGAAGAGCACGTCGTGCTCAAGTTCCGGCCGCGCACCTCCGCCCATCCGCCCACGAGGCGCGATAATTCCGCGCGCGATAATCCCGCATCTGCCAAGGCCCAGCCTGCGGCGAACGACCTGTCCCGCTACGAGCAGCCGCGCGACGAGGGCGACGATTTCCGTCATCGCATGCTCGCCAATGTCGCGGCCTTCGCCTTTACGGTGGCGCTGACCGCGATCGGCATCTGGCTAGCCGTGAGCATCGCCGATCTCCGCAAGACCCAGGACTGCGTCCTGATGGGCCGCCGCGACTGCGCCAAGATTTCGGTGACGCCACAGGGGTAGGCTTCCGGTTCGACGCCTCTAGACCCGTTCTGGAAACAGCAGGGCCTCGTGGTTCGAGACGCGCGGCGTCGCCGCGCTCCTCACCATGAGGGTCTCCGACCTCATCCTGGGAAGCTTGCGAAGCGAGCGTCTCGACGGATGCAGGCCCGCGCTCTCCCCGTCCTTGCGAGCGAATCGATCCACCCAATCCAGACGGGGCAAATCGCCTTGAAGTTACTGGCAAAATCGTGCTTTGGCGCAGCGCCGGTTAATCCGGTCGGCCCGCCGGCCGGGCTTCCGCGGCATCGAGCGGCGCGAAAATTCGATGCACCGTCGCAGCAAATCCCGCTACGCTGGGATCAGAACAAGAAGCAGAACCCATCAGGGAGGCATCGTTGAGACTTTCAATCGGGACCGCAGGCATTTTTCTCGCAGCGCTTCTTTCCGCTCCCGCGCTGGCACAGACGAGGGCTCTCGTGACCGAAGAGATGATGGTCAAGACGGCCGATGCAGGCATCGATATCTACGTCCGCAACAAGCGGCCGGCCGACATGACCTCGTTCCGGCCGGAGCAGACCGTGCTCTACGTCCACGGCGCGACCTATCCGTCCGAGACTGCGTTCGACCTCAAGCTGGATGGCCTGTCCTGGATGGAATACATCGCCTCGCACGGTTACGACGTGTGGCTGCTCGACCTGCGCGGCTACGGCAAATCCAGCCGGCCCCGCGAAATGGCCGAGAAGGCGGATGCCAATCCGCCCATCGTGACCGGGCAGACCGCGGTCAAGGACATCGGCACCGCCGTCGATTTCATCCTGAAGCACCGCAACATCCCGCGCCTCAACCTGCTCGGCTGGTCCTGGGGCACGACGCTGATGGCCACCTACACCACGCAGAATGCTTCGAAGGTCGAGCGCCTCGTGCTCTACGCGCCGTCCTGGATCCGGCAGACGCCATCGCTCGTGCAGGCCGGCCCGGGCAAGCTCGGCGCCTACCGCATGGTCACGCGCGATCAGGCCAGGGAGCGCTGGTACACTGGCGTGCCAGAGGACAAGAAGGCCAGCCTCATTCCGCCTGGCTGGTTCGACGCCTGGGCCGATGCCACCTTCGCCACCGATCCCGACGGCACGACGATGAATCCGCCGGTGCTTCGTGCGCCGAACGGCGTCGTGCAGGACGGCGCGGAGTTCTTCGGCGCCGGCAAGCCCTATTACGATCCCGCCAAGATCACCGTGCCGACGCTCTTGGTCCACGCCGAATGGGACCGCGACACCCCGCCCTACATGGCGCAGGCGCTGTTTCCGCTGCTGGTCAACTCGCCGGGCAAACGCTACGTCGCGCTTGCCGAAGGCACGCACACCATCATCATGGAACGCAACCGCCTAAAACTGTTCGAGGCCGTGCAGGCGTTTCTGGATGAGGCGAAGAAGTCGTGAGAAACGGGCTGCGTAGGACGGGTGGAGCGCAGCGATACCCATCCGTTGCGGCCCGAAATGCGATGAGTTTCGCTTGCGCTCGACCCATGCTACCTGCTCTGTTTCGCGCGCGAGCATTCGCGCTTCTTCTCGTCTTCTTGTCTCCAATTGCCCACGCTGAATCTTCGGCGCAGTGCAGTGCTCCGACGGCGATGGAAGATGGCTGGGCCGTCTCGGAGCCACAGGCGCAGCGTCTCGATCCAGCCCTGATATGTTCGATCGAACGGGAGCTGGAAAAGCGCAGCGACGCCAATCCGCACGGTGTGGTCGTCGTCCGCAACGGACGGATCGTTTACGAGAAGTATTTTGCCGGACCGGACCTGCGCTGGCCGCAACAGCAATGGGGAGAGCCGCCGCAAGACGCGCCCCATGACGTGAATACGAAGCACGACCTCCAATCGATCACGAAGGGCGTGGTTGCACTATTGGTCGGCGCCGCCCTGGACCGCGGCATCATCAAGAGCGTCGATGCGCCGCTGCTCTCGTTTTTCCCGGAATATGCCGATCTGACCGATCCGCGGCGCGACAAGATCACGTTGCGCGATCTGTTGACGATGCAGGCCGGCCTGGATTGGCCGCTCAGGCCCTATCTGAGCATGGCGCGCAAGGTCGACGCCGCACCCGATCCCTATCGGCTGGTGCTGCAGCAGCCCATGGTGACCGAGCCGGGTCAGAAATGGCGCTACAATAATGGCACCGCGGAGCTGATTGGCGGCGTCGTGCAAAAGGCCACGGGACGCCGGCTCGATGAATTTGCCAGGGACGTGCTGTTCGAGCCGCTCGGCATCACCGACTGGGAATGGGGACGAATGGCCAGCGGCAGTCCCGGCGCATCCTGGGGACTGCGCCTCAGGCCGCGCGATCTCGCCAAGATCGGGCAATTGATCCTGGATCATGGCGCCTGGCGCGGCCGGCAGATCGTTTCCGCCGAGTGGATCAGGGAGATGACCTTACCCCGGGTCGTCACGCCGAAATTCTCCTACGCCTATTTGTGGTGGCGCGACCAGTCATCGCTGGATGGCCGCGGCATCGAATGGATCAGGGGCAGCGGCTGGGGCGGGCAATGCCTCAACATCATCCCTGATCTCGCGCTGGTCGTGGTGGTGACCGCCGGCGTCTATGACTACGAGGGCAAAGGCCCGCAGGATGCGGCTTGCGACACGGTGATGGACAAGAGCGTCTTGCCAGCCGCATCAGGCCGTTAACGCGCGCAGTCCTGCCCGCACATGAAAAAAATTTGACGGCGCAGCCCAAATTTTGGCCAACCACCGCCAGGTCGAACTATTGACGGACGGAAAATTCTTCGGAAAAATTACGGGATAATTACGCCGCTGCCGGCGGCCTGAAGGGCCAGGCTCTTTTTGCGAAGCTCCATTGCGGCAAAACGCCGGTTACTTGTTTGATCTTGGGGGATACTGAAATGAGGAAATTTCTGATTGCGCTTTTTGTCGCCGCCACGATGGCCTCCACTGCCTTCATCTCCAGGGCGGATGCGTCGCCGATCACATACGACATCTTTGATCAGATCGGCATTTTCACGGTAACCGGCACGGTGACGACGGATGGCACCATCGGCCTTGTGAGCGCCGGCAGCTTTCTGAACTGGAATATCTCGCTCAACAAGAACGGAACGGCGGTCAATACGCTGATCAACGGCAACTCGTTTATCGATGGAGCACTGACCGCGTCAGCGACTGCGCTGACACTCAACCACGATGATTTCTTCGCCCGTTTCGGCATCGTCATGTTTGGCGGATCGTACTTTTGGTGCGCTGGCGTGACCTGTAACGGCGCCCTCGTGCCGGCGGCCTATGTCTCAACGAGCGAGGGTGCCGGCTCCGCATCCCGCAGCGGCGTGGTCCAATATGGCACCCTGGCCGTGCCAGCCGTCCCCGAACCCTCGACCTGGGCGATGATGCTGATCGGCTTCGCCGGCGCCGGCTATCTAGGTTTTCGCAAATCGCGGCGGCGGGCCGCCTGATCTTTCCTGCGGCATATCGCGCAGGGCGAATGGGTCATCCGCCCCGGACAATTCATCGGATCGGTAGAGCGGAGCGATACCCATCACCCATCCGGCCAAGCGATTGATGGGTTTCGCTGCGCTCTACCGATCCTACAGACTACCCATCCCGCAGACTGCGGACGTGGCGCGATTTAACGCGCCCGTTCGTCCACAATCGCCGTCGCCGTTCGAAGCGCCTGCTCATAGCTCTTCAACTGCGCCTGCGTATGCGCCTGCATGGTTCGCAGCTCGTCCGGCGTCTTGTTCTTCAACTGTGCGAAGCTGGGCGATTGCGATAGCTCGCTATCCGTTGCCGACCGGCTCTCGCGGGGTGCAAGCACGCGCTCGATGCGCTGCAAAGCGAGCCGATTGCGCTGCGCCCCCTTTTCTGCGTGGTCGATGTAATGCCGCAGCCTGTCGGTCGACATGGCGCGAGCGGCCGCTTCGTCGCCTTCGATCAAGCGAAGCAGTTGCTCGTCGACGATGTCGGTGCAGAGGTCGATGCATTCGTCGCAGATGAATACGGCCGGCCCGGCAACCAGCTTGTTCACCTCGTCCTGGTTCTTGCCACAGAACGAGCAATACAGGAGCTTGGCATCCGATGCCGAATTCCGCAGCCTGCCTGGCCATTTGGACGGAGGCTGGGCCGCACCGATTTTGGCCGCCAGGATATTCCAGTTGTCGTAGCCGAACGCTTTCGCAATCAGTTCTAGGGATTCGCTGTGCGTGGTCTGGACCGACTTGGCCGTCAAGGCATCGCGCAGGGAACGCGCCATGGCTTTGGCATCGCGGAAATCGCGCATGAGAGCACCCGTATCGGCGAACGGAGAAGATCGGGGCCTGCCTTGCCGACCCATTCGCCAATAGCGAGGGCCGAGATATCAGATACGTTCACCATCCCAGAGGGCGCAAGCGGCCGGTGTATCAACCGGTCAATATAGTTGGACCGGCCGCGGGCATTGTCAACCCGGAGGAGGAAGGCACGCCGTCACCGCAGCTCCGCAGCCCGCAGCGGCGCGCGGCTGAGTTCGTTGCCTGA
>Ga0102590_1000291_pt1 | contig 125694 bp, 122 predicted proteins | sample AraplaMF_Col_mMF_FD_76859 | JGI IMG/M metagenome (GOLD analysis project Ga0102590, IMG submission 76859) | Arabidopsis root microbial communities from the University of North Carolina, USA - plate scrape MF_Col_mMF | ecosystem: Host-associated > Plants > Roots > Endosphere | place: USA... | reverse complement strand
GAAAACTCTCCGGCGGCGAACGCCAGCGCGTTGCGCTCGGCCGCGCGCTGTTGTCAAAGCCGCGGCTGCTGCTGCTCGACGAGCCGCTGGGCTCGCTCGACGAAGGCCGCAAGGAGGAAATCCTGCCCTACCTGGTGCGGCTGCGCGACGAGGGCATTCCCATGGTCTATGTCAGCCACGACGCCGCCGAACTGCGCCAGCTCGCGACGCAGATCGTGATTCTGAAAGGCGGCCGCGTCACCGCGCTCGGCGGCGTAAAGGTTCTGACGTAGCGCGCCGACAATCGATGGTGTTGTCCTCTGCGCGCCACGGCGAGCGTAGCAAAGCAAGGGCAGTCCCATGGCAAACCTCAGCGCATAGGACCTGGCCTGAGCCTGCGCGCCGATTCGGTACTCTGCAGATCCGTGTCGCTGACCCAGAGGTCGTCCGTGCCCGGCTGATACGCCCGTGGGACCCTGATCAATCGGATGTCGTCCCTCTTGTCCAAGGTAGCTACGACATCCTCGCCAAGCCGTTTGAAGCATCTCAGGCGGGATAGCAGATTGCTACCTATTTGCTTTGCCTCCAATTGCCGCTCGAGCGCTTGGCGGAGGCCTGTCTCGCTATCGCATAGGACGGCCCAGTGCCGTAGCACGACACCCTGACTATCATCCAACGGCTCCAACTTCGCCGGTTTGGGATCGGAGACAAGCCATACCACCACGAAAACGCAAATCAGGCAGCGGACGCCGTACCCGATGCAAACCTTTCCGAATGCGCGCAGCCAGCCGCCAGTCATCGTTTATTTGGTAGACGGAAATGGTCATATCGCAACTACAGAGAACCAGCGCATTTTAGGGATCATTGCAAGGAAAGGAGAGAAATCATCGGGATGTCCGGTCGCAGGGTTGCGATCGGCCGACTGCTGGCACTGATCGCTGAACCCGACATTAACCTCAGGTGGCCGACAATGGCGTTGATCCGGTGCATGTCCAAAATCCAGCCTTGGTATCGAGAGAACGATGGTTCACTCCCCCTTTAAACTCCTCTGCTTCTGGACGGTGCGCGTAATGACAGCCGTTGCGATCGGAATGGCCGCGACCGATGCGGGGCGAGCACAAGCGATCTCCCCTCCCGTCTGGACGGTGCCGGAGGTCGGCGCACTGCCTGATGACGATCACGGCCGCCTCGTGCGGCGCGGGCGCGACCTGATCACCGCGACCTACGCCCATATCGGACCTGATGTGCCGGACCCAGCCAAACGTTTTGCCGGCAACAATCTCGCCTGCAGCAACTGTCATCTCGACGCCGGCACCAAGAAGTTCGGCCTGCCGCTCTTCGGGCTGGTCGAACTGTTTCCGCAATACAGCGCCCGCCTCGGCGCCGAAATCACGATCGAGGACCGGGTGAACGCGTGCATGTCGCGCAGCATGAACGGCCGCGCCCTGCCGCTCGATGGTCCGGAAATACAGGCCATGGTGGCGTATATCAGGTTCCTGTCGTCAGGGGTTCCAGCCGGCAAGGTATTGTCGGGACTCGGCACCGGGGCGATGCCTGAACTCGCCAGGGCGGCCGATCCGGTTCGCGGCAAGACGATCTACGCGAAAGCCTGTCTCGCCTGCCACAACACCGATGGCTCCGGAATCCGCCGCAGCCTGCCGACCAGCGATCTCGGCTACATGGTGCCGCCGCTGTGGGGGCCGGACAGTTTCAACAATGGTGCCGGCATGGCCCGGCTGATTACCGCGGCGAACTTCGTGCACTTCAATATGCCGCACGGGACGGACTATACGAATCCGCAGCTTACCGTCGAGCAGGCCTGGGATGTCGCTGCCTACATGATCTCTCAACCGCGTCCGACAAAAGCGGGCCTCGACAAGGATTTTCCCAATCTTCTAACCAAGCCGGTCGACGCGCCCTACGGCCCTTACGCCGACGGGTTCGATCAGAAGCAACACATGTACGGACCATTCGCTCCGATCCGGGCGGCGCGTGCCAAAGCGCCGCGAGGCGATGCGTCCAAATCCAAATAGAGCGCTTACTCCGGCACGATGCGCACGGCGCCCTTGGCGGCGCTGGTGGTAAGCGCCGCATAGGCCTTGAGCGCCATCGTCACGTTGCGCTTGCGCTTCTGGGCGGGCTTCCAGGCCTCCGCGCCGCGCGCCAGCATGGCCTCGCGGCGCTTCGCCAGCGTCGCATCATCGACGACGAGGCTGATCGAACGCGCGGGGATGTCGATCTTGATGAGATCGCCGTCCTCGACGAGGCCGATCAGGCCGCCCTCGGCGGCTTCCGGCGAGAGATGACCGATCGACAGGCCCGAGGAGCCGCCGGAGAAACGGCCGTCGGTGACCAGTGCGCAGACCTTTCCGAGCCCCTTCGATTTGAGGTAGCTGGTCGGGTACAGCATTTCCTGCATGCCGGGACCGCCGCGCGGACCCTCATAGCGGACGACGACGACGTCGCCGGCCTTGATCTTGCCGCCCAAGATGCCTTCCACCGCGGCGTCCTGGCTTTCGAACACCCGCGCCGGGCCTTCGAACTTCAGGATGCTTTCGTCGACGCCGGCGGTCTTCACGATGCAGCCGTCGAGCGCGATGTTGCCCGACAGCACGGCGAGGCCGCCGTCCTTGGAGTAGGCGTGTTCGGCGTCGCGGATGCAGCCGGCCGAACGATCGGTATCGAGTTCCTCGTACCGGCGCTCCTGGCTGAAGGCTGTCTGCGTCGGCACGTTACCCGGCGCGGCCATGTAGAACTTGCGAACGCTCTCGCTCTTGGTCTGCTTGATGTCCCAGCGGCTGAGCGCGTCTTCCAGCGTCTTGCTGTGGACCATCGGCAGGCCGCGATTGAGCAATCCGGCCCGGTTGAGTTCTCCGAGGATGGCCATGATGCCGCCGGCGCGATGCACGTCTTCCATGTGCACGTCGGCGACCGACGGTGCGACCTTGCAGAGAACAGGGACGCGGCGCGACAGCCGGTCGATGTCCTGCATGGTGAACGGCACCTGCCCCTCATAGGCGGCGGCGAGCAGATGCAGCACGGTGTTGGTCGATCCGCCCATGGCGATGTCGAGCGTCATGGCGTTCTCAAACGCCTTGAAGTTCGCGATCTGGCGCGGCAGCGCGGTTTCGTCGTCCTGCTCGTAATAGCGCCGCGCCAGATCGACGATCAAATGGCCGGCTTCGACGAACAGGCCCTTGCGGTCGGCATGCGTCGCCAGCACCGAGCCGTTGCCGGGGAGCGCCAGCCCCAGCGCCTCGGTGAGGCAGTTCATCGAATTGGCCGTGAACATGCCCGAGCACGAGCCGCAGGTCGGACAGGCCGAGCGTTCGATCACCTCGACGTCGGCGTCGCTGACATTGCTGTCGGCGGCGGCGACCATGGCGTCGATCAGATCGACCGCGCGCTTCTTGCCCTTGAGGTTGATCTTGCCCGATTCCATCGGCCCGCCGGAGACGAACACGGTCGGGATGTTGAGCCGCAGCGTCGCCATCAGCATGCCGGGCGTGATCTTGTCGCAGTTGGAGATGCAGACCATGGCGTCGGCGCAATGCGCGTTGACCATGTATTCGACGCTGTCGGCGATGATCTCGCGCGACGGCAGGCTGTAGAGCATGCCGTCATGGCCCATCGCGATGCCGTCATCGACTGCGATGGTGTTGAACTCCTTCGCGACGCCGCCCGCCTTCTCGATCTCGCGCGCGACGAGCTGGCCGAGGTCCTTCAGGTGGACATGGCCGGGCACGAACTGGGTGAAGGAATTGACCACGGCAATGATCGGCTTGCCAAAATCCTCGTTCTTCATGCCGGTGGCGCGCCAGAGGCCGCGGGCGCCCGCCATGTTGCGGCCGTGAGTCGTCGTGCGGGAGCGGTAGGCGGGCATGATCTGTCCTTCTGCAAGCGGGAAAGGCGTCTTTTAGACGGTAAGCCGTGCGGCTCAAAGCGGCTTGGCGCAAGGTCGCCATGCGCTCTCCTGGCCCGGAACGGGACAGGAACGGGCCTCAGGCCGGTACCCGCAGTCAGCAGGCGAAACCGACCACGGCCATTTTCCTAGTGAGGCCGACGGGCGGCCAGCCAGCTTTGCCGCAGCACGGCGATCCTTGCGGCGCTCTCGGGGTTCGCCGGCGCATATACCACCAAGCGCGTGCCAATGGCCCCTTCCAGCAGCAAGGTCGACTGCTCCAGTTCCATCTCCCCCACCGCGGGCGACGAAAACCGCTTGGGTCGTTCGGGCGTGACGGTAACGTCATGCTGCGGCCACCATGCCAGAAACTCAGGCGAGGCCGCACACAGCCGATGGATAAGGCGCTCGAAGCGCTCGTCGCCCTGATTGCGGCCATACTCGATCCGGAAACGTGCCAGCATTGCCCGCGCCGCATCCGCCCAGTTGGGTATGGAGGCCCGCTGCGCCGGATCGGCAAACATCAACCACAGCATGTTGCGGTTTTCTGCGGGGACCAGTGAGAGATCGCCGAACACGGCGCTCAGCGCTTCGTTCCAGGCCAGCACGTCCAGATTGGCGGTGGCGAGATAGGCCGGGCCCTCGAAACAACCGAGCATCCGCTGATGGGCGGGAGCGACTGCAAACGATCCGGCATTGCCGGCGAGCGGGACGCGATTGTTGGCGAGAACAAACAAATGCGCCCGCTCTTGTCCGTTGAGGCGAAGAGCACGGGCAATCTGCTCCAGAAAATGGGAAGACACCTCGATCGCGCGGCCTTGCTCAAGCCACGTGTACCAAGTCAGGCCGACACCGGCGAGGTGCGCAACTTCCTCACGACGCAGGCCCGGCGTTCGCCGCCGCTTGGTGATCGGCAGGCCTACGTCTGCAGGAACCAGGCGCGAACGCCTGGATCTCAGGAAGTCGGCGAGTTCCTGTCTCGCCGCAGTGCGCGGATGTAGCGGCAAAGGGATGCTCGCAGTACTAGGATAAAAAGTCAGCTACAATGGTATTCCAATGTGACTCATTTTCCCAGCTCATCAATCAATGAGAGCTGGTTGTCGTGTCACGAACCCCTTCAATGTCTTCACCGGGATTGGCCGCGCTTCTGTCGGCCCCATTTCTGACGGTCATGAGCGCATTCTCCGTAATGATCGCGGCCCCGAGCATTCAATCGGAGTTCGGTGCAAGCGCAGCCCAGATTTCCGCGATCGTTTCCGGCTATGCAGTCGCGTATGCGGCCGCACTGATACCCGGCAGTCGGCTCGGCGATATCATCGGCCGGCGACGAATGTTTGTCTTTGGCTCGCTTGCGTTCGCGGCGATGGCGTGCCTGTGCGCTGCGGCGACGAACATATGGTGGCTTATCGCCGCGCGAACGCTGCAAGGGCTTGCCGCCGCGGCGGCATTTCCGCAGGTCCTGACGATCATTCGCTTGCAGGCCGGCGATGAACAGGAACGGGCACGGGCCTTCGGGGCCTTTGGTGTCGCGCTTGGCATCTCCGGGATCACGGGACAGGTTCTCAGCGGCGCGATGATCGATGGTGATTTCGCCGGCCTGGGCTGGAGGGGCATCTTTCTGGTGAACCCCATCGTCGCCGTGGCGGCCTGCCTGATCGTCTGGCGAGAGATTCCGGAGACGAAGTTATCCCCTGCTCCACGCCTCGACGGTTTTGGAGCCGTGCTAGCGTCTTTGGCTATCGGCTCGCTGCTTGTTGCGGCCTTGCGCGCCTCCGGCGATCTGACGATCGCGGGCGGCGCTGTCGCGGCCGCGGTCGTCCTGTTGGCGATGTTCGCGCACCGGCAGATTCGGTTGTCGCGTGACGACGGCAATCCCTTGGTGCCCGTGGCGCTCTTCCATTCCGAGTTTGGCTGCGCGCTGGCCGCGGCGGGCCTGTTCCACACCACGGTCGTCGCATTCCCACTCACGATGGCGACCTTTCTTCAGGCTGGGCTGGGACAGTCGGCCTGGATGGCAGGCCTGTTCGGGCTACCCGTCACCATCGCATTTCTTTGCGCCTCCTCGCTTTCCGAACGTGTCCTGAGGGTATTGCCGCTCCATCGGGTCATGATCTGTGGAGGTACGCTGACCGCCTTTGGACTGGCTGCATGCGCAGCAGCGGGTTTCCTCGCAACGCCGGCATTCCTGATCGGCCCTCTATTGGTCGTAGGTTGGGGACAGGGTTGGTTTCTTCCGCTGTTGCTGAACGCTGCGCTCTCCGGACTCAGGCCGGCACTTGCAGGCGCCGGTTCGGGCCTGCTTGCAACGATGCAGCAACTCGGCGGAGGATTCGGGGCGGCGGCCGCGAATGGCGTATACTTTCATCTCGTTCAGGGATCTTCGTCCGCGAGCGTGGCGTTCGTACTGGCGACGCTCATTCCGGCCGCTGCAGCGCTGTCTGCCACCGCGCTTCTGCCCAAACCGGCAAAGGGGTAAGCGCAGCAAGCCGCGTCGTGCCGGGCCGGCTTGACCTAGACCACCTCGCGCGCGCGCAGTTCCGCGATCGTCTTGGCGTCATAGCCCAGCGAAGCCAGCACCTCCTCGGTGTGGGCGCTGAGCGCCGGCGCCATGCGGTCGAGCCGGCCGCCGCCATGGGCGAGCTGAAAGCCGCTGCCGGCAAAGCGCAGCCGCCCATAGGGCGTATCGAGCTCCTGGATGGCGCCGCGCGCTGATATCTGCGGATGGTCGATCACCTCCTCGACCTTCCAGATGCTGGCGCAGGGCGCGCCTGCGGCCTCCAGGATCGTCTCCCACTCACGCGGGTCTTTCTTTGCCAGCGCCTCCTCGATGATGGCCCGCAGCGCCGGCTCGTTCGCCTGCCGGGCGAACCAGTCGGCGAAGCGCGGGTCCTCCAGCGCATCGGCGCGGCCCAGCGCCGTCATCAGCGCCTGGTACTGCTTCTCGCTGTTGACGGCGAGCAGCAAATAGCCCTCGCCCGCCTTGAACAGATTGGCGGTGGGCCGGCGGCTGACCGCCTGATTGCCGGAAAGCTGCTGGCGGTGGCCGGCCACCGAATAGTCCGCCACCTGCCCGGACAGGAACGCCAGCGTCGCCTCCAGCATGGAGACGTCGACCAGTTGCCCCTTGCCGGTATGGGTGCGCTGGAACAGCGCGCTCGACACGCCGAAGGCGGCGGTGGCCCCCGACAGCACGTCGCAGACCGCGAAGCCGGCACGGGTCGGCCCGGTCTCGGGATGGCCGGTGATCGACATGATGCCCGACAGCGCCTGGATCTTGCCGTCATAACCGGCGCCCGATCGGCCCGGCCCGGTCTGGCCGAAGCCGGAAATGGCGCAATAGATCAGCCGCGGGTTGATCGCCGACAGCGCGGCATAGCCGATGCCGAGCTTGTCCATCACGCCGGGCCGGAAATTCTCCATCACCACGTCGGCTTGCGCGGCAAGCTGCTTGACGATGGTGATCGCCTCCGGCCTGGAGAGATCAAGCGTCAGGCTGCGCTTGTTGCCGTTGATCGCCTGCCAGCCGGGCGCCAGGCCACGGTCGGCCCATTCGCGGCTCAGCGGCGTGCGGCGCATGTCCTCGCCCTCGCGCCGCTCCACCTTGATGACATCGGCCCCGAGCAGCGCGAGCTGGTAGCTCGCATAGGGGCCGGCCAGCACCTGCGTGAAGTCGAGAATCTTCACGCCTTCGAATGGTCGGGTCAAAGGGGCATCCTCCTGGTTTTTTTCACCCTCCCCTGGAGGGGGAGGGTCGATCGCGCGCAGCGCGAACGGGGTGGGGTGACGGTCTCTCCACGTCCAACAGTGCCCGAGCGGAGAGATCACCCCACCCCGTCTCACATTTCGCTGCGCTCATGTGAGCCGACCCTCCCCCTCCAGGGGAGGGTGAAGTGATCACGCCGCGCGGTTGCCGCGCGCGATCTCTTTCTGCTTGTCGAACTCGGCGCGGCGGCGCGCCAGCTCTTCGGGGCTCATCTGCGAGATGTTGTTGTAGTCGAGCTTCCAGGAGGCATCCTCGCTCCAGCGCAGCGGCGACTGCATGGTGGTGCGGGCGCCGGGCGCGGATTCGAGCAGGCGCAGTGCGAGCTCCAGCGTCAGCGCTTGCGATTCCACATCATGCGGCTTGCCGGCGGAGTTGCCGAGCGGAAAATCCGAGAACAAAAAGCGCGGCGCGGCGGCGTGTTCGACGATATCCTTGGCGCAGCCCATGACAACGGTGGCGACGCCGTTGGCTTCCAGATGTCGCGCCACCAGCGCTGAGGTCTGATGGCAGACCGGGCAGTTCGGCACGATCACGGCGGCATCGACCTTGTCGGCAAGGCAGCGGGCGAGGATGTCGGGCGCGTCGGTCTCGATGGTGACGCGATGGCTGCGGTTGGTCGGCGCGCCGAAGAAGCGCGGCGCTACCTCGCCGATCCGTCCCGCGGCGGCGGCCTTCAGAAGCTGCGGCAATGGAAACCAGGTGCCGCTGTCGGTAGCCGTCGTGTGCTTGCGGTCGTAGCCGATATGCGAGATCCGCAAATCATGCTGTTTTGCAGTGTCGCCGTCATAGACCTGATAGAACTTGGCGCTGCCATTATACGCCGCGCCCGGCCCCTGATCGCCCTTGGTGGGATCATACTTCGCGGCAGTGGTGACGATGGTCACACGCGATTGCGCGAGCGGCTTCTTCAGCGGCTGGAACGGGGCATCGACATAATGCGCCCAGCGGTAGGGCGTGGTGTAGCCGATCGCCGCGTAATAGTCGCGGGTCCGCTGCATGTAGGGCACGGGAGAATCGTAGTCGGGCGCAAAGCCGAGCTGTTCGTCAGAGAGGCCGGACATTGTTGTGTCTCCTTGCGTTTCCACCGTGAGGCCAGCGCGTGACCTTCAGCTAGGCTAATGACAGTTCGCCCATTCCTCAACAGCGGAAAATGCGCAGGAAGCCCCGCGTGATGCATGCCGGTCGTGCGGCGACGGACGCTTGCGGCCGGCCCGGTCGCGTGGCGGCCACCCGGCAAAAGCCTTGGAACTGGAGCGGCCGCCAACTCGTTCACACCCGAGCGGCAATGGCCGCAACGGAGGTTAGCCATGGCGGATACCGCAATGAAGGATCATGTCTACAAAATCCTGGATCTCGTAGGGTCGTCCGAAAAAAGCATCGAGGACGCCATTCAGAACGCCGTCACGCGCGCCTCGAAAACCATCCGCGAAATGAAGTGGTTCGAAGTCGTGCAGACCAGGGGCCATATCGAAAACGGCACCGTGCGGCACTACCAGGTCACCTTGCGGGTTGGATTTACCCTGGAGGAATAGGTCCCGGGACAATTCTGATTTCCCCGTCATTGCGAGGAGCCAACGGGTCGCGCGAATGCGCGCCCGATGACAGGCTCCGCGACGAAGCAATCCATTCTTCCTTTGTGGACGCATGGATTGCTTCGCTTCGCTCGCAATGACGAGGAAGCGGCGGAGCCTCTATTGCGGCAAATTGAGCGTCGTGGCACGTCGCGCGCAGGCCACGGACCGCATGCCGTCAAACGCCGGCCACCGACGCCCAGATCTCCGCCAGCTTGCGCTTCGTCCGCTGCAGGCGCGTCAGGGGCACAACCGCTTCTTCATCTTCCGGCAGCCGCAGGCCGACCACATTGACGCGTCCGCCGCCGATGTTGCGCGCGACCAGCACGATGGGATCGAGCGTCAGCTCGGCGCCTTCCTTCGGCGCATGGTCGAGGTGAATGTCGAAATAGTCCGCCAGGGTCAGCTTGGCCTGCTCCTCGGCGACGGACACGCCGTAGATCTCGGCCAGTTCGCCGAGCGTGTGCTCGCCCGAGACCATGAAATCGCCGAGCAGATGCGGGTCGGGCGCCGAGCTTGGCGCCATGTCGACGAAGAAGCGGTCCAGCGCCTCGGCCTTTTCCGGCGGCGCCAGCAGGTAGAGATAATCGCCGGCGGCGACCGGGTCGGCCTCGGTGGGCGACAAGATCCGCTCGTCGCGGATCACCAGCGTCGGCTTCGACCAGGACGGCAGCAGGCCGCGCCGGAAGTAGAGGCTCTTCGGCCGCACCGGATAGCCGACCAGTTGCTGCTCGAGCTGGCCGGGCAGATCGAGCTCGACGCGCCGTGGGCCGCGGTCGACCCGCGGCAGCGCTACATGCAGCCACCGCGCCGCCGGCGCCAGCGTCCAGCCCTGCAGCAGCAGCGAGATGATGACGACGACAAAGGCAACGTCGAAATAGAGATAGGCCTTTGACAATCCGATCAGCATCGGGATCGCGGCGAGGAAGATGGCGACCGCGCCGCGCAGCCCGGTCCAGGCGATGAAAATCTTTTCGCGCCAGTTGAAGCGGAACGGCGCAAGACATATCAGCACCGCGAGCGGCCGCGCCACCAGCATCAGCACCAGTGACACGATCACCGCCGGTCCGACGCTGCCGAGGAGGCGCTGCGGCGATGACAGCAGCCCGAGCAGCACGAACATCACGATCTGCGCCAGCCAGGTCGCGGCATCGAGAAAGGTGATTACCGAGTTGTGCGCGCGGGTCGGCCGGTTGCCGATGATGATGCCGGCGAGATAGACCGCGAGAAAGCCGGAGGCATGGGCGATCTGCGCCATGCCGAAAATCACCACGGCTGCCGTCGTGACGAAGGGGGCATGCAGGCCCTGCGGCAGCGCCATGCGGTTCAGCGCCAACACCACGAGGCGACCGCCGATCACGCCGACGACGGCGCCGAGCAGGCCTTCACGGGCCAGCTCGAACGCGACATGCCCGGGCGAGCTTTCGCCGATCGAAATGAATTCGACCAGCATCAAGGTGAGGAAGATCGCGAACGGATCGTTGGTGCCGGATTCCGCTTCCAGCGTGGCCCCGACCCGGGGCCGCAGCCGCAGGCCCTGCGTATGCACCAGCAGAAACACCGCCGCGGCATCCGTCGACGCCACCACCGCCCCGACCAGCAGGGATTCGGTCCAGTTCAGGTCGAGGACGTATCGGGCGGCCGGCGCGGTCACCAGCGCGGTGAGCAGGACGCCGACCGTCGCCAGCACCATCGAGGGCGCCAGCACGGTGCGAATGCTTTGAAACTTGGTCCGCAGGCCGCCGTCGAACAGGATCAGCGCCAGCGCCACCGAGCCGACCAGATAGGTGGTGCGGACGTCATCGAAGCTGAGCTGGCCCGGACCGGCGTCGCCGGCCAGCATGCCGATCCCGAGGAACACCAGCAGCAGCGGCGCCCCGAACCGCAGCGCGAGCAGGCTCGACAGGATGCCCGCCATCACCAGAACGGCGCCCAGAAAGATGGCTATGCTGACCGAGTCGAGAGAAGCCATGAACCTCCGATAATTCGCCCGCAAATACCTGCAATTGCATCCTTATCGTTGCCATAGTTGAACGCCAACCCATTTCTGCGAGAGCGGCCATGTGCCCTGTTTCAAGGACCAAGCCGGCTTTGCCGGCCATGTATCGATGGTCCGCCTGCCCGGTTTGTGGAAAAATCTGCCCGCCGTTCGAATCAATTGCCTGCGCTCCCCTGACGAGATTTGCCGATGGACATGGCCCCTAAAGAGATCATTGAGTTTCTGCACTCGACGTCGCGATCGGTCGGCGCGGAGATCTCCTCGCCATGGTTCTATCTGCAGTTCGGGCTGATCCTGACCGCGGCCGGGCTCGCCTATGCGGCGGATGCGGCAATCCGCGCGCGGGTCGACATGACATCGCTGGCGATGCGCTGGCCGCTGCCGCTCCGGCATTTCGCCCGCGTGCTGGTCGGCAGCGCGTCGACCGCGGTGTTCGCCGTGCTGGTGATCGCCGAGCGCATCACGATGTATCATTTGACGTGGCCGAGCCGCAGCTATCTGCTGATGGTCGCGGCCAAGCTGGCGCTGGCGTGGCTGGTGATCCGGCTGATCACGTCGGTGATCCGCAACGCCTTCATCGTCAAGCTGGTCTCGATCACGGCCTGGTTCGTCGCGGCGCTGAGCATCCTCGGCCAGCTCGATCCGGCCGCGGATACGCTGGACTCGTTTGCGATCGAGATCGGCGGCTTGCGGCTGACGCCGCTGCTTCTGATCAAGGCCGGCGCGCTCCTGATCGCGGCGCTGTGGCTGACCAACATCGCCGCCAACTTCATCGAAAGCCGGATTACCCGCGCCAGCGACCTGACGCCTTCGGTGCAGGTGCTGCTGGTCAAGATCATCCGCATCGGCCTGATGGTGGTGGCGATTGCCATCGCGCTCGGCGCCGTCGGCATCAACCTGTCGGCGCTGGCGGTCTTTACCGGCGCGGCCGGCGTCGGCATCGGCCTCGGCCTGCAGAAGATCGTCGCCAACTTCATCTCGGGCATCATCCTGCTGGCGGACAAATCCGTGAAACCCGGCGACCTCGTCACCATCGGCGACAGTTCGGGCCGGATCAGCGCCATGAAGACACGTTATATTTCGGTGGCCGCCGGGGACGGGCGCGAGTTCCTGATCCCGAATGAGGATCTGGTGACGCAGAAGGTCGTCAACTGGACCTACACCGACAAGAACACGCTGGTGAAGGTGCTGTTCAGCACCAATTACGACGCCGACCCGCGCCTGGTCTGCAAGCTGGCCATCGAGGTGGCCGCGGCCGCCCCCCGTGCGATCAAGAACAAGCCGCCGAACTGCATCATCACCGAGTTCGCCGAGGCCGGCATGAAGTTTTCCTTAACCTTCTGGATCGCCGACCCCGACGGCATGGACAATGTGAAGAGCGACGTGATGCTGGCGCTGTGGGACGCCTTCAAGCGCGAAGGCATCCGTGTTCCCTATCCGGTCCGCGAAATCCGGGTCCGCGGCGGGGCGTTGCCGGTCGAGCCGGTGGTGGAAATTTCCAGCTAGATGCAAGCCATTTATACGGGCCTGCGGCCCAACGTCAGCTTGCACTGACCGTTGCGATCATTAAATTAGACCCTTCAAATCAGCCCCCTGCCATTTCCACCGAAGCATGACCGCCCATGAGCTATATTGAAGCGACCGAGACCTCGCTGCGCAAGACCGGCCAGATCAAGCTGCACGGCCCGAGCGGATTTGCCGGCATGCGCAAGGCAGGCAGCCTGGTCGCCAAATGCCTCGACGAGCTCACCGACATCGTCAAGGCGGGGGTCCCGACCTCGCGGATCGACGAATTCGTCCGCGACTTCGCCTTCAGCCATGGCGCCTATCCGGCGACGCTGATGTATCGCGGTTACCGCTACTCGACCTGCACCTCGGTCAATCACGTGGTTTGCCACGGCATGCCCGGCGACCGCGCCCTGAAGGAAGGCGACATCGTCAATATCGACGTCACCTTCATCGTCGACGGCTGGTACGGCGATTCCAGCCGGATGTATGTGATCGGCCCGATCGCACGCAAGGCCGAGCGGCTGATCGAAGTCACCTACGAGGCGATGATGCGGGGCATTGCCGCGGTGAAGCCGGGCGCCACCACCGGCGATATCGGCCACGCCATCCAGAGCTTCGTCGAGCCGCAGGGCATGAGCGTGGTGCGCGATTTCTGCGGCCATGGCCTTGGCCGCATGTTCCACGACGAGCCGAACATCATCCATATCGGCCGGCCCGGCGAGGGCGTGATGCTCAAGCCCGGCATGTTCTTCACCATCGAGCCGATGATCAATCTCGGCAAGCCGCATGTGAAAATCCTGTCCGACGGCTGGACCGCGGTGACGCGCGACCGTTCGCTGTCGGCGCAGTTCGAACATTCGGTCGGCGTGACCGCGACCGGCGTCGAGATTTTCACGCTCTCGGCGCGTCACGGCGAGAAGCCGCTGGTTATCGCGTAATTGGGCGGAGCCCGCCTCTCCCGCACAGGGAGCTGACATGACGATCGCGGGACGCAACCCTTTCGCGGACCTTGTTGCGGCCGGTCTCATCGCCGGCGCCGTTTTTCTCGCAGGCCCGAGTGCCGCCGAAGATCCCCTGTTCACAAGCAAGCGGATCACGCCATCGGGCGAATATACGCCCGGCATCGAAGGCCCTGCGGTCGATGCGTCGGGCAACCTCTACGTTGTCAATTTCCGGCAGAGCGGCAGCATCGGCAAGGTAGCGGCCGGCGCCGCGCAGTCCGAGCTCTTCACCCAGCTTCCCGCCGGCAGCATCGGCAACGGCATTCGCTTCGACCGCGAGGGGCGGATGTACATCGCCGATTTCAAGAAGCACACTGTATGGGTCATCGCATCCGGCGAGACCACGCCGCAGGTCTACTTTCATTCCGACCGCTTCAACCAGCCGAACGATCTCGCGATCGCCGCCGACGGCACGCTCTATGCCAGCGACCCGCACTTTGCATCGCCCGCGGGCGGCCAGATCTGGCGCATCACGCGCGGCGCCGACGGCAAGGGGCGCGGTGAGGTGATGTCCAGCACCAGGCGTCTCGGCGTCACCAACGGGCTCGATCTCAGCCCTGACGGCGCGACGCTTTACGTCAGCGAGTCGAACTCGCGGCAGGTCTGGGCCTATCGCCTCGACGGCAACAAGTTGCTCGACCCGCGCCAGGTCAAAGGCTTTTCGGATTTCGAGGTCGACGGCCTGCGCACCGACGCCAGCGGCCGGATCTATCTCGCCCGGCTTTCGGCGGGCAAGATCGCCGTTATCGCACCCGACGGCTCGCTCGTGCGTGAGGTGCTTCTGCTTGGCAAGCAGCCCACCAATCTCACCTTTGGCGGGCCCGACGGCAGAACCGTGTTCGTGACCCAGAAGGACGGACGCTTCATCGAGGCCTTCCGTGCCGACCGTCCCGGCCGCGAGCCCTGCCTGCACGTGCCCGGCATGTGCTGAGGCGCCGACATTTTACTCACGTTTGGCGGCGCCAGGACGTGTTGCAAATGGCGTGTTGCAAATCGTTCTCAACACGGCCGGCCCCTGCGGCAACATGCCTTCTCCATGCCGGCAATCCCGGCGGAATAGCCCATGCCACGCGGGGTAGAACACCGCGCGGGCGCTCTCCGGCAGAGAGGGCTTCTGGCGGACAAGAGATCAACATAGGGAGCAAGGGCAATGTTCGAGATTTCACGTCGCGATCTGGTCCTCGGGAGTGCGGGGGCAGCGCTGGTCTTCGGCCTCAAGGGACCGGTTTCGTTCATCGGCGCGGCGCAGGCGCAGCGCGCCGCCGACAGCCTCAAATACAAGGTCGGCGACATCGAGGTCTTCAGTCTGCACGAGGGCTCAATCGAGCGCGCGGTCACCGAGGGCATGGTGAAAAACGTTGGCCTCGATGACGTGAAGAAGGCGCTCACGGCGAGCGGCATCGGGCCCGACAAGATCGACAATCCCTTCACTGTCACCGCTGTCAGGACCGGCGGCAAGGTCATCCTGTTCGACACGGGATTCGGCGGCAACGGCCCGGCCACGGTGGGCAAGCTCGCCGACAACATGAAGGCGGCCGGCCTCGATCCGGCGACGGTCTCAACGGTGGTGATCTCGCATTTCCATCCCGATCACATCTCGGGCCTGTGGGCGAAGGAGACCAGCGACCAGGTGTTCCCGAACGCTGAAATCATGATGCCGGAGGTGGAGTTCAAGTTTGCGACCGATCCGGCGCTGGTGGAGAAGGTGCCGGAAGCCAACCGTCCATTCATCAAGCGCATCCAGGCGACCTTCCCGACCTGGAAGAACATCAAGCAGTACAGCGACGGCGCCGACCTCGCGCCCGGCGTGAAAGCCATCGCTACCCCCGGCCACACCATCGGCCACATGTCGTTCCTCGTCGCCTCGGGCGGGCAGCAGCTGTTCATCCAGAGCGACGTCACCGGCATCTACCAGCTGTTCGTGAAGAACCCCGGCTGGTTCTCCGGCTTCGATGCCGACGGGCCGAAGGCGGAAGCGACGCGGCGTGCGTTCTTCGACCGTGTCATTGCCGAAAAGGGCATGATCGCCGGCTATCATTTCGGCTTCCCGAATGTCGGCACGCTGTCGAAGGACGGCAATGGCTATGCGTTCGCAGCCGTGAAGGCCTGATCGCAGGCAAGTTTTGAACGACCCGAAGGCGCCGCGCTGGTCCGCGGCGCCTTTTCCTTGAAATGCTTCGACACTTTAGAGTTGCAAAAGCATACCGGCACGGCATGGTTACGGCCGATGCCAGCCAAGACCAGCACTCCCCCCGACCAATCTACTGAGACGCCGCATTATCACGGCCACCGCGAACGCCTGCGCGAGCGCTTCCATGCGGCCGGGCCGGAGGCGCTGAGCGATTACGAGCTGCTCGAGATGGCGCTGTTCCCGGCCCTGCCGCGCCGCGACACCAAGCCGCTGGCGAAGGCGCTGTTGAACAAATTCGGCTCGTTCGCCGAAGTCATTCACGCCCCGGTCGCGCGCCTGCGCGAGGTCGACGGCATCGGGGAAGCCTCGGTCAACCAGATCAAGCTGCTGGCGGCTGCCGCTCACCGCGTCGCCAAGGGCGAGATCAGGCGCAAGATCGCATTGTCGTCCTGGGACGACGTGATCGCGTATTGCCGGACCGGCATGGCATTCGCCGACAAGGAGCAGTTTCGCCTGCTCTTTCTCGACAAGCGCAACCAGCTGATCGCCGACGAAATCCAGCAGACCGGCACCGTCGACCACACCCCGGTCTATCCGCGCGAGGTGATCAAGCGCGCGCTCGAACTGTCGGCGACCGCGCTGGTCCTGGTGCACAATCACCCAAGCGGCGATCCGACGCCCTCGCAGGCCGATATCCATATGACCAAAGCGATCGTCGAGATCGCAAAGCCCCTCGGCATTTCCGTGCACGACCACATCATCGTCGGCAAGAACGGGCATGCGAGTTTGAAGGGCATGAAATTGATGTAATCTCTCTACGTCGAGACGCGTCACACTGCCACCGCCGACCCCTGCTACACCAAGGCGCCTTCACGGAGACGATCATGTCAAACGGTCCCAGCGCGGTTCTCTCTGGCGATGAGATCGACGCGATTGCACGTGACTCCGTTGCAGAAGGACAGGCGGGCCGCAAGCAGGCCGCCTCGCAAAAGATCCAACCACTTCGGAAAGTCCAGCGCCATCAGGCTGAGGCCGCGATGGCGTTATTATGGATTGTCGACGAACGAAGCCTCGCAAGGGAAGAGGCAGCAGACGTTCTTTCGGAGATAGCAGATGCCCACGACAACGACATAGGTATTCTCTCGGCACTTGGCCTATGCCTCGAAGCCGTCCGCGACATTGACGATCTGAACGCGCCACCGCCGAAACACCCCATATTTCAGACGATGGTCGAGAAACTGGACCGTTTGGCCAAGCTCTATGAGCGGCGGCCTGAACAGGAGCACATACTGCGCGGGCTCGCCACGGCGGCCCGAATGATGGCGCGCCAGAAGGATGCGATCGCCGAGAACAGTCTGCAGAAACTTGTCAAAATCGATCCGCGAAAGAGCGCGCACCAATACAATTTGGGCCTTTTCTACAAGACGCGCGGCAGATTCGCTGAAGGCGCCGCAGCGAACAGGGCTGCTGCAAACCTGTCTCAAGAGGTTGTCGACAGCTACGAATGGAACCTTGGGATCTGCGCCACGGGCGCCAGGAACGTCGAAACTGCCTTGGACGTGTGGAAGCGCATGGGGCAGAAAATCGAGCTTGGACGATTTGGATTGCCAGAGGGCGGATATTCTGCCTGCAAGGTGAAACTCGCTAAACGGCCTCTTGCAGAGCGTACGGCAGACCATGATGACCCGGGGGAAGAGGAAACGGTATGGATCGAACGGTTAAGTCCGTGCCATGGCATTATCCGCAGCGTGCTGTACGGCAATCTCGGCGTCGACTATGGCGATGTCATCCTCATCGATGGCGCCCCGATTACCCATCACACTTACGGTGAGGAGCAGATACCGGTCTTCCCGCATTTGGTCACGCTTCTGCGTCGGAACTACCAGTTTTTCGATTTCGCGGGCACGCAGGCGACAGCACGGCAATTGGCCGACATGAGCGAAGAGTTGGATGGGGACGTCGTCATCTATTCGCACTCGGAGAGCTTTAAGATCATGTGCGCAAATTGCTGGCGTAACCCAGATATCGATCACGCTGATCACGAGAAAATGGAAAAGCACGTTGTCACCGGTCGTATTGCCGCGCCTCCCGACATCGCACCTGCGCGACTTTTGGATATGATCGACAAGGGAATCGAAAAGCGAGGGACATGCCAGCTTTACGCGCCCGATCTTTGCACGGCAGCGGGGCAATTGGCGCGCGAGCGGATCGACCGACGGCGGTTTGCGCTACTGACAAGCAACTAGCGGCCCCCTGCCAGGAAAAGTCGTGTCCAAGCATAGCCTATGCGCTCTCCGCAACCGCGCTGATCCTGGCGCAAAAAATGTCGACTCTCGATTCGACCCCGTGCGCTGGTGATCGCGCATGATCAAAAAGCTTGCTGCGAGTGCGTGAGGCAACGTGATGATCACATAACGTCACTGCCTATAGTCGCCTATCGGCGTCCCCTGCTACAGTGGCAGGCCGATATCCACATGACCAAGGCGATCGTCGAGATCGCAAAGCCCCTCGGCATTTCCGTGCACGACCACATCATCGTCGGCAAGAACGGGCATGCGAGTTTGAGGGGGATGAAGCTGATCTAGCCATCGCCTGCATTTACCATTTATTAACTCTCCGCTTCGCGCTTTGGCGAACGCGTGAGAGAGTGGTTCATCGGATGAGAGGGGGTCGCTCATTCGCGATGGGAGGGGATCGATGATGAATCAGCTAGCTGAGCGGGTGAGGGTCGCGGCTCTTTCGATGAGCCCGGAGCATCTGGTCGACAAATTTCTGGACCGGCTCGAAGAACTGAGGCGCGCCATGGCGCTTGTTGAAATCAACAGCTTGGCCCGCAACGAGGCGCGAACCAAGCTGCTGTTCGATTGATTCGGCGACTAAGCGAGATGGCACGCCCGAACCGCCATCGTGCTTTAGCTTATTATTGTTATTGGTCGGGTGCGATGGCACAAAGCCGTTGAAACAAGCCAGCCCCGAGGCAAGTGCGGCAGCGCCGTACATGAATTTTTCCAGATCAGGCGAATACGATGTCGAGATTGGACAGCGGTACCGAACGGATGCGCTTGCCCGTCGCGGCGAAGTAGGCGTTGAGCACGGCCGGCGCAGCAACGGTGGCTGTCGGCTCGCCGACGCCGCCCCAGAAGCCGCCGCTCGGCATCACGATCGCTTCCACCTTCGGCATCTCGCGTATCCGCATCGAATTATAGGTGTCGAAGTTGGCCTGCTCGATGCGGCCGTCCTTGACCGTGCAGCCGCCATAGAACAATCCAGTGAGACCAAATACGAACGAGCCGGCGATCTGCCGCTCGATCTGCGCCGGATTGACGGCCGTGCCGGGATCAGTGGCGGCAACGATGCGATGCACCTTGATCTTGTTACCGTCAGTGACGGAGATTTCGGCGGCGGCGGCGACGTAACTTGCGAGCCCCATCTGCTGGGCGATGCCGCGAAACACGCCTTTGGCTGCGGGCGTACCCCAGCCGACGCGCTCCGCGACCGCATTGAGGACGGCGAGATGCTTGGGGTGGTCCGCCATCAGCTTGCGGCGGAATGCGAGCGGGTCTTGCCCGGCCGAATGCGCCAACTCGTCCATGAAGCATTCGAGATAGATGCCGTTTTGGTTGCCGTTGACGCCGCGCCAGACACCGGGCGGAACGTGAGGATTACGCATCGAATGGTCGATCAGCAGGTTAGGGATGGTATAACCCAGCCGCGCTGGCCCGATATTGGCGAACGCCTCTCCGGATGATGAGACGCCCTGGAACGTGAACGGGTCCATGCCGTCCTTTAGCGCCTCGGGGGTGACACTGGCTGTGATCGACTGGCCCGAGATCCGCATATGCAGGCCGATCAGATTGTTGTCGGCGTCGAACGCGCCGGTCAGCTTGCACTGGGTGACCGGATGATATCTGCCCTGCGTCATGTCTTCTTCGCGTGACCAGAGCAGTTTGACCGGGGTGCCCGGCATCTGCCTGGCGACCAGGACCGCCTGCCGGACATAATCGGGCGTGCCGCGACGTCCGAATCCACCGCCGAGCATCACCTTGTGAACATCGCATTTGTCGGGCGGCAGGCCGGAGGCCTGAACGACCGCCGTGAAAGCACGCTCGCCGTCCTGGGTGCCGGTCCAGACCTCGCACTTGTCAGGCGTGTAGAGCGCTGTGGCGTTGAGCGGCTCCAGCGCCGCGTGGTTCTGGTAGGGATAGTCGTAGACCGCTTCGATCTTCCTGGCGGCGCCGGCAATGGCGGCTTTGGCGTCGCCGGTGGCGTTGCCGACAAATGCCGGCTGCGCGGGATCGAGACCCTCCTCAAGCCATTTCGCGATGGACGCGCTCGACACCTTGGCATTGTCGCCTTCGTCCCAGACGATTGGCAATGCATCCAGCGCGATCTTGGCGTGCCACCAGGTGTCGGCGATGACGGCAACGGCGTTGTCGCCGACCCGCACGACTTTCTCGACGCCTTTCATGCCGGTGATCTTCGCTTCATCGAAGCTTCTTAATTTGCCACTGAATACCGGACAGGCCTTGATCGCGGCGCTGAGCATGCCGGGCAGCTTGACATCGATGCCGTAGATCATCTTGCCGGTGGTCTTGTCTGCGGTGTCGAGCCGCTTCATGCTCTTGCCGGCGACCTTCCAGTCCTTGGGGTCCTTCAGCTTGACGTCCGTTGGCGGCTGAAGTCTTGCCGCAGCCTCCGCCACCTTGCCGTAGGTCACGGTACGGCCCGTCGGCGTGTGCGTGATGACGCTGTTGGCTGCGGTACACTCGGCCACCGGCACCGTCCATTCATTTGCCGCGGCCTGGACCAACATCACGCGGGCAGCCGCGCCGCCCCTGCGCACATATTGTTGCGATGTGCGAATGCCGATGCTGCCGCCGGTATTGAAGCTGCCCCACGGGCGCTTGCGCGCGGCGCTTTGGCCCGGCGTCGGATATTCCGTGGTGACCTTGTTCCAGTCGCATTCGAGTTCTTCGGCGACCAGTTGGGCGAGGCCCGTCAACGTGCCCTGCCCCATCTCGGAGCGGGCGATACGGATTACGACCGTGTCATCGGGCCGGATCACCACCCAGGCGTTGACCTCCGGCGTGCCATCGGCGGCGCCAACCACGGTCGGTCCACCGGACGGGAGGTCGAATCCGAGGGCGAGACCAGCGCCGGCTGCGGTGGCGCCGACGACGAAAGCACGGCGATTGAGTTGGGGCGTATGGTTCATGGCATCTTCCTCAGGCGTTCGCGGCGGCGTGAATGGCTTCACGCACCTGCTGGAAGGTGCCGCAGCGGCAGATGTTGGTAATGGCCTCGTCGATGTCGGCGTCAGTCGGCCTGGGCTTCTCCCTGAGCAGGGCTGTGACCGCCATGATCATGCCGCTCTGGCAATAGCCGCATTGCGGAACGTCGTTATTGACCCAGGCTTGCTGCACCTTGGTCAGTACGCCGTTGACCGCGAGCCCCTCGATCGTGGTGATCTGCTTGCCGATGGCTTCGCTAGCCTGCACGCCGCAGGATCGCACCGCGACGCCATCGATGTGAACCGTGCAGGCGCCGCACTGGGCGATGCCGCAGCCATATTTGGTGCCGGTCAGCCCGATGTGTTCCCGGATCACCCAAAGCAGCGGCGTGTCCGGCTCGACATTGATATCGACTGTCTGTCTGTTGATGCTGAGCTTTGCCATCGTATTCCCCCGGGCGCGGCGTGATCCAGCGCGGCAATTCCGATAGCACTTAATGCAATGATTGTTGCATTAGAGATCTTCGTTAACGCAATAAAGTTTGCGTTACTGGCGCGTGATACCCTCGCCTGCCCGGGCTTGCGAGGCGAACGTCAGGACCGCGTCAGCAGTCGATCGACCAGACGATCGGCGACGGCCTTGCTGAGGGGCCTGCCAAACAGCGCGCGCATGTAAAGCGGCGCCAGCACATAATCCAGCAACTCGTCGACATCGGGCGGCTTCTCGCCACGCTGCCGGGCACGCTCCAGCATCAGCTCCATCTGCTCCCTCCGGCGTTTCATCGCCGCGTGACGCAATGGTCCATCGGCGCCGGCCGGCGTCGTTGTTGCGATCACAGCCCGAAAGAACGACGAGCCTTCGCGGCTCGCGAGGCTGGCTGCGATCGGACGGGCCCAGGCGAGCAGGTCGCCGCGCAGCGATCCGGTATCGGGCAGCGGCCGCTCGCGCATCAATTTTTCGACCGCGACCTCCATGATCAACGCGCGCACGTCGCCCCAGCGGCGATAGAGGCTGGTTGCAGCCATCCCGGCGCGCTGGGCGATATCGGTCATGCTGACCGCCTCGTATCCCCGTTCAACCAGCAGGGTGGCCGCAGCCTCGAAAACCGCCGCCTTGTTGCGGGCGCTGCGGCCACCGGGCCGCGGTTTCGCCGTCATGCCTCATTCCTCAATGCAACAATATTCGTATCAATAGTACACCCGTCGCACTGACATGGTGGCCCGTTTCTAACATTCGCATCCCGCTTCGGCGACGCGTCTTTGCGAATATTGGTGTCGAATAGTCGGATGATGGGCAGTTATCCTGGCATCAAATCCTTCACCGGGCTGGCGCATAATTCGTGAGCATGCGAGCTTGAAGGAGATGAAGCTGCTTTGAGCCGACGTCGGCCCTTGGGCGCAGCCCGGATCTCATCGCGGCGGCGCATCCATGGCCAGCGTCCCCGCGAAACCGGATAGTGGCCGATCCGATCATGATCGCGGCGTGGGCTGCCCGCGGATCGTTGCGCTCACATGAAGAGCTGGATGTTGCCGAAGGCAGCATCGCAATTGATCAGGTCGACGCGCTTGAGCTTGATCTTCAGCTTGCCGTTTTCCACGCTGAGGTGGTGTGTGGCCCAGGCCGCAAAAAGCGTCTGCTCGTCGAGGCGGGTCTCGACATAGTGCATCGGCGTCCAGGTGACGTAGCGGTTGGCGGCCGCGTCACGCGACCCCACCTGCGGCGTCTGCAAGACGTGATGGCAACGGCTCTTCGGCTTCTGGCTGAAGGTCCGTGCTCCCTTGAGGCGTTCGACCCGGATCGAGAGCAACAGCTTGTCCTCGTACATCGGCGAGCAGGCCAGCCGCGGGTCGGTCTGATTCCATTCCAGCGGCATCCAGTAGAAAGCATCGCCGGCGTGCAAATCGAGCCATTCATCGAAACGCCGCTGATCGATCAGCCTGCCTGCCCCACCTCGCTCGGCATTCGGTCCAAGATCACATCGTCATCGTCAGGAACGGTCGCGCAAGTTTGAGGGGACTGAAGCCGATCCAAGGCAAATCAGAACGCTTAGTTCCTGGCGGTTCTCAGATGTTCTTCTGCGGCTCCAAAGCCGCGCTTTGCCTTGAGTGTCAGCGGAGTTGGTTGTGGCTTCCATTCGGAAACCAGCTTTTCCGCATTCTCAAGCTCCGGCTTGGACAGCATGGACGCCATCTCATTCACATTCTTCTTCGGCGCCACGCCTGAGAGCTTAAAATACGCATACGACAAGGATAAATCTCGTGGCGTTCCTTTTCCTGCAGAATACACGCGGGACAAACTGAAGAGGGCGCTGGGATATCCCTGATCGCCTGCCATCTTCCACCATTTCAGCGCTTCTTCCGAATTTCCCTGCCTGTCATACAGAACGGCGACATCGTGCTGGGCAAGCGCATAGCCGGCTTTGGCCGCAACAAGTTTGTATTTCAATGCTTCATCCGGGTCAGTTGCTACGACGCCCGCGAATTGCCCGGCATAATAACAACCGAGCTTATAGGCTCCCAGGGGATCGTTGGACGCGGTCGATTTTTTAAACCACTCAAATGCCTGCTTGGGATCCTGTTGGGTGCCGATGCCATTGTTATACATCATGCCGACATGATACTGCGCCTCGGCATCCCCCTTGTTGGCAAATGCCACCATGGCATTGAATGTGTCCGTGTCATTGGCATGGGCGGGCATTGAGAACAGAAGGCAAAAAACAGCCAAGGCGGCGAATTTCATATCCATTCCCTCTGAGTTTGAGCCCTTCTATCTTGGTAATTCAGAACGGAAACAGGTTCGAAGCCGGCTTGAGATTTCGAATCTCGGCGAATTTGGCCCGCTTTTGTTCCACGTGGTGCGCGAGGCGGCTTGGGTGCATATCTGGTCCAGAGCGCTGAAGGCGCATGCCCGCCCTGATGATGGAGTCTCGGATGCGGACAACCCGCCGGACATTCCTGCAGGCCACTTTGGCAACGGCCGCTGCGGCGCATCTGCCGAGTGCATTGCACGCCCAGCAAGGTCAACCCATCCGCCGCACCATCCCCTCGACGCGCGAGGAGCTTCCGGCCGTTGGCCTCGGGACCTGGATCACCTTCAATGTCGGCGAAGACGCCGCGCTTAGGGACGAATGCGCCGCTGTCATCGCCGCCTTCTTCGAGGCCGGCGGCCGCATGATCGACTCCTCGCCGATGTATGGCTCGTCGCAGCCGGTGGTCGGCTATGGGCTGCAGAAGATCGGGCGGCCGGCCGCGCTGTTCTCGGCCGAGAAGGTCTGGACTTCTTCAGCGTCAGCAGGGCCGGCCCAGATCGAGCAGTCGCGCCGCTTCTGGGGCGTGCCGAAATTCGACCTGCTTCAGGTTCACAACCTCCTGACCTGGAAGCCGCACCTGCAGACGCTGTTCCAGATGAAAGCCACTGGCGCGGTGCGTTACGTCGGCATCACCACGTCCGAAGGACGCCGCCATGATCTTCTCGAACAGATCATGCGCAGCGAGCCGATCGATTTCGTGCAGTTCTCCTACAATGTCGTCGACCGCGAGGCCGAGGCACGGCTGCTGCCGCTGGCTGCCGAACGCGGCATCGCCGTGATCGTCAACCGGCCGTTCCGGCAGGGCGCGCTGACCGAGCGGCTCAAGCGCGAGAAGCTGCCCGAATGGGCAACTGAAACAGGCGCATCGAGCTGGGCGCAGCTCCTGCTGAAGTTCATCCTCGCCCATCCGGCCGTCACCGTCACCATTCCGGCGACCACCCGCGCCGACCATGTCCGCGAAAACCTCGCGGCTGCCACCGGCCCACTGCCCGATACCGCCATGCGGCAGCGCATCTCCGCGCATGTGAAGGCGCTTTGATGTCGGAATGGTGGACCTATCGTCCCGAGGATTTCCTGCTGTTCTCGCCGCGCGTCTATTGGCGCCTGTTCGAAGCGCACAATGCGGCGTTGTGGCCGCTGCATGTCGTGACACTCACCGCCGGCCTCGCTATCATCCTGCTCCTCGCGGGGCGGCCAAAAATCTCGATGCGCTGGATCGCGCCTGTCCTCGCCATCCTCTGGATCTTCGTCGGCTGGTCCTTCCTGTGGAACCGCTATTCGACCATCAACTGGGCCGCCGTCTACATCGCGCCGGCGTTTTTCGTCGAGGGCGTGCTGCTCCTCGTTGCATTCCTGTATGACGCCCTCGCCTTCGAGAAGCGCCGCGCAGCCGATTGGATTGGATATCTCATCCTCGGCTTCGCGCTTGCCGGGCAACCATTGCTCGCGCCGCTACAGGGACGCGGCTGGGCTTCGTCAGAAGTCTTCGGCATCGCGCCGGATCCGACGGTCATGGCGACACTCGGCGTTCTGCTCATCACCCGCGGCAAGTTCTTGCCGTGGCTGCTGTTGGTCCCCGTTCTCTGGTGCCTCCTCAGCGGCATGACCCTCCAGACCATGGGAGAGCCGCAGGCCTGGGCGCTCCATGGCGTCCTCGCGCTTGCCGCGGCCGGAATCTGGACGATCATCCGTCAGCATGGGACGCCGCCAACTTGAAGCGCAGGCGCGTTCACGGCGCGAGCCACCGCTGCACGGCATCCGCGGTGTCGGCCGGCGTGGTGTTGAAGCAGATGCGGGTTTGCGGCGCGCCGAGGTGAACCAGGTTGATGATCCGCTCAAACAGCAACAGCCGCTCCCGCGGCTCGCGCAGGCCGGCGCCGATCACCACGCAGTCATAATGCTTTGCGCCCAGCGCCCGCGCCACGACGGCTTCGGCGGTGCCGCCCAGGTCGATCAAGCAACTGTCGACGTCATAGCCCATGGCGCGAAGCCGCTCGATCTGGGCCTGAATGTAGCTCGTCACCAGTTCGGCCGTGAGCCCGGGGAAAGCGCTGAAGTCGACGAGGGAGGGCTCGATGCCGATCGCGAGCACGGTCTTTTTCGTCATGCACCCTGCTCCATTTCAAAACCGGAGGCAGGCTGCCTAACGCGTCGATCACGGGCCGGGTTCCAACATCACGACCACGACAGTTCGACACCTGTCGAAACATCGACGCCACGAGAGCGCGCATGATGATCGCAGCCACTGGCCAAGGAAACCAACCGGCAGCGGCCTCCACAGGAGAGCACCATGTCAACCACAGATGCTACAAACCAGAACCTGATCGTCACCGCCTTCTGGGAAGTCAATTCCGGAGAGGAAGGCGCGGTCGCGGCGCTGCTGAAGGATTTCCTTCCGCAGGCGCAGCGCGAGCCGGGCGTGAAGGAATTTCAGATCCACCAGAACATGGCGAAGCCGAAGGAGTTCTTCTTCTACGAGGTGTTCGCGGGCGAAGCGGCGTTTGCCGAGCACCAGCAAACCGATCACTTCAAGAACATCATCCTCGGCCAGGCGATCCCGAAGCTCGCCAAGCGGGAGCGGTCGCAGTTCCGCTTCATCTGATCTCAGACGCGATCCGGCGCACTGCCGCGTACCGCGGCGGCGCGCCGCTTGAGCAGTTCCTGCTCGCGCCTGTTGCCCGCAAGCGCCGCGGCGATCTCAAATGCCGCGTGCGCTTCGGCATGCCGGCCGAGCCTGCAAAGCAGGTCGCCGCGGACGCTTTGCAGCAAATGATAGTTCTTCAGCGCCGGCTCGCCCGCCAGCCCATCGACAATCGCAAGCGCCGCCGCCGGCCCCTCGGCCATGCCGATGGCGACTGCGCGGTTGAGCTCGACGATGGGCGAACGCACCAGCGCCGCCAGTTCGGCGTAGAGCGCTGCGATGCGCGGCCACTCCGTTTCATCCGGCGTGGCAGCCCGGGCGTGACAGGCGACAATCGCGGCCTGCAGCGCATAGAAGCCACGGCCGCCGCCGAGCTCGCAGGCCCGCGCCAGCGCCGTCAGCCCACGGCGGATCTGAAGCTGATCCCAGCGCGCCCGGTTCTGGTCCATCAAGAGAATCGGATCGCCTGAAGCATCGGTGCGCGCTGCGGTTCGGGATGCATTCAGCTCCATCAGCGCGAGCAGGCCGTGCGCCTCCGCTTCCTGCGGCGCGACCAGCGTCAGCACCCGCCCCATGCGCAGCGCGTCGTTGCAGAGCTGCGGCCGCAGCCATTCGTCGCCGCGCGCGGCCGTATAGCCCTCGTTAAAGATGAGGTAGACGACCTCCAGCACCGTGGCGAGCCGTTCCGAGAGCTCCGCGCCGCGGGGGGTCTCATAGGCGAGCCCGGAGTCCGACAACGTCCGCTTTGCGCGCACGATGCGCTGGGCAATGGTCGCCTCCGGCTGCAGGAAGGCGCGCGCGATCTCTTCCGTGGTCAGGCCGCAGATCATCCGCAGCGCCAGCGCCGCGCGGGCCTCGCGCGACAACCGCGGATGGCAGGCGGTGAAGATCAGCCGCAACAGCTCGTCGCCGATATCGTCGTCGAGCGCCGTGTCCGGGTCGGGCATCGTCTGCTGTTCCTGCTCGAGGTCGCGTATCAGCATCTCGTGCTTGCGGGCGAGCATGCTGCGCCGCCGCAAATCGTCGAGCGCGCGGCGCTTGGCGGTCGCCATCAGCCAGGCGCCGGGCTTGTCCGGCACGCCGGCATCAGGCCAGTGTTCGAGCGCCGCCACCAGCGCTTCCTGCGTCAGGTCTTCGGCCAGTGTCACGTCGCGCAACATCCTGGACAGGCTGGTGAGCAGGCGCGGCTGCTCGATGCGCCAGACCGCCAGGATGGTGCGATGGATGTCGGCGGCCGTCATCGCCGCCGGCTGCGCCTGACGAACATGCGCATCAGGCGTGGGCGGGCATGCCGGCCTCGCACACGCCGTCGACGCCCGGCGTCGCCATCACGCGAACCTCGCAGGTGCCCTCCCAGCCCGGCATATGCTCGAGGTGCAACTGCATGAATTCCCGCGCAGCCGCCACCGCCTCGTTCATGTCGCGGAATTCGAAGATCGCATAGCCGCCGATCATTTCCTTGCTTTCCACAAACGGCCCGTCGGTTACGCTGAGCTTGCCTTCCGTGATCCTGACCTGCGCGCCGGCCACGGCAATCGGCATCAGTCCGCCCATATCGATCATGCGGCCGGCCTTGATCTCGCGCTCGGCGAGCTTGCCCATCGCTTCCATCAGGGCAGGCGTCGGGGCTTTGTCTGGCTGGGGTGAGGTAACGATAGACATGAAGCGCATCGAAAAACTCCCGTTGAGGCGAGCCGCGGCGGCAATCGCCGCGAAACTGTCTCGCTATGGAGACGACGAACGGGCGAACGCCGGATCGACAGCGCCCCTGAATTAATTTCGCCCGGCTTCTGCCGGCTTCCGCGGCTGGGCCGGCCGATCCGGTTGCGCCGGGGGATATCGGCCCTGTAGGCTGCCGGTACCGATGCGAACGGGAGCAAGCATGAAACCGCGCTCATTCCGGCCTGGTATCCCGGGGTTCCTGCCGATTCTGGCCGCCATCTTCATGCTCGCAGCCGCGCCGGCCGGCGCCGCCACCATCGTGGCGCTGGGCGCCAGCAATACCTACGGCAAGGGGGTCGCCCGCGGTCAGGCCTACCCCGCACAACTCGAGGCGATATTGCGGGCCAAAGGGGCCAATATCCGTGTCGTCAACGCCGGCATCAACGGCGACACCACGGAAGGCATGTTGCGGCGCCTGGGTCAGGCCGTACCGAACGGCACCAGCGCCGTCATCCTGCAGCCGGGCGGCAACGACCGCCGCAAGGGCTCGCCCGACCGGACGTCGGAAATTCAGAGCCAGCTAAGTGCCCGCGGCATCCCGGTGATCATGATTCCAAACAGCAGTTTCCGGGGATTGCCGCATCAGCCCGACGGCCAGCATCTCACGCCGGAGGGCTACCACATGCTGGCCGAACAGGTGGCATCGCAGGTGGCGGGCGTGGTCGGCCGCTAGGTCTCGTCAGCCGACGAGATCAGCGACGGTCGAGGAGGCTTTGAGGCCGGTGCCCGTCAGGATGACAACTGTATTTTCGTTGGACTTGATTGCTCCGGCGGCAGCTAGCTTATCCAAAGCGGCAGCTCCGCTCGCGCTTGTCGGTTCTGCGAACAATCCGTCTCGGGCCAATCGACGTAGGGCGGTGACGATCTCATCTTCCGTCAGCGCAACGGTGCCGCCGCCGCTTTCGCGCAGCGCGGCGATGATCTCGCGCAGGCGCATCGGATGCTTGATCGCCGTTCCCTCGGCGATGGTTTTGTGAACGTCGCGCGGAACTGGCGTATCGACGCCCGCGCGGAAGCTCGCATCGATCGGCGAACAGTTTAGCGGCTGCGCCACAAACAAACGCGGAAGCCTGGTTATCTGACCAGCCTTCATGAGTTCTCGGAACCCGAACGCGCATCCAAGCAGGCTGCTACCTGCGCCGACCGGCATGATGACATTGTCGGGAGCGCGAAATCCCAGGTCCTCCCAAAGCTCGTAGGCGAACGATTTCGTGCCCTCGAGAAAAAAGGGCTGCCAGTTGTGGCTCGCATAGAACGTCTCGCCCGACTGGCGGATCGCTTCCGCCTCCGACGCTTCGCGCGGCCCCTCGACCAACTTCACTTGAGCGCCATAGGCACGCACTTGAGCGATCTTCGCAGGCGAGGTCGATGCCGGGGCGAAAATTGTCACGCGCATCGCTCCGGCCGCGCCGAGCCCAGCGATCGATGATCCGCCGTTGCCAGAACTGTCTTCCAGCACAGCATCGATACCGAGTTGCCGGAGGAACGACAGCATCACAGCCGAACCGCGGTCCTTGAAGCTGCCGGTCGGATTAAACCATTCGAGCTTGAAGTGTGGACGCAGATCGCCCCAAGCCCGCTCGACGAGCGGCGTGCAGCCTTCGCCCAAGGTGATCGGCTTATCGATACGAACCGGCAACGCGGCCTGGTAGCGCCAGAGCGAACGGGTCCGTGCGTCTATCTCATCGCGCGAAATGCCGGCACTCGGCGTGACGAGCAGAGGCATTCGATCGTCGGAACACCAGCGCGGGACGTCCAGCGGATACATTGTTCCATTGCGCGGATCGACATAGCTCGCCTTCACCATGAAAGCTCCAATATAGTGCTCATGCACGACACCCGACATAGGCAAGGTGGAACGCCGCCAGCGCAACGGTCGAGGCAGCTTGGGCCACGAGCGGGAGCGCCGTAATCGATCAGATGCTTTCCGCTTGGCCGTTGGAAAGCCGACATCGCCTTCGCGCCCATGGACGACTGCAGCTACTGCCCCCGCAGCATGATCAGCGGATCGGCGGTATCGGGCACTTTCCGCCACTGGGCATTGTCGTCGGCCTCGAATTGCCAGCTCTCGCCGGACTTCGACATCAGGATCATCTGCCCGCGATCCAGCCGCCACTCGGTCGGCGCGAAAGCCGCGATCGCCGGATCGCATTTCGGCTTCAGGAACACCTGGAAATTATCGCCTGTGGCTTCGGTGTTGGTCAGCGTCAGGCCGCAGATCGGCCGGCCGTTGCCGCGCACCATCGACCAGTCGCCGATCATCTGGTCCATCGACTTGGCGAGCGAGCGGGCGGCGGCGAGGTTCTGCAGGATGTAGACGCCCTCCCCGGTCCGCAGCCCCTCGAAGATGCCGCTTTCGACTTCGGTGAAGTCGATCACCGGCTGGCCGGCGGCATCCTGCAACCGTACGATGTCCAGCCCCTTGATATTCCAGGCCGTGATGTCCTTGGTGAACGGCAGCGCCTTGACGCAGCCCGGCTCAAGCTCGAGCTTGAGCCCCTGCGGCGCCGTATCGCCCTTCAGCGTGATGACGCAGGTCTTGCCGCGTTCGGTGGTGGCAAGCTCCCACTGCCCGATCATGTCCTTCTTCAGGCCCGAAGCATCCTGCGCCGCCAGCGGCGACAGAGGCGTGAGCAGCGCCATCAGCGCTGCTGCTGCGATACCCGAACGCGCAAGCGACATCAGCGTCCCTTTACCGGGGTTTCCGGCACCGGCGTCAGCGGCGCCTTGCCGGCAAACCAGTTCTTCAGGTTGTCGACGACGAGCTGGTCCATGGCGTTGCGCGTTACCACCGAAGCCGAACCGATATGTGGCAACAGCACGACATTTTGCATGGCCTTCAGCTCGTCCGGCACGTTCGGCTCGTTGGCGAAGACGTCGAGCCCGGCCGCGAGAATGGTGCCGGATTTCAGCGCGGCGACCAGCGCCGGCTCGTCGACGACCGAGCCGCGCGCGACATTGATCAGGACGCCGCGCGGGCCGAGCGCCTTGAGCACGTCGGCATTGATCATCTTGGCGGTGGCGGCGCCGCCGGGCACGATCACGACCAGCGTGTCGACTTCCTTCGCCATCTCCATCAGGTCGGGATAGTGCTTGTAGGACACCGCCGAAGATTTGTTGCGCGAGTGGTAGACTACCGGCACGAGCGAAGCTTCGAGCCGGCGTCCGATCGCCTGGCCGATGCGGCCCATGCCGACAATGCCGACCTTGCGATCGCGCAGCGAGCCGACGCTGAGCGGATAGTTCTGCGCCTGCCACAGGCCGGAGCGCAGATAGCGGTCGGCCTTGACGAATTCGCGCAGGGTCGAAATCAAGAGCCCCATCGCGACGTCGGCGACTTCCTCGGTCAGCACGTCCGGCGTGTTGGTGACGACGATGTTGTGCTCGCGCGCATAGGCGGAATCGACGTGGTCGTAGCCGACGCCGAAGCTTGCGACCATTTCGAGTTTTGGAAACTGCGACAGCGCCTTCGCGTCGGCCGGCACCATGTGATAGGTCACCGCCATGCCGCGGATCTTCGCCACGACATCGGCCGTCAGCCGCTCAAGGTCGGCGCGGCTCTCCGCCATGTGCAGGACGTACTGGTCCGAGAAGCCGTTTTCCAGGATCGGCCTGACAGGCCCATAGATCAGGAGATCGATCTTGTCGGACGAAACATTAGCGGCAGCCATCAATTTTCCTTTCCAAGCGCGCTTTCGTGCCAGCGGCGTAGCACGAGGTGCGAAACTAGCGCCAGCAGGCCATAGATGACAATCCCGGCCACCGACAGCAACAATAGCGCCGCGAACATTCGGGGAATGTTGAGGCGATAGCCGGATTCTGCGATCCGGAAGGCGAGGCCGGAGCCGGCGCCGGCCGTGCCGGCGGCGATTTCGGCGACCACCGCCCCGATCAGCGACAGGCCGCCCGCGATCCTAAGGCCCCCCAGAATATAGGGCAGCGCGGCCGGTAATTTCAGGTACCGCAGCGTCTGCAGCCTCGAGGCGCCGTAGAGCTGAAACAGCCCGGCCAGATTGCGGTCCACCGAGTTCAGCCCGAGCGTGGTGTTGGAGAGGACCGGGAAAAAGCCCACGATCCAGGCGCAGACGATCACTGCGGTCTGCTGCGGCAGATAGATCAGGAGCAGCGGCGCGATGGCGATAACAGGCGTGACCTGCAGGATGACGGCGTAGGGAAACAGCGAATATTCCAGCCATTTCGACTGATTGAACAACAGCGCCAGCGCGATGCCGCCAATGGCCGCCGCGATAAAACCTTCCAGCGTGGTGAGCAGGGTGACGCCGAGCGATTCCGACAGCACGCTCCAGTCGGCAAGCAGCGTCTGCAACACGACATAGGGACTCGGCAGCACATAGGGCTGGATGTCGTTGACGCGCACCACGAGTTCCCACAGCGCGAGCCCTGCCGCAGCCACAATGATGGGCATGAGCATGCGGCCGATGTTCTGGAACGAGCTCATGCGCCGCCCTGCCCCGAATAGGACGGCGCGAGCGCGCCCGAGACCTCGCGGCAGTGGGCAGCGTACTCCGCCGAGGTACGAAACGCCTCGCCGCGCGGCTCTGATGTCGCGACGCGAAACTCGCGCGCCAGGCGGCCCGGCCGCGCCGTCATCACGATTACGCGCTGCGACAGGTAGACCGACTCGAACACCGAATGGGTGACGAAGATGATGGTCTTGTGCAGCTTGCGCCAGAGATCGAGCAAATCGTTGTTGAGCCGAAAACGCGTGATCTCGTCGAGCGCCGCGAACGGCTCGTCCAGCAGCAGAATATCCGGGTCGGTGACGAGCGCCCGCGCCAGCGACACCCGCATCTTCATGCCGCCGGACAGTTCGCGGGGATAGGCGCCGGCGAATTCGGCGAGGCCGACCTGGGCCAGCGCCTCGTCGATGCGCCGGTCGGCCTCATCAGCCGTCACATGCGCCAGTTTCAGCGGCAGGCGCACGTTCTCGCGCACGCTCGCCCACGGCATCAAGGTAGGCTCCTGAAACACGAAACCGATGGGATGACGCCCATCCGCCTTGCTGGCGCGATGGGAGACTTCCACCGTGCCGGCGCTCGGCGCGGCGAGACCTGCGATCAGCCGCAGCGCGGTCGATTTTCCGCAGCCGGAAGGCCCGAGCAGCGATAGGAATTCACCCTTCGCGACATCGAGATCGAGCGGCCCGAGCGCGGCGACGCCGTTGTCATAGGTCTTGGTGACGGCGCGCAGGCGCACCGCAAGACCCACGGCATCGATATCGGTTTCGGACAAGGCCGGCGCGGCCATCTCGCGTCAGTTCTTCGGCCGCAGGTCGATGCCAACGCCCTTGTTGACGAAGCGCAGCGTGTAGGCCTGGCGGTAATCGATATCGCGGCGAACCACGCCCGCCCGCACCATCTTGTCGAAGAAGCTGGCGACGCGCGCATCGCTCATCGCGCCGATGCCGTCGCGCAAGGTGTCGCCGGAATCGACGATGCCGTATTCCTTCATCTTGGCGACCGAATAGCTCAGCAGTTCGTCGGTCATCTCCGGGTTCATCTTCTTGATCATGGCATTGCCGGCCGAATTGTCGCCGTAGAGATAGTTGTACCAGCCGATGGCGGAGGCATCGACGAAGCGCTGCACGAGGTCCGGCTTCTTGTCGACGATCTCGCGGCGGGTCTCGATCAGCGTCGAATAGGCGTTGAAGCCGTGATCGGCGAGCAGGATCACGCCGGGCTTGAAGCCGGCCGCCTTCTCGACGGCAAAGGGTTCGGAGGTGACGTAACCCTGCATCGCGCTCTGCTTGTTCACGATGAAGGGCTGCGAGTTGAAGGTGTAGGGTTTGACCTTGCTCTCGCTGAATCCATATTCGGATTTCAGCCACTGGAAATAGCTCGCGACGCCTTCCTTGGACACGAACAGCGTGAGCGGCTTGAGATCCTCGAGCTTGGCGAACTTGGTTTCCGGATGGGTCAGGAAGACCTGCGGATCCTTCTGGAAGATGGCGGCGACCGCGACCACCGGCACGTTGTTGGTGACCGCGTCGAACGATTGCAGCGTGTTCGCGGTCATGAAGAAATCGATCTTGCCGGCGGTCAGGAGGATGCGGTTGTTGGTGTTGGGGCCGCCGGGAACGATGGTGACGTCAAGCCCGTATTTCTTGTAGGTGCCGTCGGCGACCGCCTGGAAGAACCCGCCATGCTCGGCCTCCGCGACCCAGTTGGTTCCAAACGACACCTTGTCGAGGGTTTCCGCGCGCGCGGGCATCGACGCGGCAGCCAGCGCCAGAAAGCCTGCGGTTAACGCTCGCGCAAAAAAGGCCGGGTTCATGGTTGGACTCCGTCTCTTGTTCTGGCCCATGATGGGATTCTATGGACGTTGACCACGTCCCCACGGAATTATCAGGGATCTGATCCAGGATTGGACCTGTCCCCGGAATATCTAGCAAACTACCCGGCAAATTCATCCAAAGAAACGCTCCGCTCGATGGCCTCAACCGTTCCGCCCCGCAACTGGACCGACATCAACTGGCCAGATGTCGCCAAAGCCGATGCCGCGCGCTGGATCGCGGTGCTGCCGCTGGCGGCGACCGAGCAGCACGGCCCGCATCTGCCGCTGGAAACCGACGTGCTGATCGGCGAGGCCTACCTGGCGCGGGTGCGCGAGCTGTTGCCCGCTGCACTTCCGGTCACGTTTCTGCCGATGCAGCCGGTCGGCATCTCCACTGAGCATATCGATTTTCCCGGCACCAAGACGCTGCCGACTAATGTGGCCTTGAAGGAATGGATTGATATCGGCGAGAACGTCGCGCGGTCGGGCATCCGCAAGCTCGTGATCGTGACCAGCCATGGCGGCAACAGCGCGGCGATGTCGCTGGTCGCGCAGGATCTGCGCGCGCATCACAAGCTGCTCGTCGTCACCACGAGCTGGTCGCGCTTCGGCGCGCCGGATGGATTGTTTTCCGCAGAAGAAATTCGCCACGGCATACACGGCGGCGCGGTCGAGACGTCGATCATGCTGGCGCGCTATCCGCACACGGTACGCACGGAAGCGATCGCGGACTTTCGACCTTCCAGCATCGCGATGGAGCAGAAATTCCGCTGGCTCTCCGCGCATCGTCCGGCGCCCTTCGCATGGCAGGTGCAGGACCTCCATGAAAGCGGCGCGGTGGGAGACGCCACCAAGGCCTCCGCAGAGAAGGGCGAGCAACTGCTCGATCACGGCGCGCGCGCGTTCTGCGAATTGCTCGGAGATGTCGACACATTCGACGTCGAAATGTTTCGTCGCACGCCCTAATAAACGCTTAACTAACTGTAATTTCTAGGAAATATTCGACGAAACCATATTTCCAGGCGTCTTTTCGAACCGCTTCAGAGGGCGCTCCGTCCAACTCGGCATGCGGACCACAACGGCCGCTCAACACAGGATGGAGACTTCCATGTCGATCAAGACCAAGTTCGCCGCTCTCGCTCTCGCTTCCCTTGCCGTCACCGGCACGATCGCTTCGGCCACCCAGGCCCAGGCCAAGCCGATCGGTTGGGGCTGGGGCGTTGGTGCCGGCCTCGTCGGCGCCGCCATCGTCGGCAGCGCCATCGCCGCCAGCAATGATGGTTACTACTACGACGGCTATCGCCGCTGCGGCTGGGTTCGCCAGTTCGACGCCTTCGGCAACTACATCGGCCGCGTCCGTACCTGCGCTTACTGATTTCTGCGGCTGACTTGGTTGCTGTTTGAGAAGCGTCTTTCTTCAAGCAAGCCACTTCAGACCCTGAAACGCTTCTCTTGTTAACGCGTTTTCTTCACGCGAACCGCAAGGTCACTTCGCTCGAAAACGCTTCTGTTGTGGATCTGCGTCCAGCACGGGCGCCTCATCCACCCCCGTGCTGAACCCGACCCGCCCGGAGTCCCCCCGGGCGGGTCAACTTTTGCGCAACGACCAGTCGCCCACGCCTGCGGGGCCAGTGGCGATGTGTCCACCATGTCTCCGAACACCTGTCAGCGATCTGTCCGAACGGTAGCCGCCGCGGTACCGGCGCCACGGCGGCTGTTGCAGCCGCGTCACGTAACGGTGCCATCGAACCACGGGTAGCCGGCTCCTTCTTGCTATTGCGAATTACTTGCAATAAGGATCGAACGGTAAATGGCAGATCATCCCGGCCTCGTGGGCCTGGCCCGGAGACCTGCACGAATTTAATTGGGGGCGACGGGGTTGATGACTTCGATTGTTGGGTGGCGACGAGCGTTCGAATCAGCGGTGATGGTGGGCGGCGACAGCAAACGTCGCGCTGGAAATATCAGTCCTGTGAACCGCAACCGCCGATCTCTGGAACATGCGCTGGCTGGCGCCGCATTCGGCGCGCTGGCGCTCGGCAGCCCGGCCATTGCCGCCGACCTGCCGCTGAAAGCGCCGTATCATCGGCCCGCATTCGACTGGAGCGGCTTCTACATCGGCGCGCACACCGGCTACAGCTTCGGCACGTCCGCCGCAACGTTCGTCGACCCCGCCGTCACTTCAGGCAGCGGTGTGGCGAGCGGCCTGATCGGCGGTGTGCAGGCCGGATATAATCATCAGCTTTCCTCGGGTCTGCTGTTCGGCGTCGAAGCCGACCTTACCTTCCCGAACTATCTGCCCACCAACCACGTCCTCACCAAGTTCGTGACGCCACGCTCTGACGCCGAAGAGCGCTGGGATTACTTCGGCACCGTACGCGGCCGCGTCGGCTATGCGAGGGGACCCTGGCTGGCCTACGCCACCGGCGGTTTCGCTTTTGCCGGCGAGCGCTTTCTCAATACGCCCGCAGGCCTGGACATCGAGGAAAAGCATATCAATGTCCGGCCGGGCTGGGCCGCCGGCGCAGGCTTCGAATACGCCTTCGCGCCACACTGGACGGCAAAACTCGAATACCTGTACACCCAGTTCGGCAAGGCGGACGTCCGCTTTCCATCAGGAACGCAGTACAGCTCGACGCTCGACTTTCATTCGCTGCGCATTGGCCTCAATCGCAAGGTCGACTGGCCCGGATCGAAAAACTGGACGCCGAAGACCGACATTACCGATCCCGAATCCGATCGCTGGGAAGTCCACGGGCAGACGACCTATCTGGGCCAGGGCTATCCGGCATTCCGCGCGCCCTATACCGGCACCAACAGCCTGACGCCGGCGCGGCAGGCGCAGGCCACCTGGAGCAACAGCCTCTATCTGAACGCAAGGCTCTGGGAAGGCGGCGAGGTCTATTACAATCCCGAACTGCTGCAGGGCTTTGGCCTCAGCGACACCGTCGGTATCGCCGGCTTCCCCAGCGGCGAGGCGCAGAAATCGAACTTCCCCTATCCGCACTACAACACCTCGCGGCTGTACGTGCGCCAGACCTTCGGATTTGGCGGCGAGCAGGAGGAGCTGGCCAGCGGCCTGCAGCAGCTTGCCGGCAAGGCCGACGTCAACCGGTTGACGCTGCAGGCCGGCAAGTTCTCGGTCGGCGACGTCTTCGACGGCAATTCCTACGCCAAGGACGCCCGCCGCGATTTCATGAACTGGTCGATCTGGGCGCCCGGCGCCTTCGACTATGCCGCCGACAAGCTGGGCCTGACCTATGGCTTCACCGCCGAGCTCAACCAGAAGCAATGGGCGCTCCGCGCCGGCTATTTCCTGATCGGCGCGGTCTCCAACTCCAACAATTTCGATACGCAGGTCTTCCGCCGCGGCCAGTATGTCGCCGAGCTGGAGACGCGCTACTCGATCTTTTCCCGTCCGGGCAAGCTGCGCACCATCGGCTGGGTGAGCAACGCCAATTCCGGCAGCTACCGCGACACGCTGAACGATCCGTCGCTCAACATGGACATCGCGCTGACGCGCACCGGCCGCACCAAATTCGGCTACGTCTTCAACGTCGAACAATCGGTCACGGACGATATCGGCCTGTTCGGCCGCTGGAGCTGGAACAACGGCAAGACCGAGATCATGTCGTTCACCGATATCGATGCTTCGCTGTCGCTCGGCACCTCGATCAAGGGCACGTCATGGGGCCGGCCGGATGACACCATCGGCATCGCCGGCGCGATCAACGCGATATCGCGCGATCATCGCGATTTCCTCGCCGCCGGCGGGCTCGGCCCGCTGGTCGGCGACGGCCAGCTCAACTACCGCAAGGAGCGCATCCTCGAGACCTACTACGCCTACGCGCTCACCAAGGCGATCACGCTGACGGCAGACTACCAGTTCGTCACCAACCCCGCCTTCAACGCCGACCGCGGCCCGGTCCACGTGTTCTCGGGCAGGCTGCACGGGGAGTTCTAGAGGTCCGTCGTTGTCCCTGCGTTTGCAGCGCGAACGCAGGGACGACATCACGACGCAATGGCTCACGTGTCCTGCTTGGCCGGAGCCTCGCTGATCCTGGTGGCCAGCACCTTGTCGATGCGCCGGCCATCGAGATCGACGATCTCGAAACGCCAGCCCTCCGCCTCGATGTGATCGCCGACGCCGGGTATCCGCCCGAACTGGCTGAGCAGGAAGCCTGCCACCGTCTGGTAATGGCGGGACGGCGGCAACTCGAACCTGAGCAGCGACGCAAACTCGACCGCGGACATCCAGCCTGAAATCAGATACGAGCCGTCGTTGCGTTTGACGGCCGCCGCTTCCGGCGGCCCCTCGTCGGTGTGAAAGCCGCCGACGATCGATTCCAGAATATCCGCACTGGTTACCACGCCCTGGAACGCGCCGTACTCGTCATGAACCAGTCCCATATGGACGGTGGAGTCGCGCAGAATGGCCACGACGTCCCGCGCGTCGAGGAATTCCGGAATGACCGGCGCGGGGCGGACCAGCTTGCCGATATCGAGCGTCTGTCCGGCGAGAATGCAGTCCAGCATATCCTTGGCCTTGACGATTCCGACCGCGGCGTCGGCCGCCTGATCGAACACCACCAGATTGGAGTGGTTGCTGGCCGCCAATGTGGACCGGATGGCTTCGAGGCTGTCGGCCAGGCTGATCATGCTCACCTCGCGGCGCGGCGTCATGACGGCGCCGACCGGCAGATCGCCGAGCCGCATGACGCCCGCGATCATTTCCTTTTCGCCGGGCTCAAGCACGCCGGCATTCTCGGCTTCGACGACCAGGGTGCGAATTTCATCCTCGCTGACCTTGTCGCCCGCCGCGCCGCGGTGGCCGAGCAGCCACAACAGCGCCTTGCCGGACCGGTCGAGCAGCCAGACCGCCGGCAGCGAGATCTTCGCCAGCAGCATCATGTAGGGCGCCACCCGCACCGCCACCGATTCCGGATCGCGCAAGGCGATCTGCTTCGGCACCAGTTCGCCGATGATCAGCGAGGCATAGGTGATCACGGTGACGACGATGCCGACGCCGATCGTATCGGCGAGGCCTTGCGACCATCCGGCGGCGACCAGCAGGCCGCTCAGCCGCGCGCCGAGCGTGGCGCCGGAAAACGCACCCGACAGCACGCCGATCAGCGTGATGCCGATCTGGACCGTCGAAAGAAATTTTCCGGGATCGGACGCCAGCGCGAGCGCGCGGCGAGAACCCTTGACGTTCTTTTCCACCAGCGCGGCCAATCGCGCCGGCCGCGAGGAAACGATGGCCAGCTCGGACATCGAGAGCAAGCCGTTGGTGACGATCAGGACCGCCACGATCCCGAGCTCGAGATAGACCATTATGCCCGCTGGTTCCGCTTCACTGAGGCCCTCGACCTTACCAGAAAGCCGTTCCGGATACGGCTCAAGGGCGCATGCGGACGCCGCAAGACTTTATGCCGCAGGCTGGAACGAATCCGCCCGTGCCATTGCCCAGAAATCGCGGAAGCGCGCATCCTCCGTGCCGTCGATCAGTTCACCCGGACGAAGCTGCGGATAGAGCTGTGCGAACGTGCAGACTTCCGTGGTCGATACCCGCTGCGAGAAGTGGATTGGCCGCAGCTCCCTCGGATGTTCGAGGCCGGCCGCGGCGAGCAGTTCGGCGAGCGCGTGCAGCGTCGCGCGATGGTAGTTGTACACGCGCTCGATCTTGTGCGGCACCACCAGCGCGCGGTTGCGCAGGGGATCCTGCGAGGTGACGCCGGTCGGGCAACGATCGGTATGACAACTCAGCGACTGGATGCAGCCGAGCGCGAACATGAAGCCGCGCGCGGAATTGCACCAGTCGGCGCCGATCGCTATCGCGCGCGCCATGTCGAACGCGGTCGCGATCTTGCCGGAACAGCCGATCTTGATGCGGTCGCGCGCATTGATGCCGATCAGCGCGTTGTGGACGAAACTGACGCCCTCGCGCATCGGCATGCCCAGATGGTCCATGAATTCCAGCGGCGCCGCGCCGGTGCCGCCTTCATTGCCGTCGATGACGATGAAATCCGGATAGATGCCGCTCTCCAGCATCGCCTTGCAGATCGCCAGAAATTCCCAGGGGTGGCCGATGCACATCTTGAAGCCCGCCGGCTTGCCGCCGGAGAGCCGGCGCATCTCGCCGATGAACGCCATCATCTGCAGCGGCGTCGAGAACGCGCGGTGAAAGGCCGGCGAGATGCAATCCTCGCCCATCGCCACGCCCCTGATCCTGGAAATCTCCTCGGACACCTTGGCTGCCGGCAGCACGCCGCCATGGCCGGGCTTGGCGCCCTGGCTGATCTTGAGCTCGACCATCTTGATCTGGTCGTCGGTCGAGATGCGGGCGAATTCCTCCGGGTTGAAGGCGCCGTCGCGGGTGCGGCAGCCGAAATAGCCGGAGCCGACTTCCCAGATGATGTCGCCGCCATGCTCGCGGTGATAGGGACTGACACCGCCCTCGCCGGTGTCGTGTGCAAAGCCGCCCTTTTTGGCGCCGGCGTTCAAGGCGCGCACGGCATTCGGGCTGAGCGCGCCAAAGCTCATCGCCGAGATGTTGAACACCGACGCCGAATACGGCTTGGTGCAATCCGGCCCGCCGATGGTGATGCGGAATTGCTGTGTGGCATTCGGCTTCGGCGCCATCGAATGGCTCATCCATTCGTAGCCCTCGCGATAGACGTCCTCCTGGGTGCCGAACGGCCGCTTGTCGAGCTCCATCTTGGCGCGCTGATAGACCACCGCGCGGGTGTCGCGGGAGAACGGCTTGCCGTCCTTCTCGCTCTCGAAGAAGTACTGCCGCATCTCCGGGCGGATTTCCTCGAGCAGGAAGCGGATATGCGCCGAGATCGGGTAGTTGCGCAGCACCGCATGGTTCTTTTGCAGGAGGTCGCGGATGCCGAGCAATGTGAGGGCGCCGAACACCGCGATCGGCACCAGCAGCAATTCCCACACCTTCGCATTGTGGTCGAAAATGCCGATGCCGAGCAGCAATGCCGTCACCACGGCACAGATGGTTAGGATGATGTAGCGTGGCGAAAACGGAAGCAGCAGCGTTTCCATGGAACCCCTCAGCCGGATTGTCGCGTCGCCAGCACCAGCTTAGTCCAACCGCCGGAGCAAGCGCTACACGGATATACGGAGCGGCACACACGGAAGTGACGCGATCTTGAAAAAAATTCGAGGCTTCCGAGCGGCCGGGAAAACGTCATCTTTTGCACTGCAGCGTAGCTATCCGGCGGCTCCGCCGCTCAGTGGCTGTGCAGCCGCATCTCGTGCGGAATCTTGCCTTGTTGCAGGCCATGCTGGGTCAGCCAGGCGTCGGTCGAAAGAATGGCGCGGTCGATATGGTCGGCGGTTCGCGAAAAGTCGTAGGGCGAGCCCACCAGCGGGCATAGCGGCGGAACCACGAAATACTCGATCTCAGGCCCGAGGGCTTCCAGCTCAATGACCAGTTGCCGCGCGATCAGCAGCGTCAGCGCGTGCAGCGCGTTGGCGACCGCCCCGATCGGCGGTGCCTGGTTGGCGCAGGCATGCCCGGTCGGCAGGATGATCAGCCGTGTCGCCCCCTTCTTCACGGCCACCTGGATCGGCGTGTTGGAGGAGATCGCGCCGTCGGCGAGATAGTGATCCCGGTAGCGGATCGGCGAGAACGCGCCGGGAATCGCGGTCGATGCCACGATCGCTTCCGCGGTCGACCCTTCCGACAGCACCACGCTGTCACCCGATACGATGTCGGTGGTGACGATATGCACCGGCAGCTTCGCCTCTTCGAGATTGCGATAGGGAATGTGGTCGTCGATCAGCTTGCGGATGCCGTCATGGGGAATCAGGAAATCGCGGCGCCACAGGAAGTTCAGCACCGTCCGCCAGGTGATCGGAAAGACGTCGTGCCGCTGCAAGGCGCGCCAGATGGCCCCGAGCCGCTCCACGCCATCAAGCGTGGGATCGCCGGCATAGAAAGCGCCGTTCAGCGCCCCGACGCTGGAGCCGACCACCATGTCGGCGCTCACATCGTGCGCGGCCAGCGAATGCAGCATGCCGACCTGGATGGCGCCGAAACTGCCGCCGCCCGCGAACACGAAGGCGGTCTTCCCCGAACCGATCTCATCACGCACCGGCACGCAAACGCTCCCTCAACCGCCGCGTCGGCCCGGGCCGCGCGGCGTTCGGGAGTGGTTATAGCAGTGGGGGGATAGGGCTGTCATTCCGGGGCGATGCAAAGCATCGAACCCGGAATCTCGAGATCCCGGGTTCGCGTCTTCGACACGCCCCGGGATGACGGTAAAATATCAGCGTTCGACGAACGCCTTTTCGATCACGAAGTGGCCGGGCGTGTTGCCGCTGCCTTCGATGAAGCCGCCGGATTCGAACATCTGCTTCAGCTCTTCCAGCATTCCCGGGCTGCCGCACATCATGATGCGGTCGGTCTCGATGTCGAGCGGCGCCTGATGGATGTCGTTGAACAGCTGCTCGGACGAGATCAGGTCGGTGATGCGGCCACGGTTGCGGAACGGCTCGCGGGTCACCGTCGGATAATAGAGCAGCTTCTCCGACAGCAGCGGACCGAACAATTCGTCATCGCGCAGCTTGGCGACCAGATCCTCGCCATAGGCCAGTTCGGAAACCTGCCGGCAGCCATGCACAAGCACGATGGTCTCATAGCGATCGTAGACGTCGGGGTCCTTGATCAGGCTGGCGAACGGCGCAAGGCCGGTGCCGGTCGACAGCAGCAGCAGGCGCTTGCCCGGAATCAGATTGTCGGTGATCAGCGTGCCGGTCGCCTTGCGGCCGACCAGGATCTCGTCGCCCTCGCGGATCTTCTGCAACTTGGAGGTCAACGGACCGTTCGGCACCTTGATGGAAAAGAACTCGAGCTCTTCCTCGTGATTGGCGCTCGCCATGCTGTAGGCGCGCAGCAGCGGCCGGCCCTCGACCTCAAGGCCGATCATCGCAAACTGACCGTTCTGGAAGCGGAAGCCTGAATCGCGGGTGGCCCGGAAGCTGAAAAGCGTATCGGTCCAGTGGCGAACGGAAAGAACCTTCTCTCTGTAGAACGCGCTCATGGTGTTTTCGTTTTTCCTGACGTCTCGGTGTAGAACGTTTCGGTCTTCAGGCTCGAAGTGCCAAAAATCAGCGAAATCATCGGCGATTTGGCGCTTCATTTGCGCACGGGGGATACATAGTCAATATGACCTACAGCACAATCGATAACTCGGAATGGCAGTCGGTCCATTTTGCAAAAAGGTTCGATTGCCTTCGTTAACGGCACCTTCGCGCAATTAACTTGCTGAATTCGGCGTCGATCTGGCAATAAATGACTACGCCTGATTAAGAACGTTTCAAAAGAGATCGCATGCGAAGCCCTGCTGAGTTTCGAACGGGAAAACCGGGCTTTTATCCGGACCAGGCGGTCTATGCGGAATTTGCCTGCGCCGAATTTGGGCTGAAGTTTTGCGATCTCGACGGCGGATCGGGATTGCTGTTCAGCATCGCCTCGCACGACCGGCTGGTTCATTTCGGCGCCGGCCGATGCTCCTGGTATCCGCAGAACAGCGCTACCGCCTCGACGCTGGCATCCGACAAATCTTTTGCGAGCCGGATTTTGCGACGGGCCGGCGTGCCGGCATTGGGCGGCGAATATTTCTTCCTCCACGAACGCCACCGCGCGCATCGCCCGACGGGGCATGAGCGCAGCGATGCGATCGACTGTTTCAGGACATTGGGTGGGTCGGCCTTCCTCAAGCCGCTGACGGGATCGCGGGGCGATTTCGCGCAGGCCGTGCACGGCGAGGCGGCGCTCGTTCGGTATCTCGACGAGGTGATGAAATATTACGACGCGGTCCTGATCCAGCCGATTGTCGAAGGCATCGAATATCGCATCTTCCTGCTCGACGGCGAGCCGCTCTATTGCGCGCGAAAATATCCGCCGTCCGTTACCGGCGATGGCGCGCGCACGATGCGCGAACTGCTCGCCGCCCACAACGACGCCCTGCGTGCCCGCGGCCTTTCGCCCGTTTCACTGCCGGCTAGCGATCCGTCGCTCGATATTGTGCCGGCCAAAGGCGAACGCCGCGAGATTCCCGGACGGATGAATCTGAGCGCGGGCGGCGCGATGGTGCTGGCGCCGGCGCCATCCGAAAAGGCCGTCATCCTGGCCCGGCAGGCGGCCGGTGCGATCGGGCTCCGCGTCGCAGCCATCGACCTGTTCGTCGCTGTCGGCGGCGATCCGGATGCCATCGAAATCATCGAGGTCAACTCCAATCCATCGATCCGGCTGCTGGAAGACTCCAATCGTGGCGACCTCATTCTGAAAATCTGGCGTCACACCCTCACCACCATGGGTCTCCTGTGATGTTCGATCTGCCCAAATATGGCGACGGCGTCTGTCTCGCGCGAATGGCGGCGCTGCTGGACGCACTGGCGATCGACCGCGTCCGGCTGCAGCGCCGCTCCGTGGTGGTGACGGGATCGAACGGCAAGGGCAGCACGGCGGCGATGTGCGCCGCCATCGGCGACGCCCATGGCCTGCGCACCGGCCTCTTCACCTCGCCGCATCTCTTTCGCTTCAACGAGCGGATTCAGGTTGGCGGCGCAGAGATCGATGACGGCGCCCTCGCCCGGCTCAAGCGACAGGTCGAATCCGCCATCGCCGGCCTCGCCAGGCGCGGCGAAAAGTTCGGCGCCTTCGAAGCGCTGTTCGCGCTCGCCTGCCTGCACTTTCAGGAAAGCCAGTGCGATTTTATCGTGTTCGAGGCCGGCATCGGCGGCCGCTACGATCCGGTGCGCCTGGTCGGCGCGCGGACAACCTGTGTCACTTCGGTGGATTATGAGCATGTCGCGTTGCTCGGACATTCGCTCGAACTGATCGTCTCCGACAAGAGCGATGCCTGTGCCGCCGGCGGCACCGTCATCTACGGCGAGAACTGCCGACCCTTGCGGCCGCATCTCGCCGAATTCAATCGCGGACCGGGGCGCTCATCGCTGTTCGTTCGCGACGAGATCGGCATCGGCAACGAGAACCAATCCCCATCGACGCAGCATTTCGATTACGGGTTCGGCGATCAGCAGTTTCAGCGCATCGAACTCAACCTGCCCGGCGCCTTCCAGATCAACAACGCCGCCATCGCCATCACGCTGTTCCTGCTATGGCTGCAAGGTGAGCCACCGCAGGGCGCCGCCGGCAAGGCCGCGGCGGCGGTACACAGCGGCTTGCGGAGCGTACGCTGGCCCGGCCGCCTCGAAATCATCCAGCAGGATCCGCTCACCGTGATCGACGTCGGCCATACGCCTGACGGCATTCGGCAGGCGCTCCGGGGCCTCACCACGACGCACGGCTCCGACGGCTGGATTCTCGTCACCGGCGCGTCGCGCGACAAGCAGGCCGACGAAATCGTCGGCGCGCTGGCGCCCGCCTTCGACACCATCATCTGCACGGCCGCCCATCACAAGGGTGCCGACCCGCAGGCGATCGCGGCCGCCGCGCGGCGCGGAAATCCCGCCGCCAACATTCATGTCGGGGCCACGATGGCGGATGCCGTGCGGCTGTCGCAGGAGATCGCGAGAGCGGAAAACCGCAGGGTGTATGTGGCCGGCGGACTATTCCTGGCGGTCGAATACGCGACCGTCGCCAAGGGCGGCCGCGTGGAAGATCTGGATTTTTTCTGAGCATCCCACCGGCACCGCTCCTCATCCTGAGAGTCTGCGAATCTATTAGTTCCGTCATTGCGAGTGTAGCGAAGCAATCCACGTCTCAGTTCGGGAATAGATGGATTGCTTCGCTGCGCTCGCAATGACGTGGATAAAGCGGAGCGCACAAATCTCTCCCCTCATCCTGAGGAGCGCGGAACGCGCGTCTCGAAGGATGAGGCCACGGCCGGGCCTGCATGGTTCGAGACACCGCGTTGCGGCTCCTCGCCATGAGGATCGCAACGCCTAACTAATTGCTCGAGCCCTGCGTATCGTCGAGCGCCTTGAACGCCTCTTCAAGCTGCAGCGAGATCGGCACGCCCAGCCTTTCGCCGGTCGGCAGCCGGCCCACGAACCATTTGTTGTAGAGCGGGACGAGGTCGCGGCCGGAGCCGAGCTTGCGGAAGGTGCGCTCGACCACGGCCTTGAGCTGCGGCTCGCCCTTGCGGAACATGATGCCGTAGGGATCGTAGGACAGATACTCGCCCGTCACCTTGAACTTGTCCTGCGTCTTGTGCCGCGCGATCAGGCCGTAGAGCAGAATGTCGTCGGTCGCGAAGGCATCGGCCTTGCCGTCCACCAGCATCTGATAGGACTGCTCGTGATCGGGCGAGGTCACGATGTTCAGGCCGAGCGAGAACTTCTTGTCGATCGCGTGCATCGCCTGCTCGTTGGTGGTGCCCTTCGTCACCACCACGGCCTTGCCTTTCAGGTCCGCCGGCGCGGAGATGGTGGACGATTTCGGCACCATCAGCTTGGTGCCGGCGACGAACATCAGCGGCGAGAACGCCACCACCTTCGCGCGCTCGGCATTGGCGGTGGTCGAGCCGCATTCGAGATCGATCTTGTTGTCGGTCACGGCCGGTATGCGGTCGTCGGAGGTGACCTTGACGTATTCGATCTTGAGATTGGCGTCGTCGACCTCGACGCCGATCTCCTCGACGATCGCCTCGCACAGTTCGAGGCTATAGCCGATCGGCCGGCCCGCGTGATCCAGGAACGAGAACGGCGGCGAGCTCTCGCGATAGCCGAGACGCACGACATGCGTCCGCTTGATGTTGGCAAGCGTGGGGCTGAGCCCCTCGCCGGCGGTCTGGGCGGACACCGGCGGCGCCAGCAGACAGGCTGCCAGCAGCAGGCATCCCGCCGCCATCGACCGCCCTGCCGTCCTTCTCAGGGACCGGTCCATGCATCCCTCCCTCAATGGGCCGGCACGGGATCACCGGGAACGGCATCGTCAGGCACAACGTCGTCAGGCCCCAGCTCGTGCTCGGGCTTGAGTTCGCCCTCCCATTTCGCCACCACGGCGGTCGCCAGCGAATTGCCGATCACGTTGGTGGCGCTGCGCCCCATGTCGAGGAAGGTGTCGATGCCCATGATCATCAGGAGGCCGGCCTCGGGAATGCCGAACTGGCTGAGCGTCGAGGCGATCACCACGAGCGAGGCGCGCGGCACGCCGGCAACGCCCTTCGAGGTGATCATCAGCGTCGCCAGCATCGCGAGCTGGGTGCCGAGCGGCATGTCGATATGATAGGTCTGCGCGATGAAGACGGCCGCAAAGGTGCAGTACATCATCGTGCCGTCGAGGTTGAACGAATAGCCGAGCGGCAGCACGAAGGCTGAAATCCGCGGCGAGGCGCCGAAGCGGTTGAGGCCTTCCAGCGTCTTGGGATAGGCCGCTTCCGACGACGCCGTGGAAAACGCGATCATCAGCGGCTCGCGGATCAGGCGCAGCAAATGGCTGTATCGCGGTCCGAGCACGACGAAGCCGACCACGATCAGGATCGCCCACAGGATCATCAGCGACAGATAGAAGCCGCCCATGAACACGATCAGCTTCCACAATACGCCGAGGCCGTTCTTCGATACTGTCGCCATGATCGCCGCCCACACCGCGATCGGCGCGAACAGCATCACATAACCGGTCACCTTCAGCATGATGTGGGCGAGGTCGTCGATCAGCGAAAGCATCGACTTGGCGCGTTCGGGCAGCGCGCCGAGCGCCACCGCGAAAAACACCGCGAACACCACGATCTGCAGAATTTCGTTCTGCGCCATCGCGTCCGCGATCGAGGTCGGGATCAGATGGGTCAGGAATTTTTCAATCGAGAAAGCCGAGACCGGCAGGCCGGTCGATTGGCCCTTGTCAGGCAGCGTGCCGGGGAAATTGGCACCCGGCTGCAGCAGATTGACCATGACGAGGCCGAGCAGCAGCGAGACGAAAGAAGCGCTGACGAACCAGCCCATCGTCTTGGCGAACACCCGCCCGAGCTTGGAGCCGGTTCCCATATGCGCGATGCCGCCGACCAGGGTGGCGAACACCAGCGGCGCGATGATCATCTTGATCAGGCGCAGGAACAGCATCGCAATCAGGTTGACGGACGCCGCGATCTCGACGCGGCTGTCGGGCATGTAGTTGTAGACCACCGAGCCCATCACGATGCCGAGCGCCATCGCGATCAGAATGAGTTGCGTGAACCTGTTGGACATCTTGCCCCCGTTTCCTGGCAACCGGCGGAGGCAAGCTTGGCAGATTCCGCAACCGATGCAATACGGATCGAAGATCGGCGGATTTGCCGGAATGTTTCTGTTGTTAAAAGCGCACACGCCGACTAGCGTTCATGCAGCGCACAATCTGTGCACTTGAACGCTTCATGTGCAATCGTTGCATCGAAAATGCCACGGTAAGAAAACTATGCGGGAGGGAACATCATGAGCGATGCCGTCAACCGTCAGATCCTGCTGGTCGAGAAGCCGACCGGCAAGCTTGGCCCTGAACATTTCAAGCTGGTCAAGGGAGCGGTGCCCGAGCCGAAGGATGGCGAGGCGCTGCTGCGCACGCGCTATATCTCGCTCGACGCCGCCAACCGCGCCTGGATGCACGGCGCGACCTATCGTGCCGCCGTCGAGGCCAACACGGTGATGGCGGGTGGCGGCATCGCGGAAGTCGTCGCCTCGAAGGCTCCAGGCCTCGCGCCGGGCGACATCGTGTTCGGCGACACCGGCTGGCAGGAATATGCCGCTGTGCCAGCCAAGCACCTCACCAAGATGCCGAGGATGGAGCCGATGACGCATCTGCTCAGCGTCTACGGCATCGCCGGCCTCACCGCCTATTTCGGCCTGCTGCATGTCGGCAAGCCGAAGGAGGGAGAAACGGTGGTGGTCTCGGCCGCCGCCGGCTCGGTCGGGTCGATCGTCGGCCAGATCGCGAAGATCAAGGGCTGCACCGTCATCGGCATTGCCGGCGGCAAGGACAAGTGCCAGTGGCTCACCTCCGAGCTCGGTTTCGACGCCGCGGTCGATTACAAGGACGGCGCGACCTTCAAGGCGCTGCGCGCCGCTGCGCCGAAGGGCATCGATGTCTATTTCGACAATGTCGGCGGCGACATTCTCGAAGCCTGCCTGTCGCTGATGAACAACCGCGGCCGCATCGCCTGCTGCGGCGCAATCTCGCAATATGACGGCACACCGTCGGCCCACGGCCCGCGCGGCGTGCCGGGCCTGCTCGTGGTGAAGCGCCTCATCATGCAGGGCTTCATCGTGATGGACTACATGAACGAGAGCGCCGCGGCGCTGAAGGACCTGCAGTCCTGGGTCGCCTCCGGCAAGCTCAAGGTGCAGGAAGACGTGATCGACGGTTTTGAGAACACGCCGAAAGCGCTGATCGGCCTGCTCGCCGGCGAGAACCGCGGCAAGCGAATGGTGAAGGTGTAACGGCGTTTTCCTTAACCTCGCCCCGCTTGCGGGGAGAGGTCGGATTGCGAAGCAATCCGGGTGAGGGGGTACAGGTCTATCGTCGACCTCACTCGCGGAGAGAGCCCCTCACCCCGACCCTCTCCCCGCGAAGAGCGGGGAGAGGGAGACGATACGCTTAATGCGTCGCCGCTGGCGCCTGCGCTGCTTTCACGCCCGCCTTCTTCGCCTTGCGCTCCTTCAGCCAGTTCTCGAACCGCTGAATCACGACGAAGAAGGTCGGCACGAACAGCACCGCCAGGCAGGTCGAGGCCAGCATGCCCGAAAACACCGTGATGCCGATCGACTTTCGCGCATTGGCGCCGGCGCCGGTGGCGAGCACCAGCGGCACGACGCCGAGGATGAAGGCGAACGACGTCATCAGGATCGGGCGGAAGCGGGCGCGCGCCGCCTCGATTGCCGATTCCAATAGCGGCTTGCGGTCGCGCACGTGCAGTTCCAGCGCCACCTCGACGATCAGGATCGCGTTCTTGGCCGACAGCGCGATCAGAAGGATGATGCCGATCTGGGTATAGAGGTTGTTCTCGATCCGCAGGCCCGTCAGCACCGCCATCGGCCCCAATAGCGACAGCGGCACCGCGAGGATCACCGAGATCGGCGCGTACCAGCTTTCATACTGGCCGGCCAGCACGAGATAGACCAGCAGCAGGGCGAGGCCGAACGCCCAGTAGATCTGGCCGCCAACGATCTTCTCCTGATAGGACATCGCCGTCCATTCGAAGCCGGTGCCCGGCGGCAGCGTCTTCGCGGCGATCTCCTCCATCAGGTTCATCGACTGGCCCGAGCTGTAGCCGGTGGCCGGCAGGCCGATGATGGTTGCCGACGGATAGAGATTGTACAGGCTGATCAGCGATGGCCCGACCGCGGGCGAGATCTTCGCCACCGCGCCGAGCGGGATCATGTCGCCCTGGCTGTTGCGCACCGTCAGCCGTTCGATGTCTCGCGGCGTCAGGCGAAATTGCGCGTCGCCTTGCGCATAGACCTGGAAGGTGCGGCCGAACTTGTTGAACTGGTTGACGTAGCTCGACCCCATGTAGGACGACAGGGTCGAGAACACCTGGTCCGTGGTCACATGCAGCGTCTGGGCCTTGACCCGGTCCACTTCGACGTCGAGCTGCGGCACCATCGAACGGAACGGCGAGCTGACCCGCTGCAGCGCGCTTTGCGTCGCCGCGTTCGAGACCATCGCGTCGGTGATCGCCTGCAGCTTGCTGAAGTCTGAATTGCCGTCCCGCAGCTGCACCTGCATGGCAAATCCGGCAGCGTTGCCGATGCCCTGGATCGGCGGTGGCGGCACCACCAGGATGCGCGCTTCCTCGATCACCGACAGCTTCTCGTTCAAGCCGACGAACAGCGACCGCAGATCCTCGCCCTTGCCCCGCGCGCTCCACTCCTTCAGGATCAGATAGGCCACGCCGGCATTGGCGAGGCTGGAGGAATTGTCGAGCGCGGAAATGCCGGCGATGGTGATCACCTGCTCGACACCCGGCGACTTGCCGGTGATGTCGCTGACCCGCGTCAGCACGCGTTGGGTCCGCTCCAGCGCCGCGCCGTCGGGCAGTTGCACGGCCACCAGCAGATAGCCCTGGTCCTCGATCGGGATGAAGCCGGTCGGCACCCGCGACAGGCCGTAGCCGCCGATCGCGATCAGGATCAGCGCGCAAATCACCGAAATGCTGCTGTGCGCGACCAGCCGGCTGATCAGCCGGCTGTACCAGGCTTCCAGGCGGTTATAGGCCGCATTGAAGCCGCGGTAGAAGAAGTTGCGCTGTTCCGGCGGCGCGGGCGGCCGCAGCCACAGCGCGCATTGCGTCGGCTTCAGCGTCGCCGCATTGACGGCGCTGAGCAGCGCGGTCGCGGCGATCACCAGCGCGAACTGGGCATACATCCGCCCGGTCAATCCCGGCAGGAACGCCGACGGCAGGAACACCGAGATCAGCACCAGCGTGATGCCGACGATCGGGGCAAACAGCGCATCCATCGCGCTGATCGCCGCATCATGGCCGGACATCCCCTTTTCGATATTGTGGGCCGCGCCCTCGACCACGACGATGGCGTCATCGACCACGATGCCGATCGCGAGCACGATCGCAAACAGCGTCGAGATATTAACGGTGAAGCCGAGCGCCGCCATCGCGGCGAAGGCGCCGATGATGGTCACCGGCACCGTCGTCGCCGGCACCAGCATCGCGCGCCAGTCCTGCAGGAACACCAGGATCACGATCAGCACGAGGAGCCCGGCCTCGATCAGCGTCTTGTAGACCTCGTTGATCGATTCGGAGACGAACTTGGTGGTGTCGAACGGCGTGTCGTAGACCACGTCCTGCGGGAACGCCTTCGCCAGCACCTCCATCTTCTTCTTGACGGCCTGCTCGACCTCGAGCGCGTTGGCGCCGGGCGACTGGAACACGCCGATGCCGGTAGCCGGCTTGTTGTTCAGCGAGAACAACTGGCTGTAAGTCTGCGCGCCAAGTTCGACCCAGCCGACGTCGCGCACCCGCGTGACATCGCCGCTGTTGCCGGTCTTGACGATCACGTTCTCGAACTCTTTGACCTCATCGAGCCGGCCCTGAACGTTCAAGGTATACTGGAACGACTGCCCCGCAGGCGCGGGCGGGGCCCCGACCTGACCGGCGGTGACCTGCTGGCTCTGCTGCTGGATCGCCGAGATCACGTCCTGCGGCATCAGGTTGCGCGCATACAGCTTGTTCGGATCGAGCCAGACCCGCATCGAATACTGGCCGGCGCCGAACACGGTGACGTTGCCGACGCCGGGCAGGCGCGACAGCTCGTCACGAATGTTGATGGTGGCGTAATTGCTCAGAAACAGGCTGTCATAGGTCGATTTCGGCGAGGTCAGCGTCACGAACAGCAGGATCGCCGTCGACCGCTTCTGCACGGTGACGCCCTGGTTCTGCACCGACTGCGGCAGCTGCGCCAGCGCGCTCGACACCCGGTTCTGCACCAGGACCTGCGCGAAGTTGAGGTCGGTGCCGATCTTGAAGGTGACCGTTAGCGAATAGGAGCCGTCGGCGCCGCTGTAGGACTGCATGTAGAGCATGTCCTCGACGCCGTTGACCTGCTGCTCGATCGGCAGCGCCACGGTATCGATCACGGTTTTCGCGCTGGCGCCGGGATAGCGGGTGGTGACCTGCACCGTCGGCGGCACGACATCGGGATACTGGGCGACGGCGAGGCGGAACAGGCAGACGCCGCCGATCAGGATCATCAGGATGGCGATGACGTTGGAAAGAACGGGCCGCTCGATGAAGAATTTTGAAATCATGGCCGGCTCCTACTTGGCCGACGCCGGCTGCGCTTCGACTTTCTTCAGTTGCGGATCGACCTTTTGGCCGGGAATCGCGCGCAGCAGCCCGGCCGTAATCACGCGGTCGTCGGCCTTCAAGCCCTCTTCGATGACGCGCAGCTCGCCATCCAGCGGCCCGACACGCACCTTGCGTTGCTCGACGACATTGTCCGCGTTCACCACCAGCAGGTAGCGCCCGGCCTGATCGCTGCCGAGAGCAACGTCGGGCACGAACAGCGCGTTCTGCACCTGGTCCACCGGCACACGGACCCGGGCGAAGAATCCCGGCAGCAGGGCGCGGTCGGCATTGGGCAACACGCCGCGCACCGGAAGCGTGCCCGTCGACTGGTTGAGCGTTGCGGCGGCATAATCGAGCTTGCCCTTGTGCGGGAATCCGGTTTCGGTCTGCAGCCCGATCTCGACCGGCAACTGCCTGAGATCGTCAGGCGTCATCCCGCGCCTTCGGGCCTCTTCGCGGATCCGCAGCACGTCCTGTTCATTGACGTTGAAATTCACATAGATCGGGTCGAGCGCCACGATGGTGGCGAGTTGCGTCGGCGACGAGGCGCCGACGAGCTCGCCGATGGAGACGAGATGCGCGCTGACGACGCCGTCGAACGGCGCGGTCACGTTGGTATAGCCGTAGTTGACCGCCGCGATCTTGGTATTGACCTGGGCCTGCAGCAGGTTCGCCTGCGCATTGTCGCGGTTTGAGGTGGAAGCATCCAGCGTGGCCTGCGAAACGGCTTGTCGCTGGACCAGCTCCTGCTGGCGCTTGAAGTCCGCCTCGGCCTGTCGCACCGTTGCCTGCGCGCCGGTTTCGGCGGCCTGCGCCTGTTCGAGCTTGAGCTTGTAGGTGTCAGGCTCGATCGTGAACAGCGACGTGCCCTCCTTTACGAAGGCGCCGTCTTGATAATTGATCGATTGCAGAAAGCCCTGCACGCGCGCGACCAGATCGACATTCTTGAAAGCCGCCGTATTGCCGGTCGCTTCCAGGTAGCGCGTGAAGGAGCGCTGCACCGGCACCGCGACGTCAACCTTCGCCGGCGGAGGCGGCACAAAAGTATTTTGTTCGCAGGCACTTAAGATGGTCATCGCGGCGACCGCGAAGCCGGCACGGCAAATCGTCGCCCCTCTTTGTGCGGCAGTGCCGCATGATCCCAGGTGTGCAGGCGAACGCGAAGCCTTCATTTTTCGTGCCCCAATCGGTTCTGTACTGGAAAAGGCTTTAGTCAGAAATTGGCTTTTCGCTACCCCATGAAAATAGCAACAATCCGCTTGCAGCGGAACCGGAAAGCGAAAATGATGCAACCCGATTTTTTCCAAAAGGCACTTTCGAGATTCAATTCCAGTTGAAGCGGCGGCTTCCGGCGACGACAAAAGGATTTATTCAAATGATCAACGCATTGACGCGCACGAGAAAGCTTGGCCCGCTGGCGGCCGCAATATTCGCAATTGCAACGCCGGCGTTGGCGCAAGCGCCGACCCAGGCGCAACGCGACGCCATCAAGTCGCAGTGCCGCAACGACTACATCGCACATTGCTCCAGCGTGCCGCCGGGCGGCGAGGCGTCGCTGCAATGCCTGCAGAAAAATATGTCGAGTCTTTCGTCGAGCTGCCAGAACGCGGTGCGTGCGGTGGAGGCGCCCGCCGCCACGGCAAAACCGGCTGAGGCCGCCCCAGCGAAACCCGCTGCTCCTGCGGCAGCGACGGCCGCGCCGAAGGCCGCCGAACCAAAGGCTGCGGCGGCAGCACCTGCCGGTCAGCCGTCCAGTGCGCAGGTCTCCGCGATCCGCAGCGCATGCCGGTCCGACTATCCCAAAGTTTGTGCGGGCGTGCCGACCGGTGGGGCGCCTGCGCTGCAATGCCTGGAAAAGAACAAGGCAAAACTCTCGGCCGGCTGCGCGACGGCCGTCTCCGCCGCGAGCGGCGGGAGCGCGGCAACGGCAGCTGCACCCGCAGCAGGCGAAGCGCCGGCGGCCGAAGCGGCTGCGGCCCCGGCAGCAGCGCCGACCGTGATCGTGTTGCGGCCGATGCGCCCGCGCGAAGAACTGTTCGTGCTGCGCTCGGCCTGCGGCGCCGACGTCCGCACCATTTGCGGCGGCGTCGCCCCGGGCGGCGGCCGGATCGTGCAGTGCCTTGCAACCAACGCCGCCCAGCTTTCGCCGGCCTGCAAGGACGTGCTGTCCCAGTTCGCCGCGCGATGATCACCGCGCCCGGCGGTCTGCCATCGACCTCGGGGATTGCCGGTCACTCGCCGCCGCGAAAGGCGAGGATGAGCTGAATGAGCCGCACCGACAGCGAGACATAGAGAATCGTCATCAGGATCTGGTAGGCGATATGCCAGTTGACCTTGGAGAGCTTGTAGAGCCCGTCGAGGAAATTCAGCACCAGGAGAATGACACCGAACAGCATGACGCCACGGCCGATCAGGCCGTGCCTGAGATAGCCGAACAGAACGATCGCCGGCTCATTGCTCGATACATGCGCGCCGGCCGACACGATCAGCGTCCCGATGATCATTTTTTCGACGTAAGAGAATATTTCCTTTGAGACCGGTTCGACGTGTTCGGCATAGAACGACAGCCACTTGGCCCTGACCTGCGCCATTTGGATTTTCCTTGACCTTTTCCTTGGGTTTCCTTGCAGCGATGAACGGGAGTTTTACTACAGCGGGTCCGCGATCGAGAAGCAAGAAGGCCGGCACGTGATCCGCGGATAGCCTCCTTTGACGATCGGCCGCCACAACGAAGGGAGAAACCGATGCTACGCGTCATCCTGACCGCTGCCGCGCTCTGCGTGTCCCAGACAGCTCTTGCCCAGGAGATGACGGCCGAGCAGCGCAGCGCCTGCATGGGCGACTACGAAAAATACTGCAAAGGCGTCACGCCCGGCGGCGGACGCATCATCGCCTGCCTCGCCAAGGAGAGCGACAAGCTCACCCCGGCCTGCAAGAAGGTGCTGACGGCCGCAGAAAAGAAGTGAGACGGCCGGCGCTGTTGCCGGCCGCCGCGAGATCGGCGTGCGCGCACGCCGCGACAGGCATCCGCAGAACGTTCCCAAGAAACTTCAAAAAGAAACGTTCAATCAGAAAGTTTCGAGCCTCCATTCCAACCCTAAGTCCGGGAGATCAACATGCGTTACTTGCTGATCGTTGCATCCGCCCTGCTCGCCTTCGGCGCCACGACGACTTTTGAATCGACCGAAGCCAATGCCGCCGTTTGCGCCAGGGGCGTCTATCGGGCCGGCTGCGCCGGTGCGCGCGGTGCGGTCGTCGTTCGCAAGCCGGCGGTGGTTTGCAGGACCGTGTGGGTGAACGGCGTAAAGGTTCGCCGCTGCACCTGAGCCCGGACATTCCGTCAGAAAGCCGGGGTTGCCGCAGAGCGGACAATCGTTCGCGGACAGAACCGGCGGGACTGAAACGGGCCAAAGGCACTGGTCCAGGCATGGCCGGGACCGGGCCCCGGCCGCGCGCCCGCATCATTTTTCTGTGGCGCAAATTTCCGGCGCGGATTAGTCTCCGCCTCAAATTAGTAAGTATACTGTCGATTTGGGAGGAAGACGTGCGTATCGCCGTCATCGGCGGAGGCCCCGGCGGCCTCTATTTCGCCTATCTCTGGAAGCGGCGTCATCCGGACGCACATATCGACCTGTTCGAACAGAACCCGGAAGGCGCAACCTGGGGGTTCGGCGTGGTGTTCTCCGAGCAGGCGCTGGATTTTTTGCGTGCCGACGATCCCGAGACCGTCGATGCGATCACGCCGCGGATGGAAAGCTGGAAGAACATCACGCTCAATTTGCATGGGCAAAGCGTCGAGATCGACGGCATCGGCTTCTCCTCGATCGGCCGGCTCGAACTGTTGACCATCCTGCAGCAGCGGGTGCGCACAGCCGGCGTCGCCGCACGCTATGACACCACGATCACGTCGCTCGATGAACTCACAGGCTACGACCTGATCGTCGCCGCCGACGGGCTGAACTCGCTGGTCCGCCGCGGCTTCGAGAAGCCGTTCAGCGCCACGGTTTCGCATTCCACCAACAAGTTCGCTTGGTACGGCACCAGCAAGCGCTTTGCCACGCTGTCGCAGACGTTTGTGAAGACCGATCTCGGCTGTTTCAACGCGCATCACTACCGCTACTCGCCCTCGATGAGCACTTTTCTGGTCGAATGCGACGCCGCGACCTGGCAGGCCTACGGTTTTGAGCACAAGACGATCGAAGAATCGCAGGCGATCTGCGAGCAGATCTTTGCTGACACGCTCGATGGGCATTCGTTGGTCTCGAATAAATCGGTGTGGCGAAACTTCCCCTGGATCTGGAACGAAAACTGGTCGCACGGCAACATGGTGCTGATCGGCGACGCCCTGCATACCGCGCACTTCTCGATCGGCTCCGGCACGCGGCTCGCCATCGAGGACGCGATTGCACTGACCAAGGCGCTGGAAGCGGAGACGGAAATTGCCGCCGGCCTCGCCCGCTACCAGGCCGAACGCAAGCCGATCGTGCAGAAGCTGGTGACGGCGGCGCGCACCAGCGCCGACTGGTACGAACGTTTCCCCGAACACATGAAGCTCGACCTGATGGATTTTGCCTACAGCTACATCACCCGCTCGGGGCGGATCGCCGACGCACGGCTGCGCGCGATGTCGCCGGAATTCATGGCGCGCTACGAGGCAGCGAAGAAAATCGGGAGCCAGGCATGACGTCATCCATTTCCGATCTGGTCCCCCGCGACAATCCGGGCGCGCGCGAGATCGGCTTTGCGATTCCAGAAAATTATAATGCGAGCCGCATCCTGTTCGACAATCTCGCGGCCGGCCGCGGCGGGCGGCTGGCGCTGACCGGCCCTGGCGGCACGCGTAGCTATGCAGAACTCTGCGCCGAGGCGGCGCAATGGGGCCAGGGCTTCCAATCGCTCGGCCTGAAGCGCGGTGACCGCATCCTGATGTTCCTCGACGATACGCCGGCCTATCCGGCGGCGTTCTTCGGCGCGGTCCGCGCGGGCTTCGTGCCGCTGTTGATCAACACGCTGACGCCGCCTGACTTGCTGCAGTTCTATCTCTCGGACGCTGGTGCGGCGGTCGCGGTCGCCGAAGCCGAGTTTACGTCGCGGTTCAATGCCGAGGCCTGCAAGGACACGCCGCTGCAAACCCTTGTTGTCGTCAATGGCGCAGCCGGCGCGCACGCCGTGCCGAAATCCTTGATGGCGCAACAATGGCTTCAGGGCTTCCCGACCGATCTGGCGGAAGCCGACACCGGGCGCGACGACATGGCGTTCTGGATGTACTCGTCCGGCTCCACCGGACGCCCCAAGGGCATCGTCCATCTGCAGCACGACATGGCCTATAGCGAGCAGGCCTTTGCACGCAGCGTGCTCAAGCTGACCCCAGGCGACATCTGCTTCTCGGTGCCCAAAATTTTCTTCGCCTACGGCTTTGGCAACGCCATCACCTTTCCGTTCTCGGTCGGCGCGGCGACGCTGCTGCTGCCGGGACAGCCGAAGCCGGCGGCGATCTTCGAGGCGATCGAAAGATTCCGGCCGTCGGTGTTCTACGGATTGCCGACGCTCTATACCTCGCTGACCAAGGCCGAAGGCGCCGCCGCCACCGATTTCTCCTCGCTGCGGATGGCGCTGTCGGCCGCCGAGGTGCTGTCTGCGGAAGTTTTTGGCGGCTGGAAGACGCTGACCGGTCTGGAGATCATCGAGGGCCTCGGCTCGACCGAGGTGTTGCACATCTATCTCTCCAACCTCCCTGCGAAAAAGAAGCTCGGCGCGGCGGGCCTGCGCGTGCCCGGCTACGAAATCCTGCTCAGGGACAAGGACGGCCGCGAGGTCGGCGACAACGAGGAAGGCATTTTGTGGGTGCGCGGGGATTCCAACACGCCGCTGTACTGGAATCGGCCCGACAAGTCGGCCGAGACCATTCGCGAGGGCGGCTGGATCTATACCGGTGACCGCTTCATGCGCGACGCCGATGGCTTCCATTTCTTCCGTGGCCGCGCCGACGACCTGATCAAGATTTCGGGGCAATGGGTCTATCCGCTCGAAGTCGAGCTCTGCCTTGCCGAGCATCCCGACATCAGGGAATGCGCGGTGTTCGCCGCCGAACTGCCCGACAGGCGCATGACGCTGAAGGCGGTGGTGGTCATGAACAAGGGCGAGTTCGATGAGGGGGATGCCACCAAGAAACTGCAAAACTACGTCAAGGCAAAGCTGCTGCCCTACAAATATCCGCGCGAGATCAGGTTCATCGCCGAATTGCCGAAGACCGGCACCGGGAAGATCGACCGTCAGGCATTGATGAGGATGTAGCCCCCGCCGTCATTGCGAGGAGCGAAGCGACGAAGCAATCCATGCCTCCGCTTGCGGCACTATGGATTGCTTCGCTCCGCTCGCAATGACGAGAAACTTACAGTTCGGCTCATTGCCCTCACCCCGCCTTGCCCAAATGCTCCAGCGCGTCCTCCGCGCGTAGCGGCACGCGCGAGGCTTCGTTGTTGAGATCGACGAGTTGGGTGAGTAGCGCGAGCAGCGTCTTGCGATCGGCCGGCTTGAGCGGCTGCAGCATCCGCAGCTGCGCGCGCTCGACCGAGGGCATGATGTCGCGCAGCATCGCTGCGCCAGCCTTGGTCAGATAGAGCAGCTTGACGCGCTTGTCTTCCCGCGAGGGCTTGCGCTCGATCAGCGCCTTGCTTTCCAGCCGCTCGATCACGTTGCCGAGCGTGGAGCGGTCGAAGGCGATCACCGCCGACAGCCGCGTCGCATCGATGCCGGGATGGGTATGGATCGCCACCAGCGCCGCATATTGTACCGGCGTCAGGTCGAACGCACTGCATTCCTCGACGAAGATCGAGACCGCGATCTGCTGCATCCGGCGGAACAGATAGCCGGGCGCGGTGTAGACCGCGTCCATGGTGATGGGGGCTGGCTTACTCGGCATCGCTCTGCCTGTCCGGTGCGGCGTCCACGAATGCCTTCATTTCCCTGGCCGCGGCTTCCGCCGCGAGCAGGCGGGGAAACGCTGAAACATCGACGCCGAAGCGCCGCGCATTCGCAAGCTGGGGCACCAGGCAGAGGTCGGCCATCGTCGGCTTGTCGCCAAAGCAGAACGGCCCCTGCTCACCCTTGACCAGCGCTTCGCAGGCGGAAAGGCCCTCGCGATTGACCCAGGCCGCCCACTCCGTCACCTGCTCTTCGGGGAGGCCGAGCTGGCGCAGCCGAGCCAGCACCTTCAAATTCTGCACCGGGTGGATGTCGCAGGCGATCGCCAGCGCGAAGGCGCGCACCTTGGCGCGGCGCAGCGGATCCTTTGGCAACAGCGGCGGACTCGGATGGGTCTCGTCCAGCCACTCGATGATCGCGAGCGACTGCGTCAGCACCGCACCCGCCTTCTCCAGCGTCGGCACCAGCCCTTGCGGATTCAGGGCGAGATAAGCCGGCGCGCATTGTTCGCCCTTGCGAAGGTGATGCGGCAGGTGCTCGGCCGTGAGCCCCTTGAGGTTGAGCGCGATCCTGACCCGGTATGCCGCGCTGCTGCGGAAATAGCCGTGCAGCTTCATCTGAATCCTCCCCTGATTCTGCCTGCCCCTTACGCCTTTACCACATTGACGCTACCGATATTGTAAGTATACTGTCAATCTTGCGACATAAGAACGACGGGAGGCTTGCCATGGAAGCCGTGCAGAAGACGCCGGAACGCGAGGCGTTTTACAAAAAGATCGACGGCGACAATCTCTCTGCGCTGTGGACCGTGCTGGGCGACCTCGTCACGCCGGAACCGCGCAGCGCCTGCCGGCCGCATCTGTGGAAGTTCGATTCCATCCGCGACTACATGACCGAAGCCGGCAAGCTGATCACGGCAAAGGAAGCCGAACGGCGGGTGCTGGTGCTGGAGAATCCCGGCCTGCGCGGCCAGTCCAAGGTCACGACGTCGCTGTTCGCCGGCGTGCAGATGGTGGTTCCGGGCGACGTCGCCCCCGCCCATCGGCATAGCCAATCGGCGCTGCGCTTCGTGCTCGAAGGCAAGGGCGCCCACACCACGGTCGATGGCGAGCGCACCGCGATGGAACCCGGCGACTTCATCATCACGCCCTCGATGACCTGGCACGACCATTCCAACGAAACTTCCGAGCCGATGTTCTGGCTCGACGGGCTCGACATCCCGATGGTGCAGTTCTTCGACGCCTCCTTTGCCGAGGGGGCGAGCGAGGACCAGCAGAAGATCTCAAAACCCGCCGGCGACAGTTTTGCGCGCTACGGCCACAACCTGCTGCCGGTCGACGAGAAGCGCAAATCCAGGACCTCGCCGATCTTCAACTATCCCTATCATTATACGCGCGAGGCGCTGGAGCAGGCGAAAATCCGCGATGAATGGGACGCCTGCCACGGGCTGAAGCTGAAATTCTCCAACCCCGAGACCGGCGACTTCGCGATGCCGACCATCGGCACCTTCATCCAGCTGCTGCCGAAGGGCTTCAAGACCGCGCGTTATCGTTCAACGGATGCCACCGTGTTCGCCGCGATCGAGGGTAAGGGCCGCACAAGGATCGGCGACCAGACGTTCGAGTGGGGCGCACGCGACCTGTTCGTGGTACCGAGCTGGCACTGGGTGACGCATGAGGCAGATACCGACGCGGTGCTGTTCTCGTTCTCCGACAGGCCGGTGCAGCAGAAGCTCGACCTGTTCCGCGAAGATCGCGGAAACGCGTGAGGGATAACGAACCCTATCCGCCGTCATTGCGAGCGAAGCGAAGCAATCCATCGAGCCGCAAGCGTGGAGAGATGGATTGCTTCGTCGCTTTCGCTCCTCGCAATGACGGCGACAGCACCGGAATCGCAGGATGGGCAAAGCGAAGCGTGCCCACCACTTCTAACTCCGCAAGGATGGTGGGCACGTCGCTACGCTCCTTTGCCCACCCTACGAATGCTCGCGACGTGTCACCGCCAGTGCAGCAGCTTTGTCTCCAGCACGTTGATCGCCTTCCCCACCGCCAGCCCGAACAGCGACAGGATCACGACGCCGGCCAGGAGCTGATCGGTCTGCATGAGATTGCCGGCCTGCAGCACGAAGGCGCCGATGCCGTACTGCGCACCGATCATCTCCGCGCTCACCACGAGCAATAGCGCCACCGACGCGGTGATGCGGAAGCCGGCGAGGATCGACGGGAGCGCGCCCGGCCAGATCACACGCCGCACGATGGCATGGAACGGCACATTGAAACTCTGCGCCATCCGGATCAGGTTGCGCGGCACCGCATCGACGCCGCTATAGACCGAGATCGCGGTGGAAAAGAACACCCCGAGTGCAATGGTCGCGATCTTCGGCTCCTCGCCGATCCCGAGCCAGAGGATCAGGAGCGGCAGCAGCGCGATCTTCGGAATCGGAAACAGTGCCGAGATAAAGGTGATGCCGACGCCGCGCGCCAGCGTCGACAGCCCGATGGCAAAGCCGACGATCACGCCGAGCACCGTGCCGATCAGCCAGCCCGAACCGATACGAACCACCGATGCCGCAACGTGCTGCCAGAGCGCGCCTGATATCGCCAGCTTGTAGATCGCGACCGCAATCGCGGACGGCGGCGGCAGGAACAACGGATTGACCCAGCCGGCGCTGCCGGCAAGCTGCCAGAGCGCGATGACGAGCGCCAGCCCGATCCACCCTGACGCGCGTCCTCCGCCCGGCGCAAAGCCTGCGCCGCGAAAGGCGACCGGCCGGGTTTCGGTCGAAGGATCGTCCGATGGCGCGCGGTCAAGCATGTTGCACCTCACGCTCGGCGTCGATCGCCTCGTCGCGGATCAGCGACCACAACTGGTTTTGCAGGCCGAGCAGCTTGCCGCGGGCATCGATCCCGCCACGCTCGGTGCGCGTCATCGCAATGGTCACGATCTCGCGGATCCGCCCCGGCCGGCGCGACAGCACCACCACCCGGTCGGCGAGCCGCACCGCTTCCTCCAGATTATGCGTGATATAGACCGCACCCATCGAACCATCGGCAAGCAGGCGGATGAAGTCCTCCATCAAGAGTTCGCGGGTCTGCGAATCCAGCGCCGACAGCGGCTCGTCCATCAGGAGGATCGCCGGCCGCACCGCGAGCGCCCGCGCAATGCCGACGCGCTGGCGCATGCCGCCCGACAATTGCTTTGGATAGGCGCCGCGAAAATCCGACAGGCCAGTGCGGCGCAGCGCGTCATCGACCACGGTTTTACGCGCGGCAGCCTCAAGCGCGGTGTGGACCAGCGGGAATTCGACATTCGCCTCCACCGTGCACCACGGCAGCAGCGCAAAATCCTGAAACACGAAGGTCAGCGGATTGAGGCTGTCCGCCGGCGGCGCGCCGCGCAGCCCGGCCGCGCCCGCGCTCGGCTGCAGTAGCCCGCCAAGGATCGACAGCAGCGTGCTCTTGCCGCAGCCGGAGGGCCCGACGATCGCGACCACCTCGCCGGAGGCGACGGTGAACGACACGCGGTCGAGCACGTCAAGGTCGCCGAAGCGGTGGCTGATTTGATCAGCGATCAGGTCCATGTGGTTCCGTTTCTGCAGCCACAGCAGATACCGCTCGGCCTCATGGTTCGAGACGCCGCGTTGCGGCTCCTCACCATGAGGGGAAACAGCGCCATCCGCAAATCGAGGTCTCCCCCTCATGGTGAGGAGCGCGGCACGCCGCGCGTCTCGAACCATGAGGCCACGCTGTTACATCAATCCGCCTTCACATATTCCTTCGCGATGATCGCATCTGCGTCAAATCCCTTGTCGACAAAGCCCTGCTCCTGCAGCCAGCTGATCTGGTTGGCGACATTCTTGACGTCGAGCTTGCCCTCGGGGTCGATATACGCGCAATTGCCGACCACCTGCTCCACCGGCAGATTGGTGTATTTCGCGATGATCTCGAGCAGCGGTTTTGTCTTGTCGTTGATCTCGGCCTTGCCGTCCTTCACCGAGGCAAGAATTACGTCGTGATATTCGCGATCCGCCCGCGCCAGCGCGCCGAGCAACTTCGTCACCAGCGGCTTGCTGGTCAGCGTCTTCGGCGAGGCGAATACCGCGCCGAGTTGCCAGGGCGTCTCGTCGCCGACCCAGCCGAGGAATTTGGCGCCGCCGGAATCGACCAGCGCCCGCGCGGTCGAGATCGGCAGCAAGGCCGCATCGACCGTCTCGCCCTTCAGTGCTGCCGCGGCGTTCGACAGCGATTGCAGCGGCAGCACCTTCACATCCGCGAGCTTGAAGCCGTATTTATCGGCAAGCAGCCCCAGCGAATAATGGAAGCTGGAGCCGACCTGCGTGACCGCGATGCGTTTTCCCGCAAGATCCTTCGGCGTCTTCAGCCCGGCGGCATAGGCGTTGTTGCTGGCGAAGTAGCCGATCAGGGGATAACCCGCCTTCTCGCGGCTCATGCCGCCGATCACCTTCAGCGTGCCCTTGCCGGCGAGATTGTAGAGCCCGGCCGTGAACGCGGTGATGCCGAAATCGACGTCGCCGGAGGTGGTCGCCACCGCGATCGGCTGCGCCGCGTCGAAGAATTTCAGCTCGATGTCGAGCCCGGCCTCGCGGAAATAGCCCTTGTCCTGCGCGATGAATACCGGCGCCGAGGACGACAGCCGCAGCACGCCGATCTTGGCCTTCAGCGCGTCCTCGGCGCGGGCGATCCCGCCTGCCGCCATCGCCAATACGCCCGCCAGCGCGAGCCGCGCAAACAATCTCATCCGGCTTCCTCCGTAGCTCTTCTTACAGCCCCTCGGGTACGCTTTGATCCCGCCCGATGAACGCGCCCTGTTGTTTTAGCATCTGTTGCAACTTTTCCACCGCAATGTCGCGTGGAATCGTATTTCCGGATAGTGCCAATGACGCGGCGAGGCCTGCCGCCTCCCCCATCGCAAAGCAGGCGCCAGAGACCCGCGCCGCGGACTGCCCCTCATGGGTCATCGAGGCGCAGCGTCCGGCCATCAGGAGATTGTCGATGCCCTCGGGCACCAGCATGCGATAGGGCAATTCGTTGAAGCCGCGCGATTCCGGGATCGGCGGGAACTTGAACACGACGTCGCCGGCGACATGCTGCTCCATCGGCCAGCCGTTGACCCCGATGGAATCCTCGAACGAGGCGCAGCCGAGCACATCCTCGCCCGACAGCAGGTAACCGCCGATCACGCGGCGCGTCTCGCGGATGCCGAGCTGCGGCGGCAGGTCGACGATGTAGGATTTTTCGAAGCCGGGCACCGTGCGCAGGAATTCGAACGCCTCGACCGCCTGCCGCCGTCCCTCGATTTCGCCGCGCGTCATCTGGTCGGGGTCGATGCCGCTGACGGCGCCGCCGTCCGCGCGTGCCAGCTGGGTAAAGTTGACGCGCCATTCGATGGCCGAGCGCTGCGGCCGCACGATCGCGGTCTTGCGGGGGAAGCGATGCGTGCCGGCGGCTTCCGCCTTTTCCATCAGCGCCGGGATGGTCCGCCAGGCATCGCCCGCCTTAACAGGATCGATCCCGTTGAGGCGGAACATCATCGACGGGTACATCATGCCGCCGGCATTGTCGCCGACCTCGAAGGGCGCGCCGGCCCAGGCCGCAAGGTCGCCATCGCCCGAGCAATCGATGAAGATGCCGGCGCGCACCGCCCGGCGCCCCGCCTTGGTCTCCACCATCAGCGCATCGATGCACCGCTCGTCGTCCATCACCACGCCGGCGCCCAGCGCATGAAAGAGAACGTCGACCTTGTGCGCGGCCAGCAGATCATCCGCCGCAATCTTGTAGGCCGCCGTGTCATAGGCCTGCGCCAAGATCTTGCCGAGGATCAGATGCGGCGCGTTGAGCCCGTCCAGCCGGTCGATCCGCGCCAGCAAATCGGAGGCGATGCCCTGCACCACCCGATGCATCCCGCCGTGGACGTTGGCATGCAGCCCGCAGAAATTGGTGACGCCCGCAGCGGTACCCATGCCGCCGAGAAAGCCGTACCGCTCGATCAGCAGCGTGCGGCGGCCGGCCCGGGCAGCAGCCACGGCGGCGGCAATGCCGGCAGGCCCGCCGCCGAGCACGGCGACTTCATATTCGCCGTAGAGCGGGATCTGGCGGGCGGGTTCGGTGACGGTTTTGACAGGCAAACGCAGCTTCCCGGATCAATACTGGAGGCTGGGGCCCCCGACCCGTCCTAGCTAGCGCGGCGCGCTGATGGGCTCAAGTTCCGACCTGCAATGGCGAAGTCAACTTTCGTAGCGCCGCGATCACCGACAGCGCGGTGATACGGCCCGTCTTCGGATTCTCCGACGGAATATTCTCGATCGACATCGAAAACGAGGCCGAGTCGGAATCGACCCTGATCTGGTGACAATTCCGCGTTACCGCCGGATCGGCCCAGATTTCGATCGTCGTGCGATCGGGACCGATGCCCGCGAGCGACAACGCCGCCACGACATTGACATTGGCGGGAAAGGCGGCGGCCGCATCACGCGCCGTGCCCTTGAACACGCACAGCGCCGAGGTCAGCCCGTCCACGGAGATGCCGTTCTCCACGAGATAGGGCGCGCCCGCGAGACCTCGCGGCGGCTTGCGCGTCACCATCTGCACGGAATGGATGGTGCCCTCGGCGGCGGCCGACACCGCATCGAAACCGATCAGCGCGCCGGTCGGCACGATGATCTGGCCGCCATGCGCCCGCGCGAGATCGATGAGATCGGGCCGCGGCAGCAGTGCGCTGGAGCTGAGCACCATCACCTGCTTGCCGGCGCACAGCATCGGCCGGCAGATCTGGTCGAGGATCGCCGCCGGCGCGCATTCGACGACGAGGTCGGCATGCCCGGGCAATTCATCGAGCCAAATCAGCGCAGCGGTGATGCCCTCGTGATCGAGCCACGCTTGCGCTTTGGTACGGTCCCTCGTTGCGACAGCCGCAAGCGACAGGCCCGGCAAGCCCTGCGCCAGCTTGCGCGCAACGGTTCGGCCGATCTCACCGAGGCCGGCAATGGCGATGCGTTTGGATTGCAAAATTAGATACTCCCGCAGCCGGTGTTATTGGATACAGCGGCGCCGAAGTCTATGGGGTGCGTTCCCAATTCGCCACCCGCTTCTTCGCAAACGACGCCTGCCCTGCCGTCTGGTATCCTCGACGCGGAGAGCTCACCTCGGCGTGCCGACCCATGCGCGGCGACATCCCGCGTTGCCGTCAGGCTGCCGCACGAATGGTCTGCAGGAAGTCGCTGACATTGCTCTTCAGCGAAACGGCCTGCTGCCGTAGCGCCGCCGCAGCCACAAGAGCGGCTTCGGCACCCGCGTCGGTCTCGCTGGCCACTGCGCGCACGTCGCCGATCTCCTGCGTGACCGCGGCGGTTCCACTTGCCGCCTCCTCGACATTGCGTGCGATGTCGCCTGTCGCGGCGCCCTGCTCCTCGACTGCGGCGGCAACGGCCGTGGCGATCTCGGCCATTTCCTTGACCGTTGCCCCGAATTGCGTAATCGCCGCCACTGTTTCGCCAGTGGCGCTCTGGATGGTCGCGATCTGACTGGCGATCTGTTCGGTCGCCTGCGCGGTTTGGGACGCGAGATTCTTCACCTCGCTGGCGACGATCGCGAATCCTTTGCCTGCGTCGCCGGCCCGCGCCGCTTCGATCGTCGCGTTCAACGCCAAAAGATTGGTCTGGCTCGCGATCGCCTGAATCAGTTGAACGATGGTGCCGATCTTTTCCGCGGCGCTCGACAGCCCGCTGATCAGTTCGGAGGTCCGCTGCGTCTCGCCCGTTGCCCTGTTTGACACCATGACGGAGCGCTGCACCTGGCCCGATATTTCTCGGATGGAAGCGGCGAGTTGCTGGGTCGCGGAAGCAACCGTCTGGACATTGATCGACGCCTGCTCGGCGCGGGTCGCAACCGCTTCCGCAAGCCCCCGGCCGCGTTCAGCAACCCGTGCCAGGTCTTCGGCGCTGCGGCCCATCTCCTCCGCGCGGCCACCGACGCCCGTAATCACACCCTGCATGCCCTGCTCGAAGCGGCTGGCGAGCTCGGACATCATGCGCTGGCGGCCCGCCTCGGCCGCGTCGTGCTGCGCCGCGGCTTCCCGCTCCATGCGGCGAACGGCCAGCGCGTTTTCGCGGAACACTTCCACGGCTCGCGCCATGCGGCCGATCTCATCGCGCGAGTCACCCCCCGGGATCGCATCGTCGAGCTCGCCCGCGGCAAGCGATTGCATCCTGTCCGTCATGCGGCGGATCGGGCCGGAGACGCTGGCGCCGATCAGCCACGCCAGCGCGGCGCCCAAAAGGAGAGCGCCGGCCGCGCTGAAGATCACCGTCTGCTGCGTGTGCTGGACCGCCGCGGCGGTCTTCTCGCCCTGTTCGGCGCGCACGGCGCCAAGTTTCGTGTTGATCTTGTTGACCTGCTCGTCGATCGCAGCACTGGCTTTGGCCAGATCGGCCTGCTTCGTACGCAGATCGCCGGCGACCTTGATCACCTCGTCCAGCGCGGCGGCGTCGGCGGTGATCGCGGCCTTCAGTGCCGCGACCAGCGACTTCAATTTGGTCTCTCCGGTGCCGGCAATTTCGGCCTCGGTGTCCGCGATTGCTAGCTGAACAAATGTCAGCGCGAGCTTGGCGTCGTCGGCATCCGCCGTCGACAGGGTGTTCCCATAGCGCATCACGGTGATCCGCAACCCGTCAACGACGGCAGCGAGCCGCATCGGGTTGAGCAGCCGTTCCGGACTGGATCGATTGGCGAGGGCGACCTGGATGCCGCTGACATTATGCGCCGCGACGGCGCCATGGGCGTCGGTCTTCGTCGTGGCGGCGCGCAGCCGGTCGACGGCCTCCGCCGCGGCGGCAAACGAAGACCGGTAGGTCTCCAGCGCTGCCCGCACCGGGCCGACGCCCTCCGCGATGGTCGGCAACGTGCCGAACTGTCGCTCGATCTGATCGGCCAGTTGGCCGACACGCGCGATCGCCTGCGTCGCGGCATCCTTGTCGCCGACGTTCCAGGTCCGGACGAATTTCTCCACCGCGCCGTTTGCGCTGAGCAGCGCGGCGCGCACCTGCGACATGCCGGCGTCTCCGGCGGCGCTGGTTACGAGTTCATTGACGGTTCCACCGATGCGCTCGACCTGAACCATGGCGAAGCCGCCGAGCATGACGAGGAAGCTCAGAACCAGCGCGAAGCCACCGAATACCCGCGGACGGACACCGATCCACGACATAATGGAAGACAGTTTCATGGTATTCCCGAAAGCTACTAACGAGTGGACCGAATGGCGGCGATCAAATCCTTGCCGAAACGCTTTTCGAATTCCTGGTCGAGCGGCTTGAGCGCGTCCAGAAAGGGCTGGCGGTCAATTTTCTCGATCACCTCCATGCCGCCTTTGCGCACCTGTTCGAGCCTTGGAGCGTCAAGCTCGGCCTGCCAGGTCACCTCAGCCGCCGCCTTGGCGGCCGCGATCAGCACCGCCTGGTCGGCAGGATCGAGCTGCTCGAACATCGCGCGATTTGCGACGAAGGCGATCGGTGCAAAGAAATGTCCGGAGAGGGTGAGGTATTTCTGAACTTCGTAAAACCGGCTGTTGGCGATTGTCGGCACCGGATTTTCCTGACCGTCCAACCGTCCGTCCTTCAGCGCGGCGTAGACCAGCGGAAATTCCATGGGCACCACTTCCGCGCCCAGCGCCTTGAAGGTCATCGGATAGATGTCGTTTGGGATAACGCGGATCTTGAGTCCCTTGAGGTCGGCGGGCGTCCGAATCGGGTGCTTGGAATTGGTGATATTGCGAAAGCCCTGCTTGCCAAACGCCAGCAAGGTGAGCCCTTTATCGGCGAATTTGGCGGCAATCGACGCCCCGATTGGACCCTGCGCGACCGCCTTGGCATGCGCCACGTCGCGAAACAGGAAGGGAACGTCGAACACACCCAGTTCGGGAACGACGGAGCTGACAACCCCGCCGGAGATCACCGCCATATCGACGGCACCGGACCTGGTCGCGGCAAGAACCACGTTTTCGCTGCCTAGCGCGCCGCTGCCGCGGTAGTCGACGACGATACGCTTGCCGGACATCGCCAGCAGTTTCTGCCGAAACTCGTCCGAACCGAATTGCTGCGGAGCCTGCGATTGCGAGTTGAATGCGAGCGAGATCAACCGGGGTGAAGCGATCGCCGGATGCGGCAACAGCAGCGCTGACGCTGCAATCATCGATCCCGCTGTCCAAAATCGCCTTAACTGTCTGCGCATGTCACACCATTTGCCTTGGCCGCAATCGCAGACCTACCAAACAATTATGGTTAAGATCTTAAGGAGACCCGCCCTTTCGACCAAAGAAAGCGTCCCGTCGCGCGACGGGCAATTTCCGGATTGTCCCGGATGGAGGTGCCGGCACGGCATGGCGGCTGCCAGAGCTCGGCTTTGGCTGCTTGCGCGTCCTTTTTGGCGCACGGCACATGGTGCATTGCCGACGTGCTAGGCCTTGCCTCCCCAATTCGCCGCCCGCTTCTCCGCAAACGACGCCAGCCCCTCCGACGCCTCGTTCGTCTGCCGCCGCGCCGAATGCATCTTCACCAGCCGCGCATAGGCCGCGTCATCGACGGCCATGCCGCCGAACGAACTTTCCATCGCCAGCGCCTTGGTCTCTGCCAGCGCTGCCGGCCCGTTGGCGAGCAGTTGCTCCACCATCTTCGCGCCCGCCGCCTCCAGATCGGCCAGCGGCACCACCTCGTGCACCAGGCCGATGCGCCGCGCCTCCTCGGCGCCGAACCGTTCGCCGGTCAGCGCGTAGCGGCGTACCTGGCGGACGCCGATGGCGTCGCAGAGCTGCGGGATGATGATCGCGGCCGTCAGCCCCCAGCGCACTTCGGTGATCGAGAACATCGCATTGTCGGCGGCGATTACGACGTCGCAGGCCGAGATCACCCCGGTCCCGCCGCCAAAACAGCCGCCTTGCACCAGCGCCACGGTCGGGATCGGCAGCGTGTTCAGCCGCTGCACCGCCTCGAAGGTCGCGCGCGACACCGCCTCGTTCTCTTCGGTCGATTTCGGCCGAACGCCGTTGATCCATTTCAGATCGGCGCCGGCCTGGAAATGCCTGCCATTGCCCCTCAGCACGACGACGCGAAGGTTCGGTTTCTTGCCAAGCTCGTCCATCGCCGCCAGCACGCCGCCGATCAGCCCGCCATCATAGGCGTTGTTCACCTCCGGGCGATTGAGCGTGACGGTTGCGACACCGCGCGCGTCGAGATTCCACAGGACAGGATTGGCAGTCATCGGGCAGCCTCTTTGTTCGGCATTCTTGTTATGCCGAACAATAGGCCGGGATTGTCGCCGCTGTCACGGCCGACCGATTATCTTCGGCCGTACCGCCGGCTATCTCCCCTGTCCGCAACCGACGTCCGCCGCGGCCCGATCGCCTCGAACTGGGCCTTCTGCTCGTCGCTCAAAGTCGCATAGAAGCCATCGAGCGCCGTGCGCACCTGCTGGACCGCCTGCAGCATGACGTCGAGCCGCTTGCCGATCGCAGCCAGCCGCGCCGTCGGCGTCGCGGCTTCCTCGGGCTTGCACGACGTCGCAAGCATATCGGCCGCCTTGCTGCTGGCGTCCTGCAGCGCCGTCAGCCTGGCGCGCTGGGCATCCGTCGGGTGCAGCCTCGATTCGATTTCCTCGGCCGGCCATTGCTGGCCCGAGGGTTGCGCCACGTCGCAAGGCGGCGCCAGCGACCTGCTGCGGCGCCGCTCGGTCTTCCTTTCCTGATCTTCGGCGACCGCGTTCAGCCGCGCCTTCTGCTCGTCGTTCAACAGGCCGTAAAACTTTTCCAGCGGCGGCTGCATGGTCGCAACGCCCGCGATCATGGCCTCGATGCGCTGCTGCATCGAGGCCAGCCGGCCGGACGCCGTCAGCGCGATCGAGGCCGGGCAGGCCGCCTTGATCTTCTGGGCTGAAGTGACCGACGCATTGGCGAGGTCGTCGAGCGCTGTGCGCTGCGCCTCGGTCGGCTCGATCGTCTGCGCAATCAGGTCGATCGGCAGCCCTGCGATTTCGCGGCTGTCCTCGCCGCAGAGCAGCGCCAGCCGGTCGGGCCCGCCGGCAGAACCGCGCGGCGGCAGGTAACCCGAAAGGCCCTGATAGTCGTAGGGCCCGAACAGGCCGGCATAGATATCGTCATAGCCGTAGTACCAGAACGGCGCTCCGACGCGCGGCCCCCACAGCGCATAGTCATACATATCGAAATAGGCGAACGGCCAGAACAGCGGCCCGACCCAGCCATATCCGCCATTGCCATGCCGCCACCAGCCGCCGCTCCGGCCCCGCCCATAGTGCCAGCCCGCCAGCGCTGCACCCGCGGTGACGCTGGCGCGCATCGCGGGACTATGCAGGGCGGCGCTGTGGCGATAGCTGCGGGCAAGCGCGCGCGAGTTCATCGCACGGCCGCCGGCGGCGAAATTCATGCGCTGCGGCGAGAACGACCGGTGGGCGGAGAACGAACGATGTCCGGAGAATGCGCGGAAATGCGCCGCCCTGCCATGGCCGCCGCCATGATGCCGGCCCCCGAAATGGTGCCCGTGACCGCCGCCACGATGGCCGCCGCCGTGATGACCACCACCATGACCGCCGCCGCGGCCACCACCGTGGCCGCCGCCATGACCGCCTTTCGCGATCGCAAAATCCGCCACCGTCAGCGCCGCTGCGAAGACAAGCGAGGCAATCCCGACTGCGATCCTTGACATGGCACGTCCCCTCATCGTTGCACGTCCCATCGTCGCCAAGCTTGAGAGCACGCGGATGAACGCCGACTGAATGGCCGGGTTCCCGCTTCGCCCAAGGCCGCGCCCTTCGCAACCCGCCCTGTGCGGCGCACCGGTTGCGCCTGGCCAAGGCTTCGTGAAAACTGGAAACGTCATTTTCCCAGCAGGATTCCCACCCCATGCGGATTTGCGTTTTCGGTGCGGGCGCCGTCGGTAGCCATTTCGCGGTGCGTCTTGCGCGCGCAGGACATGACGTCTCCTGCGTGATGCGCGGGCCACATCTGGATGCCGTGAAAGCCAGCGCCCTGACGCTGCGGGTCGGAGATGGCGAGTTCAAGGCGAAGGTAAGGGCATCGAGCGATCCCGCCGCGCTGGGCCCGCAGGACGCCGTGATCTGCACGCTGAAGGCGACGGGCCTGCCGAGCCTCGCCGACAGATTGCCGCCGCTGCTCGGCGAAGATACGGCAGTCGTGTTCGCGCAGAACGGCATTCCCTGGTGGTACGATATCGGGCTCTCGTCAAAACACCCGCCGGTGCCGGATCTCGCCTTCCTCGATCCCGGCGGCCGTTTGCGCGCGGCGATCCCGAAGCAGCGGATCGTCGGCGGTGTGGTGTTTTCGTCCAATGAGATCATTGCGCCCGGCGTGGTCGCGAACCTCTCGCCCGAGCGCAACCGCCTCCTGATCGGCGAGTGCGACGACCGTGCCAGCGAGCGGGTCGCAAAGCTACGCGCGGCGCTGAACGACGCCGCGATCGAATCGCCCGAAATTGCCGAGATCAGGGAGACGATCTGGTCAAAGCTTCTGACCAACATGTCGATGTCGGTGCTGTGCCTTCTGACCGGGCAGACCGCGCGGGCGGTGCGCGATGATCCTGATCTCGCCGATATCGTGCCGCGCCTGCTGGAGGAAGCCAACAGCGTCGCGCAGAGCTGCTTTCCATCCGTCAAGCGCGTGACGCGCACCGGCCCGGCGCCGGACCACAAGCCGTCGATCCTGCAGGATTACGAGCTTGGCCGCGCCATGGAGATCGACGTGCTGGTGCGCGCGCCTGCTGCGTTTGCGCGCGCCGCCGGACTTTCGACACCGATGCTCGACATGATGGCCGCGCTCGCCATCCGCCAGGCGCGCGCCAAGGGGCTTTATCAGGGCTAGCCGAGCTGCCCGGCGCGGAGCCGGTCAGATGGCCTGCAATCCCAGCCGCTGAAACAGTTTTCGATCGGCCTCGTGCTCCGGATTGCCGGCCGTCAGCAAGGTGTCGCCGACGAAGATCGAATTCGCCCCCGCGAAGAAGCAGAGCGCCTGCGTCTCATCGCTCATCGCCGAGCGGCCCGCCGACAAGCGGACATAGGATGTCGGCATCATGATGCGCGCCAGTGCGACGATCCGGACGAATTCGATTGGCGCGATCGGCGCGGATTCCGCGAGCGGGGTGCCGGCGATCGGAATCAGCATGTTGATCGGAACGCTTTCCGGCGGCTCCGGCAGGTTCGCAAGCGTCACCAGCATGTCGACGCGGTCGGCTTCCTGCTCGCCCATGCCGAGGATGCCCCCGCAGCACACCTTCATGCCGGATTGCCGGACATTCTCCAGCGTGGCGAGGCGATCGCGAAATGTGCGCGTTGACGTCACCTGCGGATAATAGGTCTCCGACGTATCGATATTGTGGTTGTAGTAGTCGAGACCGGCCGCGCTGAGGCGATCCGACTGCGCGCGGTCAAGCATGCCCAGCGTCATGCAGGTCTCGAGCCCGAGCGCCTTCACCGCACCGACGATTTCAACGATGGCGTCCATGTCTCTCGGTTTTGGGTTCCGCCACGCGGCGCCCATGCAATAGCGCGTCGCGCCGCCGTCCCGCGCTTTCCGCGCCTCCGTGACGATTTTTTCGGCGTCCATCAGCTTCGAAGCGGCCAGCCCGGTCGAATGATGCGAGGACTGGCTGCAATAGCCGCAATCTTCCGGGCAACCGCCGGTCTTGATGTTGAGGAGCTTGCTCAGTTGCACGCGATTGGGATCGAAATTCTGCCGATGAACGGACTGCGCCCGGAACAGGAGATCGTTGAACGGCAACTGGTAGAGCGACCAGGCGGCCTCGCGCGACCACGCGGCTGAACCGGCAGGCGGCATCGCCGCGGTCAACGCTTCATCCCGTACTTCGAGCATCCTTCAATTCTCCCCAATTGCGTCGCATCCGGCCGTCATTGCACGGCGACGCGGCCGATGCCAGCGTCGCTGCGCTACACCTGCGAAAAGTTGATCGCGGATATAATCGGACATTGACCACGCCGTAGCCGCCGTATCACTCTTGCACTTCAAAGAAAAAGAAACAGGCGGGAACCAAACATGCATGTCAAAGGCAAGGTCTGTGTCGTCACGGGAGCTGCGAGCGGCATCGGTGAAGCGGTGGCTCGAGCCTACGCGGAAGCCGGCGCGCGCGGCGTCGTACTCGCCGACCTCAAGACCTCGCGTGACAGGCTGGCGAAAGTCGCCGGCGACATCGACGGCCTGCCGATAACAGCCGATGTCGGGCTGGAAGAGGACATCAAGGCGCTGATCGCCGCGGCCGAAGACAAGTATGGCCCGGTCGACGTGTTCTTTTCCAACGCCGGCCTGTCGCGCAAGGGACAGGAGACCGCCTCCGACGCCGACTGGGACGTGAGCTGGCGCGTTCATGTCATGAGCCATGTGTTCGCGGCGCGTGCGCTGGTGCCGGGCATGCTCGCCCGCGGCTCCGGCTATCTGCTCAACACGGCTTCCGCGGCGGGCCTGCTGGCCTCGCTCAACTCGATGCCCTACGGCGTGACGAAGAATGCGGCGGTGGCGCTCGCCGAGCATCTCGCCATTCAGTATGGCGACCGCGGCATCCGCGTCTCCGTGCTGTGCCCGCAATCGGTGCAAACAGCGATGACGACGCCGGGCCCGAGCGCGGCGCGGGTCGACGGTGTGCTGCAGCCGCCGGAAGTGGCGCGCATGGTGATCGAGGCGATGGCGGAAGAACGCTTCCTCATTTTGTCGCACCCGCAGGTCGCCGAATACATGCTGCGCAAGGCCTCCAGCCGCGACCGCTGGCTCGCCGGCATGCGCCGGCTGCGCGACAAGATCTACGGTGGGCCGGGGTCCACGTCATTGCGAGGAGCGTAAGCGACGAAGCAATCCATCTGTCCCCACGCCGCGCTATGGATTGCTTCGCTTCGCTCGCAATGACGGCTCGAGCGGCGCGAACGGCGCCAGCATCCCGGTGTAGTCCTTTACGCCCGGCGCGGCATACGAGCCGCGCCTTGACGTCGTGAGCTTCAGCCCCGCCAGCGCCTCGGCCTGCTTCACCGCGGCCGCCACGCCGTCGACCACCGGCACGCTGAATTTTCGCGACAGTTTTTGCGCGAGATCGGCCATGCCCGCGCAGCCCAGCACGATCGCTTCCGCGCCCTGGTCCAGCGCGCGGGCAATCTCGGCCTCCAGTTTCGCTTCCGCCCCCGAGCCCGGCTTTTCAAGGTCAAGCACCGCGACGTCGCAGGCCGTGACCCGCACCCGCTCGGCAAAGCCATAGCGGCGCACCAGTTCTTCGAGCGGCACGATCGAGCGCGGCAAAGTGGTGACGACGGCGATGCGCTTTGCGATCTGGCCGGCCGTCACCAGCGCCGCCTCGCAAATGCCGACCACCGGAAAGGGCGCCGCGGTCCGCGCGGCATCGAGGCCGGTGTCGTCGAAACAGGCGACGATCGCAGCATCCGCATCAGGCGCATTCAGCAGCGCCTGGATCAGGCCGGGCACAGCGAACGCCTCGTCATAATAGCCTTCGATCGAGACCGGGCCCATCGCCGAGGTGACGGCGGATATTTCGGTGCCGGGGCCAGCGACGGCGCGCGCCGCGGTGCCGATCGTTTCGGTCATCGAGGCGGTCGTGTTGGGATTGACGATCAGGATTTTTGTCATTGCGACATCGTAGCCGGGATGGCGCGCGCCGTGCAATCCGCCTCAGCGCACGACCTCGTCAATCCACGCGGCGAACGCGTCCAGCGCCTCGTCCATGACGACGCGATCGTTCCGCTCGGAGCTCTTCAGCACATGGAAGGAATGATCGGCGGCCTCAAGCAAATGCAGCGTCGCACGCGATCCCAGCCCCTTCACGACCGGTTTGAGCAGGTTCAATTCCGCCAGCGCATCGCGCGTGCCCTGCAGGAACAGCATCGGTATCTTGACCTCGGCAAGATGCTTGGCCCGGTCGCTGGACGGCTTTCCGGCCGGATGCAGGGGAAAGCCGAGAAAGGCGAGCCCGCGAACGCCCGGCAATGCCTGCAAGGCCTGCGCCTGCGACGTCATCCGCCCACCGAAGGACTTGCCGCCCGCAAGCAGCGGCAACGCGGGATAGCAGCGCGCCGCTTCCGTCACCGCCGCCCGCACCGCAGCGTGCGCCACCGCCGGCGGATCGGGCCGCTTGCTGCCTTTCTCCATATAGGGGAACTGATAGCGCAGCGACGCAATGCCGCGCTCGGCGAGGCCGGCGGCGATCGCCTCCATCGACGCATGGGTCATGCCGGCGCCGGCCCCATGCGCGAACACGCAACAAGCGCGGGGCTGCGTCGGCCGCACCAGCAGGGCCGACACCGCCTCGGAAGGACTGACTTCAATTCGCAGGCGCTCCGCAGCTTTTTCATTCATGTGATCTGCCTGACACTCCACCACATCAGGGAGCTTCTATACTGCAAAAAAGGCCGAGCTCAGCCGCGCAAGGCCCCGAGGAGCCGGATTTATGGACAGAGCCATGACGCCACTATAGGATGGCATCATATTCAATCGCACGCCGAGGGTGATTCGCCTTCCGGCGTTTTTTGCTAACAGACGGATATTGCGCGCTGATCGCGCGGGTTTGGGGAGGGGGCAGTCCATGCGCGGCTGGAGAATTGCGAAAATTGTGGGCGTGCTGGCGATCGTCGGCATCGGTTACGCCGCCTTCAAGGACGACATCGCCAAGACCTGGCAGGATCTTCATGTCAGGCTCGTCGAGCATCCGACGCCGAAAAAGACCGTCTGGCTCGACCAGGGCATAGCCAAGGAAAAGCTGAGCTGGTTCTACCACGCCGACCAGGGCACGCGAACCTTCGGCTTTCCCTACGAATGGCTGATGGCGCTCGAGCAGCCGACGATTTCGTGGGTGCCGTTCACCAAGGTCGGCCTCTTCAGCGACCCCGCCTATCTCGATCGCTACGGGTTCATTGCGGACACCATCATCCCGGGCAAGGAGGCGCTTCCGATCGGGTTCGCGAAGGGCTCCGTGATGCTCGACCCGACCGGCGCTCCGTGGAAGAACCCGCGAACCAAGCAGGAGATGCAAGGTGTCGGCCTGACCTGCGCCGCCTGCCACACCGGCAGCTTCACCTACAAAGACACCGCCGTCGTCATCGACGGCGGGCCGGCGCTGACCAATCTCTTCGGAATGAAGCAGGGCATGGGCATCTCGCTGGTGCTGACGCGATACTGGCCCGGCCGCTTCGACCGCTTCGCCGACCGCATTCTGGGACCGGACTCCACGGTCGACGACCGCGAGACGCTGAAGACCCAGCTCGACCAGGTTCTCGCCCAATACAAGCAGGTCAAGAGTCTGGAAGAACGCGTCGCCGCCCAGAGCATCCTGGAAGGCTACGGACGGCTCGACGCGCTCAACCGGATCGGCAACCAGGTGTTTTCACTCGATTTGAAGAAGCCGGAAAACTATGCCGGCTCGTCCGCGCCGGTGCATTTTCCGCGGATCTGGAACACGCCATGGTTCGACTGGGTGCAATATAATGGCTCCATCATGCAGCCGATGGTGCGCAACGCCGGCGAATCGCTCGGCGTCTCGGCGGAGCTCAACCTGACCGAGCCGTCGAAGGGCCTCTACAAATCGAGCGTCGATCTGACGTCGCTCTACGACATGGAGCAGATGATCAAGGGCGACAAGCCGCCGAACGCGAAGGACGGATTCTCAGGGCTGAAGTCGCCGAAATGGCCGGGCGAGATCCTGCCGCCGGTCGACCCGAAGCTCGCCGAAAAGGGTGCCGATCTCTACAAGACGCATTGCCAGGAGTGCCACCGCCCGCCGGTGACGAGCGCGGCGTTCTATGATTTCAACAACAAGGACTGGTGGACCAAGAACGCGGCGGGCGAAGCGATCCTCAAGGTCGAGAACGTTCCGATCTCGCATGTCGGCACCGACCCCGCGCAGGCGGCGGATATGATCGCGCGCACGGTCGCGGTTCCCGAAAACCTCGGCATCAAGAGCAGCGGTTTTGCGTTCGCGCTCGGCGAACTCGTCGAGAAGACCGTCAACGCGATCTTCGACCAGCAGAAGCCGCCGCCGAGCCCCGCGGACCGCAGCCGGATCGAGGGCTACATGCCGAACGAACTCCGCGGCGAACTCGCCTACAAGGTCCGGCCCCTGAACGGCGTCTGGGCGACACCGCCCTATCTGCACAACGGCGCGGTGCCGACCATCGACGATCTGCTTGGCGATCCGGAGCAGCGGCCGAAGAAATTCTATCTCGGCAGCCGCGAATACGATCCCGTGAAGCTCGGCTACAAGAGCGACCCGATCGCGGGCGGCTTCGAGTTCGACACTTCCATCCGCGGCAATTCGAACCGCGGCCACGAATTCCGCAAGGACTACGACAAGAACAAGGAGATCAAGGGCGTGATCGGGCCGGCGCTGTCGGTGGACGACCGCAAGGCGCTGATCGAATATCTCAAGACGCTTTGACTGCGCATGCACGCGGCCGCGGCCGGGCATCGCCCGGTCGCTGGCGATCTCTGACGCAACACCGCGCAGATGATCAGGCGGCGCGTCCTTACCGGCTCGCCACCAGCCGCAACTGCGGCTTGATCGTTTCTTCCAGTTCCGACTTGAGCTGGTGCACGCGCGGATCGTCCGAGTGCGCCGCACAGACCGCATATTGGTTGACCGAGCGCTTCAGGGCCTGCCGCTCTTCCGCGGTCCGCGTCACCTCCGGGCTGGACAGCCTCAGCACCATGCCGCCAAGTTGCACCAGCACTTCGTCGAGCGCCCGATCCATTCGTGCAAATTGATTCATCGCACCACTCCCTCGAAAAGGAGTAATGAGCGGCGCGCCCGCACGTTCCCCGCGCGCTCGGTTACAGATAACCAGAAGTAAACAGCGACAGCCTATCATCTCGCCCCGCGCATCTGATTGCCGAAATCACTCTCAATTGATGGAAATCGGCCGGTTCGCATTAGGTCCCATGGCGCGATTGCGGCGGCCCGGCCCGTTACCTATGCTGCCAGCTCATTCCACGTGAGGCCTCGCATGACTACGCCGCTCGATCCCGTCGTCGCCCAGATCATTCCGCTGTTGCCGCTGCGCGATCCCGCGACGATGACGCCGCAAGCCTGCCGCGATGACCTGCGCGCCCTCGCCGCCGCACGCGCAAAAGTTCCGCCGCCGCCGGTCGCGAGCACGGAAGACATCAAGGTGAAAGGCGCAGCCGGGTTCCTCGGCGCGCGGGTCTACCGGAACTCGAACGACAAATCGCCGACGGTGGTATTTTTCCACGGCGGCGGCTGGGTGGCCGGCGATCTCGAAACCCACGACCGGCAGGCACGCTGGCTCGCGATCGAGACCGGCGCGGTCGTTATTTCCGTCGATTATCGCCGCCCGCCCGAGGTGCGCTTTCCCGGCGCGTTCGAGGACGCCTTTGCCGCGACCAGGGATGTCATCGCCCGCATCGCCGAGTTCGGCGGCGATGCCGCGCGCGTCGGCGTCGCCGGCGACAGCGCCGGCGGCAATCTCGCGGCCACCACCGCGATCGCCTGCCGCGACGCCGGCATCAGGCTGGCCGCGCAACTGCTGGTCTATCCCGTCACCGACGTCCTCGGCAATTTCACCGACACCAGGGAGAACGCACGCTTCCCCTCGCGCGCTGAGAACGCCGACGGCTATTTCCTCACCCGCGCGACCATGGAATGGTTTTGCGGGCATTATCTGGAAGATCGCGCCCACGGCGCCGACTGGCGCGTCTCGCCGCTGCGCGCCGAAAATCTCGCCGGCCTCGCGCCGGCGATCGTCACGACGGCATGGTTCGATCCGCTGCGCGACGAGGGCAAGGCCTATGCCGATGCGCTGAAGGCCGCCGGCGTGCCGACGAGCTATTATGACGGCCTCGGCCTGATCCACGGCTATTTCGGTCTCGGCGAAGCCTCCGAGACCGCCAAGCGCGAGGCGCAACGTGCCCGGGCGGAGTTCAAGGCGCTGCTCACCGATGGGGTCTAGTACGGGACGGCGTCGGGGACGGGCCAAAAACAAAAACATCGAAAACAACCCCATGCACAGTAGATAAGGCGCTGGAGTCAGGCATCTTTTTATTCGCGTCCGGGGCTCGATACGACCCATCGGCCCGGCGGCTCATCCTCTCTCGATCGTCACCTGATCCGCAAAGCGCGCGACGTCGTCGACCCAGCACAATTCCGTGCCGGGATGCAGCAGCGCCGCAGCACCGGCCGCGACGGCGAAACGGAAGGCGTCGGCGTGGGACGCGCCTGAAGCCAGCCGCCAGATCAGTGCTCCCGGAAAGCTGTCGCCTTCCCCCGACGGCGCTCCGCGGCGTGATCTGGATCGGCGGCGCTCGTCGCGCGTCACCAGCGCCGCGCCGAGATGGCCCATCGTCAACGCGACAACGGCCGCCTTGCCGCTTTCGACCAGGCTTCTTGCGGCAGCCTCCCACGCGGAAGCATCCGACGGTTCGCTTCCGGTCAATTCACGCATCTCGCGCAAATTCGGCTTGATGAGGTCGACACCCTCGGCCACCGCGGCGCCGGCCCCGACGTGTCGAGAACGAAGCTGGCGCCGCGCGATCTGCGCCACCTGCGCATAGAAATCGCCGGGAACGCCGCCGGGCAGGCTGCCGCTCGCGACAAGGTAGCGCGGAAACGGTTTTAGCGCCGCGACGAGCTTCAAGCATTCCTTCCACTCGGACTCGTGGAGTTGCGGTCCGGGAAGAATGAAGCGATATTGCTGTTGCGCGCTGATCTCGTCGACGAAGAAGTTTTCCCGCGTCTCACCTGTACTGTCTCAGGTGTGGCTGGCGACGCCCTCCTGATCGAGCAGTTGCCGCAGCAGCCTTCCGATCGCGCCGCCCACCGGATAGATCGCGCGGGCATCGTCACCAAACCGCTGATCACCCGCGCGACATTGATTCCGCCGCCGCCGCCGGGGTCACGCCGCTGCGACCGGCCACGCAACTTGGCCACCGGCACGATTTTATCGACGGCGGTCGAGAGATCGACGGCAGGGCTCGGCGTGATCGTGACGATGTCGGTTATGGATCGTTCGAACCACGGTGGCCCGCGCCAGCGGGCACGAACTTATTGACAACCCCGGCATGTTTCGAACATGCAGGCCGCGGCTCAAGAAACCTTTATCGACTTGCCGATGTCAATAACCCAGATTAGGCGTGGCGCACGTGCTGACTTAATCGTCGAGAACCCGCGCCATCAGACGCAGGCCACGTGGTAGAGGACGATCTCGTCGCGCGCCTCAATGGCGCGCTGGCACCGTCGGCGCCCCCGAGGTCGCAGAGCTCTCATTGGCCTCGGCGAAACCAGAGAGTGGGAGCGGGTAGCTCGTGAACGTCATCCTCGTTCCTTGCTGAGAGGTCGCCTGGATGATCAGCGCCTGGCCGAGCTTGAGCTTGCCGATCAGATCGGCAGTCGCCACGGACTGCGCGACGCAGCTCGTTTCCGGGCTCGGCGGGCAACCAGGGGGCGGCATCTGCAGCGATGCCTGATAGTCAACGCTCACCTGTGGCCCCTCATTGCGTAGCAGGTCTAACATCGGCACGGTGATACGGAGCGTCTTTGCCTGCTCGCCTTCCACCTCGATGAACGCTGCGGAAAATACCGTGTGGCCCTGATCGTCGCTGGCGACCTTGGTGGTGGAGCACACCTGCTTTGCGCCGTCGGCTGTCTGATTACATGTTTTCGTCCATGGCGTGTATACCCAGGTTGGCCACAGCGGACGCGCCGGGCCCTGTGCCTGGACGCGCGCGCTCGGGAGACAGAGCACAGTGAGCACGGCCAACCCGAGCGGGATGTAAAATTTCTGGCGATGAGAATGCCACACGCGGGAACTCCGAACTTTCAGCGATCGTATTGGCCGACACTACGTCGAATGCACTACTGATATTTAGCGCAACCTTGGCGCGATACGCATTACTCGCGCTGGAGTGAAGAATTCATGAGAAAATCCTGTCCGATTTGACGGGAGGCGGACATCCACGACATCGCGGCACGCGCCTCGGCGATTGCAGCCGCCGTGGAAGAACAAGGCGCGGCGACGCAGGAAATCGCCTGCAACGTGCAGCAAACCGCCCATGGCACCCACGCGGTCTCCACGAATGCCGCCGACGTGCAGCGCGGCGCATCGGAAACCGGCACGGCGTCGTCGCAGGTTCTCTCGGCCGCCCAGTTGCTGTCACGCGACTCGAGCCGGCTGCGGAGCGAAGTCGAGACGTTCCTGAGCAATGTGAGGGCGTCGTATGTACTGGTCGATTGCCTGCGGCTCATCGCTCTTGCCGTAGCCGCGCATGTGGGGCGCAACGACGCGGAAACCGGCGGCCGCCAGCGCGCCGATCTGATGCCGCCAGGAGAACCAGGATTCGGGGAAGCCGTGTACCAGCAGGACCAGCGGCCCCTCGCCCTGCTCGGCGATGTTGATGCGGATGCCATTGCATTCGATGATCCGTTGCGCCGGCGCGTTCATCTTTTCATTTTCTTGCGGGGTTGCGGCAAATGCCTGCGATGCGGGCGCAACGCGCCATGCCAGCGGCAGCGCGGCGGCGGCCAGGAGTTGACGTCTGTTCATGAGTTCGTCTTCCCGATCAGGCCTGTGCACGCGCGGCCGGCTGCGGCACCAGCTCCGACTGCTGCTCGCGGACGAATTCCTCGAACGTTTTCGGCCTGGCGCCGCCGATCTTTTCGATCGTATCCGTCACGGCAAAACGTGCGATCTCCGCCGAAAGGCCGGCAGCCCGCAGCGACTTCCAGAGCGCGGAAAGATGCTCGACCGCATGCGCATTCCAGCCGCGCGCAAGAACCTCGCTGCGCCACGCCTCGTCACTGATCTCCTCGTAATGCATGTCCCTGTCGAAGACGCGCGCGAAAGCGCCGACAATCTCGCGGATGGAATTGGTGCTCCCGATGACGGGAAATGCGCTTCCCGCAGGCCGCTCGGGCCCCGTGAGCAGGCCGACCGCGATCCGCGCCACGTCTTCGGCGGAGATCAACGGCAGAATGGTGTTTTCGTCGCCGAGCGGCAGGCGAATGGCGCCGCGCGCCGGCATGCTCGCACCGACGAGTCGCGCCACGTTCTCGTAGAACACGGTGGCGCGAAGATGCAGCGGGCCGACGCCCGCCCATTCGAACACCTGTTCGGAGAGATAGTTCTGCCGCATGCGCGGCGTCGGCGCATCGATCGACGATTGATACATCACGAGATTGACCAGCCGGGAGACGCCATGCTTGCGCGCCGCCAAGGCCATCGCGGCCGTCGCATCCGCCAGCCCGTCCTGCACCGGATAGGCAAAATAGATCGCCGCGACATCCTTCGCGGCCTGTTCGACCGAGCGGGCATCGAGAAAATCACCGACGAAAATTTCGGCGCCGAGCGATTTCAGGCGATCGGAACGCTCGTCGACCTGGCGGACAAAGGCACGGACGGGCACGCCGCGCCTGAGCAGCATTTCGGAGACATGGCGGCCGGTTCGGCCCTGGGCCCCGCCGGCGGCTGAGGTCACGAGGATGGGTTTCGTCATGAGAACGATCCTTTTACATCGGGGTCCGCTTTTGGTACGATCCGGTACCAGGCAATCTCGAATATGGTACCAACTAGTACCAAGTCAAGCGGAAAGTGAGGCGATGAGTCCAAAGATCAAGGCGGGCGACGGGGACGCCGATGGCGCCGAAGTGCGGAAACGAATTATCGGCGCGGCCCTTTCGGCCTTCACGGAGGGCGGCTATGCGCAAACCTCGACGCTGGAAATCGCGACGCGCGCGCGCGTTTCGAAGCGCGAGCTCTACGCGCAGTTCGGCAACAAGGAAGCGATGCTCGTCGCCTGCATCACCGAGCGCGCCCAGCGGCTGAAGGCGCCGGCCGATCTGCCCGAATTGCGAAACCGAGAAATTCTGACGGAGGTGCTCGCCGCCTTCGGCACGAGGCTGCTGACGGAGACGACCGATCCGGTCGTCGTCGCGGTATTCCGCCTCGCCATTTCAGAGACGGTGCATGCGCCAAAGGTGGCGCAGGCGCTGGATACGATCGCGCGCAAGCCGACGCGCGATGCGTTGCGCGCGATCATGGCGAACGCAAAATCGGCCGGGCTGCTCGCCGGCGATTCCGATGCGATGGCCGAAAAATTCCTCGGGCTGGTCTGGGGCGACCTGATGACCGGCCTGCTGCTTCAGGCAACGAGCCGCCCGACCGCCGCCGAGATCGCCCGGCGCGCCCGCGAGGCAACGGTCGCGCTCCTCAAAATCTATCCGGAGCCTTCAGCCGCCTCCTAGCAGACCGTTTACATCACCGGGATCGGCAGCCCGCTCAGGCCGTTTCGATCGTCACCTGATCAGCGAGGCGCGCGACATCGTCCGGCCGGCACAATTCCGTTCCCGGGTGGAGCAGCGCCGCCGCGCCGGCCGCGACGGCGAGACGGAAAGCATCCGCGCGAGAGGCTCCGCAAGCAAGCCGCCAGACCAGCGCCGCCAGAAAGCTGTCGCCGGCCCCGACCGCGCTCCGCGGCGTGATCGGGATCGGCGGCGCCCGCAAGACGCCCTCGCGCGTCACTAGCACCGCACCAAGGTGGGCCATCGTCAACGCGACGACGTTCGCCCTCCCCTTTCCGACAAGCTCCCTGGCAGCGACCTCCCACTCGTAAGCGTCCGAGGGCTCGCTTCCGGTCAGTTCGCGCATCTCGCGCAGATTGGGCTTGATGAGATCGACGCCTTCGGCCATCGCCGCAGCGAGCGCCGGCCCCGACGTGTCGAGAACGATCTTGGCGCCGCGCTGCTTTGCAATCCTCGCCACCTGTGCGTAGAAGTCGTCAGGCACGCCGTCGGGCAGGCTGCCGCTGGCGACCAGGAACCGCGGAAACGGCGCGATCTCCGCAACCAGCTTCAGGCATTGCTTCCACTCGGCTTCGCTGAGCCGCGGCCCGGGAAGAATGAAGCGGTATTGCTTGCCCGCGCCGATCTCATCGACAAAGAAGTTCTCCCGCGTTTCGCCCGCAATCGCCCAGGTGTGACTGGTAATGCCCTCGGAATCGAGCAACTGCCGCAGCAGCTTTCCGATCGCACCGCCGACCGGATAGATCGCGCGGGCATCGCCGCCGAGCCGCCGGATCACCCGCGCGACATTGACTCCACCCCCGCCGGGATGGCGCCGCTGGGTCTGGCCGCGCAGCTTGGCTACGGGGACGATCTTGTCGACCGCCGTCGAGAGATCGACCGCCGGGCTTGGAGTGATCGTGGCGATATCGGTCATCGGCTGATCTGGGCTGCTTCGAACCGCTGATGGTCCCGCATTACGGACCCGAACAGATTGGCGATCCCGGGAAGACTCGAACTTCCGACCTACGGTTTAGGAAACCGTCGCTCTATCCGGCTGAGCTACGGGACCGCGGACCTGCCTGATAAGCAGGAGCAGGCGGTTCATACCAGACCGGCCCAGCGACCGCCAGTCTTAGCTCGCGTTTCCGGCGTCCTTCAAAACCTGTTGCCTATCGCCTTCGTCTGCCGCCGGCACTTCTTCCGACAGGCCCTGCGGAGATTTCCGCCTCTGAAGGGAAAGCTACCGTCTTGGCAAAGTTACCAACCGGAATCCATTTTCCGAAGAACAAGGCCGCACCACTCGCAATGAGCCCCATTAACGTCGAGACCACTAGAAGCCCGATTTGCCTGCCCTCAGTCAACGACTGCTGATTGTTCACAACTACATACAACATCGAAACTACAGTGGCGACAAATGCGAATGACGCAACGTACAGCGTTATCCGCTTCAGGTGCATTTCTGCAGTTTCTTTGGATCTCGTCCAATCGGTTGCACCGGCGCGCTGACTCATTCCGAGGTAAAGCTCGTTCAGATATCCTGCCAACGCCACGAATGTATCGAAGTAAACAGGATTGCTCTCCGTTTCGAGTAAGAATCGTGTTTCGAAGTAGGATTCCGTTTGCGTTCCGTTATCTACCCAAATTTCCCATAGCCAAGTGCCGCCAAATCTTACGGGACCATAGATTTCTTCAACGTCTCCCACCCCCCGTTTCTTAATCAGGGCTTTCACTTCACCTTCCGTCATCGGCATATTGAGAATCCGCGCAATAATAGATTCAATTACAGCACGAACTTATACGACGACGACACTTTTGGGAAGAAGACGCGAGCCGGGCGAAAAGAGGAAATCGCCAAAATAATTGCCGCAGCCCACGAGTCGACGCGGCTCGAACCGATGCCCGCGCACGGCGGGATTCGCCTCGACCTTTCTACTCGGCCTTCCACAAGACGGTCGGCCACGCGCAGGCGCCCATGCCGGGAACGGGTTAGATGTCAGCGCGTACCGATGCGTTGGTGTCGCAGCAAGAAACCGGCAAAATAACTGCGTCCATCGATCTCCGTTACGGCCGGTTGCCACCCAGCATGAGCTGTCGGTTCAACGCAGACGATCGCGGTATGTTTCCACGAAACACTCAGTTTCTCGTCGCCGCGGCATAGCGACACCGCGCATCGACATGCGCCCGCATTCTGAACTTCCTCCGAAACGCCGAGGAACATTCGTTCGTGCGTTCAGTTCTAGAAGGACCAATCAACCTTTTGAGGAGGATATCAATGCAGAAACTTTTGGCCGCGGCGCTCTTGAGTGCCGCCGTATTTACTGCGCCTGCCTACGCGCAGTCACCCCAGCCCGCGGACCGTGCCGCTCCCGCCGCGACCACCACCAGCTCGCAGGAAAAGCTGGCTCTCAAGGGCAACTGGCGCGCATCCAAGCTGATGGGTCTCGATGTCTATAACGAGGGCAATGAAAAGCTCGGCGACATCAACGAACTGATCCTGGACAAGAACGGCAAGGTCGCCGCCGTGGTCATCGGTGTTGGCGGCTTCTTAGGGATGGGCGAGCACGACATCGCCGTCTCCATGGACAAGCTCAAATTCGTCGAGGAGCCGGCGCGCACCAGTTCGACCGCACCCGCGACGACACGTGAGACGACGACCAAGGACACGACGACCGGTGCGGCCACGACCACCACCACGACGGCGCGCACGTCCAACGCCAACGCCAACGACTGGACCCCCGACCACGCCGTGATGAGCGGCACCAAGGAACAGCTCAAGGCGATGCCGCAGTTCAAGTATTCGGACTACAACTAAGGCGTCCGACGGCTGAAGCGATCAAGGCCCCACCTCGGTGGGGCCTTTTTCATGGGCGTATCAAAGCTGCTTCAGAAATGTTGAGACTGGGCCTTCGTGTTAACCGGGACCGTGTTCTCCACTTTTTGACGAGCCGTATCAGCTTCATTGAAGCAAACAGGAACCATTCGCCTTGTATGGAGTCGATTAGATGGCCTCCCGTTTCATTCCCCCGTGATCCGGGAGCCACTGGAATGACGGCCTCGGCGCCCCGCCGCACTGAGGCCGTTCCTCCCAGATGCCGCGTGCCGATCAGCGCATGCGCCGCCGAACTCCTCCGTCCGTCTGCCTCGCGTCAGCGCTCAAAGGAACGATCCGGCTCAGGGCAGCTTGCCCTTCGGGCAATCTGTTCAATCTGTTGAAGAGAAACCAATGCGTGATGACATGAATCGTCGCGGAAGCGGCATGAGCACGGCCGCTATCGCCGCTATTGCTGCCTTCTTCGTCTTTGCTGTTCTATTCATGTGGGCACCTTGGAGCGGACCACGGGTAGCCGACAACACTGGGCCGGGCACGACAACCGGTTCGACGACGGGTCCTGCGACACCGGCATCGCCGACAGCACCCGCACCTGCTGCGCCTTCCACGACAAAGTAGCGATATGGAAACCGCCAAGGACCTTTGCGTTCTTGGCGGCCTCGTGCATCGGCAATCATCAGCACCGGCGCTTGGTTACGGCGCCGAGCTGCAAAGCCCTACGCCTTGATGTTGTTCTCGCGGACGACCTGGCCCCAGATGCCGACCTGCTTGGCGAAGAAGGCCGAAAACTCCTTGCCGTCGGCGAGCAGCAGCGTCATCTGTTGCGTCTCCTGCAACTGCGCGGCCACGGATTGTTCGCTCAAGATCTCCTTCACCGATTTCGCCATGCCGGCGACGACGTCGGCCGGCGTATCCTTGGGCGCAAAGATGCCCCACCAGGCCAGCGTCTCGAAATCGGGGAAGCCCGCCTCGATCGCGGTCTGCGTGTCCTTGAGCGCCGTCATCCGCTCGCGCCCCATCTGCAGGATTGGCCGCAGCCTGTTGGTGCCGAGCTGCGCGGTGATCAGCGCCGCCGATCCCACGATCATGTCGACATGGCCGCCGAGCACGTCGTTCATCGCCGGGCCGCCGCCGCGGTAGGGCACATGGACGATCTCGACGCCGGCCTTCTTGCCGAGCACCGTCATCGCCAGATGGCCGAGGGTGCCGATGCCGACGGAAGCGTATTTCACCGCGCCCGGCTTTTCCTTGCAGGCGGCGACGACGTCGGCAAAGGTCTTGTAGGGACGCTCCGCATTCGCGGCGACGACATAGGGCGCGGTGCCGACCAGAAACACCGGCATCAGGTCCTTCTCGACATCGAGGCCCGGCTTTTCCAGGATCGAGGGAATCACGGCGTGAGAATCGAAGGTCACCAGGAACGTCGCGCCGTCAGGCGCGCTCTTGGCGACCTGGATGGCGCCGAGCGAGCCGGCGGCGCCGGACTTGTTCTCCACCAGCACGGTGCGGCCGAGCTTCGTCTGCAAATGCGCCTGCAACAGCCGCGCCAGCGCGTCGGTCGATCCGCCGGGCGGAAACGGCACCACCAGCGTCATGTTCTTGGCCGGCTGCGCCAGCGCCGGCGTCACCGCAAACGCGGCTGACGCCGCAAGCAAGTTGCGTCGTGTGATCTTCACCTGAACTCTCCTCCCAATGGCGCCTGCGATTTTTTTGTTTTTGTTCGCCAGGCTTGATTTTAAGTGCCGAAGCCGGACCCGGCTTTCTTGTATTCGGGCCGCGGCGGGCTGAAGATGTCAAGCACGCGGGCGCCTTCCGGTCCAGCCCGCATGGTGTGCGGCACGTTTCCCGGGGTGCGCCAGAAATCGCCCTTCCTGACCGGAATTTCCTCCCCGCCCTGGACGCGGATCGCCGAGCCGTCGAGCAGCACGCCCCATTGCTCCTCGGGGTGATGATGCAGCGTGCCTTGCGCGTGCGGCCCCAGCGTCACCACCGAGAGCATGGCGTGCTCGCCGGAGAAAATGCGCGTGGTGACGCCGGCGGCAAGCTCGCGAAACAGGCCGTCGGCCGGGTTGTCCAGATTGTGGAATTCGTCCTTCTGACTCATGGTTCCTCCGTCAGCGCGGTTGCTGGCTTCACGACTTGCCGTAGCTGCCCTGGTAGCGGCCTTCGCGAATCGAGATGATGGTCTGCTCCTCGCGGGCGATCTGGGCGCGCACCGCCTCCAGCAGGGTGGCCGCGATCGAGGCGGGAAACGACACCACACCGTCCTCGTCGCCGACCACGATATCGCCGGGGGAGATCACCGAGCCGCCGATCGAAACCGGCACGTTGATTTCCCCGGGGCCGCTCTTGTAGGGCCCGCGATGGATGGCGCTGCGCGCAAAGCATGGAAATTCGGAGGCCGCGAACGAAGCGGCGTCGCGGATCGCGCCGTCGATCACATAGCCGGCGGCGCCCCTGTATTCGGCGATGTTCTTCATGATCTCGCCGACCAGCGCCCGCGTTTCGTCGCCGCCGCCATCGACGACGATGACGTCGCCGGGGCCGACCAGTTCGAGCGCCTTGTGGATCGCCAGATTGTCGCCCGGCCGGGTGCGCACCGTGAAGGCGACGCCGACCAGCTTGCTGCCGCGATGGAAGGGCCGCAGGCCGACCGCCCCCGGCAGCCGGGCAAGATTGTCAGAGATGACGGAGGTCGGCGCGCCCCTGAATGCCTCGATCAGGTCGGGCGCGGGCTTTGGCACGCTCTCCATGGCGATGGTAATGCTCATCCGGATTGTTTCCCCCTGTGCGTGGGCCGTCGCCATTTTCGGCGGGCGCGGCCACTTGAATTCTTCCCTGCGGCAAAACCAATAGCATTCCGCAGGAGCAGCTATAATGGATTTGCAACACGCCGGGCGGCATCGCTGCAATGCCCGATGATCGGGTTCCGTCCAAGGCCCCTAAACCCGGCTTTCCGATCGTCCGGCCGACCAGACGAGCGCTCATGGCGCATATCGCCCCCGCGACGTGAAATCGCACTTGCCTCGCCACACTTGTTAACATCAGTTTAACCATACCGTTCGACGTTAGAACCGGATCCGACCATTCAAAACCCCATCGCCTCGCAATGTTGTTCAAGAACCTTTCGCCCTCACCCGCGCTTTCGATTGTTCAGTTCTCCGACATCGACGCCTTCCGGCCGGTCGAGTTCGTCGCGGATGCACGTAGCGTCCCGCTGACCCTTGCCAATTTCCATACCGCGCGCGCGATGGTGCAGCTGCCCCATTGCCAGATCACCGTGCTCACCTCGTTTCCCCGCATCGTCGACGTCAGCTACCGGGTGGCCCATGGCGTCGTCATCTTCCAGCTCCAGGACGCCTATGAAGTATCGGTCAACGGCCTGTCCGTGGACCGCCCGACCTTTGTCGGCATGCGCGGCAATCTGGACCTGCAGTTCGTCGAGCCCCACGGATCGCTGCACGCCATCATCACCCTCGGGGCCAGCCTGCGCGACCGCGAATGGTTCGATACGCCGGACGAGCTGTGCCCGTACACGCCGCACGCCGACGACCTTGCGATGGTTCGATCCGTCACCGCCCGCATTCTGCAGACGGCTTCCGCCAGGCCGGACCTTTTGCACGAGCCGGGCTCGGCGCTAGCCCTCCAGGAAGGCCTGCTGCTCGCGATCGACGAGATGTTCCGCCGCAGCCGAACGCCGGAATTGACCAACCGGATTGCCAGCAGAGGCTATTGCCGGCTCGTTCGCATGATCGACGAATATGTCGCATTCCACGCCGCCTCGGCGATCTACAGCGCCGACCTCGCCGAACGCTGCGGCGTGTCGGTGCGAACGCTGGGCACGGCGGTGGCGACCGTTCGCGGCATGAGCCTGCACCGCTACTTGCGGCTCAGGCAGCTTTGGTCGGCCCGCGCACAGCTCGTGAAAGGGTCCGACGCCATCACCGTGACGTCCTGCGCCCGCGCCAACGGCTTCCATCACATGGGCGAGTTTGCAAGGCTGTACCGCGCCACGTTCCACGAAACGGCGTCGCACACGCTGGCCCGCGCCCGCGGGGGCTGACTGATTCTTGCCACAATGTGGCGTGCTTATCCGCTCGCCTTCAGATGGCGCTGTTAGAATCACTGCAACATCTCGCCTGGAACTTTGCTTTGCCTTTGAATTTCTTCAGGATTTTTAAGGGCCTGGCACTGTGTTCCGGCGGTCACATGCTAGAGGTAAGCTCACAACGCCAGCGGGAAAAGCGTGCAATTTCGGCGTGACAGCGCTGCCAAAATGATGACAATCGACTCATTCAAAGTTCCCTAGAGAATTCGACTGGAGCATACCGTCCGTGATCGCCTCACGTGCATCTTCATTTGTTATTGCCACGATCGGCGGCTTCGTCGTTCTGGCGCCGATGCGTTGTGAGGCGCAGTGGTGGCGCAGCGCGCCCGTTGATTTCGAATCCTGCGCCGACGTGGCCGAGAAGGCGAAGACCAAGGAAGAAAAGACGGCGAAGCTGGCCGAGTGTAACGCGAAGTTCGCCGGCCGCCGCAAGGCAGGCGGCGGTTACACCTATTACGATTTCATGCAGGACCGGACCTTCGACATCGCGGGTCCCAACCCGACGCCGGAAGAGCAGAAGAAGATCGACGAGCAATATACCGCCTATCTCGAACGCGAGCGGCGCAATCACGCCGCGGCGCAGGCGGCGGCAGCCAGGCAGCAACAGGTGGAGCCCCCGCCGCCGGCGCAAAGCGTCCAGCAAGGCATCCAGCAGATCTCGCTGCGCGAGGAGCCGGCCCCTCCGCCGGTCGAAATCGAGAAGGTGCCGATCCCGGTGGCGAGCCCGGTCAAGCAGGCCGCCCGGCTGAGGGCCGCCCATTGCGCCAAGAACCAGTTCTCCTGTGAATGGCCGCGGCTTTCCGAAAGCATCAACGAGCTGAAGCGGATGCTCAATCCGCAACAACAGCAGCAGCAACAGCAGTCCAAGCAGAAGAAGGGCTGACGTTCAGCCCGTCAGTGCGTGCGCACCCGCTTGACGCGGCGCGGCTTGACGACCGGCGCGACAGCGGCGCGTGACGCCGCGCGCTGCTCCTGCAACCTCGCATCATAGCCCGGTGACGGCGTCACCGTCGGCGGCACGGCACGGGCCGCCGTCGACACCGCGCCCGCCAAGGCCACCGCGATCACCGCCAGATACATTCGTTTCATTCGCCTCTCCTCACGCACCCATCCTAGAGCCCAGCCGGACCAGCGACAATTCACAGAAGGGGCATCGTTCAGCCCGCGTGTATCTGTTCCGGCGTCAGGGCGGGCGATCCCTTGCCCTCGCGCTCGGCCTGCCGGATCAGTTCCACGATCCGGCGCGACAGCGGCGCCGCCAGGCCGCGGCGCGCGGCCATTTCGGTGATGACGCCCTGCAGATAATCGACCTCGGTGCGCCGTCGGTGCTGCAGATCTTCCCACATCGACGAGCGCGCCTCGGGATCGATCTTCATGGTCCGTCCGAGCAGCACCTCGAAGATGAAGTCCGGCAGGCGCAGCAGCGACGGCAGCCATGCGAGCGGGATCGGCGTCGGCGAGACCGGCGTGACGCCCTCGGCCTTGATCGCCGCGAGCGCTTCGGCGACCTGGTCGGCGAACAGGCGCCGCCATGGCCGCAAGCCGATTTGCTGACGCAGCGGCAGATCGGCCAGCGCATTGAGCGCGTTGTTGAGGTTGAGCACGAGCTTGCCCCATTGCACACCCTCGATGTTATCGGTGGCGCGCATCCTCAGGCCCGGCACCGACAGCTTCCCCGCCGTGCCCGCCTCGTCCTGCTCGATCACGATGTCGCCGGAAGTGGCGCGGTGAAACCGCCCCTCGCCGAGCGCAATCACGTTGAACGGCACCATGCCGCCGAGCACACGCCGCCCCGGCAGGCGCTCGCGCAACACCGCCGTATTGCCGACGCCGTTCTGCAGGCTGACGATGACGGCATCCGATGGCGCGTGCTTCGCGATCACCTCGGCCATCGCAGGCGTGTCCGCGCTCTTGACCGTGACCAGCACGATGCGAGTGGCCTCGAAAACGGAAGGATTTTCCGACAATACGAACCGATCGCTGGTGATGATCTGATCGAATCCTTCAAGACTCGTCGGCCGCAGGCCGCTCGCCTCGATTTCGGCGATGATGCGCGGACGCGCCAGCAGCGCAACGCTGTGGCCGCCGGCGGCCAGCATGCCGCCGACGAAGCAGCCGATGCTGCCCGCCCCGGCAATGCCGATCGCTTGGCCCGAAACCATTTCGCCACCACCGCGTTGCACCCGGCTTTGAATAGCAGAGCGCGCCGACCATGCCTATCGCAGGGCGCTGGCTGCCCGCTTCTTGTAACAGCGATGGCCCGCCGTTATGTTTCGTGCGGGGCTACGGAGGAGACGACCATGGGTTTACTCGACGTACTCAATGGCATGCAGAATGGCCCGCGTGGCCCGAGCACCCCGAGCGCACAATCCAATAGCGGCGGCGGCATGTCGCCGATGACGATGGCGATCCTCGCGCTGCTCGCCTGGAAAGGCATCAAGCATTTCACCGGCAATCAGGCCGGCTCCGCGCCACGCCCCGCACCTGCACCAGCACCGGGCAATGTGACTGCCGGCATGCCTGGCGGCGGCGCGGGAGGCATGAGCGACCTGCTCAAAGGCGGATTGGGCGGCCTGCTGGCGGGCGGCGCGGCCGGCACTATCCTGAGCGGCGGCCTCGGCGACCTCCTGAAGCAGTTCCAGCAGAACGGACTGGCCGATCAGGCCGACTCCTGGGTCAGCAACGGTCCCAACAAGCAGGTCTCACCCGGCGATCTCGCCAACGCGCTCGGCGCCGACCAGATCGACTCCCTCGTCTCGCAAAGCGGCCTGTCGCGCAACGAGTTGCTGCAAGGCCTCAGCCAGTATCTACCCGACGTCGTCAATCACCTGACACCGGACGGGCGCCTCCCGAACGAGAACGAATTGTCCGGCCGGATTTGACGCCGCGCACCGCGTTTTAGGAGTCTCACGCGGCGCGCGGTCCGCGCCGTGCCACTTCACCATCGACGCATCGGAGAGGACAGCCATGAGCGGCATTATCTGGATCATCGTCGTCGGCTTCATCGCCGGCATCATCGCGCGGCTGCTTTCGCCCGGCCCGAACAACCCGAGCGGATTCATCCTGACGACGGTGCTCGGTATCGCCGGCGCGTTTCTGGCGACCTTCATAGGCCAGGCGATCGGCCATTACGGCCCCGAACAGGGCGCCGGCTTCATCACCGCCACCATCGGCGCGCTGGTTGTGCTGTTCATCTGGAACCGGCTGGTGGCAAGCCGCGTGATCTCGGACCCGGGGAATAGATAAGATTCTCGTAGGGTGGGCAAAGCGAAGCGTGCCCACCATGTCACCTCGATTGGAATGGTGGGCACGGCGCGAGAACGCCTTTGCCCACCCTACGACACCTCGCAATGACGAGACGCTTCCGATCACAGCACCAGATGCATGCCCGCATCCATGCGGACGAACTCGCCGGTCATGTTGCTCGACGCCGGCGACGCCAGGAAACACACGAGCTGCGCGATGTCCTCCGCGGTGGAGGCGACCTTGAGCGGCACCTTCGCCACCACGGCATCGCGCACCGCCTTCGCGCCGGCCTCGCCGCGCCCCTTGGTGAACCAGGGCGTATCGATATAGCCGGGGCACACCGTGTTGACGCGAATCAAGGGCGCCAGCGCACGCGCCAATGATTGGGTCATCGTGTTGAGCGCGCCCTTGCTCGCGGCATAGGCGACCGAGGAGCCGCCGCCGGAAATGCCGGCGACCGACGAGACGTTGACCACCGCCGACGGCGTGCCGGAGGCTTTCGCGCCGGCCTCGAGCTGCGCGCGCGCCGCGCGGATCATCTGGAACGGCCCGATCGTATTCACCGCGTAGATGCGCTGGAAATCCTCCGCCGAAAGCCCATCGAGATCGTGATGCGGCACATGCTTGGTGGTGCCGGCATTGTTGACGAGCACATCGAGCCGGCCCCACGGCGCGGCGGCGGCTGCGATCTTCCTGCAATCCTCATCGCGCGAGACGTCGCCCTGCACCACCACGACCTCGGCGCCGGCGCTGCGGCAGAGATCGGCCGTGGCTTCAGCTTCCGCCTTGCTGTTGGAATAGTTGACGACGATGCGCGCACCGCCCTTTGCCAGAATGGCGGCGGTGGCGGCCCCTAGGCCCGAAGCTGAACCGGTGACAATCGCGCACAAACCATCCTTCGACATCCGCATTTCCTTCTTTGATCTTTTTGGCTGGGGTTCGAACCGCCCGTTGGCAAGGCTAAGGCCTACCATATCGCGCGGCCCATCGCGCGCAACCTTGCGGTAGTCCGTTTCGCGGAATTTATTCTTGTCCGCGATCATCATGCCGCTGTCGCAGGCCGCCCTGCGGACAGCGCTTGTCAGGGGCATGGCTTTTGCCCATCATAAAGCGCAAGAAAAGACCGCGGCCGGCCCCGGCACTATCAGTTGGGATTGGCATGCCAATTTCAAATCGGGGAACGCTGTGGCGGAGAGTGAGAACATCGTTGCCGAGACCGCGGAGAAAATCTTCGCCGATCTCGCCGACGCCCAAACCATCAATCACGACAAGAAGGGCGAATGGAAAGCGCCGCTGTGGCAGGCGCTGACCGACGCCGGCCTGCCGCTGTCCTGGGTGCCGGAGGATTGCGGCGGCTCGGGCGCTTCGCTTGCCGAAGGTTTCAGCGTGCTCAGCGCAGCCGGCCGCTTTGCGGTCGCCGTCCCCCTCGCCGAAACCATGCTGGCCGGCTGGCTGCTGGCGCAGGCCAGAATCGCCTCGCCCGACGGCGAGATGACGGTGGTGCCCGCGAGCCCGAAGGACCGGATTACCGTCAATGCCGATGGCAGCCTGTCGGGCCGGGCGCGCGGCGTGCCGTTTGCCAAGGTCGCCAGGCATTTTGCCGTGCTTGCGAGCGATGCGAAGGGAAGTTTCTCGATTGCCCTCGTCGATGCCGGCAAATGCCGGATCGAGTCCGGGCTCAATCTCGGGGGCGACAATTCCGATGTCGTTACGCTGGACAAGGTGCAGCCAGTCGCGAGCAAGCCGGCGCCGCAAGGTTTTGACCAGACCCGGCTGATGCTGATGGGCGGCGTCGCGCGTTCCCTGCAGATCGCGGGCGCGCTGGAATCGATGCTGGAAATTTCCGTGCGCTATTCCAACGAGCGCGTCGCCTTCGAGAAGAAGATCTCGAAGTTCCAGGCGGTGCAGCACAACCTCGCCCGGCTCGCCGGCGAATCGGCGGCGGCACTCGCTGCGGCTACCTCCGCTGCGGACGCCATCGCGAACGCGACCTCGTTCAACGACGAAGTATTTCTCGAAGCAGCGGCGGCCAAGATCCGCTGCGCGGAAGCGGCGGAAAAAGGCGGCGGCATCGCCCACCAGGTGCACGGCGCGATCGGTTTTACCATCGAGCACATCCTGCATCGCTATTCGCTGCGGGCGCTGGCCTGGCGCGACGATTTCGGCTCGGAAAGCTACTGGGCGGTCGAGCTCGGCAAGCTGGTTTGCAATCGCGGCGCCGATGAATTGTGGCCGCTGGTGGCCTCGCGCTGATACCGACACCGATTTAGCTGGCTTTAGAAGTCGAGACACATCAATGACCGCAGCCCTTCGTTTCGATCCGATCCGCCTGCCGGAAAAATGCGAGCAGTTGCGCAAGGAAGTCCGCGCCTTCCTTGCGGAAGAAATCGCCGCCGGCACCTTCGATCCGCACAAGCCGAACCGCGAAGACACCGACGTGCCGGAGTTCTCCCGCAAGGTCGGCGCGCGCGGCTGGCTCGGCATGACCTGGCCGAAAAAATATGGCGGCCACGAGCGCTCGTTCCTCGAGCGCTATGTCGTCACCGAGGAAATGCGCGTGGCGAACGCGCCGACGCGGCGCTTCTTCGTCGCCGACCGCCAGAGCGGCCCGGTGCTGCTGAAATACGCGCCCGAGCACATCAAGATGGAAATCCTGCCGCGCATCTGCAAAGGCGAGATCTGCTTTGCGATCGGCATGAGCGAGCCGAATTCCGGCTCGGACCTGTTCGCGGCAAAAACCCGCGCCACCAAGACCGACGGCGGCTATCTCATCAACGGCACCAAGATCTGGACCTCCTCGGCCCATATCGCCGACTACATGATCGCGATCTTCCGGACGTCGCCGCCGACCAAAGAGAACCGCCGCCATGGGCTGACACAGTTCCTGGTCAAGATGAAGCAACCGGGCATCCAGGTGAATCCGATCGGACAGATCACCGGGCAGTACGAGTTCAACGAGGTCGTGTTCACCGACTTCTTCGTCCCGGACGACCACGTGCTCGGCGAAATCGACGGCGCCTGGAAGCAGGCGACGAGCGAGCTCGCCTATGAGCGCTCTGGCCCCGAGCGCTTCCTCGAGACCTATTACGTGCTGACAGAGCTGGTCCGCGCCGTCGGCAACAACCCGGATACCCGCAGCGCCGAGGGCATCGGCCGCCTGGTGGCGCAGGTCCACACCATGCGGCGCATGTCGGTATCGGTGGCGGGCATGCTGCAGGCCGGCAAGGAGCCGGTGGTCGAGGCATCCATCGTAAAGGACATCGGCACCATCTGGGAGCAGCAACTGCCGCATCGCGTGCGCGAGCTCGCCGCGTTCGTGGAGGAAACCGCGACCAACCGCGAGACGCTGGAGAAGCAGCTCGACTTCGCCACCAAGACCGCGCCAAAGCTGACGATCCAGGGCGGCACCACCGAGGTGCTGCGCGGCATTATCGCCCGCGGACTTGGGTTGCGCTAACGCGCAGCCTGGTCTGCACCAATTCAACGAGGAAACCTTATGACCAAATACATTGATATCGGCGTCGAGAAGCACGGTCACGTCGGCCTGATCGAAATCCGCAAGCCCCCGCTCAATTTCTTCGACGTCTCGCTGATCAACCAGATCGCGGACGCGCTGGAGGAATTCGACGCCGACATTGAAATCCGCGCCTCGGTGCTCGCCGCCCAAGGCAAGGCGTTCTGCGCCGGCGCCGATTTCTCCGATCCGAAGCGGCAGGAGCAGGAAGAGAGCGCGAAAAAAGATCCCGCGGCGAACCTGCCGATCAACCATCTCTACGTTCAGGCCGTGCGCATCTTCCGCAACAAGAAGCCGATCGTCGCCGCCGTGCATGGCGCGGCCATCGGCGGCGGACTCGGCCTTGCCGTATCGGCCGACTTCCGCGTCACCTGCCCCGAAGCGCGCTTCGCCGCCAATTTTACAAAACTCGGCTTCCACCCGGGTTTTGGCCTGACCGCCACGCTGCCCGAGCTGGTCGGCAAGAACAATGCGGAGCTGATCTTCTACACGAGCCGCCGCGTCACCGGCGAAGACGCCACCAGGATGGGCCTCGCCAATATCTGCGTGCCGCAGGACCAGGTCCGCGCAGAAGCAATGAAGCTCGCCGCCGAGATCGCCGAATGCTCCCCGCTCGGCCTGATTTCGACCCGCGCCACCATGCGCGCCGGCCTCGCCGACCGCGTGCTCGCCGCCACCAACCACGAGCTCGTCGAACAGACCAAGCTGCGCGCGACCGAGGATTTCAAGGAAGGCGTCAAGGCCACCGCCGAACGCCGCGTCGCGAACTTCAAGGGGCGGTAACGCGCCGAACGCCACCACGCAGGATGAGCAGAGCGACTTGTCCGCCGTAGCTCGCAGAGCGAAGGCGGAAGCGTGTCCACCATCGCGTGGCGCGTTCGACGATAGAGGGTGGGTACGGCGCTCACGCGCCTTTGCCCACCCCACGTTCTCGCGCCGGGCGAATGATCCTTTAACGCTCTCCTCGATATAGTCCGGCGGTTGGCGGCCGGCAGGCCGCGAGAGCATCGTCCCATGACCGGCTGGCTATTTCTGATCATTGTTTCAACGCTGGTGATGACGCCGGTCTACCGCTTCATCATGCTGCGAATTGCTGTCTCCGCCAGACCGGCAAGTTTCCTCGCGGTCGCGGTTATCAGCATTGCCGCAAGCTTTGCCCTGTACCGGAGCGATCCTCGCGGCATCGCAGGTCCCGGCTACCTGCTGATTTTCGTCGTTGGCCCCTTCACCATCGGGTGGCTGGTCTGTGGGTTGGTAAATCTGATGGCTTGGGGCTTGCGGAAACGCATCGCCTCTTAAGCGCTCGGGCACGTAGCGCGTAGGGTGGGCAAAGCGCAGCGTGCCCACCATTCTCATCGAGTATCACAGATGCATGGTGGGCACTTCGCTGGCTCCTTTGCCCACCCTGGGCAGTGCGCCGCTAGCCCCCCAGCTTGAATGTCACCCCGCAGAGATCGAAGCTGTCGCCCGACACCTTGCAGCCCTTTGCCCTTGCGGCATCACGCACCTTGGCGATATCGGCAACCCTGAACGTCAACCCACTCATCAGATCGCTGCCGCCCTTGACGAAGCGGAAGCGCGCGTTGGGCAGCTTCAATTCCGGCCCATTGGCGGGCACTTCGAGAATCTTCCCCCAGTGCTCGGCGAGCCCCTGCGGGTCCGGGCTCTGCATCTCGACTTCCGTCAGCGCCAGGGTCACGTCCTTGCGGATCGCCTTCTGCCAGTCCGGCCCCGCCGGCGGATAGGCCCCGAGCACGTCGTCGCTGCCGTCGGTGTGGTTGAACTCGATGAAGGCGGCGCGGCAGTCGCGCGGATGCAGTTGCACGCCGTGATAGGGCGCGTGCGTGATCACGTTCGCCGTGCGCACGCCGATGGCATTGGCATGCTTGCCGCGCGCATCAGGATCGTCGCAGCAGAAGATCGCCATGTAGCCGCCGCGGCCACCGGTCTTGTCGAGGAAACGGCCGGCCGCAGTGCCCGGCTGGAACGGCGCCACCACCTCGAGCAAAATGGTGTCGACCGGCAGCAGCGCGTTCTCCAGCCCGTACTTCGCGACGTTGCCGTCGCGGTAGCAGACGCTCAGACCCATGATCTCCGAAATATCGGAGATCGCCGGCGCCAGATGCGGCGCCACCAGGCAGATCTGCCGCAGCCTCAGATACCCGGCCATGTCACTGCCCCTGAAACACCGGCTTGCGCTTCTCGACGAACGCCTTTGCCGCTTCCTTGTGGTCGGCGGTGTCGCCCGCGCGCGAGTGGTGGATGGCTTCGGCATCGAAGCAGGCTTCCAGCGACATCGTCTCGGCATTGTTGATGTTGCGCTTGATGTAGCCCAGCGTCACCGACGGCCCCTGCGCGAGCGACATCGCGAGATCATGCGCCTCGGCGTCGATCTCGGCATCGGGCACCACCTTGGTCACCATGCCGAGATTGTAGGCTTCCGTCGCGCTCAGCACCGGCGAGGTCAGATAGAGCTCGCGCGCCTTGGCGCTGCCGAGCATCTGGGTGAGAAAATAAGTGCCGCCGTAGTCGCCCGACAATCCCACCTTGGCAAAGGCTGTCGTGATCTTGCAGGAGGCCGAGGCGACGCGCAGGTCGCAGGACAGCGCGATCGAAAGCCCGGCGCCGGCGGCGGCGCCATCGAGCTGCGCCACCACGGGTTTGGGCATCTGGTGCAGGATGCGCGAGACTTCCATGCCGCGGCGCAGGTTGGCCATCTTGGCCTCGAAGCCGAGCGGCGCCCTGCCCTCCGCCATCGACTTGACGTCGCCGCCGACGCAGAACGTGCCGCCCGCGCCCTTGATCAGCACCGCGCGCACCTCGTGATCCTCCGCCGCGCGCCGCGCCGCCTCCACCAGCCCGCGCGTCATGTCCGGGTTGAGCGCGTTGCGCCGCTCGGGCCGGTTCATGGTGATGGTGAGCAGGCCCTGGTCGAGCTTCTGGAGAACCATTTCGTTTGCGCTCATGTGTCGTGCTTTCGTTGTTGGTTGAAAACTTGCCCCGCGCGGGGAAGCCGTAGGGTGGGCAAAGGCGCGCAGCGCCGTGCCCACCAACTTTGCCGCGAAGTGGTGGGCTCGCTTCGCTCAGCCCACCCTACGAAGATCTTATTTCTTCACTAGCGGACACCGCGAGGCTTCCAGCGGCTGGAACGCTTCGTTTCCGGGAATCGTGGCGAGCAGCTTGTAATAATCCCAGCGCGCCTTCGACTCCGACGGCTTCTTGACCTCGAACAGATACATGTCGTGCACCATGCGGCCGTCGTCGCGGATCTTGCCGTTTTTGGCGAACATGTCGTTCACCGGCGTCTCCTTCATCGCCTTCATGACCGCCGCCGCATCCGTGGTGTTCGCGGCCTTCACCGCTTTCAGATAATGCAGCACGGACGAATAGACGCTGGCCTGCGCCGCCGTCGGCGGCCGCTTGACGCGCTCCTGGAAGCGCTTTGAGAACGCCCGGGTGTCGTCGTTGAGGTCCCAGTAGAACGCTTCCGCCAGCAGCAGGCCCTGCGCGGTCTCCAGCCCGACGCTGTCGATGTCGGTGACGAAAGCGAGCAGCGGCGAGAGCTTCTGGCCACCGCTCTTGGTCAACCCGAATTCCGCCGCCTGCTTGATCGCGTTGATGGTGTCGCCGCCGGCATTGGCAAGGCCTACCACCTTCGCCTTCGAGCTCTGCGCCTGCAGCAGGAAGGAGGAGAAGTCGGAGGTGTTGAGCGGGTGCTTGACACCGCCGAGCACCTTGCCACCCGCCTTCACCACCACATTGGTGGTGTCCTTTTCCAGATCCTGGCCGAACGCATAGTCGGCGGTGAGAAAGAACCAGGTCTCGAAACCGCTCTTGACGGTGGCAAGCCCGGTGACGTTGGCCTGCGCAAAGGTGTCGTAGGAATAATGCACGGTGTAGGGGCCGCAGGCCTCGTTGGAGAGGCGGATCGAGGCCGGGCCGCTATACATCACGATCTTGTTGCGCGCCTTGGCGATCTCGCCGGCGGCCAGCGCGGTGGCGGACGCCGCGACGTCGTACAGCATCTCGACACCCTGGTTGTCGAGCATGTCGCGCGCGATGCTGGCGGCGAGGTCAGCCTTGTTGAGATGATCGGCCGCGAGGATCTCGACCTTGCGCCCCAGCACCTCCCCGCCAAAATCCTCCACCGCCATCTTCGCGGCGGTCTCCGAGCCCGCCCCGGTGATATCGGCGTAGAGGCCCGACATGTCGAGAATGCCGCCAAGCTTGAGCGGCGGCTTGCCTTGCGCCCATGCCGCACTCGCCGACATCGCCAGCACGGCGGCGATCATGCCTGCTGTTGCTCTCTTCACGGAGTCCTCCCTCTTCACGCGCCGCATTGCTTGCGGCTTCTAGAATTTTCGGAGCGATCATGCCGCATGGGTTCGATAGCGGCAAGGCGCGCGGGAAACGCCGCTGGCCAGGATTTCCGCTAAGCGGAATGATCTCCGTACGATGGCCGGAGTCTTAGCGAAACCTGTCAATTCCGGCGATCGAGACGCGATGGATTCGCTGCGTTCTGCCCTTGCCTGCCGCACCGGTTTTGACGCTGCGGCAACCATCTATTCATTATGAACATTCGGCTCGTGTGACACCTCGACGCCAAGGTTGCTAGAATGATCGATAGCAACTCGATGAGAGCAGTCCTTGTCGCGATCGATCACGCTTCGCTTCGATCTGAACGCCGGTGGGGACCCGGAGTTTCTGAACATTCACAAGATCCGAAACTTCGCTGAAGCGTTGAGTTTGGAGCTGGAGCGATCCGAACTCGGCTCATTGCCAATGGATGAAGCCGACCGCGCGACGGCGCAGGTCCGGATTACGGCGATACGTAAGCGAAACCTGCGACGGTGTCTGGCGCTTGTCGACGAATTGCTGGACCAGCACTTCATGAAAGACGGAGCCAATGTCCAGGTCGAGGATCAGGCGAGCGGGATCGACTCATGATTTCACATTGGATAGCGGCGACGGCCCTCATTGTCCTTGTCGCAGGAGGCATGGCCATCGCATGGCCTTTCCGCAAGAAGGCTAAACCAGGCGGCGGCGCAAACATCTCGGGACCTGGTCCGTGGATAGAAGGATCGCATCACGGTTCGGATGGAGACGGCTCGGCCGACGGCTAGACGAACGAAACTGCGGGAACGTTGAGCGCCGACGTGCAGCTACGCCAGCAGCCCCTTACCCGGCACGTGGTTGAGCTCGAGCCTGATGCCATCGGGGTCCTCGAACAGGATCGAATAATATCCCGGCGCCCACTGGTCCTCGCGCGGCGCGCGGATGATTTTGGCATCCAGCGTCTGCAGGAAGGCATGCAGTTCGTCGATGTCGGCGCGCTCGCGGGCACGGAAGCAGAGATGATGCAGCCCGACGCGCTTCTGCTCGAACGCGGCGCCCTCGTGCTCCGCGGACGGCGCGCTGATGCCGACCGCGGTGCGGCCGCCGACGCAGTAATAGGTCGTCTCGGTTTCGATGACAGGTTTGAGGCCAAGAAACGGCAGCAGCTTGCGATAAAAATCGCGGGAACGTTCGAAATTCGAGGCGGTGAGAAAAATATGCGCGATGCCGTTGACTTCCATTGTCTCCCCCTGCTTGGCTATCTAAGGTAGCAGTTGCCGATCAAGCATACAGGAACAAGCGGGACTGTGAGCAGCGTTATGACCCGTCCGATATTGCGTGGCCACGCTTCGCTTTCAGCATCCGTCGCATCGCTTCTCGCGCTGGCGTGCATCGGCCGGGCCGATGCCGCCGATTGCGCGCTGGAACAACAAGGCGAAGGCCGCGTCGCCACGATCGTCGATGCGCGCAGCTTTCGTCTCGAAGACGGCCGCGAAATCCGCCTCGCCGGCATCGCGCGGACGGGAACCGACAGGGCAAGCGCCAGGACGGCGTTGTCGGCCATCGTCGAGGGCCGCGAGGTGATTCTCCATGGCGAGGACGACACGCCGGACCGCTACGGCCGCCAGGCAGCCTTCGTCTTCGTCGCCGGCTCGGAACACTCGGTGCAAACGGAGCTGCTGCGCCGCGGCGAAGCGATGATTTCGAGTGACACTGTCGAAAAAAATTGCGCTGCGGCGCTGGCGGCGGCGGAACAAACGGCCCGGGACGCGAAATCGGGCCTTTGGGCCGACACCACGGCCATAAAAAACACGGAAAGTCCGGGCGATATTCTGGCCGCGATTGGGCACTTTACGGTGGTCGAGGGCAGGGTACTGTCCGTCCGGCAGGCGGGATCAATCACCTACCTGAATTTCGGGCGGAACTGGACACAGGACTTTGCTGCGACTATTCCAAGGCGCATCGTTCCGGCGTTCGAGGGCGCCGGCCTTGGACCTAAGTCGCTCGAAAATAGAAGGATTCGTGTCCGCGGCGTTGTCTCGTCACGGGGAGGACCACGGATTGAAGTGCTCCGGGTGGGGCAGATTGAGGTGCTGGGCGGGAAATAGCACCTGATTCGAAGACTGGGCACCGGTTTTCGCTGGGATCAGGCGCAAAAAAGGGATGAGATCGCGGTCCCGGTTGGATGGTGGTCTTAGTGGCTGATTTGACGCATCGTGCAGAACGGCGCGAAGGAAACACGGGCTGCCGGCTTCTGGCTGTGCCGGCGCTCGTCTGCGCCGCGCTGACGCTCTCCGCCTGTGGAAATCTGGGAAAAATCGAGACCGCGGCACCGGCCGTGCCGGCGCCGAAGCCGTCCCGCACCGTCGCGCAGACGCCGGCGAGCGAGCGCGAGCACGAGCGCATTCTGGCCTCCTATGGCGGCGCCTATGACGATCCGAAGCTCGCGATCCTGATCGGCAAGACCGTCGACCGCCTGGTGGCGGCCTCCGACCGCCCCGACCAGGCCTACCGGGTGACGATCCTCAATTCCGGCGCGGTCAACGCCTTCGCACTGCCGACCGGCCAGCTTTATGTGACGCGCGGCCTGGTCGCGCTCGCCAGCGACACCTCGGAACTGTCCTCGGTGCTCAGCCACGAGATGGCGCATGTGCTGGCCAAGCACGCCTCGATTCGCGAGGACCAGGCGCGGCAGGCGGCGGTGGTGACGCGCGTTGTCACCGACATGAGCAACGATCCGGATCTGACCGCGCTGGCGCTGGCGAAGACCAAGCTGACGATGGCGAGCTTCTCGCGGCAGCAGGAATTCGAGGCCGACGGCATCGGCGTCGGCATTTCGGCCAAGGCTCATTTCGATCCCTATGGCGCCTCGCGCTTCCTCGCCGCGATGGAGCGCAACGCGGCGCTGAAGGCCGGCAAGACCTCGCTCGATCCGCGCGCGCAGGATTTCCTGTCCTCGCATCCGGCAACGCCCGAGCGCGTGCAGAACGCGCAGGCCAGCGCCCGGCAATACACCTCGCCGCAGGGCGGCGAGCGCGACCGCGAGACCTATCTCGCCGCCATTGACAACATCGTCTATGGCGAGGACCCCAGCGAAGGTTTTGTGCGCGGGCGCCGCTTCCTGCATCCGAAACTCGGCTTCACCTTCCAGGCGCCCGAGACATTCACGCTCGACAACACCGCGCAGGCCGTGATCGGCGTGCGCGACGGCGGCACGCAGGCGATGCGCTTCGACGTGGTGCGCGTGCCGGCCGAGCAGTCGCTGTCCGACTACCTCAATTCCGGCTGGATGGAAGGCGTCGACAAGGGCTCGACCGAAGACCTCATGATCAACGGCTTTCCGGTGGCGTCGGCCTCCGCGAACGGCGATCAGTGGCAGTTCAAGGTCTTCGCGCTGCGCTACGGCAGCGACGTCTACCGCTTCATCTTCGCCGCCAAGCAGCGCAATACCGAAAGCGAGCGCAACGCGCGCGAGACCGTCAATTCGTTCCGCCGCCTGACGCTGGAAGAAATCCAGGCCGCGCGCCCGCTGCGCATCAAGGTCATCACCGCACAGCCCGGCGACACCGTGGAATCGCTCGCCCACCGCATGGCCAGCATCGACCGTCCCGCCGAGCGCTTCCGCATCCTCAACGGCCTCGACCAGCACGCCCAGGTCAAGCCGCGCGATCGCGTGAAGATCGTGGTGGATTGAGGCCGGGCCGCGCGCTCATCGATTTCGAGAGTTCCGCTTCGCTCTGCGTGCACGCGCTGGAGCATGATCCGGAAAAGTGCGAAGCGGTTTTCCGGATCATGCTCAAACAAAGATCTAAAGCGCGATGACGATTCATCCAAATCTCATCGCGCTTTAGATTTGCGGTGCCGCTTTCGCTTCCGGGCTGCTTTGCCCGAGGTGCGGCTCCGTGCCGGCCAAGAGGCGCTGAATGTTGGCGCGATGGCGCATCACGACATAGATGCCGCCTGCGATCACCAGCAACCGGTAGGGCAAGGGCTGCTCCAGGAACAAGACAAGGACGATCGCGGCCAGCGCCGCCAGCATCGAACTTAGCGAAACAATCCGCGAGACAGACAGCGCAACGCCAAAAACCGCTGCGGCGCCCAACCCCACCGGCCAGGACATCGCCAGCAGCACGCCGAGCCCCGTCGCGGCAGATTTGCCGCCGGTAAAATTCAACCAGACCGAACGGCCGTGCCCCAGCAACGCGGCTAATCCGGCCAGGCACACAGCCCATGGCACAAAGGTTTGCAGATCGAGCGCCGCCGGTGGCGCGACGGACGGCCATGCATGGAGCGCGGCGTAAAACCAGCGGGCAAAAACGACCGCCGCCACGCCCTTCAGCACGTCGATCAGGAGCACCGCCAGGGCAGGCCATTTCCCCAGGGTGCGTAGTACGTTCGTTGCACCGGTGGATCTGGAGCCATGCTCTCTGATGTCGATGCCCCTGAGCAGCCTTCCCGCCAGATAGCCCGTGGGCGTCGCGCCGAAGAGGTAGGCGATCAGCAATCCAATCGCACTCGCCATCCAGAAAACCATGGGATCACCTCGACGCCTGACTCAGGCAATCATCATGCGGCCTGCCGAGCCGTGGCCGCGACCGGCACTGGATCAGAGAACGTGCCATCCGGAAAGGCCCTTGAAGAAAGGCACACTTTAAGAAAGACACGTGGCCCGACATCGCGCGGTGTCATTGCGGCAGGGAAGGCGGATATAGTTCGTCGCGGTCTATCCGCGTCATTGCGAACGCTGGCGGACATCCGGCTCGCCGCAGCCCAACCACGGCAATGACGAGGAATGGTCGCGACTCACTGAATGGTTCGCAGCATCTCGGCCTAATCCTCCGAGCAAGCCATGGGGCCGCGCGGCGTCATGAATTGTCGGCAGCCTCGCGCGCGAGACGTTCGGCCCTGAGCCGCTCGAAATTGGCCCGGAAGGCATCGTCGGCCTTCTTGCGCTCAATCAGCGCCTTCTCGGCCTCCTCGCGGCGTTTTTCCATCAGCGCGGCTCGCTCCTCGCGAGAGCGCGGCGGTGTCGTGCGGTTTTCATAGGTCATCGCAACATAACGCATCAGCGCGGCAAAAGTTCCCGTTCCGGAAACCTTGCCCTCATGCGGTCGTACGTAACCCACGCCGATGAGAAGCTCGGGTCAACACCCGGAGCATGATCCGGAAAAGTGTGAATCGGTGTTCCGAAAAGACATGCTCAAGCAAAGATCTAAAGCGCGATGACGATCCATCCAAATCTCATCGCGCGTTAGAGCCCGCGGGCGCGGGCCTGCCATCGCGATTCGAAACTGTCGGCATCATCGGTCATTTGCGCCCGCGCGTTCATGGGATCGCTGCGCTTTTCCGTCACGACACCGACGGTCGTCGCCTCGGCGGCTTTGGCCTGCACGGCGGGCGCCGCCGCAGGCGCCTTGGCTTGCGCGGGCGTCGTGGCGGGCCAGCGCAACGCTGATTTCGGAATCACGGTCTTGCCGGCGTACCAGCATTTGCGGCCGTCGATCAGACGCCACGACCAATGTCCTTGCGCCTTGGTGGGCACGCGAGCGCTGCATTCCCTGGCCTGCGCGGCAGGCGCGCTGATCGGAAGAAGCGCGGCCGACAGAGCGGTCATCAGAACGGCGAAGAAGACGTACTGGCCTTTCATCGAATCCCCCTTGCGGTAGATGGATGTGGCCGGGACCATCTCTCTCGATTCGGGTCACAAGAGGTCGAAAACTCGTCCTTTCCGCGCTGAGAAATTGAAACGGAACCCGGTTCCATCCTGCTGACCTTGGTTGCGAACGCTTGCAGGCATACGTCGAATGCCTTCGCGGCAAGTCAGCTCCGCAAAAATGAAATGGCCGGAACGGAATCGCCGGCTCAAACGTCACCTGTTCGACAAACGGGAGGCGACGCATGGAGAACTTTCTTCTTTTCATCCTGTCGAGCAGCTTCTGCACGCTGGTGACAAGCGTGGTTCTTCTGTTGCGGCCGATCACGGCGATTCCCTGAGGACCGGGAACCGGCGCGTCGTTGCCACGCACTGCTCAAACAAAAAGCCCGGTCTTTCGACCGGGCTTTTCGTTTTAGTCCTTGGGATTCTTTCAGGCGGCTTCGTCCGCCACGGCTGCATCGTCGCCATCGGCTTCGACATCCGCCTCATCGGCTTCAGCGTCGGCCTCGGTCGCTTCGGCCTTGGCGCCGCGGCGCGGGCTCTTGGCGAGCTGGCTTTCGATTTCCTTGACCGCTTCGGTCTCCGTCGAATGCTGGACGACGGCGATTTCGCGCGACAGGCGATCGAGCGCCGCTTCATAGAGCTGGCGTTCAGAGTAGGACTGCTCGGGCTGCGATTCGGAGCGATAGAGGTCGCGGACCACTTCGGCGATCGCGACGATGTCGCCCGAATTGATCTTCGCTTCGTACTCCTGCGCCCGGCGCGACCACATGGTGCGCTTGACGCGGGCACGGCCCTTCAGGGTTTCCAGCGCCTTCTTGACCAGCGCTGGCTCGGACAGCTTGCGCATGCCGACATTGGCGACCTTGGCGGTCGGCACGCGGAGCGTCATCTTGTCCTTCATGAAATTGATCACGAACAGCTCGAGCTTGGCGCCCGCGATCTCCTGCTCTTCGATGGCCAGGATCTGCCCGACGCCATGCGCGGGATAGACCACGAATTCATTGGCCTTGAAGCCCTGACGCTGGGTCACGACCTTCTTCGGCTCCTCGACGCGCGGCGCCGGCGCAGCGGCGGCCGGCTTGTGGGCGGGGGCCTTCGGCGCAACGGCAGCCTTCGGAGGAGCGGCCTTGACAGGGGTCTTTACGGGAGCCTTGGCAGCAACTTTCGGGGCAGTGGTCTTCGAACCCGTCGCTTTCGCGGCGGTCTTGGCAGTCTTTTCTGGCATTGCGCTTCTTTTGTTCTTGGAGGACTTTGCAGCCGAAACCTTCTTGGCGTCCTTCATGGGCGCCTTGGCACGGCCCTTGGTTGCGCTGCGGCTGGCCGGAGCGGCTTTTTTAACGTTCTTGGAAGCACTCTTTTTACGCGTTTTCTGTGACACAGCCTGCGCGCGGAACTGCCACGCCCCTGTTCGATGTTTTTACGGGTAACCCACCAGGGCCACAGGATACACATGGCCGGGATCGGCTTGTAATGTGCCCAATATAGCACATTTTCCGCAAAAATCAATGGTTTACGGCCGGTTCCGTGCCTTTACGGGGCCGTTTCCGCCATAAGACCGGTAACAGGGTTAAATCCAGCAAGCTGGTTCGGTTCAGATTGGGGCCGAAAACAGGCTCAATGAGCCCTTAAACTTATCCACAGCCTTTAGTCGCCGGCACCGGGCTCCTTGGAAAAATATTTCTCGAACTTGCCCTCGACACCTTCGAATTCTTTCGCGTCCGACGGCGCTTCCTTCTTCTGGGTGATGTTGGGCCAGCTCTTGGCGTACTCGGTGTTGACCTCGAGCCACTTCTCCAGGCCCGGCTCGGTATCGGGCTTGATGGCGTCAGCGGGGCACTCGGGTTCGCAGACACCACAATCGATGCATTCGTCGGGATGGATGACCAGCATGTTCTCGCCCTCGTAGAAGCAGTCGACGGGGCAGACCTCAACGCAGTCGGTATATTTGCATTTGATACAGGCTTCAGTGACGACGTAAGTCATCCAGCGCTCCGAATAAGGCTCCGAACAAAGGCAGCGAAACGGATCAGATTTCCGGGGTTTGCGTAGCGCATGCGGTGCGCTGCCGCAAGGGAAGCAGCGGGCCTTTGGCAGCCCAATTTCAGCCTTCCCTGCGCGCCTTTTGCAGATAGTTACTGCTTGCCATTGTGCAATTCGTCATAGAGCACGCGCGCGGCCGTGGCATCGCCCCGCCGTTCGGAAAATCCCACCACCTTGAGCACGCGCACGCCGTGATCGAGCCCGATGGTGAGGACGTCGCCGACCTTCACCGAGTGGCCCGGCGCTTTTTCGCGCACGCCGTTGATGCGGACATGGCCGGCCTCGACGAGCGCGGCAGCAGAGGTGCGGGCCTTCACCACCCGCGCGTGCCACAGCCATTTGTCGAGACGCTGCCGCTCCAATCAGCCCTCTAGAAATCTATTTTGACGCGTTTTCTAGACGCCCACTTCGCTCGAAAACGCTTTGGTTATTCCTTGCGGCCGGCGAGCTGTTCCTTCAGCGCGGCGAGTTTTGCGAACGGCGAATTCGGATCGGCCGCGCGATCGCGCTCGCGGGGGCTTGCGCTGGTCGCCCATTGGCGATGCGAGGGACCGCTCTCGCGCTTGTCACGGCCGCCCTTGTCGCGTCCGCCGAAGTCACGGCCGCCGCGTTCGCGACCATCCTTGTCGCGGCCACCCTTGCTGCGGTCGCCCTTGTTGCGATCGAATTTGTCGCGGCGCTCCTCGCGGCCCTGGCCTTGACCTTGGCCCTTGCCCTCGAAGCGCTCGCGCGGCGGGCGGTCCTGACGTGTCTGCTGACGTGCCTCAGCCGGCGCCGCCCCCTCTGCGGCAGGCGCGCTTGCGGCTTCGCCAGGCGCGCCCTCGCGCGGCTTTCTGAAGTCGCGACGGCCGCGGCGACGTTGTTGCGCGCCCTCGCCTTCGCCCGCAGCCTGTCCACCCTCGGCGGCACGGCTGTGATGGCGCTGGCGGTTACGATCATGATGCGGGCGGCGCTCCTCGGGGCGGCCGCCGGGGCGCCAGACTTCGACGAGCTGCGGCTCGGCCGGCGTCTCGGACTTCGCCTCGGCTTCGGGCTTGGCCTCTGCAGCAGCTTCCGCGGGTGCGGCCTCAGCGGCAGCGTCTTCGGCCGGCGCTTCGCTCGCGGTGGCGGGCTCGGCCGCAGCCTCCGCGGTGCTGACGGCTTCCGGCGTCTCCTGCTCCGGCGGCGCATCCAGGATCGCGGCTTCCGCCGGCGTGGTCTCGGCGGGCGCGGGCTCTTCCGCCACCTGCAGGAAGGGCGTGACATCCGGCAGCAACGATGCCGATGACACGGGCTCGCTCGCAATGGGCGCTTCGGCAGCGGCTTCCTCGGCCGGCGTCTCGGGTGCAGCTTCCACCGTCGCCTCGACGGGCGGCGTCTCGGCCGCGACTGTCTCCACCACTTCCACCGGCTTCGGCGGCAGCGGCGGACGGCGCTCCATGCGGTAGCCGAGCGCGCGCAGGATCGAGGCAAAGTCTTCGCCCGCCGATCCCGTCAGCGAGGTCATCGCCTGCGTCACCACAAAGCCGCGGCCATCGAACGCGCCGGTCGGCTTTTCGCCCGGCGAGGTCTCGCGCCAGGCGAGCGCGGGACGGATGAGATCGGCGAGGCGCTCCAGAATATCGACGCGCACGGCGCGCTCGCCGCACTGGCGATAGCCGAGCATGCGATAGGCATCGCGCGGCAATGCCTTGTCGACCGGGAACGAGGTGCGCCCCGAGCTCGCCAGATGCTGCGCGCCCGACAGCGCCGACATGTCGACATTGTCCTGCTTCTCGGCCCACAGCAGCGAGGCCAGCGCGCGCGCCGCGGGCTTCAAGAGCCCGGGGAAATAGATGTGATAGGCGCCGAAGCGCACGCCGTATTTACGCAAGGTGGCGCGCGAGGTCTGGTCGAGATCCTTCATCTCGCTGGCGATCTTGCTGCGCTCCAGCACGCCGAGCGCTTCGACGAGCTGGAACGCGATGCCGCGGCCGATGCCGGTGATGTCCTCGGCCTTCGACAGGCCGAACAGCGGCCCCAGCAGCTTTTCGATATGCGTCTTCAGCCAGAGATCGAGCCGGGCCTGCACGGCCTCGCGCGGCGCGCCGGAGAGGCGATCGTCGGCAATGATGCGCAGTCGCGGATGCAGCGCGTCGTCGGCCGCGACGAGCTTGGCCACGGCATCGCCGGTCCAGCGGATGGTGCCGTCGGACGTCAGCACGAACTGGTCGTCGGGCGCAGCGGCAAGCTTGGTGGCGCGGGCATCGATCTCGCTGGCCAGGACCTGCTGGGCCGCGGCCTGCAACGCCTTCGCGTCAGACCCCGCCTCCGCCGCATCTGGCGCAAAGGTAAATCCATCGAGCCGGCCGATCGTGTGGCCTTCAACAATCACTTCGCCGGTCTTGCCAATTTCCGTATTCAAAACTGAGTTCTCCCGCAGGCGGCGCATCAATACACTGGTCCGCCGGTCAACGAAACGCTCCGTAAGGCGTTCATGCAGCGCATCGGATAATTTATTTTCCACCTCGCGGGCGATCCCCTGCCAATGGTCGGGGTCGGCCAGCCAGTCCGGGCGGTTGGCGACGAAGGTCCAGGTCCGGATTTGCGCAATCCGGCCCGACAGCGTGTCGATATCGCCGGTAACGCGGTCGGCCTGGTCGACCTGGGCGGCGAACCATTCGTCAGGGATACGGCCCTTTTTCATCAGGAATGCATAAAGCGTAGTCACCAGCTCGGCGTGGGCCGCCGGCGCGATCTTGCGGTAGTCCGGGATCGCGCAGGCGTCCCACAGCCGCTCCACGGCGGCCGCGCCGTGGGCCATGTCCCTCACCTCGCCGTCGCGGGCGGCGTGGTCGAGCACGCGCTGGTCCTCGGCAACCGGCGCGCGGGTCAGCGCCTCGTGCCCCGGCGGCAGCGCCAGCGAGACCTGCAGGCTGCCGAGCGAGGAGAAATCCAGCTTCGAATTCCGCCACTGCAGCATTTTGACGCTGTCGAAGGTGTGGTTCTGCAGCGCGTTCACCAGCTCCGGCTCGAACGGCGCGCAGCGCCCGGTGGTGCCGAAGGTGCCGTTGCGGGTGGCGCGCCCGGCGCGGCCGGCGATCTGCGCGAACTCGGCCGGCGTCAGCCGCCTGAACTGATAGCCGTCATACTTGCGGTCGGAGGCGAAGGCGACGTGATCGACGTCAAGGTTGAGCCCCATGCCGACAGCGTCGGTAGCGACGAGATAATCGACGTCGCCGTTCTGGAACATCGCGACCTGGGCATTGCGCGTGCGCGGGCTGAGCGATCCCAGCACCACGGCCGCGCCGCCATGCTGGCGGCGGATCAGTTCGGCGATCGCGTAGACTTCATCGGCCGAGAACGCAACGATCGCGGTTCGGCGCGGCTGGCGCGTGATCTTGCGGTCGCCGGCGAATTCAAGCTGCGACAATCTCGGTCTGGTGATGATGGAGGCGCCCGGCAGCAGCCGCTCGATGATCGGCCGCATGGTGGCAGCGCCGAGCAGCAGCGTCTCGTCACGGCCGCGGCGATGCAGGATGCGGTCGGTGAAGACATGCCCGCGCTCGAGGTCCGCGGCGATCTGGATTTCATCGACGGCGAGGAACGACACATCGAGATCGCGCGGCATCGCCTCGACAGTCGAGACCCAGTAGCGCGGATTCTTCGGCTTGATCTTCTCCTCGCCGGTGACGAGCGCGACGCTCTCGACGCCGGAGCGGTCCACGATCTTGTTGTAGACCTCGCGCGCCAGAAGGCGCAGCGGCAGGCCGATCACGCCGGAGGAATGCCCCAGCATGCGCTCGATGGCGAGGTGCGTCTTGCCGGTGTTGGTCGGCCCGAGCACGGCGGTAACGCCCGCGCCGGGCGCGCGTTCGGAGGCGAACGTGGAAGGAGAGAAAGCCATTTAGGTGCAGGTGTTTCTTTGAAATCCGGCGCTTCCACCGTCATTGCGAGGAGCAACGCGACGAAGCAATCCATACTTTCTGTGCGGCCCGATGGATTGCTTCGCTTCGCTCGCAATGACGGGAATCTGTTTCAATTTGCGACGGTGATGCGGTCGCGGCTTAAGCTCTGGAACGAGTCTGGAACGAATCGCGTCCGAATCGCTGACTCCTCCCGAAACCCGATACGTTCACCGCAACATCTCGCGCTGAAGCGCCCAGGGGGCACTAGATCAAGTTTGCGAGGGCTCCACAAGCGGCGGTTTCCGACCTGATTTCTTAATGGCACGAGTCGAATCAGAAGTGGAGAAGAGTCAACATGATTCATGGTGGTTGCATCGAGATCGTGCCGCAGGCCGAGCTGCGCCCCCTCGCCCCGCTCTTTCGCGGGGAGAGGGCTGGGGTGAGGGGCTGTCTCCGCGATCCGTGCGCGTGGAGAGAGCCCCTCACCCGGCGCCATAGCCGATGCAAAGCATCGGCGTTCTAAGAGACGGTGGCCAAAGGCCACCTATGCCGACCTCTCCCCGCGAAGAGCGGGGCGAGGTGACTTCAAAGCCTCAATTCGTCTTCGCCACCCGGGGCGGCGCCGCTGACGTCACGAACGACGTCGCCTCCAGCATGGCGAGCCCCAGGGGCGTCGGGATGCTCATGCGGAACGGAACCAGGATGCGGGTTCCCGCGATCGGCACGAAGGCGATCTCGATGCGCCGTTCGGCGGCGAGATATTTGATGACGGGGCGGTCGGGGATGTAGCCGGCGACCGGCGTAAAATAGATGGCGCAGACCAGCGCCGGCCCGTGATAGCCGCGCTCGGCCTTCACCATTTCCATGCGCTTGTAATCGAGCTTGAGGTCGTAGCGCAGGCGGCCGTCGAAGACCCCGGTGCCGGTGCGGCAGGAATCCGGCGAAAGCAGCTCGCCATTGCCGGCGACGCGCAGCATCGAGCCGGTCATCGGATCGAGCACGCCCTTGCGGTGCGCCTCCAGGACGGGGATGCGGTCGGGATCGACCGGCGGGACCGGGTCGAACGAAAACTCCTTCACATTGCCGTTCGCCAGCGACATCCGGATGGTCTCGGATTTCTTCTGCGTGGTGGTCGTCGCGGTATAGCTGCTGGCGACCAGCGCGCCGCCCACGACGCGGCCGACGCTCGCGCCGGAGCCGCTGCCGCCGGAAAATGCCTTCAAGAGCCCCGCGGTGCCGCCCTGGGCGGAGGCCGCAAAGGTGTCGTCGCCGATTTCGATGGTCCAGGCGCCCTTGCCGACCGGAATGCCCGCCAGCGTCGCCTCATATTGCGCATCGAGCCGTCCCTGCGCGCTGGCTGCTTGCGGCGCCAGCGCCAGAAGCGCCCCGGAAAGCAGGCCAAAGGCGAGCCCCAGCCGGGAAGCGGACGGAGGCGAAGAGGCGGCGCGAGGCGTGGTCACCAATGGAAAGTCCCGGGGTCGGCGCGAGCTGGTGTTCATTTAGGCAGCAATATCCGGCAAACAACGCGTGGTTTCGCGAAAACCCCGCAATTTCCGACCTCTCCTGGCTGCCCGCGGTAAGCGGAATGGCTCGGGTCGACGGCACTTTTTCGAAAGCCATGGTGTCGGCGCGGATTGCGCCCTTTATATGATCCCTTAAGTGGCTGGAACCCCTGACAAACCAGCTGATTCGAGCAATCGAATCACCCCAACAACCTTGACCCGGCGGCCATCTCCCCCTATACACCCGCGGTTCCTGGAAATGGACGCGATTTTGGACCCCCGCGCGAGGCCCGCGACAAGCGGCTCGGCACTGGCGGGGATGGAAGAGGATTTTGACAATGTCCCGGCGCTGCGAACTGACGGCCAAGGGCCCCCAGGTGGGCCACAAGGTGAGCCACTCGAACATCAAGACCAAGCGGCGCTTCCTGCCGAACCTGACCAACGTCACCTTCATCTCGGACGCGCTCGGCCGCAACGTGCGCCTGCGCGTCTCGACCAACGCGCTCAAGAGCGTCGACCACAATGGCGGCCTCGATGCCTACCTGATCAAGGCCAAGGCCGACGTCCTCTCCCCCCGCGCCCTCGATTTGAAGCGCGCGATCGAGAAGAAGGTCGGCAAGCCCGTGTTCGTGAAGAAGGCGAGCTGAGCGAAAGCAACATCGGCGGATTGAGTTTGGAGCGGCCGGGTCGAAAGACCCGGCCGTTTTTGCGTTTGGGGCGCACGCCCACTCGCCCTCTCGCCGTCATGGCCGGGCTTGTCCCGGCCATCACGTCTTTCCCTCCACGCAAGGGCTTCAGAACGCCTTCGGCAACCCGGCCTGACGCAGAATGGCATTCGCGGTGTGGCGGCTCGGAATGCCCACGGGCACCGGGAAATTCCGCTTGGTGATCGGGCTGTGCCAGATTTCGTGACTGCCCTTGCCCTGCCGGACCAGCATGCACCCTGCGGCGCGCAAGAGATCGCGCAGCGGCTTATCGAACTGCGGCGCCATTCAGACGGCGGCCGGCTCGGCTTCGCGCAGCGCGGTGATCTGAAGGAACAGCGATGCCGGATCGATATCGGGATGGTTGTCGGGCAGCAGGTCCAGCGCCATCACCGATATCTTGGCCAGCAGCTCGTCAAGCGTGGGCGCGTCCGCGGCCGCCGGGATATCGTCGCAGTGCCCGCTCCAGACCGAGGCTTCATCGTCCCAGGTCGCGGAAATGGTGAAAATGACCGGCTTCGACATCTCGGCTTGCCTTATCTCGCTGGCCGCGCCAAAGCGCGCGCTCGCAGATATATAGCACATCGCGGCCCCTTCCGGGAGGTGTGCGAACGCGTGCGGAGCCCGCGCCGGCATCGACGGGCACGCTCGTTGCAGCTACCGAAAAGGTGGAAGGCCGGATCAAGCCGCGCATGGAAGCACCGTATTTCCACGGTGTGATCTCACGCGCATACACGCTTGCCCACGTCCTCCGGTTGCCCTTGTATAGCGATCGGGTCTGGGGAGGCTCCTGTCATGCGTAATCTGGGAATCGTGGCGCTTTGCGCTGCGCTCGGCGGCTGCGTTTCAAACAGCGAAACGATTGCGTTTCGCGCGTCCAATCCACAGCAACAGGCGATGATGCGCGACGGGCAACCCGCGCTCGTCTCACGCCAGAAGAATTCGCTGGTGCTGGTGCGCCCGGCAGCGCGCCAGTTGCAGGCCAACGGCCGGCCGGTGTTCGTCGTCGGCATCAACAACCTCGGAAAGCAGCCGACGGATTTTCGCGTCGCCCAGGTGGAGGCCGTGCAACACGTCGGCGCGTCCGACTTCGGCATGCAGATCGTCACGTTCGAAATGCTGCAGCAGGAAGAAAAGAACCGGCAGGTGGCCGCGGCCTTTTTGACCGGCGTTGCCGTCGCTGCAAATTCCTACAGCGCCTCAAACGCAGGCCGCGGCACCTACACGACGCCAAGCGGCCGCACCGGCACCTACTACAGCCCGACCGCCGCCGCGATCGCACAGAACAACGCCGCCGTTCAGAACGAGGCCATGGTGGCTGCCACCGTCGAGACAGGCCAACGCAACATGGCCATGCTTGAGCAGGCGGTCATCAAAGACAATACGCTGATGCCGGGTGAATGGTACGGCGGGCAATTGCACCTGGCGCCGCCGACGGATCAGGCTGGAGGGCAGAAGAGCTATACGATTGTTATTACGGTCGGGCAGGACCGGCATGTGGTGGATGTGAATCAGGGGCCGGCGGGGACGTAAGACTAGACATCGAGTGCACAGGAGCACGCCCACAATGGCGACCTTGATGCCTTCTGAAGGCCAGAGCCAACGTCCTCTCCCCCTGCGCCCTCGAACTGAAGCGCCCGATCGAGAAGGTCGGCAAGCCCGCACCTGTGAAGAAGGCGAGCTGAGCCAAAGCAACATCGGCGGATTGAGTTTGCAGCGGCCGGGTCGAAAGACCCGGCCGCTTTTGGTTAGAAATTGCGGGACACCGTCCATCAGTTGCGGGCCCCACCTAGAATCGCACTCCAATGGAGCCCAACCCCACCAACAACGGAGCGCGCCTAACGTTCATCAATACATTCTGAGGTAGAGGATAAGCCGCGCCACCCTTGCGACGGTTCAAAGCCCTCGATAGGATCGCTCGGGAGCAAACAGCAACGAGACCGTTTGGTCCCTAACATTTTCCGAGACTGACCCCGTCTCTAAGAGCAGAGGCTCAATAAGGATGGGCGCGCTAGCAACCACTGTATGACCTTTCGATACTGCAATTCCGGGGTCAGTTTGTGTGTAGGCGTATTTGCACCGATCGAACTGCGGCGTGTTGTGACGAGGACGGTCAAGTATGCGGCTAAAGGTTGTTCCGAATCATATGCCCACTCCCTCGCAGGGACACGATATTGGGTATTTGTGGACTGACAATTGGAACGATTGGTGGGAATTTCGTACCCTTTACACACTCACCTACTTTGACCCTGACGGAAACAGACACGACCTTGGCGGCGTCAAGATCGGTCAATTCAATTGGCAAAAAGAGCAAGGCCGCCCAACTCTCCCTGAAGAAGAATTTAGCGGACTAGACCATAGATTCTTTTCGTTAGGGCAAGACGTTTCTTACTACTCCGCCATCGCGGCCTTAGATGGTGAAGTGGCTACCACGCTATTGTCTGCACTTAGAGATGTAGTTGCTAACCCCGCCTTGTTCGCCCAAGCGGCAAGCGAGCGAGTGATGGGTACGTCGCTCATGCGATCAGTTAGCCGGCGATCGATAGAAGAACAATTTAAGAGGGTTCTGGGCGGCGGCGCTGTACTTACGGAATTTAGTTTCACGTATGAAGGGCCAAGACCGTCTAACGATCAAATTCAGAGACTCAAACTTGAGTTTCATGTGACGCCAGATTCAAGCCCCCCCACAAACATACACGTACTGATCGGAAGAAATGGCGTGGGAAAATCCTACCTCTTGAACGGAATGACGCGTTCGCTCGTCTCTCCAGAAAAGGATCAAGACGCCGATGGTATTTTCCAATCGCAGGGGCCATCCGCGAGACATCCGTTTCGACAGGCCTCGGATAACCCCTTTGCAAATGTTGTGTCGGTCACGTTCAGCGCTTTCGATGATTTCTCTATCATCCCCGAGCCGCGTAACGCCTTCAAAGGTGTGCGGTATTCCAACATCGGACTTCGCAAACGAGCCAAAGACAAAAACGATGAGGTAGTGACCATCACTCGTGATCCGACAGAGCTTGCCGACGAATTTTCCCTAAGCGCCAAATTGTGCGTTGTTGGATCGAAGGCCGCGCGATGGACGCAAGCGCTAACGACTCTTCAAGCTGATCCCATATTCGCCGAGGCTCAAGTCGCCTCGCTTGCAACTGCAGAGGAGGGGCAGTTCGGGAGACAGGCAGCCCAGCTGTTTCGTAAACTTAGTTCTGGACACAAGATCGTGCTTCTCACGATCACCAAACTTGTAGAGAAAGTTGAAGAGAAGACCTTGGTATTAATGGACGAACCAGAAGCCCACCTTCATCCGCCGTTGTTATCAGCATTTGTTCGAGCACTCTCCGACCTACTTATAAATCGCAACGGGGTAGCCATCGTAGCCACTCATTCGCCAGTTGTGCTGCAAGAAGTTCCTGCCTCCTGCGTTTGGAAGATTATACGACACGGAATGGCCGCAAGAGCCGACAGACCCGAAATCGAAACATTCAGCGAGAATGTTGGAGTTCTAACCCGGGAAGTATTCGGCCTTGAAGTAACTCGTTCCGGTTTTCACAAGTTGCTGGCAGAGGCTCTTGAAGGTGCCGATAACCTCGAAGCCGCGCTCGCAAAATTCGATTACGAGGTCGGATCTGAAGGGCGATCACTTATCAGCAACCTTCTAGCAACGCGCAACGCGCGGAGTTAAATGAATGTGGACGGTTGAACGACCGCTATTCGGCGCCAGCGAAACATTTACAACCTGCATTAGTCGAGTAAGAGACACGAGTTTGCGCGCTAAGCTTGCAAGCGTGGAGCCACTCATTGCAGCTGCAGCTGCTGAATACGAAGCTAAGGCATGCGCCCATCATCTGAACGAAGTTGCGACCTCAGTCTCGGTGGGCGGCGTTGTAAGCAAAGATGAAATGATCAAGGTTTATGATCAACGGATGGCGAGCAAGGAAGGACCTGGTCGAGCAATCTATGACCAAATAAAGTTATTGCCTCAGGGCGACCGATGCCCATTTTGCGATCAAAGAAACGTCTCGACCTTAGATCACATATTGCCCAAGACATCGTATCCCAGTCTCGCGGTAACTCCTCTAAACCTTGTCGGCGCGTGCATGGAGTGCAATAAGGCCAAGCTCTCGAAAGCTCCGCAGAACCCAGCTGATGTAATCTTTCACCCATATTTTGACGACATATCCGGCAATCAATGGCTTACTGCAAGAGTCGTTCAGCAAAGCCCGTGCGCCGTCGTCTTCGATATCACCCGCCCCGCAACTTGGGATGACACCATTTACGCCCGTGCCATAATGCAATTTTCGCTTCTGGATCTAGCTAGACTGTATTCAAGCGAGGCAGCCCGCGAACTCTGCAATATACGGTACAATCTGGAAATGCACTACAATGCTGGCGGAGCCGCTTCTGTTCAGAACGAACTGGTGCGACAATGGCAGTCTCGGCGCGCCGCGCGACTAAATTCATGGCAAACAGCGATGTATGAGGCTATCGCCCACGACAGTTGGTTTTGTTGCGGTGGCTTCAAGTAACTGCTCTAGTTGTGACAGTCAGATTTCGCTATACTCGCCAAGGTAGCATCCCTACCCCCGCGAGCCCCCCATGCGCAACATCATCATCTGCTGCGACGGCACCGGCAACGAGATCTCCGAGAACATCTCCAATGTGCTCAAGCTCTATCGCTGCCTGCGCAAGACGGAGAAGACGGAGCCGCGGCAGCTCGTCTATTACGATCCGGGGGTCGGCACGCTGGCGCGGCCGGACCCGTGGCACAAGCTGAAGCAGGATTTCAACGCCATCCTGGGGCTCGCCACCGGCTATGGGCTCGATGACAACGTGCTCTCGGCCTACGCCTTCCTGGCCCGCCATTACCAGGCCGGGGACGCGATCTATCTGTTCGGCTTTTCCCGCGGCGCCTATACCGTGCGGGTGCTGGCGGGGCTGATCCACAAGGTCGGCCTGATCACGCCCGAGCAGGTCAATCTCGCAGGCTCCGGCCTGATCGCCTACAAGCAGTTCTCCTCGGATGAAGCGCCGAAGCTGCGCGAAAAATTCAAGTCGGCGCTCGATGTCGCCGCCGGGGAAGACGCGGTGCAGACCGCCTTCGACAACGCCGCGCAGTTCGCGCGCATCACCTCCTCCCGCTGGCCCACCATCCGCTTCGTCGGCGTCTGGGATACGGTCGCCAGCGTGATCGTGCCGCGGGCCGATCGCTTCTATTGGCCGAGCCTGGAAGAGCTGGCGTTCACGCTTGTGAATCCGAGCGTCGAGATTTTCCGCCAGGCGATATCGATCGACGAGCGGCGCTGCATGTTCCGCCTGAAGAAGTGGGATGACCCGCAAACCTACAAGCCGGTGCGCTTCAACGACGTGAAATCAAAGCCGCAGGATATTTTGCAGGTGTGGTTCGCCGGCGTGCATGCCGATATCGGCGGCGGCTATCCGGAAAAGGAGAGCGGGCTTTCCAAATATCCGCTGCTCTGGATGATCGACGAAGCGGTCAAGGGCGGGCTCAAGGTGAACCAGGCCACCGTCAACCAGCTCGCCTGGGGCGTCCAGCGCAAGGGCAGCCCGTTCTCCTATGTCGCACCTGATATCCGCGGCGATCTCCACACCTCGCTGAAGGGCGCGTGGTGGCTGCTCGAATTTCTGCCGAAGAGCGCGACCTACAAGGAGTGGCCGGCGCGGCAGAGCTATTTCGGCTATTACATCCCCGACGCCGAGCCGCGGCTGATCCCCGATGGGGCGATTATTCACGAATCCGCCGTGCAACGCATGGACGCGATGCCGAGCTACCGCCCGGTGAACCTGCCGAAGCATTTTGAGAAATTCCCGATGCCCGTGCCCCCGATGCATGCGAGCGCGGAGGAGCCGGAGGAAGCGACGGCGGAGGATTGACGGTCTCTCCACCGTCGCGAGAACCGTAGGGTGGCAAAGCGCAGCGTGCCCAGCCTTTCAAGACCAGCGCTCTTTCTTGTTCGTCGTTGCGAGCCAACGGGTCGCGCGACTGCGCGCCCGATGACAGGCTCCGCGAAGCAATCCATCGCGCAACAAGCGGAGAGATGGATTGCCGCGTCGCTTCGCTCCTCGCAATGACGGTGGATGGAGTGACGCCGTGAATGGTGGGCACGCTGCGCTTTGCCCACCCTACAACACGTCCCCGCTCGGCCACTGGCCGACCGCCCCGCAATACTACGGCCCCATTCCCGCCGCCGCGCGACCCCAATGGTTTACGTATCGTTTAGTAGTGCTCCCTATTCTCGGCCATCCGCTGCCAGAACTGGCTCGAAACGCTCAGGATGAGCGATGCTGACACGATCGATCGCTGACGAAGTCGAGGCGGCCATCCAGGCCGGCTCGGCGGAACGACATCTGGACACGCTGCGGCAGGTCACGGACCTGTTTCTGCTGTCCGCCGAAAGCTATTCCGGCGAGCAGATCGAGCTGTTCGGCGACGTCTTGGAACGGCTGGTCAAGACCATCGAGCTGCGCGCGCTGGCCGACGTCGCCGCGCGCATTGCGCTCGCCGAAACCTCCACCCAGCTCGCCTCCCTCAAGCAGGCCCCCGCCGCGGTGGTCCGCCGCCTCGCGAACAATGACGAAATCACCATCGCGCGTCCGGTGCTGACCGAATCGGCACGGCTGTCGGCCGAGGATCTGGTCGAGCTGGCCGAGACCAAGGGCGAGCAGCATCTGCTGGCGATCTCCGGGCGCTGGTGGCTGACCGAGATCGTCACCGACGCGCTGCTCAGGCGGCATTATCCCGCCGTCAGCCGGCGGCTCGTCACCAATCCCGGCGCGCGGATGTCGGCAAGCGGCTATGCCATCGTGCTGAAGCAGGCCGAGAGCGATCCTGATCTCGCCGTCGAGACCGGCATTCGCGTCGACCTGCCCGCCGACCAGCGCCATCAACTGTTGAAGAGCGCCACCGAGGCCGTGCGCCAGCGGCTGCTGTCGCGTGCGCCGCCGCACATGTTCGAGGAAATCCGCAGCGCGATCGCGGCCGCCGCCAACGGCGCCGGCCGCGAAATGTCGCGCACCCGCGATTTCACCGCCGCGCGCCGCTTCGTCGCGGCCCTGGCCAAGCACGGCAAGCTGAGCGAGCCGGCGCTGCTGGCGTTTGCGAAAGAGCGGAAATATGCCGAGACGGTCGCGGCGCTGGCCGAACTGTCGGGATCGACCCTGGACGTGATCCGCCCGGTCATGCAGAGCCTGCGCGACGACGGCGTGCTGGTGCCCTGTCGCGTCGCCGGCCTCGGCTGGGACACGGTCGCCGCCGTGCTCGACAGCCGCTTCGCCTCCGGGAGCATGGGCCGGCACGAGCTGGCGAAAGCGAAAGAGCAATACGCCAAGCTGACGGTCGAGAACGCCCGGCGCCTCCTAAAATTCTGGCAGGTCCGCGCCGCGGATGCCAAGCCACAGCCGCATTGAGGGAAGAGGCGGGCAACGCTGCCTGCGCCGTCATTGCGAGGAGCTCGCGACAAAATTGCGGAGCAATTTTGCGCTGAAGCGACGAAGCAATCCATCCATCCGTTATGCCGAGACGTGGATTGCTTCGCTTCGCTCGCAATGACGACAGCGGCTCACGCCGCCTTGGTCAAACCCGCGTCGAGGTGTTTCAGCCGTGGCATCACCTCCTGCTTGAGGAGGCGCAGCGAATTGTGCCAGGCCTCGGGCTTGTGCTTGTAGTCGAAGCCGAACACCAGCAGCGTGCCGAAGCCGCCGACCTCGTGATAGATCTTTTCGATCTTCTCGGTGACGGTGGCCGGCGAGCCGACGATCCAGTTGTTGCGCGCGCAATATTCCGCGGTGACGTCGGTATCCGCCACCTCGGGCGAGGCCTTGAGGTAGTCCTTGAAGCCGAAATGGCCGAGCAGCGGCAGGAAGTATTCGGTCATCATCCGCCCCATCATGTCGCCGACCGAAAGCCGCCACGCTTCCTCGTCGGTATCGGCGACGAACACCTCGCGCACCATGCGCCAGTCGCTGCGCTTCGGCTTGCGCCCGGTTTTCGCCGCGCCGATCTCGACCGATTCCCAGTGGCTGCCGACATAGGCCGGATTGAGGTTAAGGCTCATCGGAATGTAGCCGCGCTCGCCGGCAAGCTTGAGCGTGTCCGAGCCCTTGGAGAGGCCGGCAACCCCGATCGGCGGATGCGGCGCCTGCAGCGGCTTGATGTGCGGTTTGAGGAAGTCGAACATCGTGTCCGGCTTGCTGACGGTCCAGAACTTGCCGGTGTAGGTCCAGGGCGCGTCCTCGGTCCACATTTTCAGGATGATCTCCAGCGCCTCGCGCGTCATGTCGCGGTTCTGGCCGGACATGCCGTCGAC